>Ga0210239_100045_pt1 | contig 81505 bp, 77 predicted proteins | sample ChrtobMetP5a_0mM_FD_155451 | JGI IMG/M metagenome (GOLD analysis project Ga0210239, IMG submission 155451) | Chrysochromulina tobin associated microbial communities from unialgal haptophyte culture, Seattle, Washington, United States - P5a_0mM | ecosystem: Host-associated > Algae > Haptophytes >... | reverse complement strand
CCCCGACCAGCCAATTCATTCGCGGTGTATCACCCTGGAGGCGGATCTCAGCGAATGTTGTGTCGGATATATCAATCCGCAGATCTTGCTGCGGTATCGTGCTTACACCATTCGGGTCCGTGAAAAGGTCACTGGAGCGCTTCCGGTGATTGATGGTTCCAAACAGGTCCGCCCAGCCCAATTCGTATTTCGCAGCCATGTTAAAGTTCGACTGAGCGGCGCTACGCCCATTTGGACCGTCAATTCCAACAACATTTCGCGGTGGATTGCCAGTTCGCAATAGAGTGGCGCCGCCGGAGTCAGCGTTGGAATCGGAATAGTCTGCAACAAAAGCAATATCTAAGCGATTACTTGGCTTCCATCGGACACCAGCACGAACGGCTCCATACGTCTGCCGATCATAGCACTGCCTGTTATCCGAGCGAATGTAGATGCAGCCTGTTTGATTGGTGTGGTCAGCGCCAAAGCGAAGGGCAAAGCTATCGCTTAAAGCAACATTGTAAATCGCCTGCGCACCGAACGTCTCGCGCTCCCCAAAGGATGTGGTGAAGGACCCGCTATCGGAAAAGAGCGGCCTCTGCGTTAGCGCGTTTATGGCGCCGCCCACTGCGTTTCGACCATAAAGGGCGCCTTGAGGGCCCCGAAGGACTTCAACCCGTTCAACATCAAAGAGATCAAAACGTTGAAACGTTCGCCCACCCAAATTTCCGCCCGCGATATACGCACCGTCGCGGTATAGGCCGATTGCCGCGTCTGAGTTTGGCAGACGTGCTTGCCCTGCACCGCGAATATTCGGCTCAGATGTCTGTGATGTGGCGCTATCTATAAATGTGACACCAGGAAGCAATTGGACCAGTTGCCGAGTATCAGTCGCGCCACCCAAGTCCTTTATGTTCTGAGCCGATAGCGCCGTGACTACAGCGGGAATGTCTTGGACGTTCTCTTCGCGCTTACGTGCCGTGACAATCACGGTTTCCGTTACAACGGTTCTTTGAGGCGGTTGCGTTACCTGAGCGGATGCGGGCATCGACAGGGCAACCGATAAGGCACCAACGGATGCGAAGTAGAACAATACGTTCTTGGCCACCTCAATTTCCTCCCTAACCGCCCACTCTTTCGTGCATGTCGCTCTCGTCGGGTCGATGTTGAGGCAATTCATAACCACAGCATGCGAACATTGCAAGTCCGACCAACCGATCGGTCAGCGCTTTTGCGGACAGCCGAGAATGCTGCTACAGCTTGAATGGATCGCTGGAATGTCGCACCTAGTCGGGGAAATTGTTTTCGTGAGAATGGGATGGCGCCTAGGCATGGCCGAAACCAGTGTACCGGTTGAGGAAGTCTCGCGGGTTGAACAGATTTATGTTCACGCGGCGCGTTTATTTGTGGCGCGAGGTTTTGCTGCCACATCGATGAGTGACCTCGCTAAAGCCGTCGGCATAACGAAAGCTGGGCTTTACCATTTTGTCCGCAGCAAAGAAGACGTGCTGTTCGATCTGATGACTTGGGCAATGGATATGCTCGACAAACAGGTCACAAAGCCAGCACAGGACATCGTTGACCCCTTGGATCGGCTTGTTTTCATTATTAGAAATCACCTCTTCAACATTGGCAGCCATCATTTCCAAAATGATAATCCGCTCACAATTATTGTTGACGAGCCCGCTGGGCTTTCACCCGAACGGCGGCTTCAGGTCAATGAGCGAAAGGCCGCTTATTTCCGGTTTGTTCGAAAGACAGTTAAAGAGTTGAAAGCCGATGGTCGCCTTCACGATCTGGACCCGACGAACGCAACTTTTGCGATCCTAGGGATGGTTGTCTGGCTTGCCCGCTGGTATCGCGACAATGGCCCCAATTCCCTCAATATGATCGCGCAAGACCTAACTGGCTTTGCCTTGCGCGGTGTCATAAGGCCCGAAGCATTAGTAGAGGCTGGCTATGATCAGCTAGATTTTTCAGAGCAACTTCTTGCCCCAGCACCCGCACTAAAGGCCATCGAGAAGGTGTTGACACCCTAGCGGCTGGTGCTTACCGTTCGGTCAGTAGATGCTTGAGCCGCTGCGCGCCTATTTCTATGGCGGGTAGTCAGCGCGAAACGAGCCGCATCGGGAGGTTTTTGTGAAAGCACCGCTTAGAAATTCGCTGGCAATTTGTCTTGCTCCACTCGTGTTTCTTGGGTGCACGACGCCCGCATTACCCACCAAACCTGTAGAATCTGCTCCTGTTGCGGGGGTCAAAAAAACTGATCAGCCCAACGTCATTGTAATTATCGCTGACGATCTCGGCTATGCTGATGTTTCAACATATTTTCCTGGGCGCATACCAACTCCGAATATCGATCGTTTGGGCCGTGAAGGCGTCGTTTTCACGCAAGGTTACACCACTGCACCGATCTGTTCGCCATCGCGGGCCGGCTTAATGACGGGGCGGCATCAGCAGCGCTTCGGCTTTGAGTATAATAACGGTCCCGCAGCGCGCGACGTGTCGCAGCGCTTGGGAATGGATCCCGGCGAAATCACCCTTGCCAATCAGCTTAAGACCGTCGGCTATCGGACAGGTGTCGTTGGTAAATGGCACTTAGGATCATCAGACGAACACTATCCTACAAACCGCGGCTTCGATGAGTTCTGGGGATTCCTCACCGGGCAAACCAATTTCATTCGGCCGGACGCGCCAGACGCCGTTAACTTCGTCCCACCGGATAGTGAAACCCCAGCGGGAGGTGATCTTGTTCGTCCGAGCGCGACCGTTGGCCCAAACAATGCCGTCATCACCGGCCCAAACCGGCAACGTGTTGATCTTGGCAATGGGTTCCTAACTGAGCAGACAACAGAGCAGGCACTCGCCTTTATCGAGCGCAATCAAAGCCGACCGTTCTTCCTTTATGTTGCCCATCATGCGCCGCATACGCCTCTGCAAGTTACACGGAAGTATTATGATCGCTTCCCGCAGATCAAAGATGAGATGCAACGCATCTACGCTGGCATGGTAAGCGCCCTTGATGATGGCGTTGGTGCTATTCTGAATGATCTCGACAAAAAAGGCCTGTCGAAAAATACAATTGTGGTGTTTTTGAGCGACAATGGCTGTGCAGCTTATGTGCCCGGATTGTGCAGCCCTGAGCCACTTTCAGGTGGAAAATTAACGTATCTTGAAGGCGGAGTTCGAGTGCCATTCTTGATGAAATGGCCAGCGAAAATCCCTGCAGGCACTGTTCACAAAGCGCCAATCTCAGCTCTTGATGTATTCCCAACCGTGTCCGTCGCGGCGGGAGTTAAAGTGCCTTCCGACAGGCCCTATGACGGTTTTGACTTGATCCCTCAAATCGCGGCTGCCCAAAGCGATCGCGGTAGCCCATTGTTCTGGCGTACACAACCGATGCATGTTGTTCGGGACGGTGATTGGAAATACTATAAAGACCTCGACGGCGTCGAGTTTCTCTACAATTTGAAAGCCGATCCCAAAGAGACTGATAATCGCGCAGCCATTGAGCCCGTTCGCCTTGCGGCTATGCGCCTTCAGTTTGAGAAGTGGGAAGCTGGCATGATCCCACCGAAGTGGCCAGGCCGCTCAACAGCCTATGAATTTGCCGATCGTAGCTTCAGGTTTACACCATGATCACGCGAAGAGCACTGGCGCTATTGACCGCTTTTGCCGCGCTTTCTGTGCCGTTGGGAGTACAAGCTCAAGACGCCCCGACCGGCGAACGATTTTCAGCCTTGCTGAACGAATATGCAAAGGCTGGCATCGTTAGAACCGCTGACATTCGTTACGCAGCGATAGAGGGGGCTGATCCTTCACGCTTGCTGCTCGATGTCTATACAAAGCAACACCAACGAAAGGCGCCCGTGATCATTTTTTTTCACGGAGGGTCCTGGCAAACTGGCAATAAGGGAGCGATCGGCCAGAAACCGCTGACTTTTGTTCCCAGCGGCTACGTTATGGTTTCGGCGACTTATCGCTTTAGGCCGAGTGTTACAGTAGCTGAAATGGCTGGCGATGTGGCGCGTGCAGTGGCGTGGACCAAAGCCAACATTGGTTCCTATGGCGGCGATTCAGAGCGCATCTTTCTCATGGGTCATTCCGCGGGCGCGCATTTGGTTTCCCTTGTTGGAACGAATGAACTTTACCTCAAAGCTTCAGGATTGGGTTTGGATGCTGTTAGCGGCGTAATCTCACTTGATACCGGGCCCTATGATGTTCCACTCCAGATCGAACGCGTGAGGGCCGATAACTCGCAATACGCACAAATGATACGCTTCGTGTTTACGGAGAACGCTGCGTCCTATCCGGCAATTTCGCCTGTAAGTCACGTTGAAAAAGCGAAAGGCATTCCGCCGTTCTTGGTTGTCGCCTCCGATAATCGCGCCGACATGAATGTGCAGGCGCTGCCGTTTGTGCAGAGGCTGGTATCTGCCGGTGTAGAGGCGAGCCTGTATGTTGCAGAAGGGCGAACGCATGCCTCCCTCAATGCTGAGCTTGGTGCTGCAGATGATCCTACGACATTGCGCGTCCTATCGTTTTTGAGGGGAATTCAATAATGTTCCGCGCACTTTTGGGCGCAATGGTAGCCTTGGTTGCCTTAACAACGGCGACCAGCGCGGTTTCTGCTCCGCCGGTCGCAAAATGCGAACCTGCTTTGCCATCGACGCCTGCGAATGGGGACGCAGAACAAGATGCGCGTAATCCCGGTGCATTGTTCAAGCGGTTGCAAGTTGCCGGGTTGTCGGATGATCAGGAGGCTACGGACAGCATTGTTGCCGCAGACTTCAACAAGGATGGCTTAAACGACTTGCTCCTTGTGAAAGGCACCAAGCAGGAATTGCGCCTGATGATCAACAAAGGCTGCTTTGTGTTTGAGAACGCCAATATTGAGATCGTGGATTCAACCATGACGGCAACAACGATGGGCCGGGCAACAGCGATCGCCAATGTAGCTGACTTTAACGGAGATGGATGGCTCGACATTTTTCTGAGCCGGAATGCCAATCGGATGAAAATTGAGCCGATGGGCAATATGCTTTTAATGGCAAAAGGCAGCTACAAGACTTTTCGGGATGTGGGTCCTGCTATGGGGGTCACCAATGCGGAGGCTTATAACCGTGGTTCCTCATTTGGCGACATCGACCAAGATGGTGACTTAGACCTTGCGGTAGCAGCAGATCAAATTGGTGCCCTGCCAGCTGGTATCGCCCAACAACGCCTTTACCGGTTCGAAAGCAAGACCGGCGTGTTTGCCGACGGTGCATTCAGCGACATTGGTGGAACGTCACTTGCCGAAGGCTTTGGCGGCCCGTTTACTTGCTCCTTGAAGGACAAAGCCGGCCCGCTAGTTTCTCTGCGAGATATTGATAATGATGGGGATTTAGACCTCCTTCAAAGCTACCACCAAGATATGCAGCGGGCTAAAGTCACGGATACTTGCACACCAGCGAATCTCTCTTATGGAATGCAAGTTTGGCGAAATCAGCTGCGAGAGACCGGCTCGTTTAAGTACACGCTTCAGGAGATACCTGGGTTTACTGGTCTAGCTTCTTATCGGTATAGCCCGACGGCCCAAGATTATGAGCCCGTTGGCGAAGCTGTCAGCCTACCTTACCTCTTCTTTGGCGACACGGACAATGACGGCGATTTGGATGTTCTTGGCATTGGCCCCGCTGATTCCAGCTGGCGCCTAGGTTCGACTTCGATATCTGGGCAATTTTGGCGCAATGAAGGCCAATTCAAGCTCATTGAGGCAACCGATGCTACGGGCTTTGGACCGGTCAATTGGCCCTATGCTCAGTGGCTAAAGTTTTGGAACGCGCCATCAGGAGGAATGTCGCCAATGGCGCAAGCGTTCTGCCAAGCATCGTGGCAACCAAAGCGCTGCGTGAATGATAGCGAAGCGAACATACAATTCTATGGTGCCGATGCCGTGCTCGCGGATTTCAATAATGACGGCTGGCTCGATGCTGTCGTTGTGGATCGCCATGAAAGCGATGTGAATCTCGGAACCCTGAGGAATGTCCTCTTCTTGAACAAGGGTAATGGCCAGTTTGGTGTGACGACGACGGAAGTTTCTGGAATTGATGTCAATAGCATTGCCGTTGAGGCCAGTGATTTGAACAATGACGGCCTGCTTGACCTCATCGCTGTTGCTGATCCCGGAAATAGCTTCATTAGGCTTACGCCTGACTCGCCAACACTGCCGCTCGATCGGTTTGCATCCAAGATTTTCTGGAATACCGGCTCGCAAGGCGCGGACAAAAACAACTGGGTAAGGCTGAACTTCACTGGGCTCAGCCACGCCGGCCTTATCGGAACGCGCGTAGAGCGCCTTGCAAACGATGGCTCGACGATGGGGCTTCGCGTTGTTTCCAGCAACCATAGCTATAAGAGCGGCGGTATGTTGGATGTCCACTGGGGATTGGGGTCGGCTTCCCACGCCAAGTTCAAGATAACAACACCTTCGGGCATATCTGGGATCATCACTCTAGATAGGGTCAATATGGTCCATAGTGTCAATCTAGCTGATCTCGGGAAGTGAGCTAACTCGCCCCTCTGGATTGATACCAAATAGGCACCATCCATGGAGGTGCTGTCAGGCTAACTCTAACTTCTCTCCGCTATTGGGAAAAAGGCCAATTCGGAGAGCCCCGTGAAGCCGATTTCCGACAAGCATCATCGGTTTCCGGCTGACTACAACGTCTTTAATCTCCAGCCTCATTTCACCAGTCTACCCACCCCTATGTCCCTTTTGGGCCGCATCTAAACAGCCACGGCATGGTGAAGCGGTCGCTACGTCATCGATGGATCAAGGTGGCCGATTCTCGGCTTAGTGCCCTTAATCTGACAAGACCCTACGGATTGCGACGGCGGCCAGTCGCCCGAGTTTGCGATGGCTTTCTGCACCAAAATGTAGACCGTCTATTCCTGGACTGGGGACCGCACTTGCACCGTCGAACACGCTAAAACCCTCTTTCAATCCGGCGGCCTGAAGCTCTGGCCAGGCTTTGATTCGTGTCGCCTCTGCCTGTTGCCAATTAGAATTGTTCGCCATTGGACCGATCCCGGTCGGCGCCATGACAAGCGCACGCATCGGCTTGCCTTGATTTGCTAGCGGTATTGGGGGGGCAAAACGTGCTATTGTTCTGCACAACACCGCTATCCGTTCAACAAGAGCGTCAGCGCTTAACGTTGCGTCTAGCATCAGATCATTGGTTCCAAGCTGTAGGACAACCAAACTAAGCGGAATGTTCCGCGCAAGCGCTTCTGGGAGCTCTGTTAGCCCATTGAAGGCTGAGCCCGGTAACGAAGACCCAGCTTGCGTAGTCGGCCGATCTACACCCGCTGTGCGGCCAGGCAATGCATCCTCGACTATTTCAAAATCTGCGCCGAGCGATCTCTGTGCGACCCCGGTCCAGCGTTCATCAAATGATAGACGCCGAAGCACTCGCTCCTTGGCATCAACGGGCTGAAAGCCCCAAGTGTTTGAGGCGCCAAAAGCAAGAATGCGGATCTTGGGCTTGGCCTTGGCAAACCCGGGTGCACTCACAGCGCTTAGAGCAAGACCTGCGAGCCCCTCGCGTCGAGAAAGAAGGAAACCACTTTTCATTTCGCTCGCTCTCCCGCGTGATAGAAGTGTTCCAACGTGTTGGCGATTAACCCTCCGAGGCGTCGGTGTGCGGCGCGATCCAGATGAACTCCATCGCCACCCAGTGTTGAAACTGCTTCTGCAGCATCAATAAAGCCGCATTGATGGTTCTCCGAGAAAGCCCTCAAAGCCCCAACCAAGAGCGCGCGTTTTTGTTCGGCTTGGGGGCCATTTGGGTTCGTTGGTGTTTCCCCGAACCCGTGTTGCGCCATCACAAACACGCGCATTGGCGCTTCCATGCCAATAAGAGGAAGCGGAAGTTTGAACGCCTTGACTGAAGTCACAAGCGCTTGCGTGCGTTCGAGATAAGCTTCTACCGATATTTCGGGTTCTAACAATAAGTCGTTGGTTCCAAGCGCGAGTATTATGGCATCCAGCGGAGCGTTGCGGATTAACGCGGCCGATAGCTCGGCGAGGCCATTCCATGCATGCGAAGGCAAGCCTCTTGTCGCCATATCGGGTCGATCAACCCCCAATGTTCGCCCGGGCAAAGCGTCGACAACAATCTCAAAATCGGGTGCTAGTTGGGCACTTGCAATGCCAGCCCACGACTCCGAAAAAGGTAATCGCTCCAATTTGCCAACCGCAAAATCGATGGGTAAGAAACCCCATGTGTTCGAGTCACCGTAGGCAAGGATACGCTTCACTTTCGCCTCATCATGATCGAACAATGTGATTGAGGAAAACTGCCCGAAACATTTCCAAGGCAGACTTGTGGGCGACATTGTCGGCTTGCAGAACGTGGTCAAGCGCCAACCCACGCAGTGCGGCAACCATCACTGTTCGGTATGCAACGAGTGTTTCATCGGTCCAATTTGTCTCTGCCATGTAGTCGCAGAACCACATATCGAGTTGGTGTTCACCAGTCTCAAAATGTGGGCGAATGGCTTCTGCCAAAGCAGTGTCCTGACGGGCAGCGACTAGGAGTTCGATTGCCGCAAAGTGGTGCATGCCGCGGTGTTGGTCGATCGCCAGGTCAAGAATTGCGGTGAGACGCGCTTTTACGTCTTTGGCCGCACGCAGCCGAGAGAGAATTTCTGGCCCAGCACCCAAGGGTAGCGCCTCTGCAATCGCGCCCATCAAGTCGTTTTTGTCTTTGAAATGATAGCTCAAAGGTCCGCGCGAAATACCAGCTTCCTTGGAAATAAGGTGCATGCTGGTTTGGGTAAAACCAAAGCGGGAAAGGCATTGAATGCCCGTCTCAATAATGAGCGCTCGTGTCCGGCGTGTCTGTTCCGCCTTTGAGATCACTTCTCGATCATCGCTTGCTTGTTCGAGCATTTCAGTTTGGCTCACTTTAGATTTGCGCCGTTTGAACGGAAGGTTCTACTGTTTTCGTGATGTCTCGTGACTTTGCGTAGGTGTCGATCTCATGGCGCAACGCAGCTTGACGCTCTTGGGTCAAGGGATAAAACCAGAAAAATGGCGCAGAAAGTGTCAAAATCACCATAGGAACCCACGCATAGGTAACGAGAAGACCAAAAAGGGCTTCGGGCGTATTCACAACATTAGCCGTTTGAAAGCCAAAAAGCGTCGGCAATGTCGTTCCGATAAGGGCACCAAACGCGATGCCAATTTTTCCCAACATCCCAACCATAGCAAAATAAAGACCGTTCCGTGCCTGACCGGTCTTTAAGGTATCGATGTCAACAACGTCGGCAATCATTGCACCGATTAGAACAGCAAGAGCCCCACCACCAAATCCGCGTATAACGATGCAAGCAGCGTAAATCAGATCATCGTCTGGTTTAAGGAGTGGTATCGGCGCGCTCCAGGCGGCCATCCACAAGACCCCAATGGCCATTGCGCGATGTTTCCCGATACGCCTGGCGAGCATCAGCCAAATTGGTATGGAAACCATTCCGGCAATGCTTTCGGAGCCTAGGATTATTGGGAAAAGATTCCTCGCATCAAAGTATTTTTCCATCACAATGATATGGAGGGAAGCGCCGATGATCGCTCCGGCCATCAACACGGCTAGGCCCCCCAAGATCATCAAGAATGGCTTGTTATCAAGAATAACCGTGAAGCTCTCTTTCAGCGATGGCGGCTTGATATGGAGGTCTTCAATGTCAGGCTCGGGCACGAGGGAAAGTGTCAAGGCGAACAACACCGGCATTCCGATCACAAAGGCGACGGCCATCGCAAGCAAAGTATCGGTTAAGCCTTCGCTCCCCCGTTGTTGCATAACAAAGATCAGCACCAAAGCGAGCAAGCCCGATAGACTACCAAAGCCTTCCCGCCATGCGGTAATCCGTGCACGGCCCATATAAGACTTTGAAAGCTCCGCCCCCCACGCTTTGTACGGGGTGTCCAAAACGTTGAATGCCATAAAGGTGATTGTGATCCAAAAACCTGCATAGAGCGCGTCGACTTTGACGGGCGGCGCAAACACCATCCAGCATCCGAGCATCAAAATCGGCAAGCCACCCATGATCCAAGACTTACGACGCCCCAACGGGCTACGGGTGCGGTCAGACAGGATCCCAACGGTTGGCTCAACCACAATATCAAATAAGCGCGCCGAAAAGATGATTAGGCCAACGAGTTGAAGTGGCAGACCGTGCTCGCCGGAATAGAAGCTGGGGATAAATGTAATAAGTGGCGTCAAGGCCATAGCGTGGGCGAGGAAAGGCAAGGCGTAAATTATTGAAATCCGGGTCTCTTTATCGAGTTCAAATGACATCATGCCGCCCTCAGATATGAATTGGACCATTTGGACACGGCAGCTTCACTCAATGGGGCCACGAAAGGGCAAGTTGTAGAAAGTGCCCTTGTCGAACCCGTTTCGATACTTGCTTCAATCGCCAACATTGCATCAAGAGCGTGAACGGTCAGCGCGGGATCTGGCCAGGCACAATCTTCGCCTTCCAATCGATCTGCTGTTGCATGGAGACCTACAATCCAGAGGTTTTCGCTCCAAATTGGCTGCGCCGTAGCGACGGTCTCCCAGGCCCCCGCTTCTGATGCCACATAAACAGAACCGTCAAACTGGCTTGGATGTGGCAATTGAAGGCTTGCCCTTGTTCCAAAAACTTCCAAGGCTGGGCCAGCACTACTAATGCCGTCAAAGCTCGTGGTGAGCTCGGCGATTGCACCGTTTGCGAACCTCAGCAGTGCTGCGACATGGGTCCATACCTTCACATTGAATGACTGACCTGCGCGTGGCCCTTTCTTGATGCTTCGGGTTGTATTCGCTTGGCTTCCCATCGCGGTAACCTCACAAATCGGCCCCAGAAGCGCGATCAACGCCGCGATGTGGTAAACTCCCATATCAAATAGCGGCCCAGCCGCTTTATCAAAAAGTGGTGCGGGGTTGTGATGCCAATGATCGGGCCCGCGATAAAGGATGATGCCACGTGCGCCGATTGGCTTGCCGAGACTACCACTTTGCAGGTGAACAAGAGCGGTTTGAAGCGCCGGCCCCAAAAAAGTCGCCGGTGCACATGCCAACATAAGACCGCGCTCTGTTGCCAGATCGCACAGAACTCGTGCGATGGATAACTCATGTGCCAAAGGCTTTTCTGAGTAGACGTGCTTGCCAGACTCTAAGGCAAAACGGGTGATCCCGGCGTGAACCAGCGGTGGCGTTAGATTCACGATTAAATCGACGCGCTCATCTCTCACAAGTGCCTCTGTGTCTTCTTTTCGTTTCGAGACACCGACTAGTTTGAAGCGAGACGAATTCGTAACACAGGAAACATAGCGACCCGAAATGTCCCCGCCGCCAACAATGCCAATGCCTATTGGCGTCTGACATTGATGGCGGGCGGGTAAGTTAACGGGAGCCGACACTTAGAAGCGGTAAATCAAGGTCGCACCATATGTTCGCGGTTCGCCCGTGAATTTAAGGGTTGAGGTGCCAACTGGATAAGATGCTACACCGACCAACGGCAGAACCGATGTTAACTGCCCGAGTATGGAAGCGCGCGTCGCCCGGCCAAACGTGATCTCATCGGTCAAATTGCGTCCCCAAGCCTCTAACGCCCAGCCATTGCCTTGCTGGCCTATACCAACACGCAGATTGAACTTTGTGTGTGCTTTCTGAACTTGCAAAGGATCATAGGTCAGCTCTGTAAAGACGTTGGAGCGATAGAACATGTCGGCTTGGGTGTAGACTTTGAGGTTTTCGCCAATCGGCCGCTCATAACGCCCAACCAAGCTAGCCGACCATTCAGGTGCATCTGAGAGAGGCTTTCCGGTAAGGCTGACCCGACCAGACGGCCCTTGCGCGTTCGGATAGGATTCGAACGTTGCATCGAGGTAAGTGAAGCCACCGGAGAACGTCAGATTGTCAGTCGGGCGTGATACAAAATCGAATTCAACACCTTTGGATCGTACGCTGGCTGCATTCTGCAAGAAGAAACGCAACTGGTTATTGGCATCGGTAAATGACGATAGCGACTGGAAGTCTGCATACTTCATATCGAAAAGGACGACGCTTAGGCTCGTCCTGAGGGGCTCGAAAAAGCCCTTGGTGCCGAGTTCATAATTGTCGACTTTCTCGGAATCGAAGAAGTAGTCAGCACCAGGAATATTGCGGAGCAAGTTGGCGTCGTCATTGATACCAAAGGCTTTATACCCGCGGGTGTAAGATAGGTAGCTGTTCCAGTCGCCCGACCAATCATATTGAGCCACTAGCTTTCCGGTCCACTCGCCGCCATCGCGTTTCGTCTTATTGGCTGGGATTGTTTGCCGAGGTGACAAAGGCGTGCCGTTTTGGCGCAGACGCTCTGCGAATCCTTCAATCCGCTTTTCGTCATAGTTATAGCGCAGGCCCGCAGTGAGGCTAAACTTTGATGATAACTGCCACGTTGCCTCGCCAAAGAGTGCGGCGTTTCTATTGGTGATGTCATTTCCACTCGGCGAGAATTGAGCGAAAATCCCGCCGCCACCGATTGCGGCAAGCTGTGGGTTGATTACCGAGGCGCTGGTTTCTTCAACTTTCTTTTGGAAGAAGTAAGCACCCAATAAATAGGTCAAAGGCTGGCCTTTGGGGGACGTCAGTCGAAACTCTTGGCTGATGTGCTGATTAGAGCGCTCGACATTCGGAAAATTGATCAGGTTGAGCGACGAAAAATCTACGTCCGAAGCGCTGGTCTGATTGGCCTGGCGAAAAGCGGTAATCGATGAAGCCTCAAAACCATCGCCAAATTGCCAACGGAGGTCAAAACTCGCTGCAAACAAATCTTGCTTGAAGGAACTAGCGCCATCAACCGCGATTACTTGATCGTTTAGCTGATTTCTTGGCAGCGGCGCACCGGTTCCGTTGAATGGATATTGCTGAGAACCAGTTGCAAAACGTGCGTAGAGAGCTTCGGGAACGTTGTCCCAAACTGGCTGGCAACAGTTTTGGTCCGTCCTGGAAAACTCCATCGAAATATTGAGCTGAACGGGGCGCTCAGGAGCGACCAAAAGCTTTGCCCGGATGCCGTAGCTATTTTGGTCGTTCGTGTCCTTGCCAGCAAGGTTTCGGAGGTAACCGTCACGCTTGTTGGCGAAAACACTCACGCGACCAAGAAGCTGGTCGGGTATCAACGTGCCTGTTACGGTTGCTGCGAACTGCTGCTTGTTGAAATCACCGAGTGTAGCGCGGACCTCACCACTAAAGTCTGCTTCGGGGCGTTTTGTAACGAAGTTTATGATCCCGGCGGGTGAGGCGTTTCCAAATTGGGTCGATTGAGGACCACGCAACACTTCGACGGCTGCAACGTCATTGAAGTCGCCAATACCAATTGAGGTCCGGTCGGTGAAAATTCCGTCAACATAGATACCGACGCTTGGCTCCAAGGCAGCACTGCCACCGGCTGTCGCCACCCCACGAATGCCCACATTGGATTGGACGGGGCCTTGGCTGTTCGAAATAACTAAGCTTGGTATCAAGGTTGCAAGCTCGGAGGCATTCGTAGCGCCCGTGCCTTCGATTGTTTCTGAACTCACAACGGCAACAGACAGCGGCGCTTGAAGGACCGTTTGGCCACGCTTTGTCGCCGTGACAATGACTGTTTCAACGCTCGGCTTGCCTTGGGCGTTTGCTGTCGTGGTAAGCAAGAGGCCGCTTATTGCAACGAAAGCAGCAGCGATTGGAAAATGCGAGCTTTTGCTCCGCAATATGGACTTTCTCGACACAGTCATGGCTTCCCTCGCTTCTTGCGCCACGCTTTTTCGAGAGCGTCGGCTTTTTGCTTTTTTGCCGCAGGCACACCCTGCCCTTGACACCAAAGCATGGCATAGGCGTTATAGATGTCAACATGTCTGCATATATCCTATTGTTTTGGGGGCTCGATGATTAAGCTGAAAGAGGGGGACGCCTATATCGTTGCCGAAGACGACGGTTCGATAGATGGAGGTCGCTCAGGTTTTTTTCAGCGCGATACTCGATGGCTCTCAAAATGGGCCTGGGACTTCGGCCCGACGCTTCACCTTGCAACACAGGCGCGGCAAAATGAGTTATTTCAATACACTGCCTTCACCGACACCCACAAAGTTCAACTCATCGGCTTTGAGCGGCAATTGATTGTTTCGAAAGATGGATTTGTCGATCGATTGGTCCTGACAAACACTTCAATGTCCGAGCAGACCGTCACCGTCCGTTTGCATGTCGAACCAGACTTCCGAGACATATTCACTATCTGGGCAGGTAAGGAACTAGACCCCTCACTGCCCTTGGAAGTTCATTCTGCAGAAGGTCGCATAACACTTGCACGAGAGGCACGTGACGGCGTGCAATCAACCGTCGCCATCACCTTTGAACCCCCAAGCGCGACGCGTTCTTGGACATTTGTACTAGCGCCAGGTCAATTGCAGCGGCTTCACGCTGAACTAGTCCTAAGTCACACAGGGCACGGTTTTGACGCTGAATTGGCACGCATAGCGTTACCGGACCGCGAGGCATTTGCTGGGCGCGACACCTTGAAGTTTAGCAACCCGGACTGGCAGCGAGCCTACGAAAAAGCCAATGAAGACCTTCGCACGCTGCTCTTGCCAACAGAGTTTGGCCCATATCCCGCAGCTGGAATGCCAAATTTTGTCAATTTCTTTGGACGCGATGCCCTAATCACGTCCATGATGATTGGGCCTCAACATTCTGATATCAGCCGAGCAATTCTAAGGTTTTTGGCGGCCAATCAGGGAAAGTGCAACGACCCGTTTCGAGAAGAACAGCCGGGAAAGATACTTCACGAAATTCGTCGCGGTGAACTCAGTCGTTCCGGCAGCATTCCTTTCGGGCGTTATTACGGTTCTGTTGATTCAACGCCACTTTTCTTGATGGCTCTCGGTCAATATGTGCGCGACACTGGCGACCGTGCTTTGGCAGCGGAGCTGAATAGCCATTGGAAAGCCGCCCTCGCATGGCTGGTTCATTGTCAAACTGACGATGGTCTGCTGCAGTTTGAACCTTCTGGTTCGGGCCTGACAGTTCAATCATGGAAAGACTCACACGACTCGATGAACCATGCCGACGGCACATCAGCAGCCGCGCCAATGGCCGTCGCCGAAGTCCAAGGTTATTCGTTTGCTGCGTTTATAGCTGCGGCAGAGCTGTTTGAAATAGAAGAGGACTTGGCAGCTGCACGTGAGTATCGGCTTCGTGCAGCCAAACTAGGCCAACAATTCCACGAGCTTTTTTGGCTCTCGGACCTCAACACCTATGCAATGGCGCTCGACCGTGACGGAAAACCCTTGGCCGTCAAATCGTCCGATCCCGGCCACCTTCTGTGGTGTGGGATCGTGCCCACCGAGATTGCCCCAAAACTTGTGGCCTCCCTAATGGAACCAGAATGCTGGAGCGGATGGGGGCTACGCACGCTCGGAACCGGCGAAGTGCGCTACAATCCGGTCTCTTACCACAATGGCAGCGTGTGGCCGCATGACACCGCCATCTTTGGCGCCGGATTGGCACGGTATGGCTTTAAGCAAGAACTAGGAGTCGTGACCGAAGCGCTTTTTGCTTTAGCCTCAGAAATGCCTGGTTACTCGCTTCCAGAACTCATCTCTGGATTTCAACGCGCGCAAAATCGTCCGCCAATCCAATACACCCATTCATGCTCACCGCAGGCTTGGGCAGCCGCGGGGCTCCTGATGCTCGCTCGACTATCTGGGTAAACAACTCCCAGTGTTGGAAAACTTGCGCGGCGGTGATGGGTGCTGATCCGAGGGCGGTCTTTCCCTCGCTTGTTTCGAAATACCTCCCTTTCACGCATAGCTACGCAACCGTGGACCACCTTTGCTGTGTGATCCTCACTTTATCGCACCGGACCCAACCTCCGCCGCTTCTTAACCGAAGCACACCAGACTTGGCCGGCGGCAGCCGCGACTGCGTGATCGATGGATGGAGTTGGGTGTTTTGCGGCTCAGGCACGTTAAGCTGACGATACCCACGCGGCCTAGATGATGTCAGATGATGTTCGTCCACTTCGCTATGTCGATGCCAGAACTATGACCCGGTCCTCTGGATGGTAAAGTACCTTTGCGCGCTTGCTCGGGTTCACAACAACGCCTGCAAGCCGTTTATCAGAGGTATTTCCAGCTTCTGGACTGCGACGATAACCGAAAGCAACTTCGCCGCGTCGTCTGGCCGATTCAACTATGGAGTAAAAACTTATTGGGTGTTGAATATCAACATAATCACCGACGGGCCGAAGATATATTTCGGAGCCTTGTTCATCCAGCAAGTCGTCGATGATCGCAGCAAGATAGGGGTTCTCAGAAGCTTGGGCGAGCATTAGGCTGACTAATTTGTTGCTAACGATATAGTCATCCGCCCGTGTGACTTCAGCTAACTCACGATTGCGTACATCGATCATCTCAGAAACAACTTTAATATGTCTCCCAGTCCGTTCGGAGGCTTCTCGGAGATGAAGCAAAGTAATCAAGGTTCTTGTATCAGCCGATTGAGCAGGAAGGTCGTCGGCGTAACCTAGTACCAAAACACCGTCAAAGCTGGCGATATTGAGGCCCTCCAGTTGCGCAGCTTTGCTTGTGTCGACAGTTTCAACACTGATGCCAAGGCGCCTTGGATCAACTGACAGCTTAGCTACATCTTCCTTAAGAGAAGCCGCATCACCGGCAATTACTACATGTGAACCAAATGCAACGAAACGACTGATTTCCTGAACGATCGTAGATCCTCGATGGTTCCATCCCAAAATCAGAAGCCTTTCAGGCGGGGCTGGGGATTGGGAAGCAGTGCGGATAGCCTCAGTACTGATGTCATCAGCCCGGTGATCAGCCATTCGAATCGAAGCATCGTCTTCGGCAATAATGACTAATTTTGAGCCTTCCTCAATTAGGCTATCCATGGGCGGATTGATAGAAACGGCATCTTCTTTGCTGCAAAGACCAATCAAAGCGCTACTTTCAAACATTAACAACGCTTCGCCGAATGTCTTTCCAACAATTGTTGATGCCGGAACAACATAGATTTCGCACCCATCAAAATCGAGAATTTCAGTATAGATAGACGCAAGTCCGGGTTGGCGAATTGAATGAACCAGAATTCGTGAAATCAATTCGTCAGCAAGCACAAGCTGAACCTCATCACCGCCAACAATTCGTGCCACTTCCATTGTAGATGCATCTGCAAGCTCAGCGACTATTTTGTAACGCTCCTGACGCCGACTTGGCGCGTTTGTTAATGCAAGAATGGACTTTATAACTTGGCTGTCGGGATCCTTGGCACCCTCAGGTGATGTCACGATGATCGATTTGCTAGTCTGCGGATTGACGAGGCCAAGATCGAAGAGATCAGTTGGATCTCCAGATCGAATGATAATGCGCGTTCTTCCGGTATTCCCGACTTTGCTTCGGATCTCTTGCTCCATCTCCACCTTGTCTCGATTGGCCATAATGACGATCCGTGGTGCTTTTTCGCTGGCATTCGCAATGCAGAGCTCTGAGACGATATCAAAGATTGAGGGTGACCAGTTCAGGATAATGGTATGATTGTATTCTAAAACCTTAGACCGCCCCTTGCGCAGTTCCTCTAGTTTGCCATCTAAGCCAGTGGAAACCACGCCGATGAGGGCAGCGACGACCAACATGCCAAAAATTGTGACGAGGAGCATCGTCAGCCGAAAAGCCCAGCCGATATCTCCTCCCATCGTCCCTGAATCTAAGGTGCGCATGAGCGAAACCCAGAATCCTTCCAAGAAGCTCATTGGCTCTTCGCCAGTAGGCGCAATCCGGGTTACTGCAAGAAACAGTCCTGTCATCACGAGAGCAAAGATGGAAATCAATGCCAACCAACCGATGAGAGCGATTGGCCCGGCGGCCATGCTCTTGTCGAACTCGTAACTTAATCGTTGACCGAGGTCGGCCTTTGGCTTTTGCGCAGTTTTTTCTGGAACCCGCGCCAGATTTTTTGATGTCTCTAATGTCATAGTCATCGTTCCTTGCCTCTCACGAACACAGAAAGGCTCCCAAGGCTTTTGGCACTTGACGTGATTTCATCAAAGGGCGTCAAGGCCACAACAGACACCGTGACGTTTGATCCGACGAATGACACGAAGACCCCCGCCAGTCTCCTGCGCAGGGGCAAGTTGATAGGGCCGATTTTCGCGACCTTCTTAGCATGCCCGTCGACGACGGATTTCGCTTGCGCCCCAAATCTTCAGTCCGGATAATACTAATCCGACCTAGAAAGTTGGTTAGCCGAGATTGCCCGCCATAGGAGAGATGATGTCATTGACTGGAGATTGGGCAATCATGTCGGTGCTGTCACATTAGAGTTCGCCATTTATGCAAGAAATGTGGGCATCATGGCGAAAAGTGGAGTTTGGGTACCACCGATTTTGTCGACTTTTCTGAGCTGAGAAACTCGTCAGCTGGACCAAAAGTGGCGCTTTCAGTTTAACGTGACAGTATCGTTGGCGCTATTGAATTCGCGCTCCAATCCAAGCGCGGCTTTGTCTCCATGATGCCACTTCCGATGTGGCTCTTTGCTAGGAACAGCTTCGCCAAGAGAGGGGGGAGGTACCGCGATAAAGCCGAGGTGTTCTTCAGGGGTCGCGAGGGAAAAATTTTTGGAGCGTCGCCATTGGTTTCCGGCGACAATGTACTGGCAAATAAAGTCAAGGAGTTCTGCGCAAACCAGGAGACTTACAAACAGCGAGCCCGGAAGCTTACGGCGTGGGCCAATCGGCAGGATTTGGTTGCTGTCAAGCTAAAGTCGCTGTTGCCCGGGTAGGGCAGGAACTGGCCGATAACAGAATGGCAGGTTTGGGCTTGGCGTAGTTGGTAAGCGGCCGTTGTGAGGTCTTAGACGCGACTTGCAGTCTTCCACTAGTTCCAAACGCAATCCAATCAGACTTGGGCAGCGGCAACCGCCGCTGCGTGAGCAATGGTGGGAAGTAAGCGTTTTTTGGCCAAGGAATGATAAGGTGCCAAGACCCTTCTGCGAACTGACCAGAATGCCTAGCGGTGCTAGCGGGGCAAAACCATTGTTCGCCCCGCAGTCACCTTTCAGATCAATAGCGGAGCGAGACGCTGGCGCCCCATAGGCGCGGAGGCGCGTAGCTTGCCTGCAGTGCGCCGCCGCCACCCCAGACAAACCGTGTAGCTGTTGCCTGGTCTGTTACGTTGTTGACAAAAACTTGCGCACTAATGGCGTCGCTATAGTCCCAAGTCATTCGAAGATCAGCCTTCTCGAAGCGTTTCTGGCGCTCGAGAACGGAGTTGAATGGCTGGCCATGGAACTCACCAGAAAAGGTGATTGCCGCGTAGGGACGTAGAGTGCCCAAGGTGTCGAGATCGATGTCGTAGCTGACATAGATCGATCCTGAAGGTGCTGTCAGGCTAACTCTAACTTCTCTCCATTATTGGGAATGAGGCCAATGGGGAGAGCCCCGTGAAGCCGATTTCCTACAAGCGTCATCGGTTTCCGGCTGAGGTCGTTCGACATGCGGTGTGGCTATATTTCCGGTTCACGTTGAGCCTGAGGGATGTCGAGGAGTTGCTCGCTCAACGCGGTATCGCAGTCAGCTACGAGACGATCAGATGTTGGACGTTAAAGTTCGGTCGGCTGTATGCGCACAATCTCCGACGGTCTCGACCAACGCCGACTGCCCGATGGCATAAGGATGAAATGGTTGTGAAAATTGCTGGCAAGCGGATGTATCTCTTGCGAGCTGTCGATGGCGAAGGCGAGGTTCTGGACATGCTCGTGCAGGGGAGGCGTAACAAGGCTGCGGCACTGAAGTTGCTGCGAAAATTGCTCAAGAATACCAGTATCCATCCCGAGGCAATCGTCCCTGACACGTTTGCGTCATAGCGGAGTGCATCGAGAATGTTGGGCCTGCTGGGGCGCCATAAGCTTAGCGGCATGCGCGAAAACAACCGGGCTGAAAACTCTCATCTGCCGATTTGGCGACTGGAGCGAAAGCAGCAGAAGTTCAAGTCGAGAACCTCGACACAAAGGTTCCTCGCCACCCACGCAGCCAACTACAACGTCTTCAATCTTCAACCGCAATTGATCAGTCGACCCATTCTCCGTTACTTCCGAACCGAAGCCCACCAGTCGTGGGCAGCAGCAACCGCTGCTGCGTGATCGATGGATCGAAGTGGGCGTTTTTTTGCCAAGGGATGTTAACGTGACAACACCGATCGATGTGTGCGTTAAGGGAAACGTGAAAATACTACCAAAGATAGCTGGCGGAGAGGGAGTCCGTCGTAGTCCCATTGTTTTAATTGTCTTTTATTAGCCTACTTGAATCACGCCCCACAAAAAACCCCACAAAGTGCTTGCGCTTGACTGAAATTGTCTGAAACAAAGGGACGCAGAAAGGGCAGTCATGAAGCGCTCGCGCATTTGGCATTACTTGGCATTTTGCCTCGCTCTTGGCATCGTCTGATATTTAGACCATCCTCCATTCCATCGTTACGCCCTGTTTCCAATAGCCCCCGTCGCTGATCCACGCTGTATGCAGCGACCTAGCCGAACGCATTGTTCCTTATTGCTGTTAATTAGCACCCCTCGCACGCGATGCTTTCGGATAGCTTTTCCAAGCCTGTCAGATTTACTCGCTGTTCTTCGCTGTTAGCAGCAAGGTTTTCACTCGCGCGCACGCGCGATGCGTTGGGAAAATTCCTGCACCGGCATGTAATGGCAAGGCGATATGGCGGCCCACCAGCACTCACGCGTCATGCGTTCCGGGGTCAATTCGCGCCGCGAAGCGGCTTTCGCCACCTGTCGACGGCAAGGGTTCGGCGAGAAGCTAGCTCTATGGAGTCGCTTGATGCCGCACACGCCCTTTGATAGCGTGGGTTACGAAGATCAGGAACGTGGTCCATAAGGGATTGCGACGTTTCATCGAAGGCGATGATGCCAGCGGGTTGCAGCCCGCCGTCGTGTCCAAGATCCGCCGCTTGGTGACTTTCCTCCAGGACTTGGAGCGAGAGGACAAGCTGCGGACGGTGCCAAGCTGGAAGGCTCATATGCTGACCGGCGACCGCAAGGGCGCATGGAGCCTGTTCGTCACTAAGAACTGGCGAATAACGTTTCGGATCGATCAGGGCTAAGAGGATTACCACTAGGAGGGGGCTATGAACGCGATTTCTGGTTTCCGCTTGAAGAACCCTGCCCATCCGGGCGGCTTTGTGAAGCACGAGATCATCGAGCCTCTGGGCCTGTCGGTCACGGCGGCGGCGGGAGTGCTTGGCGTGACGCGGGCGACGCTCTCGACGCTGCTCAATGAGTGGGCGCACCTGTCCCCGGAGATGGCCTTGCGGATCGAAAAGGCCTTTGGCGTGTCGAAGGATACGCTGATGCGGATGCAGAACAGCTACGACATTGCCCAGGCCCGCAGCAGGGAAGGGGAGATCAAGGTCGCGCCCTTCAAGGGCAAGCCGCTCGATCCCCAGCCCGCGATGATTTGAGGGGCTGAATGACGGGGCGCTCACTCGAACTGTATTTCATCGACGGCAAGCCTGACGGGATGCTGACGGCCGAGGTTTTCAACTGGACCGGCCACGTCCTGATGACGCCCCGCACCCAGATCGCTGAGGCCCTCGCACGTAAGGAGGCCCGCTACACGGGCGTGTATGTCCTCCTGGGTGACAAAGAGGGGGAACCCTACGCCTACATCGGCGAAGCGGAAGATATCAGCGACCGGATCAGGTCGCATGATGCGAGACGCGAGTGGTGGACGACGGCTGTGCTGGTCACGTCGGCGGCGAACAATCTCAACAAGGCTCATGTGAAATATCTCGAAGCCCGCCTCGTCGAGATCGCGCGGTCGATCGGCAAGGTGCCGCTGGCGAACGGGAATACGCCTGCACGCTCCAGCCTGTCCGAGGCTGGGCAGGCGAACATGGAGTCCTTCCTCGACTACCTCCTGATGGTCCTCCCGGCTCTCAGGATCGATATGTTCCTGAGCAGCCGAAGAACGCTTCGCGCTGCTGTCGTGGCCCCCTCGATTGAGGGCTCTGGCGTGAGCTTTGAGCTGAATCTCCGGAAGCACGGCATCACCGCGCAAGCGGTCCTGCGGGACGGTGAGTTCGTCGTCCAAGCGGGATCGACGGCCAGACGGGAATGGGCCGGAATAAGCACAGAGGCCTCCGGCTACGCCATGCTGCACGGCGAGCTTTGCCGGACCGGCTTGCTGGTTCCGCAGGGTGACGTCAGCGTCTTCACCTCCGACTATGCCTTCGGCAGCGCGAGCGCGGCTGCCGCCGTCGTTTGTGGTCGGCCCGCCAACGGCACGTTGGAGTGGAAGGTGCAGGGCCAGGGAACAACCTACAAAGAATGGGAAGCCAAACGGCTTTCTGACGCCACACAGTGAATCCGGCCGCACGCTGTGCGCCGAAGGGGACGATGAATGAAAAGCCTGCTCGAACAACTGCCGTCCATTGTGGCCGAGGGAAAGCGCGAAGCCGAACGAGTCATGGAGCGGGCAGAGAGCAACTACCGGTTAGGGCTGCAAACGCGCGAGCTCGTCATCCCGTCACGCGATAGTAACTGGCAGACACTTCTCCAGCACGCCTCCAAGAATGAGGCCACGGAAGTCGAAGACGTAAAAAACCGCTTGATCTACGGTGACAATATGCTCGCGATGGCCGCACTGCTCGCGGGCGGCCAGAATGAAAAGTCTATGCGGGGCGGCGTCGATCTTGTTTACATCGACCCCCCGTATGATAGCCGCGCCGACTATAGAACAACGGTCGAGCTATCTGTCGGCGGCATTGAGAGCAAGCCAACGGTCATAGAGCAGTTCGCCTATGGCGATACGTGGCAAGACGGTGCTGCCTCATATCTACGTATGATATCGCCACGCCTATACCTTATGCGCGAGCTACTCTCTGAAACAGGCTCAATATACGTTCACCTCGATTGGCACGTAGGTCACTACGTAAAGGTCGTTATGGATGAGATTTTTGGCAAAGAGCTGTTTCATAACGAGGTAATTTGGAAAAGTGCGCCCGGTCACGGCGATGCTACCCTGATGGGTGTGACGCATAATACGATCTTCTTGTATTCCAAATCGGGATCACCGTTTTGGAAGCCACAGTATGAGCCATACTCTGAGGAGTACCTCGCTTCGCACTACCAGAAACGCGAGCCCGATGGCCGAAAGTTTGAAGATGATAACTTGACGGCGTACGGCCTCAAGGGTGGCGGCTATGAGTATGACTGGAAGGGCGTAACAAAGCTTTGGCGACTACCAAAGAGCTCGATGGAGAAGCTCGAACGCGACGACCTCATCTACTACACTAAGAACGGCGTGGCTCGTTTCAAGCGATATCTGGACACGATGCCGGGATCGCCTCTATCAGACTTGTGGACAGACATACCTCGTATTAATTCTCAGGCAAAAGAGAAGACGAACTATGACACCCAGAAACCTGAGAAGTTACTAGAGCGAATTATTGGCGTTTCGTGTCCAGAAGGGGGAGTAGTCGCAGACTTCTTTATTGGATCGGGCACAACTGCCGCAGTCGCGGAGCGAATGGGCCGCAGATGGGTCGCGTCCGACCTAGGCAAACCTGCCTGTATGATTACGCGAAAACGCCTGATTGATCAGGAAGCACGACCTTTCCTCTATCAGCACATCGGAGACTATCAGCTTGAGCATCTACGGTCGTCGATGGGGCGGAAGTTCCGCGTAGGCGACCTGTCCGAGATTGTTCTCAATCTCTACGGTGCCCTGCCGTTACCGGTCGAAGAGAACCCAAACAAAAACATGGGTCGGCTCCAAGGGAGCAAGACCCTGGTGCTGGCCGATAGCCCGAACAAGATGACTGGGCTGGCAACGCTTCGTCGTGCGATCGAAATCCGCGACAACCTGATGGGGGGCTGGGACAGGGTCATTATCCTCGGCTGGAACTTCTCACCCACCATCGGTCATGACATCGAGGCCTTGGGCCAGGGCGAGCGGCTAGAGGTGCTCGTCATTCCTCCTGATCTGCTCGATCGATTGAAGAAAAAGGGCCACAAACTGAAGGCCGACGAGGTGCGGTTCTCCTCCCTGCAATACCTCAAGCTAGGCGAGGTCACGCGCGAGCAGGTCGGTCAGGGAGAGTCCCTGACGGTCGCGATCGCGAACTATGTTCTGCTGTCACCAGAAGCCCTGAACCTCGACGACGCGAACCGGGAGAAGCTCCAAAAGGTGGTTAACGCCGACCCGATGGCACTGATCGAATACTGGAGTGTCGATCCTGACTATGACGGCGAGGTGTTCCGCTCGGTCTGGCAGGATTATCGCGGGAACACGGATAACGATGAAGATCCCTACCGGGTCGTCACCAAGGCCCGCCTGACCGGACTTCCAAAGAAGGAGGGCAAGCGCCGGGTCTGCGTGCGCGTGGTCGACGTGTTCGGTTTTGAGGCCGAAGCCACGGTCGAGGTGGCGTGATGGCGAGTATCAACGATCTGACCCTTTCAAAGGGGCTGACGGCCAAGGTTGAAGAAGTCTGCCAGGGGCTGGAGACCGGTGAAGCGCCGATCCTCGATCAGGTGTCAGAGATAACGGCCGAGCTGCTGAAATGGTGGTTCCAGTCCGATTTTCAGGACGCCCGCCAGTTCAACTTCCACCCCGGCCAGCGGCAAGCCCTGCTCAACGTGATCTATGCGCACGAGGTGTTGGGGATAAACACCCTCCAGGACCTGTATCAGGTGGCCGCGCCGGAGGTGATGCTGGCGAGTGCTCGCGATGCCGAGGCGATCCGCGCACCGAAAAACGCCTACCCGAAATACTGCCTCAAGATGGCGACCGGGACCGGAAAGACCTGGGTACTGCAAGCCCTCATGGTCTGGCAGATTCTCAACGCCAGCCGCTCGCCTGAGAGCGGCCGCTACACGAGGAACTTCCTCGTCGTCGCTCCCGGCCTGATCGTCTACGATCGGCTTCTCGATGCCTTCATGGGCAAAGAGCGTGACGGCAAGCGGGATTTCACGATCTCCGATCTGGCGATCTTCCAGGAGCTCTTCATCCCTGATGCCTATCGGGATGAGGTGTTCCGGTTCGTCCAGGGCGCGGTCTGCCCCAAAGAAGATATCGGCCGCAAGGTCACGGCGGGCGGGATCATCGCAATCTCGAACTGGCACGTTCTGTCGGAAGAGGGTGAGCCCCTCGAAGACGACGATATCGATGCACCGGGCGTCGCGCTCGATCCGAAAGCGGTCGTGCAAAGCATCCTGCCCCTGACACCAGGCACGAACGCCGGAAACGATCTCAACGTGCTGAACCGCCGCTATGAGCGCGGCGGCATCCTGTCCTATCTCCAGGATTTGCCTGCGCTGATGGTCTTCAATGACGAAGCCCACCACATCCACGAGTTCAAGCGCGAAGGCGAAGTGACCGAGGTGGAATGGCAGAAGAGCCTCAACCTTATCGCGGAGCCCAAGGGGAGCCGGTTCGTCCAGGTCGATTTCTCGGCCACGCCTTACAACGAGGTCGGGACCGGGCGGAATTCCCGCAAGTCCTACTTCCCTCACATCGTCGTCGATTTCGATCTCAAAACGGCCATGAAGGCCGGTCTGGTCAAGTCGCTGGTCCTCGACAAGCGGTCAGAGATCGGGGCCCTCAGCGACGAGGAGTTGGATTTCAAGGCTGATCGGGACGAGAACGGGAATCCGATGCTCTCCGAAGGGCAGCGGATCATGCTCCGGGCGGGCCTGACAAAGCTGCGGAAGCTGGAGATCGATTTCGCCGGGCTGGACCCCGACAAACATCCCAAGATGATGGTGGTCTGCGAGGACACCACGGTCACACCGCTGGTGGCGGAATTCATGCGTCATGAGGGCCTGGCCGATGACGAGGTTCTCCAGGTCGATTCCAATCGTAAGGGCGAGCTGAAGCCTGACGAATGGAAGGTGCTGCGCGAACGCCTGTTCGACGTCGATCGCCACAAGTCGCCGCGTGTGATCGTGAGCGTGCTGATGCTGCGAGAAGGTTTCGACGTGAACAACATTTGCGTCATCGTCCCCTTGCGGGCCTCCGGCGCGGGGATCTTGCTGGAGCAGACGATCGGGCGCGGCCTGCGCCTGATGTGGCGCGGCAATGAGTATGACGACATCAAGCGCGAAAACCGCCAGCTGATCCGCACGGGCAAGACGCCGAACAACATGATCGACATTCTCTCGATCGTGGAGCACCCCGCCTTTCAGAGCTTCTATGACGAGCTGATCCGGGAAGGCCTCGCCGCTGAGGTCGATGACGATGATGATCAGAACACCAGCTCGACCGGCGATCTGATCTCGGTCGGTCTGCGTGACGGCTTTGAGGAGTTCGATTTCGCCATCCCGTTCATCCTGCGCGAGCAGGTAGAGGAGCTGGAAGACACCCAGATTGATCCGACGGCCTTGCAGCCGTTCGGCTCGTTCTCGCTAGAGCAGCTCAAAAAGCAGCTCGGCCACGGTGAGAAGTTTCACTCGGAGGACGTCCAGGCGAAGACTCGCTTCGGCGACTACCGCGTGCATGGCGGGGTCATGACGGCCACGGGCTACAACGATTACCTCGCCAGGATCACCCGCCGGATCACGGAGGCGGTGACGCTGACGGAAGCGACCGGCAGCTCCAAGGCCTTCGCCAATGCGAGCAAGTTCCCCTACATCCAGATCAATCGGGCAGAACTGGCGGAAGGTATCGACGGGTTTATCCGGCAATACCTCTTCAACCAGGATTTCGAGCCTCTGGTCGATGAAAACTGGCGTGTACTGCTGCTCGATCCCGTCACAGAACACATCATCAAGGTGTGGGCACGGGCGATCCTCGAAGCCGAGGACAGTGTGATCGTCGCTGACGCTGAGGTGGCGCACCGGCGAATGTCGGAGGTGCCGAAGCTCGCCATGCGAGAGGGGTCCTCGCTGGCCGTCGAAAAGGCGATCTACCTTCGTCTGCCCTATCCGTCGCGCAACGGCGGCCTGGAACAGGGCTTCATGGAGACCTGTGAACGGGACGCCAGCGTCGATGCCTATTGCAAGATCAACGAGCAAAAGCACACGTTCGCGCGGCTCCGGTATATCAAGGAGGATGGCCTGCCAGCCTTCTATTCACCGGACTTTCTGGTGAGGGCGGGGGACGCGATCTATCTCGTCGAGACCAAGGCGCAAGGCCAGCTCTCAAGCCCGAATGTCCTTCGCAAGCGCAAGGCGGCGGTGGCGTGGTGCGACCGCATCAACAGCCTCGCGGCCGAGCACCGGCATGGGGCTGACTGGCACTATGTGCTGCTTGGCGAGGAGACCTTTTACGGCTGGCGCGACAAGGGCGGCTCGGTTGCCAATCTGCTCGCCTTTGCCCGCCTGCGCCCTGTCGAAGACAAGGGACAGGCGCAGTTCGCATTCTAGGGAGGGCATCGTGGATTTTGATCCAGCGGCTTCATTCGAAGACAACATGGCAGTATTTCGTGCCGAGGCTGATCGGCTAGATCCTGACTGCGCTCGTATTCTATTCGACAATCTGGGGACCCTTTCGCGCGAGGGTGATGCTGCTCGGAGCCGCCAAGCGATTCAGGATTTTCACCAGGCGATATTGGCCGCCGTTGAAGCCCTGCCGGACACGCCGACGCCATGAGCCGGTATTTCCTAGCATCCGCTACGATCGAGGGCTTTCGCGGCATTAACAATGACGGTGATCCGCTTGTGCTGCGGTTCCGGCACGATGCGGTCAACTCCATCCACGCCCCCAACGGCGTTGGAAAGAGCTCGATCTTTGAGGCTTTACATTTTGCCATCCACGGGAATGTGACGCGGCTCGAAGCCCTACAGGGGGCGGAGCAGGGCGACAGCTACGTCGTCAACAAATTCCACCCCGCGCAGCTGGCGACGATCGCACTGATGTTTTCCAGCGACGACGGTACGCCCGACGTCGCTATCACGGTCACTCGCGCCGCTGGAGGTGCAAGGATCGTCTCGTCACCGTCTGGCCACGACGACCCCGATTCATTCCTAGCGAGCCTGCGCGAAGACTTCGTTCTGGTCGACTATCCGCGCTTTGCCTCATTCGTGGACTGCTCCGCACTTGATCGCGGGCGGTCCTTTGCGTCGCTCGTCGGCCTAAGTCGCTATTCCCGCCTTCGCCAGGCCCTCGATGGCGCTAGAAACACGCGAAATTTGAACGGCGATCTTGGCTTCGCGGCCCTCGAAACGGAGGTCGCAACGGAGACACGTTCCATAGCAACCGTCGAAACGCGCCTCGTGGCCGCCTTTCAGGAAGTAACCGGGAAACAGATTCCGGGGATCGATGACGCGGCGGCCCTCACAGCCGAGGTAACGACGGCGCTCGCTGGCGTCGCCATTTTGGCACCCTTGCTGGTCAGAACCTCAGTTATGGACCTGAATTTCGACGCGGCGGAACAGGCTGTCGATAGAGAGGAAGGCGGGCAGGCTCGCAAGGCCCTCGATACGTTGAATAACAGCGTCACGGCTCTTGCGGGTCTACCGGTCGAGCAGGCCGAACTTGATGACGCGGACGCACTGGTTGCCCTCGCGCAAGCCCGCGATGAAGCGATGAGGCAGGTGGGAGCTGCCTCTATCCATGCGCTTCTCCGGGATGCTCAAGCGGTCGTAAATGGAGACGATTGGCACGATCCACACAAATGCCCTGTCTGTGAGAAAGCCGCCGACGTACCAATAGCCGATCAGCTTGCAGCGCGCATTGCATTCTATGACGAGGCCGATCGTCTAGATGCCGAGCTGAGGCGGCAGGCGGCGATTTCGGCTGCACTCGCGAAGCTGAGACAGCTCGAAGAACTTGCAGCGTTTGGTATTGCCGCTGGTGATCGCGTTTCGTCAGGAATCGCCCTTGCGATCCCGCAAGCGTCTATCGAGACCGCTGATCTTGAACGCGCCAAAGCCAAGCTGATGGAGCTGGACGGCCGACGAGTAGCCGCGATTAATGCAGCCAACGCCGAGATCGTGCGCCTTCAGGCCACGTTACCACCATCACTCGTTGCAGTTACGCGCACCCTCGGCCAGGCAAAGCAATATCGCGATGCGATGATCGAGCGCGAACGCGACCTGCCGCAGTTGAATGAAAAGAAGCGAAAGCTAGAGAAGCTCAACAGGTGGAAAACCTTCATTACAAGCGCCGCACAGAGATTCGCCACGTCAGAAACTGCGCTGGCGAATGCGAGGATCGTCGAAATTCAAACTGATTGCCAAGAGTTATTCGGGGCTCTCGTGCGGGGCGGCCCTGATGTGCGGCCGACACTTAGTCGTGCGCAGAATACCGAACAAGTAGATCTGAAACTGGCTGACTTTTTCGGTTTGCCCGATTTAAGCGCTCGCGCTCTGCTATCCGAAAGCTATCGCAACGCCGTTGCAGCAGCCATCTTTTTGGCGGCAGCATCCAGCCACAAAGGCGTGCCGCGATTTATGGTGCTTGATGACGTTACGTCGAGTTTCGACGCGGGGCACCAAATCGCCCTTATGGAGGCGATCCGCTGCAAGCTAAGAAATGGAGCCGTGGGCGGCGTCCCTGATGGCTTGCAGTTCATTATTTTAAGTCATGATACCTTGCTGGAAAAGTACTTTGATCGTCTCAACGGCACGGCGGAGTGGCATCACCAAAAACTCCAAGGAATGCCGCCCAAAGGTCGCCTTATGGTCGCCGCACAACAGGCTGATCGCCTCAAGGCGCAGGCAGAGCACTATTTAAACGCGGGGCAGATCGACATAGGCGAGCCTTTTCTTCGGCAATATCTCGAATATAAGCTCGGCCAGGTCATCTCTAGATTGTCGATACCTGTCCCGCCCGACTACGCGACGCGGGGTGACAAGCGCACGCTTTCGACATTCATGGATGCAATCATTGACGCCGTTGCTCTCTATCAGGCCGCACATAAGTGTGTTCTTACAGTCCAGCAGGTTGCCGATCTCCAGCAACGCCATGCACCGGCGATCATCGCAAACCATGTCAGTCACTACGAAACAGGGGCAGGCAATCCATTCAACGCTTACGCGCTTCTTGGCGTGCTTCAGAGCATTGACGATCTGGCCGACTGCTTCACCTGGATTGATCCTGCTAATCAGCAGAAGAAATATTATCGTCGCCTGGATCTAAGATAGAGTCCCAAAAGCCTTCCCTTTTGACGCTAGTCACCGGCCTCCGGGATTTCAACAGGTTGCGCGTTCCATAAGTCCATTTCAAAAGTCGACGATGAAAATCAGCTGATCGCGTGTCTCTTGACATATCCGCAACAAAGTTGTTGCAACTTTGTTGCGCTGAGCAACTAGCCAAGACGCGCGGCTCTTGCGGTCGTAATACATTTATCCGCCGGGAGAACCTATACGGGGGGTGGGCACTTGCATTCGCCAACACAGCGCAACAATCTCGACTTCAGGCGCAACAAAATCATTCTCAGGCAACGCCGAAGTTTGAAAGCCAGCGCTGTTCGCACGCTAACAGGCGAGGGCCTAGCCAAAGCCCGCAACACACTCGACGTTTTTTTGCGACAAAGGGTCGTTTTCGCTGGTTTTCATTTATTGGAACCGCGCAATCTTGGTCCCAATGAAATGCCTAAGTCTTGATCCCAATTCGGCCAGCAACAGGCTCGAACTGTCGGTTGTTGGCCGAAGGTGGAAGCTTGGGTTTGGAACGAGCGCACTGAAAAGAGAGCCATTACGTGGGGTTGCGTTGTCTGCCTTAGATGTAGCTGCGTCGCAGCCTAAACCTCGGCAACCTCAACCGATACGCGTGACGCTTTGTAAAGCTTGACACCGCCCCCGGTTGATTTGCTTGGCTCAAAAAGTGCGAGGTTTATTCCGTCGCTAACTGAGCTGCGATAAACGACGCCGTCGAAGCCGCTCTTTTTGATGAATTCACAAAGATACTGGCTAGGAATGTAATCGATCGCGGCTCCTGAAGGCAGGACCGGCCGCGTCAACTCCTCGCCCAGCCGCTCGAGAAACGGCAAGTCGGCGCGGAGTTGACCGATCGCGCTGGAATCTTCGAGAATGAAGGGCGAGATCAATTTGCGTGGATTGCGTAGGTCCACCGCCTGAATCTCGGGAATGGTGAAATCCGCGACGCAGGCGATCTCACCTGTGTGCGGTCGGATTTCTGCGACTGCGGTCTCTGGCTTCGAGCCAAGATACAGATAGGGAATGCCCGCTGGATTAGCGCGACCGTGCGACGCTTGCCGCTTTGGCGGCGCGCTCATGTTTTCGATCGCGTAGGTATCGTCGCCCGAGCGAATCCTCGCGCGATACCACAGGCACGGTAGCCCAGCGGACGGCAGAAGATCAAGCAGCTGGCGGAGCCGATCCGTATCGAGGCTCATATCCAGAAACCAGCGGTTCTGGTACATCATTTCGTCGCGGAGCGTCTCCCACTGCAACAATCCTTCGCTTTTGTAGGTGGGCGAAGGAACGAACGAGTCCCGCACGATGTCGCCATCGTCAAGTATGTCGCCAAGCAGCTCCTTAGCATGCGCAGTATCCATCACAGGATGGGAGAAGAGCTGCCAATCCCCCTTCATCCATTCGGTTAGCGACTGGCCATCGTCATTCCGTTCATAAACGTTGACGACTAGCTCGAAATAAGGCGACAGCGCCTGCGGCTCGAGCAGGTCGACGTCGCTCGTTCCGCAATAACCACAGTTGCCGCGCTCGGGACCTAAGAAGGGGAAAATCTGCTCACGCAGCCCACGGTCGTCAAAGCACTCAGGGCAACATCGCCGTTTCGGCATCGCTCAGCTCCGAAAATCGGCGAGGGTCTCAATGTGATGTTTCATAGAGAGCTTCTTCACATAGCCTAGGCCCGGAAAATGGCCCTTTGCATGGAGGTTACGGAACTCTTGGATCGCTGTAGATTCGAATAGCTTCGAGGTTCCGCTGTCTAGTTTGTCGATGAGCTTTTTGAGCGCTTGCGCGAACTTACCCGCAGGGTCGGTGGGTGTATCGTTCGTCGTTGAGACGAAATGGTAGGTAAACATTACGTTATCTTGACTTGGATCGATGAAGCTTAAGTGGATCGCCACCGCATAAGCCGGGCCGCCACCTTCTGAATAGTTGTCACCTACCGTCAAGAAGTCGCCGAACCCGTTCATATTCATGTCGCGAAAAGTGAGGTGTAGCTCGGAAAATTCCTCGAATGGGATCTTCGCATACTCCGAATTCTTGAGACGCTTAAAGCCGTCGCGAACAAGGATGCGCTGGCTTCCGTCATAGTGCTTGCGATATAGCGTGTTTGCGTGATCCTCGACGAATACATGGTGCGAATTCGGTAGATTGGCGCCAAGATAGTCTGCGAGCCCTTTCTGTGCAGTAAAGCCAGCATGCACGAAGCTCGGATTGTGGTCATTGTGCTTCGTGTAGGTATCTATCGCTGCCGCAAGGGTAGTTTCGGCGCGTAGAAGGATGCCGGCAGACACCATATTGTTGCCGATATAGCCTGCTTGGAGAAGTTGTGTGATGCTTGCACCGTCGTCTTGATGATCACCATGATACGGGTTGGCGATGACAATAGCTTGACCGCCGGCATCGGCAATCGCCTTTAGAGTCTTTTCGAGCCCGCCAAGCGATTCTTTCACGGGCTCAATTATGGGGACGAAACCAGCGGCTGCCATTAGGACAGCTGTCTCGCGCAATGTGATGAGCTCGAACTGCTTGCCGCGAAGATAGGGATGGTACATGTCGTTGTTACGCCCAAGTCAGTGCCGCCTTAAGCGGCGTTTTAACCGCTTCAAGCAGACGGCCATGATCGACGCGCCTAACCGGTATGGACAAGGCGGCGGCGTGCAGCGATACTGGAAGCTGGTTGACCAAGTCGCCGAGCGGCGCTAAGTTGCGAGTCCGTTTGAGGGTCCGAACGAACTCGTGATGTAGAGCAACGGGATCGAGACCTGAAAAGAGCGACCTCATTGCTGTGTACCGCTGGGTGTTAGGCACGTCGGGGATGCCAAAGCCGAGACCTTTCAAAATAGCAGTCGCCTCCGCCGAACGTACCGATTCAAAAACAGTCACTGGGCAGATTCGTTCAGGGCGGTCTTGGGCATCCCGCACCACCGAAAATTGATAGCGCTTCGATAGGCACATTATCCCGACATCAGGCGGTACCAACTCCCGAACACTGGCGACATGATTTTCGCTAGCGATAACGTTCACGGTGGCGAATACACGCTTGTAATGCACGACCTGATTAAGGAGCCGTGCGAGCGAGTCGCGTTCGGACTTAATTTCGTAAGCTGTGGCGGTGCCGTTCAAGATAACGAGATCGGCCTTGCAGGCCCCAACACGAAATTCGGTCAGCATCGACGCAGTTCGCAGCGAGTGCCTGCCCATCAGGATTTTCTTAGTAATGGCGGCGCGATATACATACTCGTCCCGGAACCCAGCAACCTGCAGAACCTCAAACGCCGAATCGAACACGGCACCCACGGTAGCGTCAACGCCACAGCGATCGGCAATCTTACTCAGCAACATCAAGCGCGTGAACAGCAGCGAGCTACCCTTCTTTGCCATGTCTTGGAAGACGGCTGAAGAGAATAGGCGTGTCATCGCGGAAAGTTCAGTAGCGTTCGGCGTCACTTTTCCCCCTTGGCCGCTTTTTTCGGAGATTGGCCCGATGTGGGTTTACTTAGCGCACTTAGCATCTCGAAGGAATCGATCATTGAGATGAATTTTCAATGATGTCGTGCTCTGATTTCGGTTAACTGAGCAGAACTATCAACGTCTGTCGATTCGCGCAGGAGACACCTAACTCTGGGCAGTGTCTCAGTTTCAAATTTGCCAATTCGTCCATGGCCGCGGCCTGATCGAGGAACGACAAGTCCTGAGTCCGCTGGCTATTTTAAGCATTGGGACAATCCGGGCAGTATCGGAACGTCCTAGTCGGACAGACTGGAGCCCGAAAATGTTGGGTTTGCGGCTGAAAAAAGACGCAATGCCCCGATGCGATCAACTCCGTTCTTGGAGCAGATATCGGCATTTTTCATGTGTAAGGCTCCTTGTCTATTCGGGCCTGCCACCCCTCAATCAAGACCCATCTCTTTTAGACGTTCAGGCGCGTACTGACAGATGATTGCTTCATTGCCTTCGGTATCCACAAACTGGCAGAGTTCGCAGATCGTCGGGATCGAATGCCGAGGTCCAAGGAGTCGCCCGCCCGCTGCTTCGATGAGCTTGCTGCTGGCATCGATGTCAGAAACCGCAAACGAGCATTCGTAGCCCTTTTTGCCTGATGGCAGCGGCTCGCGACGCTTTTGCAACGCTCCATGAACGCCAGCGCCCTCAATGAGATAAAACCCTGGCGGTCCCCACGGGGAAAAACGCCATCCGAAGACGCTTTCATAAAATTTGAGCGCGCGCTCAACATCGTCGGCTTCTATGGCGAAATGGGCAAGTTTGTTGGGCATGGAATGATCTCCTCACGCATAGGAAACCACGCTTGAGGCTTGACGCATACACCGCCTTGCGCCAATTTTGTTGGCGTATGCGACATCGCGCCTCCCGCGCTGACGAGCCCCATTTTTTGATCCGTTCGCTTGCCATCGATTATGAGGCGGGCGGACATGAAGACATGCACGCCCATCCTTGGCCGCAATTTCTCTATGCCCAATCTGGCGCCGTGCGTGCGGCGATAGAGGGGCGCTTCTGGACGCTTCCAACGCGCAGAGGATTGTGGATCCCTGCCAACACGCCACATCGCCTCTCAATGTCGTCGCGACTTCATTTGAGAACTCTCTATATCCGGCCCGAAAAGGACTTGACTCAAGGCGTATGTGTCGTTCCGGTCAGCGGATTGTTGCATGAGGCAGTTCTGCGTGTGTGTGCTCAGGGTACGCTAGACGACCGGATTGAAACAGACCGAAGTCTTGCGGCGGTCATCCGGGGAGAAATCAGCTTTCGCGATCCTGGACGCCTTGTCTTGTTGCAGCCGAAGGACGCGCGTGCGTTAAGGCTAGCAGAGTCCTTCTTCAACGCGCAAAGTGTGGGCGTGCCTTTAGATGTCCTGTGCAGGAAAGTCGGCCTCAGCCGCCGCACAGCAGAGCGTGTGTTTCAAGATGAATGTGGTCTGCCGCCAGCGCAGTGGCGCCGATTTGCAGCACTGTCCCAAGGACTTGTCAGCATTGCGGGCGGTTCAACAATCGATGATGCCGCAATCGCTGCAGGGTATCAAAGCCGCAGTGCCTTTAGCGAGGCATTTTCGAAGGCATTTGGCTTTCCGCCAAGCGAAGCGAAGAGGCATTGAGGGTGAGTTGCTTTAATCTTGAAGCCGCGCCTCAAGTTCCGCCTTCTGCTTACGTGTCAGGCCCGCGTAGATGAGATCATACGAACCGGCAATGAGCTTGCGGATTTCGCTCATCGGCACGTCGGCGTCTAGGTCAATGCTGATCCAGAAACGGCGGTCGAGGTGAGAGCGGTGACCGACGCCGCTATACGTTTGGCGCAGGATATCTGCGAGGCCGGGATCGCACTTCAGGATGACGAACGCCTCTCCCCGGACTGAAAGAATGGCGAACATCTTTCCCATCAGTTTGTACATCACTGCAGGAGCAGGCGCGCCACGGGGCATAGGGACGGGCTCGGCATAAGCACCAGACATCGCGCTTAGAACTGCGTTCAATTCCTCTGTTGCTTTATTGATGGGCATCTCAGCAACTTCAGGCTTACCGGGTGATATTCGAAGTCCTTTGGTCACGCCGGCCATCGTTTTGCTCCGCGCGGTTGGGATAAAGCCTTGCCTATCGTTCTCGAATTATACACCAAGTAAATGGCCTCGCCGGACCTGTGAAGCAGGGGACGCTCTAGAAACATCCGCTGCGAGCGCTTCTTGTGGATTCTACACATCGGCAGGACCCTTCCTAAACGGTCCACGGAGCAGACACTGCCGAAGAGGTGCATTACTGCCTCCATCGTCGCATGCCCGCTTCGCAACCACCCATTGACAGGCAGCGGCTTTCAGACCGTTCCCAGTCCCAAGCTATTGCTCAAAATTCAGACTGAGACACTGCCTGAGTATGGCACAACTCGGATTCCAGCAATACGATCGTTTATAATGGCTGATTCGATCATCTTTCCCAAAGATATCGCCTTACGTCTACCGCACACGATGGCGGGCCGGGCTTGGATCGGCCGTTTCGACGCTCCGGACCAAGAGACGGCGACTCGTTTGCTAGCATCGCTCACGCTTGTTTCCCATTCAGCATTTGAGCGGTCGCTCTCAACACTGATCCTCACGACGGCTGCGAAAGTAGCAGGGCCCGCTGCACTTTATGCGACTCGCGAGTTTGAGACTGGCACCGACTATTTTGCTGCAATGGCCGATGCCGCCGACCCACTAGCACCGCATGATGCAGTGGCAAAAGGCGCAGACCTTGGAAGTGAGGCGCGGATCGCGACTATGATCCGGAACCTCTGCAACGCCAATCCGGAGAAATTGTTAAACCATCCGTCGCTCAAAACGCTCCACTCCACCCGCGCTAAGGCATTGTTCGTCGTTGACGACATTATTGGCTCTGGCAAGCGCACAGCCACATTCTTACGGGCGATGTGGCGCTCGGTCAGCTTAATGTCATGGCACAGTCGGCATCAAATCCACTTCTCTGCGATCGCCTATTCAGGCACTGAAATAGGTTTCCGAACGGTATCAAGGCTGAAGTGCCGGCCAAAGGTCAATGTAGTGCGTCAATGTCCAACCTTTGACTCAATGCCTTGGCATAATGAGATCGGCAATGCGGTGATCTCCCTATGCGATCGCTATGGAAAGCTCACTTCGGAACCGAAAATGTGCCTCGGGTTTAAGAAGACGATGGCGGCGCTGGTGTTCGAGCATGGGTGTCCTAACAATGCGCCTTCAATCCTGTGGGCACCCGGTCTGGAGGGTGATAGGCCTCCGTTGTTCCCGGCCCGGACGGTGACACCTGAATCGGCATCGGCGTTTCCGCCTGACATCATGGCGCGCGATCCTGTGGCTATCCTTAGTGACCTTTCGAAAGAAGAGGAGTTTTACATTCCACCACCCGCGGTTCTAGGCGCGTCGCCGCTTGGGATCACTACGATCTCTGTGTTGGCACTGGCCGCTCAGGGCGTTCGGAGTCGCGCGGCGTTGAGCTATGTAACTGGCTACGACGCACACGAATGCGGGGCATTGCTCGATCGCTGTATAGCGCGAGGCTATCTTACTGGGACGCTTAGGCTGACGGCGGCGGGACGCGCCGAGCTAGGTGAATCGGTTCGTCCGCAGCCACGGCCCAGCAGACTTCCCTCTCGCGGTGAAGACGCCTACTATCCCAAACAGTTGAGGGGGCCACATACAGGCTAGTGCGTGCCTGCGAGGGCACATAGACGCTTGAACACACGGCTTGCGTTGGGACACGGATTACCGTTGTCCTAAGAAGAAGCTGGCGCTTGACAGGAGGTTGCATGCGACCTTCATTAACGAGCGCTTGTCTCCTAGAATGCCGCATGCAATCCGCCTGCGGCGGATATCGAAGTAGTCCTGAATGTGGTCTCCCCAACGCTATCGCGAGAACGGTCGCAAGCGAAGCATTGACGGAGACTTGTTAGAGCGTGCCGCCACGGCGATTGAGACTTTCACCGGAAAACACACGAAACTTCCTTCGATCCTAACGCTTGGCCACCTCGCCGAACGAACCGGGGTCTCGTGGTTTCACTTGCGCCTACTTGTCGAAAGCGACCGCGGGGACAACTACACCTATTTCCGGATAAGAAAGCGGTCGGGCGGTCATCGCCAGATCAGTGTTCCCGAAACCAAGTTAATGATCGTACAGCGATGGATCGCTGGCCACATCCTCGCAGCTTTACCGGTTCACCGGGCGAGTTTCGCATTTGCGCCAAAATCCTCGATCGTCGGCTGCGCAGCGGAGCATTGCGGGGCACGGTGGCTGATTAAACTCGATATTACTGGATTCTTCGGGTCAATCAGTGAGATTCAAGTTTATCGCGTTTTCTTGACAGCGGGTTATGCACCACTAGTTGCTTTCGAATTGGCTAGACTTTGCACCCATGCACCGTGCGGCAGTAAGCGGTACCGCAAGCCGGTCTGGCGTGCTCGCGCGTTGGGGCGGCCGATCTACAACTATAGGCAACCTCGCATTGGCTATCTGCCGCAGGGGGCGCCGACGAGTCCGATGCTGTCGAACCTAGTTATGTACCAAACTGACCTGAAGATCGCTTCACTCGCGGCAAAGGCTGGTCTTGCCTACACCCGCTATAGCGACGACATCACCTTTTCAACAAAAGGGCCGTTGGACCGCGCGAAGGCGATGGAAGTGGTATGGGAGACAGCGGCTATCCTACGGGCAATAGGCCTTGAGTTGAACAGGCGAAAGACACGCATCGTGCCGCCCGGCGGCCGCAAAGTGGTGCTAGGACTCTTGGTTGACGGGAACGTTCCCAAGCTGGCGCGCAAATTTCGTGACCAGTTACGAATGCACCTGCACTATCTGAAGACTCTCGGCCCAGAGGCTCATCGAGCGGCACGGAAATTCGACACTGTCGCTGGCCTCTATCGCCATGTGCTCGGGTTGATTGACTTTGCTAATTCCGTCGACGCAGACTTCGCTAGTCGGATGCGAACCGAATTCAATGCAGTAGGCTGGTCGCTTGACTGCACGGAGTAGCTCTGACGTTCGACTGACTGCATCTCCGAAGAAGAGCTTCGCGAATATGCTGCAGCAAAATGATCGACCTCTTTAGCCGAACCGCTGCCTGACGTACTCGGTTATGGATGCCCCAGACAATTCCGTCGTTGCGTTGCCGCCGCGTACAAAGAATCGTTGCAAGCTTCCGTCCTTGAGGAAGGCCGCTCTCGGCCCCTTCTCGCAGCGGATCGCCAGAACCCTCCCGCCATTTTCGTCCTGAAAGTGGGGGTGGACGTAAGGCAGGAAAACGGCGCCGATCCGATCTTTGACTAAGTTGACTAGGTGTAGGCCAAGTTTATCCTCGTTTTCGAACCCATCATGTTGAAGGCCTAAGACTTCGCCATTGTCGGCAACGCCGATCAACAGTGTCCCACCCTTAGCGTTAAGGAACCCACCGATCGTTTTCAGCGCTGCTAACTGAATTTTTTCGTCGATCTGCCCCGTGTGGAGATTCGTCCTCAGGGTAGACTTGAACTCCACGGCACCCGTTTCGCCGCCTGCAATCAAATCAGCGATGGCGATAGGTTCAACCGTAGAAGCGGGTACGGAACCGACCGTAAGCAGTTCCCATGCTTGGCGGATCACGTTGGCCATGCGGACCCGGCGCTGGACCAGAAATTCGTGATAGGGCAATTCCCACCACAATGGCGGAAGCGCGTGCCAGCCGTAAAGCCGGTCGCGCTCTTCCGCGCTCATGGCGTGATCGAGCGGCGGGACATACGCTGCTGGAGGCCTCTTCCCAATCTTAATGTTTGCAGGCCATTCCACGGCGGCAAAGTTCGCGATCTGGTTGATTAGTTTGAAGTCGACGATTCCTGACTCTTCCAGATAACCGCGTGGGAAAAGGTGGTGTTGTTCTAGCGCTGCCTTGGTGCCTTTTACCGCAGGATCAACCAAAGTAGAGATTTTAAGCGGGCTGTACAGCGCGTTAGCATCCAGTTTGATAAGTGCGGCTTGATAGGCGAACAGCGACGGACTGCGCGAGGCCGATGTCGCAAGCTGGCTCGGCAGAGTGATCGTCCAATAATCGCCGGTCAAGGTCGTTGTACAGAGTTGACGTAGCCGCGCTAAAAACGCTGCGCCATCAAGCAGATCGCGAATTAGCGTCAGGTCGCTCTCGAACCTAGTCTCGGGCGAATTAGTGTAGCGGCCCGTCAGCGTCGCCATGAAGAAGAATTCGGCGATAGTTTGGCGCATCGTCTCGCGATCAACGCCGTAGTCGCGCAACCCGATAAGGTAGAGGACATAGCTGAAAATGATCGTCGTCCCTGAACTGATCATCTTTTCGCTTCGATACCCCGCAAGCTTTAGGGCATCCATGAAATGATGCCAGTTGGCGAGGTTGAGTGTGGCCTTCTGCCCCTCGCGCATCAGCCCAAATTGAGCATCGCGGCGTTCTGGATCATCAAGGCCTGTCTTTGCGTCACGCCCGCGTAGCGCTCCATACACATTTTCCAGCCGGGCACGTTTGAGCGAAAGGCCGACCGTGGCACGCAACAACTGATCTGGTGAGGGCTTGATGAAATGGTTGAACGGGGAAGCCTGCTTGTCGGATGGCCGTGTCGCTGCAAGGGCGAACGCCTCCAACTCGGCCCGACCTTCATCCCAAAACACTGACATCAGCGTCAGAATAAAGTCGGCCTGGTTGAGCGTCTTTCCTTTGCCATTTATTCGAACAAACACTTCTGCGATTGTTTCTTCGTCTACTGTGGAGTGAAGCGTTAGCGCTACAAAGCCGTAGTGCAGAAGATTGCGAAGGTGGTCTATCGCCCCCTCGATCCGCTCGGCTTCGTCATCGGAAATTTCACGAATTTCACGAAGCTGTTTCAAAAACTCCCTTCGGTAGGAGCTGGGCCTAAAATCCGGTTGCCACAGTATAGAGATATCGGAAATGAACGCCTTGTCCTTCCGAATCGCGGCGTCAGCTACGTCAAAACGGCTTGAAAGCGGGTTGAACGCAATCTGGATGCGTTCTTTCTTGAAATTGGCGCGCACCACTTCGACGCCTTTCACCACCGCGTAGAGCGATGTCAGTCGCTGCTGACCGTCGACAATAGCGAGCTTCGGTGCGGCTTGGGCATTCTTGGTGCCAATCCCCCTCAATCCGGAACCGGCGCCGGTTTCCCAGAACAGCAGGAAACCCGCAGGGTAGCCGCGGTAGAGCGAATCGAACAGATCGCGGACGTTGACGTTCGGCCAGACGAAAGGGCGCTGGAGTTCGGGCAAGCCAATCTTGCCGAGGTCTATATCTTCGATCAGCGCCGTCAGCGGATAATTGCTTGTTGTGAACAGAGCCAAAGGGCACCCCCAATCAGAGCTTTATACCAACCCATTGCAAGTGTAACCATGATTGCATCTATCTTTGCTACGACCGCCCCGCAGTAGCGTTAACGTTTGCATGTTAAGGCTAGTTTCGGTCTGATCGTGGGCATCAGGCAAATCCAGATTAGGCCTACAATTTGAGGCTCCGGTACGCCAACGAAGTTGAACTGTTCGGCTTTTGACCGATTGAATCCGGCCCGCCTTACAAAGCGGAATAGGCATCGGACCAGTCAGGAGGTCGCAGGTGTTTCACTGTTTCACGTCCTAGAGAATGAAACGGTGAAACAGTGTCGCGTTTCACTGTTTCATCACGTGTTTCAGGGTATGTTTCAGGTGAAACAGCATGTGAAACATTAGGGATTAGACCCTGTTTCACGCACTGATCCCCTGAAGATAGAAAGTATAATGAAACCGGGGTTATTATTGGTTTATAGGTGTTTTTGGAGTGTTTCACTGTTTCTTTGACAGGGAATGAAACAGTGAAACGATTAGGCTTTTTGGCCACAATTGATCGAGCCAAAGCTAGTGCCCTAACCATTCCCGGCGTCCTTTTCCCGCTTGAGGATGCGATTGACGGTGGCAAGTGCAATACCCGTCTGGTTTGCGATTTCCCTCTGTGTAAGACCTTCCCCCTTCAGCTTTAGAACAACTGCGGATCGTGTGTCGCCTAGGTCCTTTCGTGTCCATTGATCCTCGGCGAAAGCCGCCTCAAAGGCTTCCGCTTCTGGTCCTGCAAACCCTCGTGCTTTCTCGAAATGCACTTCAAACCTTGCACCTTGCTCAGGCTCATAATCACTTGGCCGCTTCAGGTTGATCACCGTATCGAGAATGTCCTCTCGCTTGGACGTACCACGTTGAGCGCCACCCTTACCGGCGTGATGGATCAAGAGGACCGATCTGCCCTGCCGACGCTTTGCAAGTAGCCAGCCTTGGAACGCGACCCAGCTTTCGGAGTCATTTTCCTTCCCGGACCTAAGGAGGGTCGATAAGTTGTCGCAGACAATCAAATCAGCGTCGCCAAGCACGGCATCGATCGCCGCTTGCCCCTCTGGTGTGGCGAGATCAGGGATACCAAACTCCTCTAGGTCGCTTGCCACAAAGCGTAGGGCCTGACCATCTGGAGCCTGGCCGCCATTGGCTCTGGCGATGCTTGCAAGCCGCTCCTGAAGCGTTCCACCCGGCATTTCGCCATCGATATAAAGGACGCGCCGGGGTTTAGGCGCGCTCCACCCTAAGAAGTCACCCCCGGTGGCAACGGCCCATGCGATGTTTAAGCTTACCCACGTTTTGCCGATGCCCCGAGGCGCGAAGATCATCACTAGGCCCTTTGCCGGAAGCCATGGCCCCAGAACCAACTCACGAGGCGGAAAGGCTTTAGCGAGGAAGTCAGCCACGCCCATGGGATGAAGCTTGACGATAACGGGCCCGTCACGCCCCGGCTCTGGGTCGTTCCAGTTTGCGTTTTCGTCGAGGGCATCACGCGCTCGACTTGATAGCGGGGTAGGATTGGAAAAGGTCATACCGGAGCTTTCACCCCTCTGTTCACTATTACGTCGCCACGGTCTGCGCTAGCTTCCCAAGCCAACGCAAATTCACCGCACACATCCAGCATGTCAGTCATTGCCCATGGCGAGCCAGCGCCATTCAAGAAGCCTGTGAAGGGCGCGCGGCGTTGACAGTTGCCAGTCTCAGAGCCTTCAAAATGTGGCCGCCACCATTGGCAAATCCGGCAACAGGCTTCCGTCGAACGCTCTGAAGTGCTACCCAATGGACGTGACGCCGCCCGGCCATCACGATCCATCGCCCCGGCTACGCCTGCCAGCGTGCCGGGGTTTCTTGTTTCCAACACCTAAGCGACCACCCGTTTCCCCGCCGCAATAAGTGCGTTTAGGTCAGCCGGATCGAGAAGGCTTCGGGACCCTAGTTTGATTAGTGGAATTTTGCCCGCCGTCACCAGTCTGTAGATTGTTGACCGATTGATACCGAGACTTTCCGCCGCCTCTTGGATCGACAAAAGGCGTTTTGTGGGAAGGGATTGCATTCACTGGCTCCACCGCAATTCAGCACGGCATGTGCTGCGATGGCCAACCATTTATACGAACTCCGGGCCGACGGTAGGCCCGAACTTCGAGTTCCGGTCTTGAGCTCAACTTCGCTTTCTGACAGCCTTTTGTCGTTTTGGAACAAGGCCTTCGACCTCGTAATCCCCAATGGATTGTGCCACTCCGAACTGCCCATGTTTCTGTTTTTTGGCTTTGCGAAATTGCCGCACAATTTCTGCCGTCGAAATGGTGGGATTCTTTTCGCGAAGTTTCACAGAAAATTCCACTATCGATTTCTTTCGCATCTCCACGCCATTGCGCGCGGCTTTCGCAGCATTGATTCCGCCCCTAACTCTTGTACGGGCAACGCGGTGGACCTCACCAAGCGCTTTTGCAATTGTTTTCCTTATCCCAGGCAACAAGTCGATTTCCGCGCGAAGCTTACACGTCGCACGTTCAAGCCACGTGTAGTGAGAAGCCACCGCATCTATGTAATCATCCCTGTTTCTGTACCGATGCATGGAGTTTGGGTTCGTTTCCGTGTATTCATTGACATGCCAAAGTGCGCCCATAACTTCGCAGGCAGCGTCAAGCTCATTTGCTAGTACCACTTGGCTTGGAAAGTTTCTCAAAAATGGCGCGAGACTCTCACGAGGCACGAGGTAGGCATCACAACCTATCGGCTTGCTTCCTTCTTCCAAGCAGGGCCAAACCCGTTCGGAGTTTACCCAGTAATTTTTCTCAGTAAAATCAACACCTAGAGCATCAAGTCTCTCCTTGACGCAAGAAAGCGCTTCGGCTTTTATTTGGTCTCGCGTTTTGAATTGTGTTCTCACACTAAATCGATATGCCAATTCGCCTGCAAAGCTTAGAATTGCTCGACCAAATAACTGATCAGGGCCTGAAAGGATGGGGTTTCCCCAAATGACGTTGCCCGCCGAATAGCCAGCCTGCCAGATCACAAAAAGGAGGTGATGTTCGAGCTGGTACGATAGCGTGCGCTTGATTGTGACCACGGAGCCATCATGCGCTTTTCCAGTATCGCCGCTTCGAAGCGTTGCGTACTCCTCGGCAGTCAGCGAAAGTGTTTTGCCATCGCGCAAAATCATCGCAAAAGCGTCTGCTTCTTTGGCTGGGAGAGGCTTGGGCTCGTTGGTACTCGTTGGATGGTCCTTTGCCATCACTTACCGCGCCCAGCTTTGTTCAAGCCAAAGTCCACCACATCGGCACCGCTGCGCCCGTCAATGAAAGCGGCCCATTGCTCCAGAAGCGCGCGCCGCTTTTCGAGTGCATCACCGCGCCTGTAGCTCAACTCCACAGCACTGCCAGTGGCGTGGGCTAGACAGCCTTCAGCGACTTCACGCGGCGCGCTTGTGGCCTCTCCAGCCCAATCTCTAAAGCTGCTTCTAAAGCCGTGTGTGGTGACTTCCTTGGCCACTCCCTCGACCATGAGGGGCGCCACGCCAATACGCTCGCGTAGGGCTTCAAGCGCCGCGTGTGAGTAGGGCTTGTTTGGACGCTGCCCCGGAAACACTAGCGCTCCAGCCTCGCCACCCGTAAGGGGTCGCACGCGGTTTAATATGACCAGCATAGCAGCGGTGATGGGAACGCGGTGGATCTTCTTTAGCTTCATCCTTGAGGCCGGAACCGTCCACACCATCGCGTCCAGATCGAACTCTTGCCACCGCGCGCCTAGCGTTTCGTTGCACCGGCCACAGGTCAGGATCAGAAATTCTAGCGCCCGCGCGGTTACGGCTTCACGTTCCCTCAGCTTTGCCACAAAGGCCGGAACGTCCTGCCAAGGCATAGCGGGATGGTGGCCACGCTTCAGCTTCACCGGCTTTGTCAGCAGCTTGTCGAGGTGACCTTTCCAGCGGGCAGGGTTCATCGTGGTATCACGCGCACCCGTAACTGTGGCCGCGTCTAAAACCCGTTCTATCCGGCCTCGCAAGCGTTGTGCGGTTTCAGGGATGGTCAGCCATATAGGTTGAAGCACGCTCAGCACGTCAGCCGTGCTTATCTCAGCCACCGGCTTTGAACGGATCGCTTCGCAATAGTGCGTCAACGTCATGCGCCATTGGTCAGCGTGCTTTGGATTGCTCAGCCCCGGCGCAACGGACTGTTCGAACCAAGCGTCAGCGTAGACCCCAAAGGATTGCGCACCCTCCGCCTTGGCCTTCTCCGCTGATTTCTGCGCCCCACAAATTGCCAGCGGATCGCCACCACGCCCCACAATGTCGCGCGCCTCAGCGGCCTTCTTGCGTGCATTAGCAAGAGAGACTTTGACCAAGCCGCCTAGCCCCATCTCCTTGCGCTTGCCATCCACCGTGTAAAGGAACGCCCATTTGCGCAAACCAGAAGCGGTGACCACCAGATACAAGCCGCCGCCGTCAGCGTGTTTTCCGGCCCCTAAAGACCGCGTTTGCTTGTCATTGAGCCGATTTAACCCGCCTGCCATCGCTCGCCCTCACATCACGCCCCACAAAACGCCCCACAATTTGATTGCGTCTTAGGGCGTCAGAGTGAAACGGCTTGAAGCACATATGAGACAAAAACCATCATATAACAAGGCATTTATGCGATTATATGGGGCTTTTGGAAACAGGCTGAAACAGCTATCTGGCGGAGAGGGAGGGATTCGAACCCTCGATAGGCTTGCACCTATAACGGTTTTCGAGACCGCCGCATTCGACCACTCTGCCACCTCTCCGAGGGGGGCTGAGATAGCGGCGTGTGGGCTTTCGTGCAAGCAGGCTGTCACATGACGTTTGGTCGAGAATGTTTTATGGCCTGTTTGTGACCGTCAACGACGCCCCCTCCCTGCCCGCCAAGGCCCACAATCGCCAAGAGATTGTCGCGTTTGATGTTGATGGCACTGTAACATGGACCGATAGCTTTTTTGCTTTTTTGCGGTTTTGGGCTGGGCGGCGTGGTACCTTTGGAAAACTCACGCGCCTTTTACCATCACTCGCGCGCACAGCGACCAAGAGCCTGCATCGCGATGCCATGAAAGCGCGCACTGTTCGCATGTTTTTCAAAGGCGTTGATCAGGGCGACTATGAGGCGGCGGCACGGGCTTTTGGTCGCGAAGTATTGCCTAGGCTGGTGCGCGAGGACGCGCTACGGGCACTGAAAGGTCATGTGGCGCAGGGCGAGCGGGTGATTTTAGTGTCGGCCTCGTTGGAGGATTATTTACACCCTCTTGCGGAATACCTCGGTGCGGAAGGCGTGCTGGCGACAAGACTAGAGCGCTCTGGAGGTCGGCTTACAGGCCGGATGGTTGGCGCCAATTGCCGGGGGGTAGAAAAACAAGCCCGGATTGAGGCCGCCTTTGGGACAAATGTTCGAGTTATAACCGCCTATGGTGACAGTGCCGGTGACTTTGAAATGCTCGCAATGACCGACTCGCCCGGCTATCGTGTGTTTACTGGGCAACCACGCCAGAAAAATCTGCGACTATGGCAGTTATATGCCAATCGAATGCCGCGCCAGCCTTGACTCTGTGGCCTGTGTGGCTAGAATCCGCCGTCCAATCGCCCGAGCATCATGCCCGGGCGCTTCCCTTTTGTATTTGAGGCTTTCGCGATGTTCGCGGTGATCAAAACTGGTGGCAAGCAATATCGCGTAGCCGCTGACGACGTTTTCGTCGTCGAAAAACTTGAAGGCGAGCCCGGCTCGACCGTGACCTTTAGCGAAGTGCTGTTGGTTGGCGGCGAAAAGGCCATCGTTGGTGCGCCAACGGTTGCGGGTGCTTTTGTGACCGCAGAACTGATGTCGACCCAAAAGGGCGATAAGGTCATGGTTGTGAAGAAGCGCCGCCGCTCCACCTATCGCCGCCGTAAAGGCCACCGCCAGCTTGGCACCACCGTGCGCGTCACCAGCATCAATGCTGGCGCTGCGGCCTGATCACCCTCCGGCTTAGAGAGAAACTGAACCATGGCACATAAAAAAGCAGGCGGTTCGTCCCGTAACGGTCGTGACTCCGCAGGTCGTCGCCTCGGCGTGAAAAAGTTTGGTGGCGAAGCCGTCTTGGCCGGCAACATCCTCGTGCGTCAGCGCGGCACCAAATTTTACCCAGGTGAGAATGTCGGCATTGGTCGCGACCATACACTGTTCGCACTGGAGACCGGCAAGGTGGCATTCGAGAAGAAGCGCGACGACCGTTGCTTCGTCTCCGTGGTCCCGGCGAATGACACGATGGCACTTGCCGCCGAATAAGCGATCCTGAGCCTTTTTCCGGATCGCCTCTTCCAAGGTGGTCCGGTTCAAGAACCCAGCGCGGGGGAGCCGGAACACCGGCTCCCCCGTTTTGCTTGTGGGGCAGCAAAGTTCCTCCGCGCGACGAGACGCAGGAGGCCATAATGCACACCGAGACCCAAACTCGCCCGTTTCCAAGCGCCGCCGAGCGCACACTGACGACGCAGCGCCTGACGCTCCGCCCCATGGATATGGCCGATGCTGCCCGCGTGGCGCTGATGTGCAATGATTGGGACGTCGCGCGCATGCTGTCGCTGGTGGTGCATCCCTATGCTGTTTCGGATGCGGAAAGCTGGATTGCTCGTCATCCTGCAGGTGCTGAGGAAGGAAGCGACTTTCCGTTTGCTGTCATCGGGCCACATGGCCTTCTCATTGGTTGTGTCGGCTTAACCCTGAAAAACGCTCCCGCCTATGAAATCGGCTATTGGTTGGGCCGCGAGGCTTGGGGCAAAGGCTATGCGACTGAAGCGGGGGCGGCCGTGGTGGCGTGGGCGCGCGATGTCCTCAAAGTGCCCGCGCTGACATCGGCGCATTTCATCGACAATCCTGCCTCCGGCAACGTGCTGAAAAAGCTCGGCTTTACCTACACAGGCGAGGACGACCACCCTTGTCTAGCGCGTGGGAGCACCGTGCGCGCCAAGCTGATGGAGCGCGTTTTCGATCCGAATGGGGAGGAACCGCCATGATCCCGACAATCAGAACCGAACGCCTTATATTGCGGGAAATGCGCGATGAGGATGCCCAGCCATGGGCAGAGCTGACCCGTGATCCCGGCGTTCACCGCAATGTCGGCACCTTCCCTGAGTTCTTCTCGCCTTTGCATGCCGAAATGCGAATGATGGTGGGCCGCGCTGCTCATGCCTTCGGACGATGGACCAACTTCGCTGTGGACTGGGACGGCGTATTCATCGGCACCATTGGCGTTTCGCACGCCCGAGACACCATCTCCATTGGGGGCACGACCCACGCTGTAGGGCGATCAAACATCGGCTATGGCTTTGCGCGCGCATCATGGGGCAAAGGCATAGCAACAGAGGCTTGCCGAGCTGTTATTGCGTGGGCGGATGAAACTTTTGATCCCTTAGCCTATGTTGCAAGCTATTATCTCGACAACCCAGCCTCAGGGCGCGTGCTCGAAAAAATTGGCCTCGTAAAGGATGGCGATCCGGAACCCCACTTCTGCATGGGGCGCATGGAAAATGCGTTGGCGCAGAACATGATTTTGCCTCGAACCATGCGTGCCAATCCCCCTTCCAACCAAAACACGCAAGCCGCGTGACCAATGCCCCCGCTTTCGAGTAAGAGACTGACATGAAGTTCCTAGACCAGACTAAAATCTTTGTGCGCTCCGGCGATGGCGGCGGCGGGGCCGTGTCGTTCCGGCGCGAAAAATTCATTGAGTATGGCGGCCCCGATGGCGGCGATGGTGGGCGCGGTGGCGATGTGTGGGTAGTGGCCCAAGATGGCTTGAACACCTTGATCGACTATCGCTACCAGCAGCATTTCAAAGCCAAAACAGGCGGCCACGGCATGGGGCGCAACCGGCATGGGGCATCATCTGAGGACATCATCCTCAAGGTCCCCACCGGAACCCAAGTGCTCGACGAGGATCAAGAAACCCTGATTGCGGACCTTACCCAGCCGGGCGATAAAGTATTGCTCGCGAAGGGCGGCAATGGTGGCTGGGGCAATAACCGCTTCAAGGGGCCCATCAACCAAGCGCCAAAGCACGCCAATCCCGGTGCTGAGGGTGAGGAACGCTGGGTATGGTTTCGCCTAAAGCTGATCGCCGATGCGGGACTTGTTGGCCTTCCGAACGCTGGCAAGAGCACGTTTCTGTCGGTGGTTTCAGCGGCAAACCCTAAGATTGCTAGCTACCCCTTCACCACATTGCATCCTCACCTCGGGGTGGTTGATCTTGGTATCGGCTCACGCTTCGTGCTTGCTGATATTCCGGGCTTAATCGAAGGCGCGGCTGATGGTGCTGGCCTCGGCACGCGGTTTCTAGGCCATGTTGAACGCTGCAAAGTGCTTCTGCACTTGATCGACGGTACTGATGACGATGTGGCCGCTTCCTATCGTACCGTCCGCAACGAGCTTGAGATTTATGGTGGCGACATGCTCGGCAAAGCCGAAGTGGTCGCGCTCAACAAAATTGACGCTCTGAGCGACGATGCAATCGCCGAAAAGAAAGCCGCCCTAGAGGCCGAAACAGGCGGTGCAGTTTTGGTCATTTCCGGCGTAACGGGCACGGGCGTCAAAGCGGCATTGGCGGCGGTGTGGAATTATATCAGCCCACCTCTAGCCGATAAGGAAACGGAAGCGGACGCGATGGCGGACTGGGTTCCCTAATGAACCAAGCCCATGCCACCTCCTTACCGCTGACGCGGGCCCGCCGGGTTGTTCTAAAGTTTGGCTCAGCCCTGATGGTTGATGCTGATACAGGAACCACGCGGGTAAGCTGGCTGGCATCGGTAGCGGCGGACGTGGCAGCGCTGCGGGCAAAGGGTGTCCCCGTGGTGATCGTGTCGTCAGGCGCGGTGGCTTTGGGGCGTCGCGTTCTGGGGCTGACTTCAGCAAAGCTGCGGCTGGAAGAAAAGCAAGCCGCCGCCGCCGCAGGTCAAGCGCGGCTCATGCAAGCGTGGGGCGATGCGTTTGCGGTGCATTCCATCCCGGTCGCCCAAGCGCTTTTGACGCCTGACGATACCGAACGCCGCCGTCGGTGGCTTAATGCGCGCGCGACGTTTGATGCGTTGCTTAGTCTGGGCGCTGTGCCCATCGTCAACGAGAACGACACCGTCGCGACCGAAGAATTGCGTTATGGCGACAATGATCGCCTCGCCGCGCGGGTTGCCCAAATGGTCGGGGCCGATGCGCTGGTGTTGTTTTCCGATGTTGACGGGCTTTACGATTCTGACCCGCGATCTGATCCCAAGGCGGTGCACATCCCGGTGGTGGTCGAAATAACTATGGCCATTGAGGCGATGGCAGGCGGGATCAACGCCAGTGCTGGTGTCGGCTCAGGTGGCATGCGGACCAAGATTGACGCTGCACGTATCGCCACAGCCGCTGGCTGCGCCGTGGCCATCAAGGATGGCATAACCGATCACCCCTTGGCGCGCTTGCTGCAAGGCGAGAAAGCAACATGGTTTCTCGCGCAATCAGACCCCGAAACCGCCCGGCGCGCGTGGCTTGCCCATGCCCTAAAACCGGCAGGAACTATCATCGTGGATGGTGGAGCAGAACGGGCGCTGAAGGGCGGGGCGAGCCTTTTGCCGGTCGGGGTGAAGGCCGTCGAAGGCCGTTTTGAGCGCGGGGACGCCGTGATGATTAAGTCCGCGAGCGGCACTTTGCTTGGAAATGGCCTGTCGGCCTACGATTCAGGCGACGCAGAACGAATAAAAGGGCGGCACACTGACGACATTGAGGCTTTGCTAGGCTACCGTGGCCGCCCGGCCATCGTGCACCGCGATGACCTTGTGCTTGCCGACCCTATTGGAACGACGCGATGAACAGCCCCATGCCCGCTTCTGCCTTCGTGGATGAAGCCCTGCAAACTGAGATGCTGGCGATGGGTGCACGCGCGCGGGCCGCCGCTAAGGTCGTGCGCGAAAGCTCGGCGGCAACACGCTCAGAGGCACTTCGCTCCATCGCTACTCGAATCAGAGCCGCATCAACGGAAATCCTGATCGCCAACCAAGCTGATATGGCCCGCGGCACTGCCGATGGTTTGTCCGCTTCTATGCTGGACCGTCTGGCCCTAACGCCGGAGCGCATTGAGGCGATTGCCAAAAGCGTGGACGCAATTGCTGCGCAGGAAGACCCCCTTGGCGAAGTCATGAAGGATTGGACGCGACCGAACGGCCTTGCCTTCCAGCGCATTCGAATTCCTATCGGGGTGATCGGCATCATCTATGAGAGCCGCCCCAACGTTACCGCTGATGCTGGGGCTTTGTGTGTGCGCGCCGGGAACGCCGTTATTTTGCGCGGCGGGTCCGATGCGTTCGGCTCATCCAGCGCATTGGTCGCTGCCGCCCGCCTCGGCTTGGAAGATGGCGAGCTTCCGGCCGATGCCATTCAGCTTGTTGCCACCACCGACCGCGCTGCCGTAGGCCACATGCTGCGCGGGCTCGATGGCGTGATCGACATGATTATTCCACGCGGTGGCCATAAGCTCGTCGCCCGCGTGAATGAAGAAGCTCGCGTTCCTGTTCTCAGCCACCTCGATGGGCTTTGCCATACCTACATCCATGCCGCCGCGGACCCTGAAAAGGCACTCGCCATCACGGTAAACGCCAAAATGCGCCGCACCGGCATTTGCGGGGCTACAGAGACACTGCTCATTGATGAGGCCGTGGCCGCCGCACTGCTACCCCCCATCGCGAAAACCCTCGAAGCCAAAGGCTGCGAGTTGCGCGGCGACCCCAGTGCTCGCGCAATATTTCCCATGAGTGTGGCGACCGAGGATGATTGGCGTACAGAATATATCGCCCCCATCTTATCGATCCGGGTGGTCTGCGGTTTTGACGAAGCCGTGAGCCATATCGCCCATTATGGTTCAGGCCACACCGATGCGATCATCACCGAGGATCAATCCGTAGCAGAACGGTTCCTCACCGAAGTCGACAGTGTCATCGTGCTCACTAACGCGTCGACCCAGTTTGCCGATGGTGGCGAGTTCGGCTTTGGCGCTGAAATTGGCATCGGAACCGGGCGCTTGCATGCGCGCGGTCCCGTTGGCGCTGAGGGGCTCACCACCTACAAATATGTGGTGCGCGGCACCGGCCAGACGCGGCCCTGACAACGTGCGACGCGGCTTTCCGCGCGCGGGGCGCGGTCTCTCCATTGGTTTGCTAGGCGGTAGCTTTGATCCGGCCCACTCCGGCCATGCTCATGTGGCCGAAACCGCTATGAAACGCCTTGGTTTGGATTTTGTCTGGTGGCTCGTCAGCCCGCAAAATCCACTCAAATCACCCTCCAGCCCGTTGGCTAGCCGTCTGCTGAGCGCCGCCCTCGTCGCGCGTGGCCCCAAAATGGTGATCACCAACGTTGAAACGCTGCTCAATACGGCTTTCACAGTAGATACTCTGCGAGCCTTGAAGCGCAGCTACCCCGGAACGCGCTTTATCTGGTTGATGGGAGGCGACAATCTGGCCGGCTTTGCGCGCTGGCACGATTGGGAAAAGATCGTGGCCGAAGTTGCCATTGCCGTAGTTGCGCGCCCCGGTGCTGGCCCGAAAGCACGCTTGGGCAAACTCGCGCAACGATTTCCACACTCGCGCATTTCAACAGCGGCGGCGCGCGCTTTTGCACTGCACAAACCGCCCGCGTGGCTCTATATCCCCGCGAGACTGGATCCAACCTCGTCGACGGCTTTGCGCGCGCGCGGTATCCGCCCGCCCGGATTGGCCTGACTTCTAAGGAATTGCTTATGGCGCTCGACAGTTATGAGCACACGGAAAAGGGCCAATTGGCCTTCTTCGTGGACGCTGGCTCACCGCCTTCAAACTTCAAAGACGATGTGATTGCGGGCTTATCCCAAGCGCAAAAGGTGATTTCGCCCAAATATTTCTATGATGCCCATGGCGCGCGTTTGTTTGAGGCGATCACACGGCTGCCCGAATATTATGTCCCCGCGGCCGAAGCCGCAGCGATGCAGCAAGCGCTTCCCGAGATTGCGCAGTTAGCGGGACCCGGTGCTTGCCTTATTGAGCCGGGCGCGGGTGCGTCAGAAAAAATCCGCGCCTTCTTGGCCCATCTTGTGCGCCCCAGCGGTGCGGTATTGATTGATATTGCAGGCGAGGGCCTGCGTCGTGCCGCCCTGCGCTTGGCCGAGGAGTTTACAGGCGCAACCATTGGGGCCGTTGCAGCGGATTTTGTGAGCTTAGATGCCTTACCGCGCGAAACCAACATGGCAGCGTCGCGCCGTATAGTGTTCTTCCCCGGCTCCACCATTGGCAATTTTGAGCGCACCGATGCCGTGGCGCTGCTGCGCCAGTTTCGCAATTGGCTCAATCCCGGCGATGCTCTCCTCATCGGCACCGATCTTGTGAAAGACGCTGCGACCTTGGATGCCGCTTACAACGACGCAGAGGGCGTGACGGCGGCCTTCAATCGAAACCTCATAACGCGCCTGAACCGCGAGCTGCGCACCCGCATTGATCCCAATTCTTTCGCCCATACGGCATTTTTTGTGCCAGCTCGCAGTCGCATCGAAATGCACTTGAGAGCCCTGGTGCCACAAACCATTGAGATCGACGATCACGTCTTCACGCTTGCCAAGGGTGAAACCATCCATACCGAAAACTCAGCGAAGTTTGACCTTAGCACCGTCGACAGCTTGGCCAACGCGTCTGGATTTCAGCGAATCAAAAGCTGGTCGGACCCACAAAACCGTTTTTTGGTGAGCTGGTGCGCCGTGGCATGATCCCCAAAGATCGCATCGTCGCCAGCTTTTGAAGCCCGTCTGCCATTACCTTGATATTGCGCTTTGTTGCTCAGAAGCATCGGATTGCCCGTCTCACACAGAAGCGCCTCGCAACCGCCATTGTTTCATGCTATCCTCAAACGATGATTATGGAGAGCGCGTACCTGACGTCCGCAAACACACCAGCGCCCAGCGCTCATGACTATCAAGTCGCGGCCAGTACGGTAGCCGTTTCCGACCTTGTGGTTTCCACCCTCGATGAAGACAAAGCCGAGGACATCGTCGTTTTCGACCTTGAAGGCCGTTCTTCCGTAGCCGATCACATCATCATCGCATCAGGGCGTTCGCAACGCCACGTCGCGGCTTTGGCTGATCGGTTGCTGCGTCGGATGCGCGAAGAAGGTCATGGCAAAGCCCGCGTTGAAGGGTTGCCCGGTGCTGACTGGGTGCTGATCGACTGCGGCGATGTCGTCGTCCACCTGTTCCGCCCTGAAGTGCGCCAGTTCTACAATCTGGAGCGGATTTGGGCCCCGGATTCGGCCCATCGTGGCGCCGCTTAATCCCAGAGATACATTGTGCGCCTAACGATTGCGGCTGTCGGTCGACTGAAAAGTGGGCCAGAGGCCGAAATGGTTGCCGACTATGTGAAACGTGCCGACACGACGGGTCGATCCCTGGCGCTTGCGCCAGTGCGTGTTGTCGAGGTGGAGAGCAAAGCCACCGGTTCAGATAGTGACGGCGAGGCAAAACTTCTGCTTGATGCCTTGGAGCCAGGCACCCGGATCATTTTGCTGGATGAGCATGGCGCGGCGTGGCCCTCAACCAAGCTCGCCGAGACGCTATCTCGATGGCGCGACGAGGGCGTACGTGATGTGGCCTTTCTCATTGGTGGCGCCGATGGCCATGGGGCGGCTCCCCGCAGTGCTGCATTTGCAACGCTGGCCCTCGGCCCGCAAACATGGCCTCATCGCTTGGTGCGGGTAATGCTGGCGGAGCAAATCTATCGCGCCATCTCCATAGTATCAGGGTCGCCATACCATCGCGCTTAAGGCACGGTAACAAAGCGGCGGCTCCACTGCTCCTCTAGCTTGACCTAATAGGCCAACCACTTTGACTAGACCGCCAATGCGTGCGCTCTTTTTCCTGCTTCTGACGGTCCTCGGCGCTGGCCTCGCGCTGGCGCAAAGCCCAACGTCGAAAGTCCAATTAGAAAAGCTTGAGGCCGAACAGGCGGCACGTGAGCAGCGCCTTTCGCGTCTAACGCAAGACGCTACCGCGGCACGCCGTGAAATCGTTCGCCTCCGCCAACAACTTGTTGATGCGGCCAAGGCAGCAACCCGACTTGAAGAGACCGCTGCCGGTTCCGCCGCCAAATTGCGCGTCTTACGGCAGCAAGAACGTACAATGACAGGGCGGCTCGTTAGTCAGCGTAAAGCACTCGAAGACATTTTGGCCGCATTAATCTCCTTCGAGCGCCAAAGGCCCCCAGCGCTGGCCGTAAACCCAAATGATGCGCGTGAGGCGGCACGCGCTGCAACGCTCATGGGCTATGTTACGCCGTCTCTGGAGGCGCGCGCACGCGCCATTTCTGCTGAGATTGCGACACTTAAAGCCACGCGCGCTGCTGTATTAGCCCAAGATCAGGACTTCCAACGCGCCTCTGCAAAACTGGCAGAGCAACGCGCTTTGATCGACCGCTTGATAGCCAACCGGCTCGTATTAGAGCGTTCACTGCTTGATGATGCGGCATCAGAACGCGCTCGCATCGCTGAGATCGCTGCGCGCGCTGCGTCCCTACGCGATTTGATCGATCGCCTGCAGGGCGATACTCAATCAGGTCTCAGCCTGCCGCCCTCACCGGACTTCCCCCAAAGATTCGCACAAGCGCGCGGCCGTCTTGCTTGGCCCGCTGACGGAAAAATTGTCCAGCGTTTTGGCGCAAGCGTAGAAGATTCGGGCAAATCAGAGGGGATTTTGCTCCAAACACCACCAAACGCACAGGTTACTGCACCATTTGATGGAAAAATCGAATTCGCCGGACAATTTCGATCCTATGGTCGTTTATTGATTATCAACGTGGGTGGTGGTTATCATGTGGTGCTGGCAGGCTTGGGGAATCTAAGCTCCAGCGTTGGTCAAGAAGTATTGGCGGGCGAGCCTGTCGGTGACATGGCAATGGCTTCCGGTTCAGCGTCGTCGCTCTACATAGAGATACGGCGCGACGGTCAGCCACAAAATCCCGCGCCTTGGTTCAATCAGGGCACAGCGCGGCAGTAAAATGCCACACTGTTGCCGTCCCATGTGATATAAGCAGAGCCGCTTGGTTCTTAGGAGTGACGTGATGGCGCGGTGGTGGATAGGTCCGGCAATGGCAGGCTGCCTCGGCGTCGGCGCCGCGATTGGTGCTGGTGCTGTTGCTTGGTCGGCAAACGATGTGCCTGCGGCATCAGAATCTCAGTCATCGCCTTCGGACATTTTTCGTCAGCTTGAAACATTTGCCGATGTGCTGGCCCGTGTTCAGACCGATTACGTAACAGAAACAAAGGACAGCGAGCTCATCGACAACGCCATAAACGGCATGTTGTCCTCGCTGGACCCTCATTCATCCTATATGAACGCCGATGCCTTCCGCGACATGCAAGTCCAGACCAAGGGCGAATATGGCGGTTTGGGCATCGAAGTCACAATGACTGATGGCGTCCTAACGGTCGTTTCGCCAATCGACGATACACCCGCCAGCCGCGCTGGTGTTCTCAGCGGTGATCGCCTTACGGCAATTGACGGCACGCCCCTCATCGGGTTGAGCCTTTCCGATGCGGTCAAAAAGATGCGCGGTGCGGTCGGTTCGCCCATCACGATTACGATTGCGCGCGAGGGAAAAGAGCCATTTCCCCTCACATTGACGCGTGAAGTGATCACGGTGCGCACGGTTTCACACAAGGTGAAAGACGATTTTGGCTATATTCGCATCACCACGTTCATCAATGAGAATACGGCAGCAGATACGCAAAAAGCCGTTCAAGCGATCCAGCGCGAACTCGGCGGTCGCCTGAAAGGCATCGTGCTTGATCTGCGCAACAATCCCGGCGGCCTTTTGGACCAGTCGATCGAAGTCACCAGCCTGTTCCTTGATGGCGGCGAAGTGGTGTCCACGCGTGGTCGCCGCCCAGAGGACATTCAACGCTATAATGCGCGGACCGGAGTCGCCCTGAAGAATGTGCCGCTTGTAGTGCTGGTAAACCAAGGCTCGGCATCGGCCGCTGAGATTGTTGCAGGGGCCATTAAGGATCGCCAACGCGGGCTGATTATCGGCATGGACACGTTCGGCAAGGGTTCCGTGCAGACGGTGATACCCCTCAATGGGGGTCGCGAAGGGGGCTTACGCCTTACGACGGCAAAATATTACACGCCATCGGGGCGTTCCATTCAGGGGTCCGGCATCGAGCCAGACGTAGAAGTCGCCGCCGTTCGGGTAACCGAGGAGGACGTGAAGCGCGCTCAAGATGCTTTCCGTGGTGAAGAAGACCTGCCCCACGCCCTTGGTAATGATAATGGCGCGAAGCGTCGCGAGGCTCATTTACCGATGGATATGCCGCCTGTTGGTTGGAAGGAAACCGAAGACTACCAACTCAAACGTGCTTACGAGATCTTGCGCGATGGCCCACCAAAGACAGCCATTGTGCAAACGCCGCCACCTATTGCCACAAAGCAGGCCGTAGCGAAAACCGATCCGAAGGCGACGCCCTAACAACACCTGCCACGGTGAAACCTCTTAATGAGTGTTTCCCTTCTATTAACCGGGTAGGCGTAGTGATTTGATCTCTAGGGATCAGACCATGAGCACGCGCTTCCTCAATCAGTCTCCGCTACAGATAACGGCTCGCCACGCTATGATGGCGACCGGTACCCTTATCGTTGCCGTGTTGGGCGGTTTTGGCGCCATTCAAGCCTTTGGAAACCCGAATGATATCGGGCCAAAAGTAAGCCTTGTGCTTGCTATGCCTGCCGGTCTGAAATCAGGCGAAAAAACCCACGCGAGTGGAGACCAAACCCAAACACAGGTGCTTGGCTCGCTTGTGCTCAACCCCGGCCCTATGCCCGAAGGCATGGTAGCGCCCGGCATGGCTGGTACTGGCGCACCCGTTGAGTTTCAAAATGGCGCTGGTGTTGGCTTGCCTGTTCCCGGCATGGACGGCTATGCGCCCGGCTCGCCAATGGCTCAACAAAGCGGCGTAACGGTTGGTGAAAATCCGGATCTGGATATGCCACCCGTATCCGGTCAAGCACGCATTATGGTGCCATCAGCCAATGGCAATGTGCGAACGGTGTCGCTTGGCGCAAAAGGAACACCGCTGCCACCAGCACCCTTCCCCGGCCTGACAGTGCCCAGCTCTGGTGGTGTTCTCCCTGTCATTGGCCCCGGCGGTCGTCGCTCAGCTGATGCCTACGCCAGGCCCTTTGCCGATTCCGGTGCCCCAAAAATTGCTTTAGTTGTTGGTGGACTCGGCCTCAATGCGCGGGTTTCTCAACGGGCGATTGACGAGCTTCCTCCTGAAGTAACGCTCTCCTTTGTTCCTTATGCTGAAAACCTTCAGCGTTGGATCGATAAAGCCCGTGCCGCTGGCCACGAAGTTCTAATCGAGCTCCCAATGGAGCCGTTCGACTATCCCGATAACGACCCCGGGCCTCAGACACTTTTGTCCACCGCGAGTGGTGATGAAAACATTCGCCGCCTCGAATATCTCCTTTCCCGCGCCAATGGATATTTCGGCGTTGCCAACTATCTCGGCGCCAAATTCGCTTCCGTTGACGCTGCCTCTACGCCTGTGCTCACGGCCCTAAAGTCACGCGGGCTCGTCATGGTGTCCGATGGTGGCGGTCGTTTTCAGGGAACCGCCAAGAAAGTTGGCCTCGGCTATGTTGGTGCCGATAGGATAGTGGACTCTCGTCCTTCTGTGGAGGATATTTCGGCCCAGCTCGGTGCGCTTGAGGCGGCCGCGCAACAAAAGGGTTCGGCTTTGGGCTTTGGCGTGGCATATCCAGTTACGATTGAGCAGATCGCGCAATGGGCGCGCAGCCTACGCTCAAAAGGGATCGTTTTGGCCCCAGCATCGGCGACGCTTCGTGCCCGTGCAGCGGGATGAGCCAAGAAACGCCGCCTGAGCCCCCTCCTACTGGCTACCGACCTAATGTCGGCATCGCCATCTTCAACCCTTCTGGCTTAATCTGGGTCGGCAAACGGCGCGGCTTCAACGATTACTACTCCTGGCAACTGCCTCAAGGTGGTGTCGATGCGGGCGAGAGCCTCGAAGAAGCAGCCTTTCGCGAAACCGAGGAAGAGACCGGAATCGCCGCAAGCCATTTGACATTGCTTGGTTCAACGCAAGGCTGGCTTACCTACGAATTCCCAGCCGAAATGCGCGCTCGGCCCGGCGTTCGCGGCAATCGCGGCCAAGCCCAGCGTTGGTTCGCGTTCCGGTTTTCCGGCAGCAATAGCGACATCAACCTCGACCGCCATCATCCCGAGTTTGATGCGTGGCGTTGGGAACCGCTCCACACCATCCCTGCACTCGTGATCCCCTTTAAGCGCCCGGTTTACGAAGCGGTGGTGAAGGCATTTGCGTCTTTCGCCCTTCCCACGCCATAAGGTGACATCCGAGGGGGCTTCGATGACACGCACACTTCTAATGATCCATGGCGTTGGCTGCGGTGGCGATGCGTGGTCGGTAATGAAGCCAATGTTTGAAGCCGCCGGATGGTCTTGCGTCGCGCCGACGCTTTTTGCAGAGCTTCGGACCCGCGAAGCACCGCCCGCTTCCATCGCCAGCCTTGGCTTAGGTGACTATGTGGATGCCATGGAAATGGAAGCCCGGCGCATCGAGGCGGAAACCGGGTCGATGCCCGCGATGATCGGCCATTCTATGGGCGGCCTTATTGTTCAGAAGCTGGCTGAGCGCGGCATCGGCGCTGCGGCTATCCTGCTAACGCCAGCACAACCTGTTGAGTGCCGCATCCCTGATGTGCGCGTATTGTTTACCTTCGGCAACATCGTTTTGAAGGGTGACCCGAAGCTCGGCTACAAAGTCTGGCAAACCGGCTTCAATTGGGGCGTTTTGAACAAGGTTCCCGCTGCGAAACGCGCCGATATCTACGCCAAAGCCCGCTATGATTCCGGTCTTGTTTACGCCCAAATGGGCGATCCCAAAAAAGACGCCGCCAAGGTTGGTGAGATCGACGAAACCGCGATTAAAATCCCGGTTCTAACGATCGGCGCTGTCCACGACCGGGCGACAACAATCGAGGCCGTTCGAAAAGTTGCCCAGAAATATGCGCGTATTGGCGGGGACTATTCCGAATATGCCGACAACGCACACTGGATTATCGACGAGCCCGGCACAGATTTGGTCGTGAGCGATATTGTGGAATGGCTGAATACCAAATTCCCCGATGAATCACAGCAAGTAGCCGCCTGACGTGAGCAAATCCGTTGTTTTTGTTCATGGCGCCTTTTGCGCTGGCTGGGTCTTTGAGCAATTCAAAGTTCCATTCGTGGTGTCAGGCTATGATGTTTGGGCGCCGAACCTCCCTGGCCACGGTCCGGACTCTCTCCGAAGCGAACTCTCAGAGCTTGGGTTGCGCGATCACGCGAAAGCACTGGTTGCAGCACTGGCAGGCTTTGACGAGCCGCCCATTTTGGTCGGCCATTCTATGGGGGGGTTAATTTGCCAGATCGCCGCAACCATGACACCCGTGGCAGGCCTCATCTTGCTGGCTCCGTCCCCGCCGTGGGGTGTTGCGGCCACGACACCCGAAGAAATGGTAAGCGCCGCATCCCTCTACGCGCTAGGAGACTTTTGGAACCGCGCAATTGACCCAGATTATAGCGCCGCGCGCGAGTTTTCGCTGGATCGACTCGACAAAGCTGACGCCAAGCAAGCCTATGCGCAGTTTATTCCCGAAAGCGGTAAAGTCCTTTTCGAAACCATGCATTGGGCAATGGATGCGAGCATGGCAGCTGCGGCGCCCGCAGACCGCATCACGGTTCCGGTTTTGTTTATTGCTGGCGAGCGTGACCGTCTCAACCCGCCCACGACTGTTCGGGCAACAGCGGCTCGGTTCAAAACAGGCCAAGCGGAAATGCACGTGATGCCCGGCATGAGCCATTGGATCATCGGTGAACCCGGTTGGGAAAACGTTGCCGAAACCAGCCTCGGTTGGCTAGCGCGCACATTTGGCCACGTGAATCAAGACGCCTAACGTTCGGGCAGCTTTCAAGCCTGCGCTTTCAGTGTCACGATGGGTTTATGATCACTGAACCCGCATTCACCTTCATCAAAACCAATGGCATTACGCTGCGCGCGGTCGTGCAAGGCGAAGGCCCGCTCGTCGTGCTTGTGCACGGCTTTCCCGAGTCTTGGCACGCGTGGCGCCATCAAATTCAGCCTCTTGCCGCGCATGGCTTCAAGGTCTGCGCTGTCGATCTGCGCGGTTATGGTGGCAGCGATAAGCCCCACCCCGTCGAGGCCTATGATCTAGAATCCATGACCGGCGATCTTGCTGGCGTCATTGAAGCGCTCAGCAATGGCCAAAAAGGTATCCTAATCGGTCATGATTGGGGTGCGGCCTTGGTGTGGAACACCGCGCTCTTGCGCCCTGACGTGGTTGGTGCGGTAGCCGCACTCTCTGTCCCTTTTCTCGGCATTGGCGATGTTGCGTTCATCGACATGGTCAAAGTGCTCTTTACCGACAAAAATCGCTTCTTCTATCAAGCCTATTTCCAGCCCGAAGGAATTGCAGAAGCTGACCTTGAGGCTGACCTCGACGGCTTCATTCGCAAGTTTTACTTCTGGATATCAGGCGAAGCGGCAGGCATGCGGCTCGGGCTCGGCAAGCCAGCCAACGCTAAACTGACCGATGGTCTCATCGCGGCCAACCCGTTTCCTGCGTGGATGAGCGAAGATGATGTCGCCTACCTCGTCGCTGAGTTTGAAAAGTCCGGTCTGCGCGGCCCAATCAATCGCTACCGCAACCAGCACCGCGACGTCGCGTTTATGCTGCCACACAAAGGCCGGTCTATCCATCAGCCAGCGCTGTTTATCGGCGGCACGGAAGATTTGGTGTTGAAATTCACACCGGGAATCGACCCCATTGAGGTGATGAAAACGGTAGTTCCAAACCTATCAAAGGCCGTGCTCCTCGAAGGCTGCGGCCACTGGACCCAACAGGAGCGGCCAGACGCCGTAACGAAGCACCTTGGGGAATGGCTCACAAGCCTGCCCTCGGCGCTCTAATTCCAGAAAGGACATCAACATGCGTTTTGCAGGCAAGGTCGCGGTTATCACCGGCGGCGCGTCGGGCATAGGGGCCGCTACCGCGCGAAGGCTCCACAGCGAAGGTGCATCTGTCTTCCTTGCAGACTTGAATGATGAAATGGGCCACGCCCTTGTCGCGGACCTAGGGCCTGATCGCGCTGCCTACCTCACAACGGATGTGAGCGTTTGGGCGCAAGTCGAAGCCCTGATGCACGCCGCCAAAGCCCGCTTTGGCCGGATCGATATTTTATTCAACAATGCTGGAATTGGCTGCTTTGGTGCCACGCCAGATCTCCCCGTCGAAGAATGGCATCGCGTGATTGCCGTTGATCTGCATAGCGTTTTCTATGGTTGTAAGGCCGCCATCCCAATCATGCGCGAAACCGGTGGTGGCGCGATCATCAACACGGCATCGGCCTCCGGCCTCGGCGCAGACTTCGGTTTCACCGCTTACAACGCCGCCAAAGGGGCAGTGGTAAATTACACGCGCTCACTCGCGATTGACCACGCACGCGAGGGCATCCGCGTCAACGCCATTTGCCCCGGCCCCGTCGACACACCAATCCTCGCCGGGGTTAACGCAATCCCCGGCATCCGCGAGGTTTGGGATCGCACCGTTCCGCTTGGTCGCTTCGCACGAGCTGAAGAGATGGCTTCAGTCGTGGCGTTCCTAGCCTCAGACGATGCCAGCTATGTTGTCGGCGCTATCCTATCTGTCGATGGCGGCCTCACAGCCCATACCGGCCAGCCGGACCTGCCGCGCTACATGGCGGAAATGCAAATGCCGGTTCCGGTGACTGGAACCTAAACGACGCTGGCTATGGCTTCGTACCATCCTCTTTCCGGTGCGTATCATACCAGCCAATTGTGCCCAGAATGGCCGCGAGCCATTGGCTCGGCCGCCCAAAGCCATGGCCTGCCTCGGGCAAGCGCATCAGCGCGCTTTCCACACCTTGAAGCTGAAGCGCTTGGAAATACTGCTCGCTCTCGCTCATGGGAGTACGCCAGTCGGCCTCACCTGTAATGATTAGGGTGGGTGTCCGCATGTTGCCAACAAGGGAAAGCGGCGAACGCGCCCAGTATTTCTCGGGCTCCTCCCACGGCATCTTGTCGAACCAGTATTGGCCCATCGTTGCGCCAATATCGGTTGTCAGCGCGGTCGAAGTCCAGTTAATCACAGGGCGCTTCACGGAGGCCGCTGCAAAACGGTTGGTCTTACCCGTCGCCCAGGCAGTCAATACTCCACCACCGGACCCGCCACCGATATAAAGCCGATTGGTGTCGATGAAGCCGCGTGCGATCACGGCATCAACGCTACTCATCAAATCATCGTGGTCTTGGCTCGGATAAGCGCGGTTGATCAGATTGGCGAACGCTTCGCCATAGCCAATCGAGCCGCGTGGATTGGTAAACACCACCACATAGCCAGCCGCAGCATAAAGATGATGGGTGATCGAAAACATCGGCCCGTAATCGATGTGCGGGCCGCCATGAATGTCCATCGCTAGGGGATATTTCTTGGTATTATCAAAGTTCGGCGGATAGAGGATCCAACCATGCACCCTTCGTCCGTCAGCGGAGGATTTGGTCCAAATCTCCTCTAGCGGGCCGATATTCTTCGTGGCGCGCCACTCCGCGTTCAAATCCCACAAGATTTTCTCACTGCCATTCACCCATAACGCCAGAGAGGCTGGGCGATCAGCCTCAACACTTGGATAAGCAAACAGCCCCGCCGCCTCACTATAGCTGCCTCCGCCTGAGGAAGGCAGCAAAAGCCGCGTATTGCCGACTTCTGGCACGGCCACCGACACAGTTCCCGAGGTCGATACAAAACCAACCCGGTTCACACCTTGATCTTGATAGAGGAATTGCAGGCCTTTCCCGTCAGCGCGCCACGCGGCTTGTTCGGTAGGGCGGTCCAATTTTGCCGTCAGATTCCGCGCTGGCGCTCCTGAAAGGGGCATCACAAAAACATTGGTCTGTTGGTAGGAGGTCGCCTTGGCTCGCCAGCCAATATAGGCGACTTGCGTGCCGTCTGGGCTAATCGCGGGGTCGGTTTCACTGCCATTATCACTGGTCAATTGGCGCGGTATTCCGCCCGCAATCGGCACTAAAAACAAGTCACTTTGGTTGGCACGCCTACGCGCATCCGGTGCCAAATCAGCGGAAACAACAATTCCCTGCCCGTCCGGCGTCCACGCCGGTGCGCCATCGCGGCTACCCCAGTCGCCTGCCCCTTGCGTAATCTGCTTCGGGGCTCCACCCGCTGCAGACACAACAAACACCTGCAAAGCACCGGGCGTCAGCCAACCATCGCCATCGGCCCGATAAGGATAAGTCTGCACGATCTTCGGCGCAGTAGCCCAAGTCGCAGTTTCGGGTTTCGGTGGAAGCGTATAAAAAGGCTTGGGTTTTTCCTCAACAAGGCTAACAAAGGCGAGGCTGGTACTGTCAGGAGACCACGAAAGGCTCGTCGGCTGCTGCGCGCCGGACGTAATTAACCGCGCCCGCCCATCGGCCACACTCACCACAAAAAGCTGCGCCTTGGTGCCCTCCGTCCCGATGAATGCGATAGATTTTCCATTGGGAGACCAGCGCGCTGTGTTCGGCGACCGATCGGCCCCCACCAGCAAACGCCGCTCGCCCGTCGCTGTCGCCACCAGCCAAAGCTCGTTAACGGCCTTATCCTTCTGAATGTCGCGGATTTGGCGCAACACCGCCACTTGGCTGCCATCCGGCGATAGCTGCGGATCGAGTGGCTGCTCCAGCTTGTAAAGGTCGAGCGCTGATACAGGCGTGACGCCCTCGGCCATTGCAAGCGGACCAACCATTATCAATGCCAAAGCCGTCCAGATACCCTGCATCACAAATCTCCTTAAGCCGTGGCAAGATGAGCGGCGGTAAAGCAACTGTCTAGGCATGTAGAGTGCAATGCCAAGGATCCGCCGCTAGCCAAGGTAGCCGATTACAGCCTTCACGGCCTCTTCTTCGGCTACGTCAATTTGCGGTGGATCAAGGTTGGCCCATGCGTCAACAACCGCGCGCACGAGATTCGGAAGCGTTCGCGCCGCACGCGCTACTACCTCAGCCGAGAGATCAGGGCGAAGTTTTGCCAACAAAGCGCTAACCAATGCGCCGCTGCGCTCCAAGGCAACCAGAACTATAGCCTGAACCGGAAGGCGCGCTTCCTCATGATCAATCGCTGTAGCCAACAGAGCGTCCTCTCGGTGTAGGTGCATAGCCAAACGTACCAAATGGCGCATTGCGGCTTCGAATTCCAAGTGAGCGGTTGTCTCCAGACTTGCCTCAATTTGATCAGTCAGAAATTGCTGCTGACGCGCAATAAGCGCCGCCATGATCGCATCCTTGTTTGGGAAATATTGATACAGGCTGCCAACGCTGACGCCTGCGCACGCAGAAACCGCATTGGTATTGAAAGCCCCCAATCCGCCTTCGGAGATAATGCGAGCAGCAGCCTCAACTATCGCAGCGCGCGTTGCAATTGCACGCGCCTGACGTGGTGTTTTTCTTGCTGAAATGTTGCCTGTCAAACCAATCCCCAAAAGCGAGTTTCCTATGTGAGCAAATACTCATATTTAAGCGTCTGCCAAGAGGAAGCACGCGCTCATGCCAGATCAGCCAATTTTCATTGAATTCTACCGCACTCAATATCGCGAGGAGCATCGCAATGCCGCCAATGTCGCCCTTCACATAGTCGGCGTGTTTGCAGGGCTTGGCGTTATTGGTTGGGCCCTAGCCGCTGGGCCCCTCTGGAGCGCAGTCCTCTTTCCAATCGCGCATGCAATACCGGGCTTGGTCGGTCACAGACTGTTTGAGCGCCACGGAGCAGTTGGCGATATAAGGGTCTTTCGCCAAGATGTACCGGGATGGTGGTTCTTAATCGCCAATCATATGCTGCTGGCTGATTTAATCATACCAACCAGACCGTTCGGTTTACCGCGTTAGCAACCGCACAAACCTTTTGAACAAACGGGATCACCGCCACCATCTGGCAAGGCCCCCACTAAGCTTTATTGCCTAGTGCCGCGTAAACAGCCGCTGCAGGAAGCCCATCGCTCCCGTCAGCGCCACCGGTCCTTCAGCAACCGCCAACGCATAACACACGCCACCGGCCTCACCGATCGGGCGATGAACATCGCCGGGCTTTCGAATAGCGAGGTCGCCCGGGCCATAACGGCCGGTTTCATCGTGGAAGGCCCCCGAAACCACCAAGGTGTATTCATAGCCGGCATGGTCGTGCCGGGGCGCCGCAGCGCCCGGCTCAATGCGCAGGAGCTCGGTATGGCTCCGATCGCCCAGATCAAGCATCAAGGAGCGAATACCGTTCCCCACATATTTCCACTGCTGCTTGGTTAGTGCATCAAAAGTCGCGTCGCGGAGCGGGTCTGGCAGGCCCATAATCTCATCAATGCCTGATCCAGCAGCCCTTGCCGCCCGAATTTCCGCAGGTGCCGTCGCTACGGCGGCATCAATCGCGGCGAGAGCCGACGCGAATGCGTTCTCTCTCATGGAAACCGCTGGTTCCCCCTCAAGACACCAGCCACCAATCACCTCGTCAGAGGTTACTGGCGCGGATAGATCAATGGCGAGTGCCGCATGGGTATCGAGCAACAGGCGCAAAGACGGCGGGAGGGGCTTTGAGCCGCGCTCCGACCACGCTTCACCAAAAACAGACGCCAAGCTCATTCAACAATTCTCCTGATCGCGCTCGAAAGCCGCGTTCAAATCCCTACGTGCGACATATTGTTCAACGCGCCAACAAGACAAGGGGCACATTGTATGCACTTGGATCAGTGGCGTGTTCGCTACAGAGTTGATCATAGGAACGGATCATCCCCCGGCAGCCGCGCACGCAGCTTTTGAAAGGCTAAGCGCAAGCGCGACTTTACTGTTCCCAGCGGGATACCCGTCGTCTCGGCAATTTCCCTGTGGGTCAGGCCATCGTAAAAAGCCTGTTTCAAAAGTATTTTTTGTTCGTCTGGAAGGTCCACCATCGCCAGGCGGACACGCGCCTCTCGATCAACGCCGTCAATGACATCCTCAGCAGACTCCAGAGGCGGCGGCAGCAGAGACTGGTCATTGGGGTCGAGTTCGGGTTTTCGCGCGCGTCGAATAGCGTCGATGCGACGATTGCGCGCGATGCGAAACACCCAGGTGCCCACCGAGGCTTGCCGCCGATCAAAAAGATCAGCCTTTCGCCAAATAGTCACCATAACGTCTTGTGAAAGCTCCTCGGCGAGCGAGTCATCGGCGCCCAACCGCAGCAAATAGCCTTTTACGCGGGGAGCATACCACGCGAACAGCTCAGCAAAAGCTGCGCGATCTTGATGGTTGGCGATGGCTTCCATCAAATCCGATTGGCGATCACGCTCGCTAGGAGAAAGGGTTTGCGGACTGCTCACGATTCTGACTGTTTAACTTCTGTTCTTGCGGTGCACCAGATGGCGAACGCCCTAGGAGTGCAACCTTTCAAGAACGGCTCAAAGCCCCCCTTTTTCCCTGCGCAACGCCCCAGCGTGGCAAGACAGCTGCCAGCCTGCTATAGCGCCAGAATGACGATTTCCCTCGACCTAACCCGCGGCAATGCTAACGCATCCATAGTGCAGCCGCTTTCTCATGCCGCACCGATGGCGCCCAGCCGTCCGTCTTTGGCGGGCATGCACATGACGGACATTCGCGCCACCCTGATCGGTGCGGGCGTCGATGAAAAGAAAGCGCGCATGCGTTCCAAACAGCTCAATCGCTGGGTGCATCATTTCGGCGTCACCTCGTTCGACACGATGACTGACATCGCCAAAGAGATGCGTGCCGATTTTGCAAAGGCCTTCTCATTAGGCCGCCCCGACATCATCGAAAATCAGGTTTCCAAAGACGGCACCCGCAAATGGCTCCTGCAAATGGGGCCCGGCGTCGATGTGGAAACGGTGTTCATTCCCGCCGTCGCCCGTTCCGGCGCGCTCTGCGTTTCCAGCCAAGTCGGCTGTACGTTGACCTGCAGCTTCTGCCACACCGGAACCCAAAAGCTGGTGCGAAACCTCACCGCTGCCGAGATCGTGACCCAAGTGCTGGTCGCACGCGATCACCTTGGCGAGTGGCCAGCGTCGAAAGAAGATCGTCGGCTAACCAACATTGTGTTTATGGGCATGGGTGAACCGCTCTATAATCTCGACGAAGTTGCCAAGGCTATTGACGTAATCTCCGACGGGGACGGCATCGCCATTGGTCGTCGCCGGATCACGGTCTCCACGTCCGGCGTCGTGCCCAAAATGCACGAGTTAGGTGAGCGCACGGGTGCCATGCTCGCCATATCGCTGCACGCTACAAACGACGATTTGCGCAACGAATTGGTGCCTATCAACAAGAAATACCCCATCGCAGAACTGATGGAGGCCATCCGCACTTATCCCGGCCTCAACAATTCCCGCCGTGTCACCTTTGAATACGTCATGCTGAAGGGCGTGAATGACAGCCCAGCAGACGCACGCGAACTTGTTCGCCTCATCCGCGGGCTGCCGGCCAAAATCAATCTGATCCCGTTCAATCCATGGCCCGGTTCCGGCTATGAATGTTCAGATTGGGAAACCATAGGCGTGTTCGCCGACATCGTGAACCGCGCTGGTTATGCCTCCCCAATCCGCACTCCGCGTGGCCGGGACATCTTGGCGGCGTGCGGTCAGTTGCGCTCCGAAAGCGTTAAAGAACGCGCCAGCGCCAAGCGACTAGCCGCTTTGGAAGCCGCGGGCCTGATGGGCTATGACGATTTGGAGAACTAAGACCATCGGGCCGCATAAGGCCCAGTTTTCCGCTTTCGCCGGTAACGTTACGCCGTTAAACCACGAACACACTAAGGAACAGCAGCGCTAATTGCTGCGCAAAAGGAGCATCGCCATGACAGACGTCGTCGTCGTTTCAACCGCACGCACGGGCCTCGCCAAATCCATGCGGGGTGGCTTTAACAACACCCATGGTGCCACAATGGCTGGCCACGCCATCCAGCATGCTATTGCGCGCGCGGGCATTGATGCGGCAGAAATCGAAGACGTCATTCTCGGCGCGGGCCAGCCAGAAGGAGCAACCGGGAACAATGTCGCGCGCAACGCCGCACTTTGGGCCGGTTGCCCGGTTACAACCTCCGGCACAACAATCAATCGGTTCTGCTCCTCAGGCCTCCAAGCGATCGCGTCAGCCGCCCACTACATTAAGAATGAAGGTGCTATTGCCACGGTTGCCGGAGGGGTTGAATCCATCTCACTCGTCCAAATGGGCGGGCACATGAATTTGCACCACTTCACCGAAGAAAAGCTGATGAAGATCCGCCCTGACCTGTGGATGGCGATGATCGACACGGCCGATCTTGTCGCCAAGCGCTACGGCGTGAGCCGCGACGCCCAAGATGAGTATTCCCTACGCTCTCAGCAACGGATCGCGGCGGCTCAAGCCAACGGCCTGTTTGCCGACGAGATTGTCCCTCTTGCGACCAAGATGAAGAAACTCGACAAAGCGACTGGCACTGAAAGCATTGTTGATGTTGTTGTCGATCGTGACGAGTGCAACCGCCCTGAGACAACATTGGAAGGATTGCAGGGCCTGAAACCCGTGCGCGGCGAAGGCAATTTCATCACCGCCGGCAACGCCTCGCAATTGTCAGATGGCGCTTCTGCCGTCGTATTGATGGATGCAAAAGAAGCTGAAAAACGCGGTTTGAAGCCGCTGGGCGCATTCCGTGGGTTTGCCGTTGCCGGTTGCGGGCCGGACGAAATGGGCATCGGCCCCGTTTTCGCTATTCCGCGCCTTCTCGAGCGCCATGGCCTAACGGTCGATGACATTGACCTTTGGGAACTAAACGAAGCCTTTGCCAGCCAGTGCCTGTATTGCCGCGACACACTTGGCATTGACCCCGAAAAGTACAACGTCAATGGCGGTTCCATCGCCATTGGCCACCCTTATGGCATGACAGGTGCGCGCCTAGCCGGTCACCTTCTCCTCGAAGCCAACCGCCGCAAAGTAAAATATGGCGTTGTCTCTATGTGCATTGGCGGCGGCATGGGCGCGGCCGGCCTGTTTGAAGCATTCAACTGATGGACCTGACACGCCGCGAAACCTTGGCAACAGCAGGGGCCGCCACACTGGTGGCCCCTGCAACACCTGCCCTCGCCGCAGGCCGCCCTGCAAGCCATGCCCTCATCAACCAAAAAGCACCGCCGTTCGACTTGCCAAAAATCGGCGGTGGTCGGGCGAAGCTGAGCGATTACAAAGGCAAAACCCTTGTACTGATGTTCTATGGCCAATGGTGCGGGGATTGTATGCGCGACGCACCGCAAACGGCCGCCCTTGTTCGGGCCATGGCAGAAGATAAGCGTCTTGCCTTTCTCGGCATTCATACGCGCGGTAATTTTGGGCGCTGGGGCGATGTGCCAAGCTTTTTCAAAGAAATGGGTTGGTCGTTTCCCGCCGCCCTTGATGACGATTCTGCGGCCTACAAAACCTACCAAATGCAATGGGTTCCAGGCTTCCTAGTCATCGACACCAAAGCCATCATCCGCGTATTCGCCAATGATCTCGTGGCGGGTGGGGGAAAAGGCGTGGCAGGCTTTCTTGGCGATGTGAGGGCTGTTGCGGCGAGGAAGGCTTAGCCCAACTTGTAAATGTACAATTTCATGTACATATAAGCACCTGAGCCGGAGGCGAAAATGGAAGTCATTTCTTACACTGAGGCGCGCGCCAAGCTTAAAGAAGTGATGGATCGCGTCGTTGAGGACTGCACACCCACCATCATCACCCGTCAACGCGGCAAACCCGTCGTGATGATTTCGCTCGATGACTGGAACTCGATGGATGCGACGATGTATCTGTTGTCGTCACCGCGAAACGCTGCGCGGCTGAGGGAATCGATTGCAGAAGCGGACGCGGGATTAGCAGTTGAGCGCGAACTGATAGATTTATGAAAGTCCTTTTCCTCACCAGAGGCTGGGATGATTATTCATTTTGGGTCGAGACAGATATTGCTGTTGCTCGGCGGCTAAACGTCTTGATCCGAGACTGCCAACGCTCTCCTTTTGTCGGGTTGGGGCGGCCGGAGCCATTGAAGCATGAGTTCAAAGGCTGGTGGTCGCGCCGCCTCAATAACGAACACCGCCTAATTTACCGCGTGATCGGAACCGGCGACGATCAAAGGCTCGAAATCGCCCAATGCCGGTTCCACTACTGAGCTGAAAACGCCCGCATGACCCACCCCATCCTCTACAGTTTCCGGCGCTGCCCTTATGCGATGAGAGCGCGGATGGCCCTGATGGTCAGTGGCGTATCCTTTGAAATCCGCGAGATCGTGTTGCGGGCGAAGCCCCCGGAAATGGTTGCCGCCTCACCAAAAGCCACCGTTCCGGTTCTAGTCTTGGCAGACGGTCAAGTGATCGACGAGAGCCTTGACATCATGGTTTGGGCACTTGCCCAACATGACCCTGAAAACTGGCTGACCGGGCACGATCAAGCGTTAATCACCACCTTCGACACACAGTTCAAGCACCATCTCGACCGCACAAAATACCCCCAGAAGTTTGGTTCCGAGCCGATTGAGCATCGCGAGGCTGCACTCGACATCCTGCAAGCCATCGAAATCCGCCTTGCCCGATCCGCCTTCCTGCACGGGCCAAACCGCACCCTGACAGACATCGCCTTGATGCCCTTCATTCGTCAATTTGCCGCCGTAGACCCTGCATGGTTTGAAGCCCAAACCTCGCCGAAAGTTCAGGCTTGGCTGTCGTCCCAAACGACCTCGACCTTGTTCATGCGCGCCATGGAGCGTCTGAAACCTTGGGCAGCGTGCGATGCAGCGATTGCTTGGCCTTAGTCAACCAAGCAGATTCATCAGGGACATCGCACTTCACCCAACCCGCCCCAATGCCACCGCAATCTCCTCGTGCCGTTTACGGGTAATGTTGTAGGCAAAGAAGATAACCAGCGAGATCAATGCGATCACAGCGGCCAACGGGCCCCAGATCAACACAAGCCGGAACTGCACATCTTGAGTGAGCACGACCGCCGCTCCGGTGCCAATCCCACTTGGGAAGCCGATTAAGTCGAGTGCCAACCCCGCCACCATCACGCCGAGCCCCGTAGCGGCCTTACCGGCAAAGCCAAGCCCGGCGAAATAGAGCCCCTCACGGCGGCGACCAAAAAGTAGCTCGTGCTCATCGGCGGCATCAGCCATCATGGAGGGATAGGCAACGCCCACAAACCCAGCGCCAATACCGGCCACCCACGAGTTAATTTGCATTGGTAGCAAAGCCGCATCCCCTTTCGGCAAATAAAGGCCGCCCAGCATCAGCCCTTGAAGCACCAGCCAATTGGCAATCAGCAACAAGAAGCCAATGATGATTACATTCTTCTTCTCCATTAGCTTTTGCAGCAAAGGCGCACCCGAAACGCCGAGCACGATGCCAAAAAGATACGCGTAACCAATGAATTGAAGTGTCTCGCTTTTCATCTGCCAAACATAGATGAATGCGTGATTGTTAAGGCTCGCATTCAATCCAATCGCCACAAAAACAACCACAGCCGAGATAAACAGCACCCGGAACGAACGGTTGGAGAGGATTTCCTTCACTTCCGAAGGCAGGCGCGCAAGCGTGGACCCGCCTACTTGGCTCGGCTGCGTCAGGCCCGCAGCATAGCGCCGAACCCCGAGGCAGCAGAGCGTCATGCAAACAAACAGCAACGCCGCGACAGACCACCCAAAGCCCGGATAACCGTCAGGCTTTTGCAAACCACCGTCTGCAAAAAACAGCGAGAACCCGAGCGCCGTAACCACCACACCCGTCAGTATCCCGGCAAACGAACGATAGACCACAATGCTCGTGCGCTCGGTATAGTCGCTCGCCATTTCTGCACCGAGCGCAATGTAAGGCACGTTGAAAACCGAAATTGAGCTGCGCACGATCACCGAAAGCGCGGCCAGCCACGCAAACAAACCGATCTGGTCCAAACCCTTGGGTGGCGCAAACAGTAAGCCAAGCGAAATGGTAATCAGCGGGATCGCCACCATCATCAGCGGCAAGCGCCGCCCCAGTTTGGATTTCATATTGTCCGAAAGCGAACCGACCACAGGGTCGACAAAGGCATCAAACGCCAAGCTAATGGCCAGTGCCGCTCCTACTAAGGCCCCAGAAAGCCCCAACACGGCAGAATAATAGAAGAAAATGAACCCAATCGCAGCATCAAACCCGCCGCTTTGAGCCGCTTGGCCGAGGCTATAGCTTAGCTTTACGTGTAAGGGTGGCTTCAAAATGGCGACGGCAGGCATTGTTCCTTCTTCATTGGCCACAGTCAGCACGCGCGTCTCCCCTTCGTTTTTTGGCGAGCCTATCACGTTGAGGGGGAATGCAAGCCCCAAACCCACCAAAACTTGACTCCCCCGCACCCTTCCCCTATCCACCGCACTCTCTGCGCACCTTCCGATGTGCGCTCTGACGGGCACGACACCGGCTGCTGATTGGCGGACCAACCGGACGAGGCTTGCGGAGCCCCCTGCCCGACGTTTACGTCCGGCGGGGCATTTGTCGTTGCGCGTTCTGGATCGAACGATGTTTGACGCGCTAACCGATCGCCTGTCTGGCGTATTTGACGGCCTTACCGGTCGTGGTGCCCTGTCTGAGAAAGACGTGGATGCCGCGCTGCGGGAGGTGCGCGTGGCGTTGCTGGAGGCAGATGTCGCGCTGCCGGTGGTGCGCGAGTTCATCGCCAAGGTCCGCGAAGAAGCAGTCGGCGACAAGGTTATCCGCTCAGTCACGCCGGGCCAGCAAGTCGTCAAAATCGTTTATGATCAGCTGATTGTCACCCTCGGAGGGGACGAACCGCCAGCCGAGCTTAACCTCAATCAAGGCCCTCCAGCGATCATTTTGATGGCCGGTCTGCAAGGCTCCGGCAAAACGACGACGACCGCAAAGCTGGCGCTTCGCCTTCGGTCGCGTGATCGCAAAAAGGTCATGGTCGCCTCGCTCGACGTACGCCGACCTGCCGCTATGGAGCAATTGGCGATCTTGGCCAAGCAGGCCGAGGTCGATTGCCTCCCCATCGTTCCGGGCCAACCACCAGCCGAAATCACAAAGCGCGCTTTGGCGGCAGCCAAGCTTGGCGGCTTCGACGTTTTGATCCTCGATACCGCAGGGCGCACCTCGGTTGACGAGCAAATGATGACTGAGGCGGCCGAAATCGCCTCAATCGCGCGCCCGGTCGAGACTATTCTGGTTGCGGACAGCCTAACCGGCCAAGACGCGGTTGAAACCGCCCGTCGCTTCCATGAGCGCCTGCCGCTGACCGGCTTGATCCTCACCCGCGCCGATGGCGATGGCCGTGGCGGTGCTGCGCTTTCCATGCGCGCGGTCACCGGCCTTCCGATCAAGTTTCTCGGCAATTCAGAGCGCATTGATGGCATCGACGTGTTTGATGCACGCCGTGTTGCTGGCCGCATTTTGGGCCAAGGCGACGTTGTCAGCTTCGTTGAAAAAGCCGTCGAAAATGTCCAGCAGGCCGAGGCTGAAAAGCTTGCCGCCAAGATGGCGAAGGGCAAGTTCGACCTTGACGACATGGCCCAACAGTTCCGCCAAATCCAAGCGATGGGTGGCCTTGGCGGCGTCATGGGCATGCTTCCCGGCGCGCAAAAGGCTAAGCAAGCCATGGCTGCAGCCAATATGGACGAAAAAGTCGTTCAGCGTCAGATCGCGATCATCACATCGATGACGAAGGCGGAGCGCGCAAAGCCAGACATCCTCAACGCCTCGCGCCGCCGCCGGATTGCTAAGGGTGCCGGTGTTGATGTCGCAGAGGTCAACAAGGTCCTGAAAATGCACCGCCAAATGGCCGACGTGGTGAAAGCCATGGGCAAGGGCGGCATGAAAGGCCTGATGAACAAAATTGGTGGTGCCATGGGCGGTATGGGGGGCATGGGCGGTGGCCCACGTGTCGATCCTGCGGCTTTGAAGCAGCTTGGTTCTGGTAAGCCGCCACCGCAATCCACTCTCCCGGGCTTGCCCGGGCTGCCCGGCGGTGGAAACCCGCCTCCTTCCCTGCCGGGTCTCCCCGGTCTTCCGGGCGGCCTGCCGCCTTTCATCAAGAAATAGCGGTCCGCCCGGCCCGCGCTTCGACTAGAACCAACAGAAAGAACCGAAAATGTCCCTGAAAATCCGTCTCGCCCGTGGTGGTGCCAAGAAGCGTCCTGTGTACCGCATCGTCGTTGCTGACGCGCGTGCCCCGCGCGATGGCCGCTTCATCGAAAAATTGGGCTCTTACAACCCAACCCTGCCAGACACCGCAACCCGCTTCACCATCGATGCGGAAAAGACCAAGGAATGGCTTGCAAAAGGCGCACAGCCAACCGACCGCGTCGCCCGCTTCCTCGGCCTTGCTGGCATCATCGACCACAAGCAAGCCAATAACCCAAACAAAGCCAAGCCAGGCAAAAAGGCTGAAGAGCGCGCCGCTGAAAAGGCCGATAAGGCCGAAGCCGCCATTAAGGCTGCCGCTGATGCCGCCGCCGCCGCAGCAGAAGCCAAAGCCGCAGCAAAGGCTGCTGCTGAAGAAGCTGCTGCAAACCCAGCACCTGCGGCTGAAGTTGCTGAAGAAGCCCCTGCTGAAACGGCTGCCGAATAAGTGTAAGCTCGCCTTCTATGGCGACTTTAACACCAGAAGCGACACTACAGGCCCTTATCACCGGCAACGGCGATAAGGGCCAAGCCGTGCCCGGCGCTGCCGCCGCAATCATCCGCGATGGCCGGGTGGTCTGGGCAGGCTCTGCGGGTCGGCGCTTTCTCGATGGTGAAGGTGGTCCGCCTCTGCTCACCGGCACCAAGATGCGCGTCGCCAGCATCTCAAAAGTTGGCATTGCCCTCTTGGCCCTTAAGCTTGTGGAGCAAGGTAAGCTGAGGCTGGATGGCGATATTGCCCCAATCCTCGGCTTTCCATTTCGAAACCCAGCCTTTCCAAACGACCCGATCACACTACGCCACCTTCTGTCCCACACCGGAACGCTGCGCGATGGTGAGGTCTATTGGGGCACGCTGGGCGAAACCATGCGGGACTTCTTCACCCCCGAAGGCGCGCACTGGGAAGGCGGTATCCACTTCGCCAAGGGCCATCCGCCGGGCAAATACTTCACCTATTGCAACCTCGCCTTTGGCGTTATCTCAACGTTGATGGAGAAGGCCACCGGCCAGCGCTTTGATCAATTCGCCCAAAAGGCCCTGTTCAAGCCACTCGGCCTCACCTGCGGCTATAATTGGAGCGGCGTTCCGGCCGATGATGTAGAGGCAGGGGCAACGCTTTATCGTCAGGACGCCGCTGGCGTTTGGTTGCCTCAAGTAGACGATCCGGCGTTTCGGCGCAGGCCATTGCCGTTTTCGGTAAAGCCCGGCGCGCTGATGAGTGACTATAAGCCGGGTGACAACGGCCTTCTCTATGCGCCGCAAGGCGGTTTGCGCGCTTCGGTGCTTGATCTCGCGCGGCTTGGTCTATTCCTCATCGGCAAAGCTGCACCCCTGCTAAAGCCGTCCACTTTCAAAGCCATGACCACCCAAGTGTGGAGCATGGATACCGGCGACGGTGATGCCAGCGAAGGCGATGATGACGGCGGCGCCTTACGCGCGTGGACAACCGGCCTGCACATTCTAACGGGCTCGCCTAATGGCGATGGCCCCATCATCGGCCAAAAGGGCCCTCTTTTGGGTCATTTCGGCGAAGCTTATGGCCTCAAAGCCGGGCTTTGGGTTGATATCGAGGCCCGCGCAGGCTTTGTTTATGCGCTTACCGGCGGCGCGATGGATACGGTCCGCGCTAAAGGTGTGCGGTCTGGCGTTACACGCGGCGAAGAAGACATTATGAACGCGCTTTACCCGCTGGCTTTTCCGTGAGCGAGGAACTCGTCCTCGTGGGCGCAATCGCAGGGGCTTTTGGCGTGAAGGGTGAAATTCGCGTCCGCTCGTTTACGGGCGAGCCCGAAGCCCTCATTGATTATGCGCCGTTTCTGGACGCCAAAGGCAAAACCATCCTCACAATCAAATCGTGGCGTCCGCTCAATGATGGCCTCGCCATCATCGCTAAGGAAGTCGCAACGCGCGAAGACGCGATAGCGATGCGCAACGTGAAGCTATTCGTGCCGCGGGCGCGCTTCCCGGAAGCCGACGACGATGAGTATTATCATGTCGATTTGATCGGCCTTCGCGTCGAAAGCCTTGACGGCGAAGTCTTGGGAACCGTCAAGAACATCATCCCCGGCGTTCAGGATCTTCTGGATATTTCCAGTCCGAAAGGGCCATGGCTGCTGCCGTTCACCCAAGCCTTGGTGCCCGTTGTCGATATCGCCGGGAAACGCCTTGTTGCCGATGTGCCTGATGGGTTGCTGCCGGAGGAAAAGGCCCCCGACACCACACCCGCCGTCGAGTAGCGTCCGCTAGTCTCGCGACGACACAAGCCGAAGCCCGCGACGGACAGGCTCTGCAGGCAGTGCCGGATATAGAGCGCTGGCTTGCAACGACACAAAAGGCTGGGCGGAAGTCATTCTGCGCCCCAAGGTCTGGATTAGGCCCAAAAGGCGGGCTGGCCGTCTATTGTCATCTAAGAGCGGCAACAAAACGATCTCAAGCGATTGGGTCCGTCCCGTTACAGTACGCCCCAGCGCACGAACGCAGGCAGGGCCAGGCGCACTCAACGCGGATTCGACCAAGCCGCGCGCCAATCCGCGATGAGCTTCAACCCAAAGCGACGAAAAATCATGTTCGCGCAGGTCGCGACCGAAAAGACTGGTCACCGCCACCCCGGCCAAGCGGAAAACCGTGTGTGCGGCGTCTGTGCGCTGCAAAAGAAACATTCGGTTCACCAAACCACGGGTGTTTAGTGCAGAATTATCGCCACCAACTGACATTTCCTCACGATTGTTCAGCGCTTGCCAACAACCCATCAATGCTTTGCTGTCAGGATGCTGAGCACCATCAGACATGGAATGACCCTTGCGGGGACGATTTCCCCAATCTGATGGAAGGAGAGCAAAGCTGATGCCAATGGATTACGCCGTCCGAGAAAGGTCCAAATGTGGATTTGTCTCGTGTCAGGCGAAACTGGCATCACTCTTGCTCATCTGAATGGGAAATTGCTGGGAGCAGCTCAATGCGTGTTTCATTTCGGACCATCGCGACCACCGTCGCACTCGCCTTCTTCGGAAGCGCTACCGCCGCAGCGGCATGCTGCACGGCGCCCACGGGCGGGCCTGTCGTCAACGTGCCTCATATTCCTAAAACAAATTATGGCGGTTCGGGCTGCTGCGGCCACATTGGCGGCGGCGTCATCGGAACCCCCGGGGTTATTATCGGCGGCTCCAGCGTAAGCGTCTATAATGCAGGCGTTCATGTCGGCGGCACCAATGTTTCGGTCGGCGGCAACACCTATGTCGGTGGTTCAAGCACCACAGTTTTTGGCGGCGGTGGCGGCGGCGGTGGCTACTTTATCGGTGGTGGCGGCGGCGGTTTCTACGCGCCCGCACCGGTTTCAACCGGCGTCATTGAAGGCTTGGACCTTGGTCGCGCTGCGGAAACCATCACGGAATCGGCAAGCGAGTCCTATTCTGAGACAGTCGCCATTCGCGCGGTCTGCATGGATGCCAAGGGTACGCCACACCCAGCCTCGCGCCCCTCTGGCGAACTCAATGTTTCCGCTAACTATGATGGCGAGATCTTTCGCTGCATGGCTGGCACCTATATGGAAGTCACGGTTGGAAAATGGCTGAACGGCAAGTCCATGTTTGATGGTGGCCGCAATATCTCCTGCGTCCAAGGCCAAGCCCTGTCCTATCGCGGCGGCAACCTCGTCTGCACCAGCCAAATCCCGCAAGCCAATTGCAATGAGCGCTCGCTGCTCCGTCGCTTTGGCCCTGGCATCAAGCTCGCCACCATCAGCGGTACACGCTCAGTCGAGCGGACCCGCACCGTTCAATCGACCTCGGTTCGCACCTCGATGTTTATTGATGGCGGCGTTGGCCAAGGCGTCTATTGATCGCAATCACCCAGACCTGAAACAGGCACGCGGCCCGGATGGATACATCCGGGCCGTTTTCGTCAGGCCCCTTTCAAGGCGTCACAATCGGAAAAGCCGGATCATAGGTGTCCATTAGGCCCAGCAGTTTGCCTAAAGCAGCACCATCGCCCTCAATTTTCACCGCATTGAGACGAATAAGATCCGCCATCGTTGCCTGCCCACCCAAAACACCAAGAAACGCGGACCGTGGCAGCGTATAGGTTGTGCCGCTGGCGGCCCCCTTTGGGTTCGGCGTCCCGATCAGCACGCCATTTGATACCGTTAGGCGCCAATGCTCCTTGCGATCTGGGAACACCAGATCAAGGCTGATTGGGGCTGCAATCGCTTTTGGCCCATTCAACCGGACTGATAACAGATCAATAATGTCGCCTGTCGGCGTGTTCCGGATGGTGTCTAAGCTAGACGAAGTCGAACGTGGCGACCCAAGGCCATTGCGCAGCTCCATCGCCCCTGACAGGTAAATGTTGCGCCAAATCGCTGACTCTGCCTGAAAGCCCAATTGCTCATAGGTATCGGCCAACACATCTTTCGCCGCCTTGTTGGTCGGTTCGGCAAACACCAATGTGTTCAACACTTCGGCGGCCCATCGATATTCGCCCTTGGCAAAGGCATCGCGCCCGGCTTTCAGTACCGCAGCACCCCCACCCATCAGCGCAACGGTTCGCACCGCAGAATCTGTTGGGGTCAGCGGGTTCAGATTGGCCGGATTGGCATCGTAAAAGCCCATATAGCGCTGATACACCGCACGGGCGTTAAACCGCAGCGTTCCATAATAGTCGCGATTGTACCATTCGTTTGAAAGTGTTGGCGGAAGGCTGATCTGCTCGGCGATTTCGGTTCCGGTCAGCCCCTGGTTCATCATACGGACAGATTGATCGTGTAAATACTTATAGGTATCGCGATGCTTACCGATATAGTCGGCAATCTCAGCATTGCCCCAGCGCGGCCAGAAATGTGGGGTAAACAAAACTTCGGCTTGATCACCATATAAGGAAAGGGCTTCGTTCAAATACGTCGCCCACGCTTTCGCATCCCGCACCAAGGCGCCGCGCGGCGTTAGGATGTTATGCATTGTTCCATTGGCGTTTTCCGCCAAACACAGCGCCTTCATCGAGGGAATGAAGAAGTTCATCTCGGATGGCGCTTCTGTGCCTGGCGTCAGTTGAAACTGAACCTTTAGCCCATCGATATCCAGTTCCTGTCCAGTTTCCGTAATAAGCTCCGTAGGCGGAACAAGACCCAGTGATCCACTCGACAGTGCCAAGCCAAGCCCGGCATTGACCTGCCCTGTGACCCCGCGCGGCAGCGCTGTCCCAAACTGGTATGACGCACGGCGGCTCATCGCATTGCCCGCAATCACATTTTCGCTGATCGCATGCTCCATAAAGCCTTCTGGCGCGATAATCCGCACCTTGCCCGCATCCAAATCGGCTTGGCTTACTACACCGCGCGCGCCGCCAAAGTGATCGCCATGGGAATGGGTATAGATCACGGCAACAACCGGTTTATCGGCCACCTTTTCTTTGATCAGCTTGTACGCCGCAGCAGCCACCTCGGCCGTCGTGAGCGGGTCCACCACCAAATAGCCGGAATTAGTTGCGATGAAGGTTATGTTGGAAACATCGATGCCACGAACCTGCCAGATCCCGTCGCGAACTTTGAACAGTCCGGCTTTTGCGTGCAGCTTCGTTAGCCGCCAAAGCGATGGATTTACCGTCTCGGGCGTGTTCCCCTTGGCAAAGTCATAAGCGCGCACGTCCCAGGCGGACCGACCATCAGGCGTGTTAATCGGTTCGTTCGGCATCGGCGCCATAAAGCCCCGCGTTGCAAACTCTTGGTCGCGCGCATCATTCGAGGGCAAGGTTTTGGCAAACGCCGCATTGGCAGCCTTTGTGGCCGCGGTGGGCGGTTTCGGCACTCCTTGCGCCTGAAGTGGTGAACCCAAGAAGCAGAGAGCCGTCGCGGCCAGTATCATGCGCTTCATCATAACAACCCCTACTATTAGAGCTTTAGCAATTGTTTGCCGAGATTTTTGCCCTCAAACAGACGACGCAAGGTTGCGGGAGCATTTTCCAGCCCCTCTTGCATATCCACGGCGGTGTGCATTTTGCCTTCCGCAATCCAGCCAGCCAATTTATGTACGGCCTCGCCAAAGCGGGGGGCATAGTCGAGAATAATGAACCCTTCCATGCGGGCGCGTTTAATCACCAATTGCATGTAATTGCGTGGTCCCGGCGGCAACTCGCCCACCGCATTATAGCCCGAAATACCGCCGCAAAGCACAATGCGGGCATTCTGAGCGAGGTTGTCGAGGCCTGCTTCCAGAATATCGCCACCGACATTTTCAAAGAAAACGTTTACGCCCCGT
>Ga0210239_100033_pt1 | contig 86582 bp, 57 predicted proteins | sample ChrtobMetP5a_0mM_FD_155451 | JGI IMG/M metagenome (GOLD analysis project Ga0210239, IMG submission 155451) | Chrysochromulina tobin associated microbial communities from unialgal haptophyte culture, Seattle, Washington, United States - P5a_0mM | ecosystem: Host-associated > Algae > Haptophytes >... | reverse complement strand
ACTCCGTCGGCGTCTGTTTCTGTAGGCGTCGCGATCGAGGCGACTCCACTGCGTATTGACCGTAGTGTGCTGCGCTATTGACGCGCTTGGTCAGTGTGATCAAAGAGGTTTCCGTTAGTCTTTCACGGTCACCCGAACACGACGAACTAACGTAACACGTTGTCGCGTAACATGGCGGAGAGCACCATTCCCGTGTCGCCTCTCGCTGACGCGTCCAAGGGCGCCGTGAACGTGCTCTGCATGGCCACCGCCGACGCTAAGTGCAACTTCCAGCCCGTGCGCTTTCAGCGCCGCGCCGTCGGGCCCAACGACGTCCTGCTCGACATGAAGTACTGCGGCGTGTGCCACACGGATTTGCACTCGGCGCAGGGTCAGCTCGCGGCGCTGACGGGCAAGTGCTACCCGTGCGTCCCGGGCCACGAGCTCGCGGGCGTCGCTGTGGCCGTCGGCGACGCGGTCACGCGCGTGAAGGTTGGAGACCACGTCGGAGTGGGTTGCATGGTCGACTCGTGCCTCACGTGCGCGGCATGCAAGCGCGGCGAGGAGCAGAAGTGCAGCAAACAGGTCGCGACTTACAACGGCAAGGACTTCTCGGGCCGCGCCGCGACGGGGCCCGGCGCGCCGCAGCACACACTGGGGGGATATTCTGACAAGATGGTCGTCCACGAGCGCTTCGCCGTCATCATCCCGAAGACGTACCCGCTCGAGTGCGCCGGGCCCGTCATGTGCGCGGGCGTGACGCTCTTCGACCCGCTGCGCCGCTACGGCGCCGGCAAGGGCACGCGCGTCGCGATCGTCGGCGTCGGCGGCCTCGGGCAGATGGGCATCCGCATCGCCAAGGCGCTGGGCTGCGTCGTCACGGCCATCACGCGCACGGCGGGCAAGGCCGACTTTGCGCGCGAGTGCGGCGCGGACGAGGTCATCGTGTCGACGGACGCCGAGCAGATGCTGCGCGCGCGCCGCGCACGCGCGCTCGACCTCGTGCTGAACACGATCCCAAGCGAGCATGACTACTCGCCCTACACGGCTCTGCTCTCGGGCGGCGGCCGGCAGATCATGCTGGGGCTCAACACGGGCCTCATCGCGGGCATGGTCGTGAACGGCCTCTGCTGCGGGCGTTCGCGCGTCGCGGGCTCGGGCATTGGCGGCATCGAGGCCACGCAGGCCGTCATCGACCTCTGCGACAAGCACGGCATCAAGCCATTCATCAAGGTCGTGCCCGTCGAGAACCTCAACCGCGTCTACGAGGAGCTCGAGAAGTGCAACGAGAGCGGCGCGCGCTTCGTCCTCGACATCGCCGGCTCGCTTAACGAGGACGCCTTCAAGCGCTGCGCGGAGGCCGCGCCGCCGAACCTCGGGCCGCCCGCGCCGCCGCTGACCCTCTCAGCCATCATCGGCGGCATCTGCGGACTGCTGTGCTTGTGCCGGTGGTGTTAGGGAAGTCAAGTCCGGGTGACTCGGAGGAAGCTTGTGATGACGGGCATGCGTCAGTGGGGGCTGTGGCGCTTCCCACTTCGGAGCCAGTGAGCCAGGGGGGAGAGTTCCCCGGGCTGAGCATGAGCCAACGGTACCTAATTGGCTGAGCCGAGATGAGGTCAGTGTTTCGCCGAAACCTGTGTTACGGTACCGTGAGTGTGTGCATGTCGTCAATTGGCGGGGATTTCCATCCCCGCCTGATAGACGGATCTTTAGGCAACCACACAAAAACAGGGCGTCCAAGTCCTGCGTTGGCGGCTGCGCTGCTGCCCAATTGCTGCTGCCAGGCCGCTACCAGTGGCTGAGCGCGGAACCCCCTTTGGGATTCATCTGCTAGTTGATACATGTGGTTGAATGGTTTTCGGGAAATGTCTGAATGCCGCGGAATGCGGCTTGCGGTTACATGATCGATGCATGCTGGTCCGACTGGCTAAACAAAATTATTCGAGAGTAACAATTCCAATGTCGAGTGTGCGCAGACCGCGTCAACAGCGCCGTCTACAGCGCCGCCCCGGAGCAGCGGTGCCTTGTCGTGTGCGGCACAACCTGAAGCACGATGTCAGCCGTTCTACGCTCTCTCAGTTTCACCAAACGCAGCACTCCCTCGTCCGGCGCGACACCTGCGGTGAGTGCAGCTGGCTCTGTCGATGATGAGCCGACTCGTCGAGCCTCTGGCGCAGGCATCGTCCAGCGGTCGCTGTCATTTGGCAAAAGCGCGGCGAGGGCCGCTGCAGCCGCGCTCACTCCTAAGCCGACTGAGGAGAATACGAACGACTTTCTCGCCGCGAGTCGGGCGAGGCAGGAGCGAAGAGCGGAACCAACATTGGTGCCTCCGGTCGCGCCTCCGGTCGCGCCTGAACCACCCTTGGTGCCTCCGGCGGACCTTTCACCACCTATGGAGGTTTCGGCAGCGCCTGAAGTACCACCTGCAGCGGATCCGTCGGCGCCTGGTTCAGCCATGGTGGCACCTGAGCCGCCTGCGACGGCTCCGGCGGCTTCGGCATCATCTGCGGCGGCTCCTCCGATGGCTCTTTCAATGGCTCCAGCACCAGTTTTAGCACCTGCTCCATCGTTGGCGGCGGCTCGAGTAGTAGTGCCTTCATCTGAGCTGCCGCCTGACACATCCGCCCGCAATGAAGGCCCACGGTCAGAGCAGTCGACGGCCGCACCCCCGACAGCGGTGAGCGTCATCTCATCGACTCTCAAGCTCGACGGCGACGTCTCCTCTTTCACGCCGAGCGTGCAAGATGAGATCGCTCGAGCAATCGCCGCCGAGGCGGGCGTCGACCCGTCGGCGGTGGCGCTGACTGTCACTTCGGGCAGCGTCATCATCGACATGAGCATCCAGACGGACGCGGCCACGGCAGCCTCAGTCCATTCGAAGGTGGCCAGCGCGACGAGCAGCCCCAGCCGCGCGACCGCTATGCTCTCGAGCGTCACGGGTGTCTCCTGCACCGTACTCGAAATCACAAAGCCAGCCTCCCTCGCAGCCGTCACACCGCGCCCAGCCGAGACACCTCAAGCGCCACCGCGCCCAGCCGAGACACCTCAAGCGCCACCGCGCACAGCCGAGACACCTCAAGCGCCGGTCACGCTGCGCGCTGCCGATGAGGACGACGACAAGGAAGAGGACGACGATTCGACAATAAGGCCTCTTCTGCAAGGGGCCCCCAGCTCGTCACAACTCAAACCACCCCGCGAGTCCGTCCTGGTTCAAATGGGCTTACTCGAGAGCTTTGGCACGAAGGACAAGGTCAGCTATGAGCAGCTCAAGGACCAGACCGAGGACGCAATCGCGGACGCCATGGAGCTCGCGAACGACGTCCAGTCCAAGCTCGCCAACGCGAAGCAGGAGCTTGCCGATGCCCAGGCCCTTGCCACCGCGAAGCTCGAAGAAGGCCAAGCACTCAGCGTGCTCCTTCAGGACAAGGACGCGCCCTTGCAATTGAAGGTCGTGAAGACCCTCGCGTTCCTCAACGGGCCTATCCTCGGGTGCCTCAAGTTCATCTGGCGGGTCTTCTGCTGCCTGCTCCCCTTGTACGAGAAACTCTTCCGAGCCGCCTACTTCTTCTATACCTGGGCGCCGAAGAAGGTGATGACCATGGTCTTTGGCGTGATCCTCTGCTTCTTCGGAGGCACCTACGTCGCCTCGCTCGCGGCCGTCGAGGCCTTCCGCAACATGGGCGGTGATCGGGTGATCGCCGACGTCTTGTTCGTCTACAATGAGCTCAAGGCGCTCAACGAAGCGAACGAAAAGGACGAGGCTGAGGCGGCCCTCAATCCAAATGATGAACACAAGACGGCCGAGGAGCTCTTCGCTGAGGAGAAGTATGATTGCCCTTCATTGCCCTTGATTGCCGAGGAGCTCTTCGCCGAGGAGAAGTATGATTGCCCTTGATTGCCGATGATCGCCCTTGATTGCCGATGATTGCCATTGATCGCCTCGCATGCGCCCTCGGCCGTTAGGTACGCCCTTGTTTGCCATTGATTGCCCTTGATTGACCTTCAATTCCCTTGATTGCCCTTGATTGCCCTTGGTTGAACTTGATTCAACTTGATTGCCGATGTGATCGCCTTTATCAGGTACGCTGAGTTCGCCCAGCGCAAGATGTTCCTCGCGCTCAGTCACATCAAGGAGCCAAAGAGACTCGAGACGGCCATCGGATCCCTTTGGTCGGCCTACATGGCCGTTCTCGCGACGCTCTCGCTCCAATTCGCCCAGATCGTCGCGCTCGCCCTTGGGCTCGCTGAGACCATCAAGCCTTCCTTTGCGCGCGTCCTCTCGGGTCTGCTCGAGCTCGCCATCGACCCGAAGCTGTGGAAATGGATCCCGACCATCATCAACTCGACACTCAACCTGCTCGTGGTGTACGTCGCATGGAAAGTGGCCGAGATTCTGGCGTCCGTGTACTCGGGCCTGCGTGGTGGCCGCATGTTCGCCATCGCGCTCATGGGCTTCATCATCGACATGGACCTCATCAACTGGATACCCTGGATCCCAAAGACGGTGAGGGAGAAGATCGCGAGTTGGTTCGAGGAGGAGAAGGACGAGGAGGGGAACGTGACGGGATACAACGGGTACCTTGACGAGGTACTCGGGTACACGCTCGCCGCCGTCGGCGTGTACAGCCAGATCTCGTCCGGCTTCAACATCGCCTTCCCGCTCAATCTTGTATTTTTGCCTCTCACGATCGTCGAGTGGTTCTTACGCTACCAGATCGCGTCGACGGCCGCGGGCTGAGAGGCGTGCTGCCCGGGTGGGCGTGAGTCGCGTAGGACGGGAGGCGCGTAGAGACACAACCGTGTTCTACTGGCTCTCCAACGTAGGAATCAGCATGTTGAAAAAACGAGGACACACACATCGTCCCTGCTCTACGTAGTAGTCCTACTGAACCCACGCGAGGGTCTACCCTCACCTGACGTGTGCTAACACATAGGGCTCATGCGCGTCTCATAGATGGTAGTCCTTATTCGCATACGCCACGAGGAGCGCAAGCAACAGCCTTGGTACGACGCGCTTCCAACGATGGTCATCGCCGCCGTCACAGTTGCTATTCAATCTGCAGCCACTCTGCCTGCTGGCCTCGGTCCTGGTACTCGGACGTAATCGTAGTTTTCGCGCTCGTCCTTGAGTTGCGATTCGAGTCGCTCGTGCTCTTTATGAAGATCAAACTTTTCGCGACCTTGTTGTTTGCGCTTGCGATTCTCATCTTTGAGCTGCGTCGGCAATTTCAGGAATTGGGACAAGCCCCAGCATCCTGCACCCATGAGGAAGAAGAAAGGCACCGCTCGACCCCAGAAGCTTGGTGAATTGCGGCTGCGCGACTTTACTTGGAATGTCATGCGGGTATCCGACCCTCGCTCCCGTGTCACACGCGGCTGGCTCGAGCTAGACTTGCGAAATGCGCCACACAATGTGCTTCACACCTATTAAAGTGTGAACAAACGTAATGTATCAAGTACATACGATCTTCCACAAGGACTGAGTACAACATGTAGACTGCTCCAACATGGTGTTTTAGAGCTTGCCGGAGATGCCGACTGCTCATGTGCTCCAAATCATGCACCAAACACATGCTCATGTGTGAGGAGATGGCATGTTAATCGATACCAGAAGCCGATTGTCTGCATCGATGAGTCCGCCTCCACCGCAGCGTGCCACGCGTCATGTGTCCATCTCCTCAGACCACGCCACTGCCTTGATGTAACCGCCTCCCGTAGCCGATGACATGCACTTCGAGCGCACCCATCATGTGTAGCTTTTTTGTTCAGGCTGCCAGCCCGGAAACTGCACGCCTCTCTCATGGCTCAGTAGCCGAGCCCATTGGGGCCGGGGCGTTGCGGCGGTCCAACGGGCGATCGCGACGGCGGGTACCTCGGCGTGACCATGCCGTCACGACCCTCGAATGGGTTGGCATAGGCTTGCTCACCGTACATGCGTCCCTCGCGTGCAGGCGCGCCGTCCCGCGAGAGGCTCTCAGCGAACTGACGCATCTCATCAAAGAGAATCGTCGGCGCGTCGCGCTTTGGCTCAGGCGCGCCATCGCCATACCCATATGGGCCCTGTGCGCCATAGCCACTCGGAGACTGTGCGCCAGAGCCACCCCGTGCGAGCTGCGCGACGTACGCACTGTAGTCGCTGAAGCGACCCACCCGACGAGGCGGATCCCTCTCGATCGGTCTCGCAACTGGCTCATTCAACGAGAAGGGAGCCAAGTTGCGGTTCGGTGCGCCGTTGTAGTCGGTAGGGGCCCTGTAGCCCCCTCCGGAGCCCTGCCTCAGCGCGGTGTCTCTCCGGGCGCGTTCCCCGGGCATCGGCATGGCGTAGCCCCCTCCAGAGCCACCCTGTCTAAAGGTGGCGGTGTCTCTCCGAGCTCGGTCTCCAGGCAAGCTCATGGGTGCACCGTACCCCGGCCCATACGCCGGCCGCGCCGCGGACCCGCTGAGTGTGTCGGATCTGTCTCCGGGCATGGGCATGGGCGCGCCGTATCCGGGCACACCCCGGAGGTTGCGCGGCGGCTGTGGCGGCTCGACGAGGTCATCGATGGTCAAAGGACTTCGTTTATCCGAGCTCAGGAGTGCAAGCTGCACGGCGGCCACGGCGACAAGTCCACCGATGATCTGGATCTTGGGGTCCTTGATGTCGGTGACATCGATTGGCTGGTTTGCCGCCGCCTTCATGGCCGCCGCTTCCGCCTTCTCCTGCTCCAGAGCTGAGAGTGTCGCCGCCTTCTCCTGCTCGAGCGCTTCGAGCGAAGTCTTAAGTGCTGCCACTTGCGTCTCTTTGTCCTTCATCTTCTCCTCAAGCGCCCCCTGCGCCGCTGAAAGCTCTTCCTGGGCTGCGGCGAGTTGCCGCTCTTGATACGCTACTTGTTTGCTGAACTCGACGCGCGCCGCTTTGAGCTCTGCCTCCTTCTCGGCCACAGCCCTCTCTAGCCCAGCCTGCGACTCCTCAAACTTGGTGTAGAGTGCAGCCTGCGCCTCTGCAAGCTCCTTCTCCTTCTCGACCACCTTCTGCTTGAGATCGGCCTGCGTCTCTGCTAGCTGCTGCTCCTTCTCCGCCACCATCTTCTCGAGCGCAGCCTCCTTCGCCGCCATACGCTCGTCCTTCTCCGCTACCTTCCGTCTCAGAGCTGCCCGCGTCTCCACAAGTTTCATCTCCAGCTCTGCCTCTTCGGTCTCGAGATCCTTCAGCTTCGCCTCGACAGCCTCCTGCGCTTCAACGGCCTCCTCCGCTTCCTCCGCTGCCTCAGCTTCCTCAACCTCCTCCTCATCATAGTCTTCCTCAGCATTGCACTTTGACGGTAGTGCTACATTGAAAACGCCGGCGCTCAACACCCCAGCAAGCAAACTGTTGAAGCTTCGGCGTGATATGCACATGGCCAGTTTTGACATCCGGCCCTCGTGCTGCTGGACAATCGACTGTGGCGCGTGTGCCGCGGCCAAAGATGCGTGCAGTGCTGGCGAATGTGCGTGCAGCACTGCCGACGGACCTTGTAACGCCGACGACGTCAGAAGCAGGCTCCGTAGGGAGAGCAGCATAGGAGATGTCGGTACCTCGTCCGATCGAATGTTCGACGGACGGCTGAAAGATACTTCGAAAGGCAGCGAGTTGCTTCCAAGATCCTAATTCGGTCAGTTCAAAACACCATATGTTCACGTTCACGATCATGTTTATTTGCCTGCAAGACGCACGACCACCGGTCCCGTGGAGACACTCCGGCTTAGCACCCTGTAGATAGGTAGATCGGTTGTAGTGTGCGGGGAGCTTTTGGTAGCCGGCGGCCCGGACGCCCGGTGTCTCGTTCTAATAGCTCTGGCGGCAGCGAGGGTGGCGGCGAGGATGGCGGTGGCGACGGTGGTGGTGATGGTGGCGGTGGTGACGGTGACGGTGGCCATGGCGGCGAAAAAGAAGAAAAAGGGCATGCCCTTCTGTGCTCGTCAGACGTCACTGGTCACACGCGGACCGCGATGCTGCGATGCAGCGGACAGCCATTGGGTTCAGAAACGAGAAAGTGCCCACCATATCCGCACAGAAAACGTAATCGCAATTCAAACGAACAGTGGAACAGGGACACGCAAGCGTATATCCGACTGGTACTTCAAGCGACGGCCGGTGTGTGCTCTCGTCTCGAAGCCAGCATGTTAGGAGAGGACTACCCTCAGAGGACGTCGGTTCGACACAGGTATAGGCGATTACGGTTGCGATTGGGGGTGCGATTCCGATGGCGACTGCGAGGGCACACCCACACGACACGAACCGGCCTCATTGGACATCCGCAACGGGCCAGTTGCCCCATTGGACAAGGGCATCTCCGCGCGTTTTGCGGAGGCATTGTTCGTTTGGCCATACCCATGCATGCCGAGCATCTCCGCGCGTACCCGTTGTTCCTCGAAGCTGCCCGCTGCCTTCACAAACCGGACTTGGTCCGCTCTCCATGGCTTTTCTACCTCGGCTGCATTCTCTCGCTCGAGCTGCAGCTTCGCCTGAACCGCGGCCTCGTACCGCGCACGCGCCTCGTCGCGCTCTTCTGCCATCCGAATTTCCATGATCTCGATCGTTATCTCCTCGGCCGTTCGAGGCATCGGTTTGGGCCCGCGGTAATCGTCTCGCTGCCGCAAAGCGCCAAACGAAAGTCCTTTATCGGTCCATCGGGTACGGATGCGAAGAATCTCGCCCGCTTCGAGCTCCATGCGTGGCACAAAATGGGCCATCTGCCCCCAGCTATGGCCACGCATCGGTTCGCTCACGCCGGGGGCAGTGCTGATCGAGATCTCGTTGTCTAGGTGACATGTGAACCACGCAATGACAGCATGTGCGACGCCTGAACGCTCGACGTGTAACTGAATCTCGTTCTCCCCAGATGTCGCAGGCGACTCGAGCGTGTCGAGCCGGAGCTTCAGGGTCACTGCTGGCTGAGTCAGCTTTACATGAGAGTGCTCGGTGAGCCGCACTGCTCGCGTGCGATGGCTAAGGGCCGTTATGGCCGAGAGGTCGACCCCCCACATGTTTACGTCGGCCGCGTTGAGGCGCATGAGGTCCTCGCTCTGCACGACGACAGCGTGCACCTCGAGCCCGCAAGGAATGACCACAGCGTCTGGTCGCAGCAGCCTCGCGCGAGCGTCGCGCAGCGCGGGCAGCAAACCCTCACACAGCGGGTCCGTGCCCAGGATCTCAAAGACTAGCAGCTCCGCCTTGCGCTCCCAAGGGTCCACGTGCGTGGCCGGCTCGACGAGGTCGACGTTCGACGAGTGGCGGTTGAGCACCCGAATGGCGTGGTCGAGCTTGTTCTGGGAGACTACTGTGGTCGCCAAGCTCGCCATCTCCGCCGCCATCTCGATCGCGAGCACTCGGGATGCGCCTGCTCGAGCGGCGTACATGGCGAGCAGCCCCGTGCCGCACCCGATGTCGAGCGTCAATCCTTGCCAGTTGGAGCCTCCGAGAAGTCGCAACTGGCAGACCGCCTTCTGGATCGCTCCAGCGAAGGCACGATTGCGAGCGGCGTCGTTGAGCATCGGGAAGTGGTAATCGCTCAGCGCCGCACCTGAACTCGGCGCGGTTGTATTCTGACCGGAGACTCGCAATGTGTCGGGTGCGGACCGTGCCAGCAGCGTGGTTTGGGACGCAGGAATAGCAGCAGCAGACCCTGACGGTCGCGGCTCTCGTGTCGGGGACGCATCCTGCACGGCGCAAAGTTGGAAGTCGATGCGGCGGCCTCGGCGACGCCCAAGGATGCGGCACTGATCTCCCGCTCGAACGTGTACGTGGCCGATGCCCGGGACATGCTGTGATGGAGCCTGGCACGGTGTGGACCTCTGACCCTCCTCTGCCCAGTCTGGCTCGCCCGGGGTCGCCGGCCAAATGTAGTAGGCAACCTGCCGCACCGTCGCATCAGAGGCACCTTCCTGGGGGCCTGTACTCACCGTGTGCGAAGAGGTGAGCCACAAGGTGTGCCACACGACGATGGCATGCGCCGTGCCAGAGAGCTCCACTTTCAGATCAAGCACATCATCCCCATTCTCCGACAGTTCGTCGCCGTCGAGAGGTATGCGGATCAGCGCACTGGGTCGCGTGAGCATCCTGTGTGAGAGCTGCGAGAGCCTCACCAGCCGTGAGCGATGGCTGAAAGCATTGACTGCCGATAAGTCAAAGCCGCAAGAATATTTGCTCGTCATCGCGTTCAACTGCATCAGGTCGTTGCTCTCAACCAGCGCCACGTGCACTTCGAGCGTGCACGGCATCACCCGGGCCTTGGGATGCACCATCGCTCTGGCGGATCGGACGGTCGATAAGAACGACGAGGCCAGTATGTCGATCGCATCGGAATCCACGACGAGCAGGTTGGGCGTCGAGCCTTCCACGAGCAGTGGCGCCGAAGGGTTGTGCTCTGGCAGCCCACCACTCCCTGCAGGCAGGAGTTCGATTGCATGAAGGCACCCATTGCAATTGAGGAGTTGCGTTGCAATCGACTGGGGCAGCTGGCTAACATGTAGCACGGGCCGGTGGGCTTCGGCGCAGCACACAGCCAGCAGTGCAGGCAGTGGCGTGCTGGACATGTCGAGAATGCGCGCGAATTGCGCCATGCTGATCAGCGCCTCCCGCCATACTCTAGTGCGTTCAGGTGATTGAATGCACGCGAACCGTTGAGCCGGCATCAGACGTCGGCACAGCCACTCAAGCGATTCAGTAATGACTCCGAAGTTCGGGTCGAGGCTTCGCACTTTCAGTAATTCGTCGGCAGACGCAGCCGCCTTTCCCATCTGGGCGAGCAGAGTGGCCAGTGCGGTGCGGGCCTCGAGGTCAGTTTCGGGATCAAAGACGATCGCGGATCGGAAGGCTGCACAAGCCGAACGGAGCCGACCATCTTTTGCCCGCGCATGGCCAAGCGACCTCCACACTTTTCCTGCCGCTGGATCTAGATGCAGCGACCGTTGCAGATATTGCAGCGCGCTGGAATCCTTGTGCTTTCGCAGCATCATGCCAATTTGTGCCACCTTCCACGCAGTGTGCACTGGGTCGGGCATCGGTGCGGCAGGTGCGGGCGCTTCAACGATTACGTCGAGTGCGGGCTCGTATGGGGCGAGTGCTGGCGCGTATGCGGCACGTGCGGGCGCGTTAGTGGCGGGTGTATTTGGTGGCGGGCGTATCGGCGGGGTGTAGGCAGCAGGTGACTCCGGCAGCGTTTTGGACGGTTGTGTCTCTGGATGCAGCGCGGATGATGGACGTGAGCGAACTGGTAACTCTGGTGAATTCGGACGAGTCCTGGGTCTTTCACCTGGAATATCGATGCGTATTGTGCTTGGGCTGCCTTCCGAGATGTCGGCGCCATCCATGTGTCCTTTTTAGCCCCTCTTCCGCGGCAAGAAGTCCGCGTCCGACGTGGTGAGGCAGACGTGGTTCACAGTCGCTTTACGGAACGTACCGTTGGGCGCGCTTACCGGCCAAAAGACACTGGAGGAGAGGAACACACGATTCACAGCATTAACGGCCTGTTCACACTGGCACGATAGCGCGTCCGCCGCCAGTCTGTGTTTCGTGTGGTGGCTGGTCGGTGCCTTGTGTGTGTCGATTCAACTGACCCTTTCTCAATAGGCGTTCTCTCTCGGTTGCTGCTGCAGCATGCTGCTGTATCGCAGAGCCATGCGCTACGCTGCGGCAGGGGCCGGCGCCGCCGCCACAGGAGGCCTCTGCACCTATTGCAACGGTGCGGCAGCAGCCGGCGTGCTTCCCGAGTACGAGAAGAAGGGCCTGCGAGCGCGTGCCGTTCGGATACTCACCCCACCACGGGACGGCTTCTATGGCAAGGAGATTGACGTGCTCGGATTGCCCGTGCGCGCTCACACCGTCGTGTCCGACCCAGCACTGGTGGTTGCGGCCGACCGTCTCGCCCGCATGCTGCGCCACTTGCCGGCGGCTGTCTCCGAGCGGCTCGCGCGCCGCGGCGCGGCATTCCACATCATTGGGATCGGCCAGGGCACCAGCGACCTGCCCGAGCACGCTCACATGAAGGGCGTCGACGGCGGGTACACGGGCGAGAAGGGCGTCACCCTCGACCAGCGCGCGCGCGGCATGGGCGGCGTGCACAGCTCGTGCGGCGAGGAGAACCTCATCGACCTCGACAGCGACCCTCGCTATGCGGGCCGTGACATCCTGACGCATGAGTTCGCGCACTGCATCATGGACGTGGGCCTGCCGCCCGCGCTGCGTGCTGCCATCCTCGAGACGTACCACGAGTCCGTCGAAGTGCAAGGCCGCTGGCGACGCGAGGACGGCAGCAGCGCCTACGCTGGATCGAATGCTTCCGAGTACTTTGCAGAGCTCACAATGTGGTATTTCGGCACGCATGGTGAGTTCGTAGACGCGAAGCAGCAGCAGCCGCCACCCGGGCCGGGCGGCCTCGCCGCGTATGATCCGGATGGCTTCAAATTGCTCGCCGCCATCTATAGCGGCACTCACCCGGCACTGTCTGAAGCGGACCCTCCGTCAGTACGTTTGGATCCTCTGGATATGGACGATCCAGCCACTGGGCGTTCCGTCGAAGAGGAGGAGATCGCATCCTCGCTGGTCCAGATGGAGTTTGACAACCGCGGCTGCGACTGCGCGTGGCGTCTCTATTGGCTCGACGCGCGCGGCGAGCGCCGCCAGTACGCTGAGGTACCACGCGATGCGGCCTTCGTTCAGCAAACCTTCCCCGGCCATGTTTGGCAGCTTGAGGCTGCCGCTGCCGGCCAGACGGCGGGTGTGGCGGCAGCCACGTCGACACGTGAGTTGCGCTACGCCGCCAAGCCAGGCGCGTGCGTCGCGAACGTGAGTGATGACGCCCGCTGCCATCGTGTCGAGGCGCACTCTGCCAATTAGGCTCTGCAATCTGCAAATACGTCGAACGAAATGATGAGGTCCCGTCCCCTCGGTCCCGGATCGCCAAAATGCCGCAGAAATACTCGAGCGTCGTTTGATTTTTTCGAATTATTTACTCGTCGATACTCCATGCTCGGCTGGTTCCTGGTAGCCCATATCTCATATTCGGTTCTGATATGGGCAGGGCGGGCATCCTTGCACTGGCGACCGTTCAGCGCGCGACTTGCCGGGGCCGGATCCGCGCCTAAATTTGCAATAATCGAATTGCGATTGTTCCCCGGACCATGTGCATGTCCCCGCCCGGACCCCGATCAAATTCGATTTTAATCGAAGTTGCACACCCGCACGACATCAATTAACTACACACTAAAAATTATACATGCGGGCGCCGAGAGTACCGCGCGGACCTGCTACAAGAACATGCTCCGAGGCGCTTGCTTCGCCCTGAGTATTCACTAGGCGGCCCGGAACTACGATGGCAGGTGTCGTCGAGCCTCCTACGCGTCCGGCATCAGGTACTTGCGCCACGTGCTCCTGTACGTCTTGACGCTTGGCGGCGCGTACGAAACGTGCGTCATGGTGAGGGCTTCCATCGGAGTCGGTCGGCTCGGGACGCAACCTCGAAGGGTCATCTGCAGGCGAGGGTCGCCGAGGAGCATATTGCCCTTCTTGGTATTGCAGGGCACGCACGCAGCCACTAGGTTGTCCCATCTCGACGTGCCACCCTTTGAAACGGGGTGCACATGGTCGAGCGTCGTCGCAACGCTGCCACAGTACTGGCACGTGTAGTCGTCGCGGCGCATGATCTCGCCACGAGATGCGGATTGATTCAAGATCTTCTTCGCGTTGTATTTTACCTTGACATAGCTGGACAGTACTATGACCGCTGGTGCCTCAAAGGTCTCGTTCTCTGAGTTTAGCTTCAGCCCTGAATCCTCAAGTGCCATCGCCACCCCTCTCCTTATTAGCATGATTGAGCGCGCGGCATTGGTGAGGGAGATGGGCGAGTAGTCCGCGTTGAGCACCAACGTTTTCGGAATAGAGGTTGGTGCTCTCGGAATAAAGGTCACGGCGCGGGCGGCCAACGCAAGACGCTCTCCTGCGGCCGCGAGCTTTCCTGCGGCCGACATTACTTGTATTTAGCCGGACTGAGTTCTCGCGCCCCCTGCCACGCCCGTTGAGCCGGAGATTATGGATCCGAGTCTTGATTGCACAAGATTGCATTTTTTCTCACCACAAATACCCCGGAAGGAGCCGCCACACGTACAATGACTCGCGCACTCGCTCGCTCGCGCAGCCGTAGCTGACGAACTGTGCGCCGTTGCAGCTCGTTCAACGAGTAAGCCCGACCCCTTGCCCTGGGCAGCCGTTCTTCACATTCACATTCCATGTGGACGAGGACGAACACGTCATGCTCATCGACGACGGCCACGTGCGTGACCGCAGCGATCTCCATCTCATTTCTCATAGTGGGCTCTTGGCACAAGAGGAAGAGTTAAGGAAGAGCACAGCTATCCAAAATTTAAATTGACAGTACTAAGACAGTACCAATTCAGCCAATGAATGCAGCAATGGCGAACCGTGTATCGCCGGATAAATGTCAGAGAACACACGAATCGAGAAATGTGATCGGGATCTTTCATGCGTTGTGCCCGTGTTGCGGTTTGCCCGTTTGCCTTTGGGTTTACTGTCCCACGCGCCGTCTCTTATCCGGCAGCATTCTATCCCAGACGTCTCCTATCCAAGCAGCCTCCTCCACGAGCGCATGCGAATACTGCACGAGCTGGCGAGCAGAGCCTGTCGTGCTCGGAACAGCGCTTGCCAGGACGAGGGCTGCTGGTACCTCACTCACGCTCGCCGGAGTCACAAACTCACGCTCAAGGTGTGAGAAGATGCTGCTGTGCCCTTGTGCTCTATCCGCTGCACCCAAGGCCATCGCAGCCATGCGCTGCAGCGTGCTCGCCGACTCGGTGACAGCGCACGAGCTCAGGTGAAGGGTGCCTGCACCCTTGACCTGGATGGGCTCCAACCGCACTCCCGACGGAGTTCCGTCAGACGGCTCGGTCACGAGAGCCAGGTAGGCGCCCTTTTTGACCGACCCGGCGAGCCGAGCGAAGCAGGCGAGCTCCACGGCGCGCGGCGCGCGGCCAGCGAGCGCGACTTGCACCATCATGTGCGCATGGTGACGCATGGGGTCGGCTGGGTAGCATAGGTAGTCAGAACCGAAGGCGCTGCCGAGCGTAACGAAGAGGCCGCGCTCCCAAAGCGCTCGGTACACGCGTGCATGCGCGAGCCGGCTGCCGCCTGTGAGCCGCACCTGCTCGGGCGTCAGCAGCGGCAGCGGGCGTGAGCTCCGATTATCGAGTAGGTCAGAGGAAATCAGCGCGAGTGTCGTCGTGGCCGCTGTCGTAGTTGCCGCAGCTGTGGTAGAAGCACCGGTGTCTCTGCTGCCCTCCAGCTCAGCGCTCACATCGACAACGTCGATGAAGCCCTCCTCCACCGCCAGTAGCACCTCCTCGAAGAGGAGGCTCAGCGGCAAGCCAAACTCTGCATTCTGCCGCTTGTTGGTGGGAAGCGCACCGATAAAGTTGCCTACGATGCGATGCGCGCAGCGAAGCACATAGGCTTGAAATGCATCCCACAGAAAGAAACTCTGGCCATCGAAATAGCAACGTAGCCGTGTGCAAGCTGCAGTCCCACTTGTAGAGGCCGCATTCATTTCCGCCGGTAAAAAACAGTCGACGTGGCGATTCGTGTTAAAGTGCTTCGTAACTATAAAGAATTGTGTGCTGCATATGTGGATCAACATGCTGCCTATGTCGAATGGACTCGGCCGATCGCTCGTTCACACGTTTGTGGTTCGGACTCCGGCCTCACAATCATGCTCCTCTCCGCTCTTGCTGGCTTCTCCTCGGAAGAATCGATTCAGCAGAAGCTCTACGACACAGAAGATACTCTGCGGGCCCACATCGTCCTTGCTGGAGAACTGGCCACAGAACTGGATACTCATAAGGAAATGGCCGTCGTATTGAGGCAGCAGGTGGATCAGCTGGAGAGTCAACTGGCAAATGCGCTAGCGCAGGCGGAGGCCGCCTCGGCCGTTGCCGCCTCAGAAAGAGCCGAGGCGGAAGCTTTGGCTCGCCTGTACGCCGCGTCGCAGCATGATGCCGAAACCTCAAAGGCGCAGGTCGTGGCGGCAGAACTGAAGGTCGCAGCTGCCCGCGCCGAAGCAGTGCAGACTATCAGTCTAGCCGCGAGTGCGATAGAGGCAGCGGAGTCAGAGGAGCTAGGTGCGGCTGCTGCGGCAGCAGCGGACGAGGCCAGAATAGAGGCCGCGCGCGATTTGGAGAAGGCTGTGGCCGCGGCGAAGGCGGCGGCGCTATCGGAGCAGCAGAAGGCGCTGACGGCGGCCAGTGAAGCAGCCAAGCTAGCTCAGGAGGCAGCAGTGGCGGCGGCCGTCTCCGAGGCTCAGCTGGCGGCGGCCGCGGAGCACGTGGCAGCCATACAAGCACTCCGGTCGCGGCTTGAGGCGGAGCACGAGGCAGCCATGCAAGCACTCCGGTCACGGGCGGAGGCAAAGCACTTGAAGCTCCTCGCCGAGGCCGAGAATGAAGCCGAGAGTGCATATGAGAATGCGTTGCAGGCGGTGCGCGAAGCTGCTGCAGCCGCGCTGGAGGCGGCGCGAGCCGAGGCAGAGAGGCAGCTTGAGGCGGCTCGCGCCGAGCAGGCCGTGCAGATGAGCGCAGCGCGTGCTGAGCTGACAGAGGCGATTGAGCGTGTAACATCCGCGCACGCAGCCACGACGGCCGCTGCGGCCGCGGCGCAGGATGAGGCGAACGAGCGCCTACGAGAAGCGCTAGCGGCGGCGCAGGCGGCACAGGATGAGGCTGTGGCCGCGGCGAAGGCGGCGGCGCTATCGGAGCAGCAGAGGGCGCTGACGGCGGCCAGTGAAGCAGCCAAGCAAGCACAGGAGGCAGCAGTGGCGGCGGCCGTCTCCGAGGCTCAGCTGGCGGCGGCCGCGGAGCACGAGGCAGCCATCCAAGCACTCCGGTCGCGGCTTGAGGCGGAGCACGACGCAGCCATCCAAGCACTCTGTACGCGTTTAGAGACGCAGCACGCAGCGGCGCTGGCGGCCGCCGAGCTAGACGGTGAAAGTGCATATGAGAATGCGTTGCAGGCGGTGCGCGAAGCTGCTGCAGCCGCGCTGGAGGCGGCGCGAGCCGAGGCAGAGAGGCAGCTTGAGGCGGCTCGCGCCGAGCAGGCCGTGCAGATGAGCGCAGCGCGTGCTGAGCTGACAGAGGCGATTGAGCGTGTAACATCCGCGCAGGCAGCCGCGACGGCCGCAGAGGCGGAGTCGGAGGCGACCGCAGAGAGAGCGCAGGTGCAGATTCATGCGGCAGTGACAACAGCCAAGGCGGATGCAGCTGACGAGCTCAGGGCTGCAGTGGCGGCAGCCAAGGCACAGGCCGCCGTTGAGCTGAGCGCTGCGGTGGCGGCGGCCAGGGCGGAGGCAGAAGTGCAGGTGGCGGCTGAGCGTCATGAGACCGACGCGCGCGTGAGAAGGGCCGAGGATGTAGCGACCGCCGCCGCGATACAGAAAAGTGCTCTTCAGAATGCGACGTTGCAGGCGGCGCTTCAGGCTGCGGTGGCGGCAGCCAAGGCGGAGGCAGCTGACGAGCTCAGCGCTGCGATGGCGGCAGCCAAGGCGGAGGCAGCCATTGTGCTGAGCGCTGCCCTGGCGGCCAGAGCCGAGGCAGCTGACGAGCTCAGCGCTGCGATGGCGGCAGCCAAAACGATGACTTTGGAGCACGATACGGCAGTGGCGGCGATGAGGGCCGAGCATGCGGCAGCTATCCAGACGATGAGAACCGAGCATGCGGCAGCTATCCAGACGATGAGAACCGAGCATGCGGCAGCTATCCAGACGATGAGGGCCGAGCACGAGGGGGCGCTCGCGTCGAGGCTCGAGCAGGCGACCGAGCAGATGATGCAGCAGCGGCTAGCCTTGGAATCGGATTGGCTAGCAGAGCGCGAAGCTGCCTCCCAGCAGCATGATGCTGCGCTCGAAGAGGCAAGGGCGGCGTGGCAGGCGGAACGCGGCGCGTGGCGAGAGCAGCTTGATGAGCAGGCGCAGCAGCGGAACATCAGCCTCGAGGTGGCGACGGCAGAGGAGAGGCGCCTGTGCGACGAGCTACGCCAGCAGTACGAGAGTCTGCAGGCGTCGTTCGCGCAGCAGCTTGATGAGTTGCAGGCGTCGTCCGCGCAGGAGCATCACAGCGTCAAGCAGAAGACCGAGGAGCAGATGCGCAAGCTGCGTGAGGAGTGCAAGAGGCTCGAGGCGCAGCTGGGTGTCGCTCAATGCAATTCGGACGCAGCCACCGCGCAGGCGGTGGAGGCCGTCGCCCAGGCGAAGGCGGCTGCAGCCCAGGCAGAGGCGGCCAACTCAGAGGCGGAGGCGGCGCGGGCGGAGGCACAGGCAGCCAAGGCTGCTACTCAAGACAAAGTGTTGGAGCTCGTGAGAGAAGCAATGGCCGCTGCGCAGGCGGCGCAGGATGAGGCTGTGGCCGCGGCGAAGGCGGCGGCGCTATCGGAGCAGCAGAAGGCGCTGACGGCGGCCAGTGAGGCAGCCAAGCTAGCACAGGAGGCAGCAGTGGCGGCGGCCGTCTCCGAGGCTCAGCTGGCGGCGGCCGCGGAGCACGAGGCAGCCATCCAAGCACTCCGGTCGCGGCTTGAGGCGGAGCACGAGACAGCCATGCAAGCACTCCGGTCGCGGCTTGAGGCGGAGCACGACGCAGCCATGCAAGCACTCCGGTCGCGGCTTGAGGCGGAGCACGAGACGGCCATGCAAGCACTCCGGCCGCGGCTGGAGGCGGAGCACGACGCAGCCATGCAAGCACTCCGGTCGCGGCTTGAGGCGGAGCACGAGACAGCCATGCAAGCACTCCGGTCGCGGCTTGAGGCGGAGCACGACGCAGCCATCCAAGCACTCCGGTCGCGGCTTGAGGCGGAGCACGAGACAGCCATGCAAGCACTCCGGTCGCGGCTTGAGGCGGAGCACGAGACAGCCATGCAAGCACTCCGGTCGCGGCTTGAGGCGGATCACGCGGCGCTTGCGGCCGCCGAGCTAGGCGGTGAAAGTGCATATGAGAATGCGTTGCAGGCGGTGCGCGAAGCTGCTGCAGCCGCGCTGGAGGCGACGCGAGCCGAGGCAGAGAGGCAGCTTGAGGCGGAACTCGCCGAGCGCAGCGCTCAGCACGGCGCTCAGCTAGAGGCGGCCGTGGCGTCGGCGAAGGAGGCAATGCGACTGTCGTTGAGGGCCGAGTTGGCGGCGGCAGTTGACGAAGCAAGGCAGGCAGCAGGCGCGGAGAGGGAAGCCGCTTTATCATCGGCGAAGGCAGCGGCAGATGCGGAGCTGGAAGCGGCTCTAGCGTCGGCGAAGGTGGAGGCGCAGCAGACGGCAAGGGCTGAGCTGGAGGCAGCCGTCACGGCAGCAACCAAGCTGCAGGCCACGAAGCTGGTACAGCAGGCCACCAAGCTAGTACAGATGGCCACCAAGCTGGTAGAGATGGAGAGCGAGCTGCTAACGACTCGTGCGTCGGTCGACGCGGCGGAGGAACGTGCGGCTCAAGCTGGGGCCGCCGCCTGTGAGCAGCTGGCGGCACGTGTGGAGGCCGACGATAAGGCGCAGCGAGCGGCGGAGGCAGCCCAGCAAGCAGAAACCGCACGCCTTGAAATGCTAGAGGAGCTCAGCCGAGCACGTGCGCAAGCGGCAGCGGCAGAGGAGCGGGCTGCCCGTGCTGGCAATACGGCTGATTCAGTAGATACAGGGTGGATCATGACAGCGTGGACCCTCTAGTCGAAATCACTAGTCTAAAATCTACCTTAGAGGTAAACGTCGAAAATGCAAAATCATTTAAAATTTCCCGCCCGCGCACGTTGTTTAGCAAGATCGTATTCCGCCGCTACGGCTCAAAGGTAGCGAATTTACCGGCACCAACTGTACCGGCTCCCGGCTGCCCCCCCGATGTGTTTGAGTTCACTCCCCGGGGGGACACCGGAGACACACACCGGGAGCTTCAAGCTCACCATTGGTTCGCCCTTCCAAACCGCCCCCGTGCGGTTCCCGCCAAAGTTGATCAAAGTTGTATCCCGGCTCCCCCCGGTGTCTTTTTACCGGTAAAGTACTGGTTGATAGTTTCGCATGGCGATTATCGCGATGTGTGCCGAAACGGGGAGACGAGAGAGGAACAGAACCTGCGGGCAAAGCGGCCCGGCAGCGCGGGCCCCATGGAGGACCCAGCCGTGGGCTGGCTGGCTCGACGCTTGGGATTGATCGACACGGTCATCAAGCTTGTTGACAAGCTGTTGCAGCCCGAGCCGGAGGCGGCGCTGTGGGACCTGCGTGATGTCATTGGTGCAGCATTCGGCGATGATGGCCGTGCAGTTGGAGCTGCGTTTCGCGAGGCGGGTGGCATTGGCCAGCTCGTAAATATGCTAGTGTGGTGGAATAGGCTCACGCCATACACCCGTACAGCCGATGGCAAGTCGATTCCGAAAGCACAGGTTCCCAAGATGCGAGCGCTCCGTCAGCTTCTGCTCGAGGTGCTCGGCAACTTGTGCTCGGACGCCGTGGACACGGACTCGTTGGTAACGAAGCGGACGCTGCTCGAGGCGGGCGGGTCTGGGCCGCTCCTAGAATGCCTGCAGGACAAAGACGTCAACGTCGTGCGCTCGGCGATTGCCAACCTCCAAAACCTGGCGCATGACCCGGCTTGGTGCCAGGTCCTTGTTGCGGCAAGCACGCAGCGCCACCTCGAGCAGCTACTCAAGCACAAGGACGCGGCGATTGTGCGCTATGCGGCAGGCACGCTGCGCAACATGCAGGTTTCGAGCAAGTATGCCGGGCTACCTTCACCAAAGGTAAGTCGAAAGGCGCTCCAAACAATCGGGCTGCGCCAGCGAGACGCCTTCGTCCAGATGTTCCGCCAGAAGCGCGCAATCAAACTTATTAGTGCAGCCGCAAAAATGTACAAGGGCAGCAGGACCTTCCGGCAGCGAAAGCTGGAAGCAAAGAGGGCGGCGCTCGAAAAGGCTCTCGAGTCGCAGGTGGCGGCGGAGGCGAAGGCGGAGGCGAAGGCGGCGAAGGCGAAGGCGAAGGCTTACCTGCGCAGCCGAGGCAACATGCCAGAAGAGGAGATTGAGAGCATGGCGACCTCTGTGGTGGAGGCGCAGGCGGAGGCGAAGGCGGAGGAGGCGGAGGCGAAGGAGCTGCGACTGCGGCACATGGAACTTATAAGGAGGTTGGAAGAGGAGGCGGCGGCGGAGGCTATGGCGAAGGCGGATGAGGAGGCGGAGGCAAAGGCAGAGGCGGAGGCGAAGGCGAAGGCGAAGGCGGAGGCGAAGGCGGAGGCGATGGCAAAGGCGGTGGCGGCAGAGAAAGCGGAGGCGGAGGCCAAGGAAGCTTCAGACAGAGAGGCAAGCGAGCCTTTCTTTGCTGAGCTCGCACACTTTTTACGCTCGCCTGGCGTGAGCTCACCGGACGCGTATGACATTCTGGTTGCCGAGGACGTCAAGAGCGTGGGCGATCTTGCTCTACTGAGTGAAGCCGACCTGGCAGAGCTGGGCCTCCGCTTGGGGCCGCGCAAACGAATCAGAGCAGCATTAGCCTCGTCGCCCCCGCTGCCCATCTCGCTGGCCTTGCCTACCTTGACCTCAGCAGATTTGGAGAGCGAGGAGGTGAAATTGAGGGAGTACGCTGAGGCTGTCGGTGTTGGGTTGCCGCCTTCGCCTCGGCTGCCGCCTTCGCCTCGGGTTGCCTCGGCGTTGCGGCGGGCAGCCGAGTCCAACGCGGATGTTGACAAGGCTCCGGCGGAGGCGCAGGCGGCTGCGGAGGCGGCCGCCGCAGCCGAGGCTTCGGGAACCCCAATTTACAAAGACACCCTCGTGGCGGATATCGTCTTCAACGCGGTTGCCCAGGGGGGCGACTCCATCCCTCTGGCCGCAATGGGCGACTACCTGCGCAGCCGAGGCGATATGCCAGTAGAGATGATTCAGAGGATGGAGACTTTCTTGGACACCAACGACGACGGCAGCATTGACCTGGACGAGTGGCGACGCGGCTGGAAGCTCTTCGCACCTGCGGACGATGTCGCGGAGGAGCCGTCAGCAGTGGTGCCGGGACAGTATGAAATCACTGTGGCAAATAGCCTCTTCAACGCGGTCGCCCAAGGGGGCGACTCCTTTCCGCTGGAAGCGATGGGCGACTACCTGCGCAGCCGAGGCGACTTGCCCGAAGAGGCAATAGAGGGCATGGTGACCTCTGTGGACACCAACGGCAGTATTGATCGGGACGAGTGGCGGAGACGCTGGAAGCTCTTCGCACCCGCGGACGACACGCCGATTGAGCTGTCTCGGATTGCCGAATCGGCTGCTTCCGGGCGACGGCAGCTCGGGGTATCCACCAAGGTCCAGGCGTTCGGTATCTATTTAAGGTCAAATGCCCTTCAAGCGTCCGCGGCGAAGGAGGTTGTAGAGGTGGTCGTCAGCCATGTCACCGGTGAGCTCATCGGCGGAACCATCGACGAGGTGGCACGGATCATTGAGATCGAAGTGGTCATCGACGATGCCATCGACGAGGTGGTACGGATCGCCGAGATTACGGAGGTCATCGACGAAGTTATCAACGAGGTAGTGCGGGTCGCCGAATCGGCCGCTGCCGGACGGCTGCAGCTCGGGGTATCCACAAAGGTCAAGGCGTTTGGCATCCATCTAAAGTCGAAAGCCCTCGAGGCAGCGGCACTGCGGGCGGCCGAGGCAAACGAGGCTGCTGAGAAGGCGGCGGCGGAAGCGCAGGCGGCTGCTGAGACGGCCGCCGCAGCCGAGGCGGCACTCGCCTCTGCAGTCAACGAAATCCCACAATCTTATGACATCGTTGTTTCGGATAGCCTCTTCAACGCGGTTGCCCAGGGGGGCGACTCCATCCCTCTGGCTGCGATGGGCGACTACCTGCGCAGCCGAGGCGATATGCCAGTAGAGATGATTCAGAGGATGGAGACTTTCTTGGACACCAACGACGACGGCAGCATTGACCTGGACGAGTGGCGACGCGGCTGGAAGCTCTTCGCACCTGCCGACGATGTCGCGGAGGAGCCGCCAGCCACGGTGCCGGTTGAGTATAACACCACTGAGCCAGATAGCCTTTTTTTCGCGGTCGCCAAGATGAGCATCGAGACGGCCCAGGGGAACGCGGCACGCTTGATCGACCTGCAGGCGGATCTCAAGCAAGCGGTCGAGGTCGAGGACTATACCAAGGCGGCCGAGCTCATGCCGCAGATAAAGCAGCTCAAGGCTACCATCGAGGCGGCCGCGGCTGCCACCGACAAGGTAGGCAGCGCCGAGGCGGCCCAGAGAAACGCGATGCGCTTGACCGAGCTGCAGGCGGATCTCAAGCAAGCGGTGGAGGTCGAGGACTATGCCAATGTGGCCGAGCTCATGCCGAAGATCAAGCAGCTGAAGGCTACCATCAAGGCGGCCGCTGTGGCTACCGATAAAGAAAGCGACTCTATCCCGCTGGCTGAAATGGGCGCCTTTCTTCGCAGCCGAGGCGATTTGCCCGAAGAGAGAATAGAGAGCATCGTGACGTCCATGGATATCAACGGCAATGGCCGCATCGATCTCAAGGGGTGGCGGCGCGGCTGGAAGCTCTATGTTCTTAAGGACGGCATGGCAAAAGAAGTTGCAGAGGAAGTCATCAAGGAGGTCATCAGCAATGCCATTGATGAGGTAGCCCGTGTCGCCGAGATCGCCGAGGTCATCGACGAAGTCATCGGCGAGGCGGCGCAGGTCAATGAATCGGCCGCTGCTGGGCGGCTGCAGCTCATTTCTCTATTGTCCAAGGTGAAGACGTTTGGCAAAAGGCTCAAGTCAAAGGCCGAGGAGGCTGCTGCGGCACTACGGCGAGCAGCCGAGACCAAGGTGGCTGCTGAGGATGCGGCGGCGGAGGCGAAGGCAGCTGCAGAGGCGGCAACCGTAGCTGAAGCAGCGCTTGCCGCTGCTCGCTCGCAGCAGCTGATGCAGGAGCAGGAGCAGAAGCTGGTGCAGGAGCTGGTTCAGGAGCAGGTGCAGGAGCTGGTGCAGGAGCTGGTGCAGGAGCTGGTGCAGGAGCTGGTGCGGGAGCTGGTGCGGGAGCAGGAGCTGCAACGACGGGCGGCGGTGAAGAAGGTTGCAGAGGAAGTCATCAACGAGGTCATCGAAGAGGTGGCGCGGCTGGCCGATATTACCGAGGCCATCGATGAGAGGCCTGCGAAAGCGATAGCGAGGGCGATGGAGGCGGCGGTGGCGACATCGGAGGCAGCCACAGCGGTGGCGGCGAGGGCGTTGGCGACGATCTCACTTACGCGGGCACTCACGACGGTGATGGTGGCGAGGAACGAGCGCGCCGCACTTACGAAGGTGCTCGGCGAGTGGCGCGAGCAGGCAAAGTACGAGCGTGCCGTGCGCTTGGCGCTCGGGTCCTGGCATGCTCGTGGTACGCTGATCCGCGAGGTGCTCGCCACATCGCTCGACGAATGGCGCATGCGCGCGCACGAGGACCGCTGCTTTCGTGCCCTTGCTAGCGTGGCAGCGCGTCGTGGGATCAAGGTGCAACTGACGCGCCCGATCGAGCCGCTGCTTACGGAGCGCCGCTACGGCGCCCTTGAACGCGAGGCGCTGCGCCGTGGGTTCGAGGCTCAAAGGATGCGGCAGAGCAGGGCGCCCGCTGAGGGGCTGAACACGTGGCGGGGGCACGTGTTCGAGGACCGCGCGTTTGCGGCGCGCAAAAAGACCGTCTGGCGACACTTTAGCATGCGGCGGCAACACGAAGGATGGGACCTCTGGCTGGTATGGGTCGAGCGCCGGCGCGAGGCAGCAAAGTGGGCGACGCGTGCCTCTGAGCACTGGTGCGCAGTCGCGTGGATTAAGCCGCTGATGCCAGCGATGGCGTGGGAGAATGGCGTGTGGCGTGGGTTGGCCGCGTCGATGTGGGCGGCGTGGCGCGCGTGGGCAAGTGAACGGTCGCGTCTGCTCCGCCGCGGCAACGGCGGCCACAAGGGGGTAGCCCGGCTGCTCTCCACGGCAACGGAATACAAGCGCCGCCGGGTCGACGGTGCGATGCTGCATTCACTGCTTGAATATGCCTTGCTTGCGCAGAATGGGCGGCACGGCCACGCCCTCGACACGCGGGCAACCGAGTACGCGCTCTTCCTACCGCGGTTCAGAACGTTGTGCGTATGGCTGGCTTTCACGCACGAGTGCCATCGGTGTAAGCGTCACATTGCGATGGTTGTCGAGCATCTGCGGCTCGAGATCAAACGCTCGGTGAGGCGTGCGTTCCTCCGATGGGCCTTCGAAGGCCCGCGGCGGGCGCAGGCGTGGGCTGCCGAGACGCGTGAAAGACGGCCGGCTGGGCAGCCCGGGCGCCCAATGACACGTCCCCGGCGCGAGCTGCTGCAGGCGCTCAGCTCCACGCCGCGGCAGCTTGGTGCATCTAGCGAGCCGCGAAAGTTGGCTCACGTCCTCGCGCGGCTCGCACAGCTGGGTCGTCACTTAGAAGATGAAGCCACGGAAGCCCCCATTCAGCAAACAAACTCGCCGGCGTTGGGACCCGCGGTGGTGCACTGGCGAGAGGCCGAGCCCTCGATGGCCACAGGCTCGATCGATACAGCAGGCGCGCTGGGCGCGCTGGATGCAGCGGGCGTGGCTTGCGCAGCGGGCCCGACCGTTGCTGCGGGCGCTGCTCCAAGCCGAATAGGCCCAAGAACCCCAGGCGGCCCAATCAGCACAATATGCGAAAGAACCCCAGGCGGCCCAATCACCTCAGCACAATATGCGAACCTCTACGCAAAGGCAAGTACTTTGAGCCTTGAACGCCAATACGCGAGCCTTCCGACAGAGACGCTTCTCGAGGCTCGCGTCTTGGCGATTGAGGCGCGCCTCGATCGGGTGTACGACTCGGGGCCGTACCTCACGGGTCCTCCCGAACTTCTAAGGGCGTTTCATCGCACGCAGGGGCGGCGTCGCCGACAGGCTCGACTGCCGGGCCGACCACCCGCCGAGCCTGCGGCAGACGCTCTGCCTGCGCTGATCTCGCCTAGGTTTGTCAAGCCCCGGGCTCAGTACGGCGAGCTTCGGCCTCCAGGGCTGCTGCCTTCTGAAGGCCACGGACTGCCAGCAATGCTCTCGCCGAGATACGGCCAGCTCGGGCCTCAGGGGCAGCTGCCCACCGAGACCCTTGCGCCACGCCGGCGGGTGGGATTGACGGGCGCCGACGCTTTACCTCCGCTGGTGGCGGAGACGGTGGTAGAGCCCCTGGATAGCTTGCTCGCGGCGGCGGCGGCGCTGCAGACGCCCACGTTGCAGCAGGCATGGCGACAGCACGCGGCGGAGCCCTCGCCGCGCGCCAAGCCGAGCGCGCGCCTCGTCGATCCCGCCTTCAGAGCTACACCCATTGAGCCCTGGAAAGGGCCGACTTCAGGTCATTCGACTCTTGACTCATCGTTGCCAGCTTTTAGCACAGCATACAGGATCCGCACACCGGAATAGAAGCCTCAAAACTGAAAGAAGCGAGTGGTTCTGTAGTACTAGTCCTGGTAGAGACCTAGCTCACAACTTTGCAATGGAGGGGAGACAGTCTAGACCGGACGTTGCGTATAGCATAGTCATGAGCCTAGTTCCGCCATGATCCGCGGTCAGGACTCAGATAAGTGAGACGGTAGATGTAGATGTAGACGTAGAGTACCATCATTTACAACTCGAGCGAGCGAGTACTCAGTACTTGTGTTGACCGAGGGGTGCGGAGCCGCCCTCGTTGAGACGGTGTGTTGTAATAGTTATGGCGCCCCAGCCCCCACCATGCAGACGAGCCAGATGCGCGCGAGAAGCTGGTCCGAATCGGCCTTTCGGCAGGTCGCAAAAAAAGACAGCCACCCCTCCGGCTCCGCTGCGCGCGTCGGTCCCCGACCTCTTTCGCGCCCGATATGACCTGCTCGGCTCGCAACCGACGCCTCTGTAATTCACCGCCACAGCCGCCGCGCGGAAATCAAGCTGTTGGTGTATTGATTCGTGAATCAATCTAACAACCGTCTTCGAATTCACCCGAATCACACTTTCCGATGACGACTAGCTCAACGGACGCCAGGCCCACGCCCCTCCATTACCCTATTTCTATTAAATTTTTTTGAGTGGGCCGAGTAGTAACAGCCCACGTTCACACGATTTTCCCCTGCGAGGGCAAAGAATGGTCCTGTTTCACTGTTACAAGCTAGTAACAAGAAAGCCCAAAGAATGGTCAAGGAAGGTCACGACTCGACGATCCGCCCCAAGGTGCAGACGTACGAGTTCGACAATGGCCGCATGTACCTCGACGTGTGGGCGGCGGACGGCAAGGCACAGCTCTCGAAGACTTTCCTTGGCAGGCTACGCGTCTTGAAAGTGCTTGCGTGCGCGACGATCACCACTGTGCTCATCTTCTCCGACTGGGGCGAAGGCACTCATTGCTTCACGCCTGTGCGAGACGGGCTCACCAGCTGGTGGCGCACATTTTCGCAGATGGATGTGGCCGACGTGGCCAAGGGCCGCTCTGTTGGTGCACCGTTGCCTGAGCTACGGAGCAGCGCATGCGATGACAAGCGGAATTAGGTCCTGGCGCTGCATTGTTCACCCTATGTTCGTCGCAATTGTAAACGACCTCTTAAGTCTAGTCTAAACATGTTTGATGGACTCAACTTGCGTCTCCTCTTTTGGGGTGTACCGTTCGTGGGGTCACGTCAGCTCCGGGCGGAACAACTGAGATGCGCGTCAGGTCCGGTTGCTCGGATGGCTCAGGCTGTGGCAGTGCCGGTGCTGCCGCTCTGCGGCTCCGCAGCAAGGATCTGCTCGAGGCGCGCGATCACCATCTCTAGGGCGACCGAGTTCAAGCCCGTCGGGATGATCACGTCAGCATACCGCTTGGATGGCTCTACGAATTGGTTGTGCATGGGGCGCACAGTCTCGAGGTATTGCTCGATGACGGCGCCCACCTCTCGCCCACGGTCCTGGAGGTCACGCTTGAGGCGCCGGATGAAGCGCACGTCCGCGTCCGTGTCCACGAAGATCTTGATGTCGAGCAGGTCGCGCAGCTGCGGGTGATCATAGATGAGGATGCCCTCTACGAGCACGACGCGCGCAGGCGCCTTCTCGATCGTCTCGGGCACCCCGGGGCCGTACGTCGCAAAGTCATCTGCGCAGGCATACGCGGGCGCGCATGCGGGCGTAAGAGAGCGCGCGAGAGCGCTCGCGAGAGAGAAGCACTCAGCCGGCGTGCCGCGCAGTGTGGTGGTGCAGCCGCCGACTTCTGAAGCGGTGGCGCAGCTGCTTACATGTCGGGATATTCACCCTCCGGCCGGCCTTGAGCTCTGCAAGATGCTGGACCATCAGGGCCGTGTCCAGAGCGTCGGGATGATCGAAGTTCTGCTTCGTACGTTCCTTGAGAGACAGACGCTCGAGGGGCTTGTAGTAATTGTCGTGGCTGATGTGCGTGACGCGGTCCCCGTGCCCCTGCAGCCTGCGCGCGATGGACTCAGCGACGGTCGTTTTCCCAGAGCCTGTGCCACCGCAGATGCCGACGAAGACGGGCGAGTCTTCGCTCACACCTGGCTGGCTCATTGGTTGCATCATATCGATTGACCCCCGTCGCATTGGTGGCGCCCTTTGAAACTCGGACAAGCTGCTCTTCGCGTCACTGTGAGGCTCCGAGGAGCTGCTATGGCTGCTGAGGTATGCAATTGCACCTGCGCCACCTGCGACGCTCGCCGCGGCCATGCTTATGCTGCGACGTGACAGGAGCCGCTGCAACATGGATTCGCGCGCGACGTGGACGAATCTGCAACCGCGAAGCCCCACGAATTTACCCTCGCACGAACTGCAAGAACTTTGAAAGTGTCAGAGTGGAATGCGCGCCGTATCGGCGAACTGTTACGAACAACGCAATTCTGGCAGCGAGCCAGGCAGCCGGGTCTGGCGGCGCTCCCTCAGGCATGAGCGTTCCAGAGAGTCCCATAGGTGGCACGAGGCGCGGCGACTCTCGCTACCATGCAGCTCCGAAGTGGGCTTTTGGCACCGATGGGCGGCCGCCGGTCGGCACATCAAAAACCTATCTTGGTGCGGAGCTTGCCCGGGAGAATGACAACAAGATTGGTGGCCTGTCACCCGGACCGATGTACTATCCGCAGCGAGGTGAAAAGGGACGCTCCGGCTTTGCGGGTGACGAACCGCCCAAATACAGCTTTGGGGAGAAGCGCGTCAACTTGGATGGGCCGCCCAAATGGAATGTGGGTGGGCCCGGACCCGTCACCTTCAGGGCACTCGGCAAGCAGCGCATCAATAGCGAGAGCGCGAGCGCACCCGCGTTTGGCATGGGATCGTCGACGCGCGACAACATGGAAAAGGTGGACCTTTCCAAGTACCACGTATCGAATAACTCGGTCCAGAGTGTCCTTGGGCCGATCGACTATAGCCGCGCCGCCGACAAGCTCACGCTCGAGCGCGAGGCACTGGCCAAGGAAAAAGCGGCTGCCATGGAGCCGTCATCACGCAAGAGCCTGGCACGCGCGCTCGCGGTCGCGATGTCGGCCGACCCGAAGTTTGCAGAGGCCGACCCGAAGCTCAAAGCGGCGCTCTCGACGTTGCACTCGCGCGTGGCTCAGCTTTCGGATGTTGGCGGACGACCGATGACGTTGCAACAACGATGACAGCGTAGTTTAGATCGGTACGTGGACTACGCAGTGGGGTACACCCAGTATGGATGGAGCGCGCTGCGGAGGAGGACGAGACGTTCGGTTTTAAATTCCAATTTCCATGATGTTTTCATGGATGTTTTCCGCCGTGCGCGGTCGCGGCGCCGGCGGCGTGTCCCGCCCCGGGCGTGCGACCGCGTCGTCCGCAAACCGGGCAATTGGCAAACGGCGAACGGGCGCGGGAACATGCGCGGGAATCTCAAGTAAGCGGGCTCGCGCCCCAGCCGCCTGCCTACCTTCGCCGCCTTTCCTCTTAGCTCTTTCTCTTACCGTTCCGGACGAGAGCACGAGACCGGATAGCGGATTGTAATAGAGTATACATAGCGGCCGGGCCGCCACAGAGCACGGTCCTGAGTCCTCGTCAGGCGCGAGTCGACCGCGCGCCGGACAGCCGTGTGCTGCGCCCATCCGAATCACTAAAAGTTGACAGTCGCCGCGCACGTTCCCACACACCGACACGCACAGACACACAGGGTCACCGCACAGGACCGGGTCAGGGAGGCGCGACAGCCAGGGGCGTGCGTCAGGCCGACCCTGCTCCCTGACAAGTCATGACACACGACAAGTACAGACCCCACCACGGCCTTTTACTAAAACAAAGGCCCGTACGGCGCGGTGGACGGCGGCTTAATCCTCAATGCCGTAGATCACTCCTCGGCCACATGCAGACATGCTCTTCCCCCTCTCTCCCCATGCGTCCCGGCAGCGCTGGCGTGTGGGTACAATCATGAGAGGGGCCGCCTAGCCACTCGCATAGTGCCCAGCCACTCGCATAGTGCCCAGCCTTGCCCTCTCATGATGGGGCACTATTGAAGGCTAGGCACTATTGAAGCCTAGCCACTCGCGGCACCCGCATCGGCGCCGGCGCCGCTGGTCATCGTGATCTGCCAGCGCAAGAACCACTCGACGATCGACAGAGGCAGTAGCAGCAGGTTGAGGGGGAAGGGGAGCGCGAACCCGACCAGGATCTGGTAGGAGAAGCCTACGGCCGCGCAAGGGTAGAGGATGGCCTCGTCGAGGTAGCTGGTCTCCGGGTCGGCGGCCCCCTTGAGGGCCTTCCCTACGATCGGCAGCTCGAGCTCGGTCCAGCCCTTCTCAGAGATGATCGCGCACAACCCATCGGCGATCATGCGCCCGCCACGCAGGGCCGAATAGAAGGCCGAGATAATCATCTGGAGGTACCATGCGAAGATGATGGCGACGATCTTGATGGCCGAGTCGAGGATCGTGTGCGCCCAGTGCGCAAGATCCTTGCCGAGCAGCTTCGACACCGGCTCCGCTAGCACGCGTACCATTGCGGGCTCGACTACATCGATGATGCCCATCGCCATCGCGGTAGTACGAGCAAACTCTAGGCGCAGCGTCGCGAGCACGGCCATGTAGGCGGCCCAAAGCCCGACGACGGCCTCCTGGAGCTTCTCGGGCTGCTTCACCGCCGTCATCGTCACCGTGATCTTGCGCGACGCGTAATCAGCAAACTTGCCTGCGTCCAGCAGCTCGTCGGCGTCCGCGAGGCCGTTCTTGTCCGCGTCCACCTGATCGTCCGTTTCGTTCTTCTTCTGGATGGTCTTGAGCTCGCCCCACAAGTACTCGAAAGTCGTGAACACTTTCTCGCCGCCCATTTGGTTGAAGGCCTCGATGGCGGCGATCGACGCCGCGAAGGTGCCGCCGAAGCCGCAGAGCGCGGCACCGAACGTGATCTTGATCACATTCTTGGGCGCCTGGAGGTAGATCTGGTGGCCAACATTGAAGACCTTGATGTAAAATGGACCGATGTACTGCAACGCCTTCACCACAATGACGATGATGGGCGTCGCCGCGCGCATGCACTCGCCCGCGCCCTTGGTGGTGCCCGACTCATCCGCTTTGGCCGCTGCACCCGCGAGCATACCTGCGATGCGCTCCTCGGTCGTCTTGCGCTTGACCACCTTAGAGCCAGTCTCCTCCTTCTCGATGAGAGCCACCTTGGAGGATTTTTCGAAGTCTCCGATCATGAAAAACTCAAAAGATTCGGCGGCACGCGGCGATGCAGTCGACGCATGTGGGTTCCAAGACGCGCAATCGACTGCGCGCAATTCAGGTTTCGGCGTGCCCTGTTGCGGTCCTCAAATTCAAGTACAATCGGTTCCTCTCTTGCGCTGCGCATCCCCGGTGAAAGTATGCTCGTCAACACCTTTTTTGTAACCTGCGGGGAGGTCGTTACAAAAAAGGCGGAAGTATGCTCGCCAGCACCTTGCTGCGTACGGAGACGCTGCAGGACCGTGGCGTGGGGCGCGTCGCGAAGAATGTGGTGGTGGAGCTGCACCCGCCATCATCGCTTCATCTTGCAGCGTCGGGCCGCTTCAACCACACGGCCGAGGCATGGGAGAAGCTCGCCGAAAAGATGACGCCCGGCGACGGGACGGAGGCTTTGACGATGGAGAGCCTCGAGGAGCGAGCGCTGCCGTACCAGTGGACCGTGCTGCAGTGTGTTGCGCGGAGTGGCTCCGTCGAGGACCTTGAGCGGCTCATTGAGACTGGCGCCAATGTGAACGTAACGGACGTGCAAGGCTCGACGCCGCTGCATGCAGCGGCACGAGCAGGTGCGGCGGACAGGATTGAGACGCTCATCGCCGCCGGCGCAAACCTCGAGGCGCGCGATCGATGGGGTCACTCGCCACTGCACGTCGCCTGCGCGTGCGACCAGCCCGAGGCCGTGCGCGTGCTCGTGCTGCGCGGCGCTGACGTGTACGCGAAGGACGGTCCTCTGCTCGATGGCGATACGCCATACGAGGTGGCCGCGAGCTTTGGGTTCAAAGAGGCGTGCGAGGTGCTCAAGGCGACCGAGCGCCGCCGGTACAAGCTCGCGGCCGGCGACAGTAGGATGATCCCCGCCGATTCCATCCTGCTGAAGGTCACTCCCGCAGCCTTCTCGCCGAAGCGCATGAGTACCAAGCCCCTGGCCGAGCCGCGCTGGGCGCTCGTTGGAAGCGCAAACCCGAACCCAAACTGGGCAGGCAGGCCATGAGCTGTCGATCTGGCCGGGACGATGCCATGTTGATGAGTAGCGGCCAAGACTGAGGCGCGAACTTTTCGATGCGTGTTCGTTGCGGCGTGGGTTCGCGGTGGTTCGTGGTTGCTTCACCGATGTGGCCGCGATCCGATGGCGGGAATGATCGAATGTGAACTTCGGTGTGGTATAACGTTGATAATATGAACAGTATAGGATCGGATCGCTGCGATGGGAGTGATTGTCTCGATTCAATCGGTGCACTTACCTTAACAGTAGTTGACCCACCTATTCACTGCATGCTACCTCCTAATCTTCACGTCTTCTTAGTACTCTACGCGTAACGTAACCTTTCAATGAGCCCCGGGCGGGGGAGCCCTAGCAGCTACAGGCACAAGATTGGGTCTCCCTGGCTGCCCTCACCGACTAGGCTCGCGCCCGGCCAGAGGGGCGGCGTGCCTGCCTCCGGCTTCACTGCCGCCTCGCCATTCGCTGAGAAGTTGCCAACGTTGGGGAGCTCATCAGGGAGCTCCTTCTCGTCGCCCACCAGCCCGCTACTCGAGCTCGTGCGCGCCCTCTTGCTGAGTCGTTGGGCGCTGGGAAGGCCTTCAGCAACATGGGCGCCTCTGCTCTCGAGGCGGGCGGCCTCGTCCTCGTCCTCCAGCTCATCATCTCCCTCATCGAGATCGACCACCGCCGCCGCCGCCGCCGCCGCCGCCGCCGCCGCCGCCGCCGCCGCCGCCGCCGCCGCCGCCGCCGCTGCTCCCTTCGCCCACAAATGAGCATCCTCTCGAGACGCCAGCTCCCTTGAGGATCCCGATGACCTCACTGATGACCTTCCTTGATTGCATCCCTCATCAGGTGCATCCTCTCGAGACGCAATCTCCCGTGCCACATCACCCTTCGCGTCCGCGTCGTCCTGGGCGTTCGCCTCCGCCTCGGCCTCGGCCATCGCCATCGCTTCCGCCTCCGCCACTTCGTCGTCGCGGGCGCTATCCTCGTAGTCGGCGGCATCGATCGGAAGCCTCGGCGCGATGGGCGGCGCCGCCTCAGCCGCCTCGTCCTCTTCTGCCGCCTCCGCCTCCTCTTCTGCCGCCTCCGCCGTGGTCTTCGCGGATCCCGCCAAGCGTCGTGTCGGCGCCATCTCCGCCGGCACGCGCGTAACCGCCTCGCGCGTAACCGCCTCGAGCGTAACCGCCTCGCAACGGTACGAGCACGGATTCCCCGCATACCTGGCGGAGACACCGGTTGCGGGGCATCGGTTCTCGTCGACGAGGTTGAGCGTGTCGCCCGGCCAGAGGTACTCCTGCTGCCCGTGCGTGAGCAGCACCTCCTGCACACCCTCCGCATCGCCCGTCGCACTGGCGCTCGCAACGGCGCTCGCAACGGTGCCCTCGCCGTTGAGCGTCATGCCACGGCCACTCAGCGGGCGGCGCAGAGCCACCGGGTTCGAGCCGAGCGCCGTCACCCGCAGCGCGAGGCCCTCCGCGAAGCCCACATTTGGCCACCGGACGAGGTCGACCCTCACGTGCTTACGCGAGACGCGGGGGTCTCTGATGCCATACTCACTCGGAGAGTCACGCGAGTGCCTGCCTAATATGGAACCTTGCCCCATGTCGCTCAGGCAGTTGGCTCGAAACACGATCACTTCGCGCCCGTCGTCGCGCAGCGGGCGCAGCTGCAGGGCGGCTCGCAGCACGGGAGGGGCTGCGGAGCTCCGAGCGAGATTGGCAATCTCGGCGGAGCTCCGAGTGAGATTGGCAATCTCGGCGGAGCTCCGAGTGAGATTGGCAATCTCGGCGGAGCCCTGGGAGCCCGTGCCCATATTTGGCCGTGGCATCGCATGCGCGCCGACCGCCGTGGTGAGCACTTGCATGCCGAGAGGGTACTCCGAGGGGTCCGTCGATGGGTTGAGTGGCCGCTTGCCGCCTGCGGAAGACGAAGCGCCGGCGTGGGCGCACGTCGTAGGCGCGCACTCGTGGGCGAGCGCATGGGCGCTGCCTTGGGCGCTCGGCAGCGCGCCTTGTTCGTTCGGCAGCACTTCCTCCGGAACAGGGGCAGCAGCGGCGCCTGCGGCGGCGGCGCCTTCGGCGGCGGCGGCGCCTTCGGCGGTGGCGGCGGCAGCTCCGCTTTGCGCTGAGCGTGTGGTGCCAGCACCATTGACGAAATCGCCGATGAACTCAATCTTCGCCGCGCATCGGTGTCGCAATGCGAGCACCTCGCTTCGCAATGCGAGCACCTCGTTTCGCAATGCGAGCACCTCCGCCTCGGCCCGCTCGGCCCGCTCGCGCTCGTCACTCGCCCCACGCGTCGCCGCGAGCGCTGCCGTGCGCTCCTGAGCGAGCCTCGCCTCAAGATGCTCCTTCTCACGCGCAGCCCGCTCCGCGAGGCTTGTGAAGCCCTCGCGCAAGGAACGGAGCTCCGCACGCTCTGCCTCCGCGTGGTGAAGCTTCTCCGTCTGCAAAGTAGCTACCTTCCGGCTCTGCTCCGCCTGTCGCTCCGCCTCGCGCGCCGTCGCGAGCGCCTCCTCCGCCGCCCGCCGCGCCGTCGCGAGCGCCTGCCCTTTCCGCTCGAGCTCCTCGGACATCGTGCGCTGCGACAAGGTCGCCTCGCGTAGCCGAGCACCCATCTCGGACTGTTCATAGTGACTCGTCGCCAGCTGCTGCCGCAGCGACTCGATCATGCGTCCGAGCGCCTCGGACGAGGCACCCGGGCCGCCCGTTGCGGCGTCTCTCGCGGCTGTCGACGGCGGCGGCGCGTGGGATCGAGACGTCTGCGGCTGCGGCTGCGGCTGCGGCTGCGGCTGCGGCTGCGGCTGCGGCTGCGGCTGCGGCTGCGGCTGCGGCTGCGGCTGCTGCTGCTGCGAGGGGTTGCGCGCATGCGCGTCTTTCGGCCGCTTCTTTGACGGCTGCTCGTGTGGCTGAGAAGGTCCCGAAGCGGCCGGCGGCGCCGCCGCCGCCGGGCGGCGGCCCGGCGGGTTGAGCATCACGTACTTCTCGCGCTCGCGCGGGTCGGAGAGCGTCGTTTGCGCCTCGTTGAGCCGCTTAAAGGCCTCGACGGCCTCGTCGGCGCCATTCTTGTCGGGGTGCACCTCCCTCGAGAGCCGCTTGAATGCCTGCTTGATCTCCGCTGCGGTGGCGGTGCGTGTCACGCCGAGCACCTCAAACAGGTCTGCCGCCTCCAGGACGCGCCGCGCCGCCGCCATATGTGCCACGCGCTCCTGGATCTTGCGTTCGACCTCACGGGCCTCGACGGTCTCGTACATGTGCAGCGACTTTTCGACCCACTTCATGGCGCCGGCGGTGTCGCCCTCGCTCAGCTTCCTCCGCGCGAGGCCCAGCGCCTCTTCCGCATTTTCCCGGTTGGACCACATGCCCTGTCGAGCAGACCGCCGGCGCAGAGTCCACTTTTGCGCCGCTGCTGTGAAACACTTTTGTGAAAAACTTATCGCAGGGACTCGCAGGCAACTCGGTGTGAGGGTGGGCTGTTGAAAATCAAGTCAAATCAAGTCCAGCCACACACTCGTGATGAAATACATGTCACACTCAGACCCGCTCTTCCGTTTTTGGGGTCCTTCGATGAAGAAACATTGAAAAAATTCCCCGGTTCCCGGAGATCCTCTCCTCCTCGATTTCAGGTGCGGCACGAGCTTGCACCAGGTGGCCGCGACGCCGGCGCTCGCGGCGAACCACCCAGCGCACGTGGTCGTGCCTGACGGCTTCTGCGGGCCCTCGGATCTGCGCATAACCGCCCTGAATGCCGAAAAACCGTGGGTATCACCTGGCGGGCCGGCGGAAGCCTGGCGTCGGCTCTTGTGCGCTTGGGTGCTCGTTTGTGCTCCTGGGCGCCACCACGGCGATGCCGCTTGCCCGCTTGCAGGCGTTTTACCATCCTGGGTGGTTCCAACCACCCGTCAAACTCTGACCTTACCGCAACGTGCGCTGCCTGCCTCGCAGTTAGTGGGACTACGATGCTCTCGCTCGCTGTTGCCGCCCTTGCCTTCCAGGCGCCGCTCGCGCCCTACCGCAGCAGCTATGCAGCGGCGGTGTCGCCCGTCGATGTGCAGCGCACATGCGCGCCGCAGATGGCGAGCAACATCCGTGCGCTCCGCGACCGCGTCAAGTCGGTCAAGAACACGAAGAAGATCACGTCTGCCATGAAGTTGGTCGCTGCTGCCAAGGTGCGTCGCGCGCAGGAGGCTGTCCTCCGCTCGCGCCCCTTCTCGGAGACGCTCGAGCGCATCCTCGGCGGCCTCCTCAAGCGCCTCTCCACCGAGTCCCTCGACATCCCGCTCCTTGAGACCCGTGAGGTCAACAAGATCGGTGCGCGCTCTCCTGTTGCCGCACACCCACGCCGCACACTTGCCTACATCTGCTGCATCTGGTGCAACTGGCGAGCCGCTGGGTTGGCGACGGAATGGGGCGGAAGCGGCGCCGGTGGGCAGGCGGCCCGCAGGCCGATGCTGCCATGTCGCCTCGTTAACGGGCTCATGGGGCGGCGGCTGCCGCAGCGGCGCAGCCCGAGCGCCGCTGCGCGAAGACCGAGGTAGGCGGGGCTCGGCCGTACGGCCATTGGCGCCGGGCGTGGCCATCTGTGACGCGGGCCGTGCGGCAGGGCGCGTAGTTGGGTCGCATGCGCACAGCCTCGGTTGGCCGATGCTCTGGACGTGTCGAACTTGCGACGAGCTCGCGACGCGTGGCCCCAAACGGCTGTGCGCATGGGACCGAAGAAAACGGGTTACCGTTGTCGGCCCGCGATGCGCGCGTTGCGCGGACGCTCCAAGCGTGGCTTGGCCTCACCTCACCTCACCCGCGTGTGAGTCGCGCTCCTTCTCGCTCGCAGGCCTCGTTGTGATCGCGGGCGATCGCGGCCTGTGCGGCGGCTACAACGCGCAGGCCATCAAGAAGGCCGAGCAGCGCATCGCGGAGCTCAAGGCGCAGAACATTAAGGTCGAGCTGCTCACGATCGGCAACAAGGCGGGCAAGTACTTCAGCAAGCGCCCGACGCCGATCCGCAAGTCGATCCCGTGCACGCAGGCGCCGACGGCCAAGCAGGCACAGGAGGTCGCGAACGAGCTCCTCTCGTCGTACTACGCGGGCGAGCTCGACCGCATCGAGCTGCTGTACACCAAATTCATCTCGATGGTGGCGTCGACGCCCGCGGTGCGCACTCTCGTGCCGCTGCTGCCCGCGGGCATGGAGATGGAGGGCGACGAGATCTTCAAGCTCACGTCCAAGGACGGCGACATCGCCATCCAGAAGCAGAAGATCCCTGCTGCCGAGGCCGCCGAGTTCTCGCCCGACATGATCTTCGAGCAGGAGCCCTCGCAGCTCCTGAACGCGATCCTGCCTCTGTACCTCAACGGGCAGCTCCTGCGCACGATGCAGGAGTCGGTTGCCTCCGAGCTGGCGGCGCGCATGTCGGCGATGCAGGCGGCCACCGACAACGCCAAGGACCTGCAGAAGCGCCTCGAGACGGAGATGAACCGCGCCCGCCAGGCGAAGATCACCCAGGAGCTCATGGAGATCATCGCCGGCGCCGACGCTACCTCGTAAGTGCGCCCGTGTAGACCCTTGCGGCGCAGCGGACGGGGCGGGGCGCTCTCGACTTCTCGATACCCTCTCCACCCCACGAGCCCCACGCCTTCGGGGGCCAGCATGTTTCTGTCCGCGTGTCGGCTGTTGATGGCCGCTGCGGCGCTGAGGAGCGCGGGACAGTGAGCCCTCGGTGGGGCTATGTGCTGTGCGCAGCAGCGGGGCGGGGGTGCGGGGCGCGAGTTTTGCCGGCGCGCTCGGGACGAGGTGGCTCGTGGCGTGAATACTGCGCGGGGCGCCGTGATTGACACTTAACGGACAGCGCGGCGGGAGTAAATCCAAATCGATTACATGTTGTCGTAATGTGCCGGCGTGCGTGTACGTCATGTCTGGTTAAGGGTGAAAGGGTCACTGAGGACTACACTAGCTGCTGGGCACGGGCGCGGTGCCGGCCCGCGGCGCGGACCGGGCCGCTCGTCCCGCCCGCGCGGGCTAAGCGGTCCCGGCCGTCTGGGGCGTCTGCGGACTGCGCTCAATCGAACGCGTCAAACTGGTCACGCGCGCCGCCGCCGCCGCCCCCGCCGGCGGCTTTGGACGCAGTCGCATCCTCGTCGTCGATATCATCCTCGTCCGTGAGGGGGAAGAGGAAGAAGTGGCTGAAGAGCTCGGCCGCGTTGGCTGCGGCACTCGAGGCGAAGCGCAGCTTGATCTCTAGTGTACCGTTCTCGTCGAGCTGGAGCAGCGTCTGGTGCGAATCGCGCAGGGAGCGCAGCGCCATGTGCATGTGCAGGAACCGGTACTCGAATGACAGGTCCTGCCTCACATCAAACGACACGAGCGCCTCGGGAGGGTACACCATTTCGCACCCGACGTCGGTCGAGGACACAGTGAGAGAGAGGCCGCCCGGCCCGCTGGCCGACGGCGCCGAGACCCTGAGCAGCACGCGCTTGTCGCGCGAGGCCTCGCCGCCCCATTCGAGCTCGTCGATCCCGTTCTTGAGCGCGTCCGAGCTCACCACCAACCGCGCCGGTGGCCGCTCCCCCTCACGCACCTTGAGCTCCGTCTTGTGCGGCTGGTCGATCTCAAGCGAGTGGATCTCGCACTCGGTCACCGAGGCCTTCTCGTTGAGCTGCAGGCACAGGCAGCGCGTGCCCTCTCGAAAGCTGATGTGCAGCGCCGTCTGCGAGCGCTCAAAGGCATTCGGCGCCGCCGCGCCGCCAAAGATCTTGAGGCACTCGAGCAGCGTCGCGAGGTTGATGCCAAACTCGAGACGCTCGTCGGGCACCTCGCCCCGGTGCGGCATCGCGAGTTCCCACGTATGGAAAACACCCTTGCGCTTCACGTACGCGATCGCCTGCAGCGTCTTCGACACGTTCACCGTGAAGGTCAGCCCTGTGTCACTCACCTCACACCACGCGAGCGAGGCGCTCGAGTCCGCCTTGCGGCTCGTGGCGACGCAGATGGACGAAAGGATGGAGGTGATGCGGCGGGCATCGTCGGTGCGCGCCTCGAAGCAGATATCGTCGCGCTCGTCGTCGCTGTCGTTCTCCATTTCAGCTTGGCCGGCCGATGGGCGGCGAGCTTCCTGCGGGTCCGAGAGGCGCGAGCGCCGCGGTGTGAACATCGCAGCGGGACACGGATTTGCAGCGTGACCGGGGGCTACAAGTACTCAGCTTGCTTGCTTGGGGCTAAACGTTAAAGCGGCCCTGCCCGGCGGCTTTTCGAGTATGGCTGTGATAAGGGTCCATGGGTCCCTCGGAGCTAGCGGTAACCGCAACCGTATAATACGCCGCTCGCCGGTCGCCCGGTCGCCGGTGTCTTGGGTGTCGACTTCGGAACAATGTGGCTGTGAGGGGCTGTGAACAAAGTGAGTTTCTTGAAAACTCGAAAACCTCACCCAATCCGGACCTGCTCGCTATTTCCCCAACATCAGCCGTGGCGTTCACATTCGGGAGGATCTTGGCGAGCTTCCGCATCGATGTAACTCCCTCTTCCAGCAGATGATCCATCGAAGCTCCTTCGTTCACGCGAAGGATCGAGACGCTGTTGACGCAGTGGCGCTCGTTGGTAGGAGTCATGCGTTCGCCCGCGAACACATGCCCTAAATGTCCGCCACAGCCCGCACAGGTAATTTCGATGCGCACGGGATCAAGGCTGCGATCCACCCAAATATCGACCGCATCGACGTAGCATTTGTCAAAGGCAGGCCAACCGCACCCCGATTTGAACTTTGCGGCCGCACTGTAGAGCGGCAAGCCGCAGCCACGGCAGGAAAAGTACCCCTCAGCCGGATAGATACCATCGTACTCGCCACCACGAGGTTCCGTGCCCTTTTGCCGCAGCACCTCGTACTCCAGCGGCTCCAGAAACGCCTTCCATTCGGCGTCGCTGGTCATCTTATTCGGCCTAGTGGCCTGCTGCCATTCGAGGAGCCGTCGCCGGCGTGCCGCACGGTCGGCGAGGATGGCCTCGACGCGAGCGCGCAGCTCCGGCGATCCCATGTTGTCTCCTCCCTACTACAATTGTATGGTCTCACTCGAAGTCACCGAATCTCCAAGGTAAGGAAGGGCCTCCCGAGCCCTTTGGAATCTCGCACATCCACGCGTACGCGCGCAAACGCTACTTGTAAGTTTCAAATGCATTTTCACAGGTTTCGCAGAGCCCCACACCTGGAGCGAAGTAATTTTTCCGTTTGATCACGTTCGGATAATCTGACCGTTTTTGGAAGGCTCAATAGACACTCATCGTCGCACTCATCTTGATGATGGCCTTCGTGTTCGGGCTGTTCCTGCCGGTGGCCGCCTCCTGGCTGCACGTGAGCGGCAACTCGCGCCCACCACCGCGCGCGCCACCGCCGCGGTGCACCATGCTCGGTGGCGCCGGCTACGAGCTCTTGCGCAACGGGCTGGCGGCGTTTGCAGCCTCTGCAGTCGCCACGTCCCTCCTCCATCCGCTCGACACGCTCAAGACGCGGCTCCAGTCAGATGCGTACCCGGTGGGTGCGTCGGTCGACGCACCAGTCACACGGCAGCAGCTCACGAGCGGGCTGTACAAAGGCCTCTCAGCCAACGTCCTCAAAGAAGCGCCCGACGCAGCTGTCTTTCTAGCGCTCTCTGAGGAATTGAGCCGCCACCTGTCGGTCTCATCGCCGTGGTTCGCGTCGCACCTGACGGTCACCCTGCTTCTCAGCGGCGCCATCGGCGACGCGTGCGGCTCCGTGCTGCGCCTGCCGGCCGAGGTCGTGTGCAAGCGACTCCAGACTGGTTCAGACTGTTGGCAGGGCGCTCTGGCGGACACGTCGTGGGAGGCATGGATGGAGTCTTGGGCCGCCATCGTGGCGCGCGACGTACCCCTCGGCGCCCTCCAGATTGCCATCTATGCCTCCGGACGTCAGGCGATCCGAGCTGCGCGCAGCCGCGCCGCCGCCGCCGCCGCCACCGCCACCCTCGCCGCCACCACCCCGTCGGAGGGTCTCAACGATGCCGCCGATGCGGCGGGGGCGCTGCCGCTCATGCCGCTACTGCCAGACGGCGGCCTCGGCACCCTTGGCACCCTTGGCAGCACGGTCAGCGCCGACGGCGCCGGCGCCATGCTGAGCGTCGGCGGCCTCGATAGCGCCGTCGTGGGCGGCGGCCAGCTGGACGGTCTCGAGAGGCTGGCAGAGGTGCTCGCGACAGCGCTTCCCGACTCCCTGTCCGACGTGCTCGCCGGCGTGCTCGCCGGCGCCGTCGCGGCCGCCCTCACCACACCAATGGACGTGATCGTCACGCACGTCGCGACGACCGCGCATGATGGCAGTGGGCCGCCAGGACGGCATCCATTCCAGCGCGGGATGGACCTCATTCGGGAGCAGGGTTCGCTCACTGAGATTGAGATTGAGATTGAGATTGAGATTGAGATTGAGATTCGCGAGCAGGGTTCGCTCACTCTCTCGGACTCGTGTCAGACTGCCGTGATTCCCCTCTGATGGCCACTGAGTGCTCGCTTGATGATCTCCCTCATCAGGTCCGCTCACTCTCACCCGCGGCCTCGGCTACCGAACGCTCTATTACGCCCCTCTCGTGGGTATCTTCTTCGGCCTGTACGAGCACTTTAGGAAGATGCTTGAGGCCATGTAACATCTTGTAGATGCCGATTCAGAACTGCACACGGCAGTTCAGCACGTCGAGAGCGAGTGCACCGCGCAGCAGCGCGGGTGTATCATATATCGATATCATATTGTGGCATGCGGGCAGCGCCCGAGGGCAAACTCGGAACTGACACTCGTGTACTGCCAGGGGGCGCACGGGCGCAGGGTAGATGTGCCACAGTGCCCAGTCGCCACTGTGCATGCTCTGAGGTGAAAGCTGTGCTGCTGCTGGCACCGTGCTCCTGTGTCGTCGTCGGGGCGAGACCACTTTATTGTTCAGAGGTACTACGTGGCTCTAACCTACAGTATTAGCGACTCGCGTACGACTCTCGAGCTTATACCTTAAATTTGCGACCCCCCTCGCCTCCGAGGTCCGTTCCGGCCTTGTCGTCAAGTACAACGGTTGAACGGCCCGCCCTCGAGTTCCCTTGCCGCGCTCGGAGCCCACTCTCTATCGCCCCGTGCGCCGTCTGCGGATTCGAGTGATAGGCCGTCGCCTCGCCCGCCCAAAAGAGTGGGCCTGTGGGCGCCGCAAGCACCTGGCGGCAGTCGGCAGCAGCGCCCGGGCGCACGGAGGCATACCCTCCACCAATGTGGGGCTCGGCGGCCCAGCTCATCCGGTGCGTCCAACAGTGATGCTCTGCGAGCTCGGCACGATCTCGGCCGATGAGATTTGCGAGCTCGCTCAGGGCGAGCTCAGTGAGATCTGGAAGGTCCATGGCGTCGACCTGCCGCGCGCGCTCAACGGTCACGTACGCCTCCGCGACCGTGCCGCCGTCTAAGGGCGAGAAGAACCGCCGGCACAGCGTGCCAGGATGCGCGAGAAAGGTCGCATCGGGAGGCCACTGCGGCGCGTCAAAGGCGACAAAAACCTTGGTGGCCGGATGGACGACGAACGCATCGATGGCGGCTCTCTTGGCGGCGGGCAGCGGCGGGCTGAAGCTTATACTGGACTGTTGAACCACACGCAGAGGCACGGCGCAGACCACGGCGGCGGAGCTGAAAGTTCGCCCGTCGAGTACTTTCACAGCGCACACATGTGGCCCATGCGAGCGATCGTCCGGTGACCCATCGTCCGGCTGCCATACCACCCTAACGGCCTGGGCTCCTGTGAGGATGCGCATCGAGCCGACCGAGGCTGGTGGCGTCGGAAATTTCCCAGGGCCATCCTCGAGCAGAGCGCGTGGCGTCGGTGTACTCGGGTCTGCGAGAGCCGCAACGAGGGCCGCGTAGCCTCCGGCTAGCCGTGCTTCGTTGCGCTCGTCGCACCCGTTCCGCTCATCGAGCTGCATGTCACTCACGCTCATACCATCCAGCGATGTGCAACACGTCTGGGAGATGAGCACCTCCGCAGCACTGAGACCCGCTGGATCGAGGCGTGCATGCGCGAGGCACCACGCACGCAAGCTCATATCGCCGTTAGCGAGAGGATCTGCCAACGCGGCCTCTACTGCTGTCTCGACGGCTTCCAGCGTGTGTGCCTCACTTGCCGGCAGGTTGCTCCGCCGCTTTGCCGCATGCCCAGCAGCAGACGCCCACCACAAATTCTCCCATCGTGTCACTGGCACTGTCTCGATGCCAAGCTCTTCACAAAGTCGTCGAGTGATCGCATTCGCACCGTGGATGAATTCGCAGCCGTGCTCCAGCGGAACGCCGTGCACCCGATTGGTGTGGGCCCGGCCGCCCAATTGATTGGACGCCTCGAGCACAAGGACCCGGCTATGCACAGCCAGGCGTCGCGCGGCGGCTAATCCCGCAAGGCCCGCACCTATGACGATGACGTCGACTTCCTGCATCTCGGAGGCCGTGAAGTTGCCGTGTACTCGCCTTCCTTGAGCTCAGCAAGCGAGTAGTTGACAGCGCTCGTGAGAAGGCGGAGAGGAGCCGCGAGAGAGGAGCCCGAGCGCGGCTCGTGCAGAGCGCGGCCCTGCTTGCCGTGTTGGCTGTGAATTATAACTTTTGGCTGTGAAGAAGGGTCTGCGCCAAAATAAGCGAAGGGTTCCCACACGGGCTATGCTACAAGGCACCGAGCGAGAGGACACACTCAGACCGGACGATGGTCCACCGACCACAGTCAGGCCGTCGACGACTGCTGCCGCTTAGCTAGCTTAGCTAGCTTGCTAACATGGGAGGGCGTCAGCGGCTGTGGCGTTGGCGGCAGAGCGGCTGCGCCCGCCCCTGCCTTCGTCGACAGCGGCCTCGCGCTAGCAGTGGCCACGTGAGCCCCGGCAACCTGATCGCCCACCCTACTCCAAAGGGGGTTCTTCTTATGTGCGTTCGCGCACAGCGAATTCGGATTCCCCATTTGCTCGCGCATGAAGCGCCCAGCATCGGCGGTTGAGAGCGTGAAGCCGTGCGCAGGGTGCGCGCTCCCGATCTCGCGCACGATGAAGTAGGGGCGCCAGCAGCTCTCTGGTGGGATCCCAGCACAAAAGTCGCCCGCGCGGGTTGTGCAAGGTCCTGCTAAGCACTCGAAGCGCACTCCAAACTGGTTCGCGATCTGAAGATGTGCCTTCGCCTCGCCAAACTTCCAAACGTCCGGATCCGAGCCGCTGCATGGCATCACCCACCAGTCGTCATAGCCGATCACCGTGCCCACCTGCACGACCTGGCTGGTGAAGGCCCATTCCAGCGCTTGGGTGGCGCCGGTGTAAATGTCGCAGTCAATGTCCAGGTACGCCGCGGCTCGCATGCTGCGCCGGCAAGCAAGGTCGGCGGTGAGACTCTGGGAATAAAAGCCGCGCACAAAGCCCATTTGCAGTCCCATCCTTGCAATGTGTGCACTGAGTCGCTCCATGAGTTTTTCTGGGTCGGCCTGCTTGAACTCACCTACCTTCCATGCCGTGGTCACATTATCCGCCTCCGCCGGCATGCCCTCGAAGGAGTCAAAGCCCCAGAGCTTTGGCTTGACCGGCTCGAAAGATTTCGACAGCACCTTGGTGAGGGTGCTGCCCGACGCCACGCCGAATTGGTAGACATCACCGCTGTGGAGGAGGAGTTGGGCGGCTTCGGTCGGCTTGATCCATGTCGCCCCACCCATGTATAGGACCATGGACGTGATGGCAGCGAACTGCTTCTGGTCTGCGCCAGTTTGTGTCCTCTCCACACGACAGCCATCCTCTGACTCCTCAGCGCTCGGCATTGCACGAGGGAGAGTTTCGGCAAAAGCCGAAAGCGGAGCGAAAGGCACTTGAGAAGGAAGGAGGTTTTGCAGCGTCCGCTTGCCTCGGCGCCTTTACGGCTAGTTTTCGGCTACACATACCATGGTAGACAAAGAGTCCCGCCGGAAAGATGAACACAGTGTTGCTCCCACTCGTCGCTGCCCTCCTCGCGCCGCTGGAAGCGCCGCCGCCCATCAACGTGCCAGTCTACTCGCTCGCCACGCTCAACACGGACGGGCGCACCAACATGAACATACTCACGTACGCGACGCCCGTGGGCGTTTCACCGCGTCTTTGGGCAATCTCGCTGTTTCGCAAGACACTCTCACACGCCAACTTCAAGCGCGACCGGACGGGCATCCTGCAACTGCTCTGCGAGCCTCACGCGGTCTTGACCCATACTCTCGGCGGCCAGAGCGGAGCCGACGTCGACAAGGCGGCTGCGTGTGCCGCTGCGGGCTTTGCTTGGTTGGAAGGAGCTACCCCACCTCGAGAGGACAGCACTGTCGAGCAGCTGCTGCCAGGCTGCGCCGCCTACCTGCGACTGCGCCAAGTCGGTGAGCTCCTGGACGCTGGCGAGCATGATGTCGCCTTGTGCCGCGTCGAATCGTACGCGGACCCGAAGGGGCCCGCTCCCGATACTGCTCTGTCCTCGGCCCGTTTGCGGGCCGCTGGACTGATCACGGACAAGGGAAGAGCGGTAGCTCCCAGTGACTGCGTGACTTAAAAACACGGCTGTGATCGATTCTTTTTCCATCTAAACATCCAGTCATCCTTGTATGGTTCCACGTCTTGTCGCGCAGAGGGTCGGAGCGGCAGCGCGAGCCGGCAGAGCCGCTCCATCCGTGTTTTAGCTGCTGCGGTCGGTCCTTTCTAGGTCCTTTCCGGTCGGTTCGTTCACTCGATGTAGTCGATGCGGTCAGTGCCGAGCATGCCGTCGACGTTCTTCACGTCAGCACCGGACTCGACGAGCTTGCTCTTGATCATGAAAAGGTTGTCCGTCCACCGGTTCGCCGCCTCCTTGAGCACCTTGAGGTCCCGCTTGCGCGCGTGCATGTTCTGACCCGACTTCTTCTTCTCCTTCTCGATGTTCTCGCGCGCCTCGGTCTCGGCCGCCATGATCGAGGTGAGCAGCCCCTCTTGCTCGTTGAGCTCGGCCGCCTCGCTCGCGCTTTGGCCCGCCGCCTTCCGCATCTGCTCGATCTGTGCTAGGAGGCTCTTTGCCTGTGGCATCGCGCCGCGTGAAACCCAAAGGACGAGCGGACTCAGCAACGCGGACGCTCGCTGGGGAACAGGACACAGCGGGCGCCGTGGGTGCACGAAGCGCGAGCGTGCCTGCTGTTCCAGCTGCCCGGCCTTGGCCTGGAACGAGGCCAGCTCGGCGCGCTTCTTCATCGCCACCTCGCTGCAGAGAGAGAGAGAGAGAGAGCATACGTGCGGCACCACTGTGAGACTCGCGCGGCTGCGCTGCATGGAAGCGGGGCGCACGCGGCACCACCCACCCGGGGAATGACCAGTAGAAGAGCGTGCCGCTCAGCTTGCCCTCATGCACGATGTCATCATTGATGAGCTCTCGGAGTACCGCCTCGACGGCGCCGGAGACGATGCCCGTCCTGGGCGCGAGCTTCTCCACCTCCTTCTTGGTGAATACGGCGCTCTCCGCCTGGAACATGTCGATCATCTTCTGCCGCTTCTCGGCGGCGCTCACGCCCTTGCCCATCGCGCTCGCACAAGTACCCGGTGCTGTGCGCGCGCGCGCCGCGGGAGTGCGTTTGTTTCGTAAAAGATGACTTGCAAGTTCTTGAATGGGTCGATGATCACGGTCTGCGAACTTCGGGCGGCCACGCGAACCTTCAACGATGCTCCGTCGCTCGTTCTCGTGTTTGCTCGCTCGCTCGCTGAACGGCGCGCCACCGACGCGTCGCCGTGCATTTTGCGCTGCTGCGGCTGGCAATGTGGCGGCTGCCGATGCGGTGACAGCTCCATCCGTGTTGCGCTGGGCGGTGTTGCCGTGGTCCTTTTTCATCGGAGAGAATGTGATCCTCTCCCACAATCGCTCGAGCCTGATCGACTACCTCGGTGACGAGGAGCGCTACCATATGCTGTACAACGGCGTCTCGACTGTGGCGTGCGTGTCCCTCGGTTTCGGCTACTTTTATCGCCTGCACTCGGCGCTGCCGCTGCGGCCGGTCTCGGCACTGGCGATCGGGGCATCCTTCGTGTTGCAGGCGCTCGGCTTGGCGGGCCTCTCGCAGACGCTGCCTCGCGTGCAGACGCCGTTCGCGCCCTCCGAGGCCGTCCTGCCGGCGACACGGACCGATCCAAAGCCCACGCGTCAGTGGGTCGTCCGTTGCCCTATGGATTTTAGAGGGGAGGCGAACAAGGAGGTGACGAACCCCGATGGCCTGCACGGCCTGCATCGCGTCTCGCGTCATCCGCTGCTCTGGTCGCTCGCGTTCGTCGGCCTAGGTGCCGCGCTCGCGGTGCCCTCGGTGCCGCAGGCAGTGTGGCTGTGCGGCCCGGCCCTAATGGCTCTGTTGGGCGGCGCCCACATTGACTTCCGTCATCGGCGCCAGCTTGGGGGCACGCTGACGGCCGAGGAGGAGCGCGTCACCTCGCATCTGCCCTTCGTGGCGATGGCGAGCGGTGCTCACGCGGAGGGCGCGCTCGGCTCGGCGCGCGCGCTATTCGACGAGCTCAAGGCCGAGAATGCAGCGATCGCAACGCTCGTCGCGGCGCGTTGGGCGCTCGGCAGAGGGCGCCGGTAGACTGGTTGGCTGAGGACGGAGGGCACTTGCCATTGCACATTGGGCACTGTCACGAAAAGTTGTTTCGTGTGTGTCGTCGTGCCTGGCGTTGATGACAATTGGTTGATGAAACCAGGTGTTTCGCTCGAGGCAATCCGAGAGCTCCCTTCGTTTTTCCCGCTCTGGCCCCGACCGACGACGCACCACGGCGAAAGACAGCGGTGTGCGAAGCCACTGCGGCGCGAAATTTAAGTGCGAAATCCGTTTCAAAATTCGTGTCTGCTGCTCAAATTCCGCAACGCAGCTGTTCGTGCGCGTGAGGGCTCGGCGGGCGGCGGCGCGCGCGCGATGGACACGTCGCCTCGCCCTGGCTCGCCTACGTCCACGACTGGCGACGCCTACGCGCGTGCTCGCGCGAAGCAGCAGGGTCTCTCTCCGGCGCCGACTCCCATCTATCAGTCGTGGGTGGGCACACTCACGCCGAGAGAAGGCACAGTCATGGCCCAGAACCCCATCGTGGAGAAGATGGCACTCAGCGGCGCGGTGTTGCGGCTGCGCTCGGCGGCCCACTCGATGTCAAAAAGAGAGGACAATGAAGTGGAAATCTACACGCTTGCGGCCGAGGAGGCTTACAAGGCTCGCAAGGCAGCCGCCGAGCAGGCCTTTGACAAACGACGGCACGACGTGGTCGCCAGCATCTACCACCTGCACCCACTGAAGCGTGACGTGCTCAAGTATGCGCGTAAGCCACCCATCACATCGCTGAAAATGAAGCGCGCATTCAATCGTGCCCATACGGGGGCGTTCATGTCGTCGCTCATGCCAGACAACCCCGCAAGGGTGCTGCCATCCCTGCGTGTGATCGCCACCGAATCTGCCGCCGCCACCGCCGCCGCCGAAGCCCTCTCGAGCACGGCGCGGCCTCCGTCCGCTCCAGGCCTGTCCGCCGTCGCCGCCGCCGCGCAGCACGCGGCAGTAAAACAGCTCTTGATGGGCGTGACATTGACGAACCGTCCGTCCACCTCCTTCGGCCTCACCCGTCCGCCACCTCCAGCAACCTCTCCTCGTCCGGCCACCTCCAGCGGCCTCACCCGTGTGCGTGTGGCCGGCGGGCCGGCGGCAGCGACGGCAGCGGCGGCCAGCACAGCCGCGCCAGCAGCAGCAGGTGCTGCTGCTCTGGCGGCGGTGATGGCGATGGCGGCACCTGCCGCAATCGTTGCTTCGGCCGTTAGCGTGAACGCGACCGTGCCTGCCAGTGCGCGTGCGACCGTGCCTGCCAGTTCGCATGCCGGCAGTAGCGCACGCGCACGCTCGCCATCGCCGCCTTTGACGGCGCGTGTGTCGCCGCCGTGCACACGTGCGTCCACCGCATCGCCCGCTGATTCCCATCTGATGGGAGCCAATCTGGCATCCTCCTCTGATGACCTCTGATGACCTCTGATTGCGTGCCTCATCATCAGGCGATGACTCCCATCTGATGGGAGCCCATCTGGCATCCTCCTCTGATGACCTCTGATCACCTCTGATTGCGTGCCTCATCATCAGGTGATGACTCCCATCATCTGGCATCCTCTTCGGGGCGCACCTCGCCGCCGCGCTTTACGCTGCGCCCGATGGACACGCCTCGCCCGTCCTCGGGGGGGGCTGGTCGCCCCTCTATCCATCCCGCAGCGGCCTTCAGTCGGTTTCATCCAGCCGGCGTGCAGGTGACGTCGGGCACTCTCTCAGCGGCGCCGGCAGAGTCAAAACCGCGAGCTACGGCGGTGGTGCCGGCGGCGGCGGCGGCGGTGGCCTTCAGCGGTGTGAACGTTCACACCTTGAGTGGCCGTTCCTCCAGCGCATCTGGAGCCACTGACGTCGTCCCGGGTGCCTCATTCCTTGGGGCCATTGGAGACGCGAGGACGGCGGATCAAAAGTCGTCCGCGGCGGCGAGGGCGATGGCGATGGCGACGGCCGAGGCGGAGAGGGCAGGCGTCTCCGAGGTCGACGTGATCGCTACGCCGGCGCAGAAGGAAGCGCGCCGGCTGCGTCAGTTGCGTGCCAAGGTGCGCCGCCTGCTGCCAGAGGCCATGCGGCTCGCGGCACAGAACGCCAAGTATGGGGGCACGGGTGGGGCCACCCTCAAGGACTTGGCGAAGCTCGCACGCGTAGCGGTCGAGATTCGTAAGGCGGCTGAGGCGCTCAAGCAGAGCGAGCTCTTCGCAGATCTGGGCGAGATGCAGCTCTCCATGATGGCGTCCGCGGGCAAGCGCCGACGGCAGCAGCGGTAACGACCCGCTCTGCCACCCCATGCTTTGGCGCGCTCTGAGGGCCTCTGATGGATTCCGAGTGCCTCTTGAGTGACCCTGAGGGCCTCTGATGGCTTCTTAATCACAGGTATGATGTGATCTACCGCGAGGGGGCGCCCTCGCACGCCTTTTACGTGCTCACGCGCGGCAGCGTCCTCGAGAGCGTCGTGGGCAAGCCTGATCCGGTGGTGCACGACGTCCGGAACAGTGGCCCTTCCGGTGGGCGCGGCTACGTGCTGCTTGGGATGGAGGCGCTCTTTGGCCAAGCGCGGGCCTCGACGCTCGAAGCCCTCGAGAACATCGAACTCATCAAGTTCTCAACGGCCAATGCGGAAGGGCTCAACATGAGCGAACAGAACGCAGTCAAGGTCGCCCAAAAGGTGTGAACGTAGTGTGAACGCCCTCTCGAGCACGACTGCCTTTTTTGGTGCTTCGTCTCGAGCGCCGTGCTGAGCACACCAGCATGCCATCGGGAGTGCCCTTCGGAGTACCTTCGGAGTGCCATCCTGGGCCGCGATCTGGGCCGCCATCTGATCGCCATCTGATCGCCTTTGCCATATGAGGGCAGGTCTTCGACGCCTTCGTGGAGGGCGAGCTTGCATGCATGTCGCTCTTCCGCGGGTTGCCCAACAAGACGCTCAAGGCGATCGTGCCGCTCTTCACACTCGAGGAGCACGAGGCCGCTGTGAAGATTTTCGATTACGGCATGCCCGGCGACAAGGTGTACATCCTCTTTCATGGCTCGGTCAGCATGCGCAAGCGCGACGGCACCGTGTTCGCGACGCTTGTGGCGGAGCAGGGGCAGTCCGCCGGAAAGGGATCGGCCGATCAGGGGGTCGGTGTCGGGCTACCCGTCTTCGGCGAGATGGCGATGATCGACCGGAGTACGCGCATGGCGGCGGCCGTCACGGCCACCGCCACCAAGCTGCTCGTGCTGCCCGTCGAGCAGTTCGCCGCTTGCATGCTGCTCGTGCCCGACATCAAATCGCGGCTGCGTAGGCTCAAGGACGTTCGCCACGTGACCAACGCGAGGCGAGGGACGTGAGAGTGATGAGGGCTTCACAGCAGCTGCAGCTGAACACGCATGGCCACCTAGACCCTATCACCGCCAACATCTACGGGAGGCCGGAGCCGTCCCGATCAGAAGTTTTCCTCAGACAGCAGCAAATAACTTCAGCAGCATGATTGCATGTTCATCAGAGCGCCGGGTTTTCAGCTTCTACGGGAGGCCGGAGCCGTCCCGATCAGAAGTTTTCTCAGACAGCAGCAAATAATTTCAGCAGCATGATGCATGTATGCATGTTCATCAGAGCGCCGGGTTTTCAGCTTCGTTGCTTTACTAACTATATTATTCCGTTCGGATAATTATATTTAAAGGCCCACGTCACGCCCTCATTCCGCAAGCCTCAAGAGGTACCTCTTGGCTTTTGCCCTTTTGCGCGTTTCCTAGCACGCTCGAGACGACGCTCTCGTCTCTTCTTTTTGAATCGCCTTTCTCCTCCTCTCCTTCGCGGCAGGCGGTTAGCCTTCCGCTCTCCCGTCCCGCGAACCCAGCCGGCGTCGACCCCGCAATGATGATCGCCGACGAGACGCCCTTCGGCAACCTCATCGTGCTCAAGAAGTCGGGCGAAGAGGGTGGAATGTGCGAGATGAAGAACAACGTGCTCCTCATCGGCCGCGACCCGGAGAAGTGCGACATCCAGATCCGGCTGCCCGAAGTGTCCAAGATGCAGGCGCGACTGACCGCCGACGAGTACCGGCAGGTGTGGATCGAGAACCTGAGCCAGACCAATCCGCTCGGCACCCTCCTCAACGACGAGCGGTGCGATGGGCAGCCGCACCTCCTCGCCAACAAGGACATCATCACGATCTGCGGCCGCCGCTTCCGCTTCGAGTACTGCAACGCGGAGGTGGACATGATGCGAACGGTGATGATTCCGGCGTTTGCGAAAGCTCCGGCTGCCGCCGCCGCCAACCCCAAATCGGCCATCGCCGCATCCGCCCCGCTCGAGGTGGCGCGCGGTGCCGCGCTCAAGGCGGACACGCCCAAGGCCGGCCCTGCCAAGGAGAATGCAAGCAATGACGGCGCGCCGAGCTCGGGACGACGCAAATCTGCCGCGCAGAGCGGGCGAACGCCCCTCGGCGCGCCCGATCACCTGCGCTCTGCGCTCGAGGCGCGCCGCAGCAAGTTGACTGGCGACTTTCCGACGCCCGACGACTCTCCCGCTGCGGCGCCGCGAGTGCCCAAGTCACCGTTCGTGGCGCTCGCGCCGCCGCCGCTCGCTCCGCCGCCGCTCGCTCCGCCGCCCGTCGCGGCGCCGCCTCCCGCGGCACCCTTGCGCCGGGCGGCGCCGCCTCCTGCGCCGTCCAACGACGCGAACGGTGCGCTCGACGCGAACGTTGCGCTCGACGCGAACGTTCTGAAGAACGCGGTCCAGGAGGCTTTCCGAAAGCGCGCCGAGAAGCGCGCCGCCGCCGAGGAGAGTGCCGGGGCGGCAGCCGCCGAGAGTGCGCAGCCCATGGCGCCGCCCGAGGCGCCCAAGTCGGCGCCCAAGTCGGCGAAGAGGCCAGGATCGGCGAAGAAGCCAACGCCCGCACCCATCACCAGCGGAGGCGGAGGCATCTTCGCGGAGCTGCAGGCGGCCATGTCCAAGCGCGCCGCCGGCATCTCGAGCGTGCTTTCGCGCCACGGGGGCGCGGCGCCACACTCCGAGAGTTCTTCGGCGGCCTCCTCGGCGGCGCCCACGCCTGAGTCTCGCACCGCGCCGCCGCTGCCCGAGCCGCCCAAGTCGGCCAAGGCGCCCACGCCAGCCAAGTCGGCCAAAGCGCCCACGCCGGCCAAAGCGCCCACGCCGGCCAAAGCGCCCACGCCGGCCAAAGCGCCCACGCCGGCCAAGGCGCCCACGCCGGCCAAGGCGCCCACGCCGGCCAAAGCGCCCACGCCGGCCAAGGCGCCCACGCCGGCCATGACGCCCACGCCGGCCATGACGCCCACGCCGGCCATGAATGTCTTTGACGGAGTCGAGGCGATGGATCTGGGCGAGCCGATCACAGAGGCGCTCGCGGCGGCGCTCGCGGCCGCAGCCGAGGTGGGGGCGCCGCCGCCCGCAGCGCCGTCATCCCTCCCGGCGGGCATGAGCGTGAGGCCGTTGCTGCCCACGCCCCTTCGCAAGATGCTCGCCGTGCGTCGTGCGTCCGCGGGCTCCATGGCGGAGGTGGCGATCGTCGCGCCCTCGCCCGCGGCGAACGCGGTGCTCTCCGCATCACGCCCCGAGGAGCCCACTGGTACCTCGTCGGCAAAGAAGTCGGCCAAGAAGGAACGCGCCTCGCTGAACCTTGCAGCCGCCGCGCCCTCGCCCAGTATGGCACCGATGGTGGTGTCCATGGCGCAGATCGTGGCGCCCTCGCCCATCCTCATGGGCCCATCGCCGACGCTTGTCCAGCCATCGCCGACGCTTGTCCAGCCATCGCCAACGCTTGTCCAGCCATCGCCAACGCTTGTCCAGCCATCGCCAACGCTCATTGGCCCGTCGCCGACGCTCCCGGCTAGCGGCAACCGCGTGGGAAAGTCGCCCAAAGTGAGTATGACGCACGCGATCGTCGCGCCCGTGGCCGTCAAGGTGACGACGCCCATCGGAGTGTCGCCCGCGCCCCACAAGATCGCCATCGCGCCGCCGCCCACGCCGGCCGGCGGGCTACCGCTCAACACGGCGCTCTCGGTGACCCTCGAGGACCTATGCGGCGCCGCGGCGGCCGCGGAGGTCGAGGCGGCGCGCGCGCGCCTCAGGACGGCGTACTTTGCCTCGTTTGACCAGGAGGAGGCCGAGGAGGAAGAGTGCCTGCCTACTAAGGAGGAGTGCCAAGCGACGGCCGAGGCCGCGATCGAGTTTGGGGAGTTCCAGGGCGCCACGCGCACGAGCCTCGCGCCCCCGCCCTCCGAGACTCGGCGCAAGTCGGTCAAATTCGAACCGGGCTCGGGCACGCACAAGAAGGTGCGCGCGTCGCACGAGCAGACTCCCGGCGGGCCCGGCGTGGATGCGGGCAGCCGGCGCGCGTCCAAGACGCCCAGCGGGGCGCGCCCGAAGACGCCCGCCACGGGCTCAGCGGGGCCGTGCACCGGCGGCTCTGAGGTCTCGCGCCGCCTGAGCACGAGCAGCGTCTCGGCGGCTGTGAGCGCTCTCGTGGGCGATGATGCGGCTGATGCGACGCCCAACGGCGCAGCGGTCATCCGTTCGATGCTCGCTGGGGTCCGGCCGTCGGTCAAGTTCATCAACTCGAGTTTCGTCGGTTCCGTCGACCGGCAGCGACCGGTGCGCCAGTCGTGGGAGCAGACGCCCGGCCGCGGGTGCGACCCAGCGGCGCCCGACACGCGGCGCAGGAGCACGAAGACGCCGCTGACTGGCGCCGACGCTGCGCATTCGGCCGTCGAGGCCGTCGTCGCGGCCAAGTTCACGCCCAACGCGGCGAACGTTGTCGAGGCGCTTTTGCGCCGCCCCTCGCTCATTGGGCCGCCCTCGGGGCTCGTTCATGGCTCCTTTTCCCCACAGAAGCTCGTTCGCACCTCCCCCGGGGAGGCGGTTGCTCTGGGCACCTTCAGTGTGTCCGCGCAGCACGCGGCGGCGGAGCAGGACGAGGATTCGCTCTCGTGGCGCGCGGAGCAGGAGATGGAGGACGAGATGGAGGACGAGGCGGAGGAGGAGGAGGCGGAGGAGGAGGAGGCGGAGGAGGAGGCGGAGGAGTCCAGCGTCCAGGTTGAGAACCTCTTCGACGTTGCGCCCGCCGCCGCCGCTGCGCCCAAGCCCTTCAACTCGCCCAAGCCCAAGGGCGGGCGCGTCAACTCCAAGATTCGGTTTGGTGCGAACCATGGCACCCCGCGCGTCGTGCGCGCCCCCGGTGGGCTCGTGCGCGGCGCGGTGAGCGGCACCTGGGTGGCGGCCGTACGTTACTCCGTGGGCAGCGACGCGGCTGGCGAGAGCACGTACACCCCTGAGGACGTGTCGCTCATGCACAAGTGCGACGCGGCAGAGGATGCGGAGGCATGGGATGCGGACGCCATGGCTGAGTGGGAGGCGCAGCAATGGGAGCAGTGGGAGGCGGCCAGCTACGAGCAGTGGCAGGCAGAGAACGAGTGCTACCCGTGGCAGTTTGAGGAGGGCGACGACGACGAGGAGGAGGGCGACGAGGCGTGGGAGGCGACGACGACCAAAGTCCCGACCAAGATCCCGCTCTTCCCGTCGCCGGTGCCGCCGGGCGGGCGCGTGGGCATCCACACGCACTTCATGGAAGGCGAGCTACTGGGTGCCTTTGGTGAGTTCGGAGTGCTCTCGTGCTCGAAGGGCCCACCTCCGTCGACGGTGGCGAGCATCGCGACGCCTGCCGCCTCGCTCATGGGCTCGCTCGACATGGCGCTCGGCTCGGCCACCCCCGCCCTCTCGGCCTTCCGCCGGCTGCAGCTCCATTCGTCCCAGAGGAGCAGCGTGGGGCGCGTGTGCACACGTGCAGACCCGTCGGCCGCGCTCGCCGCGATCGCGGCCAACTACGCCGCCATGAAGCCGAGCGCCGCCAAGCCGGGCAGCGCCGCCAAGCCGACCGTCGGCAGCGCCATCGAGCTCGTAGCCGGCAGCGCCGCCAAGCCGGCCAGACAATCCACGTCCTCGTCCAACTCGGTGCTCGTTCACTCGAATGGCTCAGTCGAAGTCTTTAGCGACAGCGAGGACGAGGACGACGAGGAGGAGGAGCTCTCGGATGACCTCGGCTCGTGGGCTGACGAGGACGAGGACGTTTACGAGAAGGACGAGGACGAGGAGGACGAGAACGAGGACGAGGACGAGGACGAAGACGAGGACGAGGAGGCCGCGCAGGAGGTGGCAGACGACTCGATGTTCGTGCTTCCGGTACGCCAGCTCTTCTTCAGCGAGTCGCCCGCTCCCGTCTCCGGCACCTTCGCCGTGCGCGTGGGCGGCTATCACCGCGACGGCGCGCCTCCGCCCACAGTGCATTCGGTCAGCTCGCGCCTCTCGTCGGTCGCCAAGTCTGAGCGTCGGCTCTCCATCGAGGCTGGCCTCGGGCTGCCATCGCAGCCGAAGTCGCAGCCGAAATCGGCAGTGCCGGCTGCGGCGCCGCCTGGTGCCATTCGTCGCCACTCGATGCCGCAGGCGCCGTCCACGCAGGAGGCAGCCCAGCTGGCGCTCGGAGCCCAGCGCCGCGAGAGCCTCGCCGACGACGGTGCACCCGTCGCCACGCTCTCGGCGGCCCGCCTTCCTAATATGGGTGAGCCTTCGACGATGGTGCACGGTACGTTCACGCCACTGTCGCATCAGTCGTTGCTGGCGGACGAGACGGAGGCGCGGCGGCTGCTCGGCATCTTCACCCCCGAGCCCGTCGCCGCCTTTGGCGAGGCCGCGGACGAGACGTACCAGGCCGCGTACGAGACGTACCAGTCCGCGCCTCAGGCGGCCTTCATCGCCGAGTGCGTCCTCGAGCACGCGCGCTCGGACCCTCAGATGGTCATCTGGCGTGAGTGCGAGGGTGCCGAGAGGGAGGTGGCCATGCAGGAGGTGATGCTCGCTGAGCTCGCCGCCGCGCCCATGAAGTGCACGCCCAGCGCCGCGCCCAAGACCTCCGCCTCGAAGGCCTCCGCTTCGAAGGCCTCCGCTATGAAGGGATCGGCGGCCAAGGGGTCGGCGGCCAAGGCGAAGACGCCCAAGGCGCTGGCGCCTTCGCCCTTCGTGTTCGCGCAGCTGCCCACGCCCGAGTCGCTCGGCGCCTTCCCCGCTGGCGGGCGAGCGGGCGGACGGGCGCCGGAGGCGGCGGACTTGCTAGACGTGATCGGCTCGGTGCGTGCGCCGCCGAGCGCGCGCGCGCGCTACGCTGCGGAGATGCATGCCGCGGTCGTCACGGGCGTTGCCGAAGCCGCAGCGGCCTTCGCGACCGACACTGAGGCTGCGGCCATCACAGAGGCGCCCGCGACAGCGCTGCGCTCGCTGAGCACGGAAGACGTGGCCGCGATGAAGGTCAAGGAGCTGCGTGAGGCTCTCGAGACGCTCGGACTCGACACGAGCGGCAAGCGTGCGGAGCTCGCCACGCGCCTGGTCGGCGCGCTCGGGGCGGCCAAGGCGCCCGCACCAGCGCCCGTGGTGGAGGCGGCCGAGGTGGTGGCGGAGGCGGCGCCATTGGCCGAGGCCTTGCCCGAGGCCTTGCCCGAGGCCGAGGCCGCGCCGGCCGCCGCGCCATCGGCAGAGGCCCTTCAGGCGGCGGCGGACGCGGTGGCGGCGATGAAGGTGACCGAGCTGCGCGAGTCGCTCGCGAGCCGAGGCCTCGACACTGGTGGCAAGAGGGTGGCCCTTGCCGAACGGCTGCTCGCTGCGCTCGTCGCCGAGGCGGTGGCTGCGCCCGCAGAGGAGGAGCCCATTGAGTGGTTGACGTCCGGACACGAGTGGATTGGGAAGCAGGTCCTCCGCAATCTGGATGGCATCGAGATCCACGCCCGGGTGACCAAATGGGCTCCGGCCGAGGGCAGCGACCCGGCGCTCTGGCACGTGGTCCACGACGATCAGGACGAAGAGGACCTTGACGAAACTGACATGCTCGCTGCCCTCGAGGCCTTCGAGCAACGTGCCGGCCAGCGCAAGGGGACCTCACTCAAGCACAAGGGGACCAAGGCGACGTCGTCGCACGAGGCCTCACTCAATCGCGGCAAGCGCGCCGCCGCAGCGGAGCCCGCCCCCGCACCGGCAGACGAGGTGGTGCCTGCCTCTGTGAATGCCTCTGTGAAGCGCTCCAAGAGCGCCACGACGGCGCCCGATCCCGCTCCGGCGCCAGCACCCGAGGAGGCGCCCCTGGCAGAGGCGCCCGCGAGTGCTGCGCGGCCCAAACGCGGAGCCAAGCGCGGGGTGGAGCCCGCGCCCGAGCCGGCGCCCGAGCCCGCCTCGTCCGCCCGCTCGAGCCGCGCACGTCGCTGAGGGGGAGCGACGGCGGGGGGCGGGGGGCGGTGGTGGGGGAGTCCGATAGGGGGGCGCTTTGGGGGAGGCAGGGAGCGATCTTTCGAAGCGGGCCCTTGTAATGGTCGTCGCGTGGGCTGCCCTCGAGGGCCTACGGAGCATGAGGAGCAGCTCATTAGCTAATGAGGAGCTGATGAGGAGCATGAGGAGCAGCAGATTACAATGGGGCTGCGCGCGCGCGCCGTCGTGGACGGCTGCAGCACCGCAGCCCCTAACCCCCCGAGTACATGCCATGGTGGTGTGCGACCGAGGGTGCGTCAGGGGATGGGGGGATCTCGACGGGGGGATCTCGATAGGATCTCGATGGGGGGATCTCGACCTGCAAGAGAGAGACGGGCATAGGGAGGGCAAGAGGCATCTGCGACGACGGCTCGGTGGCCTGACAGATGCCCACACGGAACGGCGGCGAGGCACCCGCCCCCGCTGTGTCATTGTCGCGGCATGAAAGAGGAGTCAGGGGGGGTGGAGGACTCGAGCGGCGGGCGGTACACATGTCGGCAGGCAGGACCAGGGGCCTGCGCTGGGGGTCCTGCGGCGAGGAGCGCATCGCTAGCGCATCGCACGTCCTCACGTGTCACGTCGTGTCGAGCACATCACGGCCTGAGAGACGCGCCTCGCACCACCGGCCACGCGCAGCGGGCCAGCACACATGAGCATGAGCGAAGTACTTAGTGCTCGTACTACGATGTTCGCATGCGCCGGAGTATGTCGTCACTTCTCGGAGCCTGCAGCCTCACACGAAAACGGAATCACAATCAGATTCCGTTCGGAAATCCGCCTCGCACGTAGCAGACGCAGTCGCACGTCCCCGCTTTCACCGGCGTCCGCGTCGTCGATGGCGATGCCCGCGCGCCCCCCTTCCCCAATGCCCATTGCCAAAACTGCAGTCTGCACGCCAACCCTCCTGTACCCGAACGACCACGCCACACTGGCACACATCGCCGCAAGCACCGCCGCGCGGCTGCTGTGTGCCGAGGTGCGCTTGGACGAGACCATACGTCGTCGAACAATACGGTTACCAACGGCGCAGGAGGCAGGACCAGGAGTTTCGCCGCTAAACATGCATAGATGAATTAGGACCTTAAAAAGGTTCCGCGTGCATGCAACACCGGGTTTGACCCTTTTCTTGAACTTCCACCCGAAGTCGGCACCTTCACATAGACCGAAGCAAGCTGAAGTCGGCTCCCTGGCGACCTTTCAGCCTCATGGAACGCGTCCCGACCAAAGAGAAAATAGATGACGTTCTGGTCGAGAAAAAGGGCGCAAACAGCGGGGCATGGTGCTCCCCTGCCACAGCGACCACCATTGCACTCGTCAGTTTGGTGACGATTGTGGTTGTCAAGGTGCAGCTCACCGCGTGGCTCTTCTCGATGTCCAAGTTCCCTACCGTGTACTCGTTCTATTCGGCGATCGTGACCGATGTCATGCTCATCCCCATGTTCCTCCTCTTTCCGAAGCAATGGGGCGTGCCCGCTTTGGACATGTTCGGACCGCCCAAGTTCGTCTTCACTCTCATCATCATCTTCACAACATTTGACATGGCGTTCACCAACATTGCGCTTGCCAACATCTCGGTTGCGCTGCAGCAGTGCATCGCCGCGACGAACCCGTTCTGGACGGTCATGATCGAGAGTGTACTTTACGGCAAGTTCCAGCACCCCATTATCTACGGCACAGTCAGCGGCCTGGTTGTTGGCGCCATCCTCGTCTCCGTCTCCGACATTACTAGGGTCAACGTCACCGGCGTCCTCTTCGCGTGCGCGGCAGTGCTTTGCTCAGCGAGCAAGTATGCGTTCACGCACCATGCCTTCATGCAGTACAAGAAGAAGTTCACCGCGCTTTCGCTGCTCTTCTGGGTCGACCTGTTCATGATCCCCATCTTCATTCCCTGGGTGTGGGCCAACGGAGAGATCATCATGGTGTTCGAGGCGAACATGAACGCTACCGAATGGTTCCGTTTCACGGGCACGGCCGCGCTCGGCGGCGTTCGTGCGCTCACGCAGTTCTTCGTGCTCAGCTACACGACGGCCACGACCATGTCGGTCGCCAACACGTTCGCGCTCGCGCTCAACATCGTTATCTCGTTGGTTTGGCAGGACGAGGAGAACGACGAGAGGAATAGGGGGCAAATCATTCTCCTCTACGCCGGCATCGGCGTGGTCATTCTCTTCTCGGCGTTCTACGCATACCTCAAGTCCAGCACGCATGCATGGCCGCGAGACGCAAGATCCTAACTGTTCCACGTGAGCGTTCCCCCGGGACGGTTCCGGGACGGTGACGGTGCCGGTCTCACGAACGTCATGGTCTGGGTGTGTATCTGAGCTTTCTTGAGGCGATCGACCTAATTGTCCAGGGCGATGCGCATGCAACCTCAATTGTTTCATGAAAGTTACATTTCATGAGCAGCGTCGACGATCCGCTTTTGGGTGAAGAAGGAAAAAAGCTCGCGCGATGGACATTGGAGCGAGTGTGAGCGTGATTGAGAGGCTCGCTCAGCTGGACGCGGAGCGCAGCGCGGTGCTGCTGCGCGCCCTGCGTGAGCACGAGGAGACCGTCTCGGCGCTAGCCACGCGGGTTGCGCAGCTCGAGGGCAGCCACCGCACCAAGGCGGAGGAGATGGCTGCGCTGCGGGCTGAGCTACGCCGAATGCGGGAGGAGTCGATCAGCTCATTCAAGAAAGTGGGCTCGAATGAGAGCACGCCGTGCATCATCATCCGATCGCCCAGTCGAATTACTGGCATGCCCGAAGCAGAGGGCTCGGAAGAGCTTGTGATCGAGCTCTCACACCGTAAAGCGTGGCAAGCCCTGTTTGATAGCCCGCCATCCATCATGGAGGACGACTTGTCAGGGGTCGCGCGTCGGTTCGCAGAGCAACTCGGTCGGCTGCTGAGCGAGTTCACCAACAGCTCAGCCAGCCAGCCCGGCTCAGCCAGTCAGCCCTTCGCCTCGGAGCCCGTCGCCACCATTATCGCCACCACGTCGCCTCCGCCGCCACCACGGAGATCGCGCGCCATGTCACCTCTGCCCGTCGCCGCAGCGCCCGTCGCCGAGGCGCTTGCGGACGCAGCGCCCGTCGACGAGGCACCCGTTGCCGCAGCGCCCATCGCAGTGGCGGCCCCGGCGAATGCCGAAAGCAACGGCAAAATCAAGTCAAGTCAAGTCAAGTCACCGGCCAAAGAGCTCGTGAACGTGGATGAGGATGAAGAAAGCGTTTACGAGGATGAAGAGAGGGACTTCGATCCCTGGGACGATACGAAATCTGCCAACCTTAGTCCTCCTCTTCCTCCACCTCGTCATTTGAGATCTCGTCATTTGAGATCCCTCGCGACAGCTGTAGAGCCTGAGAAGGTGGCCGCCAGCTTTGAAGATGCCATAGAGCCTCTTGATACCCCCACTTCGCCCTCCTCTCGCAACCTCGGGAAGGAGATTGGTCAGGCGATGTCATTGGTATTTGTCGAGGCGCCGATGGCGCTCTTCAAATCGAGCGCTGAGCTCATCGATGGGATCACCCATCCTGAAGCCGCCAAGAAGATGGCCGAGAAGGCGGCGACCGAGAAGGGGGCGACCGAGAAGGCAACTGCCGAGAAGGGGGCTGCAGAGAAGGCGAGGGCCGAGAAGGCACCATTCACACCCCCTCAATCTTCCACGTGGGCGGCCGATAAGGCGGCGGGCCGAGAAAGCGGCTTGATGAAAGCTAACTTGAAAGCGGCGGCCGAAAAGGCTTAAAAATGTTAAATACACGGTGCCCGTCTGCGTATAGTGAGCTTGCATGCTGCATGATTTCTCAAAAAAAAGCCTCCATGTTTCGGCTCTTCCATCGATTACATGAAATAGAGTTAGTCGCAAGTCGGGTCGGTGCAGAATTCTGCATAGCACATGTCATTGCATCCTGATGCAGCGTGGTACCACGTTGTTTCCTTTGTGGAACAGTCATTGCGCCAGAAGTGTGTAGACCCATTGGCCCATGCGCGTGCACAAAAGCCAGACGCTGGCCGCCAGGGGGCAGCCAGGGAGGGGCCTTTGCATGGGACCGGGAGTTGGGGGGGGGCGAAGCTAAGACGGTCACGGTTATAATACGTAGAGGAATATGATGGATGATAGCAATACGCCCCCGGCCCGTGCCTCGTTGCTTCACGGCATCGGAAGACCCCTCTCGGTGTTGACCTCCACCCTCGCCTCGACGGCATTGCCGAGGTTGTACGTGTAGACAACGTCGAAGCCGGCGTGCCAAATGTCGAGGTGCGCCCCCTTGGTGGCCTGCACGGGGTTACTTGCCGTCACGCCCACCGCCCGCAGACCCATCTTGTGAACCAGCGCCAGGTCCGAGGACAGCGCGGGTCCCCACTTTTCCCAGTCTTTGAACTCGAGGAGCAGGCAGCGGCTGATGACGGCCTGCGGCTGGGTCGACAGCAGCTGCACGTCGGCCGGAGTCGAGAGCTCGGCAATGTAGTACACCTCGTCCCAGTGCGGCGTGTTGGCCGCGGCCGCCTGAATGATGAGCGACACGCTGATCTCGAGGAGGGCGCGATGGGAGGCGTTGCTCTCCACGAGGGTCGACATGGCGCGGGGAATGTCGCGCTGCTCCTTGACGCAAAACATGACGTTGACCTTGCCTGCAGACCAAGAAAGCAGCTCTGGCGCCGAGGTGAAGTTGTAGGAGGTGATTTCCATTTGGCACTTTTCGCACTCGGCCGTTGTCATCTCTTCGACCTTTTTGTGAAAGCAGTTAATCGACTCGTAGACTTCAATGGGGCTGGAGTGCATGACCATTCCAACATTCTCCTTGTTGACGCGAAAGTCTCCCTTGACAACGTCGGCCTGATTGTCAAAGCCGCGCTGAAACGCCGGCATGCTGTCGTAGGGGTACTCAATGTTCCAGTCGCCGCCGTGGACAATCGTCAGGGCGCGGTTGCACTCACTCACGGGCCGAGTCCAACACGAGTCTAGTTCATTTCGCCACGGCCCTGCATATGCGGGATCGCTCTGCGCATTTGACCCCGAAGCCAGCGCCAGAATGGCAACAATGAGGAACCGCGACATCGGCTGGTTCGTCATGTCGCCATCGGCTTGGCCATCGGCTGGTTCTGCAGGCTGGTTCGCGGTCGGCAGTTCCGATCCGTTATCATTCACAGTCTTCATTCACACAACACACCAACAAATGTTGATCTCTTTGAAGGGGATCGGATAATTCCTACTGGACTGTAGGGAGTCTCTACATGTACTTCCGGCTTACATGTAAATACTATGTAAATAGGAATACTGACTGTACTGAGTGCAGGCAATCGGCTTACATGTACATGCCCGTGCCGACTCTGGGGATGAGTACAACAGTACATGTACATGTAGGGGATCGTCGCACTCGTATCTACACACTCCAGCACCTACATGTAAAATAAGGCCTGTGAGGCTTGAGCAATTGCATGCTCATTTGTCATCTAGTTTTGGGGCGAATCAGTCGATACGTCGATCGCGTAAAGGATTCTCTGCAGCATGAATTTCCTTGGTACATCTTCTTTCGCAGCATGTATCGCCGTCTTTCTGATCGAGGAATGCATGAAATTCCAGGAATGGGTGATGAAGACTGTGGCGCAGCCCGGCATGTCCAAGTTGACCGTTCTCATAGACCAGGCCAACGAAAAGCTCGAGCCCAAGTATCTGGAGCTTAAAGCCAAGTGGGAGCCGTTCTACGCGGCTGTTCGTCTCTCCTCCACCTGGCTATGCGACTTTGCGTCTGTTCTCACCCTCAAGCTGACTATCGACGAGTTCGTCGAGACGTCCAAGGTTTACATCGAGGAGGCCAAGATCAGATCGATAGAGTACTACAAGAATGCGGAACAGCTGCTGCTCAACCTCGCGGAGAGATCCAAACCGTACGTCGATGCGGCCGCCGAGAGGTGCTGCGCGCTCACGCACGTGGCGAAGAGAATGAATGGGATCTTCAGGATGAAGGCGCCGCACCCGATGAACGGGACCAACGTGGCCGCCGCGGGCCAAGATCTAAAGGCGGCGTGCCTCGACGTTGAGCGGCTGTCGCACGGGGTGCTCGTCAGCCTCTTGGCCGAAGCATGCATCCAGAGCGACCACATGCGCCGCGCCGCGTATCGCGCTCTCGCGCACCATGATCTGGTGCATGATCCGATGCCGCAGTCGCCCGTGGCCGGTGGCACGCCGCCGGGTAGCCAAGAGAAGGCAGCAGCGCCCATTGCCAAGGCCGTGGCGCGCGTGGCTGAGTTGGAGGAGCAGCTACGGCAGGCGCAGATGCACGCGGAGCACTCGCCGGCTCCAGCAACCCCCCCGACCTTGCCGCCGCAGCCAACGCCGCTCGCGCACTCGCAGATTCGAACGTACATGCTCCGTGCGAAGCCGTCCATTCGTCCCGATTTGCCGCTGGATGACGCCCTCGATTTGTTCATAGAGGACGATGCCCTCGATCTGTTGCGCTCGGTGCTGCCAACGGCATCCACACTCGATCTCCGAAAGCTGATCCACGAGGCCGGTGGCAGCACGAGCAAAGTGTACCATGAAGTGTGTACCCCGTGGCCCGCTGTGCTCGTGAACGTGGATGAGGATGAGGATGAAGACCTCGAAGATGTCGTCTTTGATCTCTGGGACGTCACCCCTAGGCCTCCTCCTCCTCCACCTCGTCATGTGAGAGGCGGACTCGCGGCAGCTGAGCCTGAGAAGGATGCAGCCAGCCCTGATGCTAAAGAGCCTACCGATGCCCCCACTTCGCCCTCTTCTCGCAACCTCGGGAAGGAGATTGGTCAGGCGATGTCATTGGTGTTTGTCGAGGCCCCGATGGCGCTCTTCAAATCGAGCGCTGAGCTCATCGATGGGATCAGTGGTGCCTCTCAGCCAGCGACGCTCGACATGAAGCTCGACGAGCTCATCGAGCGACGCGCAGCGCTCACCAAAGCCAAGGAGGCGGGCCTATCGTGCGGGGCGGCATGGGCGGCGGGCTACTCATGCGCCGACGCAAAGGCGGTAGGCTACGATCTGATCGATGCCAAGGCGGCAGGATGGACCACAGAAGAGCTGCTGAATGCGGGCTACATCAACCAGGCGCTCGCGATGCGCCTCGATGCAGCCAACAAGCAGGAGCCCGTGTGGGATCCCGCGGGGGAGCCCGTGGCAAATCTCAAGGAAGCCCCAAAGGGCGACAAGAAGAAGGCCCGCAAGAAGAGCCTGAAGCCTTAGTCAGAAGTTGTGATGCGAAGCCTTGAGGCATGCCCGTCCCGCTGGTGCTGTGCCCGGCACCGCGGCACGGCACTTGGACCCTGAGACGGCCACATGTTCTTACGCGTATGCATCGCGCCACCGGGTGCACTGCAACCGACGTCGTGGTTAAGGCACGGGGACGATGTCGCACGGCGACGACGCGCGGGACACGTGAGACGTGTCAGCAGTCAGGGTCGAGCTCATAGCCCCTCTAGCCCTCTCGAGGGCCGAGGGAAGCTCCGCGGCGTCCGGCGAGGGGAGGTCGGATCCGCCCTCCGGAGGGGGCCGTGGGGCGTGGCCGTGCCCGTCGCGGCGGCCGGCACGCTGCCACCTCGCACCTGCCTTCGTCGTATCCCCGGGAAACCGGTCGTATGCGTGTCGGGGTTGGTGGGGTCACGCGTAGGGAGTTAGTAGGGAGTTTGGGCGGGTGCCTTTTCGAGCGGCCTACGTAAAGGCGCGATACTGCTATGATCTCACATATGTCCCTAGTCGCGGACTCCTCTATGCCCGCTCACTGCCTCATGCTCAGCGCGCTCACGCATCGCCCGGGCTGAGCTGCGCGATGAGCCTCTGCGCGCGCTCATTGTTCGGGCTGAGCCTGAGCGCGGTGAGCAGATCGTCGCGCGCGAGCTCGTATCGGCCGAGCTGCATCGTCGACATCGCGCGGTTCACGTAAAAGTGCGCCACGCGTGGGTTGCATTCGATCGCACGAGAGAACTCGACAGCCGCATGCCGCACGGCCGCGTGGTTGAAGAGCTGCGTGCCGCGCTCATTATGGACGAGCGCGATGCGGCTCTGGATCTGCCACTGCGCCTTGGCGTCGCCCGCGAAGAGCTCGGCCGCTCGCTCAAAGTCGCTCAGCGCCTCCGCGATCGACCCAAGCGAGCGGTGGCAGTCGCCGCGGTTGAGGTAGAGTGGACCCATCGAGTCATCCGAGCCGATCGCGCGATCAAACCAGCCGAGGGCGTCGGGGTAGCGGCGCGCTGTGGCGAGCTTGACGCCCAGGTCGTTGAAGGTGAGCGTGAGCAGCCGCTGCCCGTGCGCGTGCTTGCCGCCCGCCTTCTTGATCGCCGCCTCGAAGTCTCGTACCGCCTCGTAGAGCAGCCCCGACTGGCGGCGTGCGGCGCCCCGTCGGACCTGTATCTCAGGGTCTTCTGGCTGCAGAGCCATCGCGTGCGTCAGGTTGGAGATGGCGTCCGAGGGCGAGCCGAGCAGCAGCAGCTTCGTCGCCTCGTCCTTGTACACCGCCGCACACTCGCCCATGGTCCCTTGTAGCTCAAGGGCCTCCGGGTGCCCTGGCTCGAGAGCGAGCGCGCGGTCGGCCGCCCGACGCGCCGACGGCAGGTCACCGACAAGGAGCGAGAGCTTGGCGCGCAGGAAGTGAACGTCGGCGTCGGCGTCATCCATCGCGACGCACTTGGACAGGTCGCGCAGCGCGTCCTCGTACTTTTCGAGCGCCGTGTTCGCGAGGGCGCGGTGCAAATAGACCTCGCGCAGCGAGCTGTCCAAGCTGATCGCCTCCGTGAGGAGCGGCTCCGCCTCCTCGTGCGCGCCGTCCTCGAGGAGGCTGACGGCGCGCAGGTCGAGCACGCGCGCTAAGCGCGCGGCGTGCGAGGCCGCGCGCCGGAAAGCGGCGGCGGCAGCTGCGGCCGCCTCGCCTGCCGGCTGCTGCTGCTGCTGCTGCTGCTGCTGCTGCTGCTGCGCCTCGGCCGCCTCGGCCTCCTCGCGGCTGAGCTTGAGTGCACGCCGCAGGTTGAGCACGGCCGACTGGAAGTCGCAGCACGCGAGGTGCGCCTCCGCGCGCGCGCCGAACAGCGTGTCGTTGCTCGGCTGCAGGTACAGCGCGGCGCCAAAGAGGCGCACGGCCGACGGCGCGTCGCCGCGGCCGAGCGCGTCGCGGCCTTCCTGTTCGAGGTTCTTCGCCTTCTCCGCCGACGTCAGGAAGGCGGAGCTGCCGCCTGCCTTCTGTGCCTGGATCGCGCGAAGCTCTCTCTGCCGCAAGGATCCCGCGATGGACGCCATATGGAGAACGACAGCCCTTCTGTGGAAAAAGCGCCTTGTCGAGCGCCCTGCCGCCTCCCATCGGTCTATTCAAGGAGGAGCCTCTGCTGTAACTCGAAGGCGCTCTCCGGGCCCCTCCAACCCCATGCAATTCGAGCTGCCGCAGGACGCGTATGGGGCCTTCGAGCTCGCGCCACCGGCCTCGACATATCACCCCTCCTTGTCGAGCGCGCTCGCCATGCACGACGCTTTCGACGTGATGGCGCCAATGTCGGTGATGCTCCCGCCGGCGCCTCCCGCGAGCGAGCTCCCCGAGCCCGAGCCGCCCGCGAAGCAGTGCGAGCAGTGCGCGGCGGTGAAGCGCCTCAAAGGCGGTGTGAGCATCGACGGTCTCTCCGCATGGCACGCGCGCCCGTGCGTGCACGGCATGAACGCACTCGACAATGACAAGACCGGACCTCAGGCGCCGCCCGGGGGCGTCTCATCACTGTGCATGCGCTCGGCGCTCAAGGAGGACCTGCGGCCGCGCCGGCTCTTCGATCTGGGTGGCGACTCGCCCGCCTTTGGCGGCAACGACGACGAGCTCAACGCGGACGAGGAGGAGCTCGGCGGCGTCTTTGGCGACGAGTGCGACGAGTGCGACGAGGGCGGCGGCGGCGACGGCGGCGGCGGCGGCGGCGGCGGCGAGCTCTCACTGAGCGCCGCACCGAGTACTGTCATGGGCGGCTCGCCGACCGCGGTGCGCCCAACCTCGGCGCTTGCGCTCTCGCCCTCGCGCTCGCCCTTTGCGTCCGCGGGCACGCCGATGATGACGGACGTCGATCAACTCGAGCTCTCCATCGTGGTGCCCGACACGGCGCGGCGCGGCCTCGACGGGTCGACGGACGACGCGCAGCTGCCTCCGCTCATCGCCCGCTCCTGCTCATCGCCCGCGGGCGCCTTTGCCCGCATCGCGCCGCCAATGCAGACCGTGCCGACAGCCTTGTTAGACCAGTTCCTTGCGGCCGCGGAGTCGGCGGTGGCCTCGTCGGCCATGTTTGATGACGTGGAGCCGCCGCCGCTGCTGGCTGCCTCGAGCTTCGAGGCGGCGGCGGCCGCGCGCGCCACGACGCTGCCGGCGTCGGTGCTGCGCTCTCCCTCGAGCCGTCGTCCCATGGCGGTGATACAGTCGCCCGCCCTCGCGTATGCAGCTGCGCGAATGATCGTGCGCGATGGCGGCGGTGGCTCGTCGTGCGCGACACCGAGCCGCACGCCCGGCCCTGGGCGGCCCGCGACGCCCGGCGCGCCCGGCAGCAACGTGCGCCGTACGATGAGCGTCATCGACGGGATCAGTCGCGATCTGCAGGAGGGAGATTATGAGGGCGTTCCCTCCATTACGGACTCAGCCGTCCTGCTGCAGTTGACCCAGGGCCTCACCTTGATCACTCTCGGCTCCAAGCGCGCCTTTGACGAGCGCGACTGAGCGCGAGAGGGGGCGCATCCCCACACGGCGCCGTCGCGGGCGCATCCCCGCACGGCGCCGTCGCGGGCGCCCCCCCACATGGCGCCGTCGCGGGCGCCCCCCCCACACGGCGCCGTCGGTGGCGCCGGCGCCGGTGGCCGCGGCAGTGGGCGCGGCGGCAGGGGGCGGACGCATGCTCGAGTGGAACGAGAGGGGGGAGAGCCACGAGAGGGGGGAGAGCCGCTGCGCAGCGCAATACAGCAGAGCGCAACGCAATACAGCAGAGCAGAGCGCAGCGCAACGCAGCGCAACACAGCGCAGCGCAGCAGAGGGTATACTGCAGCGGCGGTGCACTCAGCACGACGACAGCATGGTTGCGGCATGGTGATGCAGATGCCTGGGGTGAGCGCGCGAGACAGAGATCATAAGTCAAGACGATTCAGACTCGACGGGCTGTGCAGATGAACTGCGTGTGAGCGGCGGTCGGCGCAAGATGTCGTTGTAGCTTGTACCGTCCCCGGTCATACGCCACTAATAAGCCACTCTCCGTACCCGGTACCGCGCGCCGTATGTGTGGCTGCGCGTACAACCAAAATCGTGAATCGTGTTACCGTACTCTTACTGTAACTGTTAGAAATCACACCTACCCTAACCCTTAGACCACAACGAGATAACGGACTCGATTGCGACACACGTCTCATGGCACCCACGTCATGCACCGTGAAACCAACCGATACGGTATACGCATACGCGATACGGCGCGGTAATATGATGCCGAGACCCGAAAGCACGAGGGATCCCCTATCTCCCTGCGATGGCCGATGGCCGATCGCGTGACGATCGCGTCCGGGCGAGACCGCAATCTACCCACAGCTGTACTTATATGAGGAAGAGCAGGACGAAAGGAGTCAGGACGACTCGAAAGGACGAGCCCACCCGAACTCCCCTCCACCACACCTCGCCCAGACACTAACCCAGACACTCGCCCCATGCCGCCTCGCCCATGCCCCGCACCGGCACCTCCGGCGTGCACCCATGCTGGTACAGGTCCCGAGACGCGTATCTACATCTTTTTGGGCCCAGCGCCCATGATGATTTTGAACTCGGCGAGGTCAATTTCGCCGTCCTGGTTCGTGTCCGCCGCCGCCATCATTTCGCCTAAGGTCTTGTCATCGAGGCCCTTCTGGTACACGCTTAGGATGTACGCCTTCATCTCGGCAGCGCTGATCTTGCCGCTCTTGTCCGTGTCCACCTTGGCGAACGCCTCTTCCAGCCCCGTGTCCGACTCCTTGGCAGCCTCGGAGTTGGCTGCATCGAGGCGCATCGCGAGAGCCTTGTTGATGTAGCCCGCCTTCAAAAGCTCTTCCGTAGACATGCCGGCCGCCATGGCATCGACCAGAGCCGTGTCCGACTTCTTGGCAGCCTCGGAGTTGGCTGCATCGAGGCGCATCGCGAGAGCCTTGTTGATGTAGCCCGCATTCAGCAGCTCTTCCGTGGTCCAGCCCGCCGCCTTGGCATCCATCAGATCGTAGCCTACCGCCTTTGCGTCGGCGCACGAGTAGCCCGCCGCCCGTGCCTCAGCGCATGGCCAGCCCGCCTCCTTGGCTTTGGCGAGCGTTGCGCGTCGCTCGATGAGATCGTCGCTCTTGGCGCTTGGATTGAAGAGAGCCATCGGCGACTCGACGAACACAAACGACAACGCCTTCCCAATCTCACTCCCAATGTTGCGAGAGGGCGAAGTGGGGTCCTCGACAGACCCTTTGGCATCAGGGCTGGCTGCCGCCGGCGCGCCAGGCGGCGGCACCGGAGGCACCGGCGGCAGATTCTCGAGCAGCGGCGGTGGCTCGCTGCCTGAGTCCATCTTCTCAGCCGAGGCCGCGGCCGCAAGGCCTCCTCTATAGTCGCCGAGGCGCGGAGGCAGCGGCGCCTCGGCGACGGACCCCGCGGCGACGGGCAGGCTGGCTTTGGCCGACCGTGTGACGATGTGCGGGTTCTCGTCGAGCTCCCGGATGGCGTCGCGCACCTCCTTCGCGCCGACGGGCCACGCCTCACGCTGGCTCTTGAGCGCGGTCAGGATGCCCTTGTTCGAGATCGTCGGCGTTTCGTCACGCAGCGCGCACACGAACTCGAGGAAAGCCTCCCAGCTGAACGCCTCGTCCTCGATGGGCCCTTTGGTATCTGTACTGGCTGCCGCCTTCTTCTTCGCCTCCGCAGCCTTTATCGATGCCACCAACGCCTCCTCGGCCGCCGCCTTATCAACTGCTGCTTTCTTGGCGAATGAAGCTGTCTTCCTTGCTTTAGCCGAGTCAGGCAGCTCGTCGTCCCAGAGATCAAACACGACCTCTTCATCGTTATCGGCGACGGGTGCCTCGGCGCGCTGCAGCTGGATCTCGACCGTCACCCAGCCTGTGATCGCGTCTTTGGCGCCTTTGTTGTCTTTGGTGGCGTCCTTATCGTACTGGTCGAGCCACAACTTGAGCTGATGCGGCTTGCCATCAGCATAGCACGACAGGTCGAGCAGGCACTCGCCGAGAAAGTCATCTTTTCCCTGGCGGTCCCAATCGAAGCACACGAGGTGGAGCAGGGCGCGCTCGCTTGTGAGCGGCGCACGTCCCCAGTCGACCTTGTCCCATTTTGGCACGATCGTCTGCAAACGGGTCTCCGAGCGCCACATGTGCTCGCACGTGAGCTGCGCCTCTGGGCACCACACGTTGATGTCGCAGTACGGGTCCGAGGCGCCCGTGTCGTCTGCCGCGAGCAGATCTGCCCCGTGGAAGAGCTTGAGCGTCAGATAGTGCGAGGTGTGCTCGCGTGGCACGGCGCCGATGCTCTCGATCACCTGCGCGCCGCGTCCGAAGACTTGGAAGATCTTACTATGGCGCTCCCGGTGCCCGCTCATCCGCTTGCGCACGCCATCCGCGTACCCAGCGACCGACAGGGCGACCGAAAGGTCGTACTGGGATGGCGCGTTCGGCGCAATTGCGAGCATGCTCTGCCAAAACGTACCCAGTGGTACCTCGGCGGCCGCCTTGTCAGCCGCCGCCTTCTCGGCCGCCGCCTTTTCAGCCGCCGCCTTGTCAGCCGCCGCCTTCTCGGCTGCCGCCTTGTCAGCCGCCGCCTGCTCGGCCGCCGCTTCTAACTCACGACGAAGCGCCGCCGCCTCCGCCGCCGCCGCTGCTGCAGCTCTTTCGGCGGCTGCCTTCTCCGCTGTGGCTCTCTCGGCCGCTAACTTCTCCGCCGCCGCCTTCTCGTCATCTTCCTTCTTGGCGGCAACGCGCAGGGCCAACTCACGACGAAGCGCCGCCGCCTCCTCCGCCGCCGTTGCTGCGGCCTTCTCGGCCGCTGCCTTCTGAGCTGCGGCTCTCTCGACAGCTGCCTTTGCCTCTGCGGCCTTCTCGGCCGCTGCCTTCTCCGCAGCCGCCTTCTCGTCGGCTGCCTTCTTAGCCGCAGCTGAGGCTTCGGCCGCCGCCTTCTCGGTCGCCGCCTTGGCCTCGGCCGCCGCCTTCTCGGCCGCTGCCTTCGCCTCAGCCGCCGACATCTTGACGGCGGCACGCAAGGCTTCTAACTCACGACGAAGCGCCGCCGCCTCCGCCGCCGCCGCTGCTGCGGCCTTCTCGGCGGCTGCCTTCTCAGCTGCGGCCTTCTCGGCCGCCGCCTTCTCAGCTGCGGCTCTCTCGGCCGCCGCCTTCTCGGCCGCCGCCTTCTCCGCCGCTGCCTTCTTTGCCGCTGCCTTCTCGGCTGCGGCCTTCTCGTCGGCTGCCTTCTTGGCCGCCGCCTTCTCGGCCGCCGCCTTCTCGGTCGCCGCCTTCGCCTCCGCCGCCGCCATCTCGGCGGCAACACGCACAGCTTCCATCTCACGACGAAGCGCCGCCGCCTCCGCCGCCGCCAATGCCGTGGCCTTCTCGGCCGCCGCCTTCTCAGCTGCGGCTCTCTCGGCGGCTGCCTTTGCCTCCGCGGCCTTCTCGTCGGCTGCCTTCTTGGCCGCGGCTGAGGCCTCGGCCGCCGCCTTCTCGGCCGCCGCCTTGGCCTCCGCCGCCGCCTTCTCGGCGGCTGCCTTGGCCTCCGCCGCCGCCATCTCGGCGGCAACACGCACAGCTTCCATCTCACGACGAAGCGCCGCCGCCTCCGCCGCCGCCAATGCTGCGGCCTTCTCGGCGGCTGCCTTCTCAGCTGCGGCCTTCTCGGCCGCCGCCTTCTCGGCTGCGGCTCTCTCGGCCGCTGCCTTGCTCCTTTTCTCGGCCGCCGACTTTTCGTCGGCTGCCTTCTTGGCCGCGGCTGAGGCCTCGGCCGCCGCCTCCTCGGCCGCCGCCTTGGCCTCCGCCTCCGCCTTCTCGGCCGCTGCCTTTGCCTCCGCCGCCGCCATCTCGGCGGCAATTCGCACGGCTTCTAACTCACGGCGAAGCGCCGCCGCCTCCGCCGCCGCCTTCGCCTCAGCCGCCATCATTTCGACGGCTGAACGCAAGGCTTCCAACTCACGACGAAGCGCCGCCGCCTCCTCCGCCGCTGCTGCTGCGGCCTTCTCGGCCGCTGCCTTTTCCGCTGCGGCTCTCTCGGCCGCCTCCTTCTCGGCTGCGGCCTTCTCGTCGGCTGCCTTCTTGGCCACAGCAGAGGCCTCGGCCGCCGCCTTCTCGGCCGTTGCCTTGACAGCGGCCGTCGTGTAAGCAGCCGCCTCCTCGGCCGCCGCCTTGGCCTCGGCCGCCGCCTTCCCGGCCGCTGCCTTCGCCTCAGCCGCCGCCATCTCGACGGCGGCACGCACGGCTTCTAACTCACGACGAAGCGCCGCCGCCTCCGCCGCCGCCGCTGCTGCGGCCTTCTCGGCCGCTGCCTTCTCGGCGACAGCCTTCTCGGCTGCGGCTCTCTCGGCCACCGCCTTCTCGTCGGCTGCCTTCTTGGCCGCGGCTGAGGCTTCGGCCGCCGCCTTCTCGGCCGTTGCCTTGACAGCGGCCGTCGTGTAAGCAGCCGCCTCCTCGGCCGCCGCCTTGGCCTCGGCCGCCACCTTCCCGGCCGCTGCCTTTGCCTCGGCCGCCGCCAACTCGACGGCGGCACGCACGGCATCTAACTCACGACGAAGCGCCGCCGCCTCCGCCGCCGCCGCTGCTGCGGCCTTCTCGGCCGCTGCCTTCTCGGCGGCGGCTCTCTCGGCCGCCGCCTTCTCGGCTGCGGCCTTCTCGTCGGCTGCCTTCTTGGCCGCCGCCTTCTCGGCTGCCGCCTTCTCCGCCGCCGCCTTCTCGGCCGCTGCCTTCTCGGCCGAGGCTTTCTCGTCAGCTGTCTTCTTGGCCGCCGCCTTGGCCTCGACCGCCGCCTTTTCGGCCGCTGCCTTCGCCTCAGCCGCCGCCAACTCGACGGCGGCACGCACGGCTTCCATCTCACGACGAAGCGCCGCCGCCTCCGCCGCCGCCGCTGCTGCGGCCTTCTCGGCCGCTGCCTTCTCGGCGGCGGCTTTCTCGTCGGCTGTCTTCTTGGCCGCCGCCTTCTCGGCCGCCGCCTTCTCGGCCGCCGCCTTCTCCGCCGCGGCCTTGTCGTCGGCTGCCTTCTTGGCCGCGGCTGAGGCTTCGGCCGCCGACTTCTCGGCCGCCGCCTTGGCCTCGGCCGCCGCCTTCCCGGCCACCGCCTTTGCCTCAGCCGCCGCCATCTCGACGGCAGCACGCACGGCTTCCATCTCACGACGAAGCGCCGCCGCCTCCGCCGCCGCCGCTGCTGCGGCCTTCTCGGCAGCGGCTTTCTCGTCTGCTGCCTTGTTTGCCGTCGCCTTCTCGGCAGCGGCTTTCTCGTCGGCTGTCTTCTTGGCCGCCGCCTTCTCGGCCGCCGCTTTCTCGGCCGCTGCTTTTTCTAACGCGGCCTTCTCGTCGGCTGCCTTCTTGGCCGCGGCTGAGGCCTCGGCCGCCGCCTTCTCGGCGGCCGCCGCCTTGGCCTCGACCGCCGCCTTCCCGGCCGCTGCCTTCGCCTCAGCCGCCGCCATCTCGACGGCGGCACGCACGGCTTCCATCTCACGACGAAGCGCCGCCGCCTCCGCCGCCGCCGCTGCTGCGGCCTTCTCGGCCGCTGCCTTCTCGTCTGCTGCCTTGTTTGCCGTCGCCTTCTCGGCAGCGGCTTTCTCGTCGGCTGCCTTCTTGGCCGCCGCCTTCTCGGCCGCCGCCTTCTCGGCCGCTGCCTTTTCCGCCGCGGCCTTCTCGTCGGCTGCCTTCTTGGCCGCGGCTGAGGCCTCGGCCGCCGCCTTCTCGGCAGCCGCCGCCTTGGCCTCGGCCGCGGCCTTCTCGGCCGCTGCCTTCGCCTCAGCCGCCGCCATCTCGACGGCGGCACGCACAGCTTCCATCTCACGACGAAGCGCCGCCGCCTCCGCCGCCGCCGCTGCTGCGGCTCTCTCGGCTGCCACTTTATCGGCAGCGGCTTTCTCGTCGGCTGTCTTCTTGGCCGCCGCCTTCTCGGCCGCCGCCTTCTCGGCCGCCGCCTTCTCCGCCGCGGCCTTATCGTCGGCTGCCTTCTTGGCCGCGGCTGAGGCTTCGGCCACCGCCTTCTCGGCCGCCGCCTTGGCCTCGGCTGCCGCCTTCTCGGCCGACGAGGCCGCCTCGGCGGTCGCCATCTCGACGGCAACACGCACAGCTTCCATCTCACGGCGAAGCGCGACCGCAGCTGCGGCCCTCTCAGCTGCGGCTCTCTCGGCGGCTGCCTTTGCCTCTGCGGCCTTCTCGGCCGCTGCCTTCTCCGCTGCGGCCTTTTCGGCCGCCGCCTTCTGGTCTCGGCGCTGGCTACGCAGGGCACGCAGCAGCACCGAGCTGCGCTCCGCGTCAAGCTGCGCGAGCCTCTCAATCGCGCTCACCAGCTCGCTATCGAACTCAGCTCCGTCGATCACCGTCGCCCCAGGCTCAAGCACTGCGACTGTCGCCTCGACCTCTGCGGGCGCCTGCGGGCTGTCGACCTCACATTCGCGGGCTGTCGCTTCTGACACGAGAGTGCTCTCAAGCTCCCGTTCCGCTTTGTGCATTGCCGATTCGATCACGCACTTAAAGTACGTCTGGAACTCATTCAGTTGAAGCGCTGTGACAGCGAGAGTCGTGGGTTCGCACAGGTCGTTGGATGGTTCGCACAGGTCGAGAATATGGATGGTTCGCTCGAGTCTTCGCTAACTTACTGCCATCGCCGTTCTTGTCGCACTTGGCGAACAGCTCGCTGCACTTCTCGTCACTCGGCAGCGGCAGCTGGAACTTGTCACAAACTCTCTTGATCGTTGTCAGGATCTCGCCATCGTCCAGCTCACCTCCACCATCAGCATCAGATTCTTGAAACTCTTGCTTGCACAGCTCATTGCGCCGCTCTTTAGATGCGAGGAGCCCTTTTGCCCACGCCACGCCCGCAGTCAAAGCCTCGCGTCGCGTCAGCGTCGCCATGCAAATAGCCGAATCTGGCAATTGCGCGGCTTCCGCATTTGGCAGCAAAAACGTAGAGAAAAGAACACCCGTGCGCGTGGGTCCATGTGGGTCCGGACTCACTACGGACACACTACCCTTTGGGTCCCTGCTCAACTCCCTCATCCTATTCATGAATCACAGCTGTACATGCAGGGCGAAAAGCCGCGCCTACCCGGACACCTCACCGAGCGGGGGACCGGTACCCAGCCGGCACCAGTACGGTCCCGTATGCAATACACGTATTTACATCAGATCTTAGCAGCCTCGGAGTTGGCTGCATCGAGGCGCATCGCGAGAGCCTTGTTGATGTAGCCCGCATTCAGCAGCTCTTCCGTGGTCCAGCCCGCGGCCTTCGCATCGATCAGATCGTAGCCTACCGCCTTTGCGTCGGCGCACGAGTAGCCCGCCGCCCGTGCCTCAGCGCATGGCCAGCCCGCCTCCTTGGCTTTGGTGAGCGCTGCGCGGTCTCTGATGAACTCACTCTTGGCTGCCGCCCCCGCCTTCTCGTCCACGGCCGCCTTCTCAGCAGGCGCAAGCACCAGCACACGCGCCGTCGCAAGCACCTCCCGCTCCCGCGCCGAGCGCTGATCGATGTATTCACGCACCTTCTTGTAGCCATCGACAATGTTCGCCTCGGCCGCCGCCTTGGCCTCGGCCGCCGCCTTGGCCTCGGCCGCCGCCTTTTCGGCCGCTGCCTTCGCCTCAGCCGCCGCCATCTCGACGGCGGCATGCACGGCCTCGGCCGCCGCCTTTTTGGCCGCATTCTTGTCAAAGAGATCGAATTCAACGTCATCGTCATCATCTTTGTCGGCCGTCTCCTCAGCATTAGTTGCATCGAGGCGCATCGCGAGAGCCTTGTTGATGTAGCCCGCATTCAGCAGCTCTTCCGTGGTCCAGCCCGCCGCCTTTGCATCGATCAGATCGTAGCCAACCGCCTTTGCGTCGGCGCACGAGTAGCCCGCCGCCCGTGCCTCAGCGCACGATAGGCCCGCCTCCTTGGCTTTGGCGAGAGCCTCGTGCGGCTCGATGAGATCGAAGAGCGTCGCCGGCTGAGTGTCATCCGAGGGAAGCTGAAAGCGAACCTGTTTAGGAGCACTGATCCCGTCGATGAGCTCAGCGCTCGATTTGATGAGCGCCATCGGCGCCTCGACAAACACCAACGACATCGCCTTCCCAATCTCCGGGTTGAGTTCCCAGTCCCCTGGAGAGGGAGAGATCTCCATCCCGAGCGTCTCCCTCCCAAAGGCACTCGGGAGGGGAGGGCGGAACTCGGAAGACGAAGGGAGGGGAAGGCGGAACTTGGAGGACGAGTGCGAAGCCCGGGCGTCAATTGGTGTTATGGCAGCAGGGCTGGTATAGATCCAGCCCTGCCTCATTTGTGTATCGGGAGTGTCACCGCTCGCGGAAGGTGGCGGAGATGGCGGGCGAGGTCCTGACGGTGGTTCTGGATTAGTACTTGACGCCAGCTCCTCTTCCTCCTCGTCTTCATCCTCCTGCCGGCCTATCAGGACAGCGTGGCCGAGCCACTGCATAGCCAAACGCTTTGGTGAAGCCTGTGAATGTGAATGTGAAGCCTCGATCTTCTCCGCCTTCTTCTTCGCCTTCTTCTTCGCCGCCGCAGCCTTCATCGATGCCACCAACGCCTCCTCGGCCGACACCTTCTCCGCCGCTGCTTTCTTGGCGAATGAAGCAGTCCTCTTTTGTTTCGGCGATGAAGACAGAGGCGCCCACAGATCGAACACGACCTCCTCCTCCTCCTCCTCCATGTCCAGGTGCCTTCTCGGCGAGTCCGTGGGCGTCGTGACGGGCGCGATGCTACGAGTTCTGGGCGCCTCATCCGTAGCCGGCGACTCGACGACAGCGGCAGCGGGAGGGGTAGCGGTGAATCGAAGACGGAGCGCGAGATCTCGAGCTGCCTCGGCGTCGAGCTCCACACGGTTTTCGTCCGTCTCGGGAGTGTAGGGTGGCACTCTGGCATCCAGAGAGCCCTGCTGCTGAAGCGGTATGCATACATCGGGTCGAGCCTTCGTCCAGCCCCGTGCTCTCCCGATCACATAGCCCAGGACGAGGGCAAGCAGGCATGGGATCATCGAGGGCAACAGGGCTTGGGCTGCGTCTTGCCAAGCGTCCACGGAGCTGCCCTCCAGCGGAGTCAAAGGTAGGGCTTCAAGCAAGGTAGGAATGTCCCCGGGAATCGCATTCGTCTGCCGCTTCTGCCCGGACGCATGGATCTTCTGGAGCGCCTTCACCGCTGGTGGGCCGATCAAGGTGAGCACGCTCGTGATGAAAAACCATGCGATCCGCCATGGCATCGGTGCGGCATGTGGGACCTGGTTCATAAGCACGTGCGCGGCTGCGGCCGAGGCTCGATTGCGCAGTAAGTTCCGAGCAAGCTGTGTGACGGCTGCGCCGACTGGAAGTAGCGGCCCCTTAAGAAACAGCCACCATGCGCCATGTGCTGCCGTCACGATGGTTGTTACGGCTGCCGGTATGACCGGTGGCGCAAGCTCATGAAGCAGCTGTCTCCGCGGAAACTCGAACAGGGGCTGGTGCCACCAAGTGGCTGCGACTGTACAGAACACACGTAAGAGCTCCATGATGCGAAGCGCGCCCTTCCCGCGCGCCGACACTGCACTGTGAGCCGCGAATAGCAAGGGAGAGCACCCTTCCCAGCATGAGGTTCGGAGAAAAAGTCGTTACGTTTGAAAAGTCTTTTCGAACTACATCCGCCCGTCGCCGATCCAGGTTCGGTTAGGATCCTGCAAGCATGCTGCTTTTCTGGCCTCGCGAACATTCGGCCCATGCGGCCTTCTCAACCCCCCCCACACAGTAGCACGTCACACGAGCCACATCTCGGCCACATCTCGGCCATGCTCGGCCTTCTTCGGCTTCGCCGCTCGTCCCTCTGAGGGCGCGCACACTGCACCCAGCTCTCTCCTCGTCGCCTCGCCAGTCGTCACACACTCCGCCTCGCCGTCGCGCCCGTGATGAGGGACGCAATCAATGGCAATCAGAGGTCATCACTCCGCCTCGCCGTCGGCGCCCGTGTAGAACTCATCCCCCGAGCCCGCGTCCTCTAGCACGGGCCCCGCGGGGTCGAAGGCCTCGAGGAAGGCAGCGTACTCATTGGCCGCCTCTAGCGCGCACACCTGACGCAATCAAGGGCGCTCAGAGGTCATCAGAGGTCATCAGAGGTCATCAGCGGTCATCAGCGGTCATCAGTGGTCATCAGTGGTGTGCTCATCAGCAGCGTACCTCGTCGTCGTCGTCGTCGTCGTCGTCATCCTCGTCGTCCTCGTCGTCCTCGTCGTCTGCCTCCTCCTGCGCCGCCGCCCAGGCCTCCTCGCGCCTCACACGCTCATCTACGCGCGCACGCACGCAGTCCTCCCGAATCCGCGCCGGCATCCCGCACCTGATGAGGAGGGCAATCAGACCCCAATCAGACCCCAATCAGACCCCAATCAGACCCCAATCAGACCCGAATCCGCGCCGGCATCCCGCACTGATACGCTGCAAGGTCCATCACGTCCGCTTTGGAGTACTCGCCGGAGTGGATCACGTCCGCTTTGGAGGACTCGCCGTCGGCGTTGGAGTTGGAGTTGTCGCCGCCGGCGTCGCCGCCGACGCCGAGCTGCATGTAAAAAGTCTCGTGATAGACCGCTTGCTGCAGCTCTTCGCGCAGCTCTGCCTCGCTCACCCCATATAAGCAGAGGCGCCAATCTGAAGTGTAGAGATCGTCGACATCACAATCACTCACGAGCTCATCAGTGAGACCAGCTGCGATGTCCTCCCTCTCCGACTCGGCATAGGTCTCGTCCTCCTCATCCTCCTCGTCCTCCGTGTGGGTCGCGCCCGACACGGCGCCCACCCCACCAGCCACGCCCAGGGGCCTGCCCTCGCTGTCGCTGTCCTCATCGCCCTCGATCTCGATCGCGTCGTCCTTGGTGCCGCTCGCCCCCAGAGACGAGCTCGCCGCGCCAGATTGGCCGAGATTGCGAGCGGCCATCGAGCTCGAAAACACGAGTGGGCCCGAGCCGCTTCCAGATAAGATGTGTCCGAGACGAGTCCATTCGTTCTCGAGGGCGAGGCGCGCGGTGCGTGTGTTGAGGAGCGCCGTCTTGGCACGGTACAGCTCGGCAGGCGGCGCGTCTTTGGGGCAGCCAAAACGCTCGGGCATCCAATCGGGCGGCGGTGTGGGTACCTGGTGGAAGTGACCGACGCCTTCGCCTGCGTCGAGGGGCGAGTCCGCAATCAGACGCATACCATCGTAATCAGACATAATCGGACGTCATCTCACCTGGGCGCGGAGGATCCATCCCATCGTACGTGCTCGCATCGTTGAGGAAGCTGAAGATACCCGTACCTCTCCACGTCGACGAGCCGCGCCGGATGCGGCGTACCTGATGAGGGAAGCAATCTGACTGATGAGGGAAGCAATCTGACTGATAAGGGAAGCAATCTGATGATGAGGGAAGCAATCTGATTGATAAGGGAAGCAATCAGTCATACTCAGTCGTACTCAGTCGCAGGCAGTTGCAGGAAGTCGCACGACGTGGCCAACGCACCACACACAGTCGGCACTCCTCTTCAGATGAGGGAAGCAATCAGACTGATAAGGGAAGCAATCAGACGCACCGCGCACAGTCGGCACTCCTCCTCGGTGCACCGCCTCTCCCATCTCGACGGCGCCAGCACAATCGGCGGCTCGCCCTTCTTGGCCACCGGCCGCTTGAGCGCGCCTTCCCAATCGAGGAGGCCGTCGCCTTGGACGATCTTGCTTTTCTCGGCGCCTCGCACGCGGAAGAGCGTTTGGGAGGCGCCGTGCGATTTGAACAGGGCGTGCGCCTCGGGCGGGAACTGCCCGTCGCGCACCTGATGAAGGAGGCAATCAAGCGCGATCACTCGCAAGGATTCGCAATCAGTCGCCATCAGTCGCAACCAGCCCACCTTGATGTCACCGCTCTTGACCTTCTCATGCAGCGTGGCAGTCGCCTGCTCGATCGAATCGCGGAAGGCGTAGCGCGTGATAAAAATGTCCTTCGTCTGCCCCAGCCGATGGATGCGGCCCGCCGCTTGCACCTCCTGTGCCGCCGATCAATCGCACTCCAAGCGCACTCGGTGGCAAGCAGTGGCACTCAGTGGCCATCCGTGGCACAGTTCGCCTACTCACCTGCGCTGGATCCATGCATGGCTCGAGCAGGTAGACGCGGCTCGCAGCGGTCAGCGTGATGCCCACCGCGGCGGTCGCGTACGTGACGATGAAGAGTTTCGCACCGGTCGCGTCGGGCTGCTGGAACTCAGCGATGCGCTTGTGGCGGGAAACGGGCGCCGTCGTGCGGTTGAACTCAAAGATCTTGAGCTGCTGCGAGAGCGCGAGCGACGGGTTGTGCAGGCAGCCTCCAGGGCGCCGTGCAAACTCGCACAGCTCGACCAGACGGCGCTGCACTTCGTCAAATCGTGTGAAGACGACCGCTCGGAAGTCGGGCTCGCTCTTCCACAGCGTCTGATGATCATATGAGGGCGGCAAACTCGGTGAGGCCCAAAACAAAGGTTGGCAATCCGTTGGCAATCAATGGCAATCAATGGCAATCAATGGCAATCAGTGGCAATCAGTGGCAATCAGTGGCCGGCCATCACCTGCAAGTCCTCAAAGAGGGCGGCGAACTTGGTGAGCGATGGGAGGGGGAAGTACTCAATGCGCGTCTCGCCCTCGCCCTCTTTGGCGCCGCCTCCGCCGCTGCCTCCGCCGCCTCCACCGCCGCCGCCTCCGCTGCCTCCGCCGCCGCCACGCCCTCCATCGTTCTGCTCCCCCTCTTCGTGGCCTTCCTGCTTGGCTGCCTTTTTGTTGGGAAGGTCAGGCATCCCAACTTCATTGGGCTCTGACCGCTGGCGACGTGGGCGTTCGGTCGCCGCGCTCTTCACAGGCGCGATGGGCGCAGCAGGGCGCTTGCCACTTGCTTGGCCGCCGCCGCCGCCGAGCACATCAGTGCTCGCTGTCGCTGGCTGCGCCGCCGGCGCCTGCGCCTGTGCTTGCGCCTGCGCCAGCTGCGCCAGCGCGTGTGCCTGTGCCTGCGCGGCCGCCGCCTGTGCAACGCTCACGACTCGCTTGCCTGTCTTGGCATTCACTCGGACGGCCTCGTGCGTGCGCAAGAAGGCGGCAGCGGCGGCGGCGAATGATCCCGTCGTTGCGGGCCGATGCAGAGTGTACTTCTCTCTACTCCCACCCTGCGTGCGCCCCTCGCCATGCTTCATATCGTGCGCCTCGCCGCACACGACGAGTGGATCATACAGGTGGCTCGCCGCTCGAAAGCGGCTGTGGTCTTGCATGCTGAGGCCATGGCCAGCGGTGCACTCGTGGACGCCGTACAGCAGACGCTCATCCTCCGACATGACGAGCCAGCGTGTACGGCAGTCTGCGTCCGGTAGTGCGAGCGCCACCTCACCCCCGATGCGCATGTTCTTCGTATGCCGGATCATGCGCTGACGAAGCCAATCAACGAGGGCTTCATTCGTGATCCACGAGCGGCTGATTGCATGCAGCGAGGGCCCCATGCCTAACAGGTCCGCCTGGTTGCCTAATTGGGACAGTGTGGTCGAGAAGGGCGTGCCACTTACCAGCCAGATGCGAGGGGCGCGCACGTGCATCAGCGAGCCCAGACACGAGGCCGTCGATCCCGCCGCAAGCAGATGAGACTCGTCCACCACCTGATGAAGGGGGCAATCAAGCGCGATCACTCGCAATCAGCTGTAAGCAGATGAGATTCGTCCACCACCTGCGCTCTCCCGCGCAGCACGTGCGCACTCAGGCGCAAGCACGCGCGCACTCGGGCGCGAATTTCGGCGCACCCTCATATGTAAACTGTAACCATCGGAGACACACTCGCAGGCACTCTCACGGGCACACTCACAAGCACCCCATGGCCATCAGTAGTCATCAGAGGCCATCAGTGGCTATCAGTGGCTATCAGTGGCACTCATTGGCCATCAGAGGTCATCAGTGGTCATCAGTGGCACTCACCAGCCGGTGGAAGGCCACGTTCTTCAAGAATGCGCGTGGCAGGTGACTGGGCCCAACCATGTGGGGCGTTGTGATGAGCACATCCGCCTCGCGTAGCCGCGAGAGCGCGCGCTCCTTGTTCTGCTTGCTCGCGTAGTACGTGTGCACCTGGTGAGGGGTACAATCAAGGGCACTCAGAGGTCATCAGAGTGTTCTGCGTGCTCGCGTAGGGCGACGTGTGCGCCTGAGGAGGGAGGCCATCAGTGGCCATCAGTGGCCATCAGTGGCCATCAGTGGCCATCCGTGGCCATCAGTGGCCATCAGTGGCCATCAGTGGCCATCCGTGGCCATCCGTGGGCCCTCCGCGCCGGTCGCACCTCAAGGCCAGGCGCGAACTTGGCGATCTCGTCGACCCACTGCTGCACAAGAGTGTTGTTGACCACAACCAGGGTCGCCTTGACACGAAGCAGAGGCTCGTCTGCCTTGAGGCTACCGCTGCTGCCGCTGGCGGCGGGAGCGGCGGCAGCAGCGGCGGCGGCGGCGGCGCGTGCCTTGCCCAACTTTGGGTCCTTCACATCAACGTCGTCATCGGCTTGGGCGCCGTAGAGATCGTCCCGAGATCGTCCCGAGATCGTCCCGAGATCGTCCCGATCCTCGTACAGCCGTTGGAAGGTTTCGTCATGGATGGGCTTGAGGTTGGCGGGCTCGGCGAGGATGAGCGACGTGATGACAAGGGTCTTGCCCATGCCCACCTGCGGCACTCACAGGCACTCACAGGCACTCACACAGAGGGCTAGGGCCACTTTGTCACGTCGAGGCCACACAGAGGGCTAGGGCATCACCTCGTCAGCGAGCCAACCGCCACGAATGACAACGCCCGGGTAGATAGTCGAGCGGCCTTCGGTCGCATGCTCAGTGGCACGCTCGACCTGCTTCATGAATGCGAGCGATTGCTTCTGGTACGGTCGCAGCCGCGTGCCCGCCACAAGGCCAACGGGCTCGGGCTCCTCGATGGGGAAAACCATCTCCGTCGCCTTGAGCAGCTCATCGCAGGACCAACGCTCACGGTTCCAGACCGGTCGCGCGGGTGCCACCGAAGCCGCGGGGCCTGTGCCGAATGGCTGCTTGCCCGCGACCTTGGACGAGCCGTTCGGCGCGCTGTCGCCGCCGCCACCGCCGCCGCCACCGCCGCTGCCGTTGCGCCGCCACTCCTCGCGCTGTTGCTTCCACGCATCACTCGTGTGCGTCGCCGGCGCGTGGGAGGTCCACTTGGGGCAGCCCGAGGCGGGGGCGTCGCACACGTAGCAGTAGCAGTTCGGGCAGTGCTGACGGTATTTGCCGGTGACGAAGGGGCATTGCATACAGTTCTCTCGCGCATGCGGATAGTCGAGCAGCGCGAGGTCCCCAGAGCGGTGCAGGAAAGCGACGTCGTCTTCATCGTCGTCGATTGCCGAAGAGGACGCGGCGGGTGCGTTCTTCTTCGCGGGCGGCGGCGCCTCCTTCATTGCGACGACCTCTTCGTCGTTGCCGTCCTCGGGCTCCTGCTGCTGCTTTGCAGCCTTGGGGGGCGGTGAATCAGGATCGTCGTCACTATCTAGGCTGATGGCGCAGGCTGCAGCCGAGCCCACCGAGCCCGGCTCGATGCCCTTGGGACGCTTCCTCATGGACGGCCGAGCGGGAAGAAGAGGGAGAGATCGTGCTTCCGCGTGAACGTTTACGATCGTGCTTTCCGGCCCTTTTTGAGCGAAGGAGTAAACTTGGTCGCGTTGGTTGATTGGCGGTTCATCAAACTACACAACATCAGTGTGCGGTACGCCATACGCAGCGTATTTTTTTTTTGCGTATTGTCAGCATTTTGCGTTTTGCGTATTTTTGACCCGCATTACGTATTGCGTATTGCGTATTGTGTATGACTGCAATTTTCACATCCAGCCCACTTTGACCCGCTTTGCGTATTGCGTATTGCGTGTTGCGTATTGCGTACCGTGCTTCGTTGGCCAGCCCACTTTGACCCCCATTGCGTATTGCGTATTGCGTATTGCGTATTTACCAACCCACTTTGACCCGCATTGCGTATTGCGTATTGCGTATTGCGTACGGGCCAGCCCACTTTGACCCGTTTTGCGTTTTGCGTATTGCGTATTGCATGCGTTTTTTGCGTTTTGCGTTTTGCGTTTTGCGTTTTGCAATTGCGTTTTGCGTTTTGCATGCGTTTTGCGTCTTGCGTCTTGCGTCTTGCGTCTTGCGTTTTGCGTCTTGCGTCTTGCGTCTTGCGTCTTGCGTCTTGCGTCTTGCGTCTTGCGTCTTGCGTCTTGCGTTTGCGTTTTGCGTTTGCGTTTTGCGTTTTGCGTTTTGCGTTTTGCGTTTTGCGACACCAACCGAACCACAGGTGGAGCGGTATGACTAACCACGAGAAGATTATTAGGAAGCACTTGCACAGGCCCAGCATGAGTTTGGGTATGTGTTAGGAAAACGTACGCGTTACTGGCCCAGCATAACGACGCCTTACAGGTGGAGCAGTATGACGGTTACTCTTACGGCTACGCCTAACTGGCTAAGCATGAGTTTGGGTATGTGTTAGGAAAACGTACGCGTTACTGGCCCAGCATAACGACGCCTTACAGGTGGAGCGGTATGACGGTTACTCTTACGGCTACGCCTTACTGGCTAAGCATGAGTTTGGGTATGTGTTAGGAAAACGTACGCGTTACTGGCCCAGCATAACGACGCCTTACAGGTGGAGCGGTATGATTAACCACGAGCTATTAAACGTACGCTTTACTGGCCCAGCATAACGACGCCTTACAGGTGGAGCGGTATGACTAACCACGAGAAGATTAGGAAGCACTTGCACAGGCCCAGCATGAGTTTTGGGTATGTGTTAGGAAAACGTACGCGTTACTGGCCCAGCATAACGACGCCTTACAGGTGGAGCGGTATGACTAACCACGAGCTATTAAACGTACGCTTTACTGGCCCAGCATAACGACGCCTTACAGGTGGAGCGGTATGACTAACCACGAGA
>Ga0210239_100031_pt1 | contig 89725 bp, 55 predicted proteins | sample ChrtobMetP5a_0mM_FD_155451 | JGI IMG/M metagenome (GOLD analysis project Ga0210239, IMG submission 155451) | Chrysochromulina tobin associated microbial communities from unialgal haptophyte culture, Seattle, Washington, United States - P5a_0mM | ecosystem: Host-associated > Algae > Haptophytes >... | reverse complement strand
CATGCCGCCCATGCCGCCGCCCATGCCGCTGCCGCCCATGCCGCCGCCGCCCATGCCGCCTCCGCCCATGCCGCCGCCGCCCATTCCGCCTCCGCCCATGTTGTACATAGGTTTTTTGCCGTCGCGAGTGCGAGTGCGAGCTGATAGAAGTGCGTGTATCCAACCCGCAAAAGAGAGGAGCGCCCGATGCAGCGCCTCGAGCTGCCGTGCCTCTTTGGGTTTCCGCAAATCTCGCGGCGATCGTGCACGCAACTTTGCGATATTGCGTGTTCACGCGCGGGAGCGCCGCCCCCGCCATGGTGAGGTCGAGCCCTGCCACGCTGGTGGACGCTCTACGCATCATCGAGGAGCTTCGAATTGGTCTGGGAACGCTCGGGGAGAGCACAGTTGTCTCCGTTTCGATCGTTGTCGAATTGCTGGCGACCGTGAGCAACGTGATCCAGAGCCTGCTGCCGCAGCAAGTCGCGCACGAGCAGCGGCAGCAGCTTCCGCAGCACGAGCAGCAGCTCCAGCGCGCGGCGAGCGTCGCGGAGGAGCAGTGCGCGCTTCTGCGTGCGCAGCTTTCCGCCGAGAGGGTGGCCCGTGAGAAGGAAAAGGAGAGGTATGAGAAACAGCTCGAGAAGCAGCGGCTCGAGCTCATCGCGATGGACTCGCGGCTCGTTCTCGCCGACGGTCGCGGGCGGTTGTCGCCGCCCAAACTTCGTAACAGCCTCTTCGGATGCGGTTCTGGCAGTGGCGGCCGCGGCGGCGCCAGCGGTGGTAGTGGCCGTTGCAGCAGCGGCGGCGGCGGCGGCGGGCGCTCGCACGGGTCTTGCCAGGTGCCACCGCCGAGCTTTGCCGAAACACTCCGGTCCTCCGAGGAGCCGCGCCCACCTCCCAAGGCGGCACCACGCCGCGCTTCGCTCGCTCAGCACTTCAACTCGAGCGCGCGCGCGCGTGCGATCGACTTCTTGCGCGACGTGGACACGGACGGCGACGGCGTGATCTCCGCTCGGGAGCTCAAGAGCGCCCTCAAGGCGTCGGGCATGTCGGACGAGGAGACGGCGGCCACGTTTGCGGACGTCGGCACAGACGGCAACGGCCCGATCGACCTGCGCGAGCTCAAGCGGATGCTGCGGAGATCTCGATCGCAATCTCCGAACTTGGCACAAAGGGAGGCGGAGAAGGCGAAGGGGGAGGTAGAGGTGGAGGTGGAGGTGGAGGAGGTGGAGGCGGCGGACGCACTCGACGCCTCCCCCTCGTTGGTGGTGGGTACCTGGTCAACCAACACCACCGCCGCTCTGCGGCATTCACACGACGGCACTGCTGACGCCACCGCCGCTGCCGCCTCCGCCGCCGCTGCCGCAGCCACCTCCGCGCCATCACCGCCTACCCTCGAGTCGCCGCCGCCGCCGCCGCCGCCGCCGCCGCCGCCGCCGCCGCCGCCGCCGCCGCCGCCGCCGCCGCCGCCGCCGCCGCCGCCGCCGCCGCCGCCGCCGCCGCCGCCGCCGCCGCCGCCGCCGCCGCACCAGGCGCTGGAGCACGTGCCTGAGGCGTCGCTGCTGCGCGCCTCCTCGGCTGACCAACCACCCTCACTCGACGCCGCCTATCCCCACAGCAACAGCGTCTTTCTCCGAAGCTGCGAAGAGAGCTGTGGGGAGATCGAGGGGCAGGGGGCCAGCCACCACGGCGCCACCCTGCACGCGAGCACGCCCGGGCCAGCGGCGGCCGTCGCCAGTCCGGCCGCCGCCCTCGCCAATGGCACGGCCATTCACACCGCCAACGGCATTCACACCGCCCTCGCCAATGGCACGGCCATTCACACCGCCAACGGCATTCACACCGCCCTCGCCAATGGCACGACCACGCCCGCGCGCGCCGCAGCTCAGCACGGCACGAGTAGCGCACGTACCCGCTCCGCCAGCGCCAGCGCCTCCGCCTCCGCCTCCGGCTCAGTCGACAGCCGTGGCACGCTCCCGACTCGAGATCATGGGCGCTGCTCGGGAGGCGCACACGGCGGCGCCAAAAGTCGCGCCGCTTTTGGCGCCGCTTTTGGCGTCGCAGCAGCGGCGGCCCCACCGGCTATGCTAACGTCGGTTTCATTTCTCCCGCCGCCTACCCGTCGACTCTCTTCAGTCATCTCCTTTGCTGATGGCATCTCATTCGTCGACTCGCTACGTAGCGCAGCGCCGCCGCCCGAGCCGCGGGCCGGTGCGTCACCGGGACGGCGCGCCTCGCTCGCGCAACAGTTTGGCGACGGCCGCGTACGTGCCATCGACATCATGCGCGACGTGGACACGGACGGCGACGGCGTGATCTCCGCTCGGGAGCTCAAGAGTGCCCTCAAGGCGTCGGGCATGTCGGACGAGGAGACGGCGGCCACGTTTGCGGACGTCGGCACAGACGGCAACGGCCCAATCGACCTGCGCGAGCTCAAGCGGATGCTGCGCGCCTCTTCTTCTCCGCCCAGGCGCTCACCACGGCGCGCCTCGTCTTCTCCGCCCAGGCGCTCACCATGGCGCTGGTCACAGCCTTCGCCTCCACGCTCACCTCAGCGCACCCGGCCACCACCGCCGCCGCCACGGCCGCCTGCCGCCGCCGCCGCCGCCTCCGCTGCCGTCTCCGCCGCCGCGCCGCCACCGCCCGTGCCGCCCCCGATTGGACTCGACGGTCAGAGCAGTAACGGTCAGAGCGGTTACGGTCAGAGCGGTTACGGTCAGAGCGGTTACGGTCAGAGCGGCCAGTGCGCTGCCCTGAGCGGTTACGGTCAGAGCGGTTACGGTCAGAGCGGCCAGTGCGCTGCCCTGACGACCACCGCCACGACGATGGCGGCGGAGACGAGCGCGATGAGCGCCATGATGAGCGCGCCGGCGCTTCTGACGCCTCCTCCTCCAGCGGGTGAGTGGTCGGCGTTGCAGGCGTTGCAGGAGCGCCTCCGAGTGCATGCGCAGCAGCAACGGGAGGCCTCGGGCGCGGCAGCCAAGGGCTTCACCACCGCCTTCGGCGCGGACTTGGGCGCTGCCCCGAGCGCCGTGTCGGGTGCCGCGCCAGACGTTGCGTCGAGCGCCGTCTCGAGCGCCGTGTCGAACGGCGCCCATTCGCTTGGCGTGTGCCGCCAGCAAGGCATGGCAAGCCAGCTGGGAACGGCGCCGCCGCTAAGGCAGCTACCCATCCCGGACACTTCGTCCGTGTGGGGCCGGATTGCATGGGAGATGGGGCCAGCTCTCGAGCGAGCCCGCACGGCCAGCATCGGGGCGGCGCCAGCCGGAGCAGGGCCTTAGCCGCGCCCTGATGAGGGAGGCAATCAGAGGTCATCAGGGTGAGGAGCACCAGGACCTTAGCCGCGCCCTGATGAGAGAGGCAGTCAGAGGTCATCAGGGTGAGGAGCACCAGGACCTTAGCCGCGCCCTGATGAGGGAGGCAATCAGAGGTCATCAGGGTGAGGAGCACCAGGACCTTAGCCGCGCCTCATGTGAAGGCCCTCGTGCGCCTCTACACAATCTCTCAATACTCAAAGGCTCAGCGCTCCCATCAGCCATGATCAGATCGACCAGAATGCTGCCAGTCCCAGTCGCCTACCGTACGCGCGCGTGGCCGCCTTTTACGAGCGTGCTCCGTTCATGACGTGACGAGGGATGCCCGTGCGGTCGTCAACACAGCCTCACAGGTGACCTGCGCTCGAGTGCTGTGTCTCGAGTCACTATTAAAAATACATGCAAACTGAGAATGAGAGATCTACTGCACCTATAGTGCGTGTGCCGATCATTCGCCCGGTCGCGAGATCATAATATTATACGTTTCGACTACTGTACTTCTCCAAGAAAGCAAGATATAACTAGGTCCCGCCATCCCCGTCTCGGCTCGTCATCTCAGCGAGCGGCTGCCTCCGCGGGGTGCACGGAATTTTCGGCCGCACGCGTCATTCGTGCGAGAGGGGGCGGCGTCGGCGCGTGTGCGGACGCCACGGCCGCCAAGAGCAGAATCACAGGTCGCTGATCGCATCGCAGCACTGCGTGTAGCGGAAGCATATTGTATAGCAGCCGAGGGCGAGCACGCAGCCCGAAAACACAAAGAGTAGCGTGGACTCAAGGGTGGAGATGCCGTATGCCCAGCCAAAGAGCCGACGCCACGTGCGCACGAGTATGCCCGGCGGGTCGACGTCCTCGCGCCGAAAGTGCGCCGAGAAGAGCACGTGCAACTTTTCTTGGTCAAATTGCGAAAGATCGACCGTCTTGACCTCGAGACCTTGGGTATCGTAGACGTGCAGCACAGGCCGCTCATGCAGCTTCCAATTCACTGTGACGTCGGGGTACTGGTCCACGCCGCCCGGCCGCCGCAGGAATGCCTTGACCTGTGGCAGCCGGTTGAGCGTTCACCTCGGGCAGGAAATGACGACGCCTCGGTGCCCCAGCGCGGTGACATTGGCGCTGCCGATTTTACGCTCGATCGGCTCGGCGGACTCGGTCAATGGCATCGGGATCGCGATCGCGCTGCGGCTCGCAGCGAGCAAGAGGACCGCGCGAGTAAGGGCCGCCATCGCAATTGGTGAGAAGACGAGGGTGTGCCCGTCACGGCGCTTTTCGAGAGAGGGAGTTGTCTACTATAGTTGTCTACTTCCCGGATGCGCATCTCTCGCGCTCGCGCGCACAGCGCCTCAGTTACGACCTCAGCTGTGTGCATCACGCGAGCTTGGGTTGCGCGCCGGTGTCGCCGCCCGTGACGGCGGCCTCGTCGGCGCTCACCTCTCCATGGGCGTCCTCGGCTGGCGCGCTCTCGAGCAGCGTACTCATCGCCTCGGGCAGGTGGAGGGGTTCCGGCTTGAGGTGGCGCCGATGCACGGCGATGAAAGCATCCATCTGGGGCTGGAGCGTGCGTAGCATGTCGGCGTTGAGGCTGAGCGCCGCCTGCACGGCGTCATGCGCGTTCATCACGATCGAGAACGCCTGCGGGCCGAGCAGCCTCTTCATTTCCGCATCCGCCGACCCAGTGAGCCCGAGAAGTTGCAACGCCTGCACTGCGGCCTTCTGGCACTCGGGCGAGAAGGTCTCGCGACTGAGGAGGGTGCAGAGCCAGGGCACGAGCTCGAGCTCGACACACGCGCGCTCGCGACGCTCAGTGGGGAGTGAGGCGACGAGTTGCCCAAGAGCGCGCGCCGCAGACGCTTGCATATGGAGGGGCGGCGCTCTCTTCGGGTCGGTCGCGTCGATGAGCACGTGGATCAGGTGGCGTAGCAGCGACTCCTCGAGCTGCTCGGTCGCGAGGAGCACCGAGAAGAGCTGCCCCGCCTCATACAGCAGCTGCAGGTTGAACGAGTTGAGCAGCCCCACCGCCGCCTCGCAATAGCCCTCGTGCAGCACCGGCTGCGGGTGGCCCTCTTCGTCCTTGCGGTAGAGCTGGGAAGTGGGCAGCACCTTGAGGAGTGTGCGCAGGCCAGCGCACGCGAGCCGCTGCGCGTGCGCCGACTCGATGCGCAGCAGCCGCAGCAGCGCGCGGTGCACCTCGGTCGAGAAGCGGGGGTTGCCCCGTCCGATCGTGACGAGCAGGTCGCGCGCGTCCTCGAGCAGTGCCTCCGACTTGCTCGCGCGCATGAAGGCCTCGATCGCTTCGATGCCATCCCCGTCGCACACAATCTCCTTGTAGTGCCGGCCCGCGTTCGCGACCGCCATGAGCAACCGCATCGCCTCGTGCTTGTCGTGCTCGGGCAGCTGCGGCAACGAGAGTATCTCGACCACCGTCGCGACGCCGCCAACTTCGACAAACTCGGCGAGGTAGCGCTGACCACTCGAGGCGGCAACGAAGACGGCGATCGCCTGCAGCTGCAGCGCCACGGAGTGGCCCAGCGCGTAGGAGAGTCGCAGCCACGCCGAGATGCGAGTGAGCACCAGGCTCGCGCCATTCTCCAGCTCGTCCTCGAGCTGAGGGCCGGTCATGTCGGCACAGCGCGCGACAAACTCCTCGAGCTGCTTGGTGCGCGAGGCGCGCGTGCCCGTGTCCCACCGGCGCAGAAAGGCGTTCAGCTGCTTGGCTGCCGGCATCCTGTGGACCTGAAACAGCGATAACAAGGAGACTGAAGGATCGACTGAAGACACTGAAGCCCTGAACTGCTGACTGCAAGCAGGTCCTCTGGTGTGAAACAGTGGAAACTGGAAAGAGGGAAACACAAGGATGACTGTGACAGGCTGACAGCGCTCATGCCGGCGTTTTTAAATAGTAACAGCAACAAATGTGAGCCTCCTCGCCAACGAAATCATCATCAATAATCATCTAACATAAATATACGCTCGTTTACGCTCGTTGGCACAGCCGGCGAGATCTCAGATCAGACCTCCGTAGTTCGACCCACATCCACACATGTCAGGCAAGAAGTACCAGCGTATACCAGCATGCACCTCACTCTAGCGACGAGTTCACCACGCTGTTGCAGCATGAGGGCCATCAGCTGCCTTTCTTGGTGAGATCGTCGAGCGCGCGCAGGTGGCGCCTCTGCTTGAGCACCTGCTTGGCGATGCGGAAGAGCTGTACGAGCAGGAAGAGTACAACGCCCGAGCTCGCGTACATCCATCCTTTTTTGGTCTGCACGGTATTGAGGGTGATCACGCGCCCGAAGGAGAGCAGCGACTCCTCGAGAAGGTCCTTCTCGGCGGCGATGCGGATGTCGGGCAGGTTGTTGGACATGTGCATGACTGTGTTCTCGCCCTCGACGCCGTCGATGAAGGCCATCCGAGCGGGGCGGACACGGTGCCACGCCTTCTTGATCGGCACTACGGTGAACCTGCGGCGTGGCGCAGATAGCAGTCGTGAGTGTGCCGGAGGCGCGGCGAGGTGGCGTGGATGGGGTGGAGGTATGACGCGTGGCCGTGTGGCGGCGTGGCGGCACCCGCGCGGCAGTCGCGGCGGCTAGCGTGGCCGTGTGGCGGCGTGGGCGGCAGCCGCGCGGCGGCGTGGCGGCGAGGTGGCACCTCTCTCATCAGCAGCGGCGGAGGCCTGACACAGCAGCAGGGGCAGAGGCCTGACACAGCGGCAGCGGCAGCGACAGAGGCCTGGCACAACAATCGCGCCATGGCACGCAACGGAGGCCATCGGCGCCGGCGCGTGTGGTGATGCGGGTCGGCGGCGGCTCACTCGTGCACATGGGACTCGCCGTGGTTGAGGTAGTCGAGCGTGAAATTGTTGGCGCCTGCGACCACTCGGAACTTGTCGCTTTTCCAATTGTCGTCATTGATGACGAGGCTGTACGCGTCACCCTGGCCGCGGTTGAAGATGGAGAGCGTCACGTTGAACGGCTGACCGACGGAGAAGCCTGACATCGGCGTCATCTTCTTGTACAGGAGCAGCACGCTGCGGCCCTGCACAGCACGGAGGCGGAGCACGGAAGCAAGTCAGCATAAAGGCCCACCAGCTATGGCGTGCACATTCATGGCGGACCTCCTCTTCATCGCCAGCCACCAGGCTCTGCGTGAGGCCGATGACAGCGAGAGCGAGAAGTCGATTCATCTCTCCCAAACACGTGTCAAACACGAAAATAAAGTCAGCTGAAAACGTCAAAAAAAGCAAATACACGGCGGCGGGCGACACGCGGCGAACGGCACGCGCGCGCTACGAACGGCACAACAGAAAAGTCTTCGGCCCGTTTTGGAAGCCCCAAACTTGTGCGGCCAAACCTGCGCTTGCATCGCATCCCGGCACGTCAAGGCGCCGGCCGCGGCGCCGCGGCATCGCCGTCCGCCTGTTGACGGCGGAGCTGTTGCACATTCATGCCGCCGTCACCTCCGCCTCCACCCACGTCCCCGCCTTCAGACGATCCGTATGCTGGATTGTCGTCCAAGGAGATTTACAAGCTGAAGCTCAAAGAGATCAAGGCTAAGGAGGCCGCCGAGAAGGCATTGGAGGAAGCAGAACGAGCAAAGCGCGAGGCGGAGGAGGCCACCATTCGTGAGGAGAAGGAACGACTGCTTGCGGATCAAGCAAGGAAACTCGAGCGTCAAGGGACGAGTCAAAAGAAAGGGAAGAAGAATCCGTTCGCGAGCTTTTCCTTGAAGAAAGAGATCGACCCCCTCACGGGTGCCGACCCAAGTAACAAAGACGAGGGTGCGAGCGTGCACAGCAGCGATAAGTCGCGAACACCCACCGGTGCGGACGGCATGACACAGCTCGTGAACCGTCTCGCGACGGCCTCGCGAGGCAAGATGATAACCGAGGTCAAGGAAGCGGTGGTGGTCACACAGCACGATCGCGAGCTGCTCAATAGACAGGACCGCGACCTCATCAACGACATCCTCGCCAAGGCGGAGCGTGAGCGCGTCAGGGACGAGCTACGCCGGTACGCTTCGCCGCAGCGCACGGAGCGCACCGTGCCATCCTCGCCACGCGAAGGCCTTTCGGGCTGCAGCTCTCTCGACACGATCGATCGCGAGAAGCACGCCAGCTACTACCGCGGCCTGAACTCGCCCCCCCGCTCGCCGCGCTCGAAGGAGGGTCTGATGTCGCCGCCGAAAGACAGGTCCGCGAGGGGCACTTCCCCCTCGGCGATCCCGAGCTCACGAAGCCCTTATATGGACGAGTTCCTCCTCCAAAAGGAAGCCAAAAGCGGGCCACGGTCGAGCAGCCGGAGCAAGCGCGGCTCGCCGAAGAAGTCATCGCCAAAGTCAAAGGCAAAGGCAAAGAAATCCGACAAGTCCAAGTGATGCGCACCGCATGCGCACCCAGTAGCAATCCGTTACAAGGCGACTCCCCCACACAGGGGCACCTTGCAACGCTTTCGGAGTAGGGCGAGGGTCGCGAACCACAGCGTTGGCTTATAGCTGGCGCGACTGCGTGACTGCGTGAGCTGAGCTTCAAAGCATCTCAGCATGGAGCAGAGATGCAAGATTCAAATTCAGCAGTAACGTCAGAGGGCGTCGCTGGTGTGGACCACCGTATCTTAATCGTATCAGAATAGATCGCATGTATTCAACCGAGCGTGTGCTCGGTGCCTCTGTCATGGTCGGGTCGGTTCCGCACTTCACGGGACGTGACCTGGTGTGAAAACTGAGGCGATGGCGGCAAATACTCGTCTCTCGTCATCCACACTCGTTGCGGCGCAGCTCTCGGGCACATTTGGCCGGCCTGCGCGCAACGTCCGCGGCCGGCCGTCCCTCGACCGTCTCGCGCTCGACCACCTCTTCGCCAACCACATCGTCTCCGACCTCGCGCAGCTTCCCGCGCTATGGGCACTGCCTGGGCCACGCGGCGCGCCGCCATACGTGAGCGACGTGGATTTCGATGGCTCGGGCGAGCTACTGGCGAGCTGCTCCACGGATGGGCGCATTGCCGTCTTCCAGGCGCAGCAGTTTGCGGCCACGCTCCAAGCCGCGCACGCGCACGCGGAGCGCGCTGCCGAGGAGGCGCTCGCGCTGCAGCTCGCCTCTGAGGAGCGCGCGGGCGGGAGCGCACACGCGGCCGCGATCCAGGCGGCCGCCGTCGCCGCGGCCAAGGCCGCCGAGGTCGCTCATCACACCGTCGCGTGCGAGCCGCTGCTGTGCATCTCGACGCGCCAGAGCGCGTGCGCCACGCGCTGGAGCCCACACGCGCGCGACGAGCTCGTGTGCGCTTACGCGAACGCGCACGAGCTGCACGTCTTCGACCTCGGCAGCGCGACGCCCAACCGCCCCGTGCGCCGACTCCGCTCCGCCAAGGCATACGCAGCCACCCAGGGCGTCGCCGACGTCGCCTTCCCGCCTGGCGGCGCATTCCCGGCGGCGTCCGGTCGAGTCGTGCTTGCTGGCGGCCGCGATGGCCAACTGCGCGTTTGGGATGTGCGCGCACCGCAGCCGCTCGTGGCACAGGCGACGACGGCCACCGGCGGGTTCACCCTCGGCGTGCGCGCTCAGGACGCGCATGCAGGAGCCATCCACGTACTCTGTGCCGCGCCCGATGGCGCGCGCGTGTACGCGGGCACGGACGAGGGCTGCGTGGTCGCGTGGGACGTTCGTGCTCTTCAAACGACGCTGAAGGTGGTGCGCGTGGGCCGCGCGCTTGCGAGCGCTGCCAGGAGCACCGCCGAAGGCGTAGTCGGACTCTCACACCATCCGAGCCTGCGCCACATCCTCTGTTCACAGCTCTCGGGTGGCTGCGCCATTCTGGTGGACGCCGAGGAGGGTGCCATACGCGCTGTGCGCCCGGCGCCGCGCCCGCCCCCGCCGGATGCGGCGACGCTGCCGGACTCGGAGGGCCTCGTGCCGCTCGGCGCACGGGCCGCCATCGGTGCGGCGGGCGGCGCAGCGGGCGGCGCGCCCCCCGATTGGCGCGTACGCACGCATCGCGGCGCGTTCCTCGAGAGCGGCGGTGGCGACGTGTGGTGGTGTACGGGGCTCGCCGGCACGAGCGACCTTACCTCGCTTCGAGTGCGTCGCTACTGCACCGAGCTGAGTGCGGCTCGCACGACGCCAACGTCAGCTCCCGTGGTGGCGGTGGCCGCGCACCCACAAGGACGCTTGCTCGCGGTCGGTCTGCGGGACAATTCTATTGGCCTCGTGGCGCCGTGCGCGCACGTGCCCGCGCTGCCGCTGCGTTTGGACGTGGGGCCGGCCGAGGCGGCCGGGGACGGGGCACGAATTGTCGCGCCTCCGCCGCGTTCGAGGAGCGTCGCGCAGGTGGCGGCGGAGGAGAGCGCAGCGCCTACGGAGGTGGGAGCAAGCAAGCAAACACATAAGCTTCGAATACCTAGCTTGCTTGAGGTGGGGGGAGCTCCGGGAGCGTCCACGATGGGGGGGGCGTCCGCGGTGGGGCTGAAGCTGGTGGCGCCGCCGAATATCATGGCGGCAGCCTCGGCCGCGCAGCCGCCGACGTACGCGGCCATGCCCGTGCTCGACACGGCGCTGGATGAGGACGAGGTCGCGGAGGTCGCCATGCTGGAGCGTGTCGCTGCTGACGCCGCCGCCACATTGCGAGGCGGCCGCCGCCCGGCGGCAGTTCGATCGATCTTTGAGCCACGTGCAGACGATGCGAAGAAGGGGGGAGCTGCAGGTCCTGGCGCTCTTCCACCAAGCTCGGCTGAGTTGACGGCTGCTGCCTCGACCACCGCCGCCGCCACCGAGCCGCCGCACGAGCCGCCCTCTAAGCCCGCGCCCAAGCGGCAGCGCCAGTCGTCGCTCGCTGACTTTTTCAGGAAGTAGGTGGAGGCGTTTCTGTGTGCATCCTTGTGCAGCTGCCTGTTTTGGACAACTTTTTTACTTTTGTAAGGCTGAACGACAATGCTGCAGAGCGCTCTCGATCATGAGAGCTGGAGCCAGCAACGTGCGCACTCCGCTTGCCATGACTGCTGCACGCATAGAGCTGCCCTTCTCGCTCACCTTGTTTGCATTTCGAGCTCGCCGCAGGCTTCGGTGCCACCCCGCGGCTGCCCAAGATCGCGGCGGCGACGTCGATAGACGATGCGGCGGCCGTCGAAGTGGGTGATGCATCGGATCCGGCGGCACCTCTGCCGCTGCCACCTCCACCGCGGCCCGGCGCCGTCTATCTGACCACGCGGCCCGCCAAGAAAAAGATCGCCTTTGTGACGGGCACGCCGATCACGGCGGCGGTGGCGCGCGAGGTGGCCGAGCTGCGGCGCGCGCGCGAAGAGGCGACGGAGCTGGCGGCCGCATTTTACGGCGGCCAACGACCTACGGCGCCAATTGCTACGCAGCCGGCGGCACCGGGCGGCAGCAGCAGCAGCAGCCCGCGGCGCAAGGCCTCCTCAGTCGGTGCCGACGGTGGCGGTGGGCAGTCGCAGTCGGCACGCGGGCCAAGCCCTCGACGGCGCGCGTCGCAGGAGGCGGCGGCGCACGCCTCCAAATCGGCCTCGCTCCAGGGCAGCGTCAGCAAACAGCTGGGGCTCGATGGCACTGTCGCGAGCCTCGAGCCCGCCCCGTCCGAGCGGCTTGGCTTCAGCCATAATGGGCCGCAGCCGCAGCAGTCGCCGTACGTGGCTCTGCATGCCAAGGACGCGGTGCTCGCCCACCTGGCCGCGCCGTTCGGGTACGACGCGTGGACGAGCCGCTCGACCCAGCGCGGCGGCCCCGTGGCAGAGAGCCTCGTGTGCGGTCGTGAAGCTGTGGTGCTCGCTGAGGTCGAGCTGATCGCGAGGGAGGCTGGCCTCACTCTCGATGCGATGGTGGACGCGGGGCTGAGCGTCGACGATGCGCGCGCGCTGCTCGAGCGGCTGTATGTCCACTCGACCGGCTTCGTGCAGCAGCTCGCCGAGTCGTTTGGCAGGCAGCCCCAGCGCGAAGGGCTCCTCGGCAGGGTGTGGAGCGCGTACGGGCTGCTGGTGGAACGAGTCCAGGTGGAGGGCGTGGATTACCGGTCGGTCTTGGCGTCGCACCAGAAGCGGGCCGAGGTGGCGTACGCCCAGCTCGAGGCCGACTTTCGCGCCACCTCCGAGTCCCTGCAGGCTCAGCTCGATGAGGTGAGAGGGCAGATCGGCGCATACGCGGGCAGATCGCGCATCGTCCGGCATGCAAGTGCTCACCACGGCGCCGTTCCCCTTCCCCACAGGTGAGAGGGCAGATCGCCGCGTACGTGGGCGAGCGTGATGAGCAGCGCGCCCGTGCCGACGCGTCGGACGCGCTCGCGGCGGCGCGGCTCGAGGAGCGCGCGCTGGCCGAGGCGGCGCTGCAAGTGGTCGAGAAGCAGCTGAAGGTCGAGGTGCAGGCGCGCGAGAGCGTCGAGCGCCGCTTGGCCGAGGAGGTCAAGGCCCAAGTGCCTCTCAAGGCGCAGCTCGCCCAACTGGCCGACGTCCAGGCGGAGGCGGCGCGGTTTCAGATGGCGGCGCAGAAGGCGAGCGCCGAGCTGCCGCCACTGCTCGAGGCGATCAAGAGGCTTGAGCTGCAGGTGCAGCAGGCGGAGGTGCTCTCGAACGTGCTGCGCGAGGACAAGGGCGCGCTCGAGAAGGAGGTGAGTGTCACGTCGCTCAAGCTCGATGCGAAGACACGGGAGGTCGAGAAGCTCGCCAACGAGCTGCGGATCGAGCGCAACAAGAGTCTCGAAATGAAGGTGGTCCAGGTGCAGGCGGAGACGAAGAAGGAGAGCAAGCTCGGCGCGCTCCTCGAGCGCGTCCTCAAGGCCGAACAGGAGCGCGAGGCGATCGAAAAGCGAGCACTCGCCGCGGAGCGCGAGGCGGCGCAGGTGAAGCAGGAGGTGCAGCAGGTGCAGCAGGAGACGATCCAGGTGTCCGAGGCTAAGGGGGAGCTGCAACTGGAGCTCGAGCAAGTGCGCGCCCAGGTGAGCGCTGAGCGTTCGAGGGTCAAGCAGCTCAATCTCGAGCTTGAGAGCGAGAGGCTGGCGACGGCCAAAGCGAAGCAAGCGACCGAGGGCGCGCTGCTCGAGGCGGCTGGCGCGCAGGAGCAGACCGTTAGGGTGGTCGACGAGCTCGCGGCCGCACGTACGGACGCGCGAGAGGCGCGCGAGGCACTCGATGCGGTCAAGCTGGGCGCCTTCCGCAAGGTGGATCAGCTCAACGCCGAGATCACCGAGATCACTGCTGGCAAGGAGGCGGCCGAGGCCGAGGTGCTGTCGGTGCGCGAGGCCGAAGCGCTCGCAAAGGCGCGAGTCACATCTCTTGAGGACGAGATCCAGAAGATGCGCCTGGTGAGCGCGCAGCTCGAGCTGACGCACCAGACCCAGCTGTTGAATCAGCACGAAGCGCAACGGCTCGAGCGTGAAGCGCTCGAGGCCCATCAGGCCACCGAGCTGCAGCACCATATGGAGGAGGCGGCCCTGTTGCGCGAGGTGCTCGACTCCTCGAGTACCCTCATGGCCTCCTTCGAGCTCATGCGCGCCGAGGTTGCGAACCTGACAGCCGATAACGAGTGCTACGTGGCCGAGCGGCGTCAACTCGAGGACGCGCTCAGCTGCCGCTTCGAGCTGCGCTCCACTTGCAGCACCGTCGAGGCGGTCGGCTTCATGCTCGAAGATCCTTTGGCTGTGGACCTCGTCGCGCAGCTCGCGCTACAGTGCGAGCAGCAGCGCGCTCTCGATGCGACTGAGCGCGACCTGGCCGAGGCGCTTGGATGCTTCGACACTCTGGTGGCCTTTTGCAGGGACGAGCTGCAGCCCGAGGCGAACGCTGCCTGGTTGGCCGTGCAAGAGATGCCCCGGCTCCGCGAGGACCTGCTGCAAGCAGGGATGGTCCATTCCGATGGCATGGCCCAGCTGCAGCGCGCGCGCGCGGAGGCGGAGGCGGAGCGGCGGCGGCTGCTCGACGAGGTCGCGGTAGTCAACGCGAAGCTCGCGAAGGTGAGCGAGCAGGCCGCCTACACCACCGAGTTGCAGGCTTCACAGCTCACCCAGCTGACTATGGACTTCACCGAATGCAACGAGGAGCTCCAAAACTGGCGAATGGGCAACATCCGGCTCGCCAACGCGCGCCAGTGGCGCGAAGAGCGCGAGAAGGCGAAGGCCGGCGGGGGCAGCAGCGGCGGCCCGCCCGTCGAGGGCGGCGGCGTGGAGGCGTCGCCGCCCCCTGCGGCCGCGTTGGCGTGAGAGCCTGGCAAAGAGCGCCGCTCAAGAACCTCAGGGTGTGCACGCTGCGTTATTCGCGCCGGAGGGATCCGAAGAGCGTGCGAAACAGATGTGTCTCAGCATCGGGGCCACAGCGCGAGTTCTAGAGCGTATGCGTAGTGGGTAGTGTGTAGACGGGTCGCCTCCCCCCCTCGCCTGAGACGCCCGCGACGGGGTCACGACGCAGGCGCGCGGACCGCCGCGCCGGTCCGCCCACCGCCGCCACGATCCTTCGCGGCGCCGCGCTGTCCGGTATCCGGAGGCAGCGCGGACGACGCGCGAGGCGCGCGAGGGCCGAGGGTCCGAACCCGGCAGAGCGTTCGAATTTTTTCGGTATTAAACTCCGCACCGTATTTCGAACACGATCCCGCTCCCGCCCCAACGCCCCACCAAGGTCCAAGCACCGTCGTGGGCCTGAATGTGCCTCCCACCACTATGCAGAATTGCAGATGCACCAAATCAACGCCAACACAACGCCACTCTAACACCACTCCCGTTCGCGACCCCACGCTAGGGCCATGGACAGGGCGCGCTGCTCGTGCTGGCGGCATATTTTTAACGGGCTGCGGACACACGAGCATTGGGTGATCTCCTTTAGCCCCTGCATAGATCAGCTGTCTGTCTCACGGTGGCGTGATGCCCAGCCGGCAATGAGCTGTGCGCATGCATCGCTTCCGCTGCCTCTTGCCATAAGCCAGACATCGATTCCTTGTGTACGCACTGAGGGAGGCACCTCACTTGCACTGATGAGCGCGCCGGCACGACCACGAAGCAGCTCAATCGCCCCCTGAGGATATGGCACGAAGCCTTCATCGGGTGGCGACAGCATGCACTCAGCCCCCAAGCGGATGCAGCAGGCCAGCCCGTTCCCAGTCAGAGCAGGGTACAAGCTGTCAGCACGAACGTCGCTGAAAATAGCTTTCCAGACGCCATTCTTGCCAAACCAGATTGTGCCTGTGGTGAGATCCGACCCAAGGCCGATGACGTCACCTGCAGCCCACTGTTCCTCCCATTGACTCTCTCCTGCGTGCCATAAGAGCTTTCGTGCACCGTCAGCCCCCCAGCTTACATCATCGTCACCTACACCCTCGCCCAAGGGAGCGCTCGCTCCGACAAGAAACGATGGCGATGCCCACCCGAGCTGCTGCGCACCGCCAATTGCGATGAGCTCGATCTCGTAAAAGGCTTTGACGGGCGCCGCGGCCACTTGAACGCCAATCGTGCTGAATCCTGTAATGAGGGTTGCCGATAGGGGCACGCTGGCTGTAAGCAGTGTCGTCCCAGCCTCGAGCAGGACGCGAGCGCACGGCTCGTGGCCATTTTCGGCAGCGATCATCAAGGCGGTCCATCCGTCGGACTTTGCCTGATTTGGGTCGGCCTTCGCCTCGAGCAGGACGAGAGCGACCTGCTCGTCGCCATAATGGGCAGCGAGCATCAAGGCGGTCCAGCCGTCGTGCTTTGCCTGATTTGGGTCGGCCTTTGCCTCGAGCAGGACGAGAGCGACTTGCTCGTGGCCATTTTGGGCAGCGCATATCAAGGCGGTCTCGCCGTTGGGCTTTGCCTGATTTGGGTCGGCCTTCGCCTCGAGCAGGACGAGAGCGACTTGCTCGTGGCCATTTTGGGCAGCTGCCATCAAGGCGGTCACGCCGTCAGGCATTCCCTGATTTGGGTCGGCCTTCGCCTCGAGCAGGACGAGAGCGACCTGCTCGTGGCCTTTTAGGGCAGCGAGCATCAAGGCGGTCCAGCCGTCGGGCCTTGCCTGATTTGGGTCGGCCTTCGCCTCGAGCAGGACGAGAGCGACTTGCTCGTGGCCTTTTAGGGCAGCGAGCATCAAGGCGGTCCCGCCGTCGGACTTTGCCTGTTTTGGGTCGGCCTTCGCCTCGAGCAGGACGAGAGCGACCTGCTCGTGGCCATTTTGGGCAGCGCATATCAAGGCGGTCACGCCGTTGGGCTTTGCCTGATTTGGGTCGGCCTTTGCCTCGAGCAGGACGAGAGCGACTTGCTCGTGGCCATTTTGGGCAGCTGCCATCAAGGCGGTCACGCCGTCAGGCATTCCCTGATTTGGGTCGGCCTTCGCCTCGAGCAGGACGAGAGCGACCTGCTCGTGGCCTTTTAGGGCAGCGAGCATCAAGGCGGTCCAGCCGTCGGGCCTTGCCTGATTTGGGTCCGCCTTTGCCTCGAGCAGGACGAGAACGACCTGCGTGTGGCCATAATGGGCAGCGAGCATCAAGGCGGTCCAGCCGTCGGGCTGTGCCTGATTTGGGTCGGCCTTCGCCTCGAGCAGGACGAGAGCGCACGAGTCATGGCCAGTCTCGGCAGCCACCATCAGCGCGGTCTTACCGCTCGGGCCGACTGCGTTCACGACCTGCCCCTCGTGGGCGAGGATAGCCAAGACAACCTTCTGCCTGTCCTCCCTGATCGCATAGTCCAGAGCGCTCACCCCACGATCGTCCCTGCAGGTAACGTCCGCCCCGCGTTCGAGGAGCTCCGTGACGACTGCAGCATGCCCTCCGTGCGCTGCAGCCATGAGCGCAGTCATGCCGCGGCCGTCGGCCCGGTCGATCAGCTCCGGCGTTTCGTCGAGGAGCGCTCGAAGCTCGTCGATCTGCCCAAACTGCGCAGACTGCACGTGCGGCAGGGCTCCGAGCATGCCTCCCACTGACGGCTGCACGTTCGGGAAGGGCCACAGCCCAATCTTGCTGTCCGCGAGATTCCGCTCACAGAGGCGCAAGGCCTCCTCCCGCTCGGGCAGGTGGCGGCCCCCAAACGAGCGCTGCAGCACCCCATCCACCTGGCGCCATCGGAGTCGCCGATTCCATCGGTCCACGTCGGATCTCGGCGGAAAGTATCCCCCGTGCTCCACGTGGCAGTGAGGGTGCGCATCGCGGCCGCAGGCCTGAAAGCACAGCCAGCAGAACGCCACATGGCAGCTGCTGCACGTCATCGCGATGCAACCGTCTGGATCCGGGTCACAGAACACCCCGCAAGAGGGGCAGCTGAGGTTCAGGGCCTTGTGGAGCTCTGGCTGAATCGACTCGGGAGTGTGAACCTCTCCATCGTCTGGCGTCTCCGTCGTCTCCATCGTCTCGAGGTAGAGCCGCAGCCCATCTCCAAAGAGGAGGGGCTCAACCATGCTGCTGCAAAATGAGAATGGCTGCTGGTGTTCGCCGAGGCAGTCGAGGGCGCCATTCGAGCTGCGCAGCTTCACCGAGCCAGCGAGGCTGCAAATGTACCCCTGAAGGCATGCCGAGCAGATCAGGTGGCCCTCGGGGCAGGCGAGCCCGCGGCGCGTGCTGACCTCCTCGAGGCAGATGAGGCACAGTGCTCGCGTGGCGGCCGCTTCTGTAAAGGCCGAAGCAGCAGTGATGAGCACGCGAAGGCGGGACCAGCGCTGCGTCGCAGGCGGCAGGTTTCCTGCAGGCGCCGTGGAGGAGTCCAGCACGCTCATGCGGAAGACGTCGGCGAGCTTGGCGGCCACCTCGTGCATCGTGAGCTCGAGTGCCTCGCACCTGGGTGCCAGCTCCAGAAGCGCCACGCTCACAGCAGGCGGGGCCGATGCGCCGGCGCTGCCGAGCTCGTGGAGGAGTCGGCCAACACCGCGCAGGTCGGCATCGCGTGCGAGCGCTTTCTCGCCCAGCGTCGCTGTCCCGGATGATGGACGCACGTGCAGGCTGCCACACGGTAGCAGCCACGCGCTCCCATCATGGCGGACTCCAACGGCTGCGGGTGTCACCGCGCCGTGCGCCTCTCCCGCTCCGTGCAGAGCGCACAGGCCCACCGCGACTCCGTAGAGCACGGTGAGGAGCGTCTGCCAAGGGTGGCGTGCGAACCAGGGCCCAGAAGCGTCTGCGTCCGCAAAGGTGCCAAGTTCCGGCCACCCGAAGAACAATGCGCTCTTTTGGTCCACCGGATGGCGGGCGACCGCGCAGAGCCGTGCCATGTGCGGAAGTAACCCTAGCGTGTGCAGGCGGTCGATGGAGACGTCGTCGATGCGCTCGCACAGCACCAGGGGCATGAGGGGCGCCGAGCTCGGATAGTGGAGGAGGCTGGGAAGATGCAGCTGTGCGTCGTCGGGCGCTGCTCGAAGAGCCTCCTCAGCAACTCGCCACGGGACTTGCTCGCAGACGATTGTACTGCGATGAGCCACCATGGACTCTGGGGGCATACGCCGCGATGAATGCGCCGGTTCGGAGCGCAACCGCCGCAGAGCCGGTGGGCTGATCGTGGCTTCCCGTGGAGCGGGGACGGTGGCGGCCCTTCGGGGGAGCATGGGCACTGGAGCGCCAGAATCTGCTCGTTCGGCGTCGCGTTGTAGCATCGCCATCATGTGACTGCCCGCTCAGAGAAAGTGTGAACGTTAACACGACAGACGCGACAACCGGTGCTCAAGTACAAATAGCTTGGATAGGGGTGGGGGAGTACGTGGACGCGCTCACACGTGCGTTGCCTTGGGTCGGTGTGTGGCCTTCGGTCGGCCGAAGATGAGCGTCTGGGGACACGCTGGCTACGGCAAAGTATGATAGAAGTCACACAGACACACATTCACATTCACACACACAACCAACAAAGCATCAGAGGTCTCAGGGCGGAACACGGGGTTTGACACCGGGGGGAGCGGGGCACACACGGGACACACGGGGACATGTGTATGTGTGTGTGTGTGACTTCTAACACGGGCACACGGATCACACAGGTTTGACCGGTAACTCGAACTCCCTACTTCATTCTTATGTTTTAGAGTGCTACCGGTACCTGGGCGCTGGGGTCGGGATTTCTCTGGCGTCTGGGACTCGGGCTGACGGAGGCGACGCCCAGGTTCCCGCGTGCCCCGCGGTCGGCGCGGCCGCGCCCCCGGGCGCGGCGCGGGGCTTTTCAGCACACTCTCCGGGGCGCATCGGTCTGCTGATTTGTCACCGCTCACCGCTCACTGCGAAACAATAACACATTTACAACGAGCTCCTCCGCTGCTTCCGTCCATTCTTTCTTGAGCCCGAGGGAACACCGGTGCGTTCACGCTGCGTGCGCTGCCCCGCGCCGCTGCCGATGCCACGGATGAGCGCCGCCTCGAGCGGATTGAAGACGTCGAGCTGCTCGATCGAACCCTCGAGCACGCCCGCCTGCACTGCCGCGCCGAGCGCCACAGCATGTTCCGGCGGCAGCTCGCCGATGGGGCACGGCACGCCGACCAGAGCTTCGAGAAGCCGACCGACGGCAGGCATCCGGCTGGCTGCGCCCACGCGTAGCACTGTGTTGATGCGCAGCCCGCGCAGCGACGGCGCGCGCGCGAGCTTCCCCGCGAGGCTTGTGGTGCTCGCCCTCGAGGCCGCTCCGCGGGCCGCCCCTGGGAGAGCGACCTGCGCCTGCGTGCATGCTTCGATGACGGGCCGGCGCATCGCACCCAGAAGATCCGCGCACGCCGCCTCGAGCGCCGCACGGCTGAGCGAGACGTGCGTGGGCGTTGCCACCGCCTCTCCTCCCTCGCGCCCTCCCTCGCTCGCCCCCGTCTCCCCAAAACTCAGCCCCATGGGCAGCGGCTCCTCGGCCACCTTGACGACTGTACAGCGCTCCTTGAGGAGGCGCGCCAACTGACGCACCAAAGGCGAGCGCTCATCCACGCGACGCGCGAGGCCGCCGCCCACCTGCTCGACGAGCACGTGCACGCTCGAAATGTGCTTCGCGATCGCGAGGTCAAAATCATCTCCGCCCAGCCAAGGCTCGCCAGCGCTCGAGAGCACCTCGGCGGTGCCACGCCCGACCCGCAGCAGAGACACATCGAGCGTGCCGCCGCCGAGGTCGAAGACCATCACGAGCTCGTCCTCGTCCTTGAGGCGCACGCCGTACGCGAGCGCGGCCGCGACAGGCTCCTCGAGCAGTCGGCACTTAGCGAGCCCTGCCCGCTCGGCGGCCAGACGCATCGCCGCGCGCTGTGGCTCCGTAAAGTGCGCGGGCACGGTAAGCACTGCCTTGGATGCGCGCACGCCGCATGCCGCCTCGGACACGTCCAACAGGCGTTCCAACAGCGCGCTGGCCGCGGCCACAGGCGAGCACGCACCCACGACGGCGCTGCCATCCTCAGCCGGCGCGAGCGCCTTGCCAAAGAGTGCCCGCACTGCCGCCGACTCCTTGACGTCTGCGTACGACCGTCCGATGAGCCGCTTCGTCGAGCCGACCGCCGATGTACCGACGGCCATGTGGCCGGTCAGGCCAAGCTCAATGTCGACTAGCGACGGCATTGTCGTGCGGCCGGCCTCATCTGGAACCATCTCCGGCTCGCCGCCAAGCACGACGGCGACTGCCGAGCTCGTGGTGCCCAGGTCTATGCCAACCACCTCGCCAGGTCGGGAGAGCATGTACACGGACAAACTGCGAGCCGGAATTGCACACATGTAACAAAGGCATTTTGCTAGCAGCATCCTCGAGCGCGCGCGCAGACGCTGCCCGTGTGCGTGACGCGAGTGATCCCGCGAGTCATCATAAACCGGCGTGAAATTCAGTGTTAATACACACAACACGTAAGCAGCACAGCCGTGAAGACAAAAAAATACAATACAGGCCAGGCCTCAACTGAGACACATGCAGACGGAGAGCTGAGAAATTCACAAAGATCACTTGTCAAGTCAAGTCAAGTCAAGTCACATTCGATAGGCTTCCGTATGGTTGTCTGTTGTTTATGTATAGACTTGACTTGACTTGGCAATGGTCAGCTCAGATCGAATCTCACGCGCAGCGCACAGCGCACAGGTGGAGGAACGCTTTCCGTGCGCGGTTCGCGGAGGGTGGTTTCTTGGGTCTTCAAAACCGAACATCACTCAGATCTACTCGTCATCCCTCGCCTCACGAGAGCGATTGAAGCCACCCAGGTGGCATACAGCCTCGCCGTATGCACGATCCGCCTGCAAACCAAGCACGTCATCAAGGCGCGCGGCCGTCGCATGAAGCGTCTCAAAGTCCGCTTTCGAAAGTGCTGCCACAATCCAACGTTTTCGGGGTGACTGCGCGTTCGGCGCTGGGCGATCAGGTTGGGCGACAGCGTGCCCGTTCGACTCGTGAATCTGAGAACGTCGCTGAGCGGGCTGCTGTGTGCGCACGCCATGCCCCCCCTGCAAACGTGCTTCATTTCCTGATGGTGCAGCACCCGTCCCGCGATCGGCCCATCTCTGCGTCGAGTGTGATGCTGGCCTCGCGGGCGCACATCTGTGAGAGCCCACGCGAGGTGATAGGCCATATTGATGAACGAAAACCCTGGTGGCCGCTGTGACACGAGCTGACGCTAGCTGGTAGGGCGGCGGATTCCAGGGTGTGACTGCATGAGAAGCGTGAGAGCGTGTGCCCCAAGGTCGGCGCTCAACGAGTGGGTACGCGCGATCGCGAACAGTGGCGCCGGAAGTGTTGAGAAGAGCTGCACTTGAACACAGTGGTGCTCGGAAAATCACTGTGTGGCATAGGAATGCACGCGACTCACGCTCAGCAGTCTGGCGATGCTCCAGCTCGAACCAGAGTTTGTGGAGACGGACAGGGTCCGTCCAAACAACGGACTGCCGCTTGATCAACGGACTGCCTCTGCCATTCTTCGCCTGACCAGACGGTCCACTTTCTGTGCGAGTTGAGCACAAGTCAGATACCCTCGCAAGCTTCTTGGATACCATTGCAGCAGCATGCTTCGTGATCGTCCGTGCGGCTCGTTTTCTTTTCTTCGCGGTGTTGCGCGATTGCTTGCCGCGGATTGCTGCCTGAATCCGCACCGCTGAGTCTCTCCTCGCCTCTTGCTTCGAGAGCTTGGTTTTCAGGTATCGCTGGGGCCCGTTTGACCCCGCTTTGCTTCGAGCCGATGCCAATTCAGAGGACGACGCCTCGCTTCCAGCCGATAGCCATCCAGAGGTTGCGACCTCCCTTCGAGCGGATGCCAATCCAGAGTCGCCATGGTCCTCGTCAGCACTTGTCTGCGACCTACCATTGGAGGAGGCGCTGAAAGACCCGTCAAAACTCACCTGCTTGAGGTCTTTCCATATGTAGTGGACTGTGTGCATCGCGCCATCAGTTCCGCGCTCCTCGACTACAATAGTGACCTTGTCAAAGAGGCGTGACAGGAACTCGCAGTACTCCATCGAGGAGATTCCGTCTGTCCACCTGCCAAGTAGTGCGCGCAGCGATGCGATACGCGGTCGCCGTCAGCGCAAGGCATGAGGGAATCGATCGCGAAGCGGTCTCGCACATGTCTGCAACCTGGAATACAGCGTCGCAGAACGACTCTCGATGAAGCGAGCTCAGACCGCGTGTGTCGTCGAGCCAGTCCTCGGAGATACTCGCTTCGACGTCTGCATCGTCGTACTCCTCGATCACGAGTCGGTACACACGTCGGAAGAGTTGTGCGTAGCCCTCGTAGTGCAGGCTGTCGGAGTGATCGCAACCAGAAGCTTGCTGTAAGCTGCGCTGGGCCGCTTCCCAAAACTTCTGAAGTAATTCGCGAACAGGGCCATCCTGTCGGAGTTGCTGACGCTTGCGTGTATTCTCTTCAGTCGACCAACTGACGTCCCCCTGCAGCCACATTGGCGTACTCGCCAACTCGTTGGCCGAGGCCACCTCCAAGATGGTCGTGCCCTTTGACAGCACGTCTGTTTGCCGCCTTGTCTCGGCTGCTAAGCTGCGCCGGAAGCCCAGTTCATCACCCAATTGGACCGCCTTGACACCACGACGGAGCTTTTCCAAGTACTGTTCATGCGCGATGCACCCATGTTCAGCTCTCAATCGAAGCACCGCGCTGTTTGAGAGCCGCAAGATCAACCGGGCCCTTTGCCACCTAGACCTCAAGCTGCGGTGGGTTGTATTCGGCGCGGAGCCAGGCCGCCCGGCGCCGATGTCCGAGGCCTCTTGGGCCCGCCGCTGCGGTGCGCTGTCCGGGCGCAGTTTCTCAGTCATCGACAGACGAGCTGTTTCCGCCGCCCCGACCCGTCTCATCACAGAAGTTGTATTCGCAGTCCAAAAAAGGCAAAAAAAACCGCGACGAAAAGACGCAATACGCCTTATCAATTCCACATTCATTTCCGCATCTTACTCTCCTCTCCGTCTCTCCTACACTCTTATACTCCAGTACTGTAGATGACAGCTGCACAGCTGCAGAGGACCGAGCTGTGAGACCTGCGGGGAGCTAGCCGTCGACCTTGGTCCACCCTTGCCCACTTGCCTTGTCGGCCTTGTACAACTGGTGATGGGCGCGGTCGGGTTCGATGAGCTGAAAGGGTCGACCCGGCAGCTTGGAGGCTGCCGCGCTCGATTCCCGCTCCTTGGGGCTCGGCCTCTCGCGAGAGAGCTTGTACTCGGAGCGCCCCTCGAGCTCTGCGCGCGTCTCGAGAAGCCCGAGCGCGCCACGCACAAAGAAGATGTGTGGCCGGCTGTGCGACGAGGGTGCGATGGACAGGAGGGCGGCGCCCGCCTTCCTCAGCGCCGCCGTTGGCTCTGCTTGCTGTCGCGTGCTCACGAGCACGCGCACCTCCACCTCGACCGCTTCGCTCTGGTGTGCGAATGAGTGCGCCACCTGCACGTGAACCACCTGGCCGAGCGCCTTGCTCTGCATGTGCGAGTTCACCAGCACGCGCCACACATGGTCCACTTCCGCCGTGGGGAAATGATGCACCCACCAGCCGCTCTCGGCCGAGGAGACCATGCCCAGCGCCGCCGCGCTGTCGGTCACATCGTCGCTCCAGAGCGTGACCGATGTGTGAGAGAGCTTTGAGGGCATCAGGTTGATCAGGTCGAGGGGTGTCTTCCGCATGAGCCGCGCGTCGAATCTCGCGAAGTTAGACTTGCCGGCTGCAATGAGCTTCGCAGGGTCTGTGGGCTCGACCGTGCGCAGCCGTTTGGCCGAGGATTGCACCTCCGCGGGGCTCTCGTCAGCATCATCGTCCTCCTCGATCTCCACATGGCCTTCCTCCTCGTCCTCGTCGTCCTCGTTGTCCTCGTCCTCTTCTTCCCCCTCCTCCTCGCCCTCCACCTCAGCTTCAACCTCCTCTTCTTCCACCTCGCCGCCGCCACCCGCTGCCACGGCAGCGGCGGCAGCGGCCAGCGCCTGGCCACCGTCTCCGAGGAGGAAGTCGGCGGCTGCGGCTACATCTGCGCCACACATGTCGAGCACGGCCTGTAGCGAGCCCTGGTCGAAACCAGGGAACATTGCACGGAGCGCGTCCATTCTGAGTCACTAAGTTCATTCACAACACACCAACACGCACAGACCAAACTCAAACAAGCGTGAAGGTCGAACACCTCGCACACGTCACAGCCGCTTCATTCTCATGCTCGCGACACTAAGTTCACACTCACGAAAGCACCTTCACAGCGGTCTTTGAGGGGCGGATCGTGTCGTCAAGTCAAGTCAAGTCATTCGACAGGCTTCCTTTAGGTTGTCTGTTGTCGATGGATTTCATCGTCCGCCACATGGACGAACATGGTCGATGGAGGATCGTGGTTGCGTCGGACTCGGATGGAGAGTAGTACAAGTTGCGGTCTGGGCATACACATCTCATCCTCTCCGCCCACTCTTTCCAACCCGACCGGGCAGGCTATCGGGACTTCGGGAGTATTCGGGTGCGCTTGTTTATCGACACTGTAGTCGAAGTCGTTTCGACTCGATTATAGCTTGCCGTAATTGCGTAATAGCTTTGGTAAAGCTGCAGCTTGTATAGACTAGTATACCTCCTCGTGACATGCCTCCGCGGTGACATGCCTCCACGTGACTATGCGCTAACTATGCGCTGCCGTTCGCGTGTACTACGGTGTGCTTTACTACTTAAAGTCTAGTATGCAATTGCTCAAATAATGCGTCACTCAAGAAGGACTAGAGGCACGTGCTGCATTTCCGAGGGCGCGAAAGGACTGCTGGATGGATGCCAGCTCGGGCTGCAACGTCTTGTAGCGATTCGCGAGCGAGCCAGCCACGCAGATGAAGACTGTGCCACCAACTGCCGTCGCCGAGATCAGGGCCCGTCGCTGCACGGTATTCTGATTGTACGAGAGCGGGGCAAATTTGAGATCGATCCTTGCATAGGCTTGCTGGCCGCCGGTGGGCAGTGTGACTGAGACGTGCTCGAAGCTCACCACCTTGCGGTCGTCCACAGCGCCATACTGCCCGTACTTGCCCTGCGGATCGAAGATGACGTTCAGGAAGAACTCTTCGTCGAGAATCTCAATCGTCTTTCCGAGCGGGAGCGGTGCAGCGAGGACGAAGGCGGAGTCGCTCTCCTTGACATTTCGCACGTCGAGATTGGGACCACCAGCGAGTGTCCACTCTTCTGGGTAGGCAAAAACCACCGAGGCTATCCCACCTTGGGCAGTCTTCAGCTCATCGAAAATCTGTCCCGCCTTGAAGAGTGGGCTCTGCCCCGGCGACACCCGCTCGATGCCCGTCTCCGCCCGCATCTTGATGAGTGCATTGAGCGGTCTGCCAGTGCCCGGTTTGAGTCCACCCAAAGCAACGTCACCGAGCTCACTGGGCAACTGGCCCGGATTGTATCCCGGTGCCACTCCATCCAATGCCACTCCATCCAATGCTACCGCAGGGCGCAGCGACGCTTGCGACAGTGCCATCAAGCTGAGCACATGGAGCATCTGACGCCGCCCGCCATCTAAATTTGACATAGCAACCACCCTTTGGGAGGTCATCACAGCCCTGTGCGGCGACGCGAGATGAGTGAGTTGCATGTAATTTGCGGAATTCTCGGAAATGTTTCGATCCCATATGATTAAATCTCTCACTAGCGCCGCAAGGATCCCCAGCGCACACCTGAGCGGATCCTTTAGGGACAGGTGCCATTTCGAGGAATTCTCGAATGCGAATGTTGTGAATGGATGGACTACACAAAGGTTGCGGTGCGTCCCTGGCGGCGGTCGGGCGGGCGGGCCGGCGGCGCGTCGCCATCGGCTCTGTGGGCGCCCTCCTCTACGCACACTTCCTCCTCTATGCATACCTCAATCGAGCGCCGTTGAGCGTGGTGCTACACGCACCCGCCACAGGCGCACCAACTCCACCACCAGCGGCGATTCAGGAACACGCTGAGCCCCACGACCACGAGGTGATTGCCATTCAGGCACATGCTGAGCCCGCCGACCTCGTAGCTGTGGACAGCGTCAATTGCGCTGCCTCCGGTTCGCATTCCTGCTCGGCGTGCTTGCGCATCCGCGCACGCAAGCAGCCTATTGATTCAGGCGTGCGGTGCGTGTGGTGCTCCTCGCTGGCCGGTTGCCGCGGGTACGTGAAGGGGACGCCATGGCCGTGCTCCGACGCAATACGCAGCGGCGGCGGCTACCCTGGCGGCTCGCGCTGCGTCAAAGGAGGCCGTACGGCAAGGCTCGCTCAGGCATCAGCCACCAAGGTGGCCACCTCGTCGTCGAGCGCCTCGTCGGCCGCCATGCCTCGCGCCTCGTCGAGCGCCTTGCTGCTGAGCGCGCCCGTGCTCGCGGCCGCTGCCGTGGACGAAGAGCTCGCCAAAGGCGCGGCGGCCGACGAGCTGCCTCGCGCGGAATCGCTGTGGCTTGCGCAGCCGGCCACGCGCGTGGAGGACAGCTTTCCGATAGGCAATGGGCGGTTGGGGGCTCTCGTCTACGGCCGTCCGTGGAAGGACGCCTTAAGCCTAAACGAGGAGTCGCTCTTCGCCGGCCCGCCCCCGAGCCGCGCCGCACACGACGAGTTCACGCGCGGCCTCGAGGAGCGTGCCGACGCCGGCCGTGCCATGCGTCGACGCATGGCCGAGGGCGACGTGCATGGCGCCGAGGCTGCGGCAGCAAAGCTCCCGCTTGGAAAGGTGCACTCGTACGAATTTCTGGGCACACTCGGGCTGCGCCTCTCCGCCAGCGGCGCCGACCTTGGCGCGAGGGGCGCAAGCGTCGTGACGTCCGACGTCGTCGAGTACCGTCGAGAACTCAATCTCGAGTCCGCCATCGCCACCGTCCGCTTTCAGAGCGGTGCATGCATGTATGAGCGCTCGGTCTTCGTCTCGTCGCCAGATCAGGTGCTCGCCCTGCACCTCAACAGCTCGTGTGCCTTCGACGCGGTCTTCAGTCTCTCACGACGCGACGGCCAAAGCTCGGTGGGCGGGCTCGTGCGCGGCACGGCGGCCAACACGCCGTCGAGCACCTCGCTGCCGCACCTCCTGGGGCGGGCCATCAGCATTGTCGGCAGCACAAGTCGCGATGGGGTCGCCTTTGGCGCCGTCTTGGCGCTGGTGGCGTCCCAGTCGGACACGCCGATGGAGGATAAGGGCGGCGAGGACGAGGACGGCGGCGCGACGATCAGCGTACGCAGAGTTCGCTCGGTTCAACTTCTATTAAGCGCGGCTACCGACTTCCAGGAGCGACTGCAGTTCCGAAAGCAGAGCAGCCCGGCGCTCATCGCTCGCTGCTTTGAGACACTGAGCGCGGCGGGCCGCCGCACGTGGGCATCGCTTGTGGCGCGGCACACGGCGCATCACGCGGCGAGCTTCGGCACCTTCCGCCTCCGCCTGCACCATGGCACTCGACAACCCCATATGCCCACTGACCAGCGCCTCGCCGCCTCCCGCGTCGCCGCCGCCGCCGCCGCCGCCGCCGCGGCCGCCGCCGCACCCACCTCGGCCACCGACGCCTCCACGCCCGCCACCGACGCCTCCGCCTCCTCGGCCGACGCCCCGGGCTCAACAGCCGCGTCGGGCTCCACAACCGCGTCGTCGGGGGCGCCGCTTGAGGACGTGGGGCTGGTCGAGACGTTTGTGCAGCTGGGTCGATACCTCCTCCTTGCCTCGTCAGGTTCGCGCGCCACGCTCCCGCCCAATCTCCAAGGGCTGTGGGCCGAGGGCACGCGCCCGCCGTGGGGCGCCGACTACCATCTGAACATCAACCTGCAGCAGGCGTACTGGGGGACGGGTCCAACGGGATTGGCGCGCTGCGCCTTGCCGCTGGCCCCCTTTCTCGCGCGAGTGGCGGCCTCGGGCGAGGCGGTAGCACGGCAGCTCTACGGCAGCGCCGTGGCGGGCGCGTGGATGGCGCACGGTTTCACCGACGGCTGGGCCTCCGCCGCACCGCTCGCGCCGCCCCTTTGGTCACTGTGCACCAGCTGCGGCGCGTGGGCCTCTTTGCAGTTGTTTGAGCGCTTTGAGTACACGGCGGAGGCGTCGCATCTGCTCGAGGCGTGGCCACTGCTGCGCGGCGCCGCCCTCTTTGCCGAGGAAGGGCTGCGACTCGCCTCGGAGAGCGACGGGGGCGGCGAGGGCGGCGGCGAGGGCGGCGGCGGCGGCGGCGGCGGCGGCGGCGGCCGGTTGCGCTGGGGCCCGTCGCACTCGCCCGAGAACGCGTACCTCGATGGGCACAACGGGAGCGCGACGCGCATCCTCGCGTACGACGTGGCGATCGACCTGGGCGTGATTGCCCACCTCATACGCGCCGTGGTGGTGGCAGTTCACTTTCTCGAGGCCCTTGGGAGCCTCGGGCCGGTAGACCGAGCTCTAGGTGCACGCATGGCGGCGCTGCTGCCGCGGCTGCCCGGTGGCGGCCTACCGCAGCTCTCGTCGGCAGGCGAGCTAACCCTAACCCGAACCCGAACCCGAACCCTAACCGTGGCCTGCCGCAGCTCTCGTGGGCAGGCGAGCTCGCTGAATGGGGAGTGCCGCTGATGACTTTTCTGATTGCCTCTGATGAGCTGCGACTGCTTCCCTCACTAGGCGAGCTCGCTGAGTGGGGCACGGGTGACGCACAGCCAGCAGCGGACGAAGGGCATCGCCACTTTTCACACCTGTACGCGCTGCACCCGGGCCACACGCTCGATGGGCTCGAGCATCCGACACACGCGCGGGCGGCGAGGCGCTCGATTGAGCGCCGGCTGCGCGCGGGCGGTGCGCATGTGGGCTGGTCGGCCGCGTGGGCCGTGAGCCTGTGGGCGCGTCTCTTTGATGGCGGGAGGGCGCACGCGGCGCTACGGTACACGCTGCACGAGTTCGCCTCCGATGCGCTCCTGGGGCTACACCCAAAGCTCGTCGGCAAGCGAGCGGTAGGTGGTGGCAAATGCGCGCCGTGCGCAACGCGCGCGACGTCGGCCACGCCAGGCAGCGGGGTCTTCCAGCTCGACGCCAACGGCGGCGTCGTCTCGGGCGTCGCCGAGATGCTCCTCCACTCGCGCCCGCTCACACCCAACACGCCCGCCGCTGCGGCCGCTCCCGCCGCCATGTGCGATCTGAGGCTGCTCCCTGCGCTGCCGCCCGCCTGGACGGACGGCGACGTCAGCGGGCTGCGGGCGCGCGGCGGTTGGCGCGTGTCCATGCGATGGCGCGCTGGGCGGCTGCGCTGGGCCGAGATCAAGGCCGAGATCGAGGCCGAGATCAAGGAGGCGACCCCGACGGATGGCGATGGGTGGGCACCTGGTCGCTCTGGCAGCGCTCCTCGCCGCGTCGTGCTGCAGGGCGCCCTCCGCGTCTGCTGCTCAAAGCCCGTGTGTGGTTCGAGCGCTGAGGATCTCTCGGCGGCGGTCGGAGGCGCCACGGTGCACGCGTTGGAAGGTGGTGTCGGTGGCGGCGGGTGGTGGGCGTGGGAAGCGACACCGCCGTGGGAGATGAGGTGAGTCATGTGGTGGAGCTAACCGGAGTTAACCGGAGTCGGGACGCGTCAGCCCGTCACACGGCGTCCTTTGTACATTGTAAAGTGCACAGGTAGACGTGCGGGTTTGTGAAGTCTTACCGCGCAACTGTAGTAGATCTGTAGATGTCAAGAGACGAGACGAGCAGTGAAAGCTCGAAAAGTACGCTGCCTCGAAAGTGTGTCGACTAAAAAGGACTAGGAATCCTAATTGTGACCCCCCCGAGCTAGTGGCGCATGCCCGGCCGTCCGCGGCTACCGAAAGTTACCAAAGATCCGCCTTCCAATCCTCGCGCGTGCGCCAGGGCGGTGGCTCAGCCGCCTGCAATGCGCGCACCGCCCGGCCTCGCGCACGGATGGCCTCGAGCTCCGCAGCCTCCTCCTGGTGCAAGGGCCGCACGCGTAGCCACGCACGCAGCCCTTCGCGCCATCGGGCCGCCAGCGCGCCACCGTTTCCCTCGCTGTCCGCCATATGGCCCTCGTCCGCCGCGAGCGCGGCGACCACGCCCGCCCAGCACTCGTGCCTCTGAGCGTACCTTTGGCGCGCAAGCTCGTCGCCGGGCGGATCGCGTGCGGCCAGCGCCACAACACCCATCGCCGTCGCCGTCGCCGTCGCCGTCGCCGTCGCCGTCGCCGTCGCCGTCGGCGGCGTCGGCGGCGGGCGACGTATCGCCGCAAGAGCAGCGGCGGCTGCCGGGGCGTGCCGGGGAGCGTGTGCCCATTCGCCAAGCTCGAGCTCGCCTCGCAGCTCGGCGGGCCGCCAGTCATATCGCCCCTTGACGAACAGAAAGTCGCCCTCGTGCGCACGCCCTTCGCGCACGAGCGAAGCTGCATGGGCGAGATCACCACCATAGTACAGGCCCTCTTGCACGCGCGCGCAGCCACGCACCTGCGCGTACGGGTGGAGCATCGTGAGGTTGCCCGCGCCGTCGTGGCCGCCCGAATGGATCACGTGCGACGCAAAGACGCCGAGGTCGTCGTCCCTCACACGACGCTGGGCTGCGAGCTCGTCCGTCAGCTGGCGCCGCCCGGTGGTCCACTGCTGCGATGTTGGCACCTCTCGGACTGCCGGGCCGGAGATAGCGGCGCCCCTCGGCCTGGGCGGCGGGCCTACCGACCAGCCGCGGCTCGATGTCGATGGCGACGAGCCCAGCCGCAATGGCGTTGGCGCGTCTGGCACACACACGCACGCGAGTCGACGAGAAAGGCATCAGCGCGCAGAGATCGCATGCTTGTGCGCTGCACGCTGCTGACATGGCACGCACTGATCACGAGGCCCATGGCGAAGCCGTCGGGGCCGTCAGCTGCGAGGACGAGGACGACGTCGCGGCGCAGCAGCGGGTGCGAAACGAGCACGTCGCCTGGCGCCGGGATGTTGAGGTGGGAGCGGCTTCGTGGGCATGGCGCCTCGTACTCCTTGCACCAGGACGAGGCACCATCGCTTCCAACGGCTCGGTCTTCGTCTGGTGCCAGGATCTTGTCGCCCATGGCCATCTTGGCCTCGAGCCGCCGTAGCAACGCGAAGCCAGCATCGACGTGCCGCGCCGCGTTCCCATCGCTGAGTGCGCCGCGAATGGCAGATTTGATTGCATGAAGCATGGTGGACGGTGGGTGAGATGGCGGGACACCCGGATACAGACGCGAGCCGCTGCACACGTGTCGCACGGCCTCGTCGAGGACTCTGGCCGCCGCCGCTTCAGCAGTCGAGGACTCTGACCCCACTGCAGCCTCGATGGGCGTCCAAGAGCCTATGCACAGATCGTAATCACGATCACGCGGGGCAGACAGCAGTACGCGGTAGGCCGGCTTTTTGTCAAATCGTTGAGCACTGCGAAGGATGGCACGAAGCAGGGTGGGTGCCACCGTCGTCGGCATGTGTGTTCCGAGCACTTTCCGGCATGAGATCGAGAAGGCTGTTGCTGCTGTTCACAGATGACAAGGGGGGTCCAAAAGTCCCCGAGCAAGTGCTAACCGCATCCGTTCGTACGCCGGTCCGGTGTTGGGTTTTCGATTTCAACCATTGGCTGTGCTCGTTACGTGTTGTGTGTATTAACATGAACGCGAGCACGAATTTTCGATGTTGGCTTCGCGCTCGGTTCTGCTGACCACGGCCTCGGCGACAGCAGCACTTCACATCGGCCACTCCCCTGTGCGACACGTGAGCGTGTCAACCATTACGATGGCATCGCGACTCCACGTATATGACCCATACTCATCGACCGCGCTCTCCGCGTATCTCGACAAGCGGCGTTGCGAACCTGCAGCCTCATTCGACGAGGCGCCCAAGCTCGCTCACTCAATAGCCCTTGCACTCGACGGAGCACTCGATTCGGCTTCTCTCGGTGGCGGATCGATTGCGCAGACGATCGTCATTTCGGAAGCAGAAGATATGGAAGTGGGCGAGGCCTGTCTAAGTGCTCTCGGCTGCCCCGATGTCGCTTCGTTATACACCCGAAACTTCGACGAACACCGGCTCGTCGGCTTTTGCTGTAGCCCTGATGCTGACTTAGCAGAGGGCTCTCTGAAGCTGATAAATGGCGCGCGTGTCGCCGGCTTTCGAGCTCCACCTGACGGCATGCAACCCATCCTCGATGCAACCGAGGTGCTCGCCGATGAACTTGAGGAGCACTTTGAACTTGTAATCGGTGCCGACCAGAGCATCGTTGTTTACGGTGGCAGAGCGTCAGATGGCTGCATAGTGGGCGTTCTGGGCATGCGCGATAAGTCTGCCAGCGGAGCACGATAATTTCATGGATCCGATAATATCATGTATGGAATACGATGTTATCGATAATACATGTATGGAATGCGAATGGGACGAGGAACCGCGCCGTCAGAACAGGTCCTCACTACGCGAGTCGCGCGGGGGTCAGCCTTCATTGCATTCCCATCCCCCCGTAGGTCCCTTGCTCCCTTCCGGTTCCGCCATTGTTTGATTTTGTTATGATGTGCAACTTACGAAGGTGAAGGTCTAACAGTAAGCCTGCGCGACACAAGTTATATGAGTTAAGGCGCCCAAACCGGCACCCGCTCGCGCCGCCCTCGTCGCCTCTGCTGACTGTGCTCTCCCCTGGCGCACCCCCTGCCCCTGGGAGGACCCATCATGGTGTGAGGTACCGGGTGTGATATCTATACTGTAATCAGTAATAGCGTATGCAGCTGTACTTTAGCTAATTTAGCTCTGACTTGGGCGGGACTTGCATCGCTTGGTCGCGGGGCTTGTGGCCCACCGTCTGGAGCCACTTGCTGCGCCCGCACGGCACCACGGCTGCCGGCCCTCGGTCGCTCTGCGCCCTCACTCTCTGCGCACTCGCATCATGCGGCTCGAGTATAAGGAATTGAGGTGTATGCAACGGTACCGCACTACCGCTGCCTTTGCCTTGACAGCTTGACTTGACATGACTTGGACTTGATTGCACGTTCATGAACAGCCTCGTTCTGATTAGTCTCGCCGCTGGCGTCACCACGCGCCCTGCTATTCGACCCGCGAATCTCGTAGTCATCGGCGGCGGCGCCGCGGGCTTCTTCGGCGCCATTCGAGCCGCGTCGCTCGCGCCTTCACTCCGCGTGCTGCTGCTCGAGGCCTCGCCGCGCTGCCTGACCAAGGTGAGCATCAGCGGCGGTGGTCGGTGCAACGTGTGCCACGACGAGACCAAGGAGGTGCGACAGCTTGCAAGTGGCTATCCACGCGGCGAGCGCGCAATGCTCGGTACCTTCACCAAGCGTTTTGGCGCGAAGGACGCGGCCGCTTGGTTTCGCGCCCGCGGCGTGGAGCTTAAGACGGAGGCCGATGGCCGAATGTTCCCAACGACGGACGATAGTGCGACTATCGTGAACGCCCTGTCTGACGCAGCGCGGAAGGCAGGGGTGGAGGTACTCACGCGTTGCAAGGTCACCAAGGTGCATCGGCTCGGTGACGGCGACGACGACGACGGCGACGGCGAGGACGGCGGAGGCGGCACCGCGGAGCGCTTTGAGGTGTGCTACACGGCCGATGGCGGCTCTGAGGTGGTGCGCTGCCGCTCGCTGCTCTTTGCCACGGGCGGCTCACGCGAGGGCCACCGGCTCCTTTCCGACCTCGGCGTACGCATCGTGCCTCCGGTGCCTTCGCTCTTCACCCTCGACCTCGCGCCCAACCACGTGACTAGCGGCCTCGCGGGCATCTCCGTGCCCGAGGCAGCTGTGCGGCTGCGCTGGCTGCCCAACGAGCCGGCCGGGGCGGAGGGCGGGGTGGAGGCGGAGGTGGAGGCCAAGGCTGAGGCGGAAGCAGGTGTCCACAGCGACGCCCTCGCCGCCGACGCGAGAGGCAGCGGCAGCGGTAGCAGCGGCAGCGGTAGCAGCGGCAGCGGCGGCGGCGAGACGACCGCAGCCACCACCACGACCACCACCACAGCCGCTAGCAGCGGCGGGCGCAAGCACGGCGGCGGTCGGCGCAAGGGCGGCGGCGCGGGCGCCGCCTTCGAGGCTACCGGTCCAGTCTTGATCACACACAAGGGCCTCTCGGGCCCCGCGTGCCTCCGACTCTCGGCATTTGCGGCGCGCGAGCTCGCGGAGCATCAGTATCGCGCCGAGGTGAGCGTGAGCTGGGCGCCGCACCTGAACGAGGAGCAGGCTGTTGAGGAGCTGCGCGGGTTCGGCGCGCGGGCGCCCAACAAGGCGCTTGGCTCATACTGTCCAGTCGGGCTGCCGAAGCGTCTGTGGGCAAACCTGGTCACTAGCGCGGGAGTCGATCCCGCCAAGACCTGGGCGCAGCTGCCCAAGGTGGAGCTGCGGCGCGTGGCGCAGGCGATCGTAGCCAGCAAGCTGCGCGGCGTCGGCAAGTCGACCAACAAGGACGAGTTTGTCACCGCGGGCGGCGCCGACCTCTCACAGCTGCACGCGCACTCGTTCGAGTGCAAGGAGCCACCTGGCCTCTTCCTCGCCGGCGAGGTGCTCGATGTCGATGGCATCACCGGCGGCTACAATTTCTTGAATGCCTGGGCGACGAGCTGGTGCGCGGGCACTGAGATCGCGAGGGACGTCGGGGCAGTCGTTGAGCAGTAGTAGTGAGCCGCTCAATCCTTTAGATTCTTTGGGCGGCAGCTCGCCGCTGAGTGTCCATCGGTGCAGAGTGACCATCCCGCGCTCGGCTACGGTACTGATGACGTTCGTCATTTCCCTTTTCCGCGAAGCAACCAAACGATCGCTCAACTGCGGTGGACTGGGCCGATCTTGCGACGAGCGGCACACGTGCACTGGAGTGATGCAGGTCCGGGCAGCGTCGGATGTCGGCCTGCCGGGTAACCTCTCACACCGAACGCCTCGCGCGCCGCTCACCAGCCGCAACGAGACGCGCCGCCCGTTGCCAAAGGAGATCAACAATCGTCCTCCAGGCATCGCAGCAGCGGCGGCGGCCTATGCGGCGCAGACGCCGCGACGCGCACTGTCCGCACGTCCGTCGATGTCCTCATCGCAGAATAGGCGCATGTCCGTGGGCGGCACCGACCCGCTCGCGCCCTTTGGCTACCAGACCATGAGCCCAATCGCACAGGGTGCATTCTCGCAGGTGGCGCGGGCGCGGCACCTGTCGACGAAGCGCGAGGTGGCGGTCAAGACGTTCAACAAGCAGAAGATCGCCAAGGAGCCCCACCTCGTGCAGGCGATGAAGAACGAGCTCGATGTGCTGCGCGCGTTGCAGCCGACAGCGCATGCGCACGTCGCCAACATCATCGAGCTGCTCGACACGAAGTCGTCGCTGCATGCCATCCTCGAGTACTGCTCGGGCGGTTCGCTGCAGCGTAAGCTGGCGGGGCGGCCGCATGCGACCGGCCTGGGCGAGCGCGAGGCGGGCCAGATCGCCGCTCAGGTCGGCTCCGCGCTCTGTCACCTGCACAGCCACGGCATCGCGCACCGTGACATCAAGCCCGAGAACATCCTCTTCGAGGATGCCGGGCACGCGGCGATCAAGCTTTGCGACTTCGGGTTCGCAGTCGACTGCGGTACTCGGCGCGTCAAGACCGTCTGCGGCTCGCCACAGTACATGGCGCCTGAGCTATCGCGTCGAGAACCTTACCTCGCGTGGCTGGTCGACATGTGGGCGTTTGGTTGTGTCGTCTTCGAGATGCTCGAGGGAAAGCCGGCATTCCGCGGATCGTCGATGGAGCAGCTCAACATCCGGATCGTGCGTGCAAGCCACGAGGCCTTCACGTCCGCCTCGCCACCCGCCGCCCGCCAGCTCGTCAAGGAGCTCGTTGTCGTCGATGTCGCCAACCGCAGCCCCGCGCACGTCGCGTTACAGCACCCTTGGTTTGCCTCGCTGGGCCTCGCCGTCAATGTGCCGCCCCTCCCGCCACGGGGCGGCGCGCCACGTGGCACCACCTCGCACGGTACCTCGCGCAGCACCTCGCCGGTCGGCTCGCGGGCCGAGACAGTTGAGCCGCCACCGCCGCTTGCCGCGTGTGCGAGACCTTTGGGGGCCGTAGACTGGATGGCGGCTGCCTTTGGCGGCGGCCACGCCCAGTACGACCCTCATTACAACGCCCAGTGCGACGAGAGCGCGCGGCTGAGCGGGTCCGAGGGACGGTACTGCGAGCAGCAGTGACGTCCCGCCCGATTGGTGGCAAGGCATGCGGGGCGAGGCATGGGGGGCAAGGAGTTGCCGACTTGTCCGATGCCGACTTGTCCCAGCAGCGGCAGCAGCCTCGGAGGCTCTGCGCCATGTGCACGCCCATCTCAGGCGCCGCTTTTAACTCTATTTGAAAGCGGGCTCGAGCGGCTGTGGTGGAGTATTCGCGCCGGTGCGATCAAGCCGATGACCTCTCAGAAGGCCTGTGGTGGTGGGGAGCGCCAGGAGTACAGCCGGGTGCACCGAGGGAATTGGGACGCGGCTCCATGCGAGATGACATTGTGGTTCCTGTGATGCGCGTGACGGTCCAGGCGTACAGCTGATTAGGCAATATGTGCGGGGTCGACCTCCGAGTTGGACTTGGAGTCCCCTTGATGACGCTCGATGATGCTGTACGTGTCACGCCGCCGCCGCGGCCACGGCCGTCGGCGTCGCGCAGCCCCATCGGCACGTCGTTCGACAGCCCCACGCCTGTGCGCGGTACAGTTTCCTCAACTTCGGTATTACCCGCGGTCGATAGCAGCCGGTTCGTCGTCCGTCAACCGGTTTCGTGTGCGCAGTAGCGGGATCGGGGAGTTCATCCGCGGAGATGCGAGATCGGACACGCGGATCGCCCGCTAACGAAGTACGATCGTTAAAACGTTATCACTAACGTTATCACCAATCCGCTTTTCCGGTCGATGGGGATACATTTGGTAACATTTGGTACCACGACGGTCCCTTTTTTTCCAGTCGCCGCTGGCAGGTCGTCTTCCTGACCCGCCGGGCGCCGACCCGCGCTTCACCTCCACTGCACCTGCCCATGCTCGATGCTCTCGGCTGACTTCGGCCATGCGTGTCGCCTTAATGTCGCCATTCTGCCGAGGGGGTGCTGCCGAGGGGGTGCTGCCTTGCCTCGCCCACCTCACGCGAGCACCACGTTGTCGATGAGGCGCGTGTTGCCAAGGCGCACCGCGATCGCCGCGAGCACGCCGGCGGCGTCTTCGCCGCCCGTGCTGCCGCCCAGCAGTCCCTCGAGCTCTTGGCCATCTTGCATGCTCGCGAGGCTCAGGTAGTCGAGGGCCATCAGAGGCTGCGCCCCGATGACGGCCGCGGCGCGCGCGCGCAGCCTAGCTGCCGAGCGCTCGCCTTGGGCATACGCGTCGGCGACGGCAGTCAGGGCGGCGTACACGGCGGGCGCCGCCGCGCGCTCCTCGGCGGACAGGTACACATTGCGGCTCGAGAGGGCGAGGCCGTCGGGCGCACGTACAGTCGGTCCCACCACGACCTCCACGTCGAAGTCGAGGTCGCGCACGAGGCGCTGGAGCACGATGCACTGCATGCCGTCCTTCTGGCCGAGGTACATGGCCCGGGGCTGCGTGATGTTCAGCAGCTTGGTCACGACCGTCGCCACGCCGCGGAAGAAGCCCGGGCGCGCCGCCCCCTCGCCGACCACGTCCGCGCCCTCGAGGTCGACAAACGGCGCGAGGCGTGCGCCTCGCGGCCCGCGAGGGTACATTTCTTCGGCGCGCGGCGCGAAGACGAAGTCGACGCCGCCGGCGCGCGAGAGCGCCTCGAGGTCCGCCTCGAAGGTGCGTGGGTACTTGCCCAGGTCCTCATGTGCCGCGAACTGCTTCGGGTTGACGAAGATGGAGACGGCCACGCGCTCGTGCCGCTCGCGCGCAAGTCTCACAAGGCTCAGGTGTCCCTCATGCAATGCCCCCATCGTGGGTACGAAGCCCAGAGCGCCGCGTGGCACGACGCCGCGCGCTTGCAGTGCGCGCCACTCGGCGATCGTGCTCACGACTTGGGGCGCCGTGCGCCCGTCCGCGCCCACGCCCGCGAGCGCAACCGCCGCGCGACCCGGGGTAGACGCCGCCGCAGCGGTGTTGGTTGGGGTGAGGCCATTGGTGCTGATCGAGACGGCATGTGCGTCGACGATGGGGGCGGCGCCATCCCGGGCGCCGTCCCGAAGGCCATCGGCGACGACATTGTTGGCCACCGGCGGCGGCGGCGGTGGCGTCTGCGGCGGCGGCAGGCCGACGCGGCGGCAAAAGTCGCCGAGGTGCTCGTGGCTGATGGGGAAGGTGTGGCGTGGCTGTGGGAAGGCGCGCGCGTCGACAGCGTGCACATACTGGGCGAGGGCGTCACGCATCGGCTGCTCGAGCTTGCTGAACTGGCGCACGAACTTTGGCACCTTTTGGTCGTACAGCCCGAGGAGGTCGTGGAAGACTTGCACCTGGCCCGAGGTACCGCCGCCCGCGCCGATGCCGATCGTGGGGATGGCGAGCAGACTCGTGATGCGCTGGGCGACTTCGGCGGGCACCATCTCGAGCACGATCGCGAAGCACCCCGCCGCCTGCAGCGCGAGTGCGTCCTCGAACAGGCGCGCCGCCTCGGCGCCCGTGCGCCCTTGCACGCGGTAGCCGCCGAGGGCCGCGTACGACTGTGGCGTGAGGCCGATATGGCCCATGACGGCGACTCCCGCATCGACGAGCGAGCGAACCTGCGGCACCACACGCCCACCTCCCTCGAGCTTGACCGCGTCCGCTCGCCCCTCCTTGACAAGCCGCACGCCGTTGCGCGCCGCATCCTCCGCCGTGAGGTACGAGCCAAAGGGGAGGTCGCCTACGAGCAGCGCGCGGCTCGTGCCCGTGGCCGCGGCGCGGCAGTGGTGCACCATCTCGTCCATAGTTACCTCGGTCGTGTCCTTGCGCCCGAGCACCACCATGCCCACCGAGTCCCCCACGAGCAGCATGTCCACGCCCGCGCCGTCGGCGATGCGCGCGCTCGGGTAGTCATAGGCGGTCACCATGCTGATCGGTTGCTCGCGCGCGTGCTTGAGGCGTAGCTGGTGCAGGTTGAACTTGGGCGCGGCAGGCGCAGGCCCGGCCACGGCGGGCGCGCCATACGGCGCTGGCGCTGGCTCCTCTGGCGAGAACGGCTTGGGCGCCGGCTGCTGAGAGAGCAATGTGTCACGGGCGGTGCCGCCACCGTAGAGTCGGAGCGTGGCCTCGGCGTTGCCGGTGGCGCCCTTGGATGGGATGCCACGGAAGGCAAGCTGCGATGAGCGCCGGTGCGGAACGGCCAGAATCGCCGAATTCGCAGCCCTTTCCATGCGCAGCGAGCGGCCGAAGCACAGGAAGGATGTGAACTGTGAGCACAGCACGTAAGAGCGCGAGCGCGACACGCGTCAGCGACGGGGCAGGTGGGCGCGAGCACGATGGGGACACGGCGAGGGCCACCGAGCATATCACGTGAAAGCGAGCGAGTGCGAGCGCGACGCGCGTCAGCGGCGGGGCAGGCGGGTGCGAGCATGGCGGACGGGGGTGAACGCGCAACGAGGCATGGCACGGCTCCCGAGGCCATCGCGCACACAGCAGGGCCTCACGCACATGCCGTGGCCAGCGCTTCTCAATGAAGGTGGCGACGTTAGAGGCGCAGGTGTCGGTCATAAAGAGCGAGCCGCCTGTGCGTTTGGCACACTTTAGCCCGTACCCGCCCGGCTGGCGCCGTATGATCGCCGTGTACTTGTACATTTACGAGAAAAACACGCGCGCCTGCCTGGGCCACCCCGAGCTCGATCCGCACCTGCAGGACGGATCTAAATCTGACGAAGTCTTTCACATGAACACGTGCCTTTCAGAACTTGTCAATTGTCGCAGTATTTCAAATGAAAACTTTCATACGGACGCACAGCGCGATCAGCCGCAATCCGAGTACCCTCTACAGTAGTCCTGTACCCGGTACTGTCTTCACGCGTGACGATGAACATGGCAAATGCCGATGCGGGTGGAGTGCCGTTCTTCATGTACGAGGACCCTTCGCTGGATCACTCGTGGCTCTCTGCGTGCCGTGGGTTTCACGAGGTGCGCAGTGGCGTGCGTATGCAAAACACCGCAGAGGTGGGTGCCGCAAAAGTGTTCAGGCGGCATCCACTCCGGGTCCTGGATCCGCAGCAGGCTTTGCTGTTCTTCGTGCCCGTGTTCACGTACGTGAGCAAGTGGGTCTCATCGCCATGCAGGAACAGCACGGGCCACCGGCAGCGAATGGCAGCCGCGGCCGCGACACTCAGCACCTCGCCACAGTGGCAGCGCTTTCGTGGGCGTGATCACTTTTTCGTGAGCACCACTTGGAGCACCGCGAAAACATCCTTCCGTTCGCAGCTTTTCGAGCTGGCGGCGCCACTCGCGTGCGGTGTCGCAGGGCGTTACAAGCAGTTTTGCGCCCACGCATGCACGCGACGCAGCTCGGCGCTCGCGTCGTGCACAGTCCATGCACCCTATGCCATCAATCCACACACCATCACGCAAGCCAGGCGGCGCACGCGTCGGCCACTGCTCGTCTCATTCTCCGGCTCATTTGACGTTTGCTGCACGGGCACAGCCATACGATGTCGGCTCGGCGACTACGTCATGGCTGGTTTAAATCAGCCCGACGTGCTGATTCGCCCGTCGCTACCTGCCAACGCAACAAGGACGATGTCGGGTGCGTGCACCGAAAAGGCGCTGCAACGGCTTGGCGAAGAGCTCGCACGCCGTCGGGCAGCATCGGCACCAACGGGGGCAGAACCTTCTGAGGAGGGTGCCGAAACATCGCGAGCTCTGCATCGGCAACTCGCCATCGCGTACCTTTCATCGCGTCCACGATTGACAGCCCCCGCCGAAGCAGCTCTTATATCCGCCGCGGGAGATGATGGCGACAAGGAAGGTGACGATGCGAGCTCCCATGGCCGGCGACTTGGAGAATCGTGGCGCGAAGCCGCCGTGGGCCAGGAGGCCATCCGCACAGACGCGCGCATCATGGCCTCCTCGGTCTTCTGCTTCACGCCCGCCGGAGACACGTGCGTCGCCGGGCGCTTTTATAGCGCTGTCGCAGCCGGCTGCATCCCCGTCGTGGCGTGTAGAGGCGCGCCACACCCCGTCGCCTTTGAGCACCTACTCCGCTATGATCAATTTTGGATATCGTTGAGCGCTGCCGAGTGGGATGACGCAACCACACTTCTCCAGCGGCTACGGCGCATCAACGCGACGGAGATCAAGCGGTACCAGAGCGCCCTCGAGCGCCACCGCGCCGATGTGCTTTACGACGTGCCTAATAGCCGTGTCGGTAGCAATTTGCTCAACGAGATGCTGCGAACGTGCTACTCTAAGGCCGCGCTCGCCGATTATCAGGCACATGGCATATGCAACGTGAGCGACACGGCGTGGCCACCACGAGCTCTAGGCGACAGAGCTTCAGCCTTGGCGGGCGAGCGGGGGCAGACTCAGGGGCGGACGCCGAGTACGAGTTGAAATCACGGATACCATTAGGATACCATTGAGCATTGTGCACGAGAGTCGGGTACAGACAGCTTCTCGTTTGGAGCAGGGCCGCGAATAGAGAGTGACAAACGCGTCTCTTGCGGAGCGCTCCGGCGTGAACTATAATAATTAATATCCGGTAAACTGGGCCGTACTTCGGCCGTTCGGTCTTTTACAGATTACACTCGGAAAAAGTCGATCCGGGTGTGCAGTACTAGAGTGCCGAGTGGCGAGTGCAAGCTGTGAGTGATAGGGAGTGGGCTGGGATATTAGGGACTCTGAAGTCTGATCTCTGTTGACCACCTAAGAGCAATTGATTGACTCGACTGTAAACAGCTGAGGTGGAGTGTGTAGAAGTACGCCGGCGGCGACAGCGCTCCACACCAAAGTCTTGCCACTCGTCCCTATCCTGAGCCCAGAGGATGATCTAGAAGGATGCGCCTTGAAGCATGCTTCGTGCCAGCCCGCGCGAGCGAGCGCTTTCGTAGTTTCCCGTTCGTGCTTGCCCGCTCGAGAGCGATGTGCGTAGCTGCAACGAAATCGAAAATGGCTTGAGCCAGTATGGGCGTCGCCCACGTCGGCACGGGGCAGCCAGGCGGCAGCACACAGCTCCAGCGAGCACCGATCGTTCTTGAGTCTCTCGAAAGTCTCTCGGAAGTCTCACGGGATGGAGGCACTTGCCAAGGAGCTCACGGGCAGCCCCATCGGATACGCGCCGGGTGACCAGGCGACAGGAGCCAGTATGCACTGTGGCACTTGCAGCATGGGCGCCTCAGTGGCAGCGGCGGCGGCGGTGGCGGTGGTGATGACGGCGGCGGCGGCGGCGGCGGCGATGTTCACGGCGGTAGACCGCTGCGACGGCTTTATTACGACAACGGCGCCCGCACCGGCGAGCACCTCGGGCGGACCAGCGCAGCGGTGCACTGCCCACGAGCGAGACTCGAGTGTGAATGTGAATGTGAGACTCGAGTGTGGCCAAGGGGCGTCAGTGCGGGGACGACGCACGGGCATGCTCGGCCTTGGAAGGGTTGGAAGGGGGTGGCAGGGGAGGGTGACAGATAGCACGCGGGCGACAGGCGAGCGATCCTATGCATGTGGATGCTGATCGCATACATTGCAGCGGGGGATCGGACAGCCGGCGCTCGTCGCGCTCGCGTCTGGCCGCCGCGGATCGCGCGGCGCTCGAGGGCATGACGGGCCTAGTCGAGGGCATCCCGGGCGAGGGCATGCCGCTCAGGCATGGGAATCGGGTGACGCCGCCACGCCGCCACGTCGATAGGTCAGCGGCTACTGCCGGCGTCTCGAGCACCCCGATCGCGCAGGTGGTGGCTGAGTGCTCGTCGCCGCTGGTAGCGGGAGCGACGGCCGTGGCGGCACTCGCATTCACATTCACACTCGCGGCGCCGGCCGGCTTTGCGAGCACGGGCGATGCGAGATGGTTCGCCGAGTCGGCCGGCGAGATGGTCGGGCGGCTGCGCCCACCCCCGGGAGGTGTCGAGCGCTGTGTCGAGCGTGGCGAGGAGAGCCAATCAAGCCTATCGCGCTCTGCCGCCTGCCGGCGCACAGAGCGATCAACGCTCGCCGAGATGGCCGCCGCGACGCCATCCTCTTCCACAGAGGGCTGCCGACCACCTCCCGTGCCGAGAGGTACACCGAGGTCTTGGGCCCTGAGGTCTTGGCGCGGGCCGAGGTCTTCGATGTCGCCCTCGACGCCGGTCAAGAAGCCGCCCTCGCCGTCCTGCTCGGAGGCGCCGAACAGCGAGCCCGGCGCGTCGGTGTCGAGAAGGGGCAACCCCGATGCACCTGGGTGCCATGGGCTCCACATGCCGCCGAGTGCGCTGCTCGCCACGGAGGGCGAGCGTGCCCAGGACTGCTCGGGCACGGGGTAGTCGAGGCCACTAAAGGAGCGCGAGCGCACGAGGCGCTTTGTGGCGCTCGTGGGCAGTCGCACCTCAGGGCTTGGCTGCTCAGCAACGAGAGACAGCTCAGAGAGCGCCGCATCGAGCGTGCGCGACGTGGCGTCGAGGCGGTCGGCGGACAGGAGGGCATGTGCGCGCTCGGCCGCGTCGCACGCCTCCCACGTGCGCAGCGCGTCCAGCACCTGCTCAAGCGCCGCGCTTTGCTCCGCCACCGTCGCCGCGAGGGTCGCGAGGGCAGCCGCGCTACTGCTCGCTGCCGCCTCTCGAACGCAGCGTTCCTCGTCCTCGCGCCGCGACGCCGCGGCCGCGGAGCTCTGCGCGTGCATCTCCATCTGCTCAACCTCGCGGCCGACGCAGTGCGCGTCCGCAAGCAGGCGCAGGTGCTGCAACTGACCCTCCACTCGCTGCGTCGTGCCAGCCTCCTCCAGGGCCGCCAGCTCACATGCGAGCAGGTGCTCGTCCACGGCGTGCCGCCGCTCTGCCAGCCGGTAGCGGCCCTCGGCCAAACCCACGCCCGACTGGAGCAAGCGATGCGATTCAGCGCGCGTCGCGACCATCTCCGCGTCCATCGCCCGCATCTCTTCACGCAGCGCCTCCAGCTCAACAGCATCGCGTGACCACTGCTCATGCATTCGCACCGTTGCCGCGGTGAGCAGCGCGTTGTCGGCGCGAAGGGCGGCAATCTGCTCCTCGTACTCCTTCTGGTCGCTCAGGCGCGCCTGCTCCAGCGACGCCAACTCTTCGCCAGCGCTGCGCGCCTCTTCCTGGCGTTTGTGTTGCAGGAGTCTCAATTGATCTTCCAACCTTCGGCGATACGTGTGTAGGGCGGCGATCTGCGCCATCTCTAGCGACTCTGGCGGCTCCTTGCTGCTCTGATTTGTGTCGGCAGCAGGATGCGTCTCGGACGGCGCGCGCGCGGCGGCGCACCGACCGGCCGCTTGGCGAGTAGCCGCAACGTGTTCCATTGCGGAAGATGCGAAGATGTGCTTCGCCGTCAATGGAAAACGTCATCATCAAAGATTGCACGGCACGCCAATGATCCTCAATGAGAAAAACAGTGCCCTGGCAAAGTCCGCAGCTCACCTGCAGATGAAGTGGCGCCTCGGTGGCAGTGGAACATGCAAACGGTGGCTTGGATTGCGATCGCCTCGGCTCCCGTACATGGTGCGCCGGAGCTCTCAAACGGTCGCCGTGTGCCCGCTAGTGCGCACCAACATCGCCTTGATCAACGCACGCTCTCGTTCGTGTGCTGAGCAGGCTACCTGAGGACGCAATTACTGCTCCGTCCTGCCTCGCCACTCTCGTACAGCGCGATTCGGCCGGGACTCTCGCAACGCGTGGCTCCCGTGAGAGCGCAGCAGAGTGGTTCGTATGATGCGCCCGTGGCCGGTGACTATCCCAACGGACCGCGAGCAGGTGCGTTTGTGTGTATGCGCGCCATGTCTGTCATTGCGATGGCGCCCCACGATGACTGTGCACAAGTCACGTTGCTGACCCGTGCTCCCTGCGCTTGCGCTGCTGTCAGGCCCGGGCGCACTTGGCCTCAGTGCCTTTGGGCTGCTCGTGACGATCATGGCGAGCGCCAACCTCCTCTCAATGACGGGGCTCATCGCGACCCTCTCGTCGAGCGTGGCGGGCCTTTTTGCATTCAAGTTAACCAAGGAGCTCAGCCGTCGCGGCGTCGACCGCAAAAAGGTGGTCGACACCGCCAAAAGCACGGCGGTGAGCACCGCGCGGCTCACTGTGCGCTGTGCCATCACCGTCGGGATCGCCGTCGCCTACGCCGTCGCCTCGCTGGTAAGTGGCGAGCCGCCTCTTGCCGCTTTCCCGCAGCGCGCCGCGAACCGAGCAGTGAGCCCCGATGTGCCCCGATGCGAGCGCAGGTGTCCCTGCTGGTGTGGCTGCTCACGCGACTCGGCGAGTCGCTCCTCTTGGTGGCCGAGCTCACTTCGCGTCTGAAGCCCGTGGCGGAAGGCGCGTCACCACGCTATCTGCCACCTCCATACGAGGCGCCCGAGCCAACGCCCGCGTACGCGCCGCCCGCGCCCGCGCCCGCCTCTCCCCGCTTCGCGTACAACTTTGGCGGCCGCGGAGTATCCGCCGCCGCCGCCGCGCCTTCGCCGGCGGTAGCGCTCGCGCCCGAGGAGGAGATGGATCCTCGTGAGGTGGGGCGGCAGCTGGCGGTGGAGCAGATGCTTAAGCGCTCGTCGGCAGCGGCGGCCGCCTCCAGGAAGGTGGAGCAGGCCAAGTCGGAGATGCTCCAGGCGCGCCAGGAGGAGGCACTCCGGAAGGTCTTCGAGGACAAGCGCAAGGATCAGATAGGCAATGCTCGCTCCTCGTCGGCGGCCGCGTCGCAGCCGCTCAGTACGGCGCTCAAAGCGCGTGTGCTGAGCGCCGCCTCGGGCGCCCCCGTGAGCACGCGCCCCCTCGCCAACCGCAGCCCGAGCAGCCTGTCACCGGACCTCAAAGCTGCCCTTCGCCCCAACGCCACCGACGCCGCCCCGCCGTCGTCCTACTTCACCTTCCGACCGGGCAATCGCGCACCCCCCAAGGCTGGTCGCGTACCCCCGCCGCCTCCGGCGCCATCGTCGCTCCGTGCGGCGACCCTGCCACGGCCGAATTCGCTCGCGGCCGCGGCCGCCGCTGCCAAGGTGGGGACCAAGACGAATGTGGGGGCTGTGGGGACCAAGGCGGCGCCAACATCGGTGCGCCCTCTGCCGAGCGGTCGCCACGATGTGAGCCTTGCCGACCGAATGCGACGACCAGACAGCGGACGACCAGACAGCGGCGCGGCGGCCCCATCGCCCGCGGCGCCCGCGCCCGCGGTGCCGAGCTCGCCGCCGCCGCGCGGCCTCTCGTCGCCGCCCGCCGCCGCCGTCGCGCCGCCGCCTGCCCCGCCTCCCGCTGTACCGCCGCCTGCTGTGCCTGCCGCCGTCCGACAGGCGCCGCCTTCTTCACCCGAGTTGCCCAAGACGGTGGGCGAGGCCAAGCAGAGCATCGGCATCGGCAGCAGCAGCAGCCGCGGCGGCGGCAGCGTGTCAGCCAACCAGTGGCTGCCACGCGGCATCAAGCTGAGCAGCACCAGCCCGCCACCGCCGCCGCCGGCTTCCAAATGAGAGGCGCACAGCATGAGGGTGGCGTGAGGGAGGCGCGCAGTGGAAGGGCGTGATGGCGGAGTTCCATGCGGGGAGCCCATGGGGGAGTCAATGGGGGAGGAGGGTGGCCTATTGGCGGCCAGCGAGACTTCGTATCACAAGTGGCGACGGGGCAGGTTACTGCAGGTCTGTGTGTTGGCACCGGGAGAGGGATCGAATGCCTATGGCCATGCCCGCGCGATGCGGACACCGCTGATGACGAGCCGGGACAGTCCGGACAGACGCAGTCGAAGACGCAGACTCAGATATTTGTACTTGCATGCTTGGGTGGCCCGGCCGTGGCGCCCGCGGCGCACAGATTGTATGTTCCCGCCGGGCGGCGCGGCGCCGGCGGTCTGCGGTTGGCGTCCCCCGCCGCGCGATAGCTCGTCATATACGCAAAACGCTGCGCCTGCGGTTGGCGTCCATAGACCATACACATCGAAAATCATGTAACGAACGCCGAGGCAAACTCTCAAAGGCAAACTTATTACTGGCGGTATCCACGGAGCCACTTAACTGTGGATGTGCGGTACTTTGCGCGTACCGCGGCTAGACTACGGTACGCGGTCCGATCGTCCGAAGGCTCGGCCTCGCGCGGCCGCGGGCGCTCGCCGCGCGGCCGCGCCGCGGGACCCACCTGCGCACCTCCGCCCCGGTCTTCGACTCGTGCGCCGGGAGCGCTGGAAATAACGTTTGAATTACGCGTTGTAGCGGTACTGGAGTAATGCGCAGTGTCGCACGCCGTCACGAACGTCCGCCGTCTCGGAACTGCCCTCCCCGGCGTAACTCGAAGGCGTATCGCTAGAGATCTGAGGGGCGAAACCGAATCACCCAAGGTCGCAGCGCCGCTTGTGTACATGTTGCGGCGAGGTCTATGAGACGCCCTTTTTGAGTATCCTCATAAACTCAGCCTCATTGATGAAGCCGTCCTTGTCGAGGTCGGCCGCGATGATCATCTCCTCGATCTCCTCGTCAGTCATGGTCTCACCGAGCTCTCGAGCCACGACCTGCAGGTTGGCGCACGAGATGCGGCCCTGATGGTCGAGGTCGAACTGCCTGAAGGCACGCATCGCGTCCTGCGCACCAGCATGGGATGGGGACGGTCGTTCGCGCACGTCCTCGGTCGCGCAATCGTCTGGTCTGGTCCACGAGCGTGGGCTCGCGGGGGCACACCTCCTTGGTGTCCTTTTCGCACATCTTTTGCTGCAGCAGCTCCAGGAATTCGTTGAAATCAATGAACCCCTCCTTATTCTCGCTTTTATCCACCGACGCGATCATAGCCCTCACCTCTTCCTTGCGCGGCTCGAAGCCGAGCGCACGGAGCACCACTTTAAGTGCAGTTGCATCGATCACACCCTGCCCCTCTGCGTCGAAGAGATCAAAGGCCTGTCGGATTTCGCTGCGCTGCTGCTCGCTGAGCATCAGCTTCCCGCGAGCCGCCTGCGCATGCAAGAGTTGGGCCACTCGCGAGTGAGCCGTCAGAAAAGGCAGTCTGGAGCAATCGGAGAAGAAATGGCCACCATTTCTTTTGCGAACGGCCTGGCGCTGTTCCGGGCGTGACTTTGAACATGTAGCGGGAGTCGCGAAAAACGGGGGCGCCCTTAACCAACGGTCCATTTGCAAGATACATGTAGCGTCCGCGAAACCGTTTGCGGCTCCTTCTCCAGCGAACCTAACGACCGAGAAGTCCGAGGACATGATGGAGAGCCACTCCCTGCTCTTACACCCTGCGCTTGGCGGACGGCTGCCCTCGCAGACGAGCACCTGGACGGCTGAGCTCGACGAGGTGCTGGCGCTCGCCGTTCGGCGACATCTATTCGATTTCGCTGCCGCGTCAAACGAGCTTCGTCTGCGGCATCCGGCTCTTCAGCACTGCGATGCTGCCGCGTGCCGCCAGCGCTGGGCAGAGCTCGACCTGCTCGCATGCGCTAGCTTCGCGGACGCCGCAGATCCTGCGGATGCGTCCGACGACGCCCCGCCCTCCGATTTCAACATCTTCCACAACAGCCTCCGCTCGCAGATGAAGCAAATCTTTAGCGGTGTCCGGTCAGAGCTTCCGACCATGGCAGACGATGAGGACGAGGAGGACGAGGACGACGAGGACGAGGACGAGGAAGAGGACGAGGACGAGGAGGACGGGAACGAGGAGGGTGATGAGGGCAAGCCTCCATCGGCAGTTCCTCGCATGGTCGTCGAGGATGTCGACTCCGAGCCAGCAGCGGCCTACTCCAAAGCTCCAGAGGTCCGACGTGCTCCGCGAGGAGTGAGCGGGCCGAGAAGCGCGTGGGAGGCGGCGACACCTGCAGCGGATGCGGACGATGATGATGGTGAAGACGTGACCGAAGAGGCGATGCCGCCCAAGGAGCGCGGCGCTGGCCTCGAGATGGCCCGTGGCTCCAAGACTGCTCCTGCCTCCGCCGCCGGCAAGGGGCGAGGCAGCGGGCGCGGCGATGGCGGGCGCGACAGCGGGCGCGGTGTCGGGGGCGGCGGCGGGCGCGGCGGCGGGCGCGGCGGCGGGCGCGGCGGCGGGCGCGGCGGCGGGCGCGGCTCCATGTTCGCTTCGTCCACGGTTGACGACGACGACGACGACGACGAGGACGACGAGGAGGACTTTGATGATTTCCGGCGCTCCGTCAGAGGTCGAGGCAGCAGCATGGTAGGCACGGCACCCGCGCGTACGGCCTGGCGGCAGCAGGAGGCGCCGGACGACGACGAGGAGGAGGATAAGGAGGAGGACGAGGAGGGTGCTGAGGAGGCCGTCCGCCCCTCGCTGGCACCGGGACCGGCCCCGGCCCCAGTCCCCGTTCCTTCGGGTGGCGTACGCGAGGACGAGGAGGATGAGGAGACGGACGAGGACGGTGCTGAGGAGGAGAACGATACGGCCGCCGAGGCTGAACGAGCACAGGCTGCCGCCGAGGCGGATGTTGCCGCCGCCGAGGCTGCGGCCGCTGCTGCCTCCAACTCGGCTCGATTCGTCGCGCGGACGCCTGCCCCCCAACCAATCCGTGCCCGTGTCAACGTGAGGCTCCACAACTCCGTAGCTCCACCGCACGACGAGCGCGAGCGGCAGGTGCGGGCGAGCCGTGTGGCAATGCTCCTCGCCTCGCGCGGCGAACCGGTGCCCTCCTCGATGTTGCGAGCTGCGGCGGCGTCCTCTCAGCCGCAGCTCGCCGCGAGTGCGCTGCCAGTCGAGGCGAGCAACGCACCTGCCGCCATCACGGGCGATCTGCACGACGCTGTTGTGGCGAAGCAAGAGCCGTTGCTCAAGGCGTTGGCTAACGTTCACGACGACGCCCCGGGGGAGCTGTGGCTCGTTCGCATGCCCGTCGCACCGTCGGACTTGCCTCAGCTCGTGCAAGAGCTCGCGACACTCCTCGACGCGTTGCCCATCGCCGTCACGTCCCATGGACTCATCGGCCTCATGTTTGTGGCGACGCCGTCAGCGCCTCCTGTCATTCTCGCCCTTTCGCGCGGCTCGCCGAAGACGATGCTGGCGGCCGTTCCACAGCTCGCGGCGCGTTGCGAGGTGGTGGCGCTCGCCTCTGGAGACGCGGACGAGCTCGCGCCATTCTATCAACTTCCGTCTTCGCACTCCACGCTTGTGCCGACGCTCATGCCGAGCCCCGATGCGGATCTCGACCTTGCCCAGGAGCTGCAAGCTCCGAAGCTCGCGCGCACGGTCCTCATCATCAAGGAGCACGCGCTCGGCCGCGCCTCGACCATCCTGTGGATGCTCTCCGCGGCCGGGCTGCACGCCAAAGGCGCACGCCTTGTGCATCTGGAGGCTCAGGTGGGTTCCGCTGCGCAATTGGGCCTCGACACGCCCCTCTCGCCGGGTGCTGTGCTCGCCGTGCTGCTCGAGGGGTACGATGTGTGCGAGCGGCTCCTCGCCCTGTGTGGCGCTACCGACAGCAAGCTGGCACGGACCCTCGAACCCACCAGCATCCGAGCGCACTTTGGCATCGATCGCACGCAGAATGCCGTCTCCACGCCGCGCCACGACAAGGGCGCGCTGAGGTGCGTCGCCTACTTCTTCGGCGATCGTCTCGTCGATACCCCCTCCCGCGGCGAGCTCGTCGCGCTTGCGTTCCGCCTCGTCCGCGAGCCCATCCTGGTGGTCTGTGCGGGCGCCAGCGAGCAGAATAGGGCAGTGGCATCTGTCTTGATGAGTTGCATGCAACGCGCCGGATTTGCGCTCCACGGCGCTGCGCGTGCTTCCGAAAACGTCCTTGACGCCATCGGCATGGGTGGGCAGGCCACGCATGTGCCACGGTTCGCGTTCCTACTGAGTCGCGAGGGCGGAGCAGAGACCTTTGCCAACGCAGCCCTGCTGGAAGCGCAACGTGAGGGCGGTGATGGCATCCAGGCTAAAGTGCATAGATGCTCCGCGACTGTCGCGCGCGAGCTTCTGCTGGGGACTGTATCGACCAGCAGAGACGCTTACAAGTACGTGCTGTTCGCGTTGAAGAACGATATTCTCTGACAAGACCGGCATCAACCGCCGACGCGGGGCCATGCAATGAATCGTACTGTCTGCTCAGGTGCCACAGACAGCAGTCACGGACATCAGGTGCCACGGCTCGACTCTTGTATGAGCACGGGGGAGCCGCTCGGCAGGCCCGACTCGGCACCGAGACAGAGGTAATGTCATGGACCGAATTCGCTGTGTTGCACGCTGAGCTGCGACCGGGTTACGGCACTGGCTACTGCATCTCAAGCTTCAACAATCGTCTACGCTGTAATGGCGTCTGAGGATGGTGCAATGCGGACGGATCAACCAACGCGCGGCCAAAAAGCATGTAATTCTGCTTTTATCTCCGGTCTTGAATGTGGGCAGGAATTACACGGAATAGTAGAGCGGAATACACGGAGCTCGAGAAACGGTCGAGAAGCGCGGGACCCAAACGTATAATTGTCGTATTTTAAGTGCGAGCCGTTAGCGAATTTTACGTTACCCTACCGGGCGGTGAGGCCTTCGAGTGGCTGAGGCCGTGACACGTCTCGGAGCGCGCCGAGATGATAGCGGGGGCGCGTCGGCACCCCGAGTACACCCCGAGAGCACGCGCGTCGCGCCCGCAATTCGCATTTCCAGCTCCACGTGCCGGCACGCGACCCACGACGCCTTCTCACCACACGACGCGGCCGGAAGGTAGCGGAACGCACGGCCCACCGGCCCAGTAGCCGGTCCGAGCCCCAGCGCCCAGCCCCGCCCAGAGCCGAGAGCGTCGCCGACGAACGACATATACCGTCGTACCGGCCCCACAGCACATGCCCCTTAGAGATGATCGGCTAATGATCGGCGGCCTAAGTGCTTTACTAAGTGCTTGAGTCCTACCTATCTACTGCGTATCTGGTTCTATTGTCTGCCCTTTTTCAGCTGCCGCTTGCTGTTGCTGCTGCTGGCCTCCATGGCTGCGGCCGGAAAGAGCTCCTCGGGCGTGCTCACTGACAAGGCCCCGATCCAGAGAGCGACTCGAGAGAGAGCCACTCCCAGTGTCGACGCACTCGAGGCGAGGCACTGGCCCATCTTCCTCGGCATCGGCACCGGCGCCGTCGTCCCGTAGCAGAGGTATGAGCGCTCGGGATAAATAGGGCCGCCATAGGCGAAAGCACTCTGCGGTGCCGCGTCCGCAACGGGGCGCATGCGCAGCCACCGACGGGGAGCACGAGCGCAGCCACGGCAGGTAGGGGCCTCCAGAGAAGCGCACGATCAGTGCATTGGCTGCGTCGCGAGCAGGCGAGCGGACAACGTGCACCGCACGGAAGGGTTGGAGCTGGAACGGGATGCTGACACCATCTTGCCCGTACAGCCGCTGCCAGAAGCGGAGCTCATCATACGCGAAAGCTTCCCGCGCTAAGCCGCGTGCAAGCCACCAGGAAGGCAGCTTGAGGGCACGTTTGTCGAGTGCGAGCATCATTGGTGCCGTGAGGCCGGCCGCACCGTCCGGCAAGGCATACAGCCCCTCGGTACGGCGCTGGGTGCCCATGAGCTCGATGATCCGCGCTGGCACGTCCTCCATGCGCCATGCCCTCAGATCGACGACCATCGTGCCGCTGTCAAAGGAGCACGACGACCGTGCGTGCTTGGTTGCGAAAAGCGGGTGATGATAGTTGTATACGTTCTCGAAAAGAACGGAGCAGTCCTCGATCACGGCGCACACCTTGGTGCCCAAGGCTACGGCGTGGAGCTCTGCGACATCGACCAAGACGAGTGCGTCGGCCGATAGCAGGAGCGTGCGAGGCACGCCAGGGAGTGCATGGGACAACCACAGCGGCGCCATTCCGAAGGCATCCGCGCTCAAGCCGAGGGACTCGAGGCGGGCGGTGAGCTTGGCGAGGCGTTCTGCGGGCGGTGCCACGACCGACAAGCTGATCCCCAAGTTGTCGAAGACAGCCTGAAGCTTATGAGAGAGTGCAGAGCGCATCTCGGGCCGCGTGACCACATGGAAGCGCAGCTTGGCCCGAGTGGTGGCGCTCGCGTGCTCGACTGTCGAGTTGATCAGAGCAGCGAGGCCATACGGCGGCGCGTTGTCGCCATAGACGACTGTCACGTGCACGGCGTCGCCAGCTGCCACGGTGGCATCCGCCTCAAGGGGCGGTGTTCCGACACCGATTGTGTCCATCTCGTCGTGGACTGCAACGACTGCGGCCGCCGCCGCAACCGATGCGGCATGCTGCGCCTCCGCCATCGTCTGTGCATGCCAGTCAAGAGTGAGCACAGCGTGGCGCGCATAGCCCGCCCACAGGTCGGCACATGGCAATACCGCGCCAGCGGCTACACCCACGGCGTCGTTGGCTACAGCCGGCACGCAGAGTACGCCGGCTAGGCGAGCATTGCGGAGCCACGGCTTCCAGGGCCCACTGAAATGGATGGCACGGGCCGCGACCACGCCGCCAATCTCGCGGCTACTGCTGCTGTTACGGTGCCCGCTGCTCTCGCCATCGTCATCGACGCCAAGCACGACAAGGCGTTTGCCAGCTGCGGCCGTCGCTGCTGCAGAGGCCGAGTGAGGCGTGCGCATGCTGCGGAGAAGGAAGCGTCCGTGCTCCTCCTCTGCAGATTGCGCCACCCGCCGCTCACTGAGCTCACCGATCGCCCACACGGGAGGAAGGCGTGCATACACCGGCAGCAGCGCGAGCAGCAACGCGGCGTGTGCGTCGTCGTGCGCAAAGAGTGGCTCGGCGCGCAGGTTGAGCGCTTGCCAGTACTCGACGCGGGCCGACATGTCGAGAAAGGCCCACTGAGCGATGTCAATCACAAGAACGCCCGGGTCGAAGCCGCATGCGCCCGGCGGCAGCACGCCGCCCACGAGCGGATGCGAGGCGTTGATGCGCTGGATGAGCGACGGCCGGCGGCAGTCCTCGACGGCGGCCGCGGGCGCACCCTGCAGCGGCGTGTCGAGGATGTCGCCCACGTCGGCCAGCACAAGTACATCCGTGTGAAGCCAGAGCACGCGGCGCACGTGACTGGGCATGAGCGACGGTAGGTAGGCATGCGCGTAGCGGTATGGCGAGACGAGTACCGCCTCGCGCTCGTGCCGTCTGAGGTGCCGAACGATCTTGGCACGCACACCGCCGACCTCGAGCGTGTACAAGCGGAACGACGCGCTAGGGAAGAGCGCCTCGAGTACCAGCCGTAGCCGTTTCCGGGTTGCAGGCGGAACGATCACGTGGAATCGCAACGCCTCTCGCGACGTCGCGCTGGCGTGACGTATCGTCGAGTTGGCAAGCGCGATGAGACCATACGGCTCCGGCTCATCTGTGGCAACGCACACGTGCAGGAGTTGCTGCTGCAGGAGTTGCTGTGGTTCCTGCTTCGATGCGGACTGTTGCTTCGGTGGCGACAGCTCTCGGAAGGAGAGTGCACAGAGGACGAGGAGGTAGGAGGTTGTACCAAGCACGCATGCGCCGAGGAGGCCGCGGCGGTTGAGCCTGCGTACAGATGGCGGCGGCGGCGAGGGCGAGGGCGGCGGCGGCGAGATCGTGCCCGACAACGACCCACGCGCCATCGCCCTGCGTACATGTATCCCAAAACCTGCCCCATCGACGGCGCCAGTCCAGTCCAATATACGCAATTTACATGGCGGCGGCGGCGCAACACAGCCCAGGCCGACCCCCTCTGGCATGCGCGGCACTCAGCGCCGTGGACAAAGTCGAACCTTCTTTTACGCCGATGCTGCCAGCATGAGTTTTTTTCCTTTTTTGAGCTTCCCTGAGCTTCAAATTAGATGTTCGATGCATGCTCCTGGCCAAGTCAGTATACTTGATTGGTTCAAGTTCAAGTTCAAGTTCAGTACATGTACTTGAACTTGTTCAAGTTCAGTACATGTACTTGAACTTGAACGCTAATAGCTACTTCCAGAAATTGAGAAGTCTATCGGGGACCGCGATCAACCGCGAACCGGGCGCTCGCGTCGGCGCACGGCGGACGCACCCACCACCCAGTCGTTATCGTTATCCGAAACGCTAGATCAAACGCCGGTTCACGCATAAGATCTTTCCCACATTCCCAGACCGCGGCACGCACAGTCGCACGCATGGCAGAATTCTTGTATACTAGATCTCCGCGATACTCGCTCACGATCAACAGTGCGGCACAGTACGGTACACCGTACCAAACAGCGTGTACACGGACCCCCCGGAATCAAAGTGAATGGGCCCATCACACATCATTGATCCAAGTACGGTGGGGGGCCGTCGCGGCGCAGCGTGGCAGGTTCAGCGCGCAGCGTGCTGCGTCCAGGCAGGCAGTTAGCATGGTGCCATCTCTCTCTCTCTCTCTCTCTCTCTCTCTTCATCTCTCTCCGTCTCTCTCCATCTCTTTCCATCTCTCTCTCTCTCTATCCATCTCTCTCTCTCTCCCGTCCAAACGTGCCAGAGACGTGCTTGCTCGCCTTAGTTGCGGACGAAGGCGCACCGCCGCTTCCTCCCGTAGCCGCCAGGCATCGAGAGGGCTCAACCAGGTAGTCTCACTCGCGCACGTACCCGACACCGGCTCAGCTCAACTGGAGCTCGTCAAACAGGCGGCGCGCGCGCTGCTTGGCATCGTACATGCACAGGGTCTCGAGCAGGTCGCGGCACTGCCAGCGGCTCAGCTTAAACTTGAAGCGCTGGCGCTCCGTATACTCGAGGATGTGACGAAACTCGGCTTCTGGCACCGCGGCGAACTCCTCGACTATATTGAAGGTGCACTGCGCCGGGAAAGGCGAGCCGTCTGCGTCGGATGCGTCGATCTCGCCGTCAGCCCCGTTGAACTTGGGCTGTGGCGCGGAGTTGCGCCACGCGGTGAGCGAAAGGTTCTCCTGCCCATCGCTCGTGGCGAGGTAGACGCCATGCAGCTGCCGGTCAGAGAAGTTGAATAGGAAGATGAGCGTGTATCCGCCCACGATTGACTTGACCAGGGGCAGGTACTTGCGTGGCAGCCCAACCATCGAGAGAGCGAAGCACTCGTCGAAGGTTGACGAGGTGCAGCCAAAGATGATGCCGCTTGCGGCCTGCGGCGCGCCTGCCTCGTCCAACACCTCCGACAGCGCACCGCCGCCTGGCACGAGCCGCATCGAGCCAGGCACGCCGCCCATAACGACGCCGCCCATTGCGTCGTCAGCGCGCGCGCCCTCATCACCATCCTCGACGCCCGACCCCATGCGGCCCGTGACCACTGCGCTTGGCGGTCGCAGGATCATACCACTTGGCGCCGCCATGTCGGCAGACAGCATCGCGGGTGCAGGCGAGGCCGCTCCAAGGCCGCCCGCTCCAAGGCTATCGGCCTCGCGGGACGGCTTGAGGTGCGCACTGGCGCCGCAGCGGCCAGACGGCAGCGAGCTTGCCGACGGTTGATGCATCGTCTGAGGCTGCTTGTGTTGCTGATGCTTCTGCTGCGACGAGCTGTGCTGCTGTCGTCGGCAAGACTCGTCACGCCGACCCGAGTCTGCAGCGGATGGTGGCGCGGGCACTCCGGCGGTGACCGAGGGCAGCGTCGCATGCGGGTGCGTTTGCCCACCCGATGGGCTCGCTTCGCCGTCGGTAAGCTCATACCCGTTCGGGCCAACCTGGTACTGGTGTTGGTACATGAGCGACGCGTGCTGGTGCTGCAGCCGACTGAGATGGTCGTGCTGTTGCTGGAGCAGGAGCTGGTGGTGGTGCATCTGCATCTGATGGTGCATCTGCAGGTTGTGCATGTGCATCTGCTGCATGTGTATGTCCTCCTCCGCGGTGCCCTGCTGCTGCTGCTGCTGCTGCTGCTGCTGCTGCTGCTGCTGCTGCTGCTGCTGCTGCTGCTGCCCTTGCTGCGCTTGTTGCGCTTGTTGCGCTTGCGCTTGTTGCGCTTGTTGCGCTTGTTGCGCTTGCTGTTGTTGTTGCTGCTGCTGTTGTTGCTGTTGTTGCGCTTGCTGCTGCATCGCCGCCCCTTGCTGAGCAGCCATTAGCGGTGGGTAGAAGAATGACTGGCCGCCGTGCTGCTGCGGTTGCGGCAGCGATAGCTGCTGCTGCTCCTCGAACTCCGACAACGGCATGCCAGCACTCAGAGGCATACCGCCATCACTCAGGGGAGTACCGCCATCTATGCCGTCATCGCCCCCATCGCCACTCCGATTAAAGTACACGCCGCCCGGCCGCGGCGCGTAGTCGCGGCTCATGCCGTCTCTTGGGAAAAGCTTTTGCGCCCCGAACCTGTGACAGCTTGTGACAGCTTGCCTCCAGAAACCCGATCACGTCACGAAACTTGACAAAAATAAACATTACATGTAAGAAATCTGCACAGGCCTCCAACTTCACAAAACGGGGGACTTCCCTGACGCACGTGCTGTGAATCCCACCAACGACCTCCCCTCGCGCGTCGTCGGTCGCGGGCCCCCGTCACACGTGAACATCGACGAACCATTTCAGCCTCGCACGCTTGATCATGGACGCGAACGCCCTCGATCTCGCTTCGGACGTCTCTTCGGAAGATGATGGCATTCGCATCGTGCTCCACTATCCTGATGAGCTTGACGAGGGCGAAGAGGGCATGCTGTACGCGGAGGACAGCAGCGCTGCAATGGCTGACGGTGCCGCGGCCGGCGAGGGAATGGCCGGCACCCAGCCTCCCACTCTTGGCCCATCGGCGTCCGTCTGCTCTGCCAGCAGCGCGGGCACGACACCAGCCTCGAACGCCGCCAAGGCGAGCCGGCACAAGGTGTATGTCAACCCACGTCTGCAGGCGCTCGCCAGCGCAGGCGCTGGCACTGGCGGGTCACCAGGTGCAATTAGCATGACGCCACCGGCGCCGCACAAGCAGCCCGCCATCACCGCGGCACAGCGTGCCAAGCTCGGCCCGCTCGTGCACGTGCCTGGCGGGCTGCAGATGAGCCTCGAGGGGCCGATGCCGGAGAATATCGACATCGATCAGCTAGCCGAGAAGCCGTGGCACAAACCCGACGTCGACCCGACTGACTACTTCAACTATGGGTTCACAGAGGACACGTGGCGCCTCTATTGCAAGCGGCAGCAGGAGATCCGCGCGGAGGTGCGCACGCTCAGCCAGATGCAGGTGCCCACCTTTAACGGCGCGAGCACGGGCATGTTTATGGGCGCACCAGGCGGCATGATGGGCGGCGGCATGGGCGCTGGCATGATGGGCGGCGGCATGGCAAATGGCATGGGCGCGTGCGCCGGCTTTGGCAGCGCATGCGCAGGCGCCGCAGCGATTGGCCGTGGAGGCCCCACGCAAATGGGATTCGTCCCTGGCGGCCCGATGGGCGGTGGGGTAAGTTTGCCGATGCCGGGCATGGGCGGCCGCGCCCAACTGCCGGGCATGGGCTGCAACAGCGGCATGGGCAATCACGTTGGCATGGGTGGCAGCAGCATGGGTGGCAACGGCATGGGTGGCAACGGCATGGGTGGCAACGGCATGGGTGGCAACGGCATGGGTGGCAACGGAATGGGTGGCAACGGCATGGGTGGCAACAGCATGGGTGGCAACAGCATGGGCGGCAACGGCGTGCTGTGGCCAGGAGGAGGCATAATGCCAGGCGGCCAAATGGGCCCGAGAGGCCCCATGGGAGGTGGCATGATACCGGGAGGTGGCGCGTGGGGTGGCGGCCCCGGCGGCGGCTGGGGAGGGGTCGTTGGGCAGCCGATGGGCGGTGGCGGCATGCTTACCATGGGTGGCTCAGTCGGAGCGATGCAGCAGCAGCAGCAGCAGCAGCAGCAGCAGCAGCAGCAGCAGCAGCAGCAGCAGCAGCAGCAGCAGCAGCAGCATGTGGGCGGCGGTGGCTCGATGTCGGACGAGTTGCGACAAGGCATGGAGCGGCTCCGTCAGAGGCAGCTGGCCACTGCGGGCGGAGGCGGCATGGCGGACAGCGTGCAGGACGCGTGGTGAAATTGACAGATCCAGCCAGGGAGCGTGCCTGAGCTGGGGAGTCTGGGACCACTGCACAGCTTCTAGCTACAGCCTGCTCGGAGGGTCGGTGAGACTCTGAGAGCGACAGTGTCCCGCCTGCCAGACGAGAGAGACCACACGCCCCCCTGCACGGTTTCGGGATTTGTATGATCGTATCGCGCGTTGGAAGGTTACTTTCGTTTGCCGGGTAACGATTAACGAAGAAGATACGGATTACGGTATAATCCCCGATATAAATCCGATATAAGGTCGAGGTCGGACCGGGCCGGATCGAATCTGACGAGAAAGTCCAGGAAAAGCAGTGTCGTTTCCAAGAAAACACCCCCCCCCTCTTGACCTCATCGACCGACCTCCGAGGTCAACATCAAAGTTTAGGGTTAGGGTTAGGGTTAGGGTTAGGGTTTTAGCGTGAGAGTCGATGTGTCACACTGGAGTGTCTGACACTGAAGATGCGCGGAAAGTTTCGTCGAAGTTTCGTCACTGACCTCACTAAGTTTCGTCATCTCTTTATTAGGCAACCAGTGGGTTTCGTCAGTCAGTCTACCGGTACCAAACCTCCGTACGATATAATCATAGTTCATACAAATCTCTAAAGGTCTAATCTGATACATTCTGTCATCTCATTCCTATTTATTCCCTATCGTAAATCTGGGTCAACTGCTGTCGTGTGTCGATTCAAGATCAACCGCGAACGCGCTCAAATTAAGTCAAGTCAAATCCTATATAAACAACAGATACAACCTAGAACCGCGCAAGGGGAACCGCGAACCGGGAACTCCCGGCGAGGCGCGAGGGCCTATGCTTGGACGATCGTAGATCGGTGATCGCGTTGATATCCGCTCGGCGAATGTGTGCTCTGGTATCGAGGCTCCTTCTCTAGCAGTCGGCGCGGGTGAAGAGTCGACGTAGAGGATGAGACACAACAGAAGGAACACGATAGGACAACACGAGCGGGATGAAGGAGACCAAGAGGAGACACGCCACAGAGAGCTAGCCTAGCCTAGCCTTGACTAGGACTTGACTTGACTTGACTGCTTGGACTCATTACCTCACAAAGAACTTTTTACAAACTAAGTCAAAGACCGAGCGTGTTACATCCTTACATGTTCATGTAGTTTTAAACGAGTCATCCCTTATCTGGCGTGCCACCTCGCCACGCCACCCACCCTTCACAGAACGCTTGAGACTGCAAGGCGTCGTTTGTCCAACGTATTGATGTGTTGTGAATGTTGGTGCTTGGTCTTACTAATTTAGGTGTCGTGAGTGTGAATAAAATGCCGGTCAATCATTCCAACGTTCACGATGCCGAGGACCACGTTGCGGAGGACGATTGGGTGCTCGAGCAGGAGCCTAAAACTTTTGAATGGGATGCCGACGACGGCGACGATAGCGATGATCACGAGGAATCCGCCATGCCGAAAGCAGCTGGCCCAGTATCCACTGTGGAGCTAGACCCGGAGCCCAGGCAGGCGCCCGCGCCTGTGCTGGAGCGGGGACTGGAGCCCACGGACGCCGTGGATTCGTTCGAGCACACTGCGGCCCCTAAATCTCTCGAAGAGGTTTCGGAGCGTCCAGAGGAGCAGCGAGACGATGAAACCGTCCGTAGCTGGCACCTTGGGAAGGCACCCACTGCAGAGGCGCCGCCGCCGACAGTACTAGTAGCCGCAGAAGGTGCGATGGACTCAGCCTCCGAGATGAGCTCTGCCAGCTTTGCGTGCTCCGACGCACATACCGGCGGTGCGGTGGTATTTGACGAAGCGTTCAGCGAGTCCTCGCTGCCGATGATGGCAGCGGAGGTGGCAGAGGAGGCGGCTGCAGAGGACGACACGTTCAGCGAGGCCTCGTTTTACGCGGTGGCAGCGGGACCGACTGCGGAGCCTACGGCAGAGGCGCTCGAAGCGCACGAAGAAGAGGACGGGGCGCTGAGCGACGCCTCTTTCTACGTTCTTCCTGGTCAGGCGGACCCGTTCGAGGCCGAGCCCACGCCCGTACCGACAGGGGATAACCTTGTTAAGCGGGTGGTGCTGCCGCCGCGCCTTGCCCCATCCAAGCTTCCGAGCAGCGGGGCCCGTCCCAACGAGCTGGCCAATCTGTCGAAGCTACGCGCCAGCCTCCGAAACCTTGGCCCCATCGGCGAGGAGCTGTGCGCGCTTGCAGAGGAGCTGGCGGTGGTGTCGAAGCGAACGCTCAAGCACACGCCGCTCGCAGAGCGTCATGTTGTCAGTGAGTTCGAGTGGTGGCAAACCCTCCTCGAGGGCCTCGATGTCCAGGCTGATGCCGGTGCCGGCAAACCCCGTCGATCGCACGAACCCGGACGATGAGCATCGAACAGCGCGCGGCGCTCCGGTCGAGGCGTGACGGACGCCAATTCCTCCGCCGCTAGGCTGCGCATACACCATAACCAAATATTTCGCGCGCGTACGCGCGTGTCGCCCCCCCCGGAGACTCGATTCTCGACCCCGCAAAGACCCCGCATACAATTGCGACAAGTTGCGACGTGGCCCGACCGGCTCGCGTGCGCTTTTTCATCTGTAACTGGGTCTGGGACATCTGCGTCCGGGACTCAAACACGGTTAAAAGATAAAACCGGCCGAAATACAACTCAATTACGCGGCAACACACAAAGACACATTACGGTATCATATACAGACCCTGTGCGCGGCGCGCGCGCGGTGTTACCTGGTACGTTCGTGCCCCTATACCGCTAGGCACGTTCGGACGATCGGAGAGCGGCGGATCAGTAGTATCGTTTCTCGTCAGGCATAAGGCGTCGCGTGTGGCAACGCCAGACATCGACAAGCCGCAGCAATACGGCGCACGCGACCCCGCTGCACACGGCCCACGAGAGTCGAGCACAACGCCGCCTCAGGTGCTGGCTGCGTGGCAGTGCCGCCGCGTCCTCCGCATGTCGCCACGCCCTCCGCACGTCGCCACGCCCTTCGCACGTCGCCCGCCACGCCCAATAAATTGCACTCCACCCTTCCTCGACCGAATCGTTCTGCTCCCCCTCGATGCTCCCGTCGATGCGCATCCCCAGACCGCACGGTCACGCAACATGTCTCCGAACCTCGCGCAGCAGCTGAAACCGTCGCCTTCGCTGGAGCAGGACCGTATAGCAGCCGCATCTAAACGGACTCGGCGCCTGCCACGATCTCGGTGAGCTCGGTGGTGATTTTCGCCTGGCGCCGGCGGTTGTAGACGATCGTCAGCTTGCTGACGAGGTCGAGGGCGTTCGAGGTGGCCGAGTCCATCGCAGTCATGCGCGACGCCTGCTCCGAGGTCGCGTTCTCGAGCAGGCATCCGTAGAGCTGAATGGCCAGGTTGAACTGGTACATGTTGGCGAGGACGTCCTCCTTGTCGCCCTCAAACTCATACCTGGGCGGCGCGAGTGTAACGGCGATGGCGGCAGCGGTGAGCGAGCAGGGCGGGCTTGTGGGCAAGGGGGCCGAAAGCGCCCCCCTCTCTTGTGTCCAGCCGGCTCTGGGTGAGGCAGGCACGACCATGCGCCGCTTGGGAACGAGCCGCTGGCGAGCGGCGCCCATTGCGCGAGCAAGTGGCGCAAGAGGCGAGGGATGTAGGAGAGGAGATGGGGAGGAATGGGTTCGGAAACCCCCGGACTCACTCATCGAGCACGCCCGACGCGCCGAGGACTGCGGGGCCCTTGATCGTGAGAGGCGTCACGTCGAAGGCGATAACGCTCTTGTATTTGTTGTACAGCACCGTGTACTGGTCCACCGGCTTCGCGAGCATCTGCTCCGCGAGGAAGGACGCGAGCGAGAAAGTGATGGGCCCCCCATACGTCTCGTCGATGGATGTCTTGATGTACTTGCTGTGCGTCCGATTCAAGCCGTCGCGCGCCTTGCTACCCACGATCACCAGGTGCGGCGCCTCCTCCAGGGTCTTTGGGCCGATCGTCAGCTTCACCTCCTTGACCACTCGGGAGTTGATGCCACCGCAAAGCCCCTTGTCTGACGAAATCGCAAACAAAAGCGAGGTCGCGGGGACCTCGTCGTCATCCTTGCGCGAGAGCACCGGTGACATCACCGAACCGATTCCGTCGGCGAATGGCCGCGCTGCCATCATCATCCGCTCCGCACCCTTGAGCTTCGCCGCCGCCACCATTTTCATCGCCTTAGTAATCTTAGAGGTCGACTTGGTCGACTTGATGCGCATGGCGAGCACCTGCAACAATCGAGGAGGCACAAGGTCAGCTCGCCTGCACTCGGCCGCCTCGATCCCCGCCCCCGCTTCGCCCCTGCTTCGCCCCCGCTTCGCCCCCGGTGTCGCGCGCGGATGCGAGGTCGGACCTTGAGCGACATCGCGCTGAAGAGGTTCGGCTCCCTTGCACGCCACGGAGTGGGGGCATTCGTAACCACATCGCGCCGCCACGCCAAATTTCGACACGCGCAAACGCAACTCGGGACTTCCGAGATCCCTGGACTTCAGGTCCCTTCGTACCTATTACGTCTTTTCGAACACCAAAATCGTCACGGCCCAATTGGCGTCTTCGCGTGTCAACCGTCGAGTCTACCGGCGCGAAAGGCAACATGGCGGAGCGCGTTGAACGTTCGAAGGTCCTGGACGACGTTTACATAGAGGCCAAACCATCGGGACAAGGGTTCCTATCTAGACTGATGCGTCACAGACTCGCCTTTGGTTCCGTTCCTCAGAAAGTGGTCCCATATCCTGCCGAGCAGAAGATTCTCAACGCGGAGGGGGAGGCGGAGAAGTTGTTCAGCGTCCGATTCGTAGCATGGCGCAAACTCAACATGCGCGTGGCAGGTTTGGCCGTTTTCCTTCGGCTGATCCTCTCGCTGTGGATCCTCATAGTGCAATCCAACCAAAAGATCGCGGCAAACGGCCGGCGTGATTGCAAGGAGCAAATCATCTGGTACGGCTGTGAGTGCGGCCTCGGTGGCGATGATCCCAATGATCCCGGCGTCGATGAGTGCCTCCTTGAACGAGTCGACCCGTCGCGATGCGCCCAGGACGACGATGGCAACGTCATCTGGGACGGCCCAGCCGCACGTCTGCCCACTGGGCTGACGCAGCAGGAGCTGGACGTTATTGTCAACGACGGCGGATACTGTCAGAAGGAGTACGGCCTGAGAGCTTCTATCGCATTCCCATTGATTCCGGATCACATCCGGTCAGCCACCGAAATGTTCACCTGGATGGGCATCGGCAAGGCCATCGTCAAGTTCATCTGCCAGTGCCTCGCGCTATTTTGCCTCATCACCGCTGGCTGCAGATGGCACAAGTACGACGAGACGCGTCGCTTGCTGCAATACTCCTTCAGCCTTCTTATCGTGCCTCCCTTCCTCATGGGTATCTGCGTGCCCATGCGCGCGGGCGTCGACATGAAGCGGTTGCAGATCGCACTATGCCGGGACGTAGTAGAGAAGCTCACCGACGTGAGCGGCAACTGGGTGCTGGGTATGGATCTTGGCGACAGGGAGACGTTCTGTGAGCTTGAGCCCGAAGCGTGGGGCGAGGCGATCGCGGATGCCATCGTTAGCTCCGGGCTGAGCGCAGAGTACAATGAGACGCTTCTTGCGGTCACATGCCCAAAGGCGCAGGTCAGAAAGACGGGCTGCAAGACCGAGTGCGCGAGCTGCTTCGGCGATGTCCAACGAGAGGTGCCCAACAGTGTGGGTGTAAACCAGACGATCAGTGTACGCAACCCTTGCCTGGATTACCTCACCTTTGACCAGCTCTGCAGAGGCCGCGATGCGGTGGCCGAGGCGGAGTTTAGGGCGTACTCCTACGGTGATATCTCCGACACCGTAGTCACTGCCGCGGCTCAGTCCTTCACGGGAGGCTACAACGACGCAACCTCGCTCTGCAGTCTCATCGCGTCACAATTTTCGAATTGCTCGGCGCAGTGCGATCGTGTCTACCCCACCGGCCCCGGCTTCAACGGAAATGAGTCGTGTGCGCAGGCTTGCGATAGCGTTTTCAAGACTGAGTTGCTCGGCAACGCTCTCGCCGACGCCGACTTCGCCCCGAATCTGTGCGCCGGCGATGCCCTGTACAAGAACCTGGGCGCTGTGACCGGGATTGCGAGCACGCTGCTCGATGCCGTCGAAGTGGGCGTCGGTGTGGCGGTCGGCGCGCAAACGGTGGCACTGCTGTTGCCGACGTTCCTGTCGATCGTCAGGGGTCTGCTGAAGGGCGCCGAAGTCCTCAACGCGGCGCTCCCATACGTGCGCTTCCCCGCCTTTCAGATGGTGATCTCGAACTCGCTCATCGCGGCCCTGGTCGCCGCGATTATGTCGAGCTTCTTCCAGATGGGCGGTGACGGCTTGTCCGCATCCGCCTGCGTCGCTCTGGTGCTGAGCTTTGGGTATGCATGGCCGACTCAATTCTTCCTCTCGGCCCGGTCGTTTCTCGAAACCAAGAAAATGATGTTCTGGCGGAATCTCTACAAGATGATCATGCAGGTCCTGTGTGTTGCCCTCTTCCTTGCCTGGATCCTGCGGTCGGAGTTCGTCCAAAAGATGATCGAGGAGAGCGGGTTCATGTTGATTGATAAGATCGTCTCGAACCCGAAAATGCTCTACGATAACATCAAAGCTCCGCTGTGGGTGTTCGTGGGCGCTGTCCTCGACTTCGCTGGCGCAAGTGTGGTGGCGAAGCTGTTCTATTGCGACTTGCTCCTCGACATTGTCAACAAGACGGAGCTGCAGGACGTGACGCCGCAGCAGGATGTGATGCGCGGTGAGGTCGCTCGCCTGAAGGAGGTCGAAGTTCCGTTGGTCGAGTCCATGAAGCCCCCCGCAACGTCCAATAAAGTCTCACCGGCTCTGGAGATGCAGGACGTTCAATAGGGGATCTCACCACGTGCTAATCCACACGAAATGCCTGCTCAAAGTTCCAGCGTGTCGACAGGGGAGGGGTTTCGACAGCGGTGCCGACAGCTGCAGAACGTGACGCCGCAGCAGGATGTGATGCGCGGTGAGGCCGCTCGCGTGAAGGAGGTCGAACCTTCGAAGTTCCGATGTTCGAATCCTTTAAGCGATCCACAGTCCAACAAGACAATAAGGTCTACCAGGAGATGGACGGCCAGGGAGAAGTCTGGATTTCTGTAGGATTTCTGCGGAACTTTTCCACAACTCGCTACGAAATGCAGTACACGTTCCCGCCTCTGATACGCGATTACTTTGGCGTTCATGAGTGACTGCACAGAGCCCAGGGGATGCCTGGGTACACGCGGATCTCAAGTATGAGGTACAGACCTCACTCACCGAGTTTTCATTTTATTCCACTGGACGCAACATACATTCCGATTGTACTCGGAGCACGTTTTCGGTTCTCAAAAGACGCAAAGCGCTACTCGCATCTACTGCTACGGACGGGCCTTTCCCCGGACTCGTAATGTGCGCCGAGCGATGTCCGCGCTGAGAGGGCTGACCGCACTTAAGGCAGCGAGCCGCGAGCAGCTTGCAAGAGGCTTCAGCCTGCGCAAAGAAACCTCGGAATCCAAGAAAAGCAGCAAGAATAGAAAGTTGCCGGTTGCCCGTGAAAAGAGCCGAAAAAATTACTGACCAGTTTCGGACTCCAGACTCAAGATCAGGAACAAGAAACCGTGGCGAACGGTGCAGGTCAGGAGCGCGCCCCACACAAGGACTTCAGCCCCCCCCCCCCCCCCCCCCCCCCCGCCCCCGGCGAGCTCGCCGCCTCAGGGCCTCCCGGCCGATCTCGGTCACTCGACGGCGGCGGGGGCGGCAGCGGCGGCCTGTTCGTCGGGTACATCAGCGCTCGGCATGCTCATCAACGTGTCGTCCGCCACGGGGAACCGATTCATCGCGCGAAGTGCCGAGCCGGCGCGGCGCTGCACGGTCTCCGAGACATAGGGTACCGAGGCGACACCGCGGAGAAGATCGATGGAGCGGCGGAGGATGCGGTAGAGGTCGCCGCCATCCAAGGACGTGTTCGCAACCAGCCGCTCCCAAGTCTCGCCCTGCGCCCATGCCTCGACGATGGCACACGCGCCCGTCTCGATGCCGATCGGAAAGGTGAGGCCGTGCGCGAACTGCGCCTGAGAGAGCACGTCCGCGCGCGCCTCAAGCGCCTCGAGTAACTCGAGCACCGGCTCGCTCGTCGCGTACGCCACATACGCATTCGGGCGCATCCGCTCGTCGAGGGTGGCGGCGAGTACAGCCGCGAGCTGCTCGGGGCGCAGATCGTCCTTGTCGGCGAGCTCGAGCATCACGATCGCGAGCCACAGCTCGTTCTCGCCCGCGAGCTCGGCCACGAGCTCACCGAGCTCGGTCGCCTCCCATTCGATCAGCGCGCCGTACTCGCGCAGCACCTCGCACACTGCCATGAACTGCGCCCACGTTGGCCCCCCGTCCTCGCCGGTTAACGCGCTCGTGGCTGCGGCCGCGGCCGCGGCGGGCGGCGCGGGCGGCGGGTTGGCCTTGCGACGCAGCTTTGCCTGCTGCTCCTCGAGCTTCGCCCTCGCCCGGTACGCCGCCAGGATGGCCTCGAGCTGCGGCTCAGCAGCGAGCGCCGAGGCGGCGAGTTGCTCATCGATCCACGCGATCCGAGCGCCCTGCTTCAGCACCGCCGCGGGAGGCTCGGGCACCGTCATGGCCGCAGGCACTTCGGTCGCGAGTCTGGTGGCTGCAGCCGCCGCCGCCGCGCGCGCCGCCTGCACTGCCGGCGGGACTGGGGCTTCGGCGGCGGCCACAGGGCGAGTGACGCCGTCGGCTATGGCCACGTTCTCGCCGTCTGTCTGTGCTCCAATTTCAGCCTCCTCCTCCTCCTCCTCCTCCTCCTCCTCCTCCTCCTCCTCCTCCTCCTCGGCCGCGGTTGCCGTTCCGCCACCTCCCTGTGCGAGCGGGGCCGTGACGAGCGCGCCATCGGCGCTCGGGCGCCACGCCGAGGGCGGTGGCAGGGCGCGGAGGAGCGCGCCGCGCGCCTCGGCCGGCAGCGGGCCGGCGCGCAGGTCGGGATCGATGGCAGCGACCTGCGAGGGCGTCGCGATGCGCAGTGACGTGTCGGTCGCGACGAGCAGCACCGCGGTGGCCGAGAAGTATGAAGGGAGCCGAGCGCGCAGATTCGCGGGCGCGTCGTCGACAAGGATCGTGCGCGTGCCGTCCTTGAGGAGAATCGCCGCGCCCGCGGGCACGAACGGCAGCAGCGCCTCCATGGTCGCCTCCGTCTCGGCCGCATCCTGAACCTTCAGGTAGTCGAGCGTGCGCAACTCGGCCGTGCGACGCTCAAGTAGCTTCACGTACGCGGCAAGCTCCGCCTCTGGGTACGCCGCGAGCAGCGCCGCCGCCTCGTCCACCTCCTTGTCCACAGCCGCGAGCGCGTCGATCGCCTCGCGCTGCTGGCGGCTCGCTAGGTAAGCGCCGAAGGAGCGCGCCACGAGCGCGCGGCAGCCGGCAGGCGAGCGCGTACGCAGCATCTGGAGCGCCGACGAGTACGAGACGAAGAAGTGCGACGTGATCGGCTCGGCAGGCTGGAGCAGCAATGCATGGCATGCCGCCGAATCCTCAAAAGGCGAGCGGCAGAGCACCACGTGGCCGATTGGGTCGAGGCCGCGCCGGCCGGCACGCCCGGCCATCTGGAGGAGCGCCGAGGGGGCGAGCGGCGCGATGCCATTGTCGCCGCGCTTGCTGACGGTGCTGATGACGGTGCAGCGCGCGGGCATATTGATCCCGGCCGCGAGCGTCTCCGTCGCGAAGACAGCCTTGAGCAGGTTGGCCTGGAAGAGGCGCTCGACGAGGGACTTCTCAAGAGGGAGCATGCCCGCGTGGTGGGCGGCCACACCGCAGCTGAGCAGCCGTAGCCGCTCTTCGTCGAATGCGAGGGCGGGGGCGCTCTGTCGAAAGGTACTCACCTGAACCTCGACCGCCGCTTGCTCCGCGTCGCTCAGCAGCGAGTGACGCGACGCGGCAACCGCCTGCGCGGCCTCATCGCACCCGACGCGCGAGAAGATGAAGACGATTGCGGGCACCATCTGTTGACGGGCGAGCGAGCGCACGAGGAAGGGCATAGTGGGCACTTGCTCGCGCGCGCGCTGCCGCTCGAAGTCGCGATCCATACGCGCCGAGCCGCGACTGCCGTACAGGCCGCCCCCACCGCCACGCCCGCCGCCGCCGGAGGCGCCGGCGCCGTCATAGTCCCGCTCGCCACCGCGCCCGCCACGGCGCGCGGGCGAGGTGCCTCGTCGGGAAGCTCCTCCCTTCGGAGCGACCTCGCCCTCGCGCCGCATGGCGCTCATCTCGCGGCGCTGGCGCCCCTCGGCCGTGAGCTTGGGGTTGAGCTGCCACTGGCGCTGGCGCTGGCGCGCACCCGTGGGTGCGTCGGGTGAGCCACCGGGGCCGGCGGTGGGCGACGTGAACAGCGGGAGCACGCCCAGATTGTCCGCGTAGTGGTAACGCAGAGGCACGGGGCGGTACTCGGAGACGACGAGCGCTGTCGGCCCATGGATGGCGTCAATCCACGAGGTTATCTGGCGCGCGTTCTGGATGGTGGCCGAGAGGGCGATGAGTCGAAGCGATGGCGGCGAGAGAATGCAGCATTCTTCCCACACGGTACCACGCGACGGGTCGTTCATGTAATGGAACTCATCGAGGACCACGTATGCGACGCCCTCGAGCGGGCTGCCCTCTGCCAGAACGCTGCTGCTGCTGATGCTGCTGCTGCTGCTGCTGCTGCTGCTGATGCTGCTGCTGCTGCTGCTGCTGCTGCTGCTGCTGCTGCTGCTGCTGCTGCTGCTGCTGCTGCTGCTGCTGCTACTGCTGCTGCTGCTGCTGCTGCTGCTGCTCCTGCTCGCAGTGCCGTCGCTGCCAATCGCGTTGACTGCCGCCGCCGCTGCCGCCGCGGTGGGCTGCGCGTCCCTGAGGAGCATGTTGCGGTACACCTCGGTGGTCATCACGAGTACTGTGCCCTCGCGGTTGATGCACGTGTCGCCTGTGAGCAGCCCGACGCGCTCGCGCCCAAATTGGCGCTGCAGATCAGCAAACTTTTGATTCGAGAGCGCCTTGAGCGGCGTCGTGTAGATAACGCGTTGCCCGCGCGCGAGCGCCAGGTAGCACCCGAGCTCGCCGATCACCGTCTTTCCCGAACCCGTTGGTGCGGACACCACAACGGAGCTACCACTGTGCAGCGCATCAAGTGCTTGCAACTGGAAATCGTCGAGATCAAACGGGAAGACGTGCGGTAGCAGCTCGAGGGCCGAAGTGCCGGCCGCGACAGCGCACTGAAGCTCCTCCACGACCGCCGGCGTGCCGGCCGTCTCGCGCAGCCGCTGGGTTGCAGCTGCACACATGGCGGACGGCTGGACACGGACCCATTCTCGCGGAGCGCAGTGCCAGAAGAGCGGCACGCGTGGATGCACAACAGACGAGGCCGGCCGTCTTGAAACTGATAAGGGTCGGGTTGGGCGCGCCAGCAAGAACAAAAGACAGACACGCACCATAGTAATTCAGGCCACCTTATGAACCACCACCTCCCGATGCTCCGCCGGGCACGAAGCCGTCAGGAGTCGCGCGAAAAGTCCTGTGAACACGTTTCACGCCTCTCTTCAAAACTCTCCGTTATCATTTTGAGCTCGTCAAAGCCGCAAGCAGTTGTGAGGAGAGGTTTACTCGACCGCGACGATTTGACTTGTAAAGACTGTCTTGACTCTTGACTTGCCTCGTCTTGCCCCTTGTCATCGATTGGACGGCCCTTGTCGTTCACACGACTTCAATGCCGCTCGTGCAGCAGCTCTCAGCCGAGATGAGCGACGTGTCCGAAGAGCAGGTGGGCTTCAGTGCTGCTCCCTCGTCCCTCGATGATGGCCAATGTCACACATCCCATCCTTTGCCGCCTGCAGGCCATCGAGCTGCTCGCAAAGACGCAGGAGTGCAGCAAGTACTTTGGGGACTTCGACTTCCAACAACTGCTCGACCTCGTGCACGAGCTCACCATTCTCTACTTCAAGGAGGGCGAGACGGTCCTTCTTCAAGGCGAGCCGGCCACCTTTTTCGGCGTGCTGCTAAAGGGCGTCCTCACGCCGATGATCGGTGATGTGCCAGTGGGCGCGTTGCGTGGCATTGGCGACATCATCGGTGAGACGAGCCTATTCTCGGGCGGTACGCGGAACGTGTCGGTTGTGGCATCCGAGGACGGGTATCTCGCAGTCGTGCCGTTCACACAGCTCGAGCGGCTCAAGAAGTCCAATCCAACGCTCGCGACGAAGCTGAACACGCAGCTCGCAAATGCCGCGCTCGAGAAGCAGTTTGAGTCCGATGGCATCGACTTCTCGCGCGTAAGTGAGCAGCAGCGACAGCATGGCGTGCGTGAGTTGCTTGCCAAGCAGGCGCAGCAAGGGTGGGACGCCAATACACCTTTGGACCTCAAGAAGCAGGAGTCACTGCTGCGCAAGGCATCGAAAGCGTCCACCCGGCGCAAGGACCTCGACGACCCCTCGCGCCGCACCTCAGGCACCCCCAAGGTGAGGCGCTGCCAGGTCCATTCCTGCCTAGTGCCTGCTTGATCCATCAAGTGAGCCCATCCTTGCGCTCGCCGCCCTCCCGCCTCTGTGAGCAGGTCAAGCTGTCCAAATCGTCCAACGAGCCCGACGCGACGCGAGCACCGCGCTCAATCAAAGCTCCCGACGTGAGCGCCTTCCCGATGTCGTCGACCAATGCGATTGTCAGCTTGTCCACGACATCACCACCCCTCGTGCCCATCACCTCGGCGCGCAGAGGGGTCGACGCGCTTGTGCGCACGTACTCGTCCTTGCCTACCTCGCTCACGTCGGAGAAGGTGCTTGAGTATCTCATCGGTCTTCAGATCGGTCTTCAGACCTCCGAGGGCGACGGCATGGCGGGCGGCATGGCGGGTGGCATGGCGGGTGGAATAGCCGGCGGCGGCATGGCCGGCGGCGGCGGCTGGCTCAGTACCCTCAGCCCGGAGCTCACCCAGGCGCTCACGACGGCGCTTGCCGCGGCGCCCTTCCTCGCAGGCGAGGTGCTCTTTGCACAGGGTGAGGCGGCAATGTGGGTGGGGCTTATACTCTCGGGCTCGTGTGCTGAGTTCGGCCAAGCTGACAGCGGGGAGCTAGTGGTGCGCGGTGCGGCGGAGTTCGTAGGCGAGGCTGCTCTCTTCTCAACGGCACCAGCGCGACTGAGTGACATCGTCGCTCTTGAGGACGGGATAGTGGGCATGCTCTCGTTGGCCGACTTGCCCCGCATCGCATCCAAGACACCAGCCCTCGCCCACACGCTCCTCGGTGCGATGGCCGCCGCCTACGCCGACGCTGCTGCCGCCGCCGCGCCCGCCGATGACATGTCCATTCCCTCCGGGGCCGACCGCCCTGGGAGTGACGAGCCGCCTGGGAATGTTCACAGTGGGAGTGACGAGCAGCCGCTCTCGGCGTCGTTGCTCGTGCAGCGATTCCACTCATCTGGCGCCTCGCAGCGTGCGGCCTGCCTGCCCCTCGAAACATTCATAGTGCGGATGCGTACCACGGCCGTGACCCACGCGCACCTGGAACTCGGAGGCGCCGACTGTGCCGCTGGGCGTGTGAGTGAAAGCTCCTTCCCGAAAGACGAGCGACGAGGGGGTCGGAGCCCCTCCCAGCCCCTTGGTGGGAGTGCAAGCTCGTTCCACAGCGAGGGAGATGCCCTAAACAGGGACGAGCGAGAAGCCGAGCTTGCGGCGGCGGCAGGCGGTGGCAGCACGGTGCCCATGCTTCGCAATCTCCTTCGCAATCTCCTGCCCTCGCCCACGCCCACCGCCCAGGCGCTGCGCCTGCTGCGCCTGGCGGAGCGCAAGGCGGACTGGATGCGCGGCGAGCTCAGCCTCTCGGAGCTCGCGCTGCTCTCCCGCGCCCTCGCGGTCGTGCGCCTCGGCGTGGGCTCGCCGCTCCTCAAGGCGGGGGAAGAGGCGAGCTTCGTGGCCCTCCTGCTCGAAGGCTCTCTTGAGGTGCACCATCGTCCTGTCAGTGCCCGTGCCCATGACGGCACCCAGGCGCCCGTGACGCGCACGCTGCGCCCGGGCACGGCGCTCGGCTACGGTCCCCTCTTCCAGGGAGGGGGGCGCGAGGCGGACGTGCTCGGCGCGACGCCCGCGTATGTGGGCGTTATCTCGTATGCCGAGCTCTCGTCGCTCAGCCTCGCCGAGGATGCAGGCGCTCGAAAGCTGATTGTTCTGCTCGCTCGCCTGATGTACGTTCACATCAAGAAGGGCCAGCTGACGGGCGAGCTCACCTCCGAGCTCGTGGGTGAGACCTCGCGAGATTTCGTGCTCCCGTCGCGTAAGCTCGCTCCGGTGATCGCCGAGCAGGAGGCGCGAGATTGGCCCTCAAAGGCGCGCTGCTTGATCGATGAGACCCAAGCTGAGCATCTCTACCGGAGGCTGCGCCATTCCAAGACAATGGGCGGCGCACTTGCGGCCGAGGTGGCCAATAGCGGCGAGCCGCTGCCGCCCACGTTCTTGTGCCGGGTGCTGCTGCCTGAAGGCGCCTCGCGCCTGCACACGTTCACGCACGAGCACAGCATCGGCCGCGCTGTTCTCGCCGTCCTCGGCCATGCGGCGCGCACCGGCGGTCTCGGCCATGGCGCCGGTCCGGGCGCCTCCGAGGGCTCGCCTAGCGAGAGTGGCTGGGTGTTGCAGGTGCCCACAACGGGGGAAGTTCTTTCGTCCGGGGGCAAGGCGATGCTGCAGACGGCCCAGTATGTGCGATCCTTCCTAGAGCACCGGCGTGTGCCCATCCTGCGGCTGTGCCGTGCCACGGACGCCGCCGAGTACCGCGACGCCCTCGTTCCTCCGCTGGCCGAGGCGGAGGAGGTCGTGCATGCATTGCTCGGCCATCCTCTCGTTTGGTCCTCCGAGTCGATGGAGGTGCTGCACTTCCGGCGAACGATGATGCTGCTGCGCCCGACGGTGCTCGCTGAGTACGAGGCAGCCAAGGTGAACCGCGAGCTGCCCACGTTCACCGACCCGACGCCACCGCTTGCCACGCTCCCCTCGCGCTTCCTGGTCAAGATCTTCCTCCTCGGCCAGGACATTGCCAAGGGCTACATGGCCACCAAGAGCCAAAAGGTCTCCGAGCTGCGAGCCCTCGCGCACGGCCACTATGTGCGCGCCCTCAAGGATGAGTCGCTCAGACCCGAGCAGATGGTGCTCAAGTTCCTGGGCGTGAATGAGTATCTCGTCGGCGGAGAGTTGATCGACTACTCGACGGTGCGCTACTGCCTCAAGCGTTCCCAGGAGATACAGCTGCGCCTCCTCCCACACCCGTGGCTCTCTGCACCGCCCCTGCCGCCAGCGCCGCCGCCGCCCGCCTCGCAACACGTGCCGCTACCGCCACTCAATGTCCCCTTCAATCCGTCGGCTTTCCCTTCTGTGTTGGCGCTCTCGCCGCATACGAAGCTGCGCATTCGCATCGTGGCGCTTGAGAACATGCGCGCCGCCGCCCAGCTCCTCACCTGGTTCGTCAAGGGCCGGGCGGCTGCCGCCCTATCCACGTGGTCGCTGCACGTCGGCGCGGCACTGTACCATGGCGGCGTGCCGCTGTGCGCCCCGCGCCAGACAAGCCTGCTCAGCGCCGATGAAGGCTCCAACCCGCAGTGGAATGAATGGCTCGCCTTCGACCTACCCGTGTGCCACGCTCCCCAGGCGGGGCGGGCTTGCTTCACCGTGTACGGCCGGCCCGCCAGCGCTCGTAGGGAGCCCACGCGAGATCACATCGGAGCTCGTAGGGAGCTCACGCCCGTGCCGCTCGGATGGGTGGGGCTGCCCCTGTACGACCACGAGAATCGGCTCGCCTCCGGAGTGTACCAGCTGCGCCTCTGGCCAGGCGCCGAGGCAAACCCGATCGGAGCGGCGACCGAGAACGTGTCCACGTACGGGTCTGAGACGCCGGTGCTCTTTGTCCAATTCGAGAACTTCGTAGCGCCCCTCGTCCTACCTCGCCCGCTCGCGGTCGCCGAGGCCGGCGGCGGCGGCGGCGCGGACGCGCAGCGCATGCCATCGCCCGGTGTGATCAAGCGGCTCAAGGTACTCATCGAGCAGGATCCTCTCGCCGACCTCACGCAAGATGACAAGCAGATCCTCTGGACGCACCGGCACTTCATCCTCTCGTCGCCCATCGCGCTACCCAAGTTCCTGCAGAGCGTCTCATGGGCAGATCACCGCCAGGTCGCCGAGATGCATGCGCTGCTTGGCCGTTGGGCGCCGCTCAAGCCGGTGGCTGCACTCGAGCTGCTCGATGCTAAGTTTGCGGACGCACGCATCCGCGAGTATGCCGTGGGATGCCTCGAGGACTTTTCGGACACCGACCTCGAGTTGTACGTGCTGCAGCTCGTGCAGGTGCTCAAGTATGAGGCGCTCCCTCTCGCTGATTGCATGCTGATTTTGTCCCTCATTGCATGCAGGTGCTCAAGTATGAGGCGCGGCACGACTCGGCACTCGCACGCTTCCTGCTGCGCCGCGCACTCTCGTCGCCGCACCAAGTTGGCCACCAGTTCTTTTGGTGCCTCAAGGCAGGGATGCACGCGCCCGAGGTGTGCGAGCGCTTCGGGCTGCTGCTGCAGGAGTACCTGCGCTGCTGTGGAGAGCACCGGTCGGAGCTCGAGCTGCAGTGCCGCGTTGAGTCCATGCTCGTCGCCTCGGCCGAGCTCGTTAAGACCATCCGCAAGCCTGAGCGCAAGCGGGTGCTCCAAGCCGAGCTCGCCAAGGTCGCGTTCCCACTCAAATTCACGCTGCCGCTCTCGCCGCGCTTCGAGTGCTCCGGGCTTCGCATCGAGAAGTGCAAGACGATGGACTCAAAGAAGGTTCCGCTCTGGCTCGTCTTTTCGAACGCCGACCCAATCGGTGCCGACCTGTACGTCATCTTCAAGTGCGGCGACGACCTGCGCCAGGACCAGCTCACGCTCCAGATCCTGCGCATCATGGAGCGTCGCTGGGAGCGCGCGGGGCTCGATCTGCAGCTCTCGGCCTATCGGTGCGTCGCCACGGGCAACGAGCTCGGCTTCATCGAGGTGGTACTCAACTCGACGACTACAGCAGACATCACCAAGACTTACTCGGGTGGCGCCAGCGGCGCCTTCTCCAAGGAACCGATGGCTATGTACCTGCGCGAACACAACCCGACGCCCGACGCGTACCGCCGGGCGGTCGACACCTTCCTAGTCTCGCTCGCGGCCTACTGCGTTGCCACGTATGTCATGGGCATCGGCGACAGGCATAATGACAACATCATGCTCGCACGCACAGGCCACCTCTTCCACATCGACTTTGGCCACTTTTTGGGCAACTTCAAGTCCAAGTTTGGCATCAGGCGTGAGCGCGCCCCCTTCGTGTTCACGCCCGACTTTGCGTATGTGCTTGGAGAGAAGGGCGCGGACGACTACGCGCGCTTCAGTGACCTGTGCGGCCGGGCGTACAACGTCATCCGTGCGCACGCGAACGAGTTCATCAACCTCTTCCAGCTCATGCTCTCGACAGGCATTCCCGAGCTTCAGAGGGCCGAGGATATCAACTGGCTGCGCGAGTGCATGCTCATCGGCCACTCGGAGGAGAGCGCCTCCGCCCACTTTGCCAACCGGATCACCGTCGCGCTCCATACGCGCACCACCCAGCTCAACAACGCCGTGCACATTCTGGCCCACGGATAGACGGTGCGCCCAAGCGCCAGAAGTGGCGGCGGGGGTGAGGCTGGGGGCGTTGGGTGGGGCGCACGGCCATGGGGTCGGCACGGCGAGAGCGTCGAGTTGTGAGCGAAAGCTTACCTAACGCTTACCCCAACGCGCTCTGCGCAACGAGGATTGAAAAAGCGATCACCGAATCACACGTGCTGGAAAATCCTCAATGCTTTCTCGGCGACTGACGGCGAAAAAAGCGGCGACTCATTCTCGCACGGCGAGTCGGCGACGACGGCCTGTGAGAGGTAAACCAGAAGGTGCTGTCCAGGGCTCTGAGAGAGGTATAGACTAGCACAGGGGGCGTCCCGAGCCTTCTCCTCCCTCAGAACTCCCTCAGCAAGCGTAGAGGTAATCCCCTAGCTCGCACGATACATTCCTTTCCGTGTGCATTTACGTTAGGTCGCGAGGACGAAAGATGTCGCGTTTGAGGACGCGCGACGAAGATAAATGTCGCGTATGCGCGCGGATGCGGTGGTCGAAACATTTGGAATCGAAAAATCATCAATAGCGTGTGCGAATGTTTGCGAATGCTTACCCCAACGCGTTCCGCGCAACGAGCCCCAGTCTACCAATGGCTCTACAAACGGCCCGTAGCCTGTGCAAGATCGTTCAGCAGGCGGCGCCATGGAAGGAGGCCGCCCACGTCATTGAACATCGCTGGGCTGCGATCAAAGCTAAGTAGGTGAAGGCGTGGCGCCACAGACGAGTCCTCGTCACCGTCGCCACCGGCCCGGTCGACGTAACCAACGGCGCGCATCCACTCTTCACGCAGCTCCCCAAAAGAACGCGACGTGGTGCGCCGTTTGTTGGTTGGTTGCTTGGTTGATCGTGCGCTGCTGCTGCGTCCAGCCAAGCTACCGCCGCCTTCCTCACCGCCGCCTTCCTCACGTCCATTGCCATCGCCGCCGCCGCCACCGCCGCCGCCGCCACCGCCACCGCCGCCGACGCCACCAGCCCTGTCACCGCCGCTCCCGCTCCCGTCCACGTCGCCGCTCCCGCCACCGCCATCAGCGCAGTCGTAGATAATGGCCACAAGCGCTCGAATCGCCCGGGCGGAGCCAGCCTCGGGGCCGTAGAGCGCGGCCGGCTGCGACTTCTCCGGGTGGAAATGGCGGAGTAGCAAGGGCGCCGCCTGCGTCAGGAATGCATCCCAATCCCACGGCGGCTCCGACGGCAGCACGCCGCGATCCCGGAGCAGCTTGCAGAAGATGAGAAAGTCCATGAGCAAGCTCGCAGGCGAGTAGCTCGGCGCGCCCAAACCATGAGCAGTGCGGCCCGGCTTGCCGTTCTGGCGCGCGTCCTCGACGGCGGTGCGATACACGTCGATCAGGTAGCGGCGCTGCGTCTCAGCTCCTTTGGAGATCATAGGGAGCTGCCAGCTCGGCACGGTCGCCGGCGCGGGCGCGTCGACCGACGCGCTCGCTGAGGTCGAGGACGCGTACTCTTCACGTGTGAGCTTGAGGTCACCCGATACGAAGGCCCTGCGGAGACAGCCCGCGTCGCGCCGGCGCACGAGCCGCAGCTCGTCACGAGCTGCATGCAGCCGGCGGCGCAACTTGTCCGACTCTGGTTCCATGCCGCCTCGAGCCTCGATGCGGCCCAGCGCCTCCAATGCTGCCTCGAGGTGCTCATCGCCGCCAAGTACCTCGAGTGCGCGCGCACGGCGGTAGTGTGCCTTGACATTGTCCGCGTCGAGCTGGATGGCCTTTGATGCTGCCTGCTCGGCCGCCAGCCATTGCTCTAGCCGCAGCAGGCACTCGGCGCGGTTGGCGTACAGCTTGCTCTTTTCACGGCGCTGATCGGGCGTGCCGCCGGGTCGATTAGCATAGGTCTGAAGAGCGCAGTTGTATTTCTGGCAGGCCTCCTCTACACGGCCAGCCTTGAACTTGGCATTGCCCTCCTCCTTGGCCTCGAGGACGATTGCCATCTCCTGCGGCGTCAGCACGTCTGGCCCACGCGCGCGGGCCTCCATCTCCTTGAAGTCGGCAGCATCGAACTCGGGTGCCCCATCCGCACGGTACTTGGCCTTGACGATCGAGGCCGATGGAAGGTCCCTTCGCACGTCGTCTTCCGAGGCGTCGTCGGACATCCGAATTCGTCAATTCAACGCGGTAGGGAACGATGAAGAGTCTATCAATTGCCGAGTCAGATAGTTGTGCAAAGGGAGAGTGCGGGCGTCATCCTTCCAAGACACTTCCAATCTCCGACATGATCGGGCTCAGCCTCCTTTCGCTGGCGCTTGCGCTCACGCCAGGGCCGAATGTGAGTCCTCGGCTAGAGTCCGTCAGCCGCCGCTCGGCATTCCACGGCGCTGCATCTATTGCTCTCCTGCCGCTGCTCCCGACCGCTGTTTTTGCCGTTGACGGCCAGGCCAATGAGATTGGCTTCAGCGGTGCGCTGCGGAACGACATAGGGCCTTCGATTACGGGCAGCGGCGTGGAGGTGCTCATTTCGGAGCAGTCCTACAAGGAGCTCCCCGCATGTCCGAGTGCTTTCTTCGTCCCATCCAAGGGCGGCCCTTGGTCCTGCCTCGAGGTCACATGCGTTGCGACGAACAACGTGAGGAAAATGGCTCAGCATCAGCTCGTACTGCACACTTTCGCGCGGCGCTGAGATGCTGTGCCGTGCGTGTTCGATTCGCTCACCGAGCAGGGCCGTCGGAAGACGACGAGCGCCATCGAGATCTTCGGGTTCCTGTTCGACGCTGAGGGCTTTGCGGCCGCGTCCACAGCGCTCGATCCGACGACCAAGGGGTCTCCCCTTGCGAGCATTCCGATCAACATCCCTAAGGGCGAGTCGAAGACGGTCAGCTTCTATGTTGCTGTGCAGCAGCGGTCCCCGCGACCCTTCCGGTTTGGCGGCTTCAAAGGCGTGTATCGCAATGCGGGCATCGAGAAGACGTTCAACACTTTCGACCCGTGTGAGATCGACTCGAGCAAGTGTGAGGAGGGCGAGGACCAGCCAGAGAATGCGTCGGCCGGCTACTTAGGGGATGGCTTCAAATATGGCGGTGCGACAAAGTGACAGGCTTGCATTGATGAAGATCCGCGCGCCGAATGTCCGCGCGCCGACTCCGATTGGCCGCGTTGCGCGTGCACCGGAAAACAAGACGCGTGTCACGCCGCTGCACGACGCGTGACGGAAGAGAACGTGACGCGCTGTCGCATGGGCTGTCGGCCCCGCCCGTCCGCCGCGGGTCGTCGCCCGCCACGGTGTACTGACCCGGGAACGGTTGTAGTAATAAAACCGAGAGGCGAAGAGCTCCGAACGATGAAGCTGTGCAGCGAGCACAAGGAGGCATAAAATAGTGTCGACCCCAAATCGTCAAGTGTTGAAACGTTTTTCTTCGTGGACGCGCGCTCTACACTGAGGCGACTATCGCTGGGCAGTCCAAGACTAGATGGCCACTTTCGTTGCCGCACCGCCTCTCCACAAGCCGCAGCCGGGCCTCGTGGGCAACGCCTTGCGCAAGCAAGAGGTCAGCAACCCTGGCCTCCGGCAGCAGCTCGCAGTTGCCGAGGTGAAGCGACAGCGCGCACTAAAAGAGGAGGTATCAAAGCTGTCGGCGCAGGTGGCCGCGCTTGAGCTCAAGCTCGCGGCCAAAGACGCGGCTGCGGCGTCCGAGCTCGCCGCGCTCGTCGCCAATCTGCGAGCGCTCACTGAGGCCGCATTGAATGGTGATGCCATCCTCGCAGGGCCCACTAGTGCTGGCGCAGTAGGCGCGGCCGTCGGCCAGCGGCCGTCGTCGGCGCCGTACCGCACGCTCAATGACGCGGCCTCTGCCGTCTCGTGGTCGGCGGATGCGTACGGCAAGTCGAAGACGCCCGGCTGGTACCACACGTGCCGCAAGGAGCTCTACAAGCTGCGCGCGGCGCGCGCGGCGGCTGAGCCCACCGGCTGCTTCATCTCGCACTCCAAGTACGCGGCCGAGGCCACTCGCGTCGCCCCTGCCGACCGCCCTGCCTTTGGGCCCGGCAAGCACCCGCGCAGCAAGCCGACGGTGAGCACGCCTAGGGCGTGAGGCGGACATCGGCGCGTCGAGACGAGGCGACGGAGGAGTGGAGCGCCGAGCCCCGCAGTCTAGAGCGTCGTCTATTGGTATCAGATGGCGGCGGCGGCGGCGGCGGCGTGTTCATGATGATGATATAGATCACGGGGCAGCGGGGGAGCGGGGGATGGAGTCAATGGCGCTCCACTCCCCGGCTCTCTCCCGATCCCGCTTGGCCTCTTACCCGCGACTCTCTCGGTCTCAGTCTGCCGATGCCGTGTATATCCGGGGTTATACGTTCCTTCCCCCTGACCCGCTGACCCTCGTGCCTACCTCTCTTTCAGCTTCCATGTGCACTGGTTCCTGTTCCTGGCCCTTCTGTGATTAGAGAGTTCATAGCGAGACCGAGAGGAAATCCGCCTCAGCCTCACCTTTCCATGCCACACGAGGGTGCCTTCGAGCTCCAGGAGGTGCCTGAGCGCGAGCAGCGCTACCTGAGGTACTATGGCCAACCGCTGCCGCTCATTAGCAAGATGATGCTCTCCATGCAGGACAACCCGAGCATGACTCGTGAATTTTACCGCCAGCACCTGAGCAAGGCGCAGGAAAGCGCCTCTTTTCGCAAGGTGATCCTGGCGCTTCCCATCAAGGATGATGCGGACATTTCGAAGCCCTCGCGCAATAATGGCCATCGGAAGGCGAAGGAGGCACTCGAGGCGAAGCCAAAAATTAGCAGCGCTGCCTTCTACCTGAAGCAGTGTGAGTGAGTACTCTCCTGCGTGACTGCCAACCCTCGATGCCCTCTACGTTCGCTCGACGGGGAGGCCTTAGCGCGCACACGGAAGAGGAACAGTAACTCATCTTGGTGAGTTGATCGTCTCGCCAGCACATCGCGTCGATTGCGGGCACAGTGCTCTGAGGCTCTCTCTCAGAGTTTTGCGTGCGTTGCCTCCAGACCGTGTGTCTGCGAGCGCTCATTCCGGCCCCGGAGCGGATTCATATTTGGGGATTCGCGCCGAGGCGACACCGCCGCTTGTGCCGCCCTCTCTTTCTCTCTCTCTCAGTGTGAGTGGAGGTTCTACACGCACCGCGCATGTTGCAACGATCCAGCCCGATGTATCCCGATATCGGCTCAATACGAATTCAGCGACCGAGCGTCGTTAAAGTGTGTAGTTTCTCCTCAAAGTATGTTGCATGACGAAAGACTTTGAGGCGCAAACACATACACACACGCACACATGGCAACACGGACAGAGCGTAAGTACGAGTGGCCGAGTGCGTAAAAGACGATCACAAATCGGGCCCTGCAGACCGAGCGGGTGGGATCTGTACAGCAGTGTACAGATGGATTTTGGGGGCATGCCATGGAGTTGCGGAGATGAGGAATGCGAGCCGTGCAGGATGCACGCATCGTGGCCACGGCAACTGCCACGCCTGCATTTGCTGCCGCGCGGTCCATCAGCGCGACGCGTATACCACGCCTGTACCACATCAGCTCAGGCTGCTCTCGTGCCGGCGCGTCCGCCGCCACGTCTCCGCCGCCGCCTCCTTTCCTGCACACGTACCGACTGATCGCTCCAGTGCCGCCGCATGATGCTCGTTGTGTGCCGCCCACCACACCCACGCCACACAGCCCACGCTCACTCAACATTCGGGTTCTGGACCACAACGAGGATAAAGTCTTTGTCGGGCGCCACCTGAAGACGATGCACGCGCGTGTGAGGATAAGGTGATCGAGCGCGCGACGCGGCAGGAGGTTATGTGGTGCACAGAGAGGCCATGTTCGCCAACATTCTCGGTCTCTTGTTCGAGGCAGCAGCTCTGGCCGTGGCAACGGCGCACCAGTGTCTCGTTCTTCTTGCTCCGGATGCGCAAGAAGGTGAGGTCGTTCTGCGGATCGAGGTCGCGCACCACGCTGCGCGCCTTCTCAGCCAACGGTTTGATCGAAGCAGAGATCTTCGTTGCAGTTGCAGAGTCAAATGTGGAGCGGATCGGCACCGCGTCTGAGTTCATGATGACGATGCCCTGCACACCCTTGTGCGAGTTGATGCGCTTGAGCGTCTCCTCGACCTCAGCCATGGCTACTGCTGCTGCTGCTGCGAGCTCACAAAGAACACGTGCCTGTGAAAGGCGGGCGCGACCAAGGTGAGCAGCAGCGATACATGAAGCGCTTGCGAGAGGGAAAGGAGCTTCAAGCGCCAGGATAGCAACTGCTGCTGCGGCCGCGCGGAGCGTGGCGTGACCTCAGACAGGAGCGGGGCAGCGAGGGCGGCGCAGCTTTCGATCCAGGCCAGCCACGACAGGCTCGTCGCGCAGCGAAGCGCGACCAACGCAGTCTGACGCATTGCATACCGTGCAACGGCGAGAGGAGGGCGATTCACAGTACCGCCGCGATCGAGCGAAGCGAAAGGGATCGCAGCCCAAGTTCGCACCTAATCATAGTGCGAGCCGTCCTACCGGCCCCCCTCTTGGGTCTGTGACAGGTAATCGAGCAAGATTTACATCTCGCCCGATCGTCGGAAGATGGGGAGCTGCGCCTGGTTGCTCGCCGCGCTGGCTGCGTCCTGCGGGTGTGCGGGCGCGTTGCGCGCGCCGGCATCGACGGCCATGCGGCCCGCACGTCCCCGACTGGCGCTCGCGACGCGCTCCGTGCCGCTCGCGATGCAGCAGCAGCCAGTTGCAGCCGAGACGAACGCAGAAGCCGAGGACGGCAGTGGCGGTATCCGGCAGCTGCTCGGGCTAAAGGGTGCCAAGGAGGCTACTGGCAAAGAGTTCCTCAACTGGAAGATCCGGCTGCAGCTCACCAAACCCGCCACTTGGGTGCCGCTCATCTGGGGCGTCGCGTGCGGCGCGGCCGCGTCAGGCAACTACCATGCGGTGTGGAACCTCTTCGGCGACGCGCCGACGACGGACAGCTGGGCAGTCGTGGGCGAGGACACCATCAAGGCGCTTTGCGCGATGGTGCTCGCTGGCCCGTTCATGTGCGGCTTCACGCAGACCATCAACGACTGGTACGACCGCGAGCTCGACGCGATCAACGAGCCCTATCGGCCAATCCCATCGGGCAAGATCAAGCCGTGGGAGGTGTACTCGCAGATCGCGTTCTTGATCGGGGGCGGCCTGCTGCTCGCCAGCCGGCTCGATGGCTGGGCGGCCAACGACTGGCCCGTCATCACCGCCGTCGCCACCTTTGGCGGCTTCATGGCGTACATCTACTCGGCGCCGCCGCTCAAGCTCAAGTCCGAGGGTTGGCTGGGCACGTACGCGCTCGGCTCGTCGTACATTGCACTGCCGTGGTGGTGCGGGCACGCCATGTTCGACGCCGCCTCGATCAGCCCGCAGGAGATCGTGCTCACCATCCTCTACTCGATCGCCGGCCTCGGCATCGCCATCGTAAACGACTTCAAGTCCATCGAGGGAGATCGGGCTCTTGGCATGAACTCGCTGCCAGTCGCCTTTGGCATCGACACGGCCAAGTGGATCTGCGTCGCCTCGATTGACCTCACGCAGCTGGGCGTCGCCGCCTACCTCTGGTCGATTGGCGAAGGCTTCTACGCGACCCTCCTCTTCGGCCTCGTGCTGCCCCAAATCTTTTCGCAATATTCCTTTTTGCAGGACCCCGTGGCCAACGACGTTAAGTACCAGGCCGCGGCGCAGCCCTTCCTCGTCTTCGGCATCCTCACCACCGCCCTCGCCGTCGGCCACCACACGTTTTGAGAGCAGACAAAGGCGCGCGCATGCGTGCGCGGGGATTGAGATCAACGTAAAGACTGACTGTGAGTGAGACACTGTGACCGTGTGTGCGAGCACTTACGTATCATCGTATCTCTCGAACTCCTCGTCCGTGATCAGAGTTCTTGGGCAGGATGAGGATCTCTTCCATCATCCATGGATTAGTCGAAACAAAGTCCCTCTCGGACTTGCGAGATGCGACTAGCGGAAGTCGCAAGTCCATTCCCCTCAATGATTCCCCCTCAATGATTCCCCTGGAGGCCCACGCTTCTCAACTCATCCCCTGGAGGCCCACGCCCTCCCTCGACACCTATCCTGCATGCCCGAGGTTCTGAGAACTTTTTTTGTTTTTCTTGACTTGACTTTGACTTGACTTGACTTGACTTGCTTGACACCAAACAAACAGGCCTCGGACGGACGACGTGGCGCTCCCCAACGCATGGCCCTCCTGCGCGTCCTCGACCCCCTAGAATACCACCGCGCGCACGTGCAGCGCGGCGTACGGCCCGACGGGCGCGCGCTGCTCGCTGCGCGCAAGCTATCAGTGCGCGATGCCTCGCTCTCATCGACCGACGGCTCAGTGCTCGTTCACCTTGGACAGACCGCAGTGCTTGCTGGTGTACAATGTGACCCGACGACGCCCTCGGAGGCGGAGCCCTCACGGGGTCGCGTGGTGGTCAACCTCGAGCTTCCGGCCAGTTGCTCACCCGCCGTTGCAGCGGCGCACGGAGGTGTCGGTGGAGGTGGTGGCGGCATCAGCATCGGCCGGTTGGACCGAGAAAAGGCTGTGCTGGTTGAAATGCTGCAGCGCACGGCGAATAGTGGCCTAGTGGACCTAGAGGCACTTTGCATAGCTGAAGGCACGGCCGTCTGGAGCTGCTATTGCGACTTGTGCGTGCTTGAGCACGATGGCAACCTGACGGACGCGGCAATGATGGCTATGATGGCAGCGCTGGCGAGCGTGCGGCTGCCGCGCGTGGCGAGCGACGAGGCCACGGGTGCGCTGACCGTGCAAGCCGAGGCGGCGCTGCCGGTGCGCGTGGTACAACCGCTCTTCCCGTTCAGCTTCGGCGTGCTCGCGGGCACGCTCATCCTCGACCCTTGCGCCGAGGAGGAGGCCCTCAGCTCAACTGCGGTCACCGTCTTGCTCGACTGCCAGGGCGAGCTGCGAGCCGTGCACAAGCCCGGCGGCGCGCCACTCCCAGACGGCGGTCTCGCCGCATGTGTGGCCGCCGCAAGGCAGCGTTTGCCAGTCCTCATAGGGGCACTCGCATCGCGGGAGGCGCCGGCAGAGGTTCAGAACCCAGAGGAGGCAAACGAGGCGTAGGCCACGCTCCAGGGCCGAGCCATCGTTGACGTGTTGAGGAAGCAAACTCAACCTGCTCTTGGCACTGTCGCGTATGAACTCGTGTTGATTATTAATGGAACGAACAGTGCGGAAACAGAACCTTAACCTTACCTTAACCTGTTACGGCCGGAGGCCAGGTGGCGGGCTGGCGCCGCAGCGCCGCGCGGTACGAACGCGGGCCGCCCCCGCGGCGGCGGCGGCGCGCCGCCCGGTCCGGCCTGGGTCGGGTCGTCGCGGGAGCCGGAACAGGGAGCGTGGACGCCGCGGATGGACCTCGGACGTTCCTCGGACGTCGGACCGCCCGGCCGCGCACAAGCGGGACCCAAGCGGCGGGGCGACAGCAAACGTGAAGGCTGAAGCAACGAACGTCGGGCGGTGAACCGCGGCGTTACCGCGGCGCGGGTCCGCCGTGCCGCCTCGCGCCAACCGGCGGTCAGACCGGGCCCCGGGGTACGCGCAGCGGGCACTGCGCGGCGAGGGTCGGAGCCGGTGTTAAGGAAGTGTGTATGTCGCTCAGTTGGCTCCCCTACTGCACCGCCAGGATGCAGCAGGAAAAGTGGAGCGGAGGGAGACGGCGCAGGTCGGCATAGCCCCCGGCGCTTGGAGCTTGGGAACCGTCAGGCGTTTCTCGTTGCGGTGCCGGCCTTGCGTGGCCAGTGGCCTCTTCTGAGCCTCTTCTGCGCGTGCGGCATGTGGTTGAGAGCGCGCTGCTGCTACCCGCTGCACATTTGACACTCACCAGGCCGAGAGTTCAGAGCGCAGCTCGCGGCGCGGCCCTCGAGGCTCTGCGCGTCCCCAGCGCCATTGGGGTCGTCCTGCGGCGGCGGCGGTGGCTGACCCTCCTGACCCTCGCGAAGCGGCGGCATGCTCGCGGCACTCTGCTGCTGCGCAACGCCGAGGCCCTTGATGGCCTCGGTCGCGGGCTGCGTGCGCAGGTAGTAGAGACCCGTCTTGAGGCCACGCTTCCATGAGTGGAAGTGCATCGACGAGAGCTGGGTGAAGGTAGGCTCCTTGATGAAGAGGTTGAGCGACTGGCTCTGGTCGATGAAGGCGCCGCGGTCGGCGGCCATGTCGATCAGGTGGCGCTGCTTCATCTCCCACGCGGTGCGGAAGACGGCGCGCAGCCGCGCGGGAAGCTGGACGAGCGGCTCCACCGAGCCGCCGCTCCCGATGATGGCGTCGCGCGTCTCACGGCTCCACAAGCCGAGCGCCGAGAGCTCGCGCTGCAGGTGCGGGTTGAGCACAAAGAACTCGCCCGCGAGCGTGCGCCGCGCGTACAGGTTGGACGTGTACGGCTCGAAGCACTCGTTGTTGCCCAGGATCTGCGCCGTCGACGCGGTGGGCATGGGCGCGAGCAGCAGCGAGTTGCGCAGCCCGTGCGTCGCAATCTTGGCCTTGAGGGCGGCCCAGTCCCAGCGCGCCGAGGGCGTCACGCCCCACATGTCGTACTGGAGCACGCCGCGCGAGGCGGGGCTGCCCGCGTAGCTCTCATGTGGGCCGAGCGTGCGCGCGAGCTCGCACGACTCCTCGAGTGCGGCGTAGTACAGCGTCTCGAAGATGGCCCGGTTGAGCGCGCGTGCGCCTTTGGACTCGAAGGGGAGGCGCAGCTGCGCGAAGACGTCGGCGAGACCTTGCACGCCCACGCCAATGGGCCGGTGGCGCAGGTTGGAGTTGCGTGCCTCGGGCAGCGGGTAGTGCGTCACCGAGATGACGCGATCGAGAGAGCGCGTCACGAAGCGCGCCACACGCCGGAGTGCCTCGAAATCGAACCGCGCGAGGGCCGCCGCGGCCACCTCGGGCCCATCGTCCTCGGCGTCGAGCCACGGCGCGCCGCTGCCGCCGCCCGGCGCGCCGCCCGCCTCGGCGCGCACGAAGCGCGGCAGCGCGATCGAGGCGAGGTTGCACACGGCCACCTCGTCGGGCGCGGTGTACTCAATGATCTCCGTGCACAGGTTGGAGCAGCGGATCGTGCCTAGGTGCTGCTGGTTGGACTTGGCGTTGGCTGCGTCCTTGTAGAGCATGTAGGGTGTGCCCGTCTCGATCTGCGCCTCGAGAATCTTGAACCACAGCTGCTGCGCGGGCACGGTGCGCCGCGCCTTGCCCTCGCGCTCGTAGCGCTCGTACAGCGCCTCGAAGGCGGCACCGTGGGTGTCGACGAGGCCGGGGCACTCGTCAGGGCAGAAGAGCGACCACTCGCCGTTGGCCTCGACGCGCTTCATGAAGAGGTCGGGCACCCAGAGCGCGTAGAAGAGGTCGCGCGCGCGCGCCTCTTCCTTGCCGTGGTTCTTGCGCAGCTCGAGGAAGTCGAAGACGTCCGCATGCCATGGCTCGAGGTACACAGCGAAGGCGCCCTTGCGCTTGCCGCCGCCCTGGTCGACGTAGCGCGCGGTGGCGTCGAAGACGCGGAGCATGGGGACGAGGCCCGACGAGACGCCGCCGCTCGAGCGGATGTACGAGCGCGCCGCGCGCACGTTGGAGACAGAGAGGCCGATGCCGCCAGCATCGCGCGAGATGCGGGCGCACTGGCCGAGCGTGTCGAAGATGCCCTCGATCGAGTCGGCGCGCGTGGAGAGTAGGAAGCACGACGAAAGCTGCTGGCGCGGTGAGCCCGCGTTGAAGAGCGTCGGCGTCGCGTGCGTGTACAGCCCGCGTGACATGAGATCGTATGCCTCGAGCACAGCCGCCTCGTCGTCGCCGTGCACGCAGAGTGCCACGCGCATCAGCAGGTGCTGCGGCCGCTCGATGGGCTGACCATCACGCGAGCGGTGCAGGTACGAGCGCTGCAGCGTGCGCAGACCGAAGTAGTCGTACGCAAAGTCCGCATCGTGCCGCAGTGCCGCCTCGAGCCGCGGCGCCATGCGCTCTGCGCGCTGCAGCAGCTCCGCCGTCACCATCGGCGCGGGCTCGCCCTGGTGCGTGTGCTCGCGCATGCGGCGGAGCGTGGCGACGAGCCCGGGCTCAGTGCATTCTTGCAGCCGTACGACGGCAACCCGCGCCGCCAGCCGCCCAAAGTCGGGGTGCATCGACGACTGGTACGCCGCCGTCTCAGCCATAAGCGAGCTGAGCTCCTCCTCACTCACGCCCTCAGCGGGCAGGCCACCGCATACCTTGTCGGCGAGCTCCGATGGCGATATCAGCGGATCTAGCCCGTCGAGCAGCGCGCGGAAGCGTGCCTCCACGGCCTCGCGCATTGCGGTGGCCACAGAGGCAGAGGTGGATGGATGGCAGATGGGTGGCGGCACGGAAGCAGCAGCTGGACGGCTGGTGATGACGTTGGGCATAGCGTTGGAGGCGATGGGCGCGACGGGCGCGACGGCGGGGGCATCGCCGCCGCGCAGCCGGTGGAGACTGGTCGCGGAGGCGCTCGCGCATAGGATGAACAAGAGCGTCCGTGTCATCAGTACAGGCCCGTGGATCAGGCGCTAGGCGCTAGAGTCGGGCCTGTGGGGTTCCAAACTGGGAGAGGGAGGCCCGAAGCGACCTCCGCACCTCTTCACCTCTTCACCTCGTCGACGACTCGACGCTCGCCTTGACAGGGGGGCTGCTGAGGCGTCCCGAGCACCCCCATGAGCCCCGTATGCCCCGCGCCTACTCC
>Ga0210239_100014_pt1 | contig 138712 bp, 63 predicted proteins | sample ChrtobMetP5a_0mM_FD_155451 | JGI IMG/M metagenome (GOLD analysis project Ga0210239, IMG submission 155451) | Chrysochromulina tobin associated microbial communities from unialgal haptophyte culture, Seattle, Washington, United States - P5a_0mM | ecosystem: Host-associated > Algae > Haptophytes >... | reverse complement strand
GGCATGCGCGCGACTGGCGATTCGATGTTGCTGTTCGCAAAACTGTGACGCACGAGGGCCGAAACCGTGTCATGGAAGTCGAGAACATTGGGGTTGTCGGCCTCGGTTCGCAGCCCCTTTATCTGCAAGCAGAAGTTGACCGCTTCGCGCTCCCGCTCATCCGCGAGCTCCTCAAGGGTCTCCATTTGCTTGCCACCGTTTTGGATCACTGCGGCGGCTGCGCGCTTCAGCCTCAGTACGCCAGCGAAGTTGACTGTGCTGCCAACGCGAAGACCAAGTGGGTAGTTCAGTTGGGACACGAAGCTCGGGAGATCCTCGACACGAATCGCGCTATCGCCTTCGTCGTCCACGTAGTCGGCGGAATAGTCGGCCCAAAGCTCCTGGCAGTCGACAACGTGATCGAATGTGATGAAGCCAGGCTTGCCGCCCTGCTCCACTGCGTCACTCTCATCTTTCCAACCACGCAAACTTTCGAATCTCTCGAGCACCACAGCCACCACCAAGTTGAGGAAGATGAAGGCGCCTACCAGCGTGAACGAGACAAAGAAGGGGATCGCGAGAGGTGTGCCACAGTTACTGGGGACGGCATCGGGGTCGCAACCGTGGTCGCGGTCGACGGCGGCATCACGCATGACGGCTGACCAATCATCCCCTGTGAGAACCTGGAACAGAAGCAGCATGGCATTGCCAAACGACTCGAAGTTCGCAGAGTCGTTCAGAGCCTCGCCGTGCTTTACGAACGGGAACAGCTGCATGCCAAGAACGGCATAGATGGACATCACGAGGAACAGAACGGATGTGACGTTGAGGAGAGAGGGCACAGCGAGCATGAGCGTTTGCATCAGCTCGCGTGTGCGACCAAGACGGCGATCGCCGCCTAGTCGAATCACGCGCAGGACACGCATGATACGCAAAAGTCGGAGCACCATGGGAGGGAGCACGAAGTAGCTTTTTTCGCTCAGCACGGCATCGACTTGCTCAAGTCCCGTGACGAAGAGCAGCACGAACTCGAACATGCGGAATTCCGACGAAAAGTATTGTCGCACGCCCATGGCTATGATCTTGATCAAGAACTCGAGCACGTAGCAGACGCGAAAGGTGACTGTGAGTGCCTCGAACACGTGGGCCTGAATCGCAACCTCCTCGATGTGGTAGTGATCGAAGCAGAGCACGAAAGTATTGGCAGCGATCACGCAGTACATGGTGTACTCAAAGTGTTTCGAGCGCGCCAGCTCGTACATCGGCGTACGTATGCGCCGACCAAACCAGGAGTCTTGGGCAGGCGGCCGTACGACGCGAAGCGGCTGGGTATGGCGCACTTCACGCATCAGATTTACCCAGTGCCCTTGACCCGGTGTCATCAGAAGCGTGCCATCAGTCTTTTGCCGTTGTGTGGAGAACGAGTCGACGATGGCGCCAACGAACAGATTCGTCGCCATGAACGTCCCGACCACTTGCCAAGCCATAAAGTAGAAGGCGGAAGAAGACCAATCGTTGCGCACAGGCGCAACGTCCACGCCCACCGCGTCCATTCCCAGCCACATAAGTGTCGGCATGTTGTCGCCTGTCATCGCAATGAAGAGGGCAAGCATGGAATCGCTGAAGGAGTCGAAGTTACCCGCGTCCGGGTTGAGCCATATGCGTCTCCCACCCGTAAACACCTTCATCTTGCCACCGCCGCCACCGCCGCGAAGCTCGCGGTGATGTTCGGTGTAGTGGTCTTCAACAGTATGCACGTAGCCCAAGCCGTTCTCAGAGGAACTAGGGAGCGGCAGTGGCGCTAGTGGCGGCGTGCTGTCTGCGAGGCATTGGGCGCGCGTGGTCATCGCCGGATCATTGCACGCGGCATATGTGCCCATAAACAGTTGCATTCCCACGATGGCGAAGATGGACATGAGGCCCATCACGAACACCAGGACGTTGGTCACTGCAGGGAGTGTGTTGATCAATGTCTCAATGACGTCCTTCATGTTCGGGTTGCGAATGAGCAACCGCAGCGGGCGAAGCACGCGCATCACACGCAGGGTTTGGAACACCGAAAACCCCGGCAAAAGGCTGAGAAGCGAGCTGCACACGATCGCAAAGTCGACAAGATTCCAGATCTCCGTGAAGTATGACCCACCGTATGCCATCACCTTCAGAAAGGCCTCGAACGTAAAGATGAGCGTGAAGTACACGTTTGCCGCTTCGAGGTGATGCTTCAGGGTGCTCTTCGCGCACTCGTCGTACTCGCTCGAACCAGGAGCGAAGTCAGAGCACACGTACTCCGGGTCGCCACGTGGGCTGTCGAGCACGAGGCAGATGGAGGAGACGGCTATCAGGAACGTGATGAAGAGCTCAAAGCCTTCATTGGAGGTGATCTCAGCGGCAGCCTCGCGAAGCGGCGAGTCTTTGGGACGTTTCAACTTGGAAGGTGTCGATTGCTGGGCTTCCGCGACAGCGTCTGGGCCTCTCTCCTTCTTGTCGTCCTTCGGGTCACCGCCCTCCTCGAATGTCTGGAGCAGAATCGCCACGAAGAGGTTCATGAGCCCCAGGTACCCGATCACGAGCACTGGACCAAAGTAGAGCACGGTTGGTGTCAGACCGACGGCAAGGTAGCACTGTTTCGCCAAGTCCACGATGCCTGTGGCGAACAATTCGAAGACGGTGAGCGCCGCCACCCCGAAGAATTCGAAGTGGGCGTGCGACTTGGTCGACAGCTGTGTGAGGCCAAAGAGTTGCATGCCAATAATCGCAAAGATGAACACCACGCAACCCATGAGAATGAGCAAGTTGGTGACTTGAGGGACGGCGTTTACGAAGGCGACAACGTTCCGGTACATTGTCGGCCACTGCCGAATCACGCGCATGGCGCGCATCACACGTATCACTCGCAGCAACCGCAGTGTCGATGTGAACTTGGGAGAAAGAAGCGTTTCCCCTGCAACGTTCTCGAGCATGAGCTCGCCAATGGAGATGAGGACGAGCGTCCCATCCAAGCAGTTCCATTTATTTTGCCAGTAGCGCCTGCAGCCGAGGCCCACAATCTTGAGCCCGAACTCACCCATGAAGAGCACCGAGAGCGTCTTAGATGCGCTCTCGAGCCATCGCGTGCGCTCGATCGGCTCGTTGTGGTATGGCACCGCGAGGAGCACCACATTGACCATCACGAGTAGAGTGGCGACCGCATCGAACGCTGGCGCTGTCACGAGGTCCTCGACGCGGCCCGACAGCGCCGTCGTCATGCCGTGCGATCTGGGTGGTTCGATCAAGCCACCCATGGGAGCCCTGCCTGGTTGCTGCTCGCCCGCTGCCTCAGGCTCTGATGAGGGTCTGCCCTCCTCCTCATCGTCGAGAGAGTCGCCCGTCGCCCTGGATGCCGCCCCTTCAGCTTCCAGCGCCTTTCGCGCCTCCTCGATAGCTGCGAACGTGTCAGAGATGACGGCCAGGAAGAGCTGAAGCACGAGGAAGCCTCCACAGATGGCGAGAACGACAAAGTAAACCGCTGCCTCCCAGCAGTAAGCCTCCATCATTCTGTACATCTCCTCTGCCCAGCCGTCGAGCAAGAAGGTCTGCAGCAGCGGAACCACCCCCGTTATGACCGAGTCAAAGGAGGTCGAGTGATCCGGGTTGTGTTCGAACTCGTAGCAGAAAGTGTGCTCAGGACAGCTTTGTTCAGGATCGCCGAAGCACATGATGCCTGTTGAGTCGAAGCGCTTCTGCCAAGAGAAGTCATCGTGCGATGGGCCGATCAAGCCACCGCCGTGGTGCTCGATCACGCCACGCCCACGCAGCTCAACGTGGTGCTTCCGTGCATATCTCTGGATCTCCTCGTCTGCGCAGCGGAAGTGGTAGACGCCAGCGAAGAACTGCACGCCACTCACCGCCGCGATGATGACGACAGCAACGCACAAGCCCGAGACGTTCCACACGGCCGGGATAGCTGTTAGCGCTGCATCCACGAGCGCGGGCATCCCCGGGATATCGCCAAGGAGCAGCAGCACACGCAGCGAGCGGAACGAGCGCGTAATGGAGCGCACGAGGTTCTGCTCTTGTCCGCTGGGTGCAAGGAGCACAATCCAGCTGATGAGAACGATGGACCCTTCAAAGATGTTGAAAGGGTTGCTCAAGAAGCCGCCGGGCTCGCAGTGCAAGCCTAGCGCGACCACGCGCACGAGCAGCTCAAGCGTGTAAAACCCCAGGAAGAAATTATTCGCCCACTCAATGAACGCGCCGAATTCCGGCGAGACGCCCGTTGGCACGTCAAGCGCCATGAGCACGCAGTTGGCGAGGATCACGCCCACCACCAAGAGGTCGACCGTCGGCGAATCGAGGAGCCGCAGGCACGAGCGCCGTGGCTCCTCATCGGCCCGGAGCCCCCAGGCTAGCCCCGAGCGCGTGACCCCGGTGCTCTGCGTGCGCGCTTGAGCTTGTTCCGACTCCAAGAATCCCGTGCTTAGAAGCTCTCTCGGTCCAGCTTCACGAGCGTCGACGACCTGCTTGGACTCGGCGGCGGGGCCAATCACACTTAGCCAGGATCGCTGCTCTTCGAGCGCCTCCTTCATGGCCTTTGCAAGCTCCTTGAGCTCAGCCGCTTGGGCGGCATGCTCCTTTTGCAGGGCGGCCAGTGACTCGAATGCCATTTTACTGAGCGCGAGCTCCTTGAGCTGAGCCGCCTGGATGGCTTGCTCCTTTTGCAGCGCAGCCAGCTGCGAAGCAAATGATGAAGCAAACGCCGGCTTCTCCGTTGCTTTTGCCATCTCCTGCTCGCTCTCTTCGCCGGCTCGCTCGGCCTCGGCCATCGCTAAGGCCAGACGCTTCTGCTGCACTGCCTGCATCATTGTGAGGCGTGCAACATCCGCCTGGTGCAGCTGGCGTACTGCCTCGTGCTCGACCGCCGATGCCACCGTGTCTGCTCCAGCTGTAACTGGTCGGCGATTAGCTGGATCTCTCCGTACGTCACTCGCTGCTGCCATTGCTATGTCACCTGGTGGCTGTGGAAGTGCGCCGCCTCTGAGCGGCTCGGGCACGCTGCCGTCGTCGCTCGCGGACTGCTGGAACGCGGCGAGACGCGCGGCCATAGCGTTCGACGCTTGGCGCGGATACCTCGCCGTGCCTTTTCCGGCCGCGTCGGAAGGGGCATAGCTCATGCGGACCCTAGCAATAGCGAGGGCCACAAGTTTACGTCGCAACGTGTATACGATGGGAGGCAAATTTGGGTCGAAACGTGGCGTAACTGTCCCCGTGTTTCAGCGCATTCGGAAGTTTATGAAATTTAATGCATGCGTATCCGATCCAGAGTTGTCAGGCCAAAGCAGGACTGCTACTGACGGCGGCTGCGACCGTCGCGAACTCGACCGTTCGCAGCATTTGGGGTTGGTCACGGCGGAGGACGTATACGCAGCTGGCCAGCAAGACCAGTCCGACTGCGGCGACGGGTACGGCAGAGGCCATCGCTGTGCTTGCTTGGGCGGTGACGAGCCGCTTGAGTAAGACGACGCTCGCAAGATATAAGGCAATGCCGACGCACGGGAACATGAGGGCGTTTAACCGCGCGGGTTGTGGCCGCGCAGAGCCCATGTGGCTGCGGGCGTCATTGAGGCAGAGTAGCAGCGCCGAGGCAACGCACGGCAGTAGAAGGCCGTTGACGATCTGCGCGGTCATAATGATGCTAATCGTGGGCAGCTGCAGCAGAGACGGGATCAGGCTGAGGCCCAGGAAGGTCGCAAGGAACACGTGCCGTCCCCATCGGCACCAGCGCAAGCGGCCGCTGAGGTCGCTCAGAACGCCGGGGCGATCTGTGATGGCGTCCGTCGTGACGTCCGCGGTGGCGTCCGCGGCGGCATCTGCGCCGGCCAGGCCGCGGACCGGCTTGGCGGCTTCTTCGCGGCGGAGGCCGAAGAGTTCCTCGAGTGCAAGGGTGGTGCCGAGAGGGATTGTGAGCGCCGATGAGATCCCGGCTCCGAAGAGGCCCATCGCGAACATCACGCGCCCCGCGGGGCCGACGAGCGCCTCGAGCACGTGCGACACGTCTTCGAGCTTGAAGGCGACGCACGGCGGCCGAGAGGGCACGAGGGTACCTACGAGCAGCACGAGCACCGAGATAAAGCCCGAGAGCGACGAGGCGAGTCCGACTCCCCGTCGCATGGCCGCCACCGTCGAGGAGCGTGCGATGGAAGAGCCCAGTAACAGATTGATCGGGATGGCAGTGGTGCCGACCACCGCGAGAGCAAGCTCGCTCCCGCCCTCTGGGATCAACGGCACCAGACCCGCGAGTACGTTCACGTGCACACCGCTGCTGCCGAGTGCCGTGGCGAAGCATACGATCATCAGACCAACCACAGCCGAGAGCAGCAGCGAGATGCCCTTCGTGCCCCCTGAAGCAAGCGTCGCCATCGTCAGCGGCAGCAGCAGCAGATTGATCGCCTGGCGGACGGCCAGCACGCCGCCGCCACTGACTGGCTCACTGGTGAATACGCCCACAGTTCTGTTGACGTCCGATGGGCTACAGTCGACGGCGCTCAAGTTGAGCAGCAGGGTCGATGGCGTCATGAGCATGTCTACGGCAGCCACTGCGGCCGAGACGGGCACGCGCGAGAGTGAGATACGGGGGCTCGATCTGATGTGGCGCGCCGCACTAAGGTACGACACGCACTTGTCCCTGCAAAGTTGTTGCACTCGTAAGCAAAGTTGCCGATCACACAGAGCATGGCGAATATACATCGCCCGCTCGCCGCTCGCCTTGACTGTGTTCTGTGGCGAACCGACTCGGCGAGCGTTCGACCCGTTGTAATGGTGAGGCGGGCCGTGCCTTCCTGAAGGACCCAAGCGATGGATGCTGCGATGCACACGCACCAGATTAGCTGGCCTTGAAAGTCGGCACCTGCTTTGGAGCACATGGCAACCGTCCCGGGCCCAATGGTTGAGGCGGTGAGCACTGTCCACATGAGAGCGTCGCTCAGTGCCGGCGGCACCGTGACCTTCATTCCGCCCGAACTTCAAGCTGCGAGAGAAGATGAGAACTTACTGAGCTACCTACACATTGGAAGGACCCCCGCAGCGATCGATTTGTCCGCATTTGACAAGTTTTTGCGGACTGTACCCCGTATTGGTACTACGGTGTGTCTGTGTCTCAATAACTCACTCCCTCACCGCGCTCACACACACATCCTAACGTGCACAGTAACGGTCACAGCTGGCACGCAGGAGGAGTTGGGCTGCCTGACTCTCCCATTCTTTCGCCATCGCCTCCGCAAGCCTGAGCCTCCCCTCGCCTTGCCCGGCCTTTCAACCACCTTCCACAGCACATGTTCAACAGTCCTCGCATGTTCCACAGCCTCCACACTCACGGTCCGCCCGCCCCCCCAATCACGTCCCCTAAGGCCTGTGGCACGATGCCTCAGAGATGGGAAAGCGGCGCCTTGGCACGGCCGAGGAGCTTGCCGCTCAGAAACTGGAGCTTGGCGAGCGCCGCCGGCTTGATGCCGCAGCGGTAGTAGCCACCATGGAAAGCGTTAGCGGAGAGGAGGTCGTGAGGGTGCGCGAGGCTCACCCGCGGGTTGGCCAGGCTCGCTGGGTTCAAAACGTCGTAGACGAGCAGCGCCGCCATGCACACGCTCACCGTCTCGCCGTCAAAGACAGCCAAGGGCTTGAAATAGCCTGTGCCTTCGAGTGCCACCGCGACCGTGCCCGCATTCTTGTTATCTCCCGAGACCACCGACGCGGTGCGCGCGGCCGGCGCCACGTTGGTTGATACGAGGACGCCGTCGCGGCAGCGCGCGAGCAGCTGGCGCCACATCTGCATGCTCTTTGCAAGTGCGTAATTGGGGCCCTGGAGGGAGAGGAATAGGTCCTCAACGAACCGATCCGGCGCACCTGTGGTGGCAGACTTGACCGCTGGGCGCGCGTTAGGGGCATAGCCGAGCATCGACAACCAGGAAGCATTGTACGCGGCCTGGGCGGCGGCGTGCACCGCCGGCGGTACATCCACCGCGATCGAGGGCGTCTGAATGTAGGCGAGCCCGCTCGCGCTCTTGGAATCCACGGCCTCGCGCATGACCGCATCGCATGCAAGAGAGACGCGTACATGTTGGTCGGAGTCGAGGTACGTGTACATACCCATGACCGCAGGCGCCTTGAGTGTCGCGAGGACGCCCTTGAGCCATGCGCCGATCTCGGGTGTGTCCACCATCAGATCCGCGCCCGCCGCCGCCGCGAGCACCTCGTCGCTCGCCGTCGCGTCGGTTGGCTTGTAGAGAGGGAATATGAGAGTCCCCGATGAGGCGCGAGCGAACTCGATGAGACTGCTCCAGTTCTCACGCTTACGGCGCGCTACGCCGACGACCGTGGCACCCCAGAGAAGCAGCGACTTTAAGGGGCCGAGCGCCGATGTTGCGCCGAGCACCACGAACACCTTGCCGCGCAAGTCGAGTGCTTTGCCACCGCCGACAAGCGACGAGAGCGCTGCAGCACAGTCGGGCTCCATGCAACCATAGTCGGCCCACGCCTGAATCTGTGCGCTCAAGGCAGGGCCGCTGAGTTGCTTACCCTCGTAGGGCACCTCGAGCGTCAGCGCAGGCGGCATTGCGCCAATGACCTTGCCAGTCGAGAGCGCGCGCTGGGCCGATGGCTTTGCCATCGCCTCGGGCAGGCGGACATTTGCTCCATCCCGCACGAACTCGAAGTTGGTATAGAGTGCGTCCAGACCCGCGTCAGCCATCTTCAGTGCGTTCTCCGGCGACGCAGCGGACACCTCCATCAGACGCGTGAGGTGCTTGGTGTACTCTTGCCGCCAATTCTTCTCGCCAGAGATGGCCTCGGCGAGGGAGGCGTCAGCGGCGCCAGCGGCGGCCGCGAAGATGAGCTTGCCGCCAGCGAGCGTCGAACGCTTTCCGTTGCTGTCGGAAGGGAACTGCACACCCTCTTCGGCGCTCATGGTCCCCTCAGCGGATGCGATTCGCGGTGTGGATCCGCATCTCACAGTGTGTCGACAAAGAAACCGAGCACCGCCGCGCGAATTCTCTGTAGAAAACAATGAGCACCCAAAACAGGAGTTTGGGGGCACAACTCTTCGTTGATGATGGTCGCCCATCCAGTTCACATCAAGAAAACAAATGCAATTACGCAACGTTTTCACCGATTCAGGCCATGGATGCCGCCTCCGCGTAGCTGTTGCTTTGGTTGCGCGTAATCGCCGACGCTGCGCGGCGCAGGTCACGCAGGACGGCTTTTGGCAGCGTGCCGCCGCGAGGCGAGCGCAGAGCCAGGGCGAGGGCGAGCGAACGCGCACGCGCGAACGCCGCTTCATCGGCTGAGCTGAGCTCGGACCCCGCCAGTGGCGCCCCTTCTGTCAAGGCTGGAGGGGGCTTGTCCTTGAAGCGAGGCTCGCGACCACCGCCGGCAGTCCATTCTGGGGCCGCCTCTCGGGCAGCGGCCGTCGACTGGTGCCGCCGTGCCGCGCCGTCGCGGGCGCTCTCTTCGTCATCAGCGTCGGCGTCGCGCACGCCTCGCTTCTCTGCACGCTTCTCCATCTGGGAAGGCACGTGGATGAACTTGCCGATCTTAGGGCGCGCGTGGCCATCGGCTGCCTGCTCAAGCCCCCCGCGAGCGATCACGTCTGAGCGCTTCGCCATCCTCGCATCGAGGATTGCCTGCTGTCGTGCCTCAACCAGCTGCTTCTCCATCTCCTGCGCCGCCAGCTCCTCCGCCAGCTGCTTCTCGATCTCCTGCGCCACCGTCAGCCGCGGCGGCGTCTTGACTCGCCGTGGCTCCGGAGCGCGCCGTGCTGTCATCCCTCCGTGTCGGGAGACACGACGGTTCTGGATCTGCATGTCGAACCCAATGTGCTCTGCGTTGACGCCCGCCGGGCCAAAAAGCCGCTGTTGCACGAGGTTTGTAGGACGCGCCGCGATGTCCTTCTGCTGGCTGAGCTTCAGCAGCCGCCCTAGGGAGGGGCGACTGGCAGCACGAGGCGGCGAGCTCGAGGGCGGCCGCGGTAGTCCAGCTCGGCGCTCCAGTGCAGTCGCCTCCTGCTTTGTCGGCTCTTGTGTTATCGGTTCGGGTTCCGTCGCATCGAGCGCCGCCGCATCATCGGTTGCCGTTGTATCTGGCACCGTACCGTCGTCATCTGTGTCCGTTTCCTGTGCGCTGCTGATGGCATCGGCGCTGCGTTCGAGGCGTTCGGCGCTCGAGCGTGACTGCCGCGACCGTCGCGACCGTCGCTTGAGGCGAGGCAGCGCATCGACTTCGTCCCCTGTGGCGGCACAGCCCTGAATTGGCTGTGTGCGCGGAGTGCCCGAAGAAAACGACGCGTGCGGCAGTTGTGAGCTGCGGGCAAGCGTGGACGACCTACCAGCAGGCACCACAAACTCGTTGCCGGTGCGAGTGATGCGGGGCAGGTAGACAGGGCCAGGCGAGACGGGGTCCAGCGGCCAAAAGAATGGCCGAGGCCGCCCTTCTTGACGCGGCGGCGGCTCGTCTTCTGGCCGTGGCGTAACCTGCACGTCGGCCATGGAGGCAGGCTGTGCGGGCCTAGGTGCGGGTCCGGTGCCTGGGCGAGCGCTGCTGCGGGCTGGAGTGGTGCTGCGCGCAGCAAGCGTACCGGCCGCGATCGCGCCGCTGCCCCTGGCCGTGGCCGCGCCGCTCTCCTCAACCTCCGTACCGACCCACGGGGCGAAGGAGTCGGAGCAGCCTCGGTATGTTGGGGGGGCGACGGAGGCGGGACGTGGCTTGCTGTTGGGTGGTGGAGGCTCGACGGAGGCGGGACGTGGCTTGCTGGGATGCATCATCATCGCGGCATGCGAGTCGGCATCAAGGTCGGCATGCGCGTCTCCGCTCAAGGGGTAGGCTGGACTCGAGCCCGCTCCGTGGTTGCCCGCGCCCAAGGACGACGTCCGGGTGTGCTTAGGAGACGTCGACTTGAGCTTGGAGAGGTCCACCTTTGGTGCGTAGTCGAGCGGCGAGGGGAAGTCGTGGTTGTCGGGCGGTGGTAGCATGCGCGAGCTGCGCGAGACGAAGACCATGCTCTGGGCAGGCGGCGGGAAAGGGCCTGAGAGTGTCTGGGAGGCCGAGATGAGATGATCAAACGAGCCGAGCGTCAAGATGTGGTTGGCGCTCGTGCTCATTGCCGCGCCCACACGTGCGCCGCCTTCAAGGAACGGCGTGCGCACTGTGCTGCTCGAAGTCCCAAATGAGGGTCGTGGCACCTCGAAGGCAGCGTACTTGTCGACGGCGAGCTTCCGAAGGTGCTCTGCGAGCCGCCGAACCACGCGCATCCTCAAGACCTTCGTTGGCGGCGCTGCCCGCCGTTTGTACTTGAGGTGGTGCGCGGAGAGCAGGTAGTTGTGAGGTTGACCATCCCGAAAGGCCGCGGGCGCCGTCGACGAGCTGCAATGGAATCGGCCATCGGCATTCGGATGGTCGTCGAGAGCCAGCATGGCCGCAGCTGACACTCCCGCGGACGAAGGGGGTGCGGACGGGGGGTGGGCGGCACGATCTATGCCCTTAGCGCCCTCGCCTGCGCCGCCTGCGCCGCCGCCGCCCTCTCCGCCTCCCCCGCGCCCCCCGCCTTCGCCTCCACCGCCGAGCCCCCCACCGTCCTCTCGACCACCACGCGCGGAAGGAGGGCGCGCGGAGGGCGGGGACTTCGACGGAGCGGCCACCTTTTTCGAGTTCGCAGGCTGGGGCAACGGGAGGACTGCGCCGGTCCCGGGCGGAACGAATTTGCCACGTTTCGCGTTCCGGCAGAAGCGTGACTGCACCTCGTCCGGAATGACGCCGTCGCCCATGCAAATGAAGAGCGCCGTACCGGGCTCGTCCTCCGGCCCGAGGTCCGCCTTGCCTGGCTTGTCTGCTGCCGGTGGCGGCAAGAATAGGAGCACGTGATCGTCCATCGCCACCGCCGCCATTCGCGCAGTGGCGGCCGGCTTATAGCCGGCAGCGTCGGGCCGCCGCCATTCCAGGCTCTCCTTGGGGACGATGGTGACGCCGCTGCCGCGGGAGTCTTCGCTGAAGGCGTGGCAGCTGCGGCTCATCAGATCGGTCGTCCACGCTGTCACATCGCCCTCTACGGAGCCAGCCACCGTCCGCAGCCTGGGATCCTCCTCCTCGAGAAAGCGCGCCGAGGAGGTGACCTCTGCCGATGGCGCTCCTTTCCTCACCGAGGTCTCCTCCTCCTCGCTCAGGCTGCCCACGCCCAGGACAGCGCTCACCTCTGGCCTGCCCACCGCGGAGAGGATGGGCGCGCCAGCAGCTGCGGCGTTTCGGCGGCTCCACGGCCCTCCCTTGTGCACTACTGTCGACACTACGGTGGCTATTGGGGCGTCGAAGGTGGGCGAGCTCGGGGGGGCCCGTGGTGTCCAAGTTCGACTCTCGACCTTGCCGTTGATCGGACCGATGCTGGGCACGCGGCTGTGCGGATCGGCGACCGAGCGAGCTTCCTGTTTCGCCGCTGCCTCTGCAGCTCGCAGGCCGCAGCCCGAGAGCCCGATGACGTCCAGGTACGGCTCGCTCACGCAGCCGTTCGCCGTATGCCCACCGAAGAGCAGTACGCCCCCGTCGCGCGAGGCGAGCAGGGTGGAGCCCGCGCGTGGCATTGGGCGTGGGCCTGGTGGCTTCAGAGCTACCCAGTGGCACAATCGGCCATCGGGCGACGGCGAGAGCGTGAGCACGTGCAGATCGTCGAGGTATTTCGCGGATCGGAGTTGCCGCCACGGCGCGACTTGCTCCCCTCGCCCCTCGCCCTCAAGCCCAAAGCCGCCAAAGATGGCCACGCGCATGTTCGGACTGCTCGCCGCGTCAGCGGCCGCACCGCCGGTGACGTCCGCGAGTAGCACGGCGGAGTGCAACGCCCGAGCGGTCGGGGGAGTGCCGGCCGGGAGCAGCTCAAGCCAGCGCGCATCATGTGGGCGCATCAAGAACGTTGAGGCGGTGAGAAGACCCTCGGGCTGCTCGGGGGCAAATGAGTCCACAGCGAAGCCGCCGATCACGAGCATAGCCTCCTGCTGTGCCAGAGGGCCTTCGCCCCAAGCGTACGGCGAGGGCAGCACTGTGGCTGTGTGCCCTGCGCGCGCGACTGGCCAGCCGGGCTGGGCCGCGTGGTAGGGCCCTCCCTCCTTTGCCCAGGCAACAGGCTGACCATCCCACTCCTTCTTCTCCGGCACTGGGCGACGGGGCGGGGCGAAGGGCGGAGCCATGGGCTCCGGTGGCCTCGGTGGCCTCGGGGCGCTTGGCAGGAGCGCGCTTGCGACTGTCATTGTGTCGGCCCAGATCAGGTCGGGCGTGCGGGGCGCCACGGCCGCCACGGGCGTGACGGGAGCCCTCGCCGCAGCGGCAGCGCCGCCTGGCGCACCAAACTTGGAGGCGGCGCCTGGCGCTCGAGGTGCGTACTCTCCAGGCTGGATGCGAAGCTGGAGCACCCAGCACTCGTCGCTCAGGCTCGCACGGCAGCCTCGTACGCCGGGAAGGAGGCTCGAGCGCTCTCCGCCGAAGATGCAGATGCCGCCCGCGCTCGGCAGCAGGGCCGCTGAGTGGCCGGTCTTGAGTTTCGGTGCTAACGCGTCGATGCGCTCGGAGCTCGGGCACCAGGAGAGCGAGGGCAGGTGCAGTATCGCGAGGCACAGGCCACCACCGTTGAGCCCAAGCTGTCCCCGCATCGGGCGGTGCCCGCCAAGCACGTAGACGTACTGGCCGCAGCGCGTCGCAGTGAACGAGCTCGCAAGCAGCGGCGGCCCCGTCAGCTGCGGCGGGAGATTCACAGGCTGGCCTGGGAGGCGCGGTTTCGGCGGCGGCCCACCGGACTCCGGTTGCGGCGCCACCTCGGCGCGGATCCACCGGACGAGCGAGGGCTGCCAGTGTCGCGCGAGCGCGGGAAGCTCCCCGGTGGCCAGGCTGCCACCCACCAGAAGCGCGCCGCCGCCGCTCGCTTGAGGGAGTGCCGTCAGGGTGTGACCCGAGACAACGGTGTCGCGCACGGCATCGCCTGCCAGCTCTAACGACGGGTGCCCCAAGGACGGGCCGAGGGCGTGACAATTGAGCGTGACCTCTCCGGCGGCGCTGATGGCTACGTTGGCCACCACTTGCTCGTCCACCCAGCCATCAAAATCGCGGCCACCGTCCAGCAGCCATCGCAGCGTCCACCCCGCAGAGCTTGGCAGCCTCGAGGGAAGCAGGCAGCACGCGGCCGCCCAGCGCGGACGCGGCACGTCGCCGTGCAGCCGCGGCGTGCTCCACCGCAGCGAGCTCACCGACAACACGTGCAGGTCGTTGAGGCAATCTTTGCCTGCGCCGCGTCCCCCGAAGACGACCATCTCATTCGGAGAGAGCATGCATGCTGAATGGCCTGAGCGCGCCTTCGGCCAAGTGCCCGAAGGCTTCAGCTGCATCCAATGGAGCCTGTCGTCCTCGCGAGCTGGCCCCCGCGCCAGGTTCTTGAATGCCCAGAGCTCATTGGACGGTATCGTGAAAGTCTCTCCGCCGAAGAGCAAGAGTTGAGAGCTGGCCGGCGCCCGCACCTCGTCGCCGGCCGCCACAAGCGAGTGCCCTTGGCGATCACTTGGGCCACGCACGAGCGCCAGGGGCGGCGGCGAGAGCCAGCAGAGCGCAGGCACGTTGAGCATGCACGTGTCACTGCGCAGCGTCTGGTGGCCGCCCCAGCCGCCGAACACGATCATATGATCTCCGAGCATGCATGCCGCATGCATGGCCCGGGGAGGGGGCACGTTGCCGAGCATGCCTCGGGCTACCCACCTCCCGTTTGTGAATACGTGCAGGTCGTTGCGCACCTCGGCGCCGTCGTAACCACCAAAGACAACGAGCGCGAACTCCTGGTTTTGGCCCCATTTGACCGCAACCGTCGAGTGGCCTGCACGTGCAGGTGGTAGATTGGGCAACAAAATGTTGGCCCTGGCGAGTGCACTGAACTTCTCTTCTGACTGCCCTTCTCGAGCGCTTCCCGGGCGCTTCTTGCGTTCACGCTCGGCGCTGAGCAGCGCAGCACGTGCAATCTCCTGCTGCTGACTTGTCTGGGCTGCGCCTGGAGCATCCGTGATCGTGGTGCCTCCGATGAGTTCGTAGATCTCATGCTCCATGAGCGCGAGTGGCCACTTCGCGTTCGCGCTTGTCCGTTCGCATTCTCTGTTCGTTGGGAGTGAGGGGCGTCGCGTTCGAAAAAAGAATCTGCAGGCAGGCGACCGTCACAATGATGCCTGCCCGACCGAACCGAAAGAATCATTTGTGGCATTTACAGATCCTCAGAAAAGTGCTCGTGACAACGCCGTTAACTTCACGAAACACGAAGGTCCGCGCGTCCCGCTTGCGTGGCTTCTCTGCCGAGCAAGGATGAGCGACGGAGCTAGACATTCTGATCACGAGGAGCACGCCGACTTTACGGGTGTAAACGAAGACGACGAGGACCTCGACGATGAGGTCGAGGACGAGGAGGAAGAAGAGGACGGCGAGGAAGAAAGCGAAGAGGACGGCGATGATGATAATGATGACGAGGAGGGGTCGGACGAGGGGTCGGACGAGTTTGACGAGGAGGGCGAGGAGGGCGAGGAGGGCGAGGAGGGCGAGGAGGGCGAGGAGGGCGAGGAGGGCGAGGAGGGCGAGGATATCCTTCTTTCTTCGCGCGATGATGATGAGGAGGAGGACGAGGACGAGGAGTTCAGGCAGAACAGAACTGGGCAGGACGGCCCGCCTGCCGCTGCCAATGGTGAGATAGACGAGGAGGACGCAACGGCCCTAGAAGGTGACACGCGTCTCGTCGCCCTCGCACGCTCTGTCCACGAGGCTACCTTCGACCTGCTCAACGACGCACCGGCCGGCGTCCCGAACGATGATCCGCGCGCCAAAGAGGCGACGCCTCCGCGCGGCTCCTCGGCGAGCGCCCGTGGCCCTCGTGGCGCCACCGGTCTGCCCGCCGACCTCACGTCGGAGCAGTGGGCGTGCTGCCTGAGCTTGCTCGACCCGCGTGCAGATGCGCTCACGTTGCCGGCCGAGCTCCGAACGGCGGCCCTCACCCAGGATGCGGTGCTTGCGCATGCAACCTCGGCAGACGAGGTGTGGTCAACGGCCGACGTGCTGACCGAGCGGCGCATCCGCCACTTGCACAAGGCCATGGATTGCCATCGGCAGCTCCTCGAGGCGTGCCAGAAGGAGGAGCTGCACGAGCCACCCAAAGCGGACACTGACAAACTGCCGTGGCGTCCTTTACCGCCACCTTGGGCTGCTGCTGCCGCTGCTGCCGCCACTGCCGCCACCACAGCGGCTACCCCATCAGGCGGTGGCATTGAGGACGGCAATGCCTTGCCCGCTCCGCCACCATCACCAACCGCCGACCTCGCAGCAGGCTTGCTCGATGCGGTCCTCTCCACCAATGTGGGCCCTGCTACTATTGGACCGCTCCTCGAGGCCGTCGCCCGCGCGCTCAGCAGTGGGTCTGCAACCCAGGGCTCGGGCACCGTAACCCCATTCGATCTCTGCCCAAGCGAGCTCTTGTCCACCCATTGCGCGGTCGATCCTGTGCGGGTTGCCGCAAACATAGGCAGCCTGCTTGCCGCGCGCCAGAAGTCGATGACTTCGGCCGGCAGCATCGCGAGCTCCTCTAATCTACGAGTCCTGGGCGCACTCGCGCGCATCGAGGACGACGCGGAGGCCACTGCGCCGCTGCCCGTCCGCCTTGCGGCGTTGAATTGCCTGCTGTGGATCGCAGTTCGCACTGGCTCTACCGAGGCGGCGCTCCTTGCGGCATGCAGCTGGGCGAGCTGCACAAGCGCAGAGGATCTGGGAGGCGGCGTGATGCTCGGTAGCGACTTGAGCTTTGTGCTCTGCCACCTGGCAGCAACCCCGCCGTTCGCGCTCGTTGCCGGCAGGCCGGAGGCGCCGGAGTTGCCCTTGTGTGTGCGCAACCCGTACGTGCAGGTGGTGCGCGCCGCCGCTACGGCCTCCATGGCGCAAGTCACGCTGACCTGCCTGCCCCCGCCAGGAGGCTACGCTAAACGTAGTGCCGCAGCCGACGAGTCGCATCAGCAAATCAACTGCTCGACAGTCGTCGTGCCTGACGCGCTCGTTGGCGGCGTGTACGAGTTTGAGCTTTCCAGCGAGAAGCTCGCCGCCAAGGGCAGCTTCTTACAGGGATTTGGCGTTGCCTCTCCCGTCGCGCTCGCTTCGCTTCTGTCCGACCCCGATCGGTACAAGCTCTTCCAGAGCGACCAATTCACCAGATTCTTCCCACGCGATGAAAAGTACAGCGGTGGTGATCGCCACGCGGAAGTCTTCCACAAGAGCTCGCTCTTCTGTTGCACCGGCTTCGCCGAGGAGAAGAATGGGCACATCTTTCTCAGCCGTCACGACACATGCAGCCCCTCGCAGGTCGACGGCCGGCTGCTGCGCGAGAATGGCAAGCTGCCCACAAGGATCAAGGTCGTTGTGGACATGGATCGCGCGATGCTGCACTTGTCTGCGGGCAGCAGCGCAGCGGAGGCGTGCTCGCAGGAGCTCTTTGCATCGCCTATGCTGCTGCCGAAGCCGCTCTACTTGTTCTTCATCGTCAACGTCGATGTCGCCGATGCGACCCTCGTGATCAAGCGTGAGTTGCGAAGCCCCTGCCCAAGGCCTTGGCGAGAGCCCCTTGGCATCGCCAACGGCATCGCTCTCCTCCTCAAGTGCGCGGCAACGCGCGCGGCCGAGTGGGCGGCACTTCCAGGCAGCGTACGGGCACGGTGCGCCACTCTACCACTCGGCATCGCTCCGACCCCCCAGGTGATCGAACTCTGCTGCAAGTTGCTCGGCTGTGTAGCGCTCCAAGACGCAGACAGTATGGCATGGGACGATGAGAAGACAGATACGTGGCTCGCGCGCACGCACATGGCCATGCACGCACTCTCCGTGCTCGATGCTGCCACGGTCTCGATATGCAACGGGGCGTGCCGGTCTCTCGGCACCACGTTCGACGACGCCCGAGTGGCAGAGTGGCTCGAAAAACAGCAGCTGAGCAGAACGCTTCCTTCGGACATTCGAGCCGTGGTGCAGCCGTGGCTTTCGTCGCCACGTGCAGATGTTGGCAAGGTGGCTGTAGATGCACTGCTACACAGCTGGCCACTGCTGTACTCGACAGCACGCCTGCGCTTCGAGCTGCTCACCAGCGTGATACGGGCGAGCCCCCACGGCTTGCTTCCATCGGGTGCAGATGCGGCCAAGGTGCTACTCAAGCTAGCTTCGGACACCGGCTTTGTCGCGGCTTTGTCCGAGGATGGCTTGGATGGCCTCTTACGCAGTGCACTGCCCCCTGCCGACGTGAATACCTCGGTACTCCTCCTCGACAGCTCAGTACAAGCTGATGAGCTCCTCGCGTCCACAGCACGCTCGTCGATTGAGCGCTTCGCGTTTTGCCTGCTCTTGAGCGCCGTCCCGCTTGGGGAGCCGCCAAAGGCAACCTACGTTGATCGTGTCCTCGAGCTTGGCCACTCGCTTCTACTTGGAGCCAGTGCTGGAAGCGAGCAGGCGAGCGTGGTGCTTAGCCAACCCTTCGTGACTCTGCTGCTGCTGCCCGTCATGCAGAAGCTTGCCCAGGCTCCTACGGCTGGCAGCGATGCCGCTCGCGTGGCCTCGCGGCTCGAGGCGCTCAAAAAGCTATTGATCACATTGAGCAGCGTGCCTGCCAGCGCGATGACGTTGCCGAACCGAGAGCTCGAGACGACGCCCAACGGGCCACACCCACGAGCGCGCCTGCAAGAGCGGCTGCACTGCCTAGCTGCACCGTTTGAACCGTCGCTGGGCTTGAAGCTCGCGGCGGTGCTCACCGAGGAGTTGTGGCCAGAGGGTGCTGCCTTGAGCTTGGAGGCCATCAAACGCGAGTATGGTCTTGACGTGGAGAGTGCGCTGGACGCGAGTTTTGTCGAGGGTAGCCGGTTGCAGCGTGAGTGGACGGTGCGGATCAAGTCCGCAATCGCGACGCTGCACGGCGGTTTCCTCTCTGGTGGGTTGCAAGCCGCCATTCGCGACGGCGTCCAGCCACCCCCCGAGTGCGACCACGGCCTTGTAGACGTGCGCATGCTTCTCGAGGTCGATTATGGCCTCTCGGGAGTGCCTCCCTTGACGGATGCGCGCTGCCTGCTGCTCGAGTCGAAGGCTTCCATTCCGATCACGATGGGTGATCGCGTCCTCCTCTGCAGCGCTGGCTGCATGCCTGGCATGCAGCAGCTCTCAAGGGACAGTGTGCGCTTCAAGCTCGATGAGTTCAACGGGCCGCGCCCCACCAAGGCGCACGCGACCAAAAGGTTGGATGATTGGCTGCAGTACGTTGTGGCTGGCTATCCACCGCAGCCTGACCCACGCCGCTCAAAGCCACCCCCCTCCAAGTGGCGCATGCACCCCGAGGCGGCCAACGGCCTGAGCTTCACTTTCGAATCGAACGGCAAGCTGCTGCTGGAGCTCGAGGCTCACGAGGACCGTGAACCAGCGCAGCCCTGGCCTTTTTGGGTGATCGTGAGCTCGGTCAAACAGGTACCGTCGGCGCCACGGCATACGCGCGCACTGCTACTCGATGCGGCGCGCGCGTCCCTCTCTCGGGAGGTCTTCTCGACATTGGCGGAGGCGGGCGAGCTTCAGCTGCTCGCAACGCCCTACCTGCCAGCTCTCCTCACGCGCACTGCGGATGGCGACTCCGAGTCGCTCAAGGCGGAGCAAGAGCCCGATTGGCACGCGCTCATGGGCATGCAAAGGGCGCTCGCCTCGCAGGAGGCGGGGGATCGGCGAAGCCGTGCGGTCGTATTCTACGCTCTTGCGGCGTTGCCGATGATTGCCCGTCACGCAGCAGCGCTTGTCAAGGTCCAGCCGCCACCACCCACCACGGCGGCTGCTCTATCGGAGCGTGAGACGATTCACATGCAGGCCATCGACCTAGGCGGCTCATCGGCACGGGAAAAGGCGCCCAAGGCCTTTGTGCTCACGGCGCGTATTCGCACGAAAGCGGCTTTTGGCACGATCCTGGCGCGCCTCCCCGCCGGCCAGGCCAAGGGCAAGGATGGTCTGCCCGTGCCCAAGCCCTTCCAAATGGGCTTCACGGGCGTCACTTCGGCCGTCTGGGAGTCGAAGCACGGCAAGGCGAAGTTGCTCTCCGTGCATGAGGGTAGGCTTTCTTTCGAGGTGGAGGGGGCGGCGCGGCTGCTGAGTACGGCGGCCATCAACGACGGCGTAGAGCACGTGGTCGGCGTCGAGTTTGCGTCTGGCAAGTACCATCTGCTCGTGGATGGGGCACGTGCGACCGAAGCGTCGTGTTCGCATGCCGACCTGCAGGGCGCAGCCGACCCAGACCACTCCGACTGCGTCACGATGATCGGTGGCGTGCTCATGTTGCCAACGGGCCGGGACGCAGCGAGCTCAGTCAAGTCGCCGCAATTCTCTGGCCGGATCTTCGAGCTCTCCTTCAATGGCGAGCTGCTCACCGACGGCGATGGCTCGAAGGCTGCCGTGTATCCGCTCAACAGCGGCGAGGAGGCGCGAGATCGTGCGGAGCGCTGGGCAGGCGCGACGGTTCCGGTGCGTCAGAAGCCGGCCAAGGTGGTTGCGTCTTCGGGCATCACGGCTACGCAGTCGGGTTCGCTTCTCGAGGCGCTCTTCGAGGAGGCTGGCCACTATGGTAAGCTGTGGCGCAGCGCAGCTTCGGCGGCGCCCACCGAAGAGTCTCCCCATTGGCTCGAATTCCACCACTTTCCGCCGGGAGAGATCACGCAGTGGAAGATGCTCATTGGCGGTGGGGACGGCTCCGCTGGGCCAAAGTCGGATGGGTGCTGCTCGCCCGAGGACTATGGCTCGCACGCAGCGCGTCGCATCCGTTGCCTCGTCCAGCAGCATCGTCCGCAGAATGACGAGAGCGGGGATGCACCGGACAAAAGCAGCCCAGAATGGATCGAGCGGCGCCGGGTGGACCTGTACCCGAGCAGCGGCACGCGTCCGAGGCCAGGCACGTGGGTCACGCTCTTGGATGCAGACGACCTTCGAGGAGCCACCGCACTTCGCGTTGAGATCCTCGAGAACGCGCCGCCGTTCGTCAAGGACGAGGTCGCCAAAGACGAAATTGCAGCCGTTGGCAGAGGGGTGCCTGCTGCAACCGCACGTCCGTCGCTGGCGCATCAGGATTCGTTCACAGACCGGCCGTCTACCTCGCCTCATGCGACGGCGCGGCGGCGCAGGTATCGGCGAGCGTCCGATCATGCTGAGGACGAGGAACCTCAATCGTGGGAAGAGGCGCAGATCCAGCTGCGCCGCTCCCTCCGACAGATGCAGCGCCGGTGTCGCGGCGACGTTGCCAGGCTCGATTACGAGGTCCGCGTGTACTTTGCTACCCTCGAAGAGCATCAGGTGGCACTGTTTCACTTCATCAACGATCATCCGGAGGAATCGCAAGCCCTCTACTCCGAGGTGCTCCTCGGCGGCACCAGCGACGTTGAAGATGATGCTGATGACAGCGACGACGATCCAGCAGAAGAAGCACGGACTCGGCGGCTGCGCAGGAGGCCCTCGAATCGCATCGCTGTCAAGGAGGCGCCTACGGGTAAGGCGCTGGATGCCAAGGGCAACATCCCGGACATCGAGACCCAAATTTGTGGGTTTCAGGTGCTCATGATGCACCCAGAGCCACACGCACGCATGGTGGTGGAGTCGCTCTGCTCGTTGCTCACTTCTGCGGCCGCGACTCGCCCAGAAGAACCGTCCGCGACGGCAATCCAGAGGCACTCCGGCACTCTCGCGGCAGCCCTTGCGGATCTCATGGATCGATGTAAACAGGTGATGGCGCCGGCGCCGGTGTATCAAGCCGTGCTCAAGGCATGGACTAGCGTCATCAAGCTTGATGGTGCCAGCGTCGAGCGCTTGTTGCACTCGTGCATCGGTGTGGACGACGCGATCGACGTGGTGTCGCCACCAAAGGGTCCGAGCGAGAACCGCACAGACCCGCGTCCAACAGGGGCACTGCCTGCGCGCGTGCGCATGCCGCGCAGCTCCATTCTGCTCCGTGAGGCGCATGCCTCCATAGTTCTGCACCCAGGCAACCCAGGTAGTTCTTTTGCCCATTACCAGGAGGCGCTCATCCACGCCGCTGTGCGACGCCTCGAGCAGCTGCGTGCGTCCCCACCGATCCATCTCAGCGCAGACCCCATCCTCAGCTTGCTGCCATCGCTCGTACTTCGTATGCTCGAGTACGGTTCGTCCGCTAAGCTCCCGTTCCTGGCGATCGCGCGCTTGCTCAAGGCGCTGAGGGACTGTGACGGCAATAGGTCCCCGCTGGGACTGTGGGACTGCGATACGGCTGGCGACGAGATCGCCGTGCTTCACGCGCCGGCGATGCGCTACCCGCCAACCAGTACCAGTGGTAAGCATGCCGAGATTCTGGTGCGCCTACGGGGCTGCGAGAAGGCGACCTCGGCGGAGGTCGACGTGAGTGCGGCCACTCGCATCATCTCATGGCCGGGTGCCTCCGAGATGATCGTTGAGGTCGAGACGCCGAAACGGCCGAACAAGGACGACAAAGCTGCGCAAAGCCAAGACGATGCGACGCGTCGCCAGAAGTTGTCCGACGAGTGGGCGCTCACCGGCTTGGAGTCCTTCGCCAGTGCGTTGCGTTTCACGAGGGATAGCTCTTGCAAGCCCATCTTTGGGCGGAAGGTCGTCCGAGACACTGGCGTGCACGAATGGCGAGTGCGATTCGAGCAGGACGATCCAGACTACTGGGCTTTCATTGGCGTGGCGACGGAAAGCCTTGGGGACGACGTTAGCCTATCGGAATCGCCAAAGCAGGCGTGGCTGCTCAAACTCTCGAGCGCAGACACCGGGCTGCACTGCTTCCAGGGAGATGAGTCCTTCTTCTTTCACAGGTCAGGAGTGCGCGAGTACCCTTTGGAAGTCGGTGTGCGACTCGACCTGAGCGAGGGCAGCCTCGCATTCACGACGTTAGACGAGAGCAAAGTCGCCTTTCGCAACCTACCGCGGCAGGGGTTTCGCCTTGTCGTCGGCACCAACACGATGTGCACGGTCGAGATGCTCGCCTACACGGGCCCGCCTCCGCCACGCACACGCCAAGCGTCGGCAAATCTGTCGCGCCAGTCATCGCGCCAGCCAGCCCTCAGCCGCGGTGCGAGCTCGTCCTCGGCAGCGCCAGCGCCAGCGCCAGCTGCCGTACAAGAGTGGAGTTGCGCAGCGTGCACGTTCCTCAACAGCAGCTTGCTTTCACGTTGCGAGATGTGCGCCACGGCTCGCCCGACCCCGCCTGCACCGGCTGCACCGGCCGCAGCGGCGCCCACCCTAGCGTCCGTGCCCGCGCCCACGCTCGCCGCACCGGTCTCAGCGGAGATTTCAGCGGAGATTTCGCCCGGTACTGTGCCAGCAGCCCCAGAGCCGCCCGCATTGCAGGCGCTGATCGCCACACCGTTGCGTCGCATGATGTCGGGCGAGAGCCTTTTGGAGCTCACGATGGCGCCTCTGTCCATCTCGCGAGCGGGATCAAACAAGTCCGTCACGGCGCCCAAGGCGACAGCCTCATTGCGTCCCTCGCGTGCAGCATCCAAGGTGTCAGCCAGGGGGGTCGAGGATCTCCCCGGATCTCGACTGTGTGTGGAGACGCTTCCTCGATGTGCGCTCAGCGACAACGAGCAGCTCGCTCGCCTCTGCCCAGACGAGCCCACGTCCATCGGTAGCTGGAGTGTAGCGTGCCCAAACCTCCTTGTGGAGACTAACGTGGTGCAGGCTACACGTTACGTGATGGACGATGCTGAAAAGGCGGCTGAGCTAGCGGAAGCGGGCAAAGCTACGAGCATCACCGAGGCGGCATACCTCTCGCTGAGCGACGAGGAGCGCAAGCCTTTCGCGAAGCGCTCGGTCAGTGTGCACCGTGTGCTCGTCGAGGGCAGTACGATTCGGCTGAGCTGGAGCGGTGCGGCTGGCTCGCACCCCGATCGCGACGCACTCTGCCTAGTTCGCGGGCAGCTTCGCTCGCCATCGAGCGTCAGCGAGATGCATAAGCTGGCCACGCTCACCGCAGAGCTCCTTGGGCGCCTGTGCATGCAGGCGCTCGACTCGACCAACGAGCGCTCGTCCGCCGACCCGTTGACGATCGGCCGGATGGGGGGGATGCTCCTGCGAGGCGGGCTTGATGAGTCGGTAGGTGGCGTCTCGCCTGCGGTCTCTCGGCTGGCCACTCCGGTGAGCTCGCCCCAGAAGCCCAAGCCGTTGCATCTTGTGCGGACCGAGTCTGTAGGGGCTCTGGACGACCACGAGGCGTTCAACTTCGGCCCCGTGCCTTTAGAACGCGCGAAGACCATGCAGGCAAGAGTGGAGCCGCGCTTGATCGATGAGCATACCATCACACGCTTCGAGCATCGCGGGCACAACGTCATCTCCAACGAAGAAGCCAGCCGTTTTCTAGAGGAGCTCCGCACGTACACGCCGCCCGCGCTGGGCGCCTCGGCGAGTGCGGGGATGGCCTCTGCTGCTGCTGCTGGCGGCGATGCGCCCAAGAGGACGCCCATAGGCCCCGCAGCGGCGCTCCACGAAGCCATGTACTCCGAGATTTCGTCTCGCAAGAAGATGGGCGCGCGCGATCCGAGGCATGCGTCCCCTACGCCGGAAAGGCTGCAGCGGCTGGTCGTCTGCGTGCTGCTGCGCCATCACGAGCTCATCTCGGATGCTGCCGCAGCTGGCGCGGCTCTGCTGGGCGGCGGGACGCTGAGCGAGATGCCGGAGCAGCTTCGGCTGCAGCTGTCCAAGCTGTGGGAAGCTGCATACAAGCTCGGGCGATGGGTGCATGGGAGGGTGGTCGATGCGGACTACGCCGCCACCAGGGATCTGGAGGCGCTCCTGCCAGACGCGCCGCGCCCTGCACCTTTCGATCGCTCCAAAGAGGAAGAGCGCATTTGCTTACCCATCGAGCGGCGAGCTCTCTTCTTGCTGCGCTCGCTCAACCCGGCGTTGCCACGGGACGACGAGGAGGAACAGGCAGAGCCGGGGGAGGAGCAGAGCAACCGCTTCGCCGGAGATCTGTTGAGCGCCGGGATGAGCGCCGGAATGTTGCTCCCAAGCCGCGGCTCGTCGCAGCCGAATCGACCAAGCTCGGCTTCTGGCGTTCGATGGATGCCGCCGAGTCTGAGCCGGTCCTCGAGCCTCATCCAGGTGGAGCCGTCGAGGCGGATGAGCTCGTATGACCGCGCACGCGAGAAGCTGAAGCTCTCCAGCGACGTGCAAGTCGATGGGCGCATCGCCAAGGCTCTCGATCTCGTGCAGGAGATGGAGAAGCGGTGGAAGCGGCTGCGGCGCCAAGCGATGCGAGCGACGAGAACTGTGAACTGGCACACGGACCACGCTTCTAAAAAGTACGGAGCCCTCACTACAGAGGTGCTTGACTTTCTCGAGCCCGCACTCTTGCAACACAAAGCGGAGCCTGAGGCGGCGGTGGATCTGGTCGCGTTGCATAAGGAGCTGCGCCGCCGCACGCAGCTCGCCGTGCTAGGGGCGGCCGCGCTGACGGCTCTGCGCGAGGCGCTCGAAAGCCCACAGCGCTCGGTGCGGCTTCGCGTGCTGTCGGAGCTCGCGAGATACCATCTCGCGCTGCGGCCGGAGCCGAGCCGCACGCACGGCGCCGGGCACGAGGCGCTGCATGGCTTCAAGGTGGCCTTGCACAGGCTGCTCGACAGGCTTCTCAACTTCCTGGACGGCACCTCGTGGGCGGCGCCCACCGAGGAGCGGCTTGTGCTGCGCGTGCTGAGGTTGCGATTCATCGCCTCCGATTTCGCGTGGCTTGCAAGCAGGCGAGTCGTCGATCGCATCCTGTCCAGAGAGCCGCAGAACGCCGACGCCCGTGTCACGGCCTACTCAATCCTGTGTCGCGTCGCGCGCCAACTTTCTGGCGACGCTGATGCCGCGCAGAGTGCCGAATGCCAGTGGGTCTTCTCCGGCATCGAGCGTATGCTTAGCGACCGGAGGCTCGAGCCCGAGCTGCGACTACAGCTGCTCTCGTTACTCGTGGTCATGCTGCCCGAGCTGCCCCCGCATCAGCACGAGCCTCTCTCGCATGTATTGCTCGAGCTCACGGGTCGATTGCCGCCACACGATGACGGTGCGACGCTCTGCTTGCGACTGCTCGCGAAGCTGCTTCCCATGAATGCCGACGAGGAGCTCTGCGCGAGCGTGGCCACCGCCATGCTCCGTGACATTGGGGTTGCGCTTTGGCAGCCGGGTGCGGCCGTGCCTTCCAAGGCTGCTGCAACGCCCCTAGCCGTGCCCGCACGCACCGAGGCGAGCCGGGTCGATTGGGGCAGAGTATGGGGGCGATCACCGCGAATTCTTACCTTCCGGCACGCTCGTGGCTTGCTGATCAAGATGGATGGCGCTCCTGCCCGCGGCGGTGGAACGCCCGCAGCTCTGCGCATACCCCTCCCGCCAGCGCTGCTCGAGTACACCGACGCCATGTGCGCGTACGTGCTACCTGTTGCCGATAAGGAGGGCGAAGCCGGGAGTGCGCAGGAGGCCAAGCGTGCTGAGGTCCTTGCGAAGTTGCAGCTCGGAACGGAGGCGCTTGCGTCCAGCGCAGAAGGCGACGCGCTCTTGATGAAGGCGATCGTCGTGCGAGGCGATGGGTGCGTCGAGGTCAAGCTTGCTGGCCGAGTGCAGGCTGTCTACCTGAAGTTGCCCTCTGCGCCCGAGCAGCCCAAGCTGCAGGCGTGGATGCACGAGCGACTGGCGCACGGGCGGCATGATCACAAGATCTCTCAGCTGTTCTGCAAGCGCCTCCGCACCTCTGGCGGCGGGAATGGTCTCGACGAGGGCTTTCGTCGTGTGGCCTTCTCCTCGGACAATGTGCAGTTTGTCGAAGAAGCCATGCCGCTCGACTCGGGGGTCTGGCAAATCGATTTCGAGTGTGAAGAGCACAATGGCGACTTTGACCGCGAAGGTGCCTACGTGGGCGTCGTCTTCGCGCCCAAGAACGTCGCACCGGCAGATCGGTCTCGAGATGACCTGCGCGCCATGCTCTCGTCCAAGTCGATCAAGTTGGGCTCCGCATTGGGCCAGTTTGGCTGGCGAGCTGATGGCACTTGCTTGCGTGACGACAGAGCTGATGGCACTTGCCGCACCAGCGGCGAGTGGCGGCCGGGCAAGACCGTGCGGCTCACGATCGACACCAAACGACTCACCGTCAACCTCGCTGTCGGTGATACGCCCACGTCGGAGCCCAAGCACGTCGATGTGGAGGTGACCCTCTCCCGGCCACCCATGTTGCATGAGAACGCAGTGCTCCACTTTGCGGTCTCGCGATACTATGGGACCTTCAAGATGAGAATCAAGTCGCTTGAGAAGCTGCGGGCAAGCGCCGTCCCGTTGGACGCTGAGGACAGCCACCAGCTCTGTGCGCTGCCCCTGCTGGCCTTGCCCACTCTCGATCAGGCTGCCGCGCAACAGATGGCGTTTCACATGGACCTGATTTGCGAGCCTGTGGTGGCGGAGTCCGGCAAGATCGACAAGAGCCAGGACGCCGAGAAAATCAACCTGCTCAGGCAGCTCCTCGCAGATGAACAGGCATCGGCGAAGGGAACGCGCCAGGCGTGCGAGGCAGCACTGGAGGCAGCGTGTCGGCAGGGGTTGAGCGATGGCGTGATCTGCCGCGCCCTTGGAGCCCTTCGAGCGCTCACGGCGTGCAGCGATAGCATGCGTCGAGGCGCGACTGGCTTGTCAGGTGGCATGGAGAACGCTCCTCTCAACCTCGCAGTCAACGGCGGAGACGCCTCGCGCCTCGAGATGCAAGCGCCTCAGCGGTATTCCATTCAAGTCATCAACCCGCACCCCGAGCCAGACGGAGCAGAGACTTCGTATCTTGCCGAGGTCGCGAGGCTCTCGACGCAGCTCGGTGTGGCCGAGAAGACGGTGATCACGCTCGCGAATGAGGAGAAGCTGCGGCTCCGACTCGAACTGCCCTCGCCGCCGCTGCCTCAATGCGGCCGCATGCTCGACGCGTGCCTCGAGCTTGCAAAGGTGCATCTACCCTTCTGTGGGATCGCAGCTGACCAGCCAGCAACGGCCCATGCGTCACTGGCGCTGGCTTCGTTTGGTCTGCTCGCCGTGATGCAGCGCCCGGAGATGCTGAGCCTGGCCGGTGGCACCTCTGCCTCGGATGCCGTTGAGATGGCTGTCGTTGGGAAGCGCCGAGACGCTGCCTTGCGAGTTGCACTTGAGGTGTGCGCCGCACCGGTGCCCGGCTCGCCCAACGTGGCAGCAGGCCAATGGGAGGGCCCTGCGCAGCTCGTCGAGTTGGCCATGTCGACGAGCGGGATACTCGAGGGCAAGTCCGCCGGCCAAGGCGCACAGGCAGCCTTTGCGCATGTCGCCTTGTACGATGCCTCTGGTTGTAAAATGTCGTGCGCTACCCCCAAGGAGCTTGATGATGAGCTCCTGCATGCATCCCACGCACCCAATCAGCTGGGATTGCTCGTCGTCGCGAATGCGGGCGAAATCGCATGCGCCATCTTGCGAGCAGCGCCACTGGCCGCCCCGGCGCCACGGGCTGTCCCGGCTCCGACGAGCGCCCCTGATGAGGGAGATGAACACGCGCGAGCGGCTGCGCGGGATCTGGCGGCGCGAGCAGTCAAGAGTGCTCTTCTCGATCAGGAGGTCGCTCGTGGTGACGGCACACCGCACAGCGCTGCTGCCCCGGATGCAAATGAAGCCAGCACACCTTCGATTGAAGCGCCCGGCCAGCTCCAAGAAAACGGTCGAGGGGTTGGAGCGCCTGCAGCCGAGACGTGCCCACGTTGCGACAACAACCATGCATGCATCCTGCGGGCCACCCCTTCGGCCTGGAACTTCGATCCCTCCTTTCGCTGCGATGGCTGCGGGAGTGGCTGGCAGGAGGAGGCCCAGACCCATTTTCATTGCGCAGCATGCAACATCAATATTTGTAAGAGCTGCGCAGACCGCAGGCAGGAATTGCGGAGACAGTCGGCGCGAAAGGCCGAGGATCCCTTCGATGAGGATGCGCGCTTCAAGATCCACCAGCAACAACACGTCTTGACAAAGCCCGCGGATGGCAGCAAGCATGGCCAGGCAGCGCGTCAGCTCCCGCAGATGGTCCCCGAGTCCGCGCTGGTGCTGATCGACGACCAGGGCTCATTCGATGCCGCACTCGCGACGAGTCCAGGTTGGGTGGCACTCGTCACAGGCGCATTGCCCGAGTCCGTGGATCCCCACAGGTTGATCAGCCTACTGATCTCTTCGGGCTGCGCGGCGGTGGTGGCCGCGCAGGCTGCCGGTGCCCTATATCAGGCCAAGACATCCTCACCATGGGCCGAGGAGGGTGCGCGCTTCTTGGTGGTTCAAGTCGCATCCGCCGTGGCAGTCCAGCTTAGGTGGATAGCACGGCAACATCAGGCGGCATACAGCACCTCGGCCGTAGATGTGGCGCAGCTGGGGGATGACATGGTTCCACTCACTGCGGAAAGGGTGCTTCGTCTGGTACGTGCCAAAGTCGGCACGGCTGCGGGCGAGCACCTGCGCGTGCGCTCAACTGGGAGTGCGGTGAGCCAGCTCGCGTCGATTCTGAGCACAGCTGCGAGCAAAGGTGAAACGGCAGCCTTGATTGTGGACGCACCGAGTGGCCACGGCGAGGCGGCTTCCATGGCCGTCGAGAGCAGCGCTAGCAGTGGCGGCCGTGACAACTTGTCGGCACGCTCCAGCCAGGGTTCGGCAGCCATCGCGCGGTCCGAGGCGACGCCCAGCACGACGCCCAGCACCACCGCCCAAATCGCCCAAACTCGGATCGCACCTGGGGAACCGTTTGAGGTGATCATCCAGCGGGAGGGCACGCAGCGCATCGGCGTGCAGTTTCGCGGGCGGCTGGTGACGGGTATCACGCGCGGCTCGCCGGTGAGCCGCGCCACCCCGCCGATCCGGGTGAATGACGAGGTGCTCGACGTCAACAATTTCGGACTCCATGAACTGGAACCAACCGAATTCGCGAGCATGTTTGCCGACGTGATCTCGCAGGCTGGTCAGAGCTTCACGCTCCAAATGCGCCGCGGTGGGCCGGATCCGGCTGCGCGGTTGCCCGCCCCGGCAGAAGCCTCGGTCGAAGAAGACGATCCGGCCGAGGGCGTCGCAGCCGAGTCCGATGCGCCGCCGCTCGTCCCACCCCTCGAGCCATCGCACCCCTTGGCGTACGCACCGTCTGCAAAGGCACCGCGCAGCCATTTAGTCTTCTCGGAGATGCGCAAGGGGAAGCGTGAGCTGCTCCTGCAGGACCGCGAAGCACTGCTCCAGTTGGCTGACATGCGGCGGTGCTGCTTTGCCAGTGTGCGCGCCCATACCCTCGAGGATCCACCTGTGCTGCTCCCGCACGTGCACGCCCATCCGCTGTGGCCTGACAAGCGCCGAGAGCACACCTGCGACATAAAAGGCGCGCGCTGCTCGAAGACGGGCACCGCCTATCGCTGCTACAAATGCGACTATGACGTCTGCACGGCCTGCGTCGAGGACAACGTCTCTACGCCATCGGGGCTGCGGCTGGATGCGCCACTCGAGTCGCTCGGCCGTTGGCGAGTCCTTGCGGTGCATGCTCTCTTCGAGCAGCTGCGCTCTCTGTTGATGCAGAGCGCGCACGCGCTCACGGCACAGATGCTGCTTCGAGCCTCGACGAGTGATCAGCGCCACGCTATCTATGCTGGCTACCGCGACGCGCTTGAGAATGCTGGGGCGTCCGAACTCGAGGGCCTCGGCTCCGCCCGTGAGGCTTTGATTCATCGGTTACTCATAGGTTCGGACCCGGCGACGACAGCACATCTCGCATCGTTCGTTCTCTCGCCTCAATTTACAGAAAGTGCTGCACGGGCGCTCCACGGTACCAGCACCAGGGCCGACGAAGGCACTGCTTGCATGCTTTCCCTTGCATGCACGCTGATGGCAGGAGGCGTCGCGCTGCCCATAGGCCTCGGCAGCCGCCATCTACCTCTCGAGAGCGTGATGGAATCGTTGCGCGTACCCAGCACGCTCACGGCGACGCTCAAGGACGGCGAGCTCACCTGCTGTGCGCAGCTCCTCTCAGCCCCGGCGATCCGCACCAGAGCAAGCTCGCAAGATACGGGTGCTGAGCTCGACGAGATCTGCCTCACCGCCGCGACTGTCAGCGCGCGCCAGGATGCGGCGCTCTTTCGATTGGGTGCGTGGCTGTTCGTCCGCTGCTGCGCGACGGCACCTTTTGGCGGGCCTGTTGTTGCTGACAAGAAGGTGGGGATCGAGGCCTTCCAAGTGCTCTGCGCACGTCTCGGCCGCTCCACGAGATTGACGAATCTCGTCGCGCCATTATCTAATGACGACGACTGCTTGCTAGCGCTGCGCTGCATGTCGGAGGCGATCGGTGTGGCTGGTGCCGCCGCTGGTGGGTGTTCTCTGCTTGGCGCCGATGCGCCCGATACGGCGCCCGATAAGCTGCCGTTGACACAGTTGATCATTCCTGCCGTTGATCGCAATAGCTGCAAGCGGCAAGACCATACCAATATTTTACCAACGAATGTGCAAGCCCTCGCCGCGCCAATCTTGAGCCTGCTCGCAAACAGTTGGCGGGGCGTCGGTACGCTCAAAGATTCGGGGGCCCTCTTCGAGGCGCTGCGGGACCGCAGGTCTGAGCTCTGGTTCGCTGCCAAGGCATTGGCATTGGTGCGGGCCATCCATCGAGGCCTTGCAATCCCATGGCATGCAGCTCGGTCGGACCGTTCCCAGAGCCCTCTCGAGATGAGCTCGGCTGTGTCGACAACACCCGTCGTGCCCGCCGCATCCGCGGAGTCGGCACTGAGGTCGGTGGAGCTGGCTGGAGATGCGATCGAGGCCACGGCTGAAGTAGCTGGTGGGGCAGCTGGCCTGCGGGTCGCCGCAGCGGCCGTCGATGCCGTCAATGCCGCCGACGCCGCCGACGCCGCCGACGCCGCCGACGCCGTAGTGGCTGCTGCAGTTGCGGCGCGTGCCGTGCGCGTGCCCGTGGCCGGGCCATCGCAGCCAGCCATGCAGCAAGAGCCAAGGGCAACGCATCAAGGCACGGCAGCGCCCGAGCGGGTCGGAGAGCCCCGGCCAGAAGGTCCTGGCCCATCGGATCAGCGCTCGTGGACAGTACGTTGGCAGGGCGGCCAGCGGACCACCATTCAGCTGCGAAACGGAGCCTCGGAGGCGACGATGGCGGTATGGGGACCGGCATCGGACCCTTCATGGGGCACGGGGCTTCAGGTGCAGGCGCCGTCGGCGGGTGTGTCTGAGGCGACATGGTTCCAATGGCCGGACGGCACACTTCAGACGCTCGTGAGCTGGGACGGGCACACGGCCACCTGGCGAACCAATCATCGGAATGAGGAGCTGTCCGTCGTGTACTGGGATCTGATCGGCCCTTCGGCTGCCGCGCCAAGCTCTGCGCGCGAGACGACGCCCGATGATGATGACGAGGAGGACGTGCCTACGTGCAACCACGGTCACCGAATGGCGAGGCAGACCGGTGCGCCACCGTTGACGTACGGCCCGAGAACGACGGTGCGGTGCGACGGGTGCAGCCGCCATGACCTTGTGGAGCCGTGCGGCCACTTCTTCCACTGCCCCCCTTGCCGGTACGACTTGTGTCCGGCATGTGCTGAGCCACGCCTGCAACGCAGGGACGACAAGGACAAGGACGGCGACGAGGACAAGGGCAAGGATGGTGACCTCGCCAAGATTGAGGCGCGTCTGCTCAAGGGGTGCGCCGCAAGCCCTCGCTGGCAGCCGCGGCAGGACACGCAGCTGTGCAAGCTCGTCACGGCGGCGATTCGAACGCACCAACCCATCAAGGGGTCGACTCGCTGCCTCCGATGCAACTCGCGACTCGAGCCGATTGGCGCCGTCCGCCAGAGCCCCTGTGGCTTGTGTGACACGCGCGGACAGCACACGCTGGGCACCATCAATCAGTGCCCACGCTGTACGTTTGACGTGTGCCAGAGCTGCTCGGAGGAGGGGACGCGCACGAAGCCCTTCTCGATCGACAAGCTGAGCGCAGATGAGCTCATCGAGGCCGCCGCCAAGCTCGTGCCAGGCAACCCTCTCTACTCGGAGCTTCAGGAGACGCGTGGTCTCGCGTGGCGGGATGTTGGGTCGACGCCCCCGCCCTGTGGGCGCGAGATCTGCAACGAGGCGCTCTCGGACGCATTGCGAGCGGTGCACATGCGCGGCAACGCGCGCGCCTTCACGCAGGAGGAGCTGATGCAGTTTGGCGTGGCCGACCTCGCCCCCGATCACTACGTGCAGGTAGGCGGCCGTTACTACCAACCGGAAGAGGGTACGCCCCTCGAGGCGCTCGCGGAGCGGTACCTGATCCTCAAGGGCCTCTCCGATGGCGTCTTCAAGCGGCTGCTTCCGTGGGTCAACCTGAACGAGGCGGACATACCGCACTCGGTCGCGCACGAGGTCAGCTCCCTTCGGGCACGCCTCTTTTGGGAGCGTAAGGAACCCTTTTTCCGCGACGCGCTCAAGGCGACGCGCACGGACGTGCGTCGCGAGTTGCTCAAGACCTTCAACCTCAACCGGCGCAAGGCCATCGAGGCGCGCGAGCAGGCAGAGGCGGGAAAGGAGACTCCGGCCGGGGAGCAGCAGCCGCCACTCACCATCTTCCAGCAGATCGGTGCTCAGCTGTTCAAGGAGGCGACGACGCCTGCGGAGCGGCTCTGGGCGCTCGTCGAGCTCAACCGCACCCATCGTACCAACGAAGGCGGCTCTCGCTCCGCGTCGACTAGCCTCGCGTTCAGCGTGCGCTTCGAGGGCGAGCTTGGGCAGGACGAGGGCGGCCCCTTCCGCGAGACTCTTGAGACGTTCGCGGCCGAGCTCACGGCGCCGCCGCTGCAGTTGCTCGTGCCGGTACCAAACGGGCGTAAGGACGTCAACGGCCAATACGAGGAGAAGGGCGGCGACGTTTGGGGGCGCGACCGTTACATGCTCAACCCGGCCGTGCCGAGCGCCGAGCGGCTGCGCGACTTTGAGCTCATGGGGGCGTTCATGGGGGTGGCCATTCGAAGTGAAGTGCCACTGCCTCTCGTGCTCGCATCGACGCTCCTCAAGGGGCTCGTGGGCGAGCCAACGACGCTCGACGACTACGAGCTCTGCGACAAGGCCAAGACGGACCTGATCCGGCGCGTGCGCGAGGCGCTGCCCAGCCTCGAGATCGGCGCGTCGCCGCTCGACGCGGAGCTCTTCGATGACATCTACTCGGACCAGTTCAACTTTGCTCTTCTCACGTCGGAGCTACGCGCACATTACCACGAGCTGCGCCCCGGCGGCCGCCACACGCCGCTCACGTACCCGTGCCGGCATGAGTGGGCCGACCTCGCCGAGGAATTCGTGCTGCACGAGTGCGACGCGCAGCTTGCGGCGGTGCGCCGCGGCCTCTCGGCCATCCTCCCACTCGGTGTGATGTCCGTCCTCACCGGAGCCGAGTTCGAGCGACTGCTGACGGGTGACGGCGACTGGAAGGTGAGCGACCTCAAGAAGAATGCGCGCGTCGAGGAGGCGCACAAGCCGGAGCACGCTAAGGCCGTGGCGCACCTGTGGGAGATGCTCGATGAGATGAGCGTGGAAGAGAAGGCCCTCTTCTGCCGCTTTGCACGTGGCTCTTCACGCATGCCGCCCGGCTGCAAGGGCATCATGCTAATCCTACGTCCCAACAGCGACGGCCCGGAGTATTTGCCAGTCGCGCATACGTGCTTCTTCCTGATCGACCTGCCTCCTTACACCTCCAAAGAGATGTGCCGAGAAAAGTTTCTGATTGCGATGCACAACTGCGTGACACAGGAGCTCGTCTGATGAGCAGGGCCCTGTCGCAGTCGCGCCGTGCTGGCGCCAAGATGAGCCAGCACAAGGCAGTGAACTTACTCGTTACATGTACTCTTCCGCGTTGATCGTCGTCCGACAGGAGACTGGCGTGTCGACCTGAGTGTCGTGACCGTGTGGGGATTCTTTGTGCACTTTGTAGACCACAGTGGGCCTGCGTGGGGAGGTGCAGGTGTGGTTAGGTGAACAGAGGACCGATGTGGACGCGCGCTCGGGTACGACCTACCGGAGTGGGCTATTAATACACATCAAGAGTGACGCCCATGTTCACTCACAACACAGCACCAAGCACTGCTTCACGATAAGGGTAACGCACGTGTTGAGACCACACTGTGTCCTGTATTAACAATTAAGACGGTAAGAGAGTTCACAGAGTAAGATCGACCGACCTCTCACCTCACTAGCGAAATTGAGGAGCCCGAGCGAGCGAGTACTCAGTACTTGTGTTTACCGAGGGGAGCGGAGCCGTCCTTTGAGACGGTGGTGGAGAGCGCGGGGGGAACGCGACGAAACTGACTGACTGAATGGGTTGTGAATTCACACGCGTCTCTGTCGAGGCACGTCACCATGCCTGAGATTCAATACGCTGTGTCGCGTCGTGGCGTCGAGCTCAACGCTCCCGGTGGCCTGTTTCCGATTAAGGCAGATTTGCCGGGAGGCTCGCACGGTGACAGGAGCGGCTCGCGCGCCCTCGTCATCATCGGCGCGACGGCCGTGGCCGCCGCTGCGGCAGTTGCCTACGCCATTTACCGAGCACGCCCAGAGAACAAGGTGTCACGGCTAATATCGGCGAGCCAGCGGTCCTATCGCAGTCGTGATTACGCAGCCAGCCTCAGCGCTGCTCAAGAGGCTCTTGCTGTGGCCCAAGCGCACCTGCCAAACACGCCAGAGGAGCTTGGCGCGCGGCTGCACCTTGCCGGGGTCTATAGCGCCACGCGCAAGTTTGAGGAAGCGTTGCGCGAGCTCGATGCGCTCGTCGCGCTCACCGAGAAGATTCATGGCAATGAGTCAATGCTGCTCGTGCCGGCGCTGCACGCCAAGGCCGAGGTACTCGAGGAGGTAGGACGGCCGCTCGTGCATGTGGCCGATCAGCTCGCACGTGTGCGAGACATTCGCCGCAAAGCGTCCGGCGAGAATTCCATGGACTCTGCATGGTCCTCCTTCAACCTCGCCAACTTGCTGCTGCGCGCTGCGCAAGACGAGGGCCTTCCCGCCAAGACGCGGAAGGAGCTCCTCAGCCGCGCGGAGTCGCTGGCGCTCGAGGCGTGCACCGCGGCAAGCGCGCTCGGCGATCGTGATCAGACGACCGAGTTCGCGGCCAAGATGCTCGAAGTGCTCGAGGATGCCGAGGACGTTGAAGCCGTGCGCCTCACGCAGAAGCTACGCGACATCTACCTCGAGGCGTCCGGCGAGGAGTGGGTGGAGGAGGAGGAGGAGGAGGAGGAGGAGGAGGGCGCTGGTTCGGCTGCGAAAAAGTAAGTGTCTACTAATATCGGTAAAAGTTCCGCCGCGTGTTTTGAGTCGAGTGACTTGTCTGTGTTTGGAGTGCTGCTGAGGGCGGCCTGAGTGTTGATGCGAGTCTAAAACTAAATACAAAATACCGTGTACTTTATCCTGACTCCTATCCGGTATCTATCGATACGCGGAGTATATAGGAACGAGGTGCACGGTGTGGCTGTACCCCTGCGGCCCGCTACGCCCTGCGGCCCTCGCCGCGCGCCAGGAGCAGGGGACGGCGTGACGCCCGTCCGTCGCCCGTCCGGCCGGGGTCCCTGGGGCGGTTCGACGACGCGCGCGGTCACGACCCACGTTGCGCCAGCCACGCTTGGATCTGCATGCGCCCCGACCGTAGCTCGCCTTGGAGCATCTGCTCGTGCGCGTAATCGACACTGTACCGCGTGCCGTGCATACTCACGTGGTGTCGCACAACGAAGGGACCCTTGGTGAAGTGGCGCTCGTCGTACACCATGGTGATCCAATCATCCATCCACCAGTCCGAGAGAATGGGTGGGTAGTAGTAGTCAAAGATCTCTAAATGCGTCCGATGCACAAGGTCGTGTGTAATGATGCGCGTGTTACCCTCGCGGCAGATCGGGCCGACGACGCCCACGTTGGGCGGCGAGTAGCCGCGCAGTGCGCTGAGCGCCAACCCCACCCACGGCGTCACGAACTCGGTGTCATCGTTAATGCGGTAGAGGTAATCGGCGCCGTCCTCTGCCGCGGCGGCCATCATGAAGTTGAAAATGGGACCCGGCTTGCGCAGCGCGTTTTCAAAGCGCAGCAGGGCGTGCTGTGCCCTCACACCCGCTGTCGCGAGCGGTCCGACCACATAAGTGTCGAGCCACGCGCGCACGTCCAACTCCCGTGCCGCCGAGTCATAGAACTTGTCGCCCACGTCATACGCCACGTACACCCACAGCTCGGGCACTGGCTCGCTCGACGCGCCATGCCGAAACGTGGCGACAAGTGAAGGCAGCGCGAGGCGGAAGAGGGAGAGTTGTTCCAGACCACTTGGCTGCAGGCCGCGGCTGGTCGTGCTCGCACACACTGCAATGACCGTGGTGCTCTCGTTGCGAACAAGCCGCCGCTGGCGCTCCCTCCCCGCGAGTGCGGCGGCGTGCCGCTTTTGATATTCACTCAAGAAAATCTCGCCGCCGGCATGTTGCATCGGAGCGATGATCCCTGCCGAGCCAGCAATGCTTTCGGTGACCCTTCGAGCAGCGGCTTCAGCGCGCTTAGCAGCATCCTCGGCTTCAGCTGCGATGCGCTCCGCTACCTTCCTTGTTTCCTTTTCGCGGCGATGCACATCAAGCTCCTCGCCCGACAATGGCGTCGGAGCATCGTCTGGAGGCGGGAGTGTGAGCGCGTCGTCACTCTGCTTCAGGAGCCGCGCGTTCAGCTTACGCTCGAGAGTGGCAACGCGCTCACGAAGAAGCAGGAGCTCGGCCTGCAAGGCCGGGTCTTCCAAGGCGTGCACGCTCTGGTTCTGGCTGCCCTGCATGTTGAGCACGGCGATGATCAGCACAGTGCCGCCGAGGGCGCCGATCCAGATGCAGCGGCCCGACATTTTGCTGCAGCCGCAGCAGCGGCGGCGGCAGCCGGCCGAAAGCCGGCAGGTACGTCGTACGTGCCGTGTACGCGCTCGCCTGAGGAGTCTTCGTGTCGAGACTCGTGTGCAGTACCGAGTACGCACATTGACAGTCCTCGGACGATCGACATTTTGACACGTGGCGTGAAACATGCTGAATTTGGCGATCCAAATTTGTACGACGTGCTCGCTAGTAAGTGAATAACATGAACTGTTTGAGTGTCAGTTCTGCTTTACTCGGTTCGACACAAGGCCAAAAGCTCCTCTCTAATAAGCTAGGTTTCCGAGCCGCCTCCCGCTCACGGGAACGAGCGGGTCCCCAAAGCCAGCCCTCGGCCTAGCCCCCTGGGCCCATATAATCCTCGTATAGTTCGTGAACCGACACAGCGACGCAGAGACGGAACACCAGCTCTTGGCCTTGGCCCCTTATTATTCATGCAAAATTGTGGATCCTCCGCCACCCATCGCACTAGAGTGTGAAGCTGGTCGGTACCCCTCACTGCTTTGCTGCCCGTCACCGCGACGCGATAGATGCCCCCGGTGTACCGCCTGTATGCGCTTCGCGGCTTCATCTGTGGGCAGCACGTCCAGTGGCTGTTCGTCCGTGCTGGCCTTTTTTTCAAGAGCTGCACACTGCTCCTGAAGTCGTCGAACCTCTTCCTTCTTCCGAAGAAGAGCCTGCTTGAGCGCATCATATTCATCGCGCTTGCCTGGCACTTTGCGCCGCACGCAACAGACAGCTTCTGTCAGCCAGCTGCGGGCGGCGTCCGCGATTGGATTAGAGCCATTCATGGGAGCAGCACGCCGGAAGACATTGGTCTTGGGTGCGATTCTTTTGAACGTGGGCCGTGAAAATGCCAAAAACAAGCCAGGCGAAAGAAGACAAAATTGGAGGTCGCGGGATTTCCTCTCGGCGGCCGATCACAGCAGATACGCGCTGTTTCAGATTCCTGTAGCCCGTGATAAACAAACCACATTCCCCACATCACGCGGTTTAGGGCAAATGCCGCTTCGCTTGTCACACTTGTGTCTGAGAGGAGAGGTGTTCTCTCGACAGGATTCCTGTAGCATTCGATGATCGCCGCGATACCGGTGCTACACGTGCCGCCATTGCTGGCGCCGCTGCCCGTGACTTCAGTACGATACTCGATTGTGTGTGCCTCGGCTAGCATTGATCAAGCCCTGATCAATCGTGAGATCGCAAAAACAATCGAGTACCTCAACGAGCTGGACTCGGAGGCGTTACCCTCGCTGCGCGAGACGATAGAGGAGCTGCAACTTGCCAAGCGCTGCCTCCAGGAGCGCACGCAGACGGGCTTTGCGGATGGCGCTTTGCGGCCAGTCGCCTCGCCTTCGCCACCCATGGTGACCAAAACGAATGGTGCGGTTTCCGCCTTCGCGGCCTCCAGGTCGCCGTCACTGATCGCACCCAATTTCCAACCGGCGTTGCTGCTTCCGAAGAAGGGCACGCTCCTGGTTGTGGCCGCATTCCAGAAGGTCATTCGCACGGCGCTGACCATCGCAGTCCTGCTCGGCGCGGTCATGCTCCAGATTGCGACGGTGCTACAGGATGCTATGCTCCAGATGGCGACTGCAGGGGCGACCTTCGGGAGCTACCTGCCGCCGTTCAGCGGTGCACTGCTAGCATGGCTTGCCATTCGACGGTCACTGGTGCTAGCGAGCTACGAGCACAGTGCACTTCTTGCCGTGTTCGTTGCGTCCTCGGTCGTGCAGATGTTGAAGCCAGCCCGTGCGGTGGCGGCGACACCCCTGCTCTTCCTCGTTCTGCTCGGTGTGCTTCCCGGCCCATTGCGGCTGCTCATGGCGGCAGACCCGCCTATGGCGCTGTCGGCCACGATGAGTTGGGCAGGGGCTTTCCTGCAGCTGCCATTCGATCTGTTTTCGTTAGCTGTTGTCAACAGCATGGTGGCCGTCACGCGTGCCCTCAGCATCTGACTCTGACATCTTTGGAATCTTCTTGGAAGGCTGCGTCGTGCCGCGCGCCCTGGGCATGACCTGGGCTTTGAAGCGCGTGTAGACTGAAGATCTGAAGTAGAGAGAGGCGTGCCGACGAGGGCGGCGGCGCGCTTTCCGGGAGCCCGCGCGGCCGTCGAGACGGCTCGTCAGACCGGAGGCACGCGGCGCACTGATGATGCATGTGTGGTATGTGGATACAATTGTAGCGTGGCGTTCGACCAAAAAGCCGTCCGTGCACCTCGTCGCGGGATCGCGGGCGGACGGCTCATCATCTCTTTCCCCCCGCCAAAATGATAGCCACGGCCATCCTCGCCATCGTGGGCGCTTACGCGCCCACAGGCCCGTCAAGACTGCCCGGCGCACATGCCCTCTCAACCGCGCCCCCCCAGATTGCAGTCCATTGGCCTCCTGGGGCCACGGCGCTCGTCGCTTTGCCGATCATGGCGGCGGCGCGCTCTCCTCTGGCCGCCCAGCCGGCTGCGCCGCTCACGGTGCTTTTCAACGTCTTCCGCTTCGTCCAGAGCATGATCGTCCGTGCGGTCGCGCGCGCGTGCCTCACGGCCGCCCTTCTCGGCCTCCCTCTCGGCCTCATGGGGAACCTGTTGGGGCCCCCCTCCACCGCGTATGACATGCCTTCAGCGGTCGCTATCTCTTCGCAACGCACGCCGGCGGCATCAGGAGCTAGCCACATCGCCGAGGACAACACCAATCGCCTCATGCGCGGCATGGCGCCCACGACCGTCTTCCGCCGCCGTGCGGAGGCAGTCGCCGGCCGTATCGGCCAAGCGCGCGAGGCAGCTACGGCCGCAGCCGCCTCCACCTCGTCCGCGCTCGCCGCGGCGTCGACGGCGACCTCGGCCGGCCTCTCCCGCGCCGCCCACGACGTGCGTGCGGCGGTCACCCCCGTCGTCGCCGCGTCGGTACAAGCGACAACACACGCGGCGACGAGCGCCCGATACCTGGCGACGAGCGCCCGAGACGGCGCCCAGGGCTTCGCCGCGCGCGTGCGTGCAGACCCCGAGGCGACGGCGCGCGAGGTGAGCGGCGCGCTGGCTGCGAGCACCAAGGCTCTCACGAGCTCTGCCATCGCGCGGGCCTCGAGCGCGGCCACTAGCGCGGCAGTGCACGCCGCCGCTGCGGGGCAGGCTACGCATGCGGGCGCCTTGGTCGCGATAACCGAGGCGCCCGCAGCGGTGGCGGCGGGTGCGGCGTCGGCGGTGGCGGGCGCGGTCGCCTTGGGCGTGCATGCGCACAGCCTGCGCCGCTCGCACGCCGCTCTCGAGGAGTCCATGCTCCTCCTGCAGGCAGAGCTCAACTTGACGAGCGCCGAGCGGGGGGCGATCGAATCGTTGGCAGAGCGGCGCGCCGCCGATCTGGAGGAAGCCGAGAAGCGACTCGCTGAGTATGCCCGGCGGCTCGCGCGTGGCGAGGCAGCGCTCGAGGCAGCGCACGCGCAGCGTGCCGAGCTCGAGCGCCAGATGGACGCGACGGCGGCGCTCGCTTACAAGCTCACCGCCCAACGCACGCTCATAGAGGACCATGCGAAGAGCGCTGTGCAGGTGAGCCATGCGGCTGAGCTCACGCGCGTGCGCGAGGAGGCGGAGCGGCGGCGCCAGCTCCTCACGAAGCTGCTCGCGGCGCGGCGCAGGCGCGTGCAGGCCGCGCTGGCCGAAGTACATACGCTCCGGCAAGCGCTGCGGGAGTCGGAGGCGAGCGCGGCCGCGGAGCGCGAGCGTGCGGCGGCGGCGGTGACCGAGGCGGCCGAGGCGGCCCAGGCTCTCGCCAAGGCCGAGGCGTCGGCGGCGCACCTCTCGTCTCTCGCCGAGGCCGAGGCGTCGCGCGCCGACGAGGAGCGGACTCGCGCGGCTCTCGCCCAGGAGCGTGTGACGGCGCTCGAGGCGACGCTCGCACGGGCGACCCGGGCAGCCGAGGAACAGAGCGAGAGCGCCGAGTTGAGCGCGATGGGCGTCACGGCACACGCGCGTGTGGCGTCGCTCCAGCTCGAGCTCAACTCGGCGCGCGAGCAGGCGCAGGAGGCGCGCCGCGCGCAGCAGGCGCAGGCCATGAGTGCCGCGCGTGCGGCCGCCGATGCCGCCGCGGCGAGCGCGCAGCTTCGGCAGCAGCTGGCAGAGGCGGAGGAGGCGCACGCGGCGCAGCAGATGCGCGTGCAGGTGCAGTGGGAGCAGCGCGAGGCGCACTTCCGCGCCGACCTGCAGGCGGCACACACGCGGCGCGAGCAGGAGCTTGCGACGCAAGGGCTGCAGCGTGCCGAGATGGAGGCCGAGAAGAGCGAGCTCGATGCGAAGCTGCAAGCGGCGAAGGCGGCGGAGCGCGCGGCGGAGGGTGCGCTCCAGCAGGCCCGCACAGACGCCAAGGCGGCGCGCGGCTCGGCCGAGAGGTACGCGGGGCGCGCGGCGCAGGCCGAGGAGGCGCTCGCGCTCGCCAACGTGGAGCTCGAGCGTCTGAAGCATGAAATCTACGCCGCGATGTCCCAGGGCGACGTGCAACTCCTAGAGACCGATCTGCAGCTCAAGCGCACGCGCGAGCAGCTCGCGCAGGAGCGCGAGAGCCGGCGCAAGCTCGCCGTCGATGCGGATGCGAAGGCGGCCGCGCTGCGTACCGAGGCAGAGAAAGCCAAGGCGGCCCTCGCCGTGGCGCACGAAGAGGCGGCCGCGGTGGCCGAGACGACGCGCTCGCAGGTCAAGGCACTCGAGACGGCGCGACGCAGAGCGGAGGCGCACGGCGCTACTCTCGCCGCCGAGCTCGAGCGTATGCAGAAGCGCACCGAGGCGGCCGCGGCTGCGGCAGAAGCGGACGAGGTGGCTGCGGCTGCCGCCCGGGCGGCCGCGGCGAGGGAGTCCTTCAAGCGGGAGCGCATGCTCCGCTCAGCCGCGGCGGCCCGCATCGACCTCGATGAGCACCTGGTCGCCGTCGCCAACCTGACTGCGGATGCGTCGCTTGCACTCCCTGCCGCCCCGCGCATTGACCTTGCCCCGGCGGCGCTGTCGGCGCCGCCACTCGCAGTGTTTGCGATGGCGCCCGCACCGTACGAGAAACCCTCGCAGCCCTCCGACCCGGCCACTTCGACCGCTGCCTTCACGGCATCGAAGGTATTGGCCTCATCGGCGGCCTCGTCGGCGGCCCCGACTGTGGTCGACAATCGGCGCCCACTCGTGCCGTTGACGATGCTCGTACGCGACCTGGCGCAGCACGTCTCCCCCATGCGCCTGCTGGACGAGTTCCCCACAGCTCTCAGCGTAGAGGCCCTCTACGAGCGGCGCACGGGCACGCGTCAGGCGGTGGTGCTCTCGTTTGACTCACGCCGGCCGCCGACTGGACGAACTTCGCAGGCCCTCGGCTGCCTGCTCCAGCCGGTAGTCACGCCGCCAAAGGTGTCAGAGGCGACCAAGCGCGTCGTTTGGAAGCGCACACCAGCGACCACGCAGCCACCCACGGCTGCCGGGCGAACCATGCCGCGCACGCAGCAACGCGACCCCTCGAATGAGCTCCGCCCTTGAGAGATGCGGGCAGCCGAGGCGTCGACTGCTGAGCACGGAGCACGGAGGCACGCTAGTGCTCCCAGCTATTCGCTTGCTTCTTGGCATACAGCTCCTTCGGCAGCCGTCCCCTCTGTACATAGACTGCGGTCACTCGTGGAAGCCATGGAGTGCCTGCGCACTCTCGAAGCATGGGCAGATAGGTGCTGGCAATCGGCAATCATCCATTCCTTCGTGTGGCCAAAGAGTTGGGCTAGGCCTTCTTGGCCCTCAGCCCATGTAGACTTCTGTTCGGGGTGTGGGTTGCATGTGGCGCGGGTACCCTGAGTTGAATCGGGCGGCAGCGCCGGGTCTGGGGACGGACGGGGAGTGCAGCCTGATGTAGGGGAGACAATGCTGCACGCCGACATGAACAGCAATGCACGTCGCCCGTCCCGCGTCCCGCGTGGGCGTGCGGAGCTCGCCCCCCTACGATTTCCAGATGCAGATCCAGTAACGCACACGTCTGGGCCGGGCGTGGTACCGCGGCACTCATCGTAGCACGGGCGCAGCCATGTCGTGTGCGGGAGGTTCTATTACGGTACTATTGTAGGTGCTTCTGATGTACATGCGATGTAGTGCGGCAAGCGACGCAAGTGGGGCCTCTCGCGTCTCGGGTGCCCGTCTGGGGTTCGTGACCTCACTGCGGCTCGCCGACAACTTGACCACAACTTTTAACCGACCGTGTAAGCATTCACACCTAAATTCACACCGGCTCGACCCCGCGGCGAGCGACCGACAGCGACACCAGTCCGAAACCACAGCCGATGCGCCGAGACACCGTCGACTATCGCTCGGCCGCATTCGGTTGGGTCCACAATCGGATTGTATTGTGCGGATGAACTGTAGTCGGTGGGACCGCCGGTTCATTCGCCACGGCAAGCACGCTGACAGAGCCTGCGGCTTGAGGGCTTTATCTCCGGGGCTGGGTCCATTATTGAAGCCCACGGTGTGGCGAAGGCGTGGCCATGTTCGGTTGAGAGAGATCCAAGCAATCATGGTGCTGGTCCGGGGTACGGTATGTGTATCGAGCAGGTCTGCAGCGGAATGAATGCTTCTCTCCACCCAATATGTGCTGGGCTTGGGCACCCGCTCCCTGTCCGCTGCGTTCTCACCTCAACGGGGTCGGAGCGCAGCGGCCATTTTACTGCTTGGCCCATTGCGCAAGAGGGACGAACACGTAGCGAGAGTCGTCCGCAGAGCGCTGCTTGACGGCGATGCAGTCCTTGGCTATCCGCCAGAGCGCCTTGTGAATAGGTGTGGGCTCGTGCAGGTACACCTTGGGGAAGGCGGCCGCGATCGCGTCCGTGGCTGCGCGCGCGTGGTAGTGCGGAATCGTGCAGTCGATGTGATGGGCGACATGCGTGGATCCGATGCGATGGTGCAGCCAATCGATCAACTTCGGGTATGGCCGGTCTATGGTGTGGAAGGCGCCACGCATGTACGTGAAGTCATCATTGCCGAGATGTGGCACGTCGACGTCGGTGTGCTGCAACCAGGTGTACACGATGAGCCATGCGTTGACAACAAGGTAGGGCCCGACGTAAAAGGCCCACACCGTCGCTGCACCCGCATGCCGCGCCCAAGCGCCGAGCAGCGCGAGCACCGCGGCGACGCCAGCCGTCGACTGCAGCACACGCTGGGGCCATTTGTTGGGCCACAAATGCCTCACGGCAGTCTCAGAGTTCAAAGGCATATACGGCCAGAAGTGGTTCGAGTGCCCATACTTTCCTCCTCCCGTGAGGCCCGCCAAGATGTAAGAAGGCCATCCGATTGTGAGGTGGCCGAAGAGCTGGTAACGCGCATGGCCATCCGCGCCCATTCGTGCAGCCAAGTTGAGGTTCTCATCGCCACCAGGCGTCTCAAGGCCCTCGCGGCCACCCACCACGCTTGGGACGTGCGTCTCGCCTTCAAAGATGTGGTTCGTTCGTGAGTGGTGGACAGCGTGCGAACGCTGCCAGCTGAAGTAGGGCACGAGGAGCACCGAGTGCAGCACGAAACCCACCGCATCTTGTAGGAAACGATTGTCGGAAAACGCGCCGTGCCCGCATTCGTGAGCTAGCACCCATAGGCCCATGGCTGCAGTTCCTGTCGCAGCAGCGTAAGCAAGCCACAGCGGAAGGGCAACAAGTTTGAGCGGGATGAGCAGCCCGACAGAAGCCGTGACTCCTGTGGCAACCAGCGACTGAAGGAGGTGGCTGAGCGAACGTAATGTATCGCGCTGATAGCACCAATCTGGCACAACCGCTCGCACCTCCGCTTTGCTCGGCACATTCTCGAGAAAGTCTGGTGCCAGGGCCTTGCCTTTAAGCCCGGAATACAGAGGAGTGACAATCGGCAGCGTGTCAGCAGTGGGTGCGACGGAAGCCACCATTCTTACAGATAATGGCGTTCGCAACACATGCGGCGACGACCACGACGCTGCGGCGACCACGAACAGAAGCACCATCTTCGGGAGCCTTCGATCTCACTCAGTCACGAGTTTCGTTTTCTGTGCATGGGATTCCGCAGCCAGACACATGGTACCGGTAACGTTCACAGCTTCACACAAACGCCAGTTGTCGCGTCTGTCGTGTTAACGTTCACAAACATCATACGGACAGGATGCAAGTTGAACGGCGCGGCGCAAACACGCACGCGCCGCACGCCGGGCGCGCTGCCCCTGCCGCGCTCACGTTGTTGTGTCCCCCGGTCCTGTATACGAGTAAAGGACACAGGAAACAGTTTTGAAAGATGGTGTCGGTTTCAGAGCGTGAAACCGGGGCTCGTGAGCTGGGCCCTCCGGTCGACATTCGCCAACCACCGCGCCGCCTCCGCCTCCGCCTGCGCTTTCAGCTCGGCCTCGGCGGCAGTCTCGCGGTCGAGGAGCTCCTTGTGTAGCCGGGGCGCCGAACGGGCGAGCGACCTTGCCCGCCTCTCTTGCTCAGTGCCCATGCCACCGGCTGCCGCGTTGGCCGCGTCGGCGAGCAGCACGTTCAGCGCCGCCACCCAGTGCGCGAAGGAGACATCGTCGGTGCAGCGCACGTCGAGCGTGTCCTTATTGAGTGCTGCATGACCGGATGAGTCGGCCTCGTGTGACCTGCTGGACCCGTCGTCGATGAGCAGCGAGAAGCATAGCGACGAGTCACTGCTGTCTCCCTCGTAGCTCCTGCGGAAGACTTCAGACTCAGCACCGACTAGGAGCATCGCGCATTCGGCAATTCGAACCGACCGCTTCTTGCCCAAGGCCGACCCTGCCAGATTGGAAAGCGAGCCGGTGATTCCACTGCGACCGTCTTCCCAGCTGAGCACCGCCTCGTCATCAGAGAGTCGAAAGATAGCTGGGTGGGGCCTGCCCTGCCGACCAAACTTGAGCGCGGTCGTGCCGCGCTTCAGCATGTTGATGCCCTGGGCCGCAGATCCCGTTGGAGATCCCGTTAAAGATGTTAAAGATGTTGGAGATCCCATTGGAGATGGGGCCGCCGCCGCAGCGGCTCCGCCGCCCGTACCAGTGGTTTCCTCCTTTTGCAGCGGGACAGTCATCGTGACCTCATACTGCAACGGCTCGGTAGCGATCACGTTGGTGACCTCGTCCAACGACGTCATCGTTGTGACGTCATTCTTGCCGACCAGCTTCATGATCGAGCCCACGGGCACGCCCAGCTTCGCCGCTTGCGTGTCGGGTAGAACACCCACAACCTTCAAGATGGCGGCATCGCCAACTATCTTGCCGCTGAATTCGATGCCGAGCTTGCCCTGCTCGAACTTGAAGACCTTGAGCTCGTACCCGACCTCGACGTAGACATCCTCGCGCGCCTCCTTGAGGGTCTTCGGACTCAAAGCAGAGGGCGGCGACGTGGCGAGCGCCTGCGCGAGCACTGCAGGCTGCTGCGAGTCGTCGAGCGGTGCCGAGGCGGTGATCGCGTCGTAGTGCACCGGGCTCGTGTAGCTGAGGAAGACGTGCCTCTTTGGAGGCGCGCCGCCCGCGGGCGGGTACTGCAGATGCCAGTGGTCGCCTGTCGAAGTGATCACATGCACGAACACCGTGTACGCGTCCGCAAAGGCACGAAGTGTGAGCTCATCGCCCCAGGTATTCGAGCGACGCATCCCCGCCAGATACGGCTCGAACTCGTCCTCGTCAAACATGAGTCCATAGTAGGCACTCTCCCTGGCCATGTGTTCCACCACTGCATGCCGTATGGAGAGGTGGTACTTTTGGCTCCCATACAGATGCTGCGAGAACCCCCGGAACTGGCAAGCACCATCGTCGCTCACAGAGATTTGCTCGAGGCGCAGCGCCTTGAGCCGCTGCCCAAGCAGATGTTTGCCCAGCACGATGGCCGCCTCGCGAGCGGGCAAGCCCTCCACGTTAGGCGGAGGCTCCATAGGCGCGCCCGAAGGCTCGAGCTGCCCGACCGATGGCGGCGCTAGTGCGGCGTGCTCCTCAGGAATGCCCACGGATGCGCGCATCGACTCGGTCCGACGAATCGAGCTCGCCCGACGGATCGAGCTGCCCCGACGGATCGAGTTGGCCCGGCGGCGGAGCAGCACAGCCGCCTTGGCGATGGCCATCGGGTTGGTGACTTGCTGCAGCTGCAGCAGTCGCCTCCTCGTCACAGCCTCGGTCGCATCGGCGACAAAGGCAGCTGGCGCCGCCGGAGGTAGCTCCGTCGGCTCGGGCTCCGCAGAAGCAGCGACACCGACCTTCGAAGCGGCCGAAAACGACATCCACGACCTCCGAACCAGCTCTTCATCGTCGTCGATGGACTGATCAACGGCAGCGGCTAGCATGACATGTTCAATGTCAGCCTGCGAGGCGATCGGTGCTTGCGGCGCGCTTTCAGTCAGCCAGTCGAGGGCAGCTTCCAGCGAGCGGCCGTGCATGTTCTCGACGGCCTTTTGTGCCAAGTCGATTCCGAAGCCCATGGTGACGAGCTCCTGAGAAATCTTCGCTTTCTCAAGATGATTCATGGCGTGCGGCATTGCGTGCACACAAAATCGTGGGAGAGGAGTGGAAGAGGACAAGATGTGTGAATAGGCATCATCACCCAAGCTGACTAATTTGACAACCTTTCTTCGTGTCTTCACACGTTTGTCTCGTGAACGCGCGGTCCTCATCGCCATCGACAAGCCCTTCCCGCAATGCTATCGGCAGCAGCCAAGGCCGCCAAAAGTCCTCCGCCTGCCGCTACTACGCCGTGCCCCAACGGCCTGGTGCACAGGAATGCCACGGCGACAGCCGTGGCTGTGTTTGCGCTCGGGTGATTTTGGGGGCCCCAGGCTGAATTCGACCAGATGGAAGGCATCACCTCGAGCACGGTTGGCTATACCGGAGGCAAACATGGTGAGCCGAATTACGACACCGTATGCCGCGGCGACGGGCACACCGAGGCCATCAAGGTCGAATTCGATCCCGCTGTGATCTCGTACGAGCGGATCATGCGCAAAGTGCTAGCGCAGGCGAGTGGCCCACCGCGAAAAGCCCAATATATGTCAGCAGTCTGGTTTATGGACGACGAGCAGGCCAAGGTGGCAAAGCAGGTGGCCAAAGAGCTTGGCAAAGACCGTGAAGGGGTCCCTATCCTCCCCGCAGCTACCTGGCACGATGCTGAAGAATACCATCGTAAGTGAACATGGCCTTCGAACCATCTCATGTGACAGCGACTTACAGCCGCCAAGTACGGCTCCGCCTGCTCTGACCACGCGGACGTCCTCCTCGTGTTTCCACAGAGAAGTACTATGAGAAACAAAAGAAAACCCTGCCGCGGGTCTGCGGGCTCCGTCGGTAGTTTCTGGCTGAAGAGGTGGAGGAGTTGCTTCACAATGCTTCTCGCGCTATTGCGCACACGAACGCCTTACGCGCGCACACCGAATCTCTCGACGACATGATGCCAGCCCAACGAAACCACTGGCGCGCCATGCGCTGACAAGTTGGGTTCGCGGAGGGGCGAGCTGGGTGATGAAGCGTGAGGCCCGGGCGTGTGCGACGTGTTCTATCGTCGAATCCTGCCCGGACGGAGTGAGTCGGTCGACCATCTAAACTATCTACCGAACGACATGAAGCCATCGTGCCCCCCGGGCGCCCAACCCCACCGCAGCAAAAACCTGCACGGCACGCACGTCGGGGCCGCGCCGCCCGATTCAGCATTCACATCAACCTTTATCACAAAACCGCAATCCGCTAAAATCAAGAGCGTATCAACCCGAGTTTTATCAATCCCGCTACGACCGAGACACCGAGTCTGACTCTCTGCGACGTCTGCGCTGAAACCTGAAAGCACCGTCATGTGTAACTGTAAGCATGATCCGCACGAGCGAGTGCACACCGATAAGCGTACCGCATCACTATCAACCTTTATCAAACCTACCGAGTCTGACTCTCGCTGAGCACCGTCATGATCCGCACGAGCGAGTGCACACCGATAAGGTAGCCGTCCTCGTGGCATTCCGCAGTGCTGTCCCACGGCACGTCGTGGCTCACAGCCTCGCCCTCAGGCAACGCGTATGCGGCGCTGAAATTCATGATCCTGATCTGCACGTTGGCGCGGTTGGCATCGTCGTAAACGAAGAGCAACGTCGTGCGCAAAAAGGCGTGCTTTGGGAAGAACTTGGATTGCTGGAGCGCGTTGAGAAGTGTCTTGAGCTTGAGAAACAGCGCGTTCGCGATCTGCGTGTCGTGCTGCACAAACTTGGCAATGGCCGCGCTCACATGCGACTCCTCCCGCAGTGCGTCGAGCTCCACGCCCTCGGGCAGCGGCAGCGCGTCGAGCTTGCCGTTGACCATCGTCTTGGCAGAGTCGAGGCGGAAGCCGAGCGTGCTCGTCGACGAGCGCGCGTCGAGGAAGGCAAGGTAGCGCGCCTGCGTGAGCCCCCCCCTCTCGCGCTCCACAGCCATGACCGAGTTCGGATCCAGCTCGTCAACGGCGCGCAGCAGGTCGGCGCGCGCCTCGCCCTGTGCGAGGTCGGCTGCTGTGACTGTGCGCGTGCCCATGACGAGTGCCATCGCGCATGGGCGCGTCATCCCGGCCACGAGGTCCTCCATCACAATATCGTGCGCCTCCGAGCCGTCAGGCAACAACACGTCCGCCGGACCGATTGAGTACGTGGCCGGGATGTGCGGCGCCAGGTTGCCCGACGCACCAATGGCGCGGTAGAACTTTGCCTCGGCCTCGTTGCTCCGCTTACGGATGGTGCTCTCCCCCTCACGCAACCAACCGGCTGCAGCGCCGGCGCTGCTTGGGCTCGTCGACGAGCCGTCCCCATGCTGCACAAATGCGAGCGCCTTGCCCAGAGCCGACGGCCCCGCAGCCGAACCGACCGCCACCGCCTTGCGATTGGTAAAGGCCTGCTCAATCTCAGCAGGTGTCACCTGGATCTTCATAATCGGCTGCGGTGGTAACGGCTGCGTGCCACCTTCCGTGAGCCATTCGTGCAGGCGGAGCTGAACCAAGGTCAGACGCGTGGCCACTTCGCGCGTCAGTAAGCCCTCGATGACCGATGCGAGCCCGGGCGACGTCTTCTCGGGCGCGACTGCACGCTCGGGCGCGTTGGCGATCGTCTCCATGAGCAAGGCAGTCGTCGGCGCCGTGTAGGGAGTCCAACCGCAGACCCAAAGGAAGATGGTGACGCCTACAGCCCACAAGTCCACCACGCGCCCGTCGTACGTGCCCGATGCCTCGGTGGTGCAAAGTTCGGGCGAGAAGAACGCTGGCGTGCCCGCCGTCCTTTGCGCGTTCGCGTCGCCCTCGCACAGGCATGAGGTGCCAAAGTCGGCAATCTTGAGGATCTGGCCGAGCTTTGGGGTCTTAGCGAGTAGCAGGTTCTCGGGCTTGATGTCGCGGTGGATGATGGCGTGCATGTGGAGGTACTCGAGCCCCATAGTCAGGTGGCGCAGGTACGACCAGATCTCGCTCTCAGGCAACGGGATCGGCCGACCATCGGCGTCAAACTTTTGCGACGGGCCGCCGTCGACGTACTCGATCACGAGGAACACCTCGTCGCAAGCGGGGTCCAGGATCACATCATAAATGTGTACACAATTTGGGTGCTCGATCTTCTTCATCATCGCGATCTCCGTCTTCACAGACGCGACCGCGGCGATGGTGCGCCCGCGTCCCCACGCCACTCCGGGGCCTGGGCGATGGAGCTTCTTGAGTGCCGACTTGCGTAACACCTTGATGGCATAGTGGTCGTCGAACTGCTGTGCGAGGAAAACCTCGCCAAAGGCGCCTCTGCCTAGTGGACGCACGATCTTAAAGCCATTCACTCGCGCAAGCTGCGAGCCATCCTTCTCAATCACAGCCGCACCCGATGGGTCCCTCACTTGGCTCAACTTCTCCATGAGATCTCGATGCCGCTGTGATAGCTTTCGGGCGGTCTCCTCGTAGTTCACGCTCCATGTGCGTTCGCCGCTGCCAGGGCCGGCCGGGTACACACGAGGCGACTTGCTAACGCCGCACCCCATGCTTACTAGAGTAAGGTCACGAGGCTCTCCGACGGCGCGTGCAAAGACATCAGCCAACGCGGGCGGTTGTATGTGTGCTAAACCGTTATCCGGTGAGGGGAGTCGAACCGAACATGGCCTGTGACAGCCTGTGAACGTTAACCCTACCGACGCGTCAACCAGTGCTACCGGGTACGGCACCCTGAACTTGGCCCAATAATCCGTCCGTTTCGTCGCGGTTCCCCCTAACTCCCCACACCCGACACCGTCTCAAAGGACGGCCCTGCCTCCGCTCCCCTCGGTCTTACCTCGGTCTACACACGACTTCACACGACCCGATAAAATTACGATATAAGCTATACTCATAATGTCGTTCAAGATCTGTTATACTATAGAGCACTAATTATGGTCATGAGAAATGTGAAATGAGGACCGTACGGTTAATGGTGGGTGCACGCCGCTATAACGCGTATAAGCAGCCTATATAACGGGGTCGGGTATCTGGGAGTGGGACTCGTTCTCGTGTATCTCGAAACGTGAGTACGTACCGTACAAACGTGTAACGCGTCGGACGACTCCTTCCGGTGTGGACTAAGTGGTAAGTCTAATTGAATCGGCCGTTGCCAGACTGAGGGAGCCAGACAGAACTGAGTTCTTGCGGAACCGTCCCGATAATCTCGCGGCCTCAGAAGTAGCCGTACCAAACTCACAGCTGATTTAGATCGTCTCGTGCGTGCATGTGGTGCAATTGGTGTGCTGACTGCTGTCTTGCGCCTCACGAACAAATGCAAACGCGCGTGTGAATGGCACGTGCCCTTAGCTCACACCCGCTCCAGAATCTGCTCCTCCGTCGCGGTCGCTCGTGCAATCTGTGCGTCGAACTCGGCGTCCGTCGGGAACGGCCCGTAGTTCCACTCTCGCTCGCGCCGGATCTGAGCAAAGCTCTTAAGCGAGGTGGTGAGCAGCGTCTGGAGCGGCGGCTCCCCTACCCCGAGCTTGAACAGCAGCGTGTCTTTGAGAGTCCCGAGCACACCGAGCAGGCGGCTGAGTGGGCTGAGCGCTCGGCTGGGCCCAACTGACAGATCGAGCAGCGCGTGCCCCTCAGGCAGACGTTCGCGGGAGTAGCGGGCGAGTGCCGCCGCGACGGCCGCCGGCGTCTGCGTCCGACGTCTTGCGCGCGCTTCGGTGAGCATCGTCGCCAGTGCCGCTGCATCCGCCAGCGCCGTATTGCAGCCCTGGCCGCTCGCGCCTCCGGTCGAGTGCGCCGCGTCGCCGAGGAGGACGACCTGCCCGAAATGGTAGGTGTTGCAGCGCACGGTGCTCGCTCTCGAGATGCGCTGCGCCACAAACTGAGCACCCACATCCGTCTGATTCAGCGCGGTGCTGATCAGAGGGAAGCTGGACGCCAGAAAACGCCGAGTCTCGTCGGCATCGGTCAGGGCGCCCGGGTCAATGGCGTCTGAGCGGCCATCGCTCCTGCCCGTCGGCGTCTGCCAGCTGATGAGCGCGCACGCGCCATTCGCCGTCGGCTCCAGAAAGGCTGCCATCCCCCCCGCCCCAGGCACCAGATGCACAGCGTCCGGCGTGAGGGTGCTCGGCATCGCGTCGAGTCGCAGCACCTTGAGGGAGCCTGGCAGTGTTGTAAGCTCGGCGTTGAAAGCGAGGGATTGCTCGGCCACAGCCGCGCGGACCGCCGAGTTGACTCCGTCGCAGCCGCATACGAGATCAAACGTCTCAATCGCCGGCGCCGACCCTGCCAGGGGTGCGACACAGACAGCGCCCGTGCGCGCATCGACCGTCTCGACGCGGCACTCAAAATTCATGAACAGGCGACCCGAAGCGGCATGGCGCTCCTCGAGCGAGCTCAGCATCGCCGAGCACAGCGCAGTCTGGTAGATGAGGATACTGGGTTCCTGCGCTGGGTCGGGCTTGCGAAGATCGAACGAGCCAAAGGGCAGGTGCAGAGTGAATCGGTCGCTGGCAAAGCCCGACGCCGCGACGTCTTTCCACAGGCGCTCATCCACGGTCCTCAATGCCGTGCGACCCCGCAGGCCCAGTCCCAAGGCGTACGCACGACCTTCGAGGCTGTTGCTGTGTCGAGGGTCGGCACGGCTCTCAAAGAGGCTGACCGTTGCGCCCTCATCGAGCAGACGGTGGGCGAGCAGCAGGCCGGAGGCGCCACCCCCGACAATGGCCGTTCGGACGCCCTCGAGCGCGACGGCATCGGCTGGCGCGGCGACAAGAGTGACCAGAAGCGCAGCGAATCGAACCGCGCTCGGGAACTTCGTGTCTGCTTGAGCCCTCATTGCTGCCGCCGTCGACTTTCCTGGCGCTTCGCGTCGCGTGCTCGCGCTCGTCGGCGCGGCACGGCTTGCACTTTCGGCTCACGAGATATCTTGAAGGCCCAAGATTACGGTATAACCATTCATGAAATTTTTGACCGATTGTCTCGAGACAGGCTGAACGTATGCGCTATAGCCTACATTACCCGGTATTTTTTGGTTTGAACTTCGCTCCTCGACCGAGGAGATTCTCAGCGTGCGCTCGTGGAGCATCTTTTCAGCTCGCCTCTGAACGCGCGGGCGCCTCCAGAACAGACATCTGCAACGATGGCAGCACACAGGCTTTTGATAAACCTATTCGTCGTGGCCGTTCACATCAGTGGCGTCGGTGCATGGAGGTGTGGTGGCTACAAAGGACGGCCGGGACTGCGATTGACACCCTTGGTCATCAGCTCCATTCACATGGCAGAATCTGACACGGAGCCCGAGGTGATTCCAGCTCCTCTGCCGCCGCTGCCGCTCGACGCACCACTTGAATCGGGGTCTGGGGCGATGCTCATAACACGCGGAGCCGACGGCGAGCTGCAGCTGGTCAAGCCGGATGGCCTCGATGTGAGTGGCTTGCTCACCGAGTCACAGCGTCGCCGCCTTGCGCCCATCAAGTCGCTCAAGCGCACACGAAGGAGCCGAAAGCTGCGGACACCCTCCGAGCGTGGCGACACAAAATACGTTCCGCTCGTGGCGGGGGCGCGTGCCTCCACCGACGAGGCCATCCTTGCTGCGTTCAACGGCGACACTCTCGACGCAAAGCGCGAGCAAGGCGAGGGTAGTGTGGCAAGGATCGATCCCCGAATCTGGCTGCCCTGCTGCTGCGGACGGCTGCGCGATGCTGCATGGGACGCATACGCTGACATGTTGGTTCCTCTCTCACAGATTACTATGTCGACCCCCTCCTGCTCAAGGACGAGATCGATCGCGAGAACGCAGCCGGTGAGCGCCGATCCAAGTACAAGCTCAAGAAGGATGCGTACGCCCCCGACAAGCTCAAGCAAGAGCTCGTCGCCCCCTACAAGAACAATGTCATTGGATTCATCGTCATTGGGATCGGCGTTATCGCTATCGTGTTCGCTGCGTTCCCGTCGCTGCTCGAGGAGAACCTTGCGTCGTCGGTTGCGTCGTTCCCGGACTCGCTTTGAGCGGATGCTACACCTACATACAGAGTCAGTCACTGATTAGTGAGGATTTGTTTGCGTCGTGGGCGCGTGTGTGGTGCCGGCGAAACGTGAATTACTGAGTCTTTTGCTTCTTCTTTGACTGTGAAATTCACATAGATTCCGAGATTCTACAGTTCCCACCAACATTGCCTGCTCACAAGAGTGAACTTTGGTGTATTCACACTGCCATTCACACATTGACCAGAAGGTTGAGAGAATGTTCGAGTACGTCGCCACACTGCTGAGCCTCGGGTTCGCTGCGAAGCCGCCGCTATCAGCATTACGAGTCTCAGCATATCTAGACACCATCGAGCAGGGACCACCCGATGCTATTCTGGGCATCGCGCAGGCCTTCCGTGAAAACAACCGCCCAGGGAAGGTAAACCTCGCCGTTGGTGCTTATCGCGACGATGCTGGGCTGCCGTTTGTGCTGCCTTCGGTGGCGGCTGCAGAGGCTCGGCTTCTCTCCCGCGGAGAGAAGAAGGAGTATGCACCCATCGAGGGCCTGCCCGGCTTCATTCAGCTCGCACTTAAATTTGCGTATGGCGACGACTGTGCTGCCCTTAAAGAGGGCCGTATCGCTGCTGTTCAGACGCTCTCGGGCACCGGCGCTTGCCGGCTGGCCGGTGAGTTCTACGCGCGCTTCCTCCCCAAGGGCACCGCCATTTACGTGAGCGACCCGACCTGGGGCAATCACATCAACATCATGCAGCTCGCCGGCCTGGAGGTGCGCAAGTATCGTTACCTGGACCGCGCGACCCAGGGCTTCGACTTCGAGGGTCTGCTCGCCGACATCGAGGCAGCGCCTGCGGGCTCGATCTTCCTACTTCACGCCTGCGCGCACAACCCGACCGGCGTCGACCCGAGCAGTGAGCAGTGGCGCACCGTCTCCAATGCCATCCTGCGCAAGGGCCACCACGTGCTGCTCGACTGCGCCTACCAAGGCTTCGCATCCGGCGACGCCGAAGCCGATGCGTTCGCCATCCGGCTCTTCCTCGACGAGGGCCACTCGCTCTTGCTCGCCCAGTCCTTTGCCAAGAACTTTGGCCTCTACGGCGAGCGAGTCGGTACGCTCTCGGTCGTGTGCGCCGACGCTGCGTCTGCCGGTCGTGTGCTCTCCCAACTCAAGTGCATCGTGCGGCCGATGTACTCGTCGCCGCCCATCCACGGCGCGCTGATCGTCAACGAGGTGCTCTCAAATGCCGAGCTGCGCCGGCAATACTATGGCGACTGCGCGGGGCTTGCCGACCGCATCGGCACCATGCGGTTGAGGCTGATCGAGGAGCTTGCGGCGGTCGGCTCTACACATGACTGGTCGCATGTCAAGAACCAGATCGGCATGTTCGCGTTCACGGGCATGACCGCTGCCATGTGCGATGAGCTCACGGAGCGGCACGCCATCTACCTTACCCGCGACGGACGCATCTCCCTCCCGGGCCTCAACAGTGGCAACCTCGCCTTTGTAGCGAGTGCCATCCATGAAGTCACCAACGGCAAGCCGATTGGCAGCGCCAAGTAATCAGCTGATACGTGGTTGGTGGTGCGGCTGGTCGCCCGCGCACGAGGAGACTCTTGCGTGAGAGGCGCTGCCGATGCGCGGCTGCACTCAAAAGGGCCTCGGCTGTGCACGCAGGCCAGAGACCAAGGTCCCACTCTTCGCGACGAGCCAATCGCCTTGCATAGATTGGATATTGCGCAAGTCCTCGCCCTAGGAATTTAGTCGCACTCCTCCTTTCGTGTCGTATTATGTCGTATGTGCGGGTGTGGGTGGCACTACGCGCGTGTGTGTAAAGCATGCCACGGGGTGCGCTTGGGGGTTTGGGCCCCGCGCGGACGCGCCACGCCGCACCCGATGGCGGATGGGCGGGGCGTGACGTGCGCATGTGGTGCGCATGTACCATGTGGTATATTCATAATGAAACAGTACTCGAAACTCACATCGAAGTCTGAAGAGGAGTGCTTAAGCCGAGTTAATCTCGAACTCAGAATCTCGTTTCGTTGCCGCGGCCGCGGTCGGAGATTCGCGTACCCCAAAGGTGCGCCTTCGTCCAGAGTACTCTTTGAGGACGCCAACCAGATCGTGCTCGCTAAAATCCGGCCATAGCACGTCCACCGTGTGGAGCTCTGTGTACGCGCATTGGAAGAGCATAAAGTTCGAGAGTCGCCGGTGACCTCCGGTCCTCAGCAAGAGGTCAGGGTCGGACATAGTCGTCCGTAGCCCTGCGCCTCTCATCCTCAGCGTCTCCGAGAAGAGGAGCTCATCAATGGCATCCGCCTTTAGGGCCCCTCGCGCTACTTGCGCCGCCAGCTGTGAAGCGGTCGCCACAATCTCTTGCCGACCGCCGTACGCGAGGGCAACCACGAGCACGAGGCGCTCCGAGTCTGGCGGCGCTCGTGATGTGAGCCGGTCGACGAGTGCCCGCAGCGTGCTGGGCAAGCGTTCAAGATCGCCTACGAATGCCAGACGCACGCCGCGATCGTGGAGCCCGTTCGCTTCGCGCTCAAGTGTGCTCTCAATTAGCCGCAGCAGCGCGGCGACCTCATCCGGAGGGCGGCCAAAGTTCTCTGACGAGAAGGCGTACACGGTAAGCGTCTGCAGCGGCTTGACTGCGATTGCGCTGGCCACCAGCGTGCGCAGTGCCTCCACACCAGCAACATGACCAGCAGCGACGGGGCGTCCGTGCCGCCGAGCCCAGCGCGCGTTGCCATCCATGATGACTGCGAGGTGAGCCGGGAGGCTATCGGCCGGCAGCGCTTCGAGCGCGCGCAGTGCTGTCGACTGCTGCTGGCTGCAGCACACTGCAGCATCGTGACGGTGCGCGTGCATGTGCATGTGACGGAGCGAGTGAAAGTGAGCATGTTGGCGAAGCGCGAAAGCCGCCAGCGTGACGAACGTGCACACCATTACCGGTACTGTATTTGAGGTCCGCGTCGCTCGAGTCTCGTCACTTTCGTGACTTTGCCGAGTCAAAGACCTCATGTTTCCCCTCGCCCGCCCATAGAAGTCCCGCAGAGGCGAGCACAGGAGAATATGAAAGGGAACGCATCGTTCGGGGCCGCTGACTTCCATTTTTGGGACAAGGCGCTAAAGAGCACGCCCGTCGCGTGATTACGTCATCAAAAAGCAGCGAAATGCTCAAGATCGCCGGTCATGCGGCCCGGATCATGCGCGCGCCGATGGCACAGCGCACGATTCTAACGGCGACGGCCTTCAAGCTGGCAAAGAGCGTGATGCCCAAGATGAGCGAGACTGAAAAGGTGGCGCTTGGTTGCGGCACCGTTGGCTTCGACCAGGACATCTTCACGGGAAGCCCGAGCCTGCAGCACCTGCTGGACACGTACAAGCCGACGCTGAGCGCCGAGGAGACCTCGTTCCTCAACAACGAGGTCGAAGAGTTGTGCACGATGCTCAACGACTACCAAGTCACCACCAACAAGGACTTGCCTGCCGAGGCTTGGGAGTACATGCGGTACGTGCACCCTCTTGCACCCCTCTTCTCTCACATTCTCTCCCATCTCCGCCCCTCGCCCGGTATCTGACGTATTGCACTGCGCGTGTGGTCCGCAGCAACAAGAAATTCTTCGCGATGAAGATCCCCAAGGAGTGGGGCGGCCTCGGATTCTCCACGATGGCGGTCTCGTCGGTCCTTGCCAAGCTCGGCTCACACTGCTTCGACGCGAACGCGACGGTCGCCGTGCCCAACTCGCTCGGACCGGGCGAGCTCCTCGTGCGCTACGGCACCGACGAACAGCGTGGCTACTTCTTGCCGCGCCTCGCGGATGGCACACTCATCCCGTGCTTCGGCCTCACCGGCCCTCACTCGGGTTCGGACGCCACCTCGCTCATCGGCTCATACGGCACCGTCGAGAAGCGCAACGGCGTCCTGGGCGTGCGCTGCACCTTCGAGAAGCGCTACATCACCCTTGCGCCTGTTGCGGGCGTGGTGGGTATCGGGCTCGACCTCAAGGACCCGAACAATCTGCTCGGCGGCCAGGGCTCCGAGGGCTTCACAGTCGCGCTGCTCGAGCGAGGCCACGAGGGCCTCAACATGGGCCCGCGCCACATGCCCCTGAACGCGGCCTTCATGAACGGCACTGTCACCGGCGAGGACGTGTGGGTGCCCATGTCCAACATCCTCGGCGGCCAGCAGCGCTGCGGCTTTGGCTGGCACATGTTCGTCGAGTGCCTCGCCGAGGGCCGTGGCGTCTCCCTCCCGGCGGGCGCATTGGGCGCCGCACGCACCGTCTGCGCGGGCGTCGGGGCGTACTCGCGCGTGCGCAAGCAGTTCCGTGTGCCCATCGCCGAGTTCGGTGGCATCCAGGAGGCGCTTGCGCGCGCTGGCCGCGAGTCGTACATTGTGCTCGCGGGCACCGAGCTGACGAACGCCATCATCGACAACCACGAGGCTCCGATGGTACTCTCGTCCATCATGAAGCAATCGTGCACCGAGCGCGGCCGTCGTATCATCACCGATGGCATGGACATCCTCGGCGGCGCGGGCATCTCGCAGGGCAAGGCCAACTTCGTGGGCAGTGCGTACATGTCGATGCCCGTCGCCATCACCGTCGAGGGCGCCAACATCATGACGCGCTCTTTCCAGATCATCGGCCAGGGCCTCACCCGCTGCCACCCGCACATGCTCCCCGCGATCAACGCGCTCCAGTCCAAGGAGCCGGACGCGCCCGCCAAGTTCCGCACCCACCTGTTCAAGGTGCTCGGCCACGTCTTCTCCAACTGGGGCCTCTCCCTCACGCGCGGCATCGGCGCGAGCATCTCGACGGCGCTACGGTCCAAGCAGGCGTATAGGGATGGCGATGCGCTCGTCAAGTACCACGAGGCGCAGCTCCTTCGTCTCTCGGCCAACTTCGCGTTCGCGGCCGACGTCTCGCTGACGCTTGGCGGCCGGCTCAAGTTCGAAGAGCTCCTCATGGGCCGCCTCTCCGATGCGATGAGCGCCATCTTCCTTGGGTACGCGACGCTGCACCACTTCCAGCGCAACCGGCACATCGAGGGCCTGGAGGCGCTCGCCGAGTCGGCCATGCTCCAGCTCGAGCACGAGGCGCAGTCGGCGCTGCAGGCGGCCTCCGAAAACTTCCCCCAGCCCATCGGCGCGCTCGGTGGCTGGCTCATGGCCGCTGGCGTCGCGCCCCTTGGCGAGCTCATGCGCCCGTACCGTCCGCCGCGCGACGAGCTCACCCAAAAGGTCGCCAGGATGCTCACGACCCCCTCGGCCGTGCACGCCATGTTCGCGGAGAACGTGTACATGCCCAAGAACGACCCGACCCACCGCGTGGCCGCGCTCGTGCGCGCGATGCCTGTCTGTCTCGAGGCTGACCGCATCCTGATGGCGTGCAAGAAGGAGCGGCGCGAGGCCACCATCGCCGAGTCGAAGGTGCTCCAGCAGGCCGAGCAGATGCGTGACGAGCTCGTACAAGTGGACGTGCACCAGGCGCTCGGCCCTCTCGAGGTCGAGGGCTACACACGCCCCGCGATTCTGGGTACCCAGGATCGCCTGCAGGCGGGTGCCATCAACTTTGAGGCGGCGCTCAAAAAGTCTGCCGCAGCCTGATGCGTCGCAGCAGCCCGGAGATCATTGAGATCGTGATGAACGTCTCTCTGGCCCTGCGACTCGCCGCCGAGGTTCTTGCGTGCGCGTGTGAGTGTGAGACGAGGGGGCGCCAGCGATGGAGCGAGCCTCGCTGAGCACGGCAAGGCTAAGTGCGAATGCATCGCAAGCGGATAGGGGCCCTGGCGGCTTTGCAAGACGGTTTGCGTGACCACGTGGTCGGGGAGGGCGTGCACTTGTGGCCGTGGTGTGGGCGCTGGCGAGCGAAGCGATAACTCGGATCGAGTGGTAGCGCGGCGGTCCGGCGGAGCTGCCGACGCGGTCGCGGTCGCGCGCCGGTCGCGGGGTCGGTACACATGGTCCGATCCGTCTTTGCACTTTGGCCCCTTGGCGGTACGATACGCGTGACTGCGGTCGCTACTGGACGCCTCTCGTCCGGCGCGTCTCTCGTCTCGCACTAAGGGTCTAGCGTACGTGGTAGTTCGCAATTCGCGTTCTATATACCTACGCGTGTACCGAACGCCAACCCGCAACCGGTACCGGTACACACCCGATACCGTAAAAAGTATAGACCGACGTTAACTCATCGACGTCCGGCCGGTCCGGGGATTCATTCCATTAGCAAGATTCATCCGGATCGGCGCTCGGAGCCGCGCGCGCACGCGGCGACCGCCATAAGCAGCGTCCCATCTCGCAGTCGCACGCGGGCCGTTTTCGACGGGGACGTTTGCAGCATTGCACCATGTGGCGGGGGTTCTAATCTACGCACTCCCGTGCGATACGGCCATAGATTATTGCCCACACGCCTCACTTTATGGCGGAGAAGAGCTTGCTCACGTCCAGCTCCCCATCGGCAGCACCTGCCATGGGAGGCGCTGGCTCGGCGCTGCTGATGCTCGAGGATGGTGGTGCCACATGCTGGCCAAAGACGGAGGCGAAGAGCTCCGCGAGGACGATGGTTCGCTCTGGAATCTCTGGGAACATAAAGTTCAGCAGCTTGGGCTGGGGCTCATACGAGAGCTTGCGCCCTTTGCTCTGCCGGTTGTTGGTAGGCCGTTTCGTGTGCTTGAGCTTCGGAGCACTGCCTGGGACACCCCTTGCGCTCCCTGTGTCGAGAAGCTCTTTGAGCAGCGAGTGGTAGAATAGGCTGTCGTCGTACAGCTCTCCTGTCACTGGCTCCGACTCGCCGTCAACTTTGCCAGGTTGCCGCTCCGTGCCTAGGACGCGTTGCGACGATTGGTGACAAGCACGGTCGCGCGCCTCCGTCCCTCGCGGCATCTGTGCCAGCAAGTGTTCACACTGAATGAGGGGTCCTTGGCGCACTGCCTTGAAGGTGGTGGCCGCGCTGCCTCGTGCCGCCCCTCCGGCAACGCTGGCCTCGGCCGAGAGCTCGTCCACACTGCTCTCGATCCACGGGCGCAGCCGAGCGTCCGCCGCCTCTAGAGTTCTCCACCACCGGTCTGCATCGGTGCCCAACTCATCGAGAGAAGATGCGCTCAAGGAGGCCGAGCGAGCACCACCGTGACCTTTTGGCCCCGCCAGCTCGGGCATGCTACTCGCTAGTGACAGCTGTAGCGTGCACAGGTCTTTCAGCAGCGCCGCCGACGCCACTGTAGACGCCTTGGCTGCCCTCGTCAACGGTACCGTCGCTCCCCATAAGCCCTTAAGTGGAGGCGCCAAAGCCACCGGCCAGCGCGCCGCTGCGGTCAGTGCGGGCTGCAGCTTGATCCGTACCTGCAGCAACTGCAGGCATGCCGTGTGCTGTCGACCGACCTGCCGTGCGCGTTCCATCTCGTCAGCCTGCGACTCCTTGAGCTGCGAGAGAAGCTCTGACTCCTGAGCTTGCATGTCCTTCCACTCAGAGTAGAGCGCGTTCCCCTCGCCCGCACCGTCGCCCTTGTCATCCTTGTCATCAATGCGCCCAGTGTCTTCGTCGTCCTCGTCATCTTCTTCGCTGCCGTCATCATGTTGGTCTGATGCCTCGTCCTCTTCTTCCTCCTCCTCATCGACGTTGTCGTTGTCCTCCTCCGCCTCGCCATCCTCAGGAGCAGCAGCAGCAGCTCCCGGCGCGCGCAGCCGCTTGCGCGACTCCAGCACTGCACGCGAGGTCACACGGCCAGCATACTTGCTTCCCGTTCCGCTCAGGTCTATTCCCTGTGCCCGCATGCGCCGCTGACCCATGGCTGCAACATCGTCCGGAGCTAGCAAATCATCACGCTGCTCGTCCTCATTGAAGTCCTCGTCCAGACCATCGCTTGGACGAGTATCCATAAACGAAGCAATCTCATCCGCGAGCGATTTCCTTTTCGGCATCGCGCGTCGTCGGCTCTCCTGATAGAGGAACTGGGAGTCGGCGCGACGGACCACGTCGTCACCGACCGGAGTTTCGATTTCGGTGCCGCAGAAGGACACAGTCAGGCTCGTCAGTTTCGTCGCGGTCCACCCGCGCTCGAATTCGGTGGTGTCTGGTTCACACGCACGAAGCCCCTCAGCTTGTTTGCGGGAGCCGGTCGGAAGGGGAACGAAGTCTCTCAATACAGTGCTTTTGCGAGCCTCGCGCGAGACCTTCCGCCTCTGTGCCTGCTCTCACACGATCTGTGACGGCACGCAACGCACGGATACCTGCGTCATGCGACATGTATTATCAGCCTCTGTGCCTCACGCTAGCGTGTACCGTGTTTATACACGGTTCATCCCGCCCACCGAGCCCATCTTCCCTTACGCGATGGTCGGGTCCTCATTCTGCTTACGAACCGCTTGCTTCTGCAAGGGGCTCTTGCCAAGCAGGGTGCGCGCCGTGTTCTCGATGTACTCGGAGGTCAGTCCCGCCTCCTCGTACTGCTCTGACTGGTTGGCCGCCTCGATGTACTTGTCGGGCAGCACCATCGGGCGCACCTTGACCGTCCCCTGGTCGAGTGCGCCCGAGAGGGCGAGGTAGTGTAGCACGTGGTCGCCGAAACCACCGATCGCGTTCTCCTCGACCGTGATGAGCACGTCGTGTTCCTTTGCGAGCTTGTCGATGAGCTCGGTGTCGAGGGGCTTCATCCAGCGCGCGTCGGCCACGGTCACACCCACGCTCGGGTCGCTCGCTTCGAGCCGGCGTGCGGCCTCCACCGCCGGCGCGAGCCGAGTGCCGATGGTCAAGAAGCACACCTTCGAGCTCGCCTTCTCCGCCGCCTGACGGACGATGCGCCCCTTGCCCACAGGGAGCACGGTTCCCTTCTTCGGGATCTCGTCAAGGTCGTAGCCGAAGAGGTCGTTGAGCTTCTCGATTCCGAGCGCGGAGCCACGGGGGAAGCGCAGCGCGGAAGGGATGTTGTCAAGGGTGTACACGGTCTGCACCATGTTACGCAGCTCCACCTCGTCCGAGGGCGCGCAAATGACGATGCCCGGTATGCAGCCCAGGTACGAGAGGTCGAAGCTGCCATGGTGCGTCGGGCCGTCGTTGCCAACGAGCCCGGCGCGGTCGAGAATCATGCGCACGGGCAGCTTCTGGATGGCGACGTCATGAATGATCTGGTCGTACGCGCGCTGCATGAACGTCGAGTAGATGGCGCAGAAGGGCTTGAGGCCTTCGACGGCCATGCCCGCAGCGAAGGTGACTGCATGCTGCTCGGCGATGCCGACATCGAACGTGCGCTTGGGGAAGCGCTTGCCAAACTTGTCGATGCCCGTGCCGCCGGGCATGGCGGCCGTGATGGCCACGACCGAGCGGTCGGTCGCGGCAATGTCGACGAGCGTGTCGGCAAAGACGGCCGTGTACGAGGGCGTCTTCTCGGGCGACACGTATTTCTTGCCCGAGGCGACGTCGAACTTGGGCACGCCGTGGTACTTGTCCGAGGCGGCCTCGGCGGGCGGATAGCCCTTGCCCTTGTCGGTCTTGACGTGGAGCAGCACGGGCTGCGAGCCCTCCCGATCGCGGATGTTCTCGAGGATGGGCACGAGGTTGTCGAGGTCGTGCCCGTCGACGGGGCCGATGTAATAGAAGCCGAGCTCCTCGAAGAGCGTTCCGCCGGTGACCATCCCGCGCGCGTACTCGTCAATCTTGGCGTTCGCCTGCTGGATCTCGGCGGGGAAGAGCTTGTTGATCGTCTTGGCCGTGTCACGGAAGGTTTGGAACGGCTTGGACGCTATGAGACGCGTCGTGTACGCCGAAAGGGAGCCCGCGGGGCCAGTGCCTCCCGCCGAAGGCTCACCCGTGGGCAGCGAGACCTGCCCGTTGTCATTGTACACGACGATCACGCGCGAGTTGAGGTAGGCTGCGTTGTTCATGGCCTCGTACGCCATGCCACCCGTGATCGCGCCGTCGCCGATGATTGCCACCGAGTTCCGTTGCCGCCCCTGCAGGTCGAAAGCGACAGCCATGCCGAGCGCCGCCGAGATAGACGTTGTCGAGTGGCCAGCGCCAAAGACGTCGTACTCGGACTCGGAGCGCTTGGCGAAACCGGAGAGGCCACCCGCCTGGCGCAGCGTGTGCATACGGTCCCGCCGACCCGTGAGGATCTTGTGCGGGTAAACTTGATGGCTCACGTCAAAGATGATGGGGTCTTCGGGCGTGTTGAAAACATAGTGCAATGCGACTGTGAGCTCCACCACGCCGAGCGAGGAGCCGAGGTGGCCGCCGGTCTTGGACACGGCATTGATCGTTTCCCACCGGAGCTCGTTGGACAGCTGTTTGAGCTCCGCAATCGTGAATCCCTTAATGTCCGCTGGGATCTGCACCGAATCGAGCAACGGCGTGGTGCGGGGGCCAGCATACGGGCCCGGAACGGGCTGCTGCTGCATCAAGAGCACCGAGGGTGCTGGCCGTTGTGCGCTGCCATGCAGCAGAGCCGGCTCCGCGTGCAGTCCCGTGGCCACGCCGACAGCAGAGCACACGAAAACGGAGAGCTTCATTCGCGAGCCACACAGAAGCTCGACCAGAATTGCGAGATTTCTGTGGTCGCGGCGGCGTTTCGGTTTTCGCCAGCTGCGAAAAGTCGCCGGTCATCTTCGTCATCTTTCGGAACCTTGCAGAGACGCATGAACGAGGAAAATAAAAGCGCCGCGGTGGCGTTCCACGCAAACATGGAGACCAAACAGACAGCCCTGCCGCTGCGCACCATCTCGCATTGGGGCAGGCAGTTGGCAGCGGCGCTGTGCGGCTGTACGTTCGGGTTGATGGGCGCTACTGGTTGGAATCCGATTCTGACATTCTTTGCTGTCATGCTGAGCAGTGCGTTTGTGGCCTTGAGATTTGCATCGGACCCAATTGCAGACCGCTTGGTCTATGACGAGCGGGCGGATGTGATACGGGAGGGATTCCCTGCTGCAATAGGCCTCTTCTTCTTGACTTGGGTCGTATCTCACACGTTGGTGGTTTGAACGACGGACGACGCCGTGCCTACCTTCCGTTCCCGCTGCAACGGGTAAGTGAAGTGGTCTCGTGTTGTCCACATGCGTTGATAATTCACGATGCATGTGCACTGTCTTAGCGTACACACTTCATTTAGACGAACAGAGCACTCTCGCCACTTGTAACATAGTCTAGCACGTGATCTTCTAGGGAACACACAGTGAGGCAACGGAGCGGAGGCTTGAGAAGATAAGGGAACGACAGAAGTTGAGAAAGGTGGGACACGGTGACGCGGCGTTTGGTTCGCGTTGCCCGCGGCGCTGACGGATGAGCGTGGCCACCAATACATGTTACTTCCAGCCGGCAAGCGCTGGCCCATTGCGCCGGTCCTCGCGGTACTGCAGCACAAATGAATCGGGTGCCGACTCCTGCCGAACGGTCGTGGGCACGTCCTCGCTGGCTCCAAGGCGCTTCTTTTCACGCTCACTCGACGAGCCTGGCGCCGGGCTCGTCCTCAGCTTGGGGGTGCTCGTCGCTGGCGGGTGGCCGTAGTCACCGACAAACGCAGGCAGCCGCGATGGCGGCGGCGCAGGCAGCCGACCCCGCTCATGCAGCGGCGCCCGATTGCGAAGGTGGGTCGCAGCCGCCTCGGAGGTGCCGGCAGCCGCCTCGGAGGTGCCCAACGGGGGCGGCGCCTTGGTCGAGACGCTCGCTGACAAGCCTGCTAAAGAGGCAACGAGCGGGGGCGCCGCGCCTGCGGGTGGATGCTCGACTGAATCAGCCTTCGAAGGCACGTCGGGCGGCACTTGAAACGGCTGATCCCTGGAGGGCATAAGGGGCAGAGGCGAAGAAGCAAGAGCCTCCGCATGCACATCGGAGGATCTCGTAGCGGCGTTGATGTTCCCCATGCGGCTGGAGCCAGCGCCGGTGGCGGTAGTCTTATCAACATCACCGACAGCGGTGATTACATCGGCGGCTCTGGAGGCGGCGATCACTTCGGCAGTGCCCAACACGCAACCGCCATGACCTGTCGCATGGTGCCCGTGCAAAAGCTGCAGAGCCTGCACGGCCAAAGGCGCCGCCACAGTCGAGCCGCGTGACGCGACCGTGTGCGAGACGCTATGAGCTGGCAGCTCGTTGGATTGAACCTGTGCCCGGAGTGCTGCGTGACGATCCTGCACAGACTGGCAGACATCCCTTACATTCGCATATTGACCGGAATTGAGGTGCATCCTGCCGGCTGAGAAGAGGCACTGCGCAACCTCCACTGGCAAACAACGCGCCCACCAAGAGTTCCGGTGGGATGAAGCAGCTCCCTTAGCGCTCGTCTCGCTGTTTGCGAGTTCCATACAAAGGCATGCTGCAGGTAGGGTGTGAGAGCTGTGCCCTGCGGCGCAAGTGCCACTACGCAGCTGAGCTGCCGATGTTGAAGCCGTTCCAAACGATGGGCGTTTGAAGACGCCATCGCAATCCGTCAGTGGGCGCCGAAGCGGTGAATCGCGCCCATGCTCACGCAGCATCTGACGAGCAAGAATTCGCATAGCCGAGTGAAGTTTTCCAGCCTCCCGATTGGGAAGTGGTACGTTGGCAGGATTGTTTTCCGTGGGTACGCTCATTCGTAACGTGAGTGGGACTTTCCTCGAAAGAGTGGGCTCATCCTCCTCTGCCACACGCGGCGCGTAGCGCTGTGCTACTGAATCACGTTCCTGTCGCCGCACTTCAGGTGTGTTCTTCTTCGCCTCGTATTTCGCATGGAGCAACTGCACGTACTCATCATGCTTGACATGCGGTGGGATGTACCGCGTTTTCTGAAAGTCGGTCCTCAAAGCCGCAGGCATCGGATGTGTGTGGAGCATTTGTGGACCGTTTTGTGGACCATGGACGACCATTGAAAAGTCAATCCCAAACGCCTCTCGCCATGGTGTGAAGGTTCCAATTTATCCGAAATGGGGGCGACCGTGTTCACAAGTATTCTCAAATCTGATTACATGTAGAAAATGAAGTGAAAGTCAGTGTGAGTGTCTCGACTCTGTTATACCGTACGGGACCCCGGCGCGCGACGCTGGTCGCTGCCGGGCCTCGAGAGGGGGGGAGGCGGGGACGCAGGGCCGGCATTGCGGCTTTTTTGCGTAGGTACATGTACGCCAGCCGGAGTAGCGCGGAGAAGCACTCACTTACATGTACAGATTATCGAGTGCGGCGTCGCTTGGCCGACGGACCTTCAGCCGCCGCTGGTGGCGTAAAGACGGTCGCAGACGACTCCGCCGCCGGTGCATCGATGGGCAGCGGTGCGGCCTCGGCCATGTCATCTTCGCCAGCGCCACCCGTCGCGCTGCTGAAGATGGCGTCGTTGATCGCCTGCTTGAGAAAGTCTTCGGCCTCAGGGCCCGTGGAGGACGCGTCCTGCGAGCCTGCAGACAGTGAGGGTGACGCATGCCGCATTCCAGCGTCGCCGCTGCTGCCGCGGCTGCCAGAGGCGACCCCCGCGGCAGCTGCGGATCCGGTCACCCCGTCGCTGGACGCGCCATCTTCGGTGGCGCATCCCACCCCGGGCGTGCGCGCCGCCCTGACATGCCCTCCATGGCTCGTGCCGTCCACGCTCATCGCGCTCTCGCCGTCCACAGCGCTGCGTACAGCACCGCCGCCTGCGCGGGAATCCGCGTGGGCCTCGAGAGCCTCGCTCGAGTTCGCCGCTGCGGTTGCCGCTGCCGCCGCCGCCGCCGCCGCCATGGCCGCCGCCGCTGCCCACGACGCGCAGCCTAGCGACTCCGGCGTTGCGTGGACGAGACCGGCCGCTCCAAGTCGCGGTGGCCCACCCGAGAGGCCCATGCCCTTAGAGCCGCTTGCAACGCCGCGCACACTGCCTCCGCAGGCGCCAGCGCCGTCATCGGGGCCCGGTGCGCTGCCCACTCGTACTGCCTCGGCAAAGGCTGCTTGCGGCGGCCAGAGATCAGCGCGCTCGACAGCGATGCCACCACAGGAGTGACTGCTGGCTGGGCCGTCGCCACTGCTGCCGCCGCCACCACCGCCGCTGTCGGCCGCGCCGGTTGCGCCAGTAGCGCCTGTGCTGGTGGCGGCAGCCGGCGTCGCTCCCGAGCCGATGGCAGCGCTGCCCGATGCGTGTGGCGGCGGTGCTGCGGAGGCGCCCGCCGAGCCGCCCGCGGAGCTCACCGCAAAACCGGTAAGAGCCAGACTCGTGCCTTCGGTGCCATCGAGGGGCGGTAGAGGTGGTAGTGGCGGTGACGAAGCGGAGCCCTCGCCAGGCTGCAGGTACATGCTCACGATGGGAGCACCCCCCGGGCTGTCGCCGAGCCATGTGCTGAGGAGCTGCAGCTGCGACTCGGTGAGCGCTCGGCGCAGTTCGGTGCGCACGGCCGCGAGCGCGGCGATGCTGGCAGGCGCCTCCTCGGCCAAAAGTTGGTCCTCCTCCCGCTGAAGGGCGGTCACCTCGGACTGCTTCTCTTGCACGAACTGCTTGTGCCGCAGGCGCGCAAGTCGCGCGGATTCGGCCTTGCGTGCGAGCCGTGCGAGTCGTGCGGCATCCGCTGGCTTGGCTGTGCCATCTGCCATCCTCAGCGAGAGCTCTGAGCCATCCTCGGCCTCGTCTCCCTCATCTGCCTCGTCGTCGAAGTCGTCGAAAGCGATCGCTTGCGCGGCTATCGCTGCGGTGGACGACGCGAGACCGCTCGCGGACGCACCTGGAAGAGCAGCCGCGCCGATGCCCCCGTGGGAAACGGGCCCCATAGGTTGTGGCATCTGTGCCGGAGGCGCCGGTCGCTGCCCAGGCGGGAGAAGACCGGTAGCGCTAGCAGCGGCGGATGCGCCGGGAGCGAGAGAGCCAGCGGTGCTGGTGCCGGGAGCCGCCATCGGCCGGGGAGCGCCGGGCCGAATAGGTTGTGGCATCTGTGCCGGAGGTGCCGGTCGCTGCCCAGGCGGGAGAGGGCGCGGTGCGCCAGGAGCGGCGGATGCGCCGGGAGCGAGAGTGCCAGCGGTGCTGGTGCCGGGAGCCGCCATCGGCCGGGGAGCGCCGGGTCGAATAGGTTGTGGCATCTGTGCCGGAGGTGCCGGTCGCTGCCCAGGCGGGAGAGGGCGCGGTGCGCCAGGAGCGGCGGATGCGCCGGGAGCGAGAGTGCCGGCGGTGCCGTTGCCGGAAACCGCCAGCGGGCGCGGTGGCATACCACCACCCGGAGGAGCCATAGTTGGCCTTGGCGGTGGCACACCGATGCGCGGCGGGGGCGGAGCGCCGCCCGGAACTAGCCGCGGGGTGCCAAGAGGCGGCATGCCTTGCGGCCTTGGCTGTTGCAGCGGTGCTTGGCCGGGAAGTGGCATACCGTGTGGCATCGGGCGGGGTCCGTGAGGAGGTGCGCCCTGCATCATTGGGCGAGCTCCAGCCGGCGGCATGCCTTGGGGCACTGGAGCAGTGGACCGCATGGCTGCACCACCCACTGCGGGTGGTTGAGCTCCAGGGCGCGGACCACCAGTCGGCGGTGGTGGTCGAGGAGGAACTGCGGTTGCAGAAGGCGGCGTGGCAGGCGTCGACGAGGACGAAGACATGAAAAAATTGTGAGAGTGTGAAAACGCCAGCATGAACGTTTCTCTCCGAAAACCAGAACGAGAGACGTTTCCCCCGAAAGGGATTAAACCCTCTGATGCGCCTTTCGATAACCATTCGATCAAGCACGAGGCTCGATTTCTAAGAAACAAGAAATCTAAGCGCCAACTGCTTGCGAAGCGCCACACACGGGCTATTGCCGCGTCGATGAACCGAGAACTCGATGTTGCGCGTTCACCTCGCTCCTCGGCACGCGCGTCCTCGACCTCGCCGGATCCGCTCGATCCGCTTATACTTGACTCGCCGTGCTACAAATCTCTCGCTTGCGGCCTTCCGCTTTGACCCCGCGCCGCCCACAGCGTGCACGAGCTCCCGGCGAAGCTGCCGGGCCCCACTTGCCAAGACGCTGCTCACGGATGCCTTCGCTGCTGCGGTTGCCGACGCAGTGCGCCGTCTTGGTCAGCATGCGCTCCATCGCCGCCCTCTTCTGTGCCACCGAGACTATACAGTGCGCATGGAAGGTTGCCAATTCGCACGGACGAAGATCGTCGAAGAGCGTGCGATTGCCTTTAATATAGCCCCACGCCCACCAGCAGAAGCCGACGAAGCTCGAACTCGGCAGCGCGCAGCTTGAAAAGTCGGCTTTCTCGCCGCGGCGACGATTGGCGATCTCGTCGGCGGCGTCCTGATCGATGGGCATCTGACTTGCGTTTATGGAATGATACTCGAAGATGGGCTCTCGTTCGACCACGCGCGCTGCGAGCGTTTGTGAGGCGAGCAGCAGCACGCCGCCGTTGAGGCTGCACGGCCAAGGGGCTGCACCTGGCAGGCGTGAGGGCTTGCGCCACGCCGGCTGTGACCCGCAGGTGGCCGTGGGAGCACACGCGAGCTCGGCGAGGAAACGAATGGCGTGGGAATCGACGGCGGCATCCAGCGCAGCGAATGGGTTGCGGAAAAGCACCACGTCGCTGTCGATGAAGAGAACCACCCGCGCATGCATGAGCGCCGAATGGAGTAGTCGCCACTTGGCCCAAGTCAGCTCTACGTAGGCTCCCTTCCGGAAGTCGCTCGGCCGGACTGGCGGCCCAACAACGGCGCGCCCAATGGCGTCGCGGCACGCATCGGCACCAAAGCACACGGATACAAGCCGCTGCACCAAGCATGCTAACGAGCGCACACGACGAAATTGCAGTTCGTACAACGGGCGATGGTGGTCGTTGAAGAGAGTAAGCAGAACGGCCCCGGCTGGCACGCACGACGATGGCGCGGCGAGCGCATCTCGCACCGTGGGTCCGATGTCTGGCAGCGGCGCCACGTACCGCCCACGCCACGGCTGCGTGATGGTGGCCATCGTCTTGTTTTCCTGCATTGTTTTCCTCAGATTGAGAATTAAATGACTGTGAATTGGCGGTTAACTTCTCGCGTTCTATGTTTGTACGTTGATGATTATGAATAGGTGATGAGGTGTGTTCGTGTTGGTGTGAATTGTGTTGTGTGTATTAACATGAATGGAGAGAGACACAGCGCCACACGCAGTGTATAGCACGCGGTGGCGGACTGCTTGTGCCGCGGAGCACAGCAGTGCAGCTCAGATTGCTGCAGCACCTCCTCACATTCGGTGGTCGACTCTCTGCAAACACAACAGGCCACTGCTGCCGAGCGGGCCACTCCCTGGCACACAACTGCCTCTACCTGCCTGAAGTCCTGGCATGCGCCGCGTGCTTGTTGTGTGGCACAGCCGCACGGGCCTCGCCCGCGCAATGGCGGACGCCCTCGAAGAGGGCGCGTCCCTTGCGGCCACGGGCATGGAATCTGAATTGACGTTGGTCAGGCGGGCGGCGGGCGAGGCAACCGTGGAAGACCTGCTCAGCAGCGACGGCTACCTCTTCTGCGCTCCAGAAAATTTGGCGATGGTATCCGGCGAGATGGCCGAGTTCTTCCAGCGGGTTTACTATCACGTGTTTGACACACACGAGAGTAGCAGCGGTTATGGCGAGTCCTCGCGGCTTCTTGGCCGCCCTTGTGCGTTGGGCCGTTGGCACCCGACCCATGATTTCCGGCTGGCTACTGCCACTTACTGCCACATACTGCCACGTTGTCTGCCAAACAGCTGACCAGTGCGCGCTACCTCGCGTGCGAATCGCAGATGGACTCGCCGTTGCTGCCGGATCCGACGGAACCAGTGCGGCACGACAGGTTGCACGCATCTGCCAGGGCTGGAGGTTAAAACCTGTGTCCGAGCCACTGATCATTCGCAACGGTCTCTCGCAGACGGTCGCGAACATCTTGAGACCTAAAACGTGCAGCCCAGAGGCAGTAGCTCAGTGCCGCGAGCTTGGTGGGCTGGTTGCATCGCGAGTCCTCTTGTAACACTTTGCCTTGGGTTCACGAAGGCACGTAATTCATGCCGGATCGATCGCGCGAGCCCAACCAGAGTTCAGACCCCCGTCTCCCCCGTTCCTCCCGTACGCCGCGTATTGTGTCGTGGTGCGTGTCGGGATGCCCGCCTGCGTTGAACGCTGGTGTCATGGTGCGTGTCGGGTCGACGTTTCGGGATGCTGAGAGGGCTTGACTTCGGCCGGGCTCTGTGTACTCCCCGACGCGAGCGCGACGTGCGAGCGCGGCTGGGTACACGGTTACACGCGGACGCGCCGTCACGGCGCATACAAATCCGTCCGAAACGTGACTCGAGCTGCCTAGAGCGCTTTATCACGGCTCGACGTGCGCGCGCCGCGCGGTGCCGGCGGGTCCGGCGGGTGCCGGGGCCCGCGGCGCGGTCGGGGTGCGCGCGGATCCGAAGTGGGAGTACTCGTGGAGAACGTCCAAGTCACGGTCGAGGTCGGTGCGTCGCCCGCACGCGTGGTCGCACCGTCATGCGCATGCGACACGTCACATTGCGCGCACACGACCGGGTCGCGGTGAAAGAGTAATCGCGAAAAATCGCCTATCGCGGTACGCGCTACAGGTCAGACGAAAGACAGTGGAGAGTGGTGTTTTCGCAGGTAGGCGTTGAACCCGTCCGTACGCGAGCGCGCAGGTCGGACGACGGACCGGACGGTCCGGGCTTTCGGTCCCACACATGAGACTATACGCTTGTCGATCCAGGAAGCAGGATCCTCGTCCGCGACCTCATCGACCACTGTCCTCAATGTCCGCACAGCATCCCGATGTACCCGCGGGGTGCGACGCGAGCTGTCGCGCCGAGAGCAGACGCTCTTCACCAGCATCCACGCGTCGTCGCCAAGAGGTCTGTGCCAAATCGGCTTCTTCATGGTAGGTAAACTGGCATTCTGCACGTGATCTTGGCCTTGCAGAGGGGGCAATCGTCGACCTTAGGTGCGCACTCTACGCATGTGGCGATATGACCGCAAGGGACAAAGGCGACGCCACGCGCGCCAAAGAGGCATACGGCACAGTCGATGCGCTTCTGTCGCTCAGACTCGGCCGCGGCCGCGAGCGATGCACGGCGCTCGCAGATCGCGAGCAGCGCAGCACGAGCACGTGCCTCGAGCTGTTCGGCCTCCTCCAATGAGATGAGCGTCCGTACGGCCTCCGCATCGCCCTGCGCGATGGCGATATGGCGGTGGGCCGTGGCGAGCTGTTCTTGCATGTCTTCGATTGCGGCACGGGTGCTTGCCTGCTGCGCCTCGACAACGACGCGGAGGTTGTCAGCTTCGGCACGCGCAGTGTCGCGCTCTTTCTGGGCTGCGTACATCTTCTCGAGGTTGGCTTTAGAGCGCTGTCGCCGCTCGACGACCTCGGCCTCGAGCCGCTGGACCTCGGTCTGCAAGCCACGCGCGTGCTCCTCTGCCGCTGCCACCTTGCTCTCAACCAGTCGCCTCTCGGCGAGCGCCGAGGCCTTCGCTTCCGCCTTCGCTTCCGCAGCCTTCTCCTCACGCTCCTTGCGTGCCAACCGGGCTTCCGCGGCCTCGCACCGATTCTTCATCGTGTCGAGCTCACGAGCGTGAGAGGCGCTCTTCCGTTCTTCTTCAGCAAGCAGCCCGATGAAAGCGGCCCCGCCACCTCTGGCGACGAGGCACAGCTCGCAGATGTCGTAATCGCACGGAAAACAGGACCAGCGGGGGTCGGACGGCGGGATCTCTCTGCCGCAACCGCCATCGCACACGAGGGGTTCATCGGAGCTGGCTCCAGCCTCGCGTGGGTATCGCTTGAGAGGGTGTCTGTGATGGCACCGCGGAGCGAAGTCGAACTCGCATCTGGGCAAACCCTTGAACGGCGCCACTTGCACCGCTTGCACGTCTGTATTCTCATCGTCTGCTCGCACGCGCTTTGGCGGCTGAACGGCGAGAGTATCCTCCATTTGACTGCGAGAAGGTGAGGCGCGAATCGGAGTGTGAATTCAGGATTTTCAGGAAGAGCGGTTTGAAGTCTGGCCACCTACAAAGGGGTTTTTCCACTTTTCACAACGTAGGCCTGACTAAACTTGACTTGTCTTGCCGATTTCTCAACTATTTCTCATCATATGGCGTCCGACGCAACAGGGTTGTGTGATCAGTCAAGGAGTCGCCTGCATCTCAACGTGTCGAGCGTGCTCGAGCAATCAAGGAGTCGTGTGCGCCTCAACGTCGGTGGGACCAAGTTTGAGACGTCGCGGAGCACGCTCACGCGCTACCCAGACTCGATGCTCGGTGTCATGTTCAGTGGCCGTGAAGGCATCCAAGTGCCGCTCGACGACGAGGGCTGCGTCTTTATCGATCGTGACGGCACACACTTCCGCGCCATACTGAACTTCTTGCGATCGGGCACGCTGGCCCTGCCCGAGGATAAGACCGAGGAGCGGCTGCTGTGGATAGAGCTCCGCTACTACATGCTCGAGGCACACGTGAGCGATGAAGTCTTAATCGGCGATCGAGCCGTGCCATCTGGAAAGCTGGTGGAGGTAACACCGGTATCGACCCCGCCTGTCCTGCTGCCCACCAAAGTGCTGCAAGTGCTGCCCTCCATGGGCGCCGTCACCGCCTATGCACTGGCCTGGGAGGCGAACCGGCAGACAATTGCACAATGCTCCGCCGAGGCGCAGCGCGAGACTGGTGGAATGGTGGAGCTCTTGCCGCTTGCAAATGACGCGTCGCTCTCTTTCCCGCTCGCCGAGAACAGCGGCAAGCATAACGTCGACAAGCAGATACGGATCAAGTGGTTCAACCCGATGCTGCCACTCTGGCGGCGAGTGCGTGAGCTGCAGCAGCAGGGCTACGTGCTGTCCTCAGTGCATTGCGGCCCAGAGAACACGATCTCGTTTGTGGTATTGAATCTCAACCAGTAGTACGAGGACTGTGCCGAATCGCGCGCTCGGTCTGAGCTCTGACACGAAAGCAAGCGGGGTGTGGCGTGTGCGGCAGCTGCGCGCGCCCGTACTGGGCCCCGTGCACATCGCAAGAACTGGTGTGATGCGGGGCGTAGGCCGTGCATGTTTACTCATCATGTTTGCCTTGAGTATACAATCCTGCGTGTGCTAACAGTGCGCGAGATTTCAATGATTTATCAATGATTACGACTTTGCACTTCTTTACCGTCGATCTTTACCGTCCAATGGGTAGGTACCACTTGTCGCGGACCGACGGGGGGGCGCGTTCCCTCGTGGGGCAACTTGATTACGAACTAGGCAGCACCTAGGCAGTCAAATAATCCACATAATCTAAGGGTACCAATCGACAGATCTCGGAACGTAGGCCCCAGATCCGCAATAATCCGCGCAAATTATCAAAACATTGCCCGAAAACAGCCTTTTCAACTTTGTTCACGAAACCCCTCGCGCACACCTTCGCTTCCGATGCGACCCAGCACCTTGGCTGCCGCCCCTCTCTCCGTCTCATGGTGAGCTCATACATCCGCAAGGGTGGCCATAGCGGCGAGCACAGCAAGGCTGGCCTGCCTACCGGCTACTGGCAGGAGAGGAGTCGTCGCGCCGCAGCAGCCGCAGCAAAGGCTGCAGCAAAAGCGAAAGAATTGCTAGAGGAAGAGGCAGCAAGGCGGCGGCCACCAACCGCTGGAGGCAGTGGGCCAAGCACAGTGATGAGCAGCAGTCGACCAGTAATCAGCTGCAAACAGTGTATTGCCCGCCTTGTGAGCCTCGACTGACTCCACACGCAGATGACGACTCAGCTTGTGCTCGTTGCTGACTCTCGTGTGCTCCGCAGGGTGGTGTGAGGCTGACAATCCAGCTTTCGATCAAAGATATCTTGACTTCAGGCTCAAGCTCGTTATGGATACCGGCCATGCAGTCGAGAGAGCGGGCGGATAAGGGAGCGAGACAGTTGCTTTTGTTCTTGTGGGCTAGTGTGTCATCGTAGTAGTCGGTACATACATGTACGTCGCAGTCAATAGTGTGTGAGTGGCATCAATTTCAGGGCCTAAATGTAGTGATTAACAGTCAATGTCGCCAAAATTTTCGCGCCTGCGGCGGGCTAAAGGGCAACTTGATTACCCCTTCCAGAACGCGCCCCCCCGTCGGTCCGCGACAAGTGGTAACTACCCATTGTTACCGTCTTAAGCACTTCGCGAAAAACGGTCGAACCGGCGCGCGCTTCCCGCGCGCGCTGTACCGTCGCGCTAACGCGCGGACCGGTGACGTCGTGAAATCTCAGGTAAACGCCCGCGGGGTTCGGTTGTTACGTAGAGCGCTCGTTGCTCGATACACGCGCGACGTCCGACGAACCGCGCGCGCGCGGACGACGGGGAACGCTTGGTCGTTGCGTTGTTGACGTACGGATCGTGCATGTTCGCCGCGCCGCGCGCGCTCTGGCGGCATGTCTGGCGGTCTCGGGCCTGGCGGTACATGTATACGATAATTTTAACGCGGGCTTGTCATACGATACTACGCCTGCTTCTTCTTGTGATTCTTCTCGCTCTTGTCCCCTTTCCGATGCTTCTTGCGGTGGTGCTTATCCTCTTTTTTGTGCTTGTGCCTGTGCTTATGATGGTGTCGCTTCTTGCGTGCGGAGTTCTCCTCCACGACCTCCTCCTCAGAGCTTACGCTTTCACTCTCTCCTTCGCTCAAAGCTACCGATTCTGCGGCGCCGGTCATGAAGGCACTCGTGGTAGTAGAGAGCATCGCCGTTGGCATGAGCGGCGCGGTTTTTGGGTGTGTCCCTGCCATCGACTGCGCTGATGGCACAAGCGCCGCGGCGTGTGCCGCGGCGTGGGCAGTAATGGCTGCTGGCTCGTTGGCTGAGACTCTGATGGGCTGAGACTGCCATGCCTGGGTACTGCCATGCTGCTCGCATGCAGCGTCGTCTTCATCGGAGGAACCCGCAAACACAGCCTTGAACAGGGCGAGGGGGGGGCGCTCCTTCGCCTCTCCTTGGGGCATACTTGCTTCTGCAGAGAGTGTCTCAGACGACGGAGCTGGTGGAGGAGGCGGCTGAGGCGCCATGGAGGGGCGCTGTGGCGGCGGCGGGGGTACAAAGCCGCGTAAGCTCATGGCTGGCGCGATGCTGGCAAGGAATTCTGCAGCTTGAGCCTCAGCAGCCGGTATGGGAGGAAACATCTGCGGAGGAACGCCATGCGGGATGTTTGGTGACGGTCCGTGGGGTGGCTGTGGAGGACCAGAAAAGGTTGGAAGCAGCGCGTCGTCAAATGTCGCAGTGCCAATCGTTGTCGATGGTCTCGAACCCTCTCGCGAATGAAGCGCGTTGGCGGGAGCGGGGACGCCAAAGCGCTTGCAAAGCAGTGCATCGGGCTGCCACGGCAGCGCGGTGCGAGACGACATGCCGACCAGCGTCCTCGATTTCACTGGCAAGACGTCGACGCTCTGCTTTGTGTCCGCACTCGTTTCGACGACGTAAGAGGCAGGTGCTGCCGCCGCCCCTGCTGCAGACGAAGCTGGAGGCGTGTCGTTCGGACCGTGTTGTGGCCTCGGCACTCGGGAGAGTCCACCTACGATCACGCCGCCAGGGAGTTGAGCACTCTGTACTTCGGACGAGGTGAATCGGCTTGAGATCACCGCGTGGGCCCGCTGGCTGAAGAAGCTCGCAACTTTGGAAAATTCGAGCAGTTCACCGTGTACGCAACGACCATCGAAGCCGGCGGCGGCGGCGAGTGCGCGAGCCAAATTCTCATCGCGCAGGAAAGCTTCAAAGCGTCGCTGCTTCGGGGCATCGCTCAGATACGGTTGACAATGCTCAGGAAGAGCGTACCCGTCCGCTGGCCGGTCTGGCAACGGCGGCAACAGTGGTGGTGGTGGCATTGGCATTGGCATTGGCGGCGGCGGCGGCGGCGGCGGCGGCGGCGGCGGCGGCGGCGGCTTCATCGGCAGCGCGGACATTTGGAGCTGGTGGTGCTGCAGTGAAGCTCCTGGAAGTGGAGGCGCTTGCAGAGGGCGTTGAGATACCTGCTGTTTTGATACCTGCTGCGCACGGATGGTCTGCAGCCGCTGCCACAAATGAATGAGCTGTTCTTTGGAGACGAGTGACCACACGTCGCTGCCTGGGGAAAGCGTGTCAACAGCGCCGATACGGCTGCTGCCCACACCTTCAGAGAGGGCCGCGCTGTTCGCCGTCTGCTGCTGCACTGCCTCGTGCGCCAGCAGCGCCAGCAGCGCAGCCTGTGGCAAAGGGGGCGCCACTGGGGGAGTCGGAAAGATGTGCCGTTCGCGAAACGAAGCGGGCACCTCTGGCGCCTCGTGCCATGGTTGCGGAGGAAGCGTAAGGTGAGCGGGCACAAAACCGGTGACTGGTACAGACTTCGCCATGGAAACTCCTGCGCCAGTGCCGCGCCACATGGTCTCCACCCGCCCAGGCAGCTTTGCATCTTCGTCCACATCCGCCTCATTCTCAAGGAGAGCGAGGTCATACTGTGATATGTCTGCTTGCGCGTAAGCGTCTTCCACATCTTCGTAAGCTCCGATTGGCTGGGGGGCTCGACTCTCCGCACGCCTCTTGCACGATTCGGCAAACTCGGGGGCGGCACGATGGGGCTCGTATCCGACTCCGTGGAGGTCGTTCTTGTATGTGTACGCGGTGGTCCGGGTAGGCACGAGGCGGGGAGCGAAGCCACGAAGGTGTGCAGCGTTCAATGGATCAGAGTCTTCATACTCGTCGTCCGAGCCCTCGGGGTGTGCACTCACGGAAGAGGCATGCATCTGAGGCGGCATGGTCGGCCCGTAAAGCTTGCGTGGCGGCGCCATCGCGCCATCGGTGCCCGTCCGCTTGCGCTTCGACGCCGACCGATACGTTCGCGGGCCGATGCCAAACCCATCGCGCCAGCCCATCTGGCGCAACATGCGAAATCCGATGCTGGAAGCTCCTTTCGGGATCGTAAGCACGCTGCTGATGTCTGGGCGCATTTCAGTGCCGGCAGCTACCGCCGATGGACATTTTGTTTGCGACGGGGCCAAGGCGACATCGCTCCCATCGTCGGTGCGCTTGGACTTGGCAAAGCCTGCTCTGGCAACCAGCACTCCAGCACCTCCACGCTCGGCAAGATCCTCGTCGTCCATAAAGTCCTCTGGACGTGTTGACGCTTGTTGAGCGCCACGGGCGCCGCGTGTTGAGCGCCACTCGGTTGGCGCCCATCCTGCCTCGGATCCAACAGTGTTGAAGTAGCCGGCTGAAAACCCACCCGTGAAGGCGCCGTGAAAACGACGACGACCTTGCTCATCAAGAACTTCTTGCTGCTGCTTAAATCGCTGCTGCTTTTGAGGGTCAGCTGCGCGTTGAGCTCTCGCACGCCGAGACCGTGCAGAATCCACCTCGTCGTCGTCGGAAATTGGCGTGCCGAACAGCTCTTCGTCTGACTCGCTCGACGCCGACATCGCGGAGACGAGGGAAGGCCGGGAGCCTGCTGCCGCAGCTGTGAAACACACGTCGCGCATACACTCCGGACCCCCTAGCACATTTGCCTCTACCGCTATGGACGGAGGTGTTGGCCGAAGGAGGATGGCGTGTGCTCCAAAGGTAAAGGACGCTCGGTTTCAGTTCGTGAGTCGTGATCTACCCGGTACCTTAACGTGTCGAATAAGGTGTCCCCAATGATCAATGTGCGAGAGTGCACAGGGATTCATAAGACTATGCCACATGACCACATCCACCCGCGCAACCGACCTCCCCCGTGAACCGAACAGAAATGGAAGTATGCGCCTGCGAAACAGACACGCACCCCAACGCGTCTCTCGTCTCTCCGAGCGCATCGCAGGGATATCATCCGACGTACGCGCAGCACTGCCGCCGTGCGGGGCGATCCTCGCTGGCCTTGCTCGTACGCGACAAGCGCCAAATAATGATCTGACGCCCATCGTTTGCTCACTCGTCCTCCTCGGCGGCGGTGGCGGTGATGGGCAGGCCAAACTGAGCACGCATGTCGGACGGGTAGCCGTGCTCCCAACGCGGTGCAGCTGGGCGCAGGGTGTCGCCAAGCAGATAGCCAGTGCCGCCGATGAAGACCCCGATGAAGGTCAGCGCGCCCGCGAGCTGTGCCAAAGCTGCTCCAGTGCTAAGAGACCATGGACGACCGCCATCGGCGCCGCCGGCGCTACCGCGATCGACGAACCACTCTGGTTCGGCGGTGCCGTCGTCCCACCAGAGCTCCGCGCGCTCTGCGAGCTGCGAGAGGGGAGGATGGGCAACAAGGTGGGGGGATGTTAGCAGGGTTTGATGCGCGTCGGGGCGCCGCTGAGCGCCGCTCAGCAAGGGCGCTCAACCAGCCCGGATCTGGTGCCGCGCGGCGCACCAGCGTCCCCTCGGCACCTTCCTTCCACAACTCGGCCTCCTTGATCTGGGGTAGACCAACAGGAAACCCCGTCTTGTCCTCCTCCAGCACCTGGTCAGGAAAAAGGTGCGAGTCGTCGTAGATGGTGGATGGCGCGGTCGACTTCAGCCGCCGCGGAGCGGTCGCCAGCACCGCGACACGAGGGCGCGCCGCCAACGAGAGCGGGGCCGCCCCACGGACAATGACGCGAGCAAAAACGTGGGCCATGTCTCGGAGAGGCGGGGCGCAGTTCCTCGTGTGAACCCTTTTTTTTCTCACGAACTACATGCGCGGTCGATGTGAGCCTAGCCGTACATTCCGAGTTCCGAGTGCTTTAATAGCCCATTCTTCGTTTAGTTTGAGATTCTCGAGCCATTTCACGATGCCGCTGCCGGCCATTGATCACACGATATGCGGCAGTCGTCGAGCCTTCTTGGATCTTGGTGCAAATGACGGGCAATCGCTCGCACGCTTCCACAGCGATTGGCAACCACGTGCAGCCACACCTTATACACATGTCGTTGCCTTTGAGATGAATTCTGCCTTCAGGGACGTACTACTGGAAGCGCTCCGGCCACTGCAAGGAACGCTCGAGATGGCAGCTGTATGGATCAGCGATGGCACGATGATTGCGAACATGCAGACACCCGGCTCGCGCACGGCTACGAAGCACGGCATCCTCTACAACATGACGTCTAGTGCCCTTCAGGTGGGCGGCGTTGCACTCAACAAGTATGCGCGCAGCCAGCGACAACAACCCGCGACGGAGCGAGCTGTGTCGGTGCGCACCGTAGATTTCAGTAGCTGGCTCTCTCGCCATTTTTGTCGTGCCGACGATGTCGCAGTGAAGATGGATATCGAGGGCGCGGAGTTCGAGGTACTCGAGCACTTGCTGCGCGATGGGAGCGCGGCGCTGGTTGACACGCTAGCTATTGAATGGCATACGAGCAAGCGCGGGCAAGGAGGTGCTAAAACCGCGTTGATCCGTCGCCAGGCCAAGATTGTCAGCGGGTTCACCCGCGCCGGTTGCAAGGTCGTTGACTGGAAGTTGTAGTCTGCGCTCTGCGGCTCTGTTCGCGGACCGTGCTCCGTGGTCGAGAGCGGAGAGGCCAGAGGTGGACAGGCGTTCCGCGCGCTCCGGCCTCCGCCACGCCTGGGTCTCCCATCGCGTCGCATACGTGTCGCAGGGCTTCTGATGACTCCCATCCGCGGTCGGGCCGGGCGGTCGGCGCTCGGCGGTGGCGCGGCGGACACGTTGCGGCGTACGGAAAACGAGCTGGCCAGCTGCGGCGCCGGTCCGCGCGGGTGGTCTAGGCCTCTAGGCTCTAGCACCCCCACCAGAGAAATTTGTAACTGACCAAGCTACCTACCAATTGGCGGGACCCCCAAATTCCCCCACTCCCACCACGCCACCGGCACCGCGCGTCCGGCCCTCCGGGCTCCACACGACAAGAGAGAACTCGTACCGTATTTATGATGTCGGCATCAAAGAGTGGGCGCTCAGAAGCAGATGGCCTCGTGCACACACCCGACCTCAAGCTACACACCCGGCTTCGAGCTGCACGGAGGTTCACACGAACACGCCGCCTTCTCTTTCTCTTCTGAACATTGCCAAAGCCGATGCAACTGCGGCATGCACGTGTCTGGATGGTTCACGTTGGCCTTCAAACAGCGGTCGTACTGCTCAATCTCGGCCGCGCAGCGCGCCTTGACGTCGTTCACCATGCCTGAGCTGCGCGCGAGAATTGCACGTGGTCGCCAGGTGTCAGCGTAGGTAGTCGCCGACACCATGTGGATTGTGGAGAGGAAGTAAGTAAGTGGGCCATTACTTTGCCGCAGCACAATCTTTGAGATCCGCCTTGAGAGTGGCACACACGCTTTGCCATCGGTGTGGGTGCTTCTCGACGCACGTCGAGTACGCATCGAGCTCCTTCAAGCAATGCTGTGCAACCTGGTCCAAGGCGACTTGCATCCACACACGTGTGAACAGTTGTGTGAACCGCGTTTAGTCAGTCAAGTCAAGTAAAGTCAAGTCATTCGATAGGCCTCCGTATGGTTGTCTGTTGTATATGTATAGACTTGACTACCCGGTAAGACACTGGGGGGGGAGCCGGGACATACACGGGGGACACACACGGTACGCAGAACAGATAAATATCCATAGTTTCCCCTATTTCTACATGTATCTCGATGGAGCTTACGAAGTAGAATCCTTTCTGGTTAACAGCCAATTCACACCTCGGTCTCGAAGAAGAACGCGACGGACGCGGCTTTTGGAAATGTGGGAGTTTTTTGCCTCTCATCTCAAGACCTCTCGTCCAGCCAGCACCCCGGGCCCGAGCAGCGAGGCCTCTTCCCACAGCATAAGCTGGGGCTCAGCCGGTTGCTTCGTGGCACCCATGCCAAGGCTACTGGACATGAAGGGCGATGAAATACCCACCCAGGTGATGTCGGACTTAGTCTTGCAGCAACTTGCGGCGGCGATCCCCAGCCGTTTCGTATGTGCCGACTGGCGGTTGCTATACTCGACGGAAGTCCACGGCGTGTCGCTGAACACACTTTACCAGCGGACATCCGGTTGCGGGTGTTGCATTCTAGCCATCAAGGACGACGGCGACAACGTCTTTGGCGCCTTCTGCTCGGAGTGGCGCGAGCCCAGCGTACCCGCATCTTTCTACGGCACTGGTGAGACGTTTCTCTTCTCTGTTGAGCGCCTGGAAGGTCTGCCGCCGTTGCCGTCTGGCAAGGATGAGGCCCCACCGCGCGAAGCAGTGCATGTCCACCTCTGGTCCGGAGAGAATTCCTTCTTCATGTTCAGCCACCGCGACCATTTTGCCGTGGGTAGCGGTGGCCACTTTGGCCTGTGGCTTGACTCCGAGCTGCTGCACGGCACCAGCGGGCCGAGTGCGACGTTCAACAACCAGTGCCTCTGCCGCCATCCTCATCCTGGTGCAGCGATGCCCGCGAACAGCAGAGATGCTCCCGATGTTGTCGGTGAGTTCCGCTGCAAGGTGCTCGAGGTGTGGGGCATGGAGCACAGTGCCATCTCCCGGCAAGCCCACTTGAGGATGCTCAAAGGGCTGCGAGCGTGATCGCTCTTCCTTGCGTATTCCTTGCGGATCAGCAGCCGCAGTCATCAACAAAACAACACTCAAGTCGTTGACCTATATAGTGCTCAAGCTTTGCATACATCTTAGGCATTAGGCGTTCCCGACGGCGACGTGTAGTCAATGTTATACACTGGTGCGACCCGCCACGCTCGCTGGCCCGCGCCGCACGCACACCCACCGCGCTTTCTTTTCAACACCGCGAGCGAGCACACAGACGAGACGGCCGCCGATGAACGCAGTCGCCAGTGAGCGAGTATCGGTTGAGGCACGCGTTTGGTGCTTCGACGACCTCATCACGGCTCCTCTACTAGTATCTCTCACGACACTCGATCCTCACCACGAGCCCTGAATTTCCATGTCCACAGATTTCCAAGGTCCCAGAGGTCGAGTTAAGCATCGATCTAGCGCTGACGTGAGGAGCAATGAGCCGTCGCTGTTGCTGACGCCAACCACCGCCACGTGCTCGTGCTGGTTCGCGCAGTACGCTGGATACCAAGGAATGAGCACTGGAAGGCCTGGCTGGGGCATCGACAGCTGAGCGCGACTTGGAGTGCAGTGCGCCGGACTGAAGACTCGGCATGGATGAGGCCAATACGCTCTTGCAGGTGGAGAACCCACCTCCGAGTGCGCCGGGCAGACGGTGAGCGGAACCAGACTTAGCGCCCATCGCCGGCGGCCAAGGGGTGCCACCATCGCCGAGCCCGAGGCTGCTGAAACTGCGGGAGCCAGTTGGGAGGCTCGTGTCCAAAGTGCGACTATTCCAGATGTTCTCGTACAAGCCGCTGCGTGTCCCCATGCTGTTCGACGTTGCCAGGAGTGGCGCAGCTGTATGCGACTCCGACTCAGACGAGGTCGGGCGCATGGCCGGCTCCGTCGTCGACGGCAGCGGCATCCTCCTCGCCTCATCGAGCCTCTCGATGCGGAGTCGCTCCACCTCGTGGAGGGCGCGAGCGCATTCAAGGTTTGCATCCGCCAGTTGAGTACGCGTCGCTTGCAGCTCGTTGTGCAGCTCGCACGAGGCCGTCTCTTGAAGGGCCAGCCGGGTCCTAAGCTGCTCCACGGTGCTCTCGGCCGCCGCGAGGTCCTTCACCTGCCGTCGCAGCTTGAGGACCCGAGCAGCCTGCATTCGCTTCTGCTCCATGGTGAGCTCAAGCTCGCGCTTGTCGAGATCTGACACGACCTTGAGAGCCTCGTACCGCCCCTGCCATCGCTCGGCCCAGGCGTGCTCCTGAGACGCGTACCGCTCCACGACCTGCTGGTCGAGGAGTGCACGACGCGCCTCTGTGGCCACCTCCTCAAAAGCCTGAGCTCGGTAGGCAGTGCGGAACCCCTCGAGGCCCGCGCGCAGCTCACGATCGAAGTACTGCCTCAACTCGATGAGCTGCTCATGCATTCGTGCGGCGTCCTCGCGTCGGCCAAGCAGCTCCTTGGCAACACGCTTGTCTGCGTCAAATCGCTCGCGGTGTGCCTGGTGCAGCAGTTCGACGGCGTTCTCGGCAGCTTCCACTTTGCGTTCGGCAAACCAGAGCTGTTCATTGTGCACAGCGAGCTCGTGATCGAGGCGTTCTTCTAGGCTCACGCACTCCGCCTCAGCCAGCTTGACCTCCTCGTTGAACAAGTACTCTCGGTTGTCGAGGAGCCGGCGCGCCGCACGGGCATGCTCGTCGGCCGCCACGGCCGCCGCCTCGACTGCCTTGGCTGCCGCCTCGGCTGCCCTGGCCGCCGTCTTGCCGCCCGACGACGGCCTCGATGGACTGGGCGGGCTGGCCTCGACGGGCTGGCCTAGACGGGCTGAGGAGGTCTTCTTTCCCATCCTGAACCTGCTTACCGGTCGAACTTGTGTTCATACTTAAAGAATGGTTCAGTTCAGTTCACACAACACGGCACCTCCGTGAAGAGCTTGGCTTCGAAAGTTTCTGTTCACACCCGAGACGATCTCGTCGCGGAAAGATTTGCGCTCCGAAACAATGCAGCTCTTTCTCTTTCTCGTGTTATCTCTGACGACGCTGCTGCTCTGCTATGCGGGCTACCAAATCCTGGTCGTCGATCGCCGTGAGGAAAGAGAGATGGTCGAGGACTCCGACCTTTTTCAGGCCATCGATGACAAGAACTATGACTTTGAGCTGCCTATTGAGGTGGATGAGTACGACGAGAAGAAACGCGAGCTGGACATGGGAGAGGAGCCTGCCGATAAGTACGTTTCCCCCAGCCTTTGCACGCGCTTTATCGACACGCAGTGCACAGTCCGCGCTTCCACCGCTGGCCGCACCGCTTCTGTGCTGCTGCTGCTGCTGCTGCTGCTGCTGCTGCTGCTGCTGCTGCTGCTGCTGCTTCGGGGCTCTGTCTGTGCCTGCGTAAGGCTCTGCACCATCCAAAGCACACGCCGGCCGGCCAAACGCGGCGCTCAGCGCGCTTCAAGCGCTAGCACATATTTACGCGTTTGGTTCGAGCGCACCTGCCGCAGGCGGACTTTGCCGCTTAAGCTGCTCGAACGTGCTAAGGCGGACATCCCGCGGATTGAGCAGCTTGAGAAGGACCACCCACGCATGGCGCGCCTCTTCCAGAGAGGGCTGCTGCCGTACCACGTGTGGGAGCAGTTGCTCGAGGCAGAGCAAGTCATGGACGCAGAGGTGAACACGGTGCAGGCTGAGGCGGAGCTCCTGCAAAAGGGATGGGGGCAGGGCGTCTTCAGCCAGGCCTATCAGATGCTGCGTAAGGATCGCGAGGACGAACTGCGTATGGAGCAGATGCAAAAGGAGGCAGCGGTGCTCACGCTCAAATTCACCAAGCCTAGCGGCGGAGTGGTGACGATGGAGGCCGATGGTCGTAAGATCACGCAGCAGACGCCGATGGTCCTGCGCAAGGAGTCGGCGGCGGAGGAGGTGTCCTTCAAGTCCGAGGTGACGGCAGAGATGGTCCTGGGTTCGGGTGAGGACAAGCGCACGTTCTGCACACAGATACCTGAGTTCGTGCTCGACGTCGAGCAAGAGAAGCAGTGGAAGCAGATTGGCTCCGACGCCGCCGGGCTGCGTTTGCAAGTCCGCTTCGTGCGGAAGTCACATGGTGCCAAAGCCGGCTTCGCGATTGAGCAGATCCGCGCGACGGTGCCTGAATCCGCAAAGAACACCGCTATAGGATCGACCTGAATCGCGAACGGGTTCAATGCCTGTCTGACTGGGTTATAGACCACAAGGCACAAGCCGAATCTTTGGCGCTACATAAGCGCCACATAGCGTACTCACCCAGGATCCGGCGCCATAGTACCCGATATATCGCGCCTGATGTGAGGCGTGCGCGTGGCGCCTGCGTCCCCGGTGCGCGTTTCCGTTTGCACTTTGGCGCCGGTTCTCACCATCAGGTCCGGTGTAGAGATTTGAACGTTTAACTTTGCGAGTTGGCGCCGCCGAAGCGCGACGCGGGGCATCGGGCGGGCCCGCGTCCCGGGTCCGCACACCGCACCCCCGGGAACCGCACCTAGCGGTTGGTACCCAGGTAACACGTTTTGTACCCACGAACTTCGAACACTGGTTTCGAACACGTCTCACCTCCAGCAGCTCCACCGGACGCGTCTGCGATACGACCGCCGGGCGCCGGGGGCCGGGAGGGGACTCGTCGCGGCTTCGTCCCTTCGCCGGAGTTCGACAGTCGTATCGCGCACCAGGACCACCTAGCTTGCACGTTTTACTCCACGCCACGCGAGGGACGTCGTTACGGTTTCCACGTTTAAAACATCCGCGCCCCCGCCCGGGAGCGGGCCCGGGGCCGCGGCCCGCGCAGCGCGCGGACCAGCGACCACGCGAGGGCCCCAGCCCCCACCAGCGGCCGCGCCACACCGCGGACGCACGAGGAGCCCGGGGACGCGCGGTCCCGCCCGAAACCTTCTTTCCGGACTAGACACTTGTATGAACTGTGGATATGCACGATCGTGTATACGGTCGAGGGCAAGCTAGGCGGGATCGCATAAAAGTCCACTATAGGCAAAGTCCACTGTTCTAGGCTTCTACCTTCTTCGCTTGCTTACACGCCCGTCCGCCATTCGCCCTTTTCGCGCGCGCTGCCGTGAGGTCACGCGCGCCGCCCAGAGGGCTGCTGTCGTGTGGAACTGAAAGGCGCGTAGTGCGGAGCGGAGTTAAAGGCGCGATGCTGCTCCAGCTCATACGATTCCGCCGTCATCATCATCATCTTCGTCGTCATCTTGAATGAGGCCCGCTTGTTCACTCCTCGAGGCCGCCTCGAGCGCAGAGGGCGCGATGTGGCGGCGTAGGACGCACGAGGCACTCACTACGAGAAGCTGAACGAATAATAGCAGTGCGGACGCGATCATGAGTTTGGTCCAATGCCGGCCAAGGAGCTGCAGAAACTCATGCTTCGGAATTGGGTAGATGTCGCTGATGTAGTGCCAGTTGCTTGCAACGAAGTCGCTGTCCGCAAGACCCTGCACACCAAGTACGCTCAAGCCAGCCACAAACACTCCGAGCGCGAGCGTTATCAACGTGGAGCAGACGGTGTACAGCCGCAGCAGGCAGGCAGAGTGTAGGCGCGAGCCGAGCAGGCCGATGGTGCTGACGGCGAGCACCCCGGCGCCGAGCGCGACCATCGCGGTGTCTGCGTGCACACCGCCCTCAGCACGCCCGTGCAGGCCCGCAGCGACGGCGACAAGGCCACCGCCCGCGAGCAGCAGGCCGCCGTTGATCACGTTCAAGAGGTTGGAGGCAAGCGAGGCCCAGCCGATCACGAGCCCAGCCGAATATAGCCCGGCGAGCACGAGCACATCGCACGCGAGCAGCAGCGTGGCTGTCAGGGTGATGCTCTGGTAGACGGCTGCTGCAGCTCCCCATGCAGAGCGCGCGGCGCCAGATTTGTGATCAGGATCCGCCAGCAGAAGGCACGCCCAGTAGCGGCGCACGAGAGCCTCCGCCTCATCCCGGAAGACGAAGCAATAGATGACGGCGAAGCTGAGCGCCGCCCAGACGGGCGTCCCCCCGACAAAGTAGAGCGTCGAGGAGAGGCGGTGTGCGCACGATCGCGCGTGCGAGCACGCGACGGTCATGCCGAGTGTCGCGAGTACAGATAGGAAGAGGCAGGCGACGAGGATGCCGAACACCATGTCGTCCACGTCGAGCTGTCCGTGCAGCTGCAGGTTCGTGAGCAGCTGCCCGCCTTGGCCACTGCCACTCACTGTGAGGACATCGAAGCCTGGCGAGGAGAGCCGCTGCGAGAGCACCGGGTTCGTCGACGGGGTTGGCGCAGCGGCACCGCCCATGGCCTTTGGTGGCGGCGGTGGCAAGTGATGCGCTGTCAGCAGTGGCCGATCATCCTCGGTGCGAGCGAGCATGCGGCGCACCTCGAGGTCAAGATCGAGGTCAAGAGGGGAACCCGCATGCGGAACTGACGGCGCGTCAACAGAGCAGTGGAGGCGCGCGAGGCGAAGGAGGTCGGCGGCGCCAGGCGAGACCGTGGGCAGGCCGAGGATGGCGAGCATTAGCACTAGCTGGAGCGTCGAGATGAGCGCGAGGCAGACTCGTGCACAGCATGTGCTCCGTGCCGCCTGCAGCGGCGGCATCTCCTGACGTGAGGGTTGGTGGCGATGGCCGTTGGCGCTCTGACGCGCTGCGTGCACCGAACGGGCTCGCCCAGAGGACACTGCCACATTACGTGGCGGCAGAAGCAGGCCAGAGACAGCTGGATGATCAGCGGGACACTGGTTCGACATCTGACAGCCGAGCAACGACTTGGGCGCTTTCGGGTCCCACTGCGCAGGAACGACGTACTTGCGAACGTAGCGGCCTGCAGCGTCCACGCAAAGCACGACCACAGGTGTGCCGATATTCGATGACAGCACCTTTTGAAGGTCACGCAGATGTCGGGCCTCCCCGAATGAGAGTAGAGCGTCGCCGGCTGTGAGACCAGCGGCACCGGCCGGCGTGGCCGGCGACGGCTGCTGAGTAACGAGGCCGAAGGGTTTCAGACCCGCTGGTGGCGGGCCAACCAGAAATTCAGGCTGAGGCATGAAAATTGCCAACTACCGACGCGATTCCCTACATGGCAAACACATTCAGTCGTGTTCGTTACATGTACATGGTAACACCCATCCGTCGAGCCCAACCGTGCTGTGAAGGTGCGTTGTGAATGCAAAACTGGCAGAGATGGCGAAGCTTTTAGCTCTTCAAGCCCCCACTCTGTCCTACAACCATACACACGTCCTCACCGTCGGCTGGCAGCCGCCAGCGGCCGGCGAGCCAGTGCCAGCCAGCTACCTGTTGCAGCTCAGCGTCGAGCGCCAAGGGCAGTCGGTGGTGCATGCAACTAGGCATGCAGCTTCTGAGGTGCACTCGATCGCGTGGACCGAGCTTCCGACCGAATCTGAGGCGTGCTTCCGCGTGGCCGCTATCTCAGCCGCGCCGCCTGGTTCGCCGCCACCGCCTCCACTCTTCAGCGACTCCACTTGCTACTCGAGCTGTCGCTGCGTGGGAGGCAGCAGCCTGCCCAATACCGCAGCAGGAAGTAGCTGCGCGTCGTGCGCCTTCGCCGGGGCGATCCTTGGTGCTCTCCTTGCAGTCGGTGGCTTCTTCTTCGTCGGACAACGCCCACGGGGCAGCGACGGGAAGCACAGCGCTTCGCTTGCCCATGGCCTCGTCGGCGGTGTGTACTCGCACGTGCGCACGGCTGACGAGGGAGGCGTCGAGCTCGACGACTCGCGGCTTCCACCGACCACGGGGACAGGCTTGGCACGCGTTCCGCTCGAAACTGGCGGTGGAGGCGCGCACCCGGCTCTCGAACCGCCTCCCGACCTACAGCCTGATCAGTTCGAGCTGCGGTGGAGCAGCTGCGCGACGCGCAGTCACGTGCTCGAGGCTGTAGTGCCAAGACTGTCGCCCTCGGCGCCAGACGAAATTGAGACGGCCCTCGTCGAACGGGGCTTCTTTTGCGTCGCGGCCGGCGCTGTGGGCACCGTAGATAAGCTCTACTTTGCCGCGCAGTTACGTGGCAGCACTGACTGGCTCATGCTCGAGCTAGTTCTGCACCGCGAGACCGCGTCGGCTCAGGCCACCTTCCGCTGTGATGCGCCGCACCGGCTCGTGCCGCTCGCCGACGACATTGGCACAGCCCTCGGGCGCGTCATGACGACACGATTTAATTGCCAGCGATACTGACGCACATCGCGCGTGTCGGGAGCACAGGGGAGATACGGAGGATCCGCCACTTTGTGTGCGTGCGACGCGCGAGTGTGCGGCTGACGCCCAATATTTTGGTTTCGTCACTCTGCCCGCGACTCTGCCGCCCCCGCGGCACCGGAGCGGGTCGGACGCGGGGCGGTCACGGTGCACGGCCTTGTGCACGGCGCGTGCGGTGAGATATAGGTGAGAGACGTGTTCCAGCGAGCAGCGCGTTTCTCGGTTGTCCGCGCGGGGGTGCGGGTGTATGCGCACCGTTACCTGGGCGTAAAACGACGGCCACCAACCTGGAGTCGTGGAGTGCCACGACACTGAAAGTGCGGGGAAGGGGCGGTCCGTCGACGCGGTTTCCAGTTTGCAGTTTCGGTGTCACTCTCAGAACTGACCTCGCAGGGTTTCGTCATCTCCCCGGGGGTCCGCGGTCGTTAAAAGTGGCACGACCGGGGGGTTCGCGTACCGGTATAATCTCCGTATGAGGGAAATCGCAATTGGTCCATTGATCTAGATCGTACGAGTTATGGGCGCGTTCGCGGATCGGCGCGCGCCCACGCATCCCCCGGCAGGACCCCACCCCGGGCGAGCCCCCGCCGGCCGCGCACACATTCCCCCACCACACCCCGCCTTCAACTCTCGCACATCAGGGACGCCTCGGTCTCACGCGCTGATCGCGCGGCAGCCACAGACATCTCACTGAGCAGCAATCTGCATCCGCTCGCCTCGCTGTGGACCCGCAAGGATGCTGAAGCATAGCTGAAGCAGTCCAGTCACCGAGGCAGTCCAGTCACTGTGTCACTGAAGTAGTCCAGTCACTGCGAGTTGAAGAAACCTTCGATTGCGAGAAGTCGCTCCAAGGGTGCCGCCAGCATGCGGGCAAACACGACTGCTGCACTTTCGTCGTCATTGCCAAACTCCCGGGGGTGATCCGGCTGCATGATCTTGGCTGTGCCCACGGCGGTGATACGGTTGCACAGCTGCAATACGCCAAGCAGCCGGCCTTGCGAGCCGACCACAGGCGTAGTCAGTACACTGCGCACCATGTAGCCAGGTGCGCAATCCACCGAAGGGTCGAAATTCGCGTCGGTGGCCGTGTCCTGAACGACTGTCGTCTGCTTCGTCGTGAGGGAGTTGCCTGCAAGCCCGCTGCGCACATCTCGTATGCGCACGACCGAGAGCTCCCCGGCCACGTCTTTGCCATGCTCATCCTGCACCAGGGCCACGCGCAGCATGCTACCATCGTCTTCGCCCGTCAGGAAGCAAGACGCGCTCTGAACGGGCACCAGTCTCTTACACGAGCGCAGCGCAGAACCCAGCAGCACACGCAGGTTGTGTGCGCCGCTCAGCTCTTGCGTTATGACGAAGAAGGCGTCCAGCAGTGAGCTGTTACTCAGCTCTTGTTGCGCAGCTCTTGGCGGCCCGGCTGCCGGCGCTTTCCCTGCTGGGGCAGCCGCAGCGGTCGTTGCCTCACTTAGCTGCGGGTGGCTTCTGGGCAGAGGAGGTGGCCGCGATGCGGGTATGTTGACCGGCGGAGGCTGGGGAATCCTCTCAGATGGCGATCCGAGCGCCGCCGCCCGGAAGTTGGGTTTGTGCTCTGCTCGAGCAGCAGCGGCAGCCGCCTTCGTATGTTCCTCCAGCTCAACCACTCTGCGTGCCTGGAAGATGAGCAGCGCGCAAGCTGCGAGCTGGCTGCGGGCTGCTTGCTCATCTTGCTCTGTGAACGCCATCGTCGTAGAGGAAGAGGTACTCGCGGTACTACTGTCGTCCTCGTTGTCATCAGCCTGTGCGCCTGGGGGATGAGCCTCGTGCGCGCCGAAGAGCAAATCTCGCGCTGTGACGGGCGCCGCTTTAGCCCGAGAGCTGGGTGCGCCAGTCAGTGCCTTCGCAGAGCTCGTCGCCTTGTTGGTCAGCTGAAGCACGCCGACCGCTCGGCCCGCTTGCATGATGGGCAGCACAAGCACGCACATAGTCTTGTAGCCCACGCGATCCTCGAGCGTAGCATCGAACACCGACACGGGCTCTGCAATGGGATTGATGCAGTTGCACGCACGTTGCTGCAAGGCTGCGCGCCTCGCGAGCCCTTGGTGCGGCAGGACATCAAGCACACAGGATTCGCGCGCTGGCGTGGTAGGCTGCATCATGCTGTTTAGGGCCGAAAAGTCGTTGTGCTCGGCGATGAGTTGCGGGGTCATCTCGGAGAAGCGATCGGGCGCCATAAAGAGCGTCACCATCTCCGCGCCGGTGAGCGCGCGTAACGATGCTGCAAGCGCCGAACCACTCGCCGGGATGTTTTGGTTCACAGCTGCGGAGAGCATCGCCTGCCGGCGCATCGCTGCAAGGCTCTTTTCGAGCTCCTCGGCACGCAAACGCAGCTCCAAGGCCTCCTGTGCCGAGCACCGCCGGTTCTTCGTCTCGGCAGCAGCGTGTTGGCCGCGTGCCACCGCCGCGCCAAAGGCGCTCACGAGGCGGTTCAGAATGAGGCGCTCGGCCCTTCGCAGCTCGCCGCCTCGAAGAAGCGCAACCTCCATCACGCTGATTGGCTTGGGCGCCGACGCGCTGTGCAGTGGGAGGTAGAGCCGGTGGCGCGTGCCAACTGTCTTGACTCCCACGCCATGCCTCTCTAGACCTGGGGTGAGGAGAGGGAGCTGTAGCACACTCTCCTCCACTCGACTGCCATCCGCGAGGGCAATCTGCACAGCGAGCGGCGCCGCTACTCGAAACATGGTCTGTTGCTCCTCGAGGCGGGTACCGGACAAACGGGCATAGTACAGCTGCTCGCGCTCGCCCTCAAGTCGATGGTCGGCGGGCGCTGCTTCCATCAGGCAGTAAAATGCCAGCTCTGTAGGCCGATCCTTCTCAAAGCACAACGGCACGGCAGCAGCGAGCACCTGCACGAGTTGGGATAGAAGAAGGTGCTCGTTGTTGAGGCGCCAGAGCGTGTCTGCTAGGTGTGCAAGGACACGGGAAGACGATTCAGGCTCTGACGGCTCCTCAGCAATGGGCGTCGGCTTGCTGGCTGCTGTCTTCGCCGCAGCAGTGCCAGCTGGCTCGAGTGCCGCGAAATCGTCCTCGATGACGAGCGCGTTGAGCTCCTCGACAATATCAGGCTCCGGCGTGAGCGCAGGCTGTGCCTCGATCACCGCAAGGACCTCGTCAATGAGGCACACATGCGCTGGCCGCCGGAGAGCCCATGCATGAATGGCGCTCGGCACACTGCCACGCATCACGTCGTGACTTTCGGCTGGCTGCGTGCGCTCCTCCGTGTGGTGGAGCAGCAGCACCTGGAGCGCAGCTGGTGGCGTGCAATCGCTCCCCGAAAGAGTCCCGCCCAGCTGCGTGATGTAGTCGTCGACGGTAGTGAGCAGCCCATCCGCCGCAATGGCGAAGTCGGACACGCCAAGTGCCGGCATCCCAAACCAGCCAGCAGCTTGCTCGAGGATAGCCATCATGTATTCGAGCAGCCGATGTTCTGAGCCCGAGGCTCCCTTGAGGAATCGCCGACTCACTCGCGCGCGGACGGCCTTAAGCCAGCTCTTAGAATACACCACCGCCGTCGCCGCGATACGTTGTGGGCTCTGCCAGTCGTCCTGCTGGAGAGCACGCATGAGTAACTGCTCGAGCATCTCGACGACGGGCATCGCGAGCACCTGCGCTGCCTTCTGATAGAGTGCGTTGCGATGCTGCTCAGTCGATGCGGCATCAACCTCTTCGAGTGAAGCAGTTGCTAGCATGCCACGTGCGAGCGCCTCTTTGTCCAGGATGGCCTTCACTTCCTTATGTATCGCACTTCCGATGCGGCCTATAAATAGACCTGTGGCGGTCCGAAGGTGTGCATCGGCAGTGGGAAGCGCCATGCAACGCACGACGTGGGCCTCCGCTTCGAGGAGGCTGTGGCACGATGCAATGTCAAGGGCGTGCAACATGCGTACGTCGCGATGAAGCTCGTCTGCAAACTGCTGTGCGCTGGCCGGAAGCACGTCGGCCAGCCGTGGCAGTGCCTCCTCGGCTGCCTTAGGGCCGACGATGTCGGTGAGCATCGCGAGAAGACGGACATGGCTGCGCTCCGTCCAGCTGGCAAGCAATTGTTGAATTCGAGGCTCCAAAACCTCGCTTTTGTGCTCGAAGGCCGCGACAAGGGCAACAAGAGCGGGGACAATCTGCGGCATCTCGATGAGCATGCTTTGTTTGATCGCCTGGCGCGTTGTGAGCGTGACATCCTCCGCAGCGACTGCATGGTCTTTCTTCTCATTACGCAAAGGCACCAGCTGCGGCTCAAGTGCTAGGATGGCCCGCTGCACCGAATCGACAGCGCGCAGCATCGCGCGACTAGCAAAAAAGACGAGGCGTGCGTGCGAGACGCAAGCCCCGAGCAGTCGTAGCATCTGCTCGTGCACCGGGGCGCGCAAGTCCTTGATTCGGGGACGCACGTGCGCCGCCACCTCCGCATACTGCTTCGTGAGCGGCTCGAGGGCCGCTTCCACCGCATGCAGGAGCTCGCCCACGACACGGTCCGAGACCCCCGAGAGCGTGGGCCAGGCGTACTCAGGCGACTCGATGTGCAATGGTGTGCCCGCGCTGCCCGCAGCCGCAGCGGCCGCGCGGGCCTCAAAGCGACAGGGAGCAGCGGCGGAGCACTGCACGATGCTCGCAAGCAGCAGTCGAAGCCAGCGTGGTACGTCGGAGCGCACTTTCTCGAGGAAGCGCTCTCGGTAGACGAGGCGGCCCTTGAGCTCGACGTCCACCCACGATGCAATATGCCAAAAGTGTTGCTCGAACAGAGAGCGCAGTAGCTGGCTCGCGCCTTGCACCTGCATGCTCAGCTCGGCGCGCATAGCCTCGCCGTGCAGCTCGACGAGATGCTCAAGGGCATTCGCCGCTGCTGCGGCTGGCACGTCGCCGGCCGTCTGGCGCACATGCCGGCGCACCTCAGCGAGGCAAGCTGCGTGCCAGCCGTCCGTCCATACGCCGAGCGAGGTGGGCACGCCTGTGAGGAGGTCGGCGGTCGACGCATCCTGCTGCGCGACCCACGTGGCTTGCTCTACGAGGCTCTGAGCGAGGCGCGCGCGCACGGACATCGTGCGTTCATCCACTATCGCAATCAGCCGGCTGAGGGTCGGCGCCGCCAAGCACAAGGTCGGCTGGACCACAAGTCGCTCGAGCGCCTCGACGGCCGTCGTGGGCGCCGTCTTGGGCTCGGCATTCGATTGCGGCCACTTGGGTCCGTGCGTGAAGTGGCTCACTGCGTGTTCGGCAGCCGCCTGAAGCGGCTCGTCGAGCACCTCGGCGATGCATATGGCCGCGGCCGCGCCACCGAGGCGGGAAGCTTCTCCGTGAAGCTCGAGCTTCAAAGCCACCCTCCAATGATGGGCTAGCTGCGCGAGGGCGTCGGCGGAGGCACGTTGCTCCGAGGCGAGCCGCAGCGCACTGCGCAGCTCATATGCACGCGCTCGCAGGAGCCGCCGGCACGCCTGGCAAACGACCTCTTGTGGCTCGAGCGTCGGTGCCGCCCCAGCGATGCGCTCGAGCGCGCGCACACCCTCGGTGCGCAACTCACGAAGCTGCGCACGCCCGTGAGCCAGAGATTGCCATTGCTCGCGGAGCCGCTCAGCCGAGGCGTCCGGCGGCTGTAGCGGCACGATTGGCAGCGGCGCGAGGCGTAGGACCTGGATGTGGTGCTGCCAGAGCAGCCCCGCGTGCAGCGCGGCGCACTCACAGAGGAGCTCATCGCACAGCATGAAGGGTCCACCGCGTGCGTTGCAGCAGATGAGCAATGCCACCGTGCTGCCGCTGCTCGGGTCACAGACGGGCGTCACGAGTGCCGAGACCAGCGGCGGCGGCTGGCTCTGCTTGAGGATAGCGCCGTGGGGGCTTGGCGGCTCCCGCAACGCTACCTGGCCGATTTCGAGGGCCGCGCTGCGCGAATCCGTGTTGCTGCCTATGTTGAGCGAAGCCCTGCTCTCTGCGGCATCGCGCAGCTCATACCCCAGCGTGGCCATGAGCCGCTGGCATACGGGCGAAGCCACACAGGTGGCTTCGCACGCGCGGACGAAGTTGTGCTCAGAGAGGCATGTCTCCATGCCGAGGGTGCTCGCTGCCACGAGGCATGTCTCTTCGGCACCGACAGCATGTGCAATGATCATGCACAGACCACCAACGCCATCCTTGGCTGTGGCGTTGGCGGTGATCAGGCGCGTGAGCTGCAGCGTCAGCTGCTGCGCCGCGCTCGCTTGCTGCTCGAGCCGCCGTTGCGCCCCAGCGGAGTTCTTTGACAACCGCAGGGGCAGCGGCAGCCCATTGGCACCCTTGGCACAGCGCAGCCAGCCAGACTCAGTTGGTGAATCCGCGCCGGGGACGCTCCATGAAGCGACGCGTGCTGTCAGCGATCGAGAACTGTGCGGCGGAAGGGAGGGCAGCAGCGCCCCTTGAACCGCGCGTGGGCTCGAATGAAGACGGCCCCGCAGTGGTCGGTCACCCAACATGAAGTCGTACGTGAACTCGAGCGACAAGTCGTACACGCAGAATTTCGTCACACTTTCTACATGTTTCAAGTGGCAGACGTATTTTTCGCCGTCTGGTACATGTCCCTTGAGTGTCGAATACACCTGCTTTAGCTGTCTGTGGATTTTTTCCGCGCAAACCTCGTGGGGCTCGACGCGGACGCACGCACGCACGCACGCGACGCGCCCGAGTTGCCACGAACCTCCCCGCTTTTCGGAGGATGGACCTGAATTCCCAGAGCCAGTCATTGTACCAGTTTGATGACAGCCAGCTGTGCTCGCAGAGCCAAGCACTCGAGTTTGTCACCGACGACCTTGGCGACCTCGGCGCAGCGCCCACGCAAACCCAGGAAGACCTGGGCGTAGCGGCGGAGCTGGGCATTGCTCCGCCCGGCGGGTCGTACGCGGGTGAAGAGCCGTATTCGGCCGGGGGAGTGTGCGGTGGCTGCAGTACCATTGGCGACACCAGCAGCGCGCCCTTGAATTTCGTCGAAGACTACGCACTTGAGGTCGAGGCGACGCCAACGGAGCTGCCGCCGTGGCGATGCGAGTACTGCAACATTCATACGCCCGCGGCGGTCGTCAAATGCGTGGCGACGGGCAAGTGGTTCTGCAATTACAAGCCGGCGGGGCTTCCCGCCTCCTGCATTGTCTACCACCTCGTCCGCTCGCGCAACAGCGAGGTGATGCTGCACAAGGAGTCGCCGCTGGGCGAGATCACGCTCGAGTGCTTCATCACCGGCACGAAAAACGTGTTCCAGCTCGGCTTCGTGCCCGTCAAGGAGGACCTCGTCGTTCTGCTCGCGCGCGACACCGAGGTCAACCACACCGAGTACGATTGGGACCTCTCCAAGTGGGCGCCGCTCATCCAGGAAAAGGAGTTTGTGCAGTGGCTCGTCAAGAAGCCGAGCGACGCCGAGGCGCTGCGCGCGCGCAACCTCAACGTCGGGCAGATCCAGAAGCTCGAAGAGCTGTGGCGCACCAACCCATCCGCAACTATAGACGATGTGATCACGACCGATGGTGACCTCCCGGACGCCGAGGTCGCGTCCGTGCAGGACCGGTACGAGGACGCCTACCAGTACCAGAACATCATGGGGCCGCTCGTCAAGCTCGAGGCCGACTACGACAAGCACATGAAGGAGCAGCAGACCCAGGAGAACATCACCGTGCGCTGGGACAAGGGCCTCAACGAGAAGCGCATCGCCTTTTTCAGCTTCTCGCAGAACAAGGAGGATGAGATGCGCGTGCTCACGGGCGACGAGCTGCTGCTCAAGCACCCCGGCGATGGCACTCGGCCAGCGTGGCAGGGCTCGGGCACCGTGGTGCGGCTCTCGGCCTCAGAGGAGATAGGCATCGAGCTCAAATCGGGCGGCAACGCGCCCATCGACATCAACCACGGCTTCACCATCGACTTCGTGTGGAAGTCGATCGCGTACGACCGCATGCAGGTCGCGCTCAAGACATTCGCCGTCGATGAGACCTCCGTGTCGGGCTACATCTACCACCGGCTGCTCGGCCACGAGGTCGAGGCGCCCCAGGTGCGCGTCACGTTGCCCCGCCGCTTCGGCGCGCCCGGGCTGCCCGAACTCAACCACTCGCAGGTCTTCGCTGTCAAGGAGGTGTTGCAGAAGGCTCTCTCCATCGTGCAGGGACCACCCGGCACAGGCAAGACCGTCACCTCGGCTTCCATCGTCTACCACCTTGCTAAACAGAACCAAGGGCAGACTCTCGTTTGCGCCCCATCCAACGTGGCTGTCGACCAGCTCACCGAAAAGATCCACAAGACCGGGCTGCGTGTCGTTCGCTTCTGCGCCAAGTCGCGCGAGATGGTCGACTCGCGCGTCGAGTACCTCACGCTGCACTACCAGGTGCGCCATCTCGACACGCCGGAGCGCGCGGAGCTGCACAAGCTGCAGCTCCTCAAGGATGAGCTCGGCGAACTCTCGCAGCAGGACGAGAAGAAGTTTAATTCGCTCAAGCGCGCCGCGGAGCGGGAGATCCTCGAGGCAGCCGATGTCGTGTGCTGCACGTGCTCCGCGGCGGGTGACCCGCGCATTTCGTCGCTGCGCTTTCGCCAGTGCTTAGTCGACGAGGCGACCCAGGCCACGGAACCCGAGTGCCTCATCCCGATCGTGCTCGGCGCCAAGCAGCTCGTCCTCGTGGGAGACCACTGCCAGCTCGGCCCAGTCGTCATGTGCAAGAACGCAGCCAAGGCGGGCCTTGGTCAGTCCCTTTTCGAGCGCCTCGTCATGCTCAGCGTCAGACCCATCCGACTGCAGGTGCAGTACCGAATGCACCCATGCCTCTCCGAGTTTCCGTCCAACACCTTTTACGAGGGCACCCTCCAAAATGGCGTCACCTCTGCCGAGCGCCAGCTCGAGCTCGACTTTCCGTGGCCGAACCCCAATCGGCCCATGTTCTTCTACACCTCAGTGGGCCAAGAGGAGGTGAGCGCCTCCGGCACCTCATACCTCAACCGTGCCGAGGCGACCAACGTGGAGAAGCTCGTCTCGCGCTTCCTCTCGGGGGGAGTCACCCCCGATCAGATCGGCGTCATCACGCCGTACGAAGGCCAGCGCGCGTACATCGTCAGCTACATGCAGCGCAATGGCTCGCTGCAGCAGAAGCTGTACTCCGACATCGAGGTCGCTTCCGTCGACGCTTTTCAAGGGCGCGAGAAAGACTACATCATCCTGTCGTGCGTGCGCTCGAACGAGCGGCAGGGGATCGGATTCCTCAGCGATCCACGCCGCCTCAACGTCGCCCTTACGCGGGCCCGCTTCGGCATGGTCGTGCTTGGGAATCCGAAGGTGCTCTCGAAGCAGCCACTCTGGAACAACTTCCTCGTCCACTTTAAAGAGCAGGATTTGCTCGTCGAGGGCCCGCTGAACGCGCTCAAGCGGTCCATGGTCCAGTTTGCGCGCAGCCGCAAGTACGAGAGCCGCGTACGCGCGCCACCCGTGCAGCAGGGCTTGGGCGATGGCACGCCGCTGCCGATGGCATCACCAATGATGGGCGGCGCTGGACCCGGTGGGCCGCGGCGTGGGCCTCCCAATGGCGCCCAGGGTTTCATGCGTGGTGCATCAGCCAATGGCAGCTACGGGGCGCACCAGTACAACTCGCAGCGCTCGGGGTACGGTTCGCAGAGTGAGTATGCCATGCCCGCCACGCAGCAATCGTTTGGTTCGATGTCGCTCACTGACTCGCAGCCGGCGTTTGACTCCCAGCAAGGGGCCTTCCAGACTCAAGGATACGGCTCGCAGTCGCAGGGCTACGGATACGACTCGCAACAGCAGGGCTACTACGGCGCTCCGCAGATTGCATTTTCGCAAGGCGACTCGCAGGACTTTGCGCTGACCAGCAGCCAGGAAGAGCTCTACCGCTACGGCGAGGTTTGGTCAGGTCCTCAAGGAAGCCGTCCATCGTGATGACCAGGCCGACGATAGAGAAAGAGAGGCACGGACGTCCCGTTCATCAGATCTTGTCGTACTCTGGTGCCTCATCCGCGCCAAGAACAACTCGACGGAAAACAGGCGGCATAGCAACGAGCAGCCATGAGCAAGCAATTACATTCGCAAGACATTGACTCGTTGCTTTTGCTGCGAGAGTATTCGCTGTGGAGAGAAATTCAGAATGTGGCCCGCTCCTGCTATGCATTCGGGCCGCCTCTCTAGAGAGCGAGTGACGCGCAATGGGTTACTGGCGCCGACCATCTCCCACATGCTCCTGCTCGTTCTTTTTGATTCGCAGAGCTGCAGTGTCACTTCACTTTTCGTCGATCCGGTTTGGAGCGATGAGGTGGCGCATGCTTCCATGGCACTTTCAGGCCCTCTTGACAATGTACCCCAGCTGCACCACGCCTACTTCACAGTCCTCGAGAGCTATGAGAGTTGCGGTGGGACCCCCGGCCCTTCGGGCGCTTAGTGTGGTGGATCACGCACGGGGTGGGGCAGGGGGCCGGGGGGGGGGGGGGGGGGGGGGACGGGGGAGGGCTGCGCTGGCCCGTGCACGGGCACGCCTACACACGCCACCCGCCGGCGTCGCGGGCGCTAGCGGGCGCCGCACCGCACGCCCGCGGCGGGGGTGCGGGGTTCGCCGGGCCTAGGTGCTGGCGCGAGCTGGCCACGCACGGCGGAACAAGTCGATGGAACAAGGCGGGACCGGGCGCACCGTCCACGAGCAGCACGCGCGAACGACACCGGTGCGTCCGCGAGTGCCCGCTCGTTAACGCGCTCCCGCCGGCCGGTGCCCGTGCCCCGGCTTGCCGGGAAGCGGGTGCTTGCGCGCCGGCCGGATCGACGGCCGGACGGTACCGCCGCGCTCGGGGTCGCTCCTCGGTCGCTCCGCCTGGGGGGCGTTAGCGGGCCGGGGTTTCCGGCTTTTCGGTTCCGGTCGATCGGTTCGGAGCGACTCTTTCCGTCGCGGTAGCTACGGGCAACGGGGGGACCACGGACCACGCGATTTATATTTTTATCTTATGTATCTGCTCCAGTCTCCCCGACGATCGCGGATTCGTTCGGCTTCGCCTTCGGGTGCAAGCGCGCCCGCCCCCGGCCCGTCGCGCGTCGCCCCGCCCATCTCCCGCCGTGTGGACGGTGGGGCGTCCCCACACCGTTGCCGTTCCCTCATCTGCGATATAATCTTGGCGTGCCTCCGCGACCTCCGCGACTCCACGAGAGGGTGCACGCGGCGATCGGTATGCTAAGGGTTCCCCCCTCGCCATGTGAGTCGTTGTCCCGCCAGGCGTACGGCTACCCACTAACCGTCCTGCACGCGGCGGCTCGCGCGGCACACCTAACCGGCAGCGCAGAGGACGCGCGCGCCTCGAGCCTTTCACGCCACATGAGGCCGTGATGTTCATCGTCGCGGAACGCGGCCTCTGCGTGGAGCTTTATCAGACTCGTCGGCAGGCGCGGCAGGCGCGGCAGGCGCTGCAGGCGCGGCTGCAACGCTCGCTCCGCCGCCAGGCGCACCGCCCGCACCACCCGCGACGCCCTTGACCTCGATAGAATCGCCTCGCAGCTTGAGGTACTGCGCCTTTTGGTTCGCAACGATCGACCTGAGCGTCGATGCCATCTTGTAATAATCGGTCCCCTCGCCGTTGTACTTCATCGCGTTCTCAAAGATGAGGTTAAGATCATCACAGAGCGCGTGCAGGTCAGCGACCTGGCCAGTCTCGACGCGGCGCTTGAGCGTTGCAAAGTCCATCGGGGTTTCAATGATTTCGCGGTAGTCAGGTGCCTCCTTCTCTGTGACTGGTCGCTTGAAGGGGTACGCCCACTTGTGCCTCGCGATCGACGAGAGCATTTTGTTCAGTGTACCTGCGACCGTCGAGCGCCTTGCATTGCGCTCCTCGTCCTCGGCAATCGCGACCCAATGCTCATCCAGTCCAAGCTCGCTCGACTCGCCCTGTCCGGCCTCGGGCGTGCCCGAAGTGCGCGTGCGGCCACTTCCGCCGTGGCGGCTGTCGCCATCGTCGCCGCCATCTTCGCCCACAGCTGCATCGATAGCATCTTTGTCAGCAGCTCCGGCGAGAAACGCCGCGCGGCTCGGGTGGTTCGAGGGCAGCTTGCTGCATAGCTCCTCAATCCTCCTGCAGAGCGTGCTACGCGCTTCGCCGAGCGTTTGGAGGTGCCGCGCTTGCAGCTTGGCAGCAAGGGTGGGAAGCTCCACAGGCATACCCTCAACAAGGGCACGGAAGCGCTCCTCGCATTCGGGCGGCGGCGGCGGCTCAAGCGAATCGAGCGGACCCGCTGCCGCGCGGATCGCCGCGGCGACATTGGTCCAATCGGTGCCGTAGCGCTGCGTTCCGAGCACCACGAGCAGGTCGGAGAGCGTAGAAGGCGAGGGCCGCTTCGACATCGCGCTTTCGCAGAGGCTGCCACAACTCGCCTTCACGCGAATCACAAGTGAATCGCGAAAGCGGCAAGTCAAACAGATGTAAAGACGACAAGGCGCGCGCGCGCGCTGCCTGTGGGGAAAGCTGAGGAGAAAGCAAGTTTAGCACGTCTGGAGAAGCAGTCAGCGTCAACTTCTCGTCCGAGAAGAAGGAGAGGGTACGCGATGGCATCAGGTGGCGGCCGAGTTCGCGCCGCGTCGCTCCTCTCCTCGTACTATGGCTACCAGGAAGAGGCCAAAGAAACGGTACGTTGCACGCGCGCGAGCCGTGGAGGGAGCATCTCGGGGTAGATCTGCCTACCTTCGACCGAGACCACTGATCTACCATCTTCCGAGACCACGTGATTTCGTTCGCCGAGGGGCCATCTAGGGGCGTTATATGGTGCCACCATCGGACCTCATTTGCGCACGCGCCTCATTCGGTTCTCGTCCCATGCGCAGACTACCAACGAAGAGGACGACATGAACATCGACTCGTCAGCCTTCACTGTCGACAAGTATGTGGGCACTATGCTGCAGTACAAGAGCCTCGAGGAGCTGGTGCACCGTGGCAACGCGATGGTCTCGGAAATCAAGAGCCTGGACAGCGACATGCAGATGCTCGTGTACGAGAACTACAACAAGTTCATCAGCGCGACCGACACGATCCGCAAGATGAAGCACCGTGTGGAGGACATGGAGTCCCAGATGATCGAGCTCGAGAAAAACATGGGCACGATCTCCTCAGCGAGCGAGTCGGTCGACTCGTCGCTCTCGGCGCGGCGCGGCCAGCTGGAGAAACTCAACGGCGCCAAGAAGAACCTGACGAAGCTGCAGTTCCTCATGGATCTGCCCGCCCGGCTTCAGCGCTGCGTGCGCGACGAGCAGTTCGAGACCGCCGTCGACGATTTCCGCAAGGCCCGTCGCATCCTGCGCGCGGTCGGGAACGTGAGCTCCTTCCGAGGCATCGAGGACGAGGCGACCCTCATCATCAAGCGCCTTGCGCAAGTCCTCAGCGTGCGGATCCAGCAGCCCGCGCTCCAGTTGGCGGAGCTCGGGCTGACGACGCGTCTGCTTCTCCAGCTCGAGGGTAACGAGGCCGTCCTGCTGCGCGAGTACCTCGGCCGTCGCCGCCGCGCGTTGCACGACGTGCTCACGACATTCCCGCCAGCGGGAGTCGCTGAGACCGGCTCAGGTGGCGAGGACAATGCTCCTGTGGACAATGCTTCGACAGCCGCCCCCGCCGCTGCCGAAGAGGAGGAGGGCGAGCTGTCGGCCGCAGCAGGAGACGTCGCACGTCTCGGCGAGGCCTTCGTGCCACAGCTTCTCGAGCTGCTCGCCGAGTGGCAGGAGCGCTTCGTCGGCGAGACACCCGAACCAGTGCTGCCGGATGCGGCAGGGGCCGCCGCGCCGTCTCTCACCATCGAAGCCAAGGAGTCGATGATCCTCGACGCGCTGCAGGAGCTTACGGGAAGCTACATCGAGGTGTGCCGCCGCCGGCTGCAGGAGGATAACGTCGACCCGAGTTCGCTGCTGCAGGGCGTGCGCAAGCTGGTTGGAGCACTCGACGAGGTGCACGCGCTCGTGCCCCAGGCCAAGATAATGCAGCGAGCAACCCGCGCAGCGGAGACACTCGCCAAGCGTGCCATGGACTCGTTGCTGCAGCAGTTACAGGACAAGCTCTCTGCGCAGGTCAAGGATATGCAAGGCGCTACGAACAGCGCATCGCTGCAAGAGCAGCTACACGAGGCAGGCAAGGCGATTTCTGCGCACGTCCTCGATGCGCTTACCGCGACCGCACCGTTGCTCGTGCCAATGTGCAAGCTGCTCAACCTGCGCGCCGATGGGATGGCAAAACACCTAGTTGGCCGCCTGTACGCGGCGCTTCTCGGCCTCGCCAAGACTGCACGCGAGTCGCGTGCAACCGCGGACAGCGTCCTCGTGCGCGCTGGACTCTGCCTGCACATGGTTGCGACAGGTGTCGCGCAAGTACCAGCAATGCTCAAGGCGCAGTTGGCGCCACATGGCCTCGGCGGCGCTGCCCTCGGCTTCGATTCCGCGTCTATGACGCGCGAGATGCAGGCGAGTGCAGACGCGCTGCTGGAGCGGTTCGTGGAGATGCAGGCTCAAAAGCTCTCGCTCGAAGTCACCCAACGAATGCAGGCACAGAACTGGCTCAAATGTCCGCCACCACGCGATGTCAACCTGCTCGTCGATCGCATCGTGCGCGAGCTCCGCGGCATGCAAGGTCTCGTTGCTCAAGTCCTGCCTGGCGAACCCATCCGCTCGATGATGACGCAGGGGCCGTTTTCCTCGGCACGTTCGTCAGTTCAGCTCAACCTCGTCCAGAGGCGGGAGAGCAGCCAGCAGCCAGCCTCGTCCTCAGCTATCCAAAAGGACTTGCAGCGCATGTTTGCTCGGAAGATCAGCCTTTCCGCAGCGGCTGGCAAGCCGTCGGTCACAAGCATGCTTACGCACGTTGCCAAGCTGACGCTTAAGACGCTCGTTGAGGAAGTGCGCCTGGGCACATTCGGTAGAGAGGGATTTCAGCAGATCCAGCTTGACTGCGCATTTCTGCGCTGGGTGCTGCCTTCCAATGTCGATGACGAGGGCGCGGTCCTCGCTCTGCTAGATGAGGCCATCATCTCGTGCCAGGAGCGGTGCATTGACCCCGCCGCTTTTGAGCATGCCGACATGGAACCGTTTTGCGAGGCCAAGCGAAAGCAGCTCGCTAGCATGTTGGGCTGATGCATGTGTCGAAGATCCCAGTCTTCTGGCCCGTCAATTCCTCAATTCGCGCACGTTCACGATCGACGCGGCGACGCGGTAACGGTTCACAGCAGAGCCTTCTTCGCACGTTTCGTGCCGCTCATGTGCGTCGACGAGACTCTTGTTCTATTGGCCCTGGCGACTGGGCGGTTCCGTGGGTCTGCCGGTTCCAAATCCCGTGTATCGGCGCGTGCGCGAAGTCCAAAGATTTCCCTCCTGCCGATCGCGGGGGGGGGGATATGCGGCCCGAACAAGGCGAGGAGGCGGCCGCGACGCAAAGTCCAAAGAATAAACGTCAGTACTCGGCCTGTGCGGAACGCGGAAACCATCGGCATATGGTTACTATCTCAATCACCGTGTGGACACTTCGCGCGCGTGGTGCGGCGCGCGACCGGCGACCCGGAAGCGGAACCGCAACCGGGCGGGGAAAAGCCGCTCACTACGCTATTATACTTCTGAGTTCTGTCTGGGTGTCGAATACGCGTTTACGCGGACGGCCTAGCTCGTTCGACGTCGTATCTAAGCGCTTAAAGCGCTTCACCGCCCGCGGCGGGCCCGGCCGTGCCGCCGAGAGCGAGCCCCGCGTATCGGTCTATTGCGCGTATACGTTCCGTTTTATTGGTCATTTTAAGCTTTACGAATTACCCTTACCGGCGATCGCGTTAGTAAACGGAACCGGACGGGGCCGCGGTGCCCCGCCCGCCCCGCGCCGGAGGCCGGACGTGAACGCAAGCACCCGATGTCGCCGCACGCGCCTCCGGAAGCGGCGGAGACGGAACGAAGCACCGCCGCTAACGGCTAAGCAAAACCAAAAGGCAAGGTAAACGGTACGCTCAGTCAAGCGCAGTCAGAAAATCGAGGCGCCGCCGCCGGTCGCGGCCGCCTCGGGTGGAGCACGGGCGGAGCACAACTCGCCTCTCCGCGGCGGTTGTGACGACGAACCTCAACCTGCCAGGAACCTCGTGACTATTGACTATGTGCAAGTTGAGCAACGTCCCGGTGCACATGACCCCGATCGCACCGGTTTCAACCAGTTCAGTCGTCCTCCGCGTCGTCGTCGAGAATGGAAATGTCCTCGAGCGCTGCCTCTGTCTCTGCATGCATTTGCGTAAGACCCGTGAGGTCCTCGAGGTATGTGGCCCGATTGAAGGCCTCGTGAAGGAATGAGAAACCACGCTCACGGAAGGCATCGAGGACTGTTGAGGAGCATGCCGTGCACTTATCGAAAGCATGGCCGATCATCACATCGTTGCGATACATGGGAAGCGACGCACGAATCTGGTGGGGGACGCACCCGAGCGGGCTTGCTGTGACTGCGGAGGTGCTCCCGGCGCCAATGTCGGCATCAGCGTCGCCAACTTTGGGATGATGGAGCAACGTGACCATGAGCTCGACGGCAAGGGCAGAGGCGATCATCGACAGACCTGGACGACTGACCGTGCACTGCTGGTCGAGCGTGCGGCGGAGCATCGAGTTCGCCGGTGCGACGACGTCGTTGCAAAAGTAGCAGCCCAGCCGCGAAGTCCCCGCTCCACCGCTTTGTCCTTGCTTCGGCACGCCGTGGCGCATCACGAGGAGTGAATCGAAGCCAAGGGCCGCATTGATCACGAGCTTGCCATGCACCGCTGCGAGGAGCGATGGCAGCCAGCGCGACTCTCGTGTGTCCGTCAGAAGGAATACCACATCGTGATCCTCGACCAGCTTCGAAAGCGCCTGGCAGTCGGCTTTGACGCTCTGGGCGACTTCGGGGCCGACTGAATGGCCGGGCATAGGGATGGCAATGCGGTGAGCCGTCGCCTCCACTGATGGAAAGATGCGCCTCAACGCATCAGCGGCAGCTTGTGCTTTCGGCGTGGCACCACTCACGCAGTCGTCAAAAGTGAAGAGTGTCTGGCGCACGGGGTTAGAGTAGGAGACGACGCCTGAATCAACGAAAGTTATCGTGCGCACACCCCAGCCGAGAAGGCAACGCGCGACAGCGCAGCCTAGAGTCCCAGCGCCCATGAGCAGGCAGCGTGTCCCTGCCACCTTCTCCGTCTGCAAGCTTGGCATCAGCCGCCACCGCATCAGCCGCAGATTGAGATCGACAGAGGCCTCAGCCAGGGTCTCTGGCTTCATCTGCGCAGACAGATCCATGAGCCTTGCGCCGAGCTTGCCGACGCTATTGCGCTCCCAGCCAACTGACTTTGGCGGAGGAGGTGCACCGCTTTGCGACGGCGCCTCATGGCGTGCCGGCAGGGTGACGCGCAGGACGATAGAGCGCGCATTTTGGCTTCCACCCAGTTCCTGTGACAGCTCCAGTGACGCTGCCGCAGATGCGTTCGTGAGAGACATCGAGGCGCCGGGGGGCGGCTCGCGAAAGCAGAGAACGCGGACGGACACCGCCTCGTCCGGCAAACCAAACTTTGGCATCATCGCGCCCACAGATGCGAGGAGATTGCGCAGTGGCCAACCGGGGTTGGTGAGCAACGGGCACGGGTCGCAGAAAGCGAGAAGCGCCTCTCCGCCCTCGCTCGCCTCGGCCGTACGCCACTCCGCAAAGCGCAACAGCGCATCAACCTCGACCACCCCGCCCTGAGTCAGCCGCACGGCGAAGAATGGGGGTGCACGGGGCGAAAGAGCGGCGAAGCCCTGCCGGAGCGCTGAAAGCTGCGCCCCATCGAGCACGGAGGTGATTGCTATAGGTTCGGACGCTTCAGGCGGAGGCGAGATGGCAAACGCTGGGAAGGCGAACCAGTAATAATACCGATGCGTCTTGAGGTCCGCGAACGTGAGCACCAGGAACCGAAGGAGACGCTCTGGCTCAGCCAGCGCAGCACCACTCGAGATGTCATCCCAGATGCGCTGAGCTGCAGTCTCGAGCAGCGCCGTCTTGTCGAATTCCTTAAAGTCCTCGAGCGTGTTCGCGTTATGGAGCGTCCCAGGGATCGCACACAGCGAGGGCGGCACGCCGGACGCATCAGAGCCAAAAGCATCCGCGCCCACACAGAGAGGCGATGTGGTCTCTGCCCGCTCCGCACGTGCAAAGCTTCCGATAATGTCGATGGCTGCGTCAGAAAGGCCGTACGTGTGGAGTTTGCGCCGGCCGAGCTCGGCAAAGAAGGTTGACTCCGGGGCGGACTGAAAAGGCGAGAATTGAAGAATGGTCTGCGGATGCGCCGCCATTTCCGTTTTCATTCACAACACACCAACACGCGCAATATCCGTTTTCAAAGCCAATTTTTTTCACCTTAAAAGCAAACCGCCTTCATCAGTCCACAGAATCAAGGGCATCACGTCCATGACTATGAGTACGAATACATACGAAACCACCTTCTCAAACGGAACGATACCAACACACGCTACTCACAGATGAAGCTCAAACCCAGCTTTTTCTTGCACTGCATCACGAATCGAGGCCTCCCCTTCCCCTCCAATATTGTTGATGGACAAATTCAGGGTCATCAGCCCGCCTGTGACGGCCACCATAGCCGCCACAGCGTTTGCTCCAACTGGCCCGATGTCATTGTTCCCGAAGTTGAGCGACGCGAGCTTGGTCTCCTTGTTGCTCTGGATGGCCTCGCAGACCGCGCTTACGCCCTCATCCTTGAGGTCGTTGAAGGACAAATCCAGGGCCGTCAGCCCGCCATTAACGCGCAGGGCGTCAGCGATTGCAGTGATGCCCTCTGCGGTGTAGGTGCCTTGTTGGTTTCCGGAGAGGTCGATCCAGATGCCACACAGCTCGTTTCCGGAGACGTTGATGCTTGTCAGCTCGCCTTTAACGCACAGGGCGTCAGCGATTGCAGTGATGCCCTCTACGTGTAAGTTCCTCTTCCATAACGATCGAGGCCGCACAGCTGGTTGTCGCTGAGGTTGAGGCTCGTCAGCCCGCCTGTGACGGCCACCATGGCCGCCACGGACTTTGCTCCCACTGGACCCATACAGATCTCGCTCATGTTGAGCGACGCGAGCTTGGTCTCCTTGTTGCTCTGGATGGCCTCACAGACTGCGCTTACGCTCTCATCCTTTAGGTGGTTCCTCGACAAATTCAGGGCCGTCAGCCCGCCATTGACGCCAAGCATCTTGGCCACATGCTTGGCACCTGCTGTCCCACCAATGCTGCTCTGTCCGTATCTATCGCCGCTTATGTCAAGCTCCTTGAGCGTCGTGTTCTGTTCTAGTGCCTCGCAGATGGCTTTTGTGCCCTCCTCCTTCAAAATGTTTTGGGCGAGCGACAGCTTCGTCAGCGCGCCTGTGACGGCTACCATAGCCGCCACAGCGTTTGCTCCTACTGGACCGATGCCGTTGTATCTGAAGTTGAGCGACGCGAGCGATGGCCTTGCAGACTGCGCTTACGCACGCCCTCATCCTTGAGGCGGTTATCGGACAAATTCAGGGCCGTTAGCCCGCCTGTGACAACGGCCTGTGATAGGTCCGACGCCAGCAGGATCGCATCGGGCGGCTTGAGGTTCTGGTTAGAGAAGTCAGCGGTGGTCTGGTCTCGTTTTATGCCCGAGACCATGATGCCCTTCTCGGTGCCGATCTTGGCGAGCATCGTGGCCGACTCAATGTTGAGACCCTTCTTGAGCGCATCGACCTTGGCGCCACGATCCAGGAGCGCACGCGCGATTGCCTCACGCCCATGCTCGCAAGCCACCAGCAGCGCCGTCGTTCCGCGCGGGCCGACTGCGTTCACTACGTCGTGCCCCGCGCGGTCGAGGATAGCCAAGACCACCTCCAGCCTATCCTCCCTGATCGCATACTCCAGAGCGCTCACCCCACGATCGTCCCGGCAGGTAACGTCCGCCCCACGCTCGAGGAGCATTGTGACGACTGCAGCGTGACCTCCGTGCGCCGCGGACATGAGCGCAGTCATATCGCGGTCGTTGACCTGGTCGATTAGCTCCGGCGATTCGTCGAGGAGCGCTCGAAGCTCGTCGACCTGCCCAAACTGCGCTGCTTGCACGTGCGCCGCGACTCCGATCATGCCTCCCACTGATGGCTCTTTGTTGGGGAAGGGCCACAGCCGAATCTCGCGGTCCGCGAGGTTCCGCTCACAAAGGCACAAGGCCTCCTTCCGCAAGGCCTCCTTCCTTTCGGGCGGGCAGCCCCCGAACGAGCGTTGCAACAGCCCGTCGACCTGGCGCCATCTGAGCTTCCGATGCCATTGGTTCAGTTCGGATCTCAACGGAAAGTACCCGCCATGCTCCTCGCGGCAGTGAGGGTGCGCGTTGTGGCCTCAGGGCTGAAAGCACATCCAGCAGAATGCCACATGGCAGCTGCTGCACGTCATCGCGATGCAACCATCTGGATTCGGGTCGCAGAACACCCCACAATATGGGCAGCTGAGGTTCAGGGCCTCGTGGAGCTCTGGCTGAAGCGACTCGGGAGTGTTAACCTCTCCCTCGTCCGGCGTCTCCGTCGTCTCAATCGTCTCGAGGTATTGCCGCAGCCCATCTCCGAAGAGGAGGGGCTCGACCATGCTGCGACAGAAGGCTGCTGGTGGTCGCCCAGGCAGTTGAGAGCCCCATTCGAGCTGCGCAGCTTTGCCGAGCCAGCGAGGCTGCAAATGTACCCCTGAAGGCATGGCGAGCAGATCAGGTGGCCCTCGGGGCAGGCGAGCCCGCGGCGCGTGCTGACCTCCTCGAGGCAGATGAGGCACAGCGCTTGCGTGGCGGCCACTCCATCAGAAAAGGCAGAAGCAACAGTGATGAGCACGCGAAGGCGGGACCAGCGCTGCGTCGCAGGAGGCAGGTGACCTGCAGGCGCCGAGGAGGAGTCCAGCACGCTCATGCGGAGCACGTCTGCGAGCTTGAAGGCCAACTCGTGCATCGTGAGCTCGAGTGCCTCGCACTTGGGTGCAAGCTCCAGCAGCGCCATGCTCACAGCAGGCGGGGACGATGCTCCGGCGCTGCCCAGCTCGTGGAGGAGTCGGCCAACTGTGCGTAGGTCGGCATCGCGTGCGAGCGCTTTCTCGCCCAGCGTCGCTGACCCGGATGATGGACGCGCGTGCAGGCTGCCACAAGGTAGCAGCCACGCGCTCCCATCATGGCGGACGCCAACAGCTGCGGGGGTCACCGCGCCGTGCGCCTCTCCCGCCCCGTGCAGAGCGCACAGGCCCACCGCGACTCCGTTGAAGACGGTTAGGAGCGTCTGCCAAGGGTGGCGTGCGAACCATGGTTCGGTAGCGTCTGCGTCCGCAAAGGTGCCAAGCTCAGGCCACCCGAAGAACAATGCGCTCTTGGGCTCAACCGGATGGCGGGCGACTGCGCAGAGCCGTGCCATGTGCGGAAGCAACCCAAGCGTGTGCAGGCGGTCGATGGAGTCGTCGTCGATGCGCTCGCTCAGAACAATAGGCATCAGGGGCGCCGAGCTCGGGTAACGGAGGAGGCTGGGAAGCAGCACAGCGTCCGGCGGCGATACTCGGAGAGCCTCCTCAGCCACTCGCCATGGGACTTGCTCGCAGACGATTATACTGCGATGAGCCACGCTTATCGACGCGGCGGATGGATACACCGATTCGGAGCGCATCCGCCGCGGTGCAAGCGCAGGTGGGCTGATCGTGGCTTGCTGTGGAGTGAAGCTGCTGGCGGCTCTTCGGGGGAGCATGGGAGCGCCAGCAGCAGCTCGTTCCGCGTCGCGCAAAACCGCAATGGCCTTGGCGTCGACCCTTTGCTCTGAGAGCGTGCGCGCGAGGCTGACGGGCGTGGCGGCGGCCACCTCGAGCTCATCGCTGGGGGTCGGTGCCCGCCGTGGCTGCATGAATTCCATGAGTCGAAGATGGCGGTTCTCGTCAAAAAGGTCAGCTACGTGTTGTGTGCGCAATCCGCATCCTATTAACGTTGGTTTTCTCCTTCACAAGCTCAACGGGCGAGAACGAATCCAAAGGCGCGAGGCATCCGACATGAATGTTATCCACTTGCGTCGTCGTGTCGTTCGGCTGCGCGTTGAGGATTGAAAGCCATCTTTAATCTGCATCGCTCGCCGTTCCTTCGGCCTCGGGATGGTGACATCGAACGTCGTCGCGCAGGTCACCAATTGCTCAGGGGCATCAGAGGTGTGCACGACGTCCAAAACTCAACCCTGATCTTGACTGCGCCGAGCGCATTTGCTCTCTCTCTATCCTAAGGAGCGAATGCATGGGCCGCGTTCTGCAGGTGCCGTGTCCGCTCGTCGGGGCTTCTTCATCTACGATGGGCTCACCTCCGCCTGTGCTTGGCGCTTGGAAAGCCACACACGGGCTTCCCCAGCCGCTGGCCCTTCTAGCTCTCGACTCCGGTTGGGCCGAGTCTGAGACGGGGAGCAGCTTTTGGTCAACGGGACGTGCGCAGGCACGGCTCGCAGCCGAGCTTGATGCAGCGAGAGAGCAGCATGTTGATGCCTTCGAGGATGACAAGGGAGGCTGGCAGCGATCACCACCACCATCACCACCACCACATTTCCGGGTGCTCCCGCCTTCGCCGTCGCCGCTACCATCACCGTCTCCGCCATCGCCGCAGCCGCCCCCGCCATCTCTACGACACCGCGCTCGCCAGCAGGAGCGGCAGCAGCCTTCACCGTCGCCCCCCATTAAAAATTTTGTGCAACAGGAATTGCAGCAGCCTCCACCGCCACCCCCCAAAAAGGTTGGGTCACCCACTGCTGCATCTCCCTCGGAACCTCTCGATTCAGAACAGGTGCCACTACGGCTGCTCGTGCTGCAAATAGTCAACGTCGTCATGAGTGCCACTCTCCTGACGCTCGTGGCCCTGGGGAGTATCAGCATCGTTGTGGCAGTCCGGTCGTGAGGGGCCTGTGGGGCATGTTCGTGGCCACCTCGCGCGGCAGCAGACCTCGAGGCCGGAGAGGGTGGTCGCTCGGTCCTAGCTCGGTCCAGGGCTGCCATCAATGCTGTGATTGTGCATGGCGTTGCTCCCGTGCTCGGCAATGAGGGTGTGCCAACGCTCCGCTCAACAGCGGCGATCATGCGAGACGCGAGAACTCGGCAGTCCGATGATTTTGTGGAGGCCTGGGCAGACACATGGCGCGCGCCCCGGCCGGGGATGGTGCCGCAAGCGCTATAAGAAGTTTGTTTCTCTGATACAAACCGCGAAGTAACCCGTCCCACTTGCTTTGCCTATGTAACTTGCCACACTACCCAGGCTTTAACCACTGAACCACACAACCACTGCCCGGCGTGCCCGGCGCGAGCGCGACGTCGCGGATGCCCCCGCCCGTGTTTGGAGCTCGACGGACCGCAGAAGCAGCCTTGAAAGCAGCCTGCACGCTCAGCACACATGGCCATCGGCATCGCATGCGCGCGCCATGGCACGACCGCACTGCGTGGGTAGTGGAGCGTGGTCACCCGGGCATGTTAGACCATGGATCGCACCGGGTCCGACTACAGCACTGCAGAGCAGTCCGAGGAAGCACTCGTCAGCAGAGCCGACCTAGTCGTTGCTCCGCCCCATGAGCAGGATGAGAATGCGCGTGAAGATTTGCTTGAAGTCGATGAACAGGTCCACCGCGTGCTTGAGGTGGTCGTCTTCACCCATCTCGTACTCGTCGATCATCTTTTGCGTATCGTAAGCGACGTACAGAGTGAAGAGCGTTAGTCCACCGTACATGTGCACGCCGTGCAGCAGCGGATACCACGCCGATGTGACCGGGACGAACATCGAGGCGATGCCCGCGCCCATCAGCACGAGCACCCCACCACCCAGCGGCACGCCCCAGCGCAGCATCGCTCCACGCGGTGCCAGGAGCGAGAGCGCAGTCATCGAGCCGAAGAGGGCCGTCGTGATGATGAGCGCCTGCGGCACGATCGCTGGGCTCACCTTGAGTGCCAGCAGTAGCAGCGGCGCGAGCGCAACGCCCGACAGGCCGGTGAACGCTGCGTACAGTCCCGCACGGAGCGCAAACGAGTGCGTGTGCTTGCTCGTGTACATGAGTCCCACGAGCGGCACCAATGCTGCGAGACCAGGGATGATCGGATGCATCGTGGCGAGTGGCGTGGCCATCGCAAAGAGTGAGCCGCCGGCTGCGATACCAATGCCCGCGGCGAGCGTCGCGTAGACCTTGCGCATGTGTTCGACAACGCCAGTGGACAACGCATCGAACTGTGTTCCCTGTCGCTGCTCGTCACGCCGCGAGCCGTACGAAGGGAACGTCGCACCCGGTGCACCTGCAGGCGGTGCGGACTGTTGCTGGGAGAGCCAGTCACTCTTCTGCGGTGGCACCTCCTCCTCAAGTACCTGCGTCCGCTTCTTCCCAAAGCGCGACTCCTTGCCATACGCAAGCCCACGTCGAGGTGTGCTGCGCATGACCATGTCTGTGGTGCAAGGCAGGGTGGCGCCCTTGACATTGGACGGTGCCTTTTGGAAGGTCGCGCACTTAATCTGGTGGAGCGATCGTGAGGGTGCTGCAATGCTAGGAGCGATCGTGAACAGCGGCCGGCGAATGGCGGCGATCGACAAACGCGCGAACATCGTCAAGATCAACTCTAGACGCGCTCAGAAGAAAGTGTGAATGTGAATTAGGCGTTTGTCTCACGCCGCTGTGTAAGCCATGCAGGCCGTGACCAAAGCTCGCTCCAACTCTGCATTCGCGACGGGAAGAACGTTTGAGCGCGCAGTTCGCCAGCGCCAGCGCACCTGAGGCTCCACGCCCTTGGAAAGATCGAGCATCTGTCGGCCTCGGCGCCGACCAACGGCAAGCGTATACGCGGTGAATGACACGGCGTGGCCGTCGCTTTGATAGACGACCGCCTGCGACGAGCCCTTGCCGTAGGTGCACTGGCCCACGACGAGCGCGCCGCCCGACTGCGCGAGGGCACCAGCAAAGACCTCAGCGCTCGACGCCGATGCGCGGTCCACCAGCACCACATATGGTGGGCGGTTTCGCCTCGCATTCACACCCGGCAGCTCCGAACGGTGGAACCAGCGTCGATGAAAGCTCTTGACCACCCGAGGTGGCGCCGCCTTACAAAGCGAGAGGATGTGCGCACCTCGAGGCAGTAACATGCGGCACGCGCTTATCGCCTCCGGAAGCAGGCCGCCCTCGTTACCACGCAGGTCAAACACGAGCATCTCGTCCTTTGACGTGCTGCGCAACTTGCGCAGGTGCGCCCGCAGCTCCGCCGCAGTGGTTGATCCAAAGCTGGAGATGGTGACGATATTGCAGCGCATCGCACCGCAGTTGAGGGGACGACACGACACTGTACTGAGCGGCACCATAGTGCGCCTCAGCTTCACCGTACGGATCGCGGCGCGCTTGCGCAATGTGATAAGCACCTCCTCGCCCTCGGGGCCCATGTCAACGATCTCGAGTGCCTCTTCCCGAGAGGCACCAGCGAGCGGCAGCCCGCACACCTCGAGCACCTCGTCGTCAGCCTGTAGGCCGGCGTGTGCTGCCGCCGAGCCCTCTTCCACTGAGCGCACCACGGAGACTCGTCGCCAGCCATGCCACGGTCGACCCGACGCCGGCTGCCGAGCAAATCGCATCTCCAGCTTGAGGCCGAGAGACACGCGCCCATGGAAACGCTCACGTGCTGCAACGGCCTGTGACGGCCGCAGGTGGGTCGCTAGCGGATCGAGCAGCTGCCGCATCGCCCATGAGCAAACGTCAAGAAAGGCTTCCTCGCTGTCGTCCTCACGTAGCCGCTTCTCAGCATCTTGCTGCAGGTCTTGAAGGCTTCGTATTGGAATATACGCTGGGCCACCGTGGGTGCGGCGCAGTGTGTCAAATAGCTCGCCGAGCCTCTCGTGCGTCGTAGAGACCGTACATGCGGCGGCTAAGACGACGAACAGCATCGCTCCGCTTCACACGCATGTGCGATGTGGTTCATGTTAATACACACAACACGAAAGCAGCACAGCCGTGAAGACAAAACAATACAATACAGGCCAGGCCTCAACTGAGACACATGCAGGCAGAGAGCTGAGAAACAGCCTATAAGAGAGGATCGGCGAGACCCAAATATGAACTCGGGAGGGAGCGCGCCCGCCGACATGGGCGGTGAACCCCCCACATCACAGCCAATTTACAAAGACACCGGGCCGGTGTACATAGTAATTCACCTTATGAATGGTTGTGCTCACGGATCTGACTCACACGAGATCATGGCACGAGGCTCCCGACCAACTTCGCTGCTTTTATTTGTACGATTCGACCTACGAGCTACGATGGTCGTAAGCTTCACCGGCCGCACCACATCAATCATGATATCAGTACGTCGATGCCAATGTCTCATGCGCCACGTCGGGTCCTCGTGGACGGTGAAGGGCGCCATGTGCCTCGTTGGGGCTGGGGCGGACGACGGATTGTGCAAGTAGCTTGCAAACCGGCCAAACCAGAAACCTCGATGGCTCGAACGCCCGAAACCCAAACCCGGAAACCGCCCACGCGCTGTGTTGAACGCGCTCGGGCGCCGGGGACTCGCTCGTACACGATTTTAGTCCGGTCTCTCAGCTCGGCTTGACTGTGTGACGCAGTCACTCCCGGGATCGATACGACCGCGGACCTGCCGTTTTAAAAACGTCACGACTCACGTTCGCCCTTGCAAAGTTGCATAAATCGGGGGCGCGTCGAACCGCCTCGGCCGGGATCCCCGCCAAGGGGTAGCCGCCGCTGCTCTCGGACTGTACGTAGCCACAGACAACTCCTAGACCGAGGTAGCCCCTACAACGCCCACTGAGATGTGTTCCTTCGGTATGTGGTACGCGAGGCACGAGCGCTGAGCCTGACCATCCCCTTCGCAGGATGTAGGCAAGGGCGGTGGCCTCTGCACACCTCGCGATACATTCATGAGGTACGTCTTATGCTTGCGGCAGCCCTCGCGTCCGTGCTTCTTGCACTCGACAAAATATGGGTTGTCGGTCGTGTCGCAGTGGTCATAGCTGAACGCTAGGAGGTGGGGCAATCTGCTGGCAAGCTCGTGCACCTCTGGCAGCCCACCAAGGCAGCGGCACAGGCGGCCGAGATCAGCGGCGTCGATGCTCAGGACTGGCGCAGCCTGGGCAGACTGGCTACCTCGTATAGTCTTCACCGCCTGCTCAAACGTCGAGCCGCTGGCAATCGTGAGCTGACTCGCCGACCGACTCGCCGCCTCCCCAGCGACAGGCGAGGACACGTGCAAGGTGACAGCGGAGGCGAGCAGCTCTGGCGGCGCCCGGGGGTTGGTGAAGAAGGAGTGTTCGCGCCACTCAAGCTCGCCAACCATGCTCTGCAGCTCGAAAGCATGGTCGATTGGGCACACAAAGGGCTGCGGCATCTCCACCTGAGAGCCAATTAAGCAGTGATTGAGGATGGTCCAAAAGCGGTCGAGCATGCACCACAAGGGCGGGAACACGAGCGTGCGCTCAAGGGCCTTGGCGAGCACGAAAGCGTCCATCAGCCACTGGCGCTGCAGCATCATCAGCTTGAGGTGCGAGCGCACGCAGTGATGCGGGTCAATTGCTTCGGATTGCAGCAGCTCTGAGCGCATCGGTGTCAACAGTTTCGCGGGCATCGAGGTCAGCCGCAGGAAGCGCCCGTGCCAGTGCTTCTGGGGCGTATCGAGCAACCACAGGTGCTCGTCGCGAAGGCGCTCGCGCTTGCCGTAGGCGTATGTGGTTCCGTCGCCATACTGGTACGTGGTGTGCACGCACACCGGTGGCACGCCGACGATGTTGTGCAGCTTTTGCACGAAGAAGGTGTGACCATTCGACACCTCGGCGATCGGGAAGGTGCCGATCGTCACGCTCGCATTCGTGCTCCCGAACCGGCGCTGGAACAGGAAGAGTGCACGGAGGTTGGGGTCGGAAGAGTCGAAGGCATCCGCTCTCGTTGGCATGCCCACTGGCGCTCTGCCTCCCTTGCTGGTTGACGTCGCAAGGATGTTGGCTGCCGCATCAGGCAGCCAAGCGGAGCGCGACGCTGCTTCGAACTTGAGATTGTGGAAGGTGCGGGGCCGTAGCACTTCATTGAGCCAATACTGGTCGTGGTTGGGATTGCCAGCAGCAATGGCCTTCGCCATAGCCTCCTTCCACTCATCCAGCACGGCAAGCGCGCCGGGTGAGTTGCGAAAGAAGGTCACCCCCGTGTTGAGTTCTGAATGAACGTGCCACTGGTGCTTGTCACTGTCCATGTACTGCTGCACTTGATCCACGGACAGGACGACGTCTGCAAAGGCGAGCAGTCCACAACTCGGACGCACCGTCGGCTTGGTCGCGTCACCGTAGCGTACGAGCGGCCATGGCGACTGGAGCCACGCAACGTCGACGTCGGAGACCATCGCGTCGAGTCCGGTGACGAGCATCTGGCGGATGAAAATTTGCTTGATGAGCCCCATACGCAAGAAGGTGCCGGGCGCATACCGGTAGTACGTCGTGGCCGCGCGCGACCCCAAACTGTCTGCTCCCAATTTCAACAGAACGTCGTCAGCGATCGTCGCAGCAGGAATGCCCTGCTCGTCGCACAGCGCAGCCATCTTGGCATCGAGCGCGCCGACCAGGTAGAGACGCTGGTCCAGCTTGCGCACGTGAGCCACCCAATTGAGAAGGAAATCGGCCATCGAGTGCGAGCCAAAAGTGAGAAATACGGCGCGTACGCCGCCGTCCGCGCATGAGCTCCACAATCGCTTTGCATGCGCGTTGAGCGAGAGAGGACCAAAGCTCAGCCTGTCCGAGCTGCAGCCGTCCGATGGTGTCGCAGAACGTGGAAGACTGTGCAACTCCGTCGCGAGTGGCGGACTCTCTCGCTGCGCACTGCCGCCATTCTCGCTGACTCCGTCTGCGGCAGGGCTCGTGCTACGCTCAGGGGGCGACCACTCTGGCACGGTCGTGGCGTGACGTCGTGCTGCAATCGGTGCGCCTGGCTCGCTGTGGAGTATTAGCTGTGCTGTGGTGGCCAATATCAGTGCGACCGCTACTAGCGTCGCACCTGCGCATTTGCTGCGCATCTCACAAAACGCTTCGTCGGGTTTTGCCACGGACTTCGTGATCAAAGACCTTCACAGTCCGGACCCGGCGGCGAGACTCGACTCAGCGGTCAAGCGGTCCGATCGCCATCGCGGCAGATCGGATCGCGCGGAGACGCTGACAGTCGACACACAACGCATACAACGCACTCAACAGCCAACTCGCATTGTTCGGGCGACCTATACTCGCTACTGGACACACGGGGATTACCTACCGTCCCTACCGGGGCGAATCAATCTTCATCCAGATCACGTCCCGAGTTGCACCGCGCAATTCCGATGCCGATGCCTCTTGCTGTGCGCATTTGGCGAGGTCAGTCGCCTTTTTCCGGGGCTGATCCGGGACCCTGTGAGGATGCTGCCGCACGAGTGAACTCAGCGTGCCACAGGAGGCGGTGCTAGTGGTGCACCCGGCATGCGAGGAACCTCAGGCGGTGGCGGCGTGGTGGGGGGCGTGGAGAGTGGTCGATTCTTCTTGGATTTTTTCTGCGGTGGCGGCGGAGTATAGTTCTCATCGATGCACGCTCCGGCAGCGCTGGCAGTCAGGCACGACCGCTGCTTCTTCAGCTGGCGTAAGGGCAGCACGGTGTCACCCTTGGTGGCTGGCACGTGCTCAAACCGACGACAGCCGAGGCGGCCCTGTCGCGCCGCGCAGTCGACGGTGGGGACCCCGCGCTGAGGACCCTCGTGTTGCACGCGTTCGCGGCTGAAGGAGCGGTCTGCAAAGAAGGTTTTCACAAGTGTGAGCTTGTGGGGTGCGCCCATCGGAAGCGGCCGTGCGCCGCGGCCAGTCGCAGGATCGCACGCTCCATCAGGGAGTATCGTCTCCACGAGGAGGAGCCTGCCGCGCACGGCGGGCACCGTGAGGTCGAGCGCGGGCAAGGTAGTCTCACCTCCGTTCTCGAGGGTGTCCGAGAGGTGCAGCAATGCTGTAACGCTCGAGGCGCCAACGGATGCGCAATCGTGGTGCATGCCCTCGGCGCCTTTGCCTGCGCGCGAGCGTACGATGATCGGACTCGACGAGAACGCATACGCGTCCGCGAGGCCGCTCGCATTGTCGCCCCCTCTTCGGATGACGGCTGCCCACAGCTCCGGAGGGGTCGACTTCGGCAGCATCGGCGCCTCCCACGTCCCATCTTCATCCGTGTTCCAATCGAGCGGCTGTTTGGCAGACGGGTCGAAGCGCTCGGTCAGCCCTTCGAGGATCTCAGCACCGAGCTGCTCCGCGTCCAGCGTGAAACCGAGCACCTCGCTCACCGCCGCGTCGAGTATGTCGACGTAAGCACTCGCGCTCGCTGTGAAGGTGACTGCATCGGAGGACACGAGCGCCGCGTCAAGCGCCGGAGTCAGCGGCCCACACCCCGACGAAGTGTTGCCGAAGCGGTCAGCGGGCTTGTTGTACGTGCCTGCCCACGCACCGTCCTGAGCGGGGTCCCATGTGTCGGGCTGCTCGTCGAGGAGGCCCGCAGTCGCATCGCAGTGCTCCATGCCTTTCGCCTTTGCGGCCTTTGCTTTGGCTATCTCGGAGGCCACCACACTGAGCAGCGCCTCGTCCGGCTGACCATCCCCGCCGATGGGCAGGCAGAGCATCGGCAACTGCGGCATTGGACGCGCGTAGCTGCTCTGCTCACCTAGAGCCGAGGCATTCATCGGCAAGCGCACGGCGCCCTGTGGTGGGTCGGGACGGGACCGGTCGGCACGGGCGGCGTTGGTCGGCACGTCCTCTGGCGGGTCCAGCGCCGCTTCCAGGGCTGCAGCCGCTCCGTCCAGGGCACGCAGCCCGGTGGGTCCGAGCCAGTCGTCGAGGGTGACCACGAGCGGGTCAATGCTTAGCACTTGCAATGTCGCACCCGCCATCACGCGCAGCGGTTTCTCGAGCTTCTTCATGTCCGGCTCCTCGAGCAGAGATGGGAGCGAAGGCGCGATGCGGCGCGCAATGCTTTCTGCGAGGCCGCCCATCAGAATTGTTCGCCGCTCGCGGGCGACACTAGCTGCTTCGGCCTTCGCTACGGCCTTCTCGGCCTCGGCAACCGCCGCCTGCGCCTTCGACAGCTTGGCTGCCTTCTCGGCCTTTTCGGCCTTGCTCACGAGCTCCTCGTCGTCGTCATTCACTTCTGCCTGCACAGCACTATATTTCTTCTGCGCCTTCTCCTTAGCCTTCTTGTACTTGGCGAGGTCGCCAGGCTCGAACTGGAGCAGTTCTGAGATTGATTCGTATCCACTTCGCACCTCTGCAAGCGCTCCGGCGTCGCCCGTGCCTTCCGCATCCGCCGAACAGGACTGCTCTGCTGCCTTCAGCTTGCTGATGGCGGAGGTAAGCGCGGCTACATCGTGCGAGCCAGCTGCAAGAATCTCGCTCCGGACGGAGAAGAGCACATGCGGGGCGGCAACTGCGAGAAGTTGGATCAAGAGCACCATGGTCGCGTGTTATGGACCCCGACGGCACTTTGAGATCCGCGGTTCTCCATGACGTGGCAAGGACGCCATCCGCGAAAGTTTGGCCAAAAGAACTCTCCAGAATTGATCAACACTGCCGCAAGTCATCAGGACGCACAGACTCACTCTCTTTCACATTCACTCTCACTCTTACCGGGTACCTACCCGGCTCTTGTGAGTCGGCCGCGGCTTCGGTCGTCGCGCTGACGTGCGGGTTGTGTGTTGTTGGTGGGTTTCGATGGTTGTGAGGTTCGTCTGTGCGGTCCGTGTGCCTTCGTGCGTCCGCGTGTCCCGTGTGTGTCCTGTGTGTCCCGGCTCCCCCCGGTGTCTTTGAACTAGTTGTAGGTTCCTAAAGGTCGCTCGCTCGCGCAGACCCTCTCCGACGTCAAGCCTCGTCTCCGGTCCAAGGCGCCAGTCCGAGAGTGTGACACCTGGATCGAGAATACACGACACCAGATGCGGGAGCGAGACGACGTTTCTCTCGATCAGCAGCCCGCAGTGGTTGGTTCGCTCTTCGGCGGCTGCACGACCAGCAGGACCATGCAGCAGTCAGCAGAGCAGCAGAATGCAGCGCCGCCGCAGCCCTGGGCAACACGAAAGCCTGTGATGCCGGCTGCCTCTGGAAGCGAATACTGTGGTTTGGCTGCGGATTCTGAGGCCATGTCACGAATAGAGGCCATGGAGCTCGCGCGCCTGGCAGCAGAGGAACGCGCGCGCCTCGACGAGGAGGAGTGGCATGAAGAGGAACTCCGCTTGCAGGCAGAGGAAGCACATCGTCGTCAAGCCCGTGCCGAACGCGAGCTGGAGGAGCAGCGGCGTGAGGCTGCTTTGTTGAAAGCAGAGCGGCGCGCGCTCGGGCTCATAGACGACGAGCTACATGACGGTGCAGAACCGGCGAGCGCTGGTTTGGGCTTAGCCGATTTGCTTGCCCAAGAAGGCAATCAGTGGTGCTTTGATTGCGATGCGAAACTGGGAGGCGGTGGTGAAACCGATGCGATGCCATCTTTGCAAGGGGTTTGGTGGTCGCTGACGCATGGTACTCTGCTGTGCAAGGACTGCGCGGAAGTCCACCTCTCACTCGGTACCCAGACCTCGGTTGTGCGCAGTGCCGAATCGCATGAGGCCCCATCGGACTCCGACCTCGACGCGCTGTTTGCTGGTGGCAACTATTCATTCGGCTCCTTCTTGGCTGAGGACGGCGTGGGCGTGCCGCGCCGCGTGTGGCTGGCGCTTCCGATCGATGCACGCTATCACACACCGGCTGCTGAGCTGTACAGGCGACGGCTGCAGGCTCTCGTCAACGGCGAGGTGCAGCCCACCGAGCTGCCACGCAAAGCCAACGTCGGGCCAACATCGTCGGCCTCAAGTGCCTCTCAATATTCCACGAGTGCCCACCGAGCGGCTGCTCTACCGGAGCCTGCACTGAGCCAGCGCACAAGCGGAGCCAGCGCACGCTGGGCTCCACCTGAATCGGAGGGGGGGCTGGATGAGTCCATGACCGACTATCTTACGGCGATGGCCGACATGCGGAAGCGGATCGAAGCGGCCAAGGCGACTGCAGCTCGCAATGCACACTCGTCAGCCCATGTAGTTTAGCCGGAATCCTGGACGGCACGGGCCTTGCCAACGAAGTGTCAGGCGTTTCGCCGATCCCAGACGGGCACTAGACCGCTTGACCGGGCCGGGGAGACCGGCACACCTCGCAGCGGCCGGGCTGCTCGTCGGCACCCGGCAACGAATACGGCGACCAGATAACTCTAAGTTACGCTTAGACGATAACCGCTAAAGACTTTTAGCCAAGTAAAGATAACCGCCGTTTGCGTTTCGCATGACTCGTATGTGTTTACAGGATCTGTATCAGTATGGGGGAAACACACTGAACGTGTGGTCGACACTACCGCAAACGCGCTACGGTTAAGCGCTACGGCTTTCCGGCCGTGCGGCGCGCGTGCGCGATCGGCCGATGGCGGTCAGATCGGACGCGAAGCTCACTGTGAAAACGTTGCGCGTACCCGACAGCCACCTTCCACATGATTCATGCATTATAGAGCTCCGCTTGTGCCATAATCGCGTTCGGTTCGTGGTCTCGAAAATACGACATGCCGAAGGCATCCATACTTTTAGGGAGGTGGCCAGCGTAGCCGACCATCGGCGCTGCTGTGCGCTCCGTACGTGAGCGCAGGTCGAGTGCTTTGTCGCCCTGCAAACGTTCGACGTGCCCGCTGTGGCCACGCTGAGCGATGCGTCCGCGCGAGCCCACTTGCGAGAGGCCGCCAACGTGAATGGAGCCACAGTGAGTGCTGGCGTTTGGGACGAAGCCAGTGTACCCGCAGAGTACGCCTCCGACGGTATCGCGGAACTCGTTAGTGCGCGAATCGTCCGGCTCCTCCTGCTTCCAGCCGTGGCCATACTCCTGCCATGCCGTTGTTGGGCGGTTGTTCATGGACTGGCCCTGGCCAGGAGGGCGGTTCAGCTGTGGCGGGTTGAAGGTTGGCACGCCGCCGAAAGCCATTGTGTGGCTCAGGTCCCTTGCGCCTGGACGGTGGCCGGCATACCCAGGCACGACGCCACCGACCCTGTCACGGAAGCCGTAGTCGCCACCGATGCCATACTCGCGTGTGTCCATCTTGAGATGTCCCGCTGCTGCTTTGGCCGGGTTCATCGTCATGCGTGCCGCCTTAGCTGGGTCGGTGGTCCTCAACGTCTGAGCGTGCATGGCAGCCGGTGCAGCAGGAACGGGAATCTGCATGTAACCCCCAAACTCGCTTATGACCGTGCGAGTGAAAGGCTCACGCGCCACGTGCTTGTTAGCTGAATGAGGCCGAGACATGACAGCCAGGAAGGTCCTTGCCGTGCTTGCTGCATGGACGATGCTTGGGACAGTCTTTCGCAATTCGGACGGACGTTACACGCGATTGCGGAGTGTTTACGACAGTTTACGATCAGGACGCGACGGCTGCGATAACAACGTGTCAGCTCATCCACTCGGCCAACCCAGTCAAGGGTTTCTCGACTCTGGAGATCCGTCACTGTCTCTATTCAATAATAGTTTCCTACCCTCCAACCTTCGAGTTCGACACCTCCAGAGGATTCTGGTGCTGCCTCGGCGTGCATGAGCCTTACAATCTCATCGGACAGCACCTTGAGATCTGCGGCCTGGCTGTCGCAAAGCGCACGGAGCCCATCGCTCTCCTCAAGAATTTGACAAAGCTTCTCTGAAAGCACGGCAACCTCCTCCTTGTGCTCGTCGTGCGTGCGCGCGGCCGCAGCGATGGCCGCAGCGATGACGTCTGCCTGCTCGGCACTCTGCTGGCGCCACGTCTCGCGCTCCATCCGGAGGTCGTGCACATCGGCCTGCGTGCGCCGATACGCCTCGGCGGCGCTCGCAGCCGCCTCGAGCTCGTGATTACGCTGCTCAGATAACTGTCGAAGCAGCAGCCCCTGCCGCTCGACGGTCCGCCGGGCCGCTCGCCAGCGCGGAAGCACGAGCCGAAGCTGAAGTTGCACCGCATCGTACTTAATGGCACGTGCGTTCTCCTCATGCAGCCGCTCGAGCGCCGCGCGCCGATCCGAACAGGCTGCCAGCTGCCGGCCGGTCTCGGCCGGGTCTGCGGCCATCGGCAGCGCCAGCCGCTCGCGCAGCGGCGCAGCCGCTTGCTTGCCAGCAGGCTGCAGCCACGCCTCAACGGCGCGAGCACCCGTGCTGCGCCCTCGCGTGTCGCACAGCTTGCGCAGACCCTCACGGAGCCCCTCCCCCTCGGCGTGGAGGAGCTGCAGCCGGCGGCGCATCTCGCCGAGCTCGCCGAGCATCTGCGGCTCGAGAAGTAGAGTGTCGACCGTGCGCTGCTGGGTGTCGCCCACCGCTGCGGTGAGCGTGCTCGCCTGCTCCTCGAGAATGCTGGCGGCCTGCTTGAGCGCCGCGTGGTACGAGCCGTCGAGCTCGAGGAGGAGCGCCCACTGGCACAGCGCACGCTGCAGCCCGAGCATGCGGTAGTGCTTGAGTGCGCCGAGCTTGGCGGTGCGCGCGTGCAGCATGCGCGTCGCGAGGCTCGCGCGCACGACGCGCAGCTCCTGCGCGTCGGCGGCTGCCTGCCGGCGCAGCTCGGCCTGAAGCTGCACCGCGTGCACCGCCTCAGCCTCCCTCCACGCCATTGCCGCCGAAAGCTCACGCGCATTGTCCTTGAGCCGCACAGGCCGCGCCGCGTCGCGCAGGAAGGGTTGCACGAGCCGTGGCTGCGCCGGAGGGATCACCTCGATCCGGATGGGCTCTGACGCCACCTCATCGTGTAGAGCTACCGCTCGATGCGTGATGCCGCTCGCGCCGCCGCCGCTCGGGCGGTGCGGGCTGCCTGCTGTTGGCGGCAGACGCGAGACTAGCGGCCGATCACGCTCTCCCACTGGCGCCGCACCAGCCACGGTCGCGGTGCCGGTGGTGCCCACCGACGGGCTGTCGGCGTCATCCCAGAGCAGCGGCAGCTGCCGACGCGCACCTGGCGCCGTGCGGAGACTGCCATCCAGTCCGCTCGCCGCCCTGTCGGCCTCGTCGGCGGCACGCGCGTCGGGCGAGGTGCGAGCGCGAGTGCTCGCCGACCAGTTGGTGCGATGGCTCAGTGCGAGCTGCCGCTGAAGTAGGTCCGTGCGCGCGTGCGCGGCCCGCACATGCTCCTTGAGAGCGGCCGCGTGCCGGTCGCGCTTGAGCAGCTCGCCCTCGAGTCGATCGTTAGCCTCCTGGAAGGCGCCAATCTCGCCCTTGAGGCGCTCGACAGCATGCATATCCGTTACGTGCTTCTTAGCCTCGCGCTGCAGCTCCTCATTGTGACGCTGCACGCGCTCGGCCTCCTCGGTGACGGAAGCGAGCTGCTTTCGGAGCGCGTCTAGTTCGAATTTGGATACGTTCGTCCCGAGCCGCTTGGACATCTCGGCCACCATCTGGAGCCGGTGCTCCTCCTCGTGCAGCTTTGCCTGGCGCCCACGCAGGAAGTCGAGCTCCTCCTGCGCGGCCACGAGCGCCATGCGAAGCTGCACCATCTCCTGCGCCTCGTGCACGCCCGCGTCGAGGTGGACGCTCTCGAGCGTCTCAACTGCGTGCCGGTGCTTCTTGCGCTCCGCCTCGAGGGCCGCCTCGAGGGCCGCGGATCGCTCATCGGCGGCGGTCCGCGTCGCTTTCGTCTCGTCCCGAGCCTCGAGCGCGTCACGCTCCGCAGTAGCGAGACGCACGCGCAGCGCCTCGATCTCCATGGCCGACTCCGCGTCGACGCCGTCGGCGTCCTGCGTCGCGGACGAGGTCGCCACTGCCGAGTCAGTGTCAGCGGCGATGCTTGGACCCGCCGATGGCGCGAACGGCACCGAGTCGGAGCGCGCTCTGAGTCGCCCGCGCTCTGAGCTGCTGGCACTGCGCCGGAGTGCGGGCGCACCGCCGCCGACATTGTTCGAAACGGAGCCCGAAGTGAGGAGTTGCTTGAAGACGGAATTCTGGCGCTCGCGCTGCTGCTGCTGGTCGAGCTTGAGCGCTGCCGCCTCGAGCTGCTCGCGCAGCTCGCGCGCACAACCGGGCCCGTTCTCCACCTCGTGGAGCTTGGCGAGCAGCGCACGCTCCTTCTCCGATCCCATCCGTACGCGCTCCTGCAGCGCGCTCACCTCTTGCTCAAGGCGTGTGACCTCGCCCTTCCACGAGTCGGGCACCACACGTCGCTGCAGCTGGTTCATCACCGATGTCACCGCGCTCTTCTTCCACAGCGACCAGCCCTGCTCCGTCAGCTGGTCCGAGTACTCCTGCAGCTGCGCCTCCCACGCGTTGAGGCGCTCCACCTGCTCGTCAATGTCCGCCGCGCTGCGCACTGCAGCGATCGATGCGCCGCGATCGATACGGATGCGTTGCACTGGCGATGCATGTGGCTGCAGCTGCTGCGCCGCATTCTCCTTCTGCTCACGCTGCTCCTCCTGCTGCTCCTTGAGCCGCGCCGCCGCGTCGAGAGCTTGCTGCTCAGCCATGTACTCGGCGAAGGTCTTCTCTCGCGGCTTTGACGCATTTATGAGTGAGGCCAGGGACATGGCCTGCCCCTTCGACGACATGGCCGACGAGATGGCCGACGAGATGGCCTCCCTTCCAATGGACCGATCAAAAATGCGGACATTATGCGACGAAACCCGACCTTTTCAAAAGTGAACATTTCATCCTTCCTTAACCTCACGTGGGGCAACACTGTGAGGTGTGAGAAACTTGTACGTGACCCAACCTGATCGTGCATTGTATGTGTCCGGCAGTCCGGTGTCTTCACTCCGGAATTGTAACCGATCTGTGTTTGCAGCGTGTGTGTCTTGGCTCCACCCGGTATTTGGAACCGATCATGTTCAACATGAACTGTGAAACCTGAAACGAACCCTTGTGTCGCGCAACTCCAACTCATGGAGTGAAATTGGTCGCGAAGCTCAGTCCATTGTAGGATTCGTGCGACGGCGCCGGCTGGATGCGCGCAAGCGTGCAGTGTGCACAATGCCTGCTGCAGTAGGCACTGGCGCAATCGTCAAGGAGCAGCAGGGTACGATCGCCAAAGTCGTGACCGGTAAGGTTGTCATGGCACCAACCGTGCCGGACTGCTGCCAGCTGACGGAGCTGACGGAAGCGACAGTGCTGACCAACATCGAGCGGCGGTACATGGACAATAAAATGTACACGTTCACTGGTAATATCCTGCTTGCCGTGAATCCGTACGAGCGGCTGCCAATTTACGAGGAGCAGTACATGGCACGCTTCCCAGATGTGGCGATCTCAAAGGCCGAGCCACACGTGTTCGCGTCCGCCGAGGAGGCTTACCAGCGGATCCGCAAGGATCGGCGAGCGCAATCGATTGTCGTTTCGGGTGAAAGTGGAGCGGGCAAGACAGAGACTAACAAGTACCTCATGCGCTACCTTGCCTGGCGCTCGCGCGGCGGCAAGGGCGGCACCGGTGGCGCCGACCTTGCCAACGCCATCTTGCAGTCGAACCCGATCCTTGAGGGCTTTGGCAACGCCAAGACTGGCCGCAACAACAACTCGTCGCGCTTCGGAAAGTTCATCCGCATTCACTTCGATCCCAAGGGCGGCGTGGGCGGCGCGGTCATGTCGACCTATCTGCTCGAGAAGTCTCGCGTCGTCTTCCAGGGGCCCAACGAGCGCAACTACCACTCCTTCTACATGCTGCAGGCGGGAGCTAGTGCCGGAGAGCGCGCGAGCTTCAGCCTCGAGCCTGGACCCGAAAAGTATGCCTTTCTCAACCAGAGCGGCTGTTACGCCAACACGGGTTGGGGTGAGGACTCGAAGGAGTACGCTGCGATGCGCACGGCCATGTCCGCCGTCGGGTTGAATGAGACGACGCAGCTCGAGATGCTGAGCGTGCTTGCATCGACGATGCACCTTGGCAATGTCGACTTCAACAAGGTAGCCAACGAGGAGTATGCGTGTGCCGCCGATGAGGCGCGCTTGGCGCTCGCCTCCCATCTGCTCGGCTGTGAAGACGTGGGGCCGCTGCTCCTGCAGCGCTCTATGAAAGTTCCCGGTGCCGTCTATAACATCCAACTCACGCCGCCGCAGGCGACCGCCGCACGCAACGCATTTGGCAAGCAGGTATACTGCCTGCTCTTCGACTGGATCGTCGCGCGCATCAATGATTCGATACGCGGGAACGCTAACGACGCGATGCCTTTTATTGGGCTGCTCGACGTCTTCGGCTTCGAGATCTTCGAGGTCAATTCTTTCGAGCAGCTGTGCATCAACTTTGCCAACGAGAAGCTGCACCAGTTCTTCCTCAAATTCGTCTTCAAGATGGAAGAAGAGATCTACAAGGCGGAGGCCATCGCCGGCATCAAGATCGAGTACTCAGACAACCAGCCGTGCATCGACCTCATCGAGCGGCCGCCGATGGGCATCTTCAAGCTGCTCGACAGTATGTGCAAGACGCCGAAGGCGACCGATGTCAAGTTCTGTACGTCCATCTTCGACGAGCACGCCAAGCCAGGCAAGCAACACGCGCACCTTGTAGTGCCCAAGCGGCGGCCGCGCGAGGACACCGAGTTTTCCGTGCGCCACTTCGCGGGCGAGGTGCGCTACGCGTGCACCAACTTCCTCGAGAAGAATAACGACTCTCTCGACACCTCCTTCAAGGACATGCTGCTGCAGGCGAGCAACGGTGTCACGCGCGCGCTCGCGCAGATTGCAGCCGATCGCGATGAGTCGGCGACAGCGGGCAACGCCAAGTCGGGCGCGCGCTCGGTTGGAGGCTTCGCGTCCGTCTCGAAGCGCTTCGTCGACGACATCAATTCGCTCGTCAACACGCTCAACATGACAACCGCTCACTTCGTGCGCTGCATGAAGCCGAACGCGCGTTTCAAGAAGCTCGACTTCGACAGGGCGATGATTAAGACGCAACTGCAGTGCAATGGCACGCTCGAGGCCGTTCAGCTCATGCGCCACGGCTACCCCAACCGTGTTCCGTACGACCTTATGTTCGATAGGTACAAGAAGCATCTGCTCTCGGTGCCGGGCGTCAAAGACCTAACGCCCGCGCAATTTTGCGAGGTGCTCGCAGCGATCGCAAACCTCGACGCAAGCGACTACGCGCTCGGTGTCACCAAGATGTTCCTCAAGGCGGGGAAAGGTAAGTTCCTCGAGGAGCTCAAGGAGAAGCCCATCGACGAGGTGCTGCCCGTGCTCAAGGCCAAGATGATCGAGTGGGAGCGCCGACGCCGCGCCCTACCGCTCATCGCTAAGTTCCTGCACATGCAGGTCAAGCGCTGCCGGTACAAGCGCGAGCGGCGGCTTGCCGTGTACGTTCAGAGCCACCGCCGGGGCGTGCTCGCACGGCGCGCATTCAAGGCGAAACTGGCGGCGCATCGGGCAGCCACGGAGGCGGCAAGGATCGCCAAGGCAGAGGCCGCCCGCTCGGGGCACGCGCACCGCCCTTCAACACTTTCGGCCGAGGTGGCCAAGGCGGAGGCGCAGGCGCGTGAGTACGCCGAGGTGCAGGCGGAGGTGGCGGCAGAGATGGGGCTGAGCGAGCAGGTGGCCGAGTCGACGGCCGCTGCAGAGGCCCTCGGTGGCGAGAAGGCCTCGGTTGCCGCCAAGGCGCTACAGGAGAAGTACGGCCTAGGGGGCGCTGGGAAGGGGCGCGCGGCCAGAGGAGCCTTCGATCTGATGAGCCCTCGGTCATCAGAGAAGCTGGCGGCCGAAGCAGTGACGCTGCCCGAGATCCTCGACCCGAAAGCTCTGCAGGCGCTGTTGCAGGGGATGGACTACAGCATGATGGAGACGGAGATTGAGGCCATCGTGCTGAAGGCCAAGACGGAGGCGCGCCTGCGCGAGCGGCAGCGAATTCACGAAATCACCGAAGCGGTGCGCCTCGAGGCGCAGCGCAAGCTCAAGTACCACGTGTCGCTCGCGCAGAAGCAGATTCGTGAGGAGCTCAACCAACGCGTCACGGCGGAGGTCAAAAGCCACGCGATGGTACAGAAAGCGAGCTTCACGGCGGAGGGCGAGCGCTGCACGCTGCGCGTCGTGCAGCAAAAAGATCACAGCGAGACGTTTACGAAGACGCTCAAGACCAAAGAGGTCGACGCAATCCGCGCCATGTTCAAGCAGTGGGACGTAGACGGCGACGGCGCCATCTCCTACTCGGAGTTCATCGCGGTCATGAAATCGGTGGCCGAACGCCAGGGTAAGCCCTTCTCAGAGAAGCGTGTTCAGGCAATGTTCGCGCTCGCCGACCTCGACAAGAACGGCTCGGTCGACTTCGCCGAGTTTCTCGTGATGCAGGTGCAGAAGGCGGATCGGGCGAAGCTCAAGGCGGAGCTGGGTGCTGACGGCGCAGGTGCATCGGACGACAGCAGGTTCCTCGGAGTGGGTGCCTCGCCGGGACTCGAGAGGCTGAAAGAGGTCCTGAGCGAAAAGAAAGGCGCCAACGGCAAGGATAGGGTTGGGACTGGCGATCATGCGTCGATCGCTTCCTTCTCTGATCTCGCGTCCGCCACCGATCTGGAGCCTGGCGCTCCACTCACGGAGGCGATCGACCTCGGCCCGCAATTTCTGCGCGAATATCTTCGCTTCAACCGCAACGGCAACGGCTGCTTGGAGCTCGAGCAATTTGTGGCCGTGCTCGAGACAACGCTTCTGAAGCGCGGCTTGCGCGTCTACCGCAAGCAGCTCGAGGGCATGTTCCGAGCCGCGGACTTTGACGAGGATGGCATCGTCGAGCTCCACCAATTCGTGCAGCTCGACTCGGTCAAGCGCTACTTTGACACGCTCCAGAAGCGCGAAATCCAGCATCAGCAGCAGGCGCGCGAGCAGAACGAGGCCCAGCAGCGCGCGGTGGTGCTGCAGCATCAAAAGCAGGAGGCCGAGCGGCAGGCAGGAGATCGCAGGAGATCGCAGGAGATCGCGTACCGGCAGCAGCAGCAGGCGAATGTGTATGCTGCGAGCATGCCGCAAGTCCCGCCTTCCCCGGGCTGGGATGCATCTTCGCCGGCCATGCGTCCACCGATGAGCGAGGGCGAGGCCCTGCTTTCGCATCGCCTCGACCAAGCACAGCGACAGCTTGCCATGGTGGCCCAGGTCAACGCGGTGGAGCGCGATCTGCAGCTCGCCTTGCAAATGGGCGCCGGCTCGACGAGCGCCGGTACCGGTGCGATGCCCAGGACAGCGCTTGCCATGTGCGGCGACTCCCAACGGGCGGCTGGCAAGCAACAGCACCAAGCGGGCGCGGCGCCGAAGCCGGTCATCTACCTCGACGATTGGCAGCAGGGGCGCTCGGGGCTCTCCTCCAAGCACCATCAACGTCTAGGGATGCAAGGCTTTACTCCGCAGAGCGAGCGCGAACCTGCAGCAGACATTTCATCGAGGGGCGGTGCCGGCGGTGGCGGCGGCGTCTCGCGGCGCAAGTCAGTGGGGGATGGCAGCTCAGTCGGGGATGGCACCACGGCTGCAGGCGGCTCTCACGACAACTCGCCTCCGCAGCGCATGGGAGGGATCGTGCGCCGCGACGGGCGCACAGACGCGTATACGGAGACGAGCAACGCCGCGATGAATCGCTTCCTCTCCTCGCAGGCCGCAGCGCTCAGGTCAACGGACCTTAACCCGACAACGGGCGTCATTGGCCGACTTTCTGCGGCGCCGAACGTCGCAGGGTTTGCCTTGCGTGCGCTCGGTGCCCTGGAAGGTGGGCTGAGCGCGTCTGCGCAGGTTGACCAGTACGCAAGTCCGTCCACTCGGGCAGCACAGTCACAATCCCGGCAGCCAGTTACGCCTTCCACGCCGATCGGGGCGGCTCTCAAACGCGCCGACTCGTTTGGACGGCGTGCCAGCTCGCTCTTTGGCTTTGGCTCAGGGCGTGGCAGCCAAACTTCAAATCGCACAGCGGGGTCGCCGGCGATGCCGACGCCGCCCCTCGCTCTGCCTTCAACGGGCACGATGAAGCGCACTGACTCATTTCTGTCCAGAGCGAAGCGGCGCCTCGGCGGTGGCTTCTCAGCGCGTGGGCTGCCAGAATCGCCCAAGGGTGCGGACGGCGACCTGCGACAACACCTTTGAATCTCCTTTGAATCTCATTTGAATCTCGATGCATCTTGGCCAATATTTGGTCAAGCGCGACACGAGCCACGCACATTAAATAGCAAGGTTATAGGCATCAGGTAACAGGTACTTCAGGTCTAGTGCGTCTCGGTTAGTCCGAGATCCGAGTACGGAGTATCGAATACGTGGCGCGGTCGACGGCTCGGTGGCGCCATGGCGGTTCGGGGCCGCCGCCCCCCCGGCTAAAGCGTAAGGGCTAAGGCGGTATAATCCCCTAATAATCCCCACTTGTTCTAGGACCACGGGACCTTTGGAAAGAAAAAGTCGGCGTACGGCGATACGTTCACTGTCGATACGTTCACTATGTCCATTCACCGCGTGGGCGGGCGCCGTCGCGCTCTGGCTCTCCATGCGCGCCTCTCGCGGCGGCGGTCCCGGGGCAGCCCACGGGGCCGTGAAACAACGTCTACGCAACAACCCGAAAGCGCTGGGGTCTGGCCCCCCCGCGCCTTCCGCCCGCGCCTCACGCTGTGCCCACCTCGGCGCCCGCACACCGCGCGCACGCTCCCTCAGACCGCCACACCATCTTCCCCTCGCCCGATCACCGATCGGGTGAGCATCCGCGGGCGTCTACCGTTTTGTCGCGCGGTCGGTCGAGGCCGCGGGGTCTCTGAGGCACTAATTGAGGCACGTACGACGCCAAAGGTCGAGCGTCGTAGTGCGGACTCGCGGATTCTCTTCCATAAAACGCGCACCACTTGATCAACCATCGTCGGATACGCACGAGCCGACACCCTCTGGGAGATCCGCCGGGAGAGCTTGACTGCTGCCAACACTGGACTCCTGCACGCCGAGCTTTGCATCGACTTCATCGAGTGCTTGCATCAGTTGGCCTAAGGTGGGGTAGGGCTCTTTGCCAATGATTGGGTATGGGTCGATGCCACTGATGGTTTCCGCCCTTTCTATCCAGATGTTGAGGGCCAGGTTGTAACCACCGACGGCGTCTGCCTCGGAAAAGACATGATGATGCCACCCGATGGGCAGATAGAGGCAGTCAGAGGGCTGAACGCTGGCATAGCTCTGTACCTTGAGCGCATCCCGAAACTTGGGGAACGCAGCCAGATCGGGCGCCGCGCCATTTATCTCAGCGGTGTTGTGCGAGACGATTCCTGTATCGCGTCGCCCATACTCTCCACGCAGTGGCGAGTAGTTCGCTTGGATGTCGCGTCGAGGGCCGTAATAGAGCAAGTCGGTGGCCTCTGGCGGATAGAGCAGCAGGTGTTTCGAGCCGCGGATCTGACACAGGAAGTTGTCGTATGGGTCATTGTGAAGCGTGTTGCGGAAGTGTCCATCGCCGAGCCAAAAATTCAGGTCGGTGAGGCGCAGATTTTCCATCCATGCCAGGGGCCTCAGGTCGCGCAGCAAGCCGGACATTGGCCATAGTGGGGCTTGGCGCGAGTAGAGTGTCAAGTTGGCATCCGTGCGCAGGCTGAGCATGCGAACGAAGTCGCCGACACGCATCGTCGACTTGGCCGGGCGCTCGATGCGGTCTGGGCGCACCTCGAACTCGCCCTCCACCGTGACGACCGTGATTTCAAGCGGCTCGTCTCCCGCACGCTCTAGGAGGTGCTCCGCATCCCATTTGATGGTTGGCGCCCAACCCTCGGCCGCACGTCGCAGCACAGTCGGAACGGGGTTTCGGATCATGTGGTCAACGGCGGCCGCAGTGTGCGGCGGATGTACGGTTGCAGCCTGCGGGCCACCAACTGCCTGCTTCAACGCGTCCTCGAGCCCTTGAATGCAGCGGCGCTCAAGGCACTTGGGCTTGGCGTTCGGTGCTTTCGCGACGAGGTCGTCCACGTACTCCTTCCATTCGACCGCTAGGCTGTCAGTCTCGAGGATGCTGCGATTGCGAGCGTGAATGGCCATCTTGTAACTCACGGCCGCTTCCGCCTTGCGCCCGCCGAAGTACAGGTGGTCATACAGTCTTTTCGCACCAGCAGTGGGGTCCACATGAACCAATCCTCGAAGCGCGGCCTCGGCTTCGGCTTGCCGGCTCGCCCTTGAGAGCACGCGCGCCAGTGAACTGTATGCTAGCGACAGCTGCGGATCCAGCTCGAGTGCTCGTCGCAAGTGCAGCTCTGGGGTCGGTGAGACACCCGACAGGTCAAAATGCGCTCGACCCGAATTAGGGCGCAGCGCGATGACATGCTCAAATGCCTCGCGCGCACCATCTCCGTCGCGGGCGTTCTGCCGCATAGCGCCCAACTCCGTCCAGACGTCGGCATCCATCGGAACGAGCGAGGCCGCTACTGCGAGCGCGCCGCTCGCTGCACGCATGAACCCGTGTGGCTTGGCATACATGCGTCCGAGTTCGCGGTACTTATCAGCGTCATTAGGAGCTACCTCGAGCGCTTTACGCAGTTGCGCGGTGGCAGCATCCACGATACGCTGCTTTTCTTCGTAGCTCTGTCCGAGAACGAGCGTGCACAGCAACAGGTGCACCATCGCCCTGCATCCCATTAGGTTAGGTATGCCGCGCCGGGCCGCGCGGAGTGGGTCTTCGCGTGCGGCAAAAAAACCAAAGGGAAGCCTCCAGCCTGCCGCGACGGACGAGGAGAGTTTGCCGAAACCGCGAAGCACTGAACTCTTTGAAACAGTGTGAAAGTAGTCACGTGAGCGCCCACTTACCGCATATGCCTTGTCATGCCGGGCCTGTTGCCGCCCAGGCCAGCGAGCACGAGCTTCTCGTTGACGCGCGCCTGGTACATGAAGGCGGCGAGCGCGTCCTCACCCTGTGGCTCAACCGCTTCGCCAGGAGCGTGCCCCTGTGTCCAAAGAATCTGCTGTCGATTCTCTGGAACGGAGGGGAGCGTCAATGTTTGGCGACCGAGCTTCGCAGAGCCGCGGACAACTGCCTGCTGCAGGGCACGCATGTCAAAGCTCCGAGTGGGCTGCAGGCCGGGATGAGCCGGTGCCGACACCGGCGGCGGCTTCTTGCCGCCCAGCAGCAGCGGCCCGACGGAGGGCGCGCCGGCGCCCTGCTGCCTAATGGGTCCTGTGCCCACGGCAACACCCGCAAAGCTGCGAAGTTTACTGCTGAGTTCCGACGGCAGCGTCGCAGGCGCCGAGCTTATGCGTGACGGCACCGGCACTTCGGGAAGCCGAACGAGCCATCCACGAACAACCGGCGCGATACGCTCAGCGTCAGCGTCCCAGAGCCGTGCCAGCAGCTCGATGCAACGTTCTGTATTGCCGCCGCAAAGCTTGTAGAGGGAAAAGAGATCCTCCATGGATGGCGTCTCAACCCGCATGGAGGGACCGACCGGGGCGGACTGTGGCGGAGGTGGTGGCGGCGGCGGTGCCTTCGCCTGGCCCCGCGGCTCCGGGAGTGGCGCATACTCTCCAGGTTCCGCAGGCCGCCGCCTGCTGCCACCGGCTGGCATGCCTGGTGCAACGTGCGTGTTGGGCACTGGAAGAACACCTGTGTGGGTGACGCCATCATCTGGAGACGGCAGCCACGGTGGCCTCGATTTCGCATCGCCTAGTGGATGTCTCTGCATCCCGTGCGCGCGCTCCTGCGCACTAGGCTGGTACGGCCGCGCGTCGAAGATCATGCCGCCCCGCATCGGCATGGCTTACCAGACGCGACGGTTGTGATGGGCTCAAAATCGCACACCAGCCCGCTTTCCGCTTTTCCACACAACTAGTGTTACGCTACTTCCCAACAGCTTTGGTCACTCTCGCGAGCGGATCTGAGGTCAGGTCTAGCACCTTCCATATCGCTGAGGACATGACGCTTTTTTTCGCCCCAGGAGGTGTCTAGAGGGTGTTTCGAGACTCCCTGGAGTTAGAACGGCCCTCCGGAGGCGCGGGGGGGG